>Ga0209347_1000013_pt1 | contig 480337 bp, 400 predicted proteins | sample AutmiccommuBRH23_FD_187382 | JGI IMG/M metagenome (GOLD analysis project Ga0209347, IMG submission 187382) | Deep subsurface microbial communities from Mt. Terri, Switzerland - Autotrophic microbial communities BRH/23 (SPAdes) (version 2) | ecosystem: Environmental > Aquatic > Deep subsurface...
AACGGACTCTACTATCGGAATGTCCCCCGATCGCAGACGCCCGCACAAGTCACCTGCGCACACTGTCAAAGATCTTCAACCCGAGCCCAGCGCAACCTCGTCTCCGCGCTACCCTGAACCCCGCCCCGGCCTCTCGCCGGGTGAGCCGCCCATTATACGCACATCAAAAAGACCGTCAACATCTTTTTGAAAACTATTTTTCGGCGCTCCCCTGGAGAGGATGCGTGCTTGACACGGAGCCGCGGCTGGCCAATCTTCGAGCCATCAGCCAACACCATCTGGAGCCTTTGCCTTGAACCGTTCCCCCGTCCTTGCCGCGCTGGCTCTGCTGTTCCTTTCGCTGCTGACTTCGTGCGCCGGTTACGCGGCACCCTGGGTCGAGCTGAAGGGCCAGCGCTTCACGGTGGAGGTGGCGGATACCGATGCCGCGCGCGCGCGCGGGCTTATGTTCCGGACCGAGTTGGCGCCGGACCACGGCATGTTGTTCATCCACGACCGCGAGGAACCGCAAGCGTTCTGGATGCGCAACACCCGAATCCCCCTGGACATCCTGTACTTCGATCGCGATCGCCGTCTGGTCTCGGCGTCGTTGCGCACGCCGCCCTGCTCGGCCGGCTACAACTGCCCAAGCTATCCGAGCCGTGGCCCGGCATTGTTCACGCTGGAATTGAATGCCGGCGTGGCGGAACGGCTGGGGGTGAGCACTGGCGATGAACTGGTGTTCGGCCCGGACGTGCCGATCACCTCCCCTTGATCTGAGGCGCCGCAGACTTCATCTTGCAGACATGGATATCGACACGACATTGCCAAGCTGGTCCGATCTGGCGGCGCTGGACGACGAGTCGCTGCCGCTGCTGGACACCGCGCTGCTGATTGCCAGGGACGAGTACCCCGACCTCGATCCTGCGGTGTGCCGTCGCGCGCTTGATGACTACGCTGCGAAAATTCGTGCCGGCCTTGAAGAGGATGCCGACGAGACCTCCCGGCTGGTGGCGTTGAATCGCTTCCTGTTCGACGAGCTGGGCTACGCCGGCAATCACGACGATTACGAAGATCCGCGCAACAGCTACATGAATATCGTGCTGGATCGGCGTCTGGGTATACCGCTGTCGCTTGCGGTTGTGCAGATCGAAGTGGCGCGGCGGCTGGACTTGCAGCTCGACGGCATCTCGTTCCCTGGCCATTTTCTGGTTCGCATGCCGCTGCCAGGTGGCATTGTGGTGGTCGATCCGTTCAACAAGGGGCGGCCGTTGGCGGCCTCGGAGCTGCGCGAGCGGGCGCGACCCTACCTGAACGACAACGAGCCGGACGACGATCAGTTGCTGGAGATCCTTTCACCGGCCAGCCACCGGGCGATCCTGGTGCGCATGCTGCGCAACCTGAAGGGACTGTATGCCAAGCAGGAAGACTGGGGCCGTCTGGCGCGCTGCTGCGACCGACTGCTGAAGCTGCATCCGGGCGACGGAAACGAGCTGCGCGATCGCGGTCTGGCCTACCTCAAGCTGGGTCACGTGCAGGGTGCCCGGGAAGACCTGAGTCAATACCTGCGCCGGTTCGCCAAGGCGCCTGATGCGCGCATCGTGCGCGAAGCGCTCATCGATGCGGGGCCTTTGGCGCGGCTGAATTGAACCACCGCGAGGCTTCAGTCGAGCGGCATCATCTCGAAATCGTCCTTGGTAACGCCGCAGTCGGGGCAGGTCCATGCCTCGGGCACATCTTCCCAGCGGGTACCAGGCGCGATGCCCTCCTCTGGCAGACCGTCGGCCTCGTTGTAAATGAAGCCGCAGACCACGCACATCCAGCTTCGGAATGGGTGAGTCAGCGAGTCGGTGGCGGGCAAGGTCATGGGGTCGAAACAGTTTGGGCAACTGCCATTTTACATGCCTGCGCCGGAGCTGGGCCAATCCGCCCATGGCCTGAGAGAATCTGCCGATGACCGGATCAAGCCACTGGCCCGCACGCGGCCTCTACGCAATCACTCCCGACGAGGCCGATACCGCTCGGCTTCTGGACCGGACGCAGGCGGTCTTCGAAGCTGGCGTCAGCCTGCTGCAATACCGCAACAAGTCGGCGCCGGCTGCGTTGCGCGAAAATCAGGCGCTGGCCCTATCCGACCTGTGCGCGCGCTTTTCGGTGCCGCTGATCATCAACGATGACCTTGGCCTCGCACTCACCGTCGGCGCTTCGGGCGTGCATCTGGGCGAATCCGACGGCGCGCTCGCCGCTGCCCGGCAACGCATGGGGCCAGCGGCGATCATCGGCGCATCGTGCTATGCCAGTCTCGAACGCGCCCGCGACGCGCGCGACGCTGGCGCGAGCTATCTGGCGTTCGGCTCCTGCTTCGCATCGACCAGCAAACCCGGCAGGCCGCGCGTTGCGCCGGCCGTCATCACCGAAGCCGCTGCGCTCGGCCTGCCCAGAGTGGCGATCGGCGGGCTGAAGCCGGACAATGCCGGCATGTTCGTTGCCGCCGGCACCGACCTGATCGCCGTCATTAGCGGGTTGTTCGACGCCCCCGACCCGGGCGCCGCAGCGCGTCAGTATCTTTCCCTTTTCTCGAATCGGCACCCATGACCACCAGCTCAAGCCACGAATTGTTCACCCGCGCCCTCTCCCTGATGCCCGGTGGCGTCAATTCTCCGGTCCGCGCCTTCCAGTCGGTCGGCGGCGAGCCGTTTTTTGCCCAGCGTGCCAAAGGCGCGCACCTGTTCGATGTCGACGGCAATCGCTACATCGACTACATCGGCTCCTGGGGGCCGATGATCGCCGGCCACGCCCACCCTCGGGTGCTGGAGGCGGTGTTCAACGTTGCTCGAGAAGGATTGAGTTTCGGCGTCCCCAATCCACTGGAAGTGACCATGGCCGAGACCCTCGTGCGAATGGTGCCGTCGGTGGAGATGGTACGCATGGTCAACTCCGGCACCGAGGCGACGCTGTCGGCCATCCGGTTGGCGCGCGGCGCCACCGGCCGCAGCCGGATCGTCAAGTTCGAGGGCTGCTACCACGGCCATGGCGACTCGTTCCTGGTCAAGGCCGGGTCCGGCGCACTCACCCTCGGCCTGCCCAACTCACCCGGCGTGCCGCAGGCGCTGGCCGATCTCACACTCACCCTGCCCTATAACGATTTCGACGCCGCCAGCGCGCTCTTCGACGAGGTCGGCGATGAAGTGGCCGCGCTGATCGTCGAGCCGATCGCCGGCAACATGAACTGCATTCTTCCCAGGGAAGGCTACCTCGCTCATCTGCGCAGCCTGTGCAACCGGCACGGCGTCGTACTGATCTTCGATGAAGTGATGACCGGCTTTCGGGTTGCCGTCGGCGGCGCCCAGCAGCTGTACCGGGTCCGCCCGGACCTGACCACATTCGGCAAGATCATCGGCGGCGGCATGCCGGTGGGCGCCTACGGCGGCAGCCGGGCGCTGATGCAGCAGATTGCGCCGTCCGGACCGATCTACCAGGCCGGCACGCTGTCCGGCAATCCGGTGGCGATGGCTGCCGGTCTGGCCACGCTCGAACTGATCCGCCAACCGGGCTTCCATGCCGAACTCGAGGCAAAAACGCACCAACTCTGCGATGGACTGGAAGCCGCCGCCGCCGAAGCCGGGGTGCCGGTGACGACCAACCGCACCTGCGGCATGTTCGGCCTGTTTTTCACTGACCGCCGGGTGGAAACCTACGCCGAGGCGACGGCCTGCGATGGCGAGGCATTCAAGCGGTTCTTTCATGCCATGCTCGGCCAGGGCGTCTATCTGGCGCCTTCGGCGTTCGAGGCCGGCTTCATATCCAGCGCGCATACCGAACTGGATATTGAAGCCACCATCGAGGCCGCGCGCATCGCTTTTCGCGCGGCCAAGGGCTGAGCCCGACGCCGCCGCAGCCAACCGAGGAAACACGCCATGCGACTGGAAACCCGCGCGGTCCACGCCGGCGCCGAGCCGGATGGCGAAACCGGCGCACTGTCTCCGCCGCTGCATCTGGCGACCACCTACGCCCATGCGCCGGATGGCCTGCGCGAAGATGGCCTGCTTTATCAGCGCCGCGACAACCCCACCCAGCGCCGCCTGGAAACTGCGCTGGCGGCACTCGATGGCGCGGCGCGCGCGCTGTTCTTTGCCTCGGGCGTCAGCGCCGGGGCCGCTGCGCTGCACGGCCTGGCGCCGGGCAGCCGGGTCATCGTTCAGAACGACCTCTACAGCGGCCTGCGGATCCAGATGCAGCACTACGCGCAGCGCTGGCAGCTCGAACTGGACGTATGCGACCTGGCCGATCTCGACGCCGCCCGGACCGCACTGGGCACACCGGCTGCGCTGGTCTGGGCCGAGTCGCCGTCCAACCCGCTGATGCGGGTGATCGATATCCAGGCGCTGGCCGCACTGGCGCACGGTGCCGGCGCGCGGCTGTTGGTCGACAGCACCTTTGCCCCGCCGACGGTGCAGCAGCCGCTCGCGCTCGGCGCCGACATCGTGCTGCATTCCGCCACCAAGTACATGGGCGGCCATAGCGACGTGATGGGCGGCGTGCTGTGTTTTGCGCTGGATGGCGAACATGCCGAGTCGGCATTTACCGCGCGCGAATTCATCGGCCTCAATGCCTCGCCGTTCGCCGCATGGCTGGTGCTGCGCGGCCTGCGTTCGATGCCGGCACGGATGGCCTGGCACTGCGCCAGCGCGGCGCGTGTCGCGACCTTCCTCGATCGGCATTCCGCCGTGACCGCCGTGCACTACCCGGGACTGACCTCACACCCCGGTCATGCCTTGGCCGCCCGGCAAATGCGCGGGTTTGGCGGCATGCTCAGCTTTCAGGTGGCCGGCGGACGCGAGGCCGCGCTGGCGGTCGCTTCGCGCTTGCAGTTGTTCATCAACGCCACGTCGCTCGGCGGCAGCGAGTCCCTGGTCGAGCATCGCGTGTCGGTGGAAGGATCGCAATCCAGGACGCCGCCCGACCTGCTCCGGCTGTCGGTCGGTCTGGAGCACGTCGACGACCTGATCGACGACCTCCAACAGGCACTTTCAGGGTGAGCGCGGATCGCTTCCAGGAGCCCGCCCCGTGGCCTCAACCCGGATGGCGCCGGCGAACCTACGACGTCATCTTCGGCCATGACACGCCGGCCGGGCTGCGCTTCGATCTGCTGCTGATCATCTTCATCGTGGCCAGCGTGGTAGTTACCATGGCCGACAGCGTCGCGTCGCTGCGCGCCCGCCATGAAACCCTGTTTTACGCGCTGGAGTGGGGCTTCACGCTGCTGTTCACTGCGGAGTACATCACCCGGCTGCTGATCGTGGAACGGCCGGCGCGCTATGTCAGAAGCTTTTTCGGCATCGTCGATCTGCTGGCGATCCTGCCGACCTATCTGTCGCTGTTGATCGCCGGCAGCCAGTATCTGCTGGTGGTCCGGCTGCTGCGCATTCTGCGCATTTTCCGGCTGCTCAAGCTGGTCCGCTACGTCAGCGAGGCCGGGGTGATGCTGACCGCCCTGTCGCGCAGCCGTCGCAAGATTTTCGTCTTCCTGATCTTCATGCTGATCCTGGTTACCGTATTCGGCGCCCTGATGTATCTCATCGAAGGCCCGCAGAACGGCTTCACCAGCATTCCGATCGGCATGTACTGGGCCATCGTCACGGTTGCCACGGTGGGCTTCGGCGATATCGCACCGGCGACCGCGCTGGGACGCATGGTCACCTCCGTGCTGATCCTGATCGGCTACGGCATCATCGCAGTACCGACCGGCATCTACACCGCCGAACTGATGAATACGCTCAAGGGCCAGATCGACGACCGCGAATGCGAACGCTGCGGTCTGCTTGGCCATCTGAGCGACGCCCGCTTCTGCCGGCGCTGCGGCGAACGATTCTAGCGCACAAACTCACCATTCCCCGGTGTTCGCCATCGACGCCCACGGCTCCTGCGGCGGCAGCCGGTCGCCTTTTTGCAGCAGCTCGATGGAGATCAGATCCGGGGAGCGGACGAAGGCCATATGGCCGTCGCGCGGCGGGCGGTTGATGGTCACCCCCATCGCCTGCAGATGCGCGCACAAGGCGTAGATGTCATCGACCCGATAGGCCAGATGACCGAAGTTGCGCGCGCTTCCGTAGTCTTCTTCAGAACCCCAGTTATAGGTGAGCTCGAGCTCGGCGTCGGGGTTTTCTGCCGGCGCGAGATAGACCAGGGTGAACTGGCCTTTTTCGCTTTCCATGCGGCGGGTTTCGCTCAGGCCGAGGCCCTCGCAGTAAAACCGCAGGGAGGCATCGAGGTCGCGGACGCGGACCATGGTGTGCAAATAACGCATGAGAATCTCCTCTCGTGACGACGTGGGAACAAAATCGGCTGAGCAGTCGCGCGCCGCTGGCTCAATCGAGAAACAGGTCCGGCAGCGGTTCGAGTGAGGCGTCGACGGCATAGGTCGAAAAATCCACGACACCGGCCGAGCGCAGAACTTCCTCGTCGATCAGAAACTGGCCGTTGAGCGCGCCGCTGGGATGGCTGAGCACGGCATGCGCCGCATCGGCGACGATTTGCGGATGTCGGCAGCGCGCCTCCTCGACACCGGGAATCATCTTCAGCGCGTCGGTGGCGATCACCGTGCGCGGCCACAGGGCGTTGATCGCCACGCCGCGCGGCCCGAACTCCGCTGCCAGTCCCAGCGTGACCAGACTCATGCCCATCTTGGCCAACGTGTAGCCGGTGTGCGGGCCCCACCACTTCGGGTCGAGCGTGGGTGGCGGCGCCAGGGTGAGGATGTGCGGATTGTCGGCGTCCAGCAGATGCGGCATACAGGCCTGGCTGCACACGAAAGTGCCGCGCGCGTTGACCTGCTGCATCAGGTCGAAACGCTTCATCGGCGTGTCCAGCGTGCCGCGCAGCCAGATGGCGCTGGCGTTGTTGACCAGGATGTCAATTCCACCGAAGCGCGCCGCGGCGGCCGCCACGGCTTGCGCCACCTGGTCTTCGTCGCGAATGTCGCAGCGTAACGCCAGCGCCTGCCCGCCGGCCGCTTCGACCGCCTCGGCAGCGCTGTGGATGGTGCCCGGCAGGCGCGGATTGGCGACATCGCTCTTGGCCGCGATCACCACATTGGCGCTATCGCGCGCGGCACGCAGGGCGATCGCCAGGCCGATGCCGCGCGAGGCACCAGTGATGAACAGGGTTTTGTTCTTGAGCATGGCAGTGGGTCTCGCCTGGCGTGGAAGGACAACGCGCATTATCGCGCACCTTCACCGCGTGCTCGACTTTGTCTGCGGGCGTGGCTAGGCGTCGCCGGTATCGCGCAGTTGCGGCAGTTCGTCGATGATCTGCTGCAGCCGGACGTTGGCGTCGGCCTGTTGTAGAAGTCGCTGCCGCGCGGTCAGCGACAACGGCAAAAACTCGCCCAGCCGCCAGGCCACCCAGTCGGCGTCGTCGAAGCACTCCTGATCCGCGCCGGCGTACTGGCCACCGAAACGGTCGATCAACTGAGCCACCAGCAGGGCCAGCAGCCCGTACTCGGCTGCGACCGGTTGCGGCATCGGGTCAGCCGTCCACTCGACATCGGCGACGATCAGGCCGCTGTCGCGCACCCGCGTGCGGAGCACCCGAAATCGCCGGACGCCGCGCACGGTGATGCCCAGCAGACCGTCGGACAGGCTGTCGAAGTCCTCGATTCGCGCCTCGGTCCCCCAGGCCGCAGTGCTGATGCCGTCGACGCCCGTCTCGTGGCCCTCAAGCACCAGGCAGACGCCGAACCCGACGCCATCGCGCGCGCAATCGCGAACCATGTCCAGATAGCGTCGCTCGAAGATGCGCAGCTTCATCACGCCATCCGGGAACAGGACGGCACGCAGCGGAAACAGCGGCAGTTCGGCGCAGGTCACCGAATCAGTCTAGCGGCGCGCGCGCAGCAGTTCGACCATGCGGACCGGCGCCGCTTCGAAACCGCCGTTGGACATGAAAACCACGTGGTCGCCCGGCCTGAGCAGAGCGGCCAGCCGATCCAGCAGGCCGTCCACGTCTGCCACCGTTTCCGCCTGGCCGCGCACCTCGGCCACCACTTTGTCGGCATCCCAGGGCAGACCGGGCCGGTGCAGAAAGACCACGGCATCGGCGGCCTCCAGTGCCGGAGCGAGCTGGTCGGCATGGGCGCCCAGCCGCATCGAGTTGCTGCGCGGCTCCAGCGCCACCAGCAGACGACCGGAACCGACGCGTGCGCGCAGCCCCTCCAGGGTCGTGCGGATCGCGGTCGGGTGGTGGGCAAAGTCGTCGTACACCTGCACTCCGGCCACGTTGCCGACCACCTCCAGCCGCCGCTTGATGCCGGCAAACCCGCTCAGTCGGTCCAGCAGCGGGGATACCTCAACGCCGACGGCATCGGCTGCCGCCAGTGCGGCCAGAGCATTCATGACGTTGTGCCGGCCAAGCAACGGCCAGCGCACCACACCCAGCCGCTCGCCATGGCGAAACACCTCGAAGGCGCTGGCGTCGGCTTCGATGACATCGGCCCGCCAGTCGCATCCGGCATTGAGGCCGAAGGTGGTCACCGGCGTCCAGCAGCCCATGGCCAGCACCTCGGCCAGCGCCGCGTCTTCGCCGTTGACGATCAACCGGCCGTCGCCGGGCACGGTGCGCACCAGATGATGGAACTGGCGCTGGATGGCGGCCAGATCCGGAAAGATGTCGGCGTGATCGAACTCCAGGTTGTTGAGCACGGCGACGGTCGGGCGGTAGTGGACGAACTTGCTGCGCTTGTCGAAGAACGCGGTGTCGTACTCGTCGGCCTCGACCACGAACAGCGGCGCCTCGCCGCCTGCCCCTGCGCCGCCCAAACGCGCGGAAACGCCGAAATCTCCGGCCACACCGCCGATCAGGAAACCGGGGTCGCGCCCGGCGGCATCGAGCAGATACGTCAGGATCGATGTGGTGGTGGTCTTGCCGTGGGTGCCGGCCACCGCCAGCGTGGTCCGCCCGGGCAGCACCCGTTCGGCCAACCATTGCGCGCCCGAGGTGTAGGCCAGGCGCGCGTTCAACACGTGTTCGACGGCCGGGTTGCCGCGGCTGAGCGCGTTGCCGACCAGCACCAGGTCGGTGTCGGCGGCGATGTGTTCGGCCCGGTAGCCCTCGGCCAGCGCGATGCCCAACTGGCGCAGTTGGTCGGACATCGGCGGATAGACCCCGGCATCGGAGCCCTCCACCGTGTCGCCCAGCGCGCGTGCCAAGGCCGCCACGCCACCCATGAAGGTGCCGCAGACGCCGAGGATATGCAGCTTCATGGCCGAGGGCCGACGGGCCGAGGACCAAAACGCGCCGACGCGCTCACTCCAGGTGTTCTTCCACGGCGGCAAGGATGCGCGCGAACACCTCATCCATCTCGCCGACTCCGAACACGCAGGCCAGCTTGCCGTGACCCCGGTAGTAATCGACCACCGGCGCGGTCTGCTCGGAGTAGACGTTGAGCCGGTGGCGCACGGCTTGTGGGCTGTCATCCACGCGGCCCTCCTCGGCGGCCCGCCCGGCCAGACGCTGCACGATCCGCTCGTTGTCGACATCGAGCTGGACCGCCACATCCATCGGCTGGCCGATCCGCTCCAGCAAGGTGTCCAGCGCACTGGCCTGGGCCAGATTGCGCGGGTAGCCGTCGAGAATGAAGCCGTTGGCGCAGTCGGGCTGCCCCAGCCGCTCTTCGAGCATGCCCAGCACGATTTCGTCGGAAACCAGACTGCCGGCCTCCATCACCGCCTTGGCTTTCTTGCCGAGCTCGGTGCCGGCGGCCACGGCGGCACGGAGCAGGTCACCGGTGGAAATGTGGGGAACATTGAAGTGCTCTCTCAGTTTGGCCGCCTGGGTGCCCTTACCGGACCCCGGCGCGCCGAGAAGTACGAGACGCATGCGCGAAGATTCCCTTCGATAAGAAAACTGGGGGCGGGCGCGCGACATCGCGCATTGGCTAAACTGCATGCCGAGCCCGCCGAAGGATCAAAAGCTACCCGTGCCGGGGATGGCAGTCAAATCGACATTGGTCGACCCCGAGACCCGGCACCTGACGTGATCCTGGGAATCTGAACTCAATCCGGAGCGCATCATGAGCAAAGGCAAGCTGCTGTACGCCCAATCCGGCGGCGTGACCGCCGTCATCAACGCGACCGCTTCCGCGGTCATCGCCACCGCGCGCGAGCACAAAATCAAGGTGCTGGCCGCGCGCAACGGCATCGTCGGCGCCCTGCGCGAGGAGCTGATCGATGTCGGCAAGGAAAGCCCGGCCACGCTTCGGGCACTGGCCCACACGCCGGGCGGGGCGTTCGGCTCGTGCCGCTTCAAGCTCAAGTCGATCGACGCCGACCGGGCGCATTACGAGCGCCTGATCGCGGTCTGCCGCGCGCACGATATCCGCTATTTCCTCTACAACGGCGGCAACGACTCGGCCGACACCTGCCACAAGGTCTCGCAGATCGCCAAGGAATACGGCTATCCGCTGCAGGCGATCGGCGTGCCGAAGACGGTCGACAACGATCTGGCGGTGACCGACACCTGTCCCGGCTTCGGGTCGGCGGCCAAATACACCGCCATCTCGCTGCTGGAAGCCAGCTTCGACGTGGCGGCGATGGCCGAATCGTCGACCAAGGTGTTCGTCTACGAAGTGATGGGCCGGCACGCCGGCTGGCTGGCCGCCGCCGCCGGGCTGGCCGGAAACGGACCGGACCAGACGCCGCATGTCATTCTGTTTCCCGAAGTGGCCTACGACGAGGCCCGGTTCCTGGACAAGGTCAAGGCCACCGTGGCCAAGGTCGGCTACTGCGTGGTGGTGGTGTCCGAGGGCCTGCGCCGGGCCGACGGCAGCTTCGTGGCTGAGGCCGGCGGCAAGGACTCGTTCGGGCACAGCCAGCTGGGCGGCGTGGGCCCGGCCCTGGCCGCCACGGTCAAGGACCGGCTCGGCTTCAAGGTGCACTGGACGGTGCCCGACTATCTTCAGCGCTCGGCCCGGCATCTGGCCTCGCAGACCGATTTCGACCAGGCCCAGGCGGTCGGACGGGCGGCGGTCGAATACGCCGTGGCTGGCATGCACGGGGTGATGCCGGTGATCGCGCGCCAGTCCGATGCGCCGTATCGCTGGAAGATCGAGCCGGCGCCGCTGGCCAAGGTGGCCAACCACGAAAAGAAGATGCCCAAGAGTTACATCCGCCGCGACGGCTATGGCATCACCGAAGCCTGCCGCCGCTACCTGGCCCCGCTGATCGCCGGCGAAGCCAACCCGCCCTACGGCAAGGACGGGTTGCCGCGCTATATCCGCATCAAGGGCGAGGCAGTGACCAAGAAGCTGGAGCCGTATGTGGTGTAAGGCTGGGATTTGGGATTTGGGATTTGGGATTTGGGATTTGGGATTTGGGAAGCGGGAAGCGGGAAGCGGGAAAGGGTGAGGCCTTCGAGGGCGAGGGGTGGCGGGTGCGCTCTGTGCCCCGGGCCGGGCCGTAATGGTTCGCGCGGTCAAGATTTGCCATACTCCCCGCGCTTGGCCCAAGGAGTCCGCCGGGCTTTGGTGGTCGAGGCGAAGATTCGGCTGTACAAGACCAGACTCTCGACGGTTCGTCGACCCGCAGCATCGCGTAGGGTCGAGAATCGGCGAAAACATGGGCTTCACAGGCGGATGCGCAGCCCGACCGGCCAGAATTCGGCAGGCTCCCAAGAACATGTGCAACCACCTTTTCGGGGAGAGACTTTCATGCTTGAGCAATACGCACTCTGGCTGGCGCTGGTGGCAGCGGCGCTGGCCATCATCTACGGCGTGTTTTCGGCGCGCTGGATCCTTGCCCAACCGGCGGGCAACGAGCGGATGCAGCAGATCGCAATGGCGATCCAGGAAGGCGCCGGGGCATATCTTCGCCGGCAGTACACCACCATCGCCTATGTCGGCGTGGCGCTGTTCGCCATCATCGGTTTCGTGCCGGGCCTGGGCTGGCCGACTGCGATCGGTTTTCTGATCGGCGCCGTGCTTTCGGGTGCGGCCGGCTTCATCGGCATGTTCGTCTCGGTGCGCGCCAACGTGCGCACCACGCAGGCCGCGTCCGTCGGCCTCAATGCGGCGCTGCAGGTCAGCTTCCGGGGCGGCGCGGTCACCGGCCTGCTGGTGGTCGGTCTGGGTCTGCTGGGCGTGGCCGGCTACTTCATGTTCCTGATGAATGGCGCGACCGACGGCGATGCCGTCACCAACGCCCTGCAGCCGATGATCGGCCTGGCGTTTGGCTCCTCGCTGATTTCCATCTTCGCCCGACTGGGCGGCGGCATTTTCACCAAGGGCGCCGATGTCGGCGCCGATCTGGTCGGCAAGGTCGAGGCCGGCATCCCCGAGGATGACCCGCGCAACCCGGCGGTCATTGCCGACAACGTCGGCGACAACGTCGGCGATTGCGCCGGCATGGCGGCCGACCTGTTCGAGACCTACGCGGTGACCATCATCGCCGCCATGCTGATCGCCGGCATCAGCTTCGCCACCTACGGCTGGGCCGGCGTGGTGTTCCCGCTGGTGCTGGGTGCGGTGTCGATCGTCGCCTCGGTGATCGGCACGTTCTTCGTCAAGGTCGAGGAAGGCGGCAAGATCATGGCCGCCCTGTATCGCGGCCTGACCGTGTCCGGCGTGCTGGCGGCCATCGGTTTCTACTTCGTCACCGACAACATGCTGGGTGCGCAGGCCGGCATGCCGCTGTTCTGGTGCGCCATCGTCGGCCTGGTGCTGACCGCCGCGATGGTAGTGATCACCGAGTACTACACCGCCACCGAGTACGCCCCGGTGCGCGACATCGCCAAGGCTTCGGAAACCGGCCATGGCACCAACGTCATCGCCGGACTGGCGGTGTCGATGAAGTCGACGGCGCTTCCGGCCATTGCCGTGGCTGCGGCCATTCTGGGCTGCTATGAGTTGGCCGGTCTGATGGGCATCGCCATCGCCGCTACCGCCATGCTGTCGATGGCCGGGATGATCGTGGCGCTCGACGCCTACGGCCCGATCACCGACAACGCCGGCGGTATCGCGGAAATGAGCGGGCTGGACCCGGAAATCCGCAAGACCACCGATGCGCTGGATGCGGTCGGCAACACCACCAAGGCGGTTACCAAGGGCTACGCCATCGGTTCGGCCGGTCTGGCTGCGCTGGTGCTGTTCGCCGACTATGCCCACAAACTGTCGGAGAAGGCGCTGGTCACCGGGGTCGAGGTCAACTTCTCGATCGACCGCCCCGACGTGCTGGTCGGCCTGATCATCGGCGGCCTGATCCCGTATCTGTTCGGCGCCCTGGCCATGCAGGCGGTCGGCCGTGCCGCCAGCGCGGTGGTCGAAGAGGTCCGTCGCCAGTTCCGCGAGATCGAGGGCATCATGGAAGGCACCGGCAAGCCGGAGTACGACAAGGCCGTCGACCTGCTGACCAAGTCCGCGATCCGGGAAATGATCGTGCCCTCGATGCTGCCGCTGCTGGTTCCGGTGGCGGTCGGCCTGTTGCTCGGCCCGGCGGCGCTCGGCGGCCTGCTGATCGGCACCATCGTCACCGGTCTGTTCGTGGCGATTTCGATGTGCACCGGTGGCGGCGCCTGGGACAACGCCAAGAAGTACATCGAGGAAGGCCACCACGGCGGCAAGGGCAGCGAGGCCCACAAGGCCGCGGTCACCGGCGACACCGTCGGCGACCCGTACAAGGACACGGCCGGCCCGGCGGTCAACCCGCTGATCAAGGTGACCAATATCGTCGCCCTGCTGCTGGTGCCGCTGCTGTAATTTCGACGCGGACCAGCGGCGCTTGCCGCGCTGCTGGCCCGCCCTCGACCCGTAACGCACCGGCTCGCCTGCAATGGGCGGGCCGGTTTTGTGCCCCGCCCCGAGTCGCACGGCAGGCCGATTTCAGTAACTCCCAACCCTGCTGCCGGACTGATTTCCGGCCGTCATGCTGCGCCGCAGCACGGCTTGGCGTATCCTTTGCCGGTTGCCGGCAACAGCGCCGGTCACCGCATCGAGGAGATCATCATGGGTCTGGATCTGGTTCCCAGCGGGCGCAATCTGCCCGACCAAATCAACGTCGTCATCGAAATCCCCAAGGACGCCGAGCCGGTCAAGTACGAAGTCGACAAGGAGACCGGCGCGATCTTCGTCGATCGCATCCTGTCCACGCCGATGCGCTACCCCTGCAATTACGGCTACATCCCGCACACCCTGTGCGGCGACGGCGATCCGGCCGACGTGCTGGTCATCCTGCCGCTGCCGCTGATTCCGGGCTCAGTGATCCGCTGCCGTCCGGTCGGCGTGCTGAAGATGAGCGATGAAGCCGGCGCCGACGAAAAACTGCTGGCCGTGCCCGACGACAACGTGTTCGCTGGCTATTCGCACATCACCGACATCGGCGAGGTGTCGCCGCACTGGCTGCAGCGCATCGGCCACTTCTTCGCCCACTACAAGGATCTGGAAGACGGCAAGTGGGTCAAGCTCGACGGCTGGGGTGATGCGGCGGCGGCCAAGAAAATCATCGGCGAAGCGGTCGAGCGCTACAACGACAGCCCGGAGAAACTGAACTTCTGATTCGGCCGCCAACCGGCGGGCCACTGCCGACCTGCCGCCGGTCACGAATCCGATGCGGGATCGGTCTTGCTCCGACGCGCGCGCGGATGGCTGTCGTCGTAGACCTTGGCCAGGCGCTGGAAGTCGAGATGGGTGTAGATCTGCGTGGTGGCGATGTCGGCGTGACCGAGCAGCTCCTGCACGCCGCGCAGATCGCCGGACGATTCCAGAATGTGGCTGGCAAAACTGTGCCGCAGCAAGTGCGGATGCACCCGCTTGAACACGCCCTGGCGCTGCGCCAGCGTGCGCAGCCGTAGCTGGACCGCGCGGCTGCCGATCGGCTTGCCGCCACGGCCGGGGAAGACCGCAGCCTCCGGGCTTGACGGAGTCTCCCCGGCCCATGCCGCCAACGCCTCGCGGGCATGGCGGCCCACGGGAACGCTGCGCTGCTTGCCGCCTTTGCCCTGCACGGTCACCAGGCCCTCGGCCAGATCCAGATCGCGCCAGCGCAACTGACACAATTCGCTCAACCGCAGACCGGATGAGTAGAACAACTCCAACAGCGCGCGATCCCGCAGTCCCAGCGGGGCATCGACCGGCACTTCCACCAGGCGGGCAACTTCATCCGGATCGAGGACGCCGGGCAGCTTGCGGCTGGTTTTCGGCGCGCGCAGTCCGCGCGCGGGATCGACCTTCATTCGGTCATCGCCGATCAGCCAGGCAAACAGCCCCCGGCAGGCCGACAGGCGCCGCTGAAGGCTCTTGCCGGACAATCCGCGACGGTGCTCGGCGGCGACGAAACTGCGCATATCCTCGGTGCCGAGTCCGGCGAAATCGATCCGGCCTCGCGCCTGCATCCACGCCAGCAGGGCGTCGAGGTCGCGCCGGTAGGCCGAGATGGTGTGCCCCGAGTAGCGCCGCGCCACCGTCAGGTGGCTCAAGTAGGCCTCCACCTGGCTGCGCGGATCGCCGTCGTTCATGCCGTCAATCGCGGTCGAACCGGGCCAGGCTGGTGACCAGCGACTCCGACATCAAATGCAGGAACAGCGTCCCCATGCCGGGATAGAACCGATGCGTATCGGCGCTGCCGATCGCCAGCATGCCGCGGCCTTCGAGCGCCAGCAGCGCGGTGGACTGGATTCTCTCGGCCTGCTCGCCGAACAGCAGCTCATGTTTTTCCTGGCGCAGCCGGCCACACAGCGGTTCGCCCGCCGACAGGAACTCGGAGAACGGTTCGAGCTCGGCGCTGTCGCGCGCGATCACCCGGAACCAGTCGGCCTCGTCGAGCCCTTCGACCGGCTGGTGCAGCACGATGCGCACCAGGTCGCCGGCAAAATCCTCGCCCAGGCTCGCCACCATCGCCCGCAAGCTGTCGGCGGCGCTGGTCTGGCGCATCAGCGCCAGGGTGAGTTGATGGGTTCGTATGGTCAGCCGTTCGTTGGCTTCGGCGTTGGCGAACAACTCGTGCAGCCTCCGGCCGAGTTCGCGATTCTTCTCGCGCAGCACGTCCAGCTGATAGCTGGCCAGCGAGGTCGCGCGGCCGTCGTCCCTTGGCATCACCAGGGACAGCGCGAGGTCGGAGAAATCGCGCAGGAATTCGGGGTTGCCGCGAAGCCAGGCGGCGACCTGCTCGGCTTCCAGACGCTCGGGTTTATCCTCGTTCAGAGTCAACGGTGAGCTCCAGATCGGTTGTGGGCATCGAAAGGGTGACACAGCTCGCCGTCGAACACGAACGCCGCCGGCCCGGTCATGGCGATCGCGGCATCGGCGCCGGGCCAGGCGATGTGCAGCGTGCCGCCGGGCAGCTCGACAGACACCTCGGGCTCCACTCGGCCGCGCCGGATCAGCACCGCGACCGCCGCGCAGGCCGCGCTGCCGCAGGCCAGCGTCTCGCCGACGCCGCGCTCGAAGACCCGCAGCCGGATGCGCTCGGGCGAAAGCACCTGGGCGAAACCGACGTTGACCCCGTCGGCGAACTCGCTGCGTCCCTGCAAGGCCCGGCCCAGCCGTTCGACCTGGGCGTGATCAAGATCGGAGACCTCCAGGACCGCATGCGGATTGCCCATCGATACCGCACCGAAGGAGATCGGGCCGTGGTCGAGGGTGAGCACGTAAGGGTCGGTCGGCCCTTCCAGCCGAAGCCCGATGCGCTCCGGGGAGAAATCGGGCTTGCCCATGTCCAGCGTGTAACGGCTGTCGCCGATGGCCTTCACTTCGATCGGACCGGCCGGGCTGTCCAGCGTGAAGCGGTCGCCGATGGACGGGTCGTGGCGACGCAGAAAATGCGCCACGCAGCGTGCGCCGTTGCCGCACTGTTGCGAGGAGCTGCCGTCGGCGTTCCAGACCCGGTAACTGGCGATGGCACCGAGATTCTCCGGCGGCTCGATGGTCAGCAGCTGATCGCAGCCGACGCCGAAGTGCCGGTCGGCCAACAGTCGGCACAGGTTGCGATCCGGCGCCGGTGCGCCATCGCGCAGATCGAGCACCACGAAATCGTTGCCGGCGCCGTGCATCTTGGTGAAGCGCCGACTGGCGGCTGACGCGTTCATTCGCTCAGCCAGCATCGGCCTTGGGCGGCGGCATGACCAGCGGCCCCTTGTTGCCGCAGGCCGGCAGCGCCGCGAAGGTGAGGATGAGCGCGATCAAAATGAGGGTTCGGCAGGTGTCTTTCATGCTCTGAGTATACTGCCGGCATGGCTGGATTCCGTCATCGATGAGCCTGGGCGTCGGCCTGTTGCTGGCCGCTGCGGTTTGCGTCGTTCTGGCGTTTCCGCTGCTGCGCCGTCGGCGCAGGCCGCTCAGCCTGCGTCGACCGCGTCGCTCGCCCATGGCGCTGGCAGTGGCGGCAGTGCTGATCGTGCTGGCCATCCTGCTGGCGGGGCTGGCCCTGAGCCTGCGACAGTTCCAGCGCCTGGCGACAGATCATCCGGTGGCCCTGATCGCCACCACCCAGCTGGCGCCGCAGCGCTTCCGTCTGGCGCTCGACACCGGCGACGGCCCGCCGCGCGAGTTCGAGATTGCCGGCGACCAGTGGCAGATCGATGCCCGCGTGGTCCGCTGGCAACTGCCCGCGCTGCTGGCCGGCGCGCCCGCCCTGTACCGGCTGGAGCGCCTGTCGGGTCGCTACGCCGACATCGATGCCGAGCGGGAGCTGCCGCGCACCGTGCACAGCCTGGAGTCCGGCGCCCTGTCGGCGCTTCCCGACCTGTTCGACATCAAACGCAGCTACCCGCGCTGGCTGCCATTCGTTGATGCCCGGTTCGGCAGCGCCGCTTACCTGCCGCTGCTCGACGGCGGCCGGTTCGAGGTGGTATTCAACCCGCGCGGCGGCCTGGTGGCGCGTGCCGCCGATCAACAGACCGAACAGCATCTGGAATCCGAAGGCTGGTAGCCCCACAGCCGGGCCGGCGCAACCCGGACCGCTCGCGGGCCTTCGGATGCGGCCCGCGTTCGCCGAACCGGGGGCGAAGCCGCAGGCCGAGCGGTCGCTTCGACTTACTGTGCGGCGCCGGCCACCCGCAGCTGATCGAGCATGAAGGCGTAGTACTCGGCGACTTCCCGGTAACGCTGGAACCGGCCCGATTTGCCGCCGTGGCCGGCCTCCATGTTGACCCGGAACAGCAGCGGCCGGCTGTCGGTCTTGCGCGCGCGCAGCCGGGCGACATACTTGGCCGGCTCCCAGTACTGCACCTGCGAATCCCATAGCCCGGTACCGACGAACATCGCCGGGTAATCCTTGGCCGCCAACTGATCGTACGGCGAGTAGGACAGCATGTAGTCGTAATACGCCGGGTCTTCCGGATTGCCCCATTCGTCGTATTCGTTGGTGGTCAGCGGAATGCTCGGGTCGAGCATGGTGGTCACCACATCGACGAACGGCACCAGGGTCAGAATGGCGCTGTATTTTTCCGGCGCCATGTTGCTGACCGCACCCATCAGCAGGCCACCGGCGCTGCCGCCCATGGCCGCCACCCGGTCGGGCGCAGCATAGCCTTCGGCGACCAGCGCATTGGTGACATCGATGAAATCGGTGAAGGTGTTGAGCTTGTTCAGCAGCTTGCCGTTGTCGTACCAGGAGCGGCCCATTTCCTGGCCGCCCCGGATGTGGGCGATGGCATAGACCATGCCGCGATCGAGCAGGCTGATGACGTTGCCGTTGAATCGCGGATCCATGCTGGCGCCGTAGGAGCCGTAACCATACTGCAACAGTGCTGCGCTGCCGTTCTTCTCGAAGCCCGTGCGATAGACCAGACTGACCGGCACCTGGGTGCCGTCGCGGGCGGTCACCCACAGCCGCTCGGTGATGTAGTTGGCTTTATCGAAACCGCCCAGCACCGGCTGCTCCTTGAGCAGGGTGCGCTCGCCGGTTTCGGTATCCAGCTCGTAGGTGGTGGCCGGCGTGGTCAGCGAGGTGTAGGTGTAGCGCAGCAGGCGCGTGTTCGGTTCGGCATTGGCGGCCAGACCCATGGCATAGGCCGGCTCGTCGGCGCTGACGTACTCGTCGGCCCGGCCCTCGCGCAGCAGGCGAATGCGGGTCAGCCCCTCGGAACGCTCGCCGACCGCGACGAACGCGTCGAACAACTCGAAACCGTCGATGTAGACCGCCGCGTCGTGGGCCAGCAGATCGGTCCAGGCGCTGCGAGCGCCCCAGGTGTCTTCCGGGGCCTGCATCAGCTTGAAATTGGTCGCATCCAGATTGGTGCGGATCACCCAGCGGCCATCCAGATGGTCGGCGCTGTATTCGAAGTCCCGTTCGCGCGGCGCCAGCACCTTGAACTCGACCGGCTCGGCGGCCGGCGCGCAGCGCTGCTCGTCGGACACCGTGCTGGTGACGGTGATGCAGATGAACGCCTCCGAGCGGGTTTTGCCCACGCCCATGTAGAACGTTTCGTCGGCCTCTTCGTAGACCAGCCGGTCGGAGCCGGCATCGCTGCCCAGCGCATGCGCCTTGACCCGCTTGGTGAGCAGGGTGACCGGGTCGTTCTCGACGTAGAACACGGTGCCGCCGTCGGCCGCCCAGGCCAGGCTGGCGGACAGGCCGGTGATCGCATCGGGCAAGGTTTCACCGGTTGCCAGGTTCTTGATCCGCAGGGTGTACTGGCGCCGGCCGACGGTGTCCTCAGCGTACGCCAGAAGGGTCTGGTCGGGGCTGACTTCCCAGTTTCCAATCTGGTAGAACTCCTTGCCCTCGGCCAGCGCGTTGAGGTCCAGCATGATTTCTTCGGGCGCCTCCATGCTTCCCTTGCGGCGGGCGTGGATCGGGTACTCCTTGCCCTCCTCGAAGCGCGTGTAGTACCAGTAGTCCTTGTGTCGATAGGGCACCGAGCTGTCGTCCTGCTTGATGCGACCGACCAGTTCGTCGTACAGCGTTGCCTTGAGCGGCTCCAGTGGCGCCATCACGGCATCGGCATAGGCGTTTTCGGCATTGAGGTAAGCCAGCATGTCCGGCGCCTGCCGACTGTCGTCGCGCAGCCAGTAGTACTCGTCCTCGCGGCTGGCACCGTGCGGCGCGACCACCTGGTGTGGACGGGTTTCGGCGACCGGCGGCGATACCGATGCGGCAGCCGGCGGTGCGGGGCTGTCGGTTCGGCCGCACGCTGCGAGCACGGTCAGGGCGAGGGCGGCGAGCGCGGTGGTGCGGAGGATTTTCATCGTCATGTCCAATGAGGTGCGGTGCGGCGCGGGCATCGACCCGCGTCGCCTGATGTGAGCCGGCCGCCCGGACCGGGATCTGTGTAACCGTCGTCGGCCTGCTGCCGCCGTCGAGCCCGTCTGGAAACATTCGCGGCGCACCACGAAAGGTCCGGCCAGGGCGACCGGCGCGCGCCCCGCCGCGATAACGCTACTTCGGAAACAGCTGCTGCTTCAGGAACGTGTAGGCCAGCGCCGACATGTAGGCCGACTGCTTGTTGTTGGCCGCGCCGCCGTGGCCGCCCTCGATGTTTTCGTAATACAGCACGTCGTGGCCCTGCTCGGCCATGCGCGCCATCATCTTGCGGGCGTGGCCGGGGTGAACCCGGTCGTCGCGCGTGGACGTGGTGAACAGCACGGTCGGGTAGTTCGCGTCGGCCTTGAGGTTCTGGTAGGGCGAGAAGGTCTTGATGTAGTTCCACTGCTCGGCGATGTCCGGATCGCCGTACTCGGCCATCCACGATGCGCCAGCCAGCAGGCGGTGATAGCGCTTCATGTCGAGCAGCGGCACCGCGCAATGCGCGGCGGCGAACAGGTCGGGATACATGGTCACCATGTTGCCGACCAGAAGCCCGCCGTTGGAACCGCCACGGATGCCCAGCCGCTCGGGCCGGGTGACCTTGCGCTCGATCAGATCGCGGGCCACGGCGGCGAAATCCTCGTAGGCGCGCGGCCGGTTGGCCTTGAGCGCGGCCTGATGCCAGCGCGGGCCGTACTCGCCACCGCCGCGGATGTTGGCCACCACGTACACACCGCCCTGACTGGTCCAGGCCCGGCCCACGGTGGCGTCGTAGCCCGGGGTGAGCGAAATCTCGAAACCGCCGTAGCCGTAAAGCAGGGTCGGGTTGTCGCCGTCCAGCGCCAGACCCTCTCGCGCCACCATAAAGTACGGCACGCGCGTGCCATCGGCGCTGGTCGCGAAATGCTGGCTGATGGTAAGCCCGCTGGCGTCGTAAAACGCCGGCAACTGCTTGAGCTTCTGCGGCGGCGCGCCGATCTCGCCGTGCAGCAGCGTGGTCGGCGTGACGTAATCGGTGACCGTCATGAAGTAGGCGTTCGACTCGACATCGTCGACCGCGCTCAGCGACACCGTGCCGAAGCCCGGCGCGCCCTCCAGCGGCGCGCGCGCCCAGCCCGACGGACCCGGCGTGAGCACGTACAGGCGATTCTTCACGTCTTCCAGCACGTTGATGACGACGTGATCCTTCAGCGTGGAGAAGCTGGCCAGCGAACTGCGCTCGGTGGGCTCGAACAGCACCGCGAAGTCCTGCTTGCCGGCCATGAAGTCATCGAATCGCGCGGCCAGCAGCGCGCCGGCGGCGTAGTCCTTGCCGCCGGCCGTCAGCGGCTCGCGCAGCTCCAGCAGCAGCCATTCGCGATGCACCGACTTGTTGGCGCTGTTGGGCACCGGCACCCGGGTCAGCGCGCCATCGGCAGCGCGCAGATACAGCTCATCGTTGTAGAAGGCCAGCGTGCGGCTGACGAAATCGCGCTCGAAGCCCGGCGTGTCGTCGCGGTACCCGGCGATGTACATGTCGTCCTGCTTGCCTTCGTAGACCACACTGGCTTCGGCGAGCGGCGTGCCGCGCCGCCACTGTTTGACGATCCGCGGGTAGCCGGATTCGGTCATCGACCCGTCGCCGAAATCGGTGAACACGTAGACGTTGTCGCGATCGATCCACTGCATGCCGCCCTTGGCCTCGGGCCGGGAGAACCCGTCGGCGACGAAGCTGCGGGTGGCCATGTCGAACTCGCGGGTGACATTGGCATCGGCACCGCCGCGCGACAGCGAGATCAGGCAGCGGCTGTAGTCCGGACGCAGGCAGTCGGCGCCGGCCCAGACCCAATTTTCGCCCTCGGCCTCGGCCAGGGCATCGAGATCGAGCACGGTCTCCCAGCGCGGCTTCGGCGAGCGGTATTCCTCAAGCGACGTGCGCCGCCAGATGCCGCGCTCGTTGCCGGCATCGCGCCAAAAGTTGTAGTAGTGCTCGCCCAACTTGCTGACATACGGAATGCGCTCGTCGGAGTCGAGAATCGCCAGCAGATCGTCGCGCAGCGCCTCGAAGGCCGGATCGGCGTCGAACTTTTCCTGGGTGACGGCATTGCGCGCGCGCACCCAGTCCAGCGCAGTATCGCCGCCGACATCTTCCAGCCACAGATAAGGGTCTTCGGTCTCGCTCACATCGGAAATCCGTTCTGCCTGGACAGTGCCCGCCATTGCCGTTGCCATGGCCAGTGCCATGACCGCCGGACCGGGTATCCATCGACTCGAAAAGCGCAAGCCAATCGCCATTTCCCTTCCTCGAATGGGTGTGCAAGGCGGCTACGCTAGCACGTCGCCCACGCGCGTTGACCATGACCAAAGTCATGGGCTGGCTGGCGCTGCTATTTGCGAAGGCTGCCGCGCAGGGCATTCTGCGCCATGGGTCCTTCCGGCTCCTCGCCGGTGCAGGTCTTCACATCGGTGACCGTGTAGATCGCCTGTTCGTCCAGCTCGCGCAGGCGACGCAGCAGGGTGGGCACCGCGCGTCGACGCTCGACCACGTAGAGCACCTGCACCGGGGCCTGATTGCGCCGGGTGCCCTGCAGCTCGACCACGTGGTAGCCGTGCTCGCGCAGGCCATCGGCCAGGCTGACATCCAGCCGATAGGAAATCGCCCGCACCAGCTCCTGGCCCACGCCCAGCGCGCGCTCCAGCGAGATGCCGATGAAGGTGCCGACCGCAAACCCGCCGGCATAGGCCACCGACAGCCAGGGCCGGGCATCCAGATGCACCAGCACCTGACGCACCGCCAGCACCCAGATCAGCGCCTCGAAGAAACCGATCAGCGCCGACAGCGCGCGGTAACCGCGAAAGCCCACCAGACTGCGCACCGTGCCCAGCGACACGTCGGCGATGCGGGCCAGAAAAATGGCGACCGCCAACAGGCCGGGATAGGCTTCGATGGTTTCAAACATGGCAAGGCTCGCAGCGGGTTCGGGGGACAGGGGCCGCCCGCCTACCTTAGCGCGTCGACGCCGGCATCGCAGCCCGAACCGACTCAGTCACGCCGCCAGCCGCTTCTCCATGCGCAGCGCCTCGGCGCCGTCCTGGTAGTAGCCCGGCACCCGGCCGATCGGCGCGAAACCGGCCGCGCGGTAAAGCGCGATGGCGGCCCGATTGTCGGCCCGCACCTCCAGCCGAAGCCGGTCACAGCCGCGTGCGAGGGCTCCGGCTTCGGCGTCGGACAGCAGCCGCGCGCCCAGGCCCTGCCCGCGAAGGGCCGGATCGACCACCAGCGAATACAGCCGCGCCAGCCGACTGCCACGTCGAAACAGGCACAGGCTGCTGGCCACCACCCGCGCCTCGTCGATCATCACCCGCAACCGCGCAGCCGGGTTGCCGATGTGGTGACGATACTGGCGCGCCGAAAGACGGTCGCCCGGAAAGCCAGCCTCCAGCATGAGCAAGCCGGGCAGGTCTGCGGCAACGGCATCGCGCGGGCTGGAAAGCAGATTCGACATCGCCGGACTGTAACCCGGATCGCCCTGCCCCAGGCAGGCAAGCTAAACGCCCGGCAACGGCGCCACGGCTGGCCCCTGCCGTGTCGGGCCGCCACCTGTCAGACTGCGCGCACACTCGTCAGACACTGCCATGAGCCGCCTCCAGATCGTCGTCGAAAAAGCCTCGGACTGGGGCCAGTTGCACCCCTCGGCCGACGTGGTCACTGCCGTCGACTACCTCAAGCGGCCGTTCGACAGCGCCGCCAGCGAACGCACCCAGGTCATCAACCTGTGCCGGAGTTTCCGTTACCTCGGCCTGGGCTACTACGTCTCGCTGCTGGCCGAGGCGCGCGGCCACAAGGTGCTGCCCGGTGTGCGCACCATCAACGACCTGCGCCGGCGCTCGCTGTACGGCATCGACATCGAAGACCTTAACGCCCGGCTCAGCAAATTTCTGCCCGGCGACACCCGCGACGCCAGCGATTTCGGCCTGCTGGTGTATTTCGGCCAGACCCATTACCCACCGCTGGCCGACCTGGCCCGGCAGGTGTTCGAACTGTTTCCCTGCCCCATTCTCAAGATTCAGTTCGAGCGCCAGCGGGTGTGGCAGATTGCCTCGATCCGCCCGGTTGGCCTGAACGCGCTCAGCGAAGACCAGGAAGATGCCTTCGCGGCCGCGCTGGACGGCTTCAGCCGCAAGATCTGGCGCAAACCCCGCGCGCCGCGCAAATACCGCTACGACCTGGCCATGCTGCACGACCCCGCCGAGGCCATGCCGCCGTCGGACAAAAAGGCCCTCAAGCTGTTCATCGCCGCCGGGCGCGAGCTGGGCATCGATGTCGACCCGATCACCCGCAACGATTTCGCCCGACTGGCCGAATACGACGCCCTGTTCATCCGCGAAACCACCGCACTCGACCACCACACCTACCGCTTCGCCCACCGCGCCGAGCGCGAAGACATGGTGGTGATCGACGATCCGACCTCGATCCTTCGCTGCACCAACAAGATCTACCTCCACGACCTGCTCAAATCGAAGAAGCTGCCCACCCCGAAGACCGAAATCCTGTTCCGCGACGACCCGGCCAAACTGGCCGCCCTGCCCGACCTGCTGGGCTTTCCCATCGTGCTGAAAATCCCCGACGGCAGCTTCTCGCGCGGCATCAGCAAGGCCGAGAACCCCGATCAGCTCAAGACCGCCGCCGACCAGCTGTTCCAGCAAACCGCCCTGCTGCTGGCCCAGGAATACGTCTACACCGAATTCGACTGGCGCATTGGCGTGCTCGACGGCCAGGCGCTCTATGCCTGCCAGTACTTCATGTCGCGCGGCCACTGGCAGATCTACAACCACGCCGCCCAAGGCCGCGCCCGGGTGGGCGGCTGGAAGACCCTGCCGGTCCGCCAGGCCCCTGCGGACGTGGTGAAACTGGCCCTGCGCGCCTGCGCCAACATCGGCGACGGCCTGTACGGCGTCGACCTCAAAGCCCTGCCGCACCGCGCCGTGATCATCGAAGTCAACGACAACCCGAGCATCGAATCCGGCGTCGAAGACGGCTACCTGGGCGAAGACCTGTACCGACGCATCATGGAAGAATTCCTCCGCCGCTTGGAGCGCAAACGCCTCGGCGTGCGGGATTGACCCGGCCGAAAATCACGCCGGAATCCGTGATCGCAGCAGCAGTATCATCTTGCCTCGTCGTCATTCCGAGCCTCGGCAATCAGCTTCACGCCGCGCGCAGATGCGATTGAACGCCGGCCTTGGCTGGGGTCAGGCGGCGGGCCTGGGCGGGGCGGTTGGGCTTTGACGTGAAGACCAGGGCCGGGGCGGTGCGTGGCTGTCGGCGCAGGCGCTGGGCCAGGCTGTGGCGGTGCAGCAGGGCCAGGGAAATGGCCGGGGCGATGCTTAGCCAGAACGGTAGCCAGCCGAGCCATTCGCTGTGGCCGCGGGCGGCGGGGAAGATCGCCATCAATGCCAGGCCGGTGAGCAGCCATTGCCAGAGCGAGCGCGACAGGGCCGGCTGCGCGTGCGGGGCCGGCTGCGGGTGGCGCACCCACGGCGGATGAGGCGCCGGCTGTGGCGGTCGGGGGTGCTTCGGTTCGGGGGCGGGCAGGCTGGGCATGGCGGGCTCCGAGGTGGATGGTGATGCCACCCTGCCCTGCGCGCGTCTCAAATCCTGCGATTGCTTCTTGACGCGCCGTGTACCGGCCGGCCGCCACACTGCGCGCATGAACAACTCTCGACTTCCGCCTTCGCGCTCTGGCTTTAAATGGCTTGCGGCGCTCACCCTGGCGGTCATCGTACTGGCGGGGGCGTCGTGCGCTTCTTCCGGCGATGTCCCGCCCCCATTGAAAACCGAGGCCGCCGTGGATCTGAAGCGTTTCATGGGCAGTTGGCACGTGATCGCCAACATCCCCTACTGGCCCGAGCGCGGCAAAGTGGCCACGCGCGATGAGTACACGCTGCGCGAGGATGGCCGGATCGACAATGTCTATGTGTTCCGCACCAGCTTCGACGCGCCCGAGAAGCGCTGGACCGGAGTTTCCAGCGTGGTGCCGGGCAGCAACGGGGCGCACTGGCAGGTGCAGTTCATCTGGCCGCTGAAGACCGATCTGCTGGTGCTTGAAGTGGCCGAGGATTACTCGTGGGCGCTGCTGGGCCATCCGGGGCGCAAGTACGCCTGGATTTTCAGTCGCGATTCGCGCATGGATGCGGCGCTGTACGCCGATCTGCTGAATCGGATGGCTGGCTATGGCTATGATCGCCAGCGCATCGCGCGCATCGCCCAGCATGCCGATCAAGTCGGGCAGCCGGGCTTCCAGTAGTCCGACTCGCGACGGGGGGCGCTCATCCGGCTTCGTAGGCGTCGAGCGCTTTGTCGGTGGCCTTTTCGCCGATCTCGATCAACTCCCGCGCGCGCCAGAACTCGTAGAAAAAACAGACGTCGTGCGGCACCTTGACCAGCACGTCGGGCGGGTCCAGCGCCAGCTGCAAGCGGGCAATCTGGGCCTGCATGGTGTCCAGCGAGCGCGACATCAGCTCCAGCATGCTGGCCTGGGCAGGCTGTTTCGGGGCCGGCTCCGATTTCTCCAGCAGGCCGTCGATGAAATTGCCGATGCGCTCGCGCAGGCTCGATGCGTCGGCGTCGGACTCGGTTTCGCCCTCCCCTTCCGGCAAGCCCCGTTTGGGGTCGGCCGACGCCAAAACCGGTGGATTGGGGCGATGGGCGACCTGTGCGCTGACATCCACCGCCACCACCAGATCGACCATGGCCATGCGCGTGCCGGCAATCGGCACCGGCGCCAGCAGGCCGCCATCGACCAACTCGCGGCCGTTGATGACGTGCGGGGTGAGCACCATCGGGATGGCGATGGAAGCGCGAATGGCGTCGAACAACGGGCCGCGGGTAAGCCACACTTCGCGCTGCCGCTTTAGGTCGGTGGCGACGGCCATGTAGGGAATGGGCAGGTCTTCGATGCGATGGTCGCCGACCAACTCGCGAATGGCGTTGATCACCCGCTCGCCCTTGATGAAGCCTGGGTTGCCGAAGGTGAAATCGAGCAGGCGGAACACATCGCCGCGCTCCAGAGCGCAGGCCCAGTCGCGGTAGGCGTCCAGCCGGCCGGCGGCGTGGACACCGCCGATCAGGGCCCCCATCGACGAGCCACCGATGGCGGCGATTTGATACTCGCGCCTGAGCAGCGCCTGGATGGCGCCGATATGGGCCAGACCACGCGCGCCACCGGCACCCAGAACCAGCGCGACCCGGCGGCCGGAGCCGCTCTCGGCCTTCACCGGGAGCGAAGGTTTATCGTTGGCCATCCGCGGAATCCTTGTAGGCCGAAAGCGCCAGTTGCAGCAGCGTGTGGGCCTGCTCGCGCAGCGAGACCGGAGCCACGATCTCGGCGTCGGCGCCGTAGCGCAACACGTCCATCAGCAGCTCGCGCGAGTGGCCGTAGGGCAGCTTCAGTTCGTAGCGGCCATCGGGCAGGAAGCGGCCCTCCTGCTTGGAGTGCCAGCGCTCGTCGGCCACCCAGCGGGCGGCGCGGGCATTGAACACGATGGTCGCCCAGTTTTTCGGCGGCCCGGAAAAAATGCCGTAGCTCGACGCCAGTTGCCGGTTCAGCTCTTCGTCGGCAACGTCGAGGGCCACCTCATCGAGCACCCGCGCGCCGCGGATGCGGTCGACCGAAAAACTGCGCAGACCATCGCGCTGGTGATCCCAGGCATCGAGATACCAGTTGTCGCGGTAGTGGGTGAGCCGCTGCGGCGAGACGGTGCGCCGGCTCGGCGTGTCGGTCGAGCGGGCGTGGTATTCGAAGCCCAGACGCCGACGCTCCAGCACGGCGGTGGCGACCAGCCGGAACGCCTGCTCATCGATGCTGCGCGCGCCGGTGGCGATCACCCGGATGCGCTCGATCGGCCAGCGCTTGCCACCCGACTGCTGGGCCAGCAGGCCGTCGATGCGGCCCTTCAGCGGCGCCAGCGCGCTGCCCAGCACGCCGGGGCCGGTGCGGTCGAGCAGCTGGTGGGCGGCCAGCAGGGCATGCAGCTCTTCGGAATTCAGCCACAGGCCGGGCAGTTCGAAACGCGCGCCTTCATCCAGGTTGTAGTGAAAGCCGGATTCGCCTTCGCTGTCGATCGGCGCGCCCAGGGCATCGCGCAGAAAAGCGATGTCGCGATAAACCGTGGCGCGCGAGGCGTTGGTTTCGTCCTGCAGGCGCTTGAGCGCGACCGGATAGCGCGCGGACTTCAGCAGGCGATGAATGGCGAGAATGCGTTCGTAGCGGTCCATCGGATCAGTTTGCCGGATTGCGGGCGCTGCCGCACGGTGCATTTCGAGCCAGCCCGATACCGCTGTTGCTGGTCAGCAGCGGCGCTTTGGCCTGCGCGTTCCGGCCAGCGCAGCCAACGACGTTCGGCCGGGTGTAGCGCCCTGGGTCGGAGTCTGTCGATACGACGGGTGTGCCGGCCGCGCATCCCGCCGCGTCGTGCGCGCGCTACAAATCAGGAGCGCACGCACGACAGGCCATTCGGCTCACCGCGGGTCCGGTACGAAGCCGCCGGGAAACGCGCGCGGCGCCGAAGCAATCGGCTGCGGCACGGGAATGACGCCAGCGGCGATCAACCGTTCGCGGCTGTCGTAGTGAAGCTCGGATACCTGGGCCGGCCGGCGGCTGGCGCGTTCGAATGCGGTGTGCCGGGTCGGCGCCCACTCGCGCTGGCCGTGACCGGTGCCCAGCGAGCGGCCCACGCTTTCGGCCTCGTCGCGCAGCGCGGCGGATGCTTCGGCCGATGCCTTGGAGCGCTCGCGCAGCGGTGCCGAGGCGAGCGGCGGCGATGCCGGTCGCGGTTTTTCGCGAAACACGGCAACGCCGACCACGCCGACATTGGCAGGCCGACCGGTGCGCGCGGCGTAGCTGTGGTCGAGATCGGTGAACACGAACTGCGCGACGTCCGACAGACTCTTGCGCCAGCCGTTGATGTCGGCGGTCTGGCCGGGCTCCAGCACGTAACCCGACTGCTGCGGATCGGCGTCCTCGCCGGTGACCGCGTTCACGCCGTCGACCGAGAGCACCACCAGCACGCGCTCCGGACTGTGATTGCGCAGCCGCACGGCGTAGCGATGGCCGGGCGTACCGGGCACGTGCGACCGACCGCGATGCTCGTGGATCGGCAGCGGCTGGCCGGTGTCGCGATCATAAAGTTCCAGCGCGACCAGTGGGCTGCGGTGACCGGCGTGGGCGGAACCGGCCGTCAGCAGGGCGGCGGCGAGTGCGGCGGCGACCAGCACGGTGCGGGGCAGGAAAGTCATGGGATTCTCCTCGGCGATGAGTGGGTGATTCGAACACTGCGTCACCTTCAACGCGCCAATGCGGGCGACGGGGTTGGCTGCGCGCTAAACTTGCCGATTCTTCGCCACGCCTTTGCACTCATGTCCGAGCGTCGCCGCATACTGACCGGGATCACCACCACCGGCACTCCCCACCTGGGCAACTATGTCGGCGCCATCCGGCCGGCCATCCTGGCCAGCCGCGACCCGGCTGCCGACAGCTTTCTGTTTCTGGCCGACTACCACGCCCTGATCAAGTGCGACGACCCGGCGCGCATCGCCCGCTCGCGCCTGGAGATCGCCGCAACCTGGCTGGCCGCCGGCCTGGACCCGGAGCGCGTGGTGTTCTATCGCCAGTCCGACGTGCCGGAGATCACCGAGCTGACCTGGCTGCTGACCTGCGTGGCCGGCAAGGGCCTGCTCAATCGCGCGCACGCCTACAAGGCCGCCACCGACGCCAACGCGGCCAGCGGCAGCGACCCGGACGCCGGCATCACCATGGGCCTGTTCTGCTACCCGGTGCTGATGGCTGCCGACATCCTCATCTTCAACGCCCACAGCGTGCCGGTCGGCCGCGACCAGGTGCAGCACATCGAAATGGCCCGCGACATCGGCCAGCGCTTCAATCATCTGTTCGGCGAGGCGATCTTCACCCTGCCGGAAGCGGCCGTGGACGAGTCGGTGGCCACCCTGCCCGGCCTCGACGGGCGCAAGATGTCCAAAAGCTACGACAACACCATTCCGCTGTTCGAGGGCGGCAGCGCGGCGCTGCGCGAGGCGATCATGAAGATCGTCACCGATTCGCGCGCGCCCGGCGAGCCCAAGGATCCACAGAGCAATGCCCTGCATACGCTGTTTGCCGCCTTCGCCAGCGCCGACCAGGCTGACGCCTACGCCGCAGACCTGCGCGCCGGCCTGGCCTGGGGCGAGGCCAAGCAGCGCTTGTTCGAAACCATCGACGGCGCGCTGGCGCCGATGCGCGCGCGCTATGCGTCGCTGATCGCCGACCCGGATGCCATCGAAGCCGTGCTGATCGCCGGCGCGGCCAAGGCCCGGTCCATCGCCACGCCCTTCCTCGCCCGGCTGCGCGCTGCGGTTGGCCTGCGCCCGGTGCCGGCCAAGCGCAGCGAAGCCCACGTCAAGGCGCAGAGCAAGTCCGCAAAGCCCGCGTTCAAGCAGTACCGCGAATCGGACGGCCGGTTTTACTTCAAGCTGACCGACGCCGACGGCCAGACCCTGCTGCAAAGCGAAGGCCACGCCTCGCCCCGGGAAGCAGGGCAGTTGATCGCCCGCCTGAAATCCGAAGCCACCAGCCTTCTCCAAACCGAGGCCGGCACGCTGGTACTCGGCGAAAGCCCGGTTGGCCAGCTGAGCAGCGAAGCCACGCTGGACACGGTGCGCCAGGCGCTGGCGGCGCTGGCCGGGCAGGACTGACCGCCCGGTGTCGCATCGCGCCGGATAAGGTGTGCGACGACTGCCTGTCGGAAGCGCTTGGAATCAAGCCACGACAACCAGTGAATCACGTCTGCCGGCAACTCGGCCATGTCGGAAAGATTGTTCGCTGGCAGGCACCCTGTTCGGTCTGCCGAAGCACCAAGCTGGTCAATCGCCACTCAACGCAGGCGAGCTTCGCGCGGCCAACCGCAGCCGCCACGCCCCGGTCACCCGACGTTCCGGCATCACCCGCCCAGCCGCCAGACGTAAACATCGAACAGGCTCGCACCGCCGTGGTCCGCCTGGTGCTGACTGTATGGCGCAAGCATTTCGCCGAGAATCCGCCGCGAGGTCCGGCGGCATTGATCGTGCAGCTTCGCAACGAGGCCATTTTGCCAACCCACATCGCCAACATGATGCACACCGTCTGTGGGCTGCGAATGTTCACGTCTACGAAGAAATGCCGCTCGACGCGAATGCCATGACCATCGCAGCCGCTGCGCTTTCCATCATCAGTAAGTGGGCCGAAGAGCAGGGTCTGCCAGCCGGGTTTCGCTCGTGAGTGCGCCTGCATCCGATACACCGTTCGGTTCGACCGGATGACACCCGGCGTCGGGTGACTTGCTGGCGTCTGGCCATACGCCAGCCCCGGCTTTTCGCTGCGCTGCAAGCCGGGCTACCCGAACATGGAACATGGCCATGAACGTTCCCTTCCGAGTCCCTCGATGGCGACACCCGGCGGTCGCACCGCCGGCCCCGAAAGGCGCGTGTCGGGCCCGTGGATTGACGTTCGTCAACCGTCGGCCGACGGGCAAAACCATACTGAGCCTGCCCCCGCGACGCGCCGAGCCGGCGTCGATGAGCCAGCGATTCGCTCAGTCTGTGCCGACACCCGCCGCCGACGGCGAGGCCAATCCTTTGATCGACTCGAACGGAGGCCGTGCCATGAGACTGTTGAAACGCGAATCCCCCCATATGTTTCCGCTGTTGAGCGATGAGATGGCCAGCATGATGGGCATGCGCCCTTGGCGCTGGCTGAGCGAGCTGGACGACGACGCTGCGGCCCTGGGCTGGAGCCCGCAAATCGACATCAAGGAAGAGCCGGGCCGTTATCTGGTCCGCGCCGACGTTCCTGGCGTCGACCCAAAGGCCATCGACATCACGCTGGAAAACGGCATGTTGACCATCCGCGGCGAGCGCAAGGAAGAGGTGAAAGACGAGCGGGAGGGCTATCGGCGCGTAGAGCGCTTCAGCGGTGCGTTCTACCGGCGCTTCGCGCTCCCGGACACCGCCGATTCGGACAAGGTGACCGCACATGCCGACAAAGGCGTGCTGGAAATCATCATTCCGAAAGCCAAATCGAACAAGACCAAGAAGGTCAAGGTTGACTGAACCGGGTCGACTGAACCGGCTCGGGTGGGCGCGGCGGCTTTCGGCCGCTCGCTCCCCCGATGTCTTCGCAACAGGAGAACGACCATGAGCGTCGCGAAAATAATCGAAATTTCCTCCGAGTCCAGCCAGAGCTTCGAAGATGCCATCGCCAAAGGCATCACCAAGGCCAGCGAGTCGCTCGACGGGATTCGAAGCGCGTGGATTGCCGAGCAGAAGGTGATGGTCGATGAGGGGGCGATCAGGAGTTATCGGGTGGTCATGCGGGTGAGCTTTGTCCTCAGCTGATGCAACGCCGGCCGATGGCTCGACCGGCATTGACCGCGCCGCTGGCGCGGCCGCTCCGCCGCGACACGGATCGCACCGATAGCGTCCGACATGCTTCCCCGTTATTGACCCGGCAGGAATTCTCCATCGCGGTGACTTCTGCAGCCAGCGGTCCCGGCTTGCGGCCTGCGGCCTGCAGCCTGAGCCGGGCTACTCGCCCGACGCAACTTCGTCGGGTTTGCCTGCCGGATCGATAGTCCGGTCGCCCGGAGGGCTGACCGCTGGATAGGCCGTCGGTGCCATGGCTTGCGGCGACCCGTGTCGGGTGACTGCGGCTGCCAGTGCGGACGACTGGACGGCGCAATTCGCTGCGTTTCATGGCAGGCTATGAAGCCCTGTCCACGAGCCCAGCCATGTATTTCGAGTTTTACGGCCTGAAGGAGGCGCCGTTCTCGATTACCCCGGATCCGCGCTTCGTCTACCTGAGCGAGCGCCACCGGGATGCCTTGGCGCACCTGCTGTTCGGCATCGGCCAGGGCGGCAGCGGCGGGTTCGTCCAGCTCACCGGCGAAGTGGGCACCGGCAAGACCACGCTGAGCCGCCTGCTGCTCGACCAATTGCCCGAGGACACCCAGGCGGCGCTGGTGCTCAACCCGCATCTGTCGCCGGAAGAGTTGCTGCAGACGATCTGCGAGGAACTGGGCGTCATCGAGCGCGGCAAGGGCGGCAAGCCCGCGCTCAAGCCGCTGGTCGATCTGCTCAACGAGCATCTGCTTCGCGCCTATGCCCAGGGCAAGCGCGTGGTGCTGTTGATCGATGAGGCGCAGGAACTGTCGCGCGCGTCGCTGGAGCAGGTTCGGCTGCTGACCAATCTGGAAACCGCGACCCAGAAGCTTCTTCAGATCATCCTGCTGGGCCAGCCCGAGCTGCGCGAGCGACTGGCCGACCCGGACCTGCGCCAGCTGGCCCAGCGGATTACCGCGCGCTACCACCTCACGCCGCTCGACGAAGCCGAATCGGAAGCCTACCTGCGTCATCGCCTGTCGGTGGCCGGCTGCACGCGCTTTCCATTCACCCGTCTGGCGGTCAAGCAGCTGCACAAACACTCGGGCGGCGTGCCGCGCCTGCTCAACGTGGTCGCCGAGCGCGCCCTGCTGGCCGGCTACGCTCGCGACCAGAATCCGGTCGGCGAGCGACTGGTCGATCAGGCGGCAGCGGAGACCTTGGCGCCCGTGCTCAAGTTGCGTTCCGCGCCGCGCCTGGCCTGGCTGGTCGCGGCCGGACTCGTTGCGCTGTTGGCGACTTTGTGGCTTTGGCCCGAACCGCGGAGGGAAGCGGTCGCCACGGCACCCAGCGCTGGGGAAGACCAAACGGCGCAGTCCAACGGCGCCGATCGCGGGTCGCCAGCGGTGCCTTATCTGGACAGCGCGGCTCTGGCTGCGCGGCTGAGCGAAAGCGAAAGCGCGGACCTGCCGGCCTGGAATCGTCTGTTGGCGCTGTGGCGGCTGCGTGCCGAACAGGCCGACGTCAACATCGCCCGCCGGTGCCCCCCGGAGGTGGCTCCTGGCGTGTTCTGTTTGCGCGGCAGCGGCAGCCTGAGCAAAGTTGCCGCGTTGGGCCGGCCGGTGATTCTGCCGCTGCGCATCGATGGCCGCAGTGTGCACGTTATCGTGACCGGGCTCGATGCGGTGCGGGCGCGGTTGATTCTGGGCGGCGAAGTGTTCGATATCGATCGCACCCAACTGGAGCGCTACTGGCGGGGCGAGTTTTTTGCGGTCTGGCGGGCGCCCGGATTCATCGCGCTGCCGGTGCGGCGGGGCGATACCGGGCCGACGGTGGACTGGCTGTTCGCGCAACTGGTGCGCGATGGCCCGGGATCCGATGAAGCCCCCGCCGAAGACGCCGCCGGCGTCGGACCACGACAGTTCGATGAGACGCTGGAGGCGAGCGTGCAGCGCCTGCAACTGTCCTATGGATTGGTCGCCGACGGCGTGGTCGGGCCGGAGACCCTGTTCGCGGTGACCAGTACCCTGGACGGCGGCCCCACCTTGCGGCGCCAATTGTGAGTCCGGAGGCCGCCAGGCGATGTCGCTGATTCTGGAAGCGCTGCGCAAGTCCGAAGCCCAGCGTCGCCTGGGCCAGGCGCCCGACCTGATGGCACAGATGCCCGCCAACCGGCATCCGGCGCGGCGCGCGTTCCCGGCCTGGCCGTGGTTTGCCGCCGGTCTGGTGCTGGTTGCCATGACCGCGTGGTGGCTGGGGCGGCAGCATGGGCCGGACGTGAGCACGCCCACGGCAGCCAACGGCCGCTCGGCGCCGGTCGACGCCGAAGTTCCGAGCGCGATACCAGCGACAGCATCGAGGCTGTCGCCGCCCGACGCGCCGCCCGAGCCTGCGACTGCCGATTCGGCGCCATCGGGGCGTCTCCCGGACGCACCGGTGGCGAGGCCGCCGGCGGTGCAGCCAGCACCTCCGCCCGCGCCGGTACCGGATTCCACGCCAGCGACCCAGCCGAGTCCACCGCCAACTGCCGCAGCCGTCGAGGGACCAGCGAGCACCGAGGAGCTCGAGCGCCTGCGCGCCCGGCTCGAAGCCATTTCGCAGCGCGCCACGCCTGTACCGATTGTCCGGGAGCGCGGGGCGAATGACGCGGCGACCGCGGCCCCGGCACCGCCAGAGTCTTCAGCCGCAGCGCCCGCCCCCGCAGGGCCACCGGCGACGGCACAGAACCCGACGACCGAGCTGCCGCGATTCGCCGAACTGTCGGTCGCCGAGCGAGCCGATACGCCGGACCTCAGTTTCAGCCTGCATGTGTTCAGCGAAGATCCGCAGAGTCGGTTCGTGGTCTTCAACGACCGGCGTTTGAGCGAAGGCGCGCAGATCAGTCCACGGCTGAAGCTGATCGAAATCCGGCGCGATGGCGCGGTAGTCGAGATCGACGGCCGGCCGGTGCTGGTGTCCCGCCCCTGATGCACCAGCAACCAGGAAGCGCCAGCCGATGATGTTCGTCCATGTTCCGTCGCGCAGGCCGCCCGGCGCCCGCTGGGCCACGCCATTGCTGGTGCTGGCGTCGATGGCGGCATTCGTCTGGTTGGCCAGTCTTGGCGACCCGGCAGCCCGGGCGGATGCGCTGCTGCGTTGGGGCACGCTGTCGCAAACTGACATCACTGCGATTTCGCAGTGGCAGAGCGTGCTGTCGGACCGGCACCTGTTGAGCCTGTTCAGCGCGATCTTCATTCACGCCGACTGGCTCCATCTGATGGGCAACATGCTGTTTCTGGTCATCTTCGGCTTGCCCGCCGAACGCGCGCTGGGCGCCGGGAGATTCCTGATCCTGTTCGTGTTCAGCGGCGCGCTGTCCAATCTGTTTGCAGCGATTCTGATGGCCGGCGATGATCGCTTGCTGATCGTCGGGGCCAGCGGCGCGATTTCCGCCCTGATCGCGGCATTTCTGGTGCTGTTTCCAGCAGCCCGCTTGGGCTTTGTGCTGCCGCTGGGCCTGTATCTGGAATTCATCCGGGTCCGTGCCTGGCTGATGATCGGCATCTGGGCGTTCATCCAGGGCCTGTTCGCCTACGTCGGGCCGGCGTTCGGCATGGCGGCCTGGTGGGCGCACGTGTTCGGCTTTGTCGTCGGCGTCGGTATGGCGCTGTTGTTCAGGCCGGCGGTGGCGCGCCGGCTGCGCAGCCGGTGACCGCCAATCGGCCCTTCGCCGATGCTGTTCCCGCGCACCGGCGCGGTTGGCGACCGTGCGCCACACGCCATCGTTCAGCCAGTCAGCCGCTGCACCAGCGCGGGATAGTCGGCGGCCAACGGCTCGGAGCGGTCCGGTCGGTCGAGCCAGTCCTTCATCGCCTGCGGCGGTTCCGGCTCGAAGCCGACCGCCTCCCGCAGCACCGCCTCGAACTTGGCGGCATGCGCGGTCGCCACCGCCGCCCAGGGCCGGGTGTCGCCTGCGCTGCGCAGATCGGCCAGTACCTCAAGCGCGATGGCGGTGTGCGGACACACCACCGTGCCCTGCGCGGCAGCCATCGCCAGCCGGCGGCGAATGGCGTCATCGTCGATCGAGCGCGCCGTGAGCGCTGCGCGCAGTTCGGCGTTGTCGGGAAACAGCCAGCGCAGTCGCTCGAAGTTGCTCGGGTCGCCGACATCCATGGCGTTGGCGAGCGTGGCCACGCTCGGCCGTCCGGCGTAATCGGCACCGGAAAAGAAATCCGGCAGGGTACGGTTGGCATTGCAGGCCAGCACGATCTCGCCGATCGGCAGGCCGAGCGTGCGTGCCAGCACCGCAGCCAGGGCATTGCCCAGATTGCCGGTCGGGATGACGAAGTTGAGCGGCTGACCGTGTCCGCGCCAGAAACCGAGCGCGGCCCAGGCGTAGTAGGCCATCTGCGGCAGCAGCCGACCCAGACTGATGCTGTTGGCAGAGGACAGCGCCAGTCGCTGGCGCAGCGCGCTGTCGTTCAAGGCTTGCTTGGCCAGGCGCTGACAGTCGTCGAAGGTTCCGGCCACCCGCAGACTGGTCACGTTGTCGCCCAGCGCGCCCAGCATGTGCGCCTGCCGGGGCGAGACCCGGCCATCGGGATACAGGATCACGACGCGAAATCCGGGCCGTCGATGAAACGCCGCCGCGACCGCCGCACCGGTATCGCCGGAGGTGGCGACCAGAATGGTCAGCTCCGGCGCATCGGCCGGCCGGACATGCGCCAGGCATTCGGCGAGGAAGCGCGCGGCGAAATCCTTGAACGCCGCGCTGGGCCCGTGGCACAGCTCCAGCAGGTAGTCATTTTCACCGGGCAGTCGGCTGAGCGTGATCGGCAGATCGAGCGCGTTTCGGCACAGTTCCGGCAGCGCCTCGGCCAGCGGGTCGCCGGCGCAGAACGGCGCCAGCAGCCGCTCGGCCACTTCCGGCAGGCGTTCGCAGCCGTCGAAATCCTCGACCGTGAACATCGGCAGATGAGCCGGCACGTAGAGGCCGCCATCGGGCGCCAGGCCCTGGGCCAGGGCCTTGCTCAGCGACAGCCCGGGCGCCTGTGCTCGGGTGCTCAGATAGTGCATTGGATGACCTCCGCGCCCGGTCCGGCAACCGGCGAGATCCAGCGGTCGCATTCGATGTGGTGGTCCGAGAACGCCTGGGCCATGGCGTCCGCTATGGTTTCGGCGCTGGCCCGGTCGACGGCCCAGGCGAACAGGCTGGGGCCGGCGCCCGACAGGCTGGCGCCCAGCGCACCGGCCGACAGCGCGGCTTGTTTCACGTCGGCGAAGCCGGGCACCAGCGGCGCGCGGCGCGGTTCGATCAGAATGTCGCGCAGGCCACGCTGGATCAGCTCGATGTCGCCGCGCTCGCAGCCCAGCAGCAGCTGCGCCAGCAGGGCGGATTGACCGGTCACCTCCTCAAGCGGATACGGCGCGGTCAGCGCAAGCCGTGCGGCTCGGGTTTCCAGCACCTGATGGGGATGGACCAGGGCGCAATGAATCGACGCCGGCACCGGCACCCGGATCATCCGATCCGGCAGCGCAAGCACCAGGCCGCCGATCAGACTGGGCGCTACGTTGTCGCCGTGACGGCCTCCACTGGCCACGGTTTCGCCATCGAGGGCAAACGGATACAGCGCCTCGATCGGCAAGGGGTCGGCCAACAAGGCGTTGGCGGCAACCAGCGCTGCGGCGGCCGAAGCGGCCGAGCCACCCATCCCGGAACCCAGCGGAATGCCCTTGTCGATTTCGAGCGCGAAACCATGGCGCAGTCCGCGAAAGGCCCGCAGGGCGATCAGCGCCGCGCCGGCGGTGTTGCGGGCCGCGTCCAGCGGGATCGAATCCGGACCGCCGCGCACGGCGGTGATCCGCACCGTCGGCTCGTCGATGATCTCGACCCGGGCGCGGTCGCCGGCACCCAACAGGCTGTGACCGAGCAGATCGAAGCCGGCGGCGACATTGCCAACGCTGGCCGGCGCGAAGGCCTGCGCCCAGGCACCGGTCACAGCGGCGATCCCAGATGCGAGGCGACCCGCAGCAGGTCGGCGAACACGCCGCCGGCAGTCACCTCCGGGCCAGCGCCCGGCCCCTGCACCACCAGCGGGTTTTCGGCGTAGCGCTCGGTGGTGAACTGGACGATGTTGTCGGTCAGCCGGGTGTGCGAGAAGGCGTGCTCGGGCCCGAGCGCGGCCAGACCGACCCGAGCCTTGCCGGATTGATCGAGACTGGCGACGTAGCGCAACACTTTGCCGTTGGCGCGTTCCGCCGTGAGCCGGGCGGCCATGTCGGCATCCATCGCCTCCAGACCCGCCAGCGCAGCGGCGCTATCCACCTCGCGTAGCGCCGGAGGCACCAGGCTTTCGACCTGGACATCGTCGAGCGACAGCGGCCAGCCGGCCTCGCGGGCCAGGATCACCAGTTTGCGCGCCACGTCCAGACCGGACAGGTCCTCGCGCGGGTCGGGCTCGGTATAGCCGAGTTTCTGGGCTTCGCGGACCAGGGCCGAAAACGGCTCGCTGCCGTCGTAGCGATTGAACAGCCAGGCCAGCGTGCCGGAGAACATGCCCTCGATCGAGTACAGCACGTCGCCGCTGTCGAGCAGATCGCGCAGCGTACCGATCACCGGCAGGCCGGCGCCGACCGTCGCCTCGTAGCGGAACCGGGCACCGCTGGCCCGGCTGGCGGCGCGGATTGCCTCATAGCGCGCCAGCGGCCCGCTACCGGCGTGCTTGTTGGGCGTGATCACGTGAATGCCGCGCGCCAGCCAGCCGGGATAATGCTGGGCGACCCGGTCGCTGGCCGAGCAGTCGATGATCAGTGAGTGCGGCAGATGCGCCCCGAGCAAGTGCTCGGCCAGCGCATCGCCATCGCTGGCCACCGTATCGCCGGCGAGCGCGGCCTGCCAGTGCGATGGCTCGAGCGGTCGCTGGGCCAGATGCATCTGCCGGCTGTTGGCGACCGCCAGCAGGCGCAGATCGAGATTGAAATCGCCGCGCAGGCGCTCGCGGGCCGCTTCCAGCTGAGACAACAGGGTCTGGCCGACCCGGCCCGGCCCGACCAGGGCGATGGCCACGGTCTGCGGCGACAGCCAGAAAGCCGCATGCGCGGCGCGCAGCGCGCGCGTGGAATCGGCGCTGGCGATGGCGGCGGAGATGTTGCGTTCGGACGCACCCTGGGCGATGGCGCGAACATTGACCCGCGCGCCGGACAGCGCGCCGAACAGCTGCGCGGCGATGCCCGGCGCACCGGCCATGCCTTCGCCCACCGCCGCCAGCACGCTGATATCGGAGGTCAGGCCGACGCCCTGGACGTGGCCGGCCGCCAGCTCGATGGCAAATGCCTCGCTCAGCGCCCGCGCGCCGCGCTCAGCGTCGCCACGTCGCACCACGCAGCAGATGGAGTGCTCGGAGGAGCCTTGGGAAATCATCACCACCGAAACCGCGGCGGCGTGCAGCGCCGCGAACACTCGCTGGGCGGTGCCGGGTACGCCGATCAGTCCGCTGCCGGCCAGCTCCAGAATCGCCATGCCGGAGACCAGGGTGAGGCCACTGACCGGGCGATCGAAGGTCGCTGTCCCCCCATCGATGCGGGTGCCGGGATGATCCGGCAGGAAGGTGTTGCGGATGCGCAGCGGCAGGCCATGGGCGATCGCCGGCGCCATGGTTTGCGGGTGAATCACCTTGGCACCGAAATAGGCCAGTTCGCAGGCCTCGGCATAGGTCAGGCTGGGCAGCGAAACCGCCTCGGGCACCAGTCGCGGATCGGCCGAAAACACGCCCTCGACGTCGGTCCAGATGGTCAGCTCGGCGGCGCCGAACAGCACGGCGAAGATCGCGCCCGAAAGATCGCTGCCGTTGCGGCCGAGCGTGGTCGGCTTGCCGGCCGGGTCGCGGGCGATGAAGCCGGTGACCACCACCCGGGGCGCCGGATGGGCCTGACGCCAGGCGGCCACCGCCTCGGCGCTGCCGGTCCAGTCCACGCGCGGGCCGAGTTCGCCGGCCGCGACGGTCAGCACCTCGCGAGCATCGAGCACCGGTACCGACTGCGCTTGCTTCGACAGCAGGGCCGCCAGCAGCCGGGCCGACCACAGCTCGCCGAGCCCGACGATGCGCTCGCGCACCTCATGGCTGGCATCGCCGAGCAACTGTATGGCGTGCAGTTGATCGGCGAGCAGCGCGAAGTCCTGCTCGATCGACGGAAAAACGCCGATGCCCGACCACGCCTCGATCGCTTCGGCCGCATCGCGGTGACGGCGAAGCAGGGTTTCCAGGCCGGTCTGCCAGTCGCCGTCGGCCAGCGCCGTGTCGATCAGCTCGATCAGACCGTCGGTGGTGCCACGCATGGCGGAGACCACGATCACCTGGACCGGCTCGTCGGCCTGATCGAGGATTCGCGCGACCTTCTGGATGCAGGCCGCATCGGCCATGCTGGAGCCGCCAAATTTATGTGCCTTGACCGGTGCTTGAACGGGCGACTGGCCGACTCCGGCGTGTGCTGGGATGTTGGGATTCATGTCGATGGTTTTTTGTTGGGAAATGAATTCGGAATGCGCCAGTGTCGATTGGCGGCCTTGCCCGGCATGGCCGCGTTGCCCGCCGGCCGGGTGCGCCGAATCCGGCTGCACGGCGACAGCCCGGCGGCGACCTGCGTCAGGCTTCGGAAGGCATCCCCGGCCCGCCATGTTGCACAGCAACATAACATGCGCAGGGCGGACTCCGGGCGCTGTCGGCCAAGGCCGACGCGACGAACGGCCGATAAGGCTGCATGAACGTCTTGGGCTTCAGCGAACCCGGCGGGTATGATTCGCGGATGCCGCAATACTGCCGCGCGACCGCGACATGCCATGCCCCCAGTGAACCCACCGAACCCGCATCCGGGCGGGCGTCGCTGCGTACATGCGTGTTGAGTGCAGCCAAGCGCAGCTTGGTCGCATCGACACTGGCCTGGTTCGCGCTGACTGGAAGCGTCGGCACCATGGCGGCCGATGGCCGGGCGCAGGATGCCTGGCAAGGCTCGCCTCTGTCGATGCGCTTCGGCCCGGACGATTTGCACGCGCTCCCGCATGTGCTGTCGGTGGTCGGCGACGATCATGGCTGGATTTACGCCGCCAACGTCGAGGGCGTGCTGCGCTTCGACGGTCACCAATGGCAGCGGATCAGCCTGCCCGGAGACGCAGTGGCGCGAACGCTGGCAATCGATGGCTCCGGTCGGCTCCTTGTCGGCGGCGTCGATAACTTTGGCGCCCTGGAGCCGGATGCAACCGGAACGCTGGTGTATCGCGAGCTGCGTGGCGAGCTGCCAAAGCTGGCCGGTGCGACCGACATCGGAACGGTCTGGCAGACCCTCGCCCTGCCGGACGGTGTCTACCTGCACACCGACGCCGGCCTGTTCCTGTTCGCCGCCGATGGCGCCCATCGTCACTGGCCATTGCCTGAGGGCCTGCGAAGCTTCTATTCCGACGGCCGCTCGCTGCTGGCGCGCATCGCGGGGCGCGGGCTGGTGTACATCCGCGACGGCATGCCGGTCGACATCCGCGGCGCGGGGCGCTTTGCGGACCAGATTGTCGCCGGGCTGGCGCGGCACGGACAGCGGACGGTGGTGGTCGCGCACGACGGCATCCACGTTCTGGAGAACGACGCTATCCGTCGCCTCGGCCCTGCACCGTGGCGCGACGAAGCCGGGGAGTCGCCCTACGAAGTGGCGGCGCTCGGCGACGGCGGCTTCGTGGTGGGCACCTTGCTGGGCAGCCTGTATCGGTTCACCGAGGATGGTGTTGCGGTCAGCCAGACAAGGCTGGCCGGTGGCGCAGCGATGTCGCTGCATCGCGATCGCGATGGCGGGGTATGGATCGGCAGCGAACAGGGCATCGAACGGCTCTCGGTAGAGCTGCCGTGGAGCTATTTCGGCCCGGAGAATGGCGTATCCGGGTGGATCTATGGAGCCGAATGGCATCAGGAGGCGCTTTGGCTGGCCGGCTCGCGAGGACTCTCGAAAATGCAGCTCGCTGGCGGCATCCCGACGGCGACGCGGACACCGCACATCGCCATGGAGGCCTTCGATCTGCACGCCGATGGCCAGCGCCTGCTGGTCGCGCACCGCAACGGGGTGCTCGAGCATTCCGGCGCCGACCAATGGCGGGAACTGCTTGCCGAAGATGAGTTGATCTCCGAAATCCACCCTGCGCCGGGCCGGGCCGATCGGGCCTGGGCAATCGGCGAGGAAGCGCTGCATCTGCTGGGCCGAGGTCCGAGCGGCTGGCATACGGTGGGCTCGCATGAGATTCAGCCGCTCAGCCCCTGGGGCCTGGAATCGATCGAGCCCGGCGAAGTCTGGATCGGCGACAGCCGGGGCGCACCGCAGCGCTGGCGCGTGGACCTGAGCACCGCTGAGGTCTTCGAGCACAGCATCTTGGGCGAGTCGTTCGGCCTGCGCCTCGCCAACGGTCACGGCAGCGCCATCAAACAGCTCGATGGCGTGGTGCACGCGGTGACCGGGCGCGATGTCTACGCCTGGCGCGGCAGCGGCTGGACCAAGGCGGACGGGCTGCCGTTCTCGCTGTTCGAGCGGCCGATGGACGTGGTTCTCGCGCCTGCCGACGACGGACTGTACGCCTACGATACCGACAGCCTCTGGCGGCGCGCCAAAGGCGAAACCGAATGGAGGCCGGTCCGCTTCGACACTCCTCAGGGTCGTGGCGTAAGCACCGTGCGACAGGGGCGCGACGGCAAGCTGCGGATCGCCAGCTGGATGGGTTTGCTTCAGCGCGAGCACCTGTCCGACGGCGCACCGCCCCCGGCCACCCAGGTGACCCCGCTGTCGGCCGTACAAATGCCGGCAGAGCCGGGACAGGCGCCACGCGCGCTGCGTCTTTCCACCACCCGCGAAAATCCCATAGAGGTGCTGCTGGGTGGCGATGTTCGTCTGAATTTCGGCCTGCTGACCGTCGATCCCGGCCGGCAATTCCGCTATCGGATCACCACCGAACGGCGCGAAGGCGCCTGGACCGATTGGGCGGACGATCGCAATCTCATGTTGCGCACCGGTGAACCCGGAAACTACATCGTCGACATCGAAGGCCGCACCCGGGGGGCTCGGGAGGTATTGCCGGCCCGCGTGCATCTGCTGGCGCCTACGCCCTGGTATCAGGCCGGGTGGGGCCGGGCGGGCATCGTCCTGGCGGCGCTCAGTCTGGCGACGCTGATCGTCCATCTGCTTATCTCGTGGCGTACGCGCCGGCTGGCGACCGCCAATGCGGTTCTTGAACAGCACATCGCCGAGCGGACCGCTGAGTTGGAAGACGCTAATCGCAGGCTCGCAGAATTGGCCACCGAGGACGCACTGACGGGAGTGCTGAACCGTCGCGCGCTGGATACCGGACTGCAGCGCGAATGGCTGCGCGCCAAGGATCGCGGACTTCATCTGGCGGTCTGCATGATCGATGTCGATCACTTCAAGGCGTTCAACGACTCCCATGGGCATCTCGAGGGCGACCGGGTGCTGCGGGTGATCGCGCAGTTCCTTGCCGACAACCACGACAGCGACCGCGAGCTGCTGGCCCGCTTCGGCGGAGAAGAATTTGCGCTGGTTTTGCCCGGACACGATGTCGAGGCGGCAACCCGTCGTGCCCAGGCGCTGCACGCTGCAGCTCGGGGCCAGGGCTGGCCAGTAACCTTCAGCATCGGAGTGACATCGCGCATTCCGGTCGACGGCGTCAGCGCCGAAAGCCTGATCGGCGAAGCCGACGCCGCCCTCTATCGCGCCAAGCGCGAGGGCCGCAATCGCATTGTTTTTGCCGGCGACTGACTTCGCCAGCCGGGCCGTCGGCAACATCCGCATCAGCCCTGCCGCATGCCCAGAAACTGGCGCAGTGCCGGGTTTCCGGTTTCTTCCTGGTACCAATAACCCAGCTTCGCCAGATCGGCGGCGAACGCGGCATCGGCGCTTTGCGGCACTTCGAACCCGGCCAGCACCCGCCCATAGGCCGCGCCGTGGCTGCGATAGTGGAACAGGCTGATGTTGTAGCGTCCGCCCAAGGTCTCCAGAAAATGCAGCAGCGCGCCCGGCCGCTCGGGAAATTCGAAACGCAGCAGGCGTTCGCGTTCCGGACAGTCGCCGCCGATCAGGTGACGGACATGCTGCCGGGCGGTTTCGTTTTCGGTGTAGTCGGTGGCCGCAAACCCCGCCTGAGCCAGAGTCGCAAGCAGTGCCGCGCGCTCGGCGGCCTGCTTGAGGCGGATGCCGACATAAACCTGCGCTTTCTGATCGTCGCGGTAGCGGTAGTTGAATTCGGTGATCGCGCGCCGGCCGAGCAGTCGGGCAAAAGCCAGAAAACTGCCCGGCCGCTCGGGAATGGTCACGCCGAACAGGGCCTCGTGCCGGTCGCCGATCTCGGCTCGTTCGGCGACATAGCTCAGTCGCTCGAAACCGATATTGGCGCCGCTAAGGATCGCCACCAACGTCGCACCGCGCGCGTCATTATCCTCGGCCCAGCGTTTCATGCCGGCGATGGCCAGCGCCCCGGCAGGCTCGGCCAACGCGCGGGTATCCTCGAACACGTCGCGGATCGCGGCGCAGACCTGATCGGCGTCGACGGTAACCACTTCGTCGACACGGTCCTTCAGCACCCGGAAAGTGGCCTCGCCGATCTGTCGCACCGCGCAGCCGTCGACGAACAACCCCACCTCGTCGAGCGGCACCGGGCGACCGGCCCGCAGCGCGGCCGCCAGACACGCCGCATCGTCGGGCTCGACCGCAACTACCCTGATCTGCGGGCGCAGCGCCTTGATATACGCCGCCATGCCGGCGCACAGCCCACCGCCGCCTACCGGGATGAACACCGCGTCCAGCCGACCACCGTGCTGGGCCAGCAGCTCCATCGCCACCGTGCCCTGCCCGGCAATCACCGCCCGGTCATCGAACGGGTGGATGATCCGCCGGCCTTCACGACGGGCGATCTCGAAGCCGTGCTGGGCGGCGTCGTCGTAACTGTCGCCGTGCAGCAGAATGCGCGCGCCAAGCGCCTCGACTGCGCGACTCTTGATCGCCGGTGTGGTAGCCGGCATGACGATCAAGGCGTCGATTCCCAGCCGGCGCGCGGCCATCGCCACGCCCTGTGCGTGGTTGCCGGCCGAGACAGCGAGTATCCCGCGCTCGCGCTCGGCCTGAGTCAGCCGAAGCAGGCGGTTGTATGCGCCGCGCAGCTTGAACGAATGCACCGGCTGAAGGTCTTCGCGCTTGAGCAGCACCTCGGCGCCCAGCCGGGCCGAAAGTCCGCGCGCGGCGGTCAGCGGCGTCTGCTCGACCAGATCGTAGACCGGCGCGGTCAGGATGGCGCGCAGCCACGCGCTGTCGCTGTCATCGACCGGATCCGATTCGAACTGGACGAGTGCTGCGGTCATGCCGCGCTGCTTGCCGGCACGCTCGGCAAACGCCGGATGACCGCCTCGCCCGCTTCGCGAGTCGACAGCGCGCCGTCGGCGACCAGGTCGCGAGTCAGCGCGCCCTCGTCCAGCGCCTGCCAGACCGCCTGCTCCACCTCGGCCGCTTCCGTGTCGAGGCCAAGCGAATGGCGCAGCAGCAGGGCCACCGACAACAGCATTGCGTAGGGGTTGGCGATACCTCGACCGGCAATGTCCGGCGCCGAGCCGTGAATCGGCTCATAAAGCCCTTTCGCGCCATCACCCAGCGAAGCCGACGCCAGCAAGCCCATCGAACCGGCCAGCACCGATGCCTCGTCGGTCAGAATGTCGCCGAACAGGTTTTCGGTCAGGATCACGTCATAGCTCGACGGCCGGGTCAGCAGGTGCATGGCCATGGCATCGACCAGCACGTGCTCGACTTCGATATCGCCGAACTCCTCGGCCATCACCCGATTCACCGTCGCCCGCCACAGCCGTGAGGTTTCCAGCACATTGGCCTTGTCGACGTGGGTCAGGCGACCGCTGCGCTGGCGGGCCAGCTTTCCGGCGTGCCGGGTCACCCGCTCGATCTCGGCCACGGTGTACAGGCAGCCATCGAAGGCCGAGTCGGCATCGCGCCGTTTCTCGCCGAAATAGCTGCCGCCGGTCAGCTCGCGCACGAACATCAGATCCACGCCATCCAGCACTTCGGCCTTGATCGGCGAGTGGCGCGCGGCCACCGGATGCGGTTTGACCGGACGAAGATTGGCATAGACGCCCAGCGCCTTGCGCAGCGCCAGCAGGCCCTGCTCCGGTCGCACCGGGGCATTGGGATCGGACCACTTCGGCCCGCCCACCGCACCCAGAAGCACCGCATCCGCCGCCTGGCACAGCGCCAGCGTTTCATCCGGCAACGGCGAGCCGGTGGCGTCGATGGCCGCGCCGCCGATCAGGCCGGTGGTGAGAGTGAACGTGTGGCCGTGACGCTCGGCGATGCGCTGCAGCAGGCGCTCGGCCTCGGCAGCGACTTCGGTACCGATTCCGTCGCCGGGAAGAACAGCAATGGTGGCTTTCATGGATTCCTTATCTTTCAGTCGGCAGGTGGTTACAGGATCGGACGCGGCGGCCGTCGGGATGCAACGGCACAGCCGCGCCCTGTCGAAATATGCGCATCAGGCCGCCCGGCTCGCCTCGAACGCCGCGATCTCGGACTCCTGGGCCAGCAGATAGCCCATCTGATCGACGCCATCGAGCAGGCAGCGGCGAGCGAACGCTTCCACCTCGAACGGGATCGGCTCGCCCACGCCCGGATCGATGCGCAGCGATTGCAGATCGACGCTGATCCCGGCGCCGTCGCGATCCGCCAGACGCTGCCAGTCGGCCTCGGAAACCACGATCGGCAGCAGGCCGTTCTTCAGCGCATTGCCCTTGAAGATGTCGGCGATGCCGGTACTGATCACCACCCGGATGCCATAATCGAGCAGCGCCCAGGGCGCGTGCTCACGCGAGCTGCCGCAACCGAAATTGTGCCCGGCCAGCAGCACACCGGCGCCGCGACGGGCCGGCGCGTTCAGCGCGAAGCCCGGCCGCTCGTTGCCGTCGGCATCGAACCGCCAATCGGCGAAACAATGCCGGCCCAGGCCGGTACGTTCGGTGGTGGTGAGAAACCGGGCCGGGATGATCTGATCGGTGTCGATATCGGCCTGCGGGAAAACCGCCAGCTTGGCGTGCAGCGTCTTCAGCGGTTCCATCAGGCGGCCTCCTCGATGCGAATCGGCGGATAGCGGCGCGGATCGGCAATGCAGCCAGCCACCGCGCTGGCTGCGGCGGTGGCCGGACTGGCCAGCACGGTGCGCGCGCCGGGGCCTTGCCGGCCCTCGAAGTTGCGGTTGGACGTGCTCACCGAGCGCTCGCCGGGCGCCACGCCGTCGCCGTTCATGGCGATGCACATCGAGCAGCCGGGTTCGCGCCATTGCGCGCCGGCGTCAAGGAATATCCGATCCAGGCCCTCGGCTTCGGCCTGGCGTTTGACCTGATCCGAGCCGGGCACCACCAGCATGCGCACATGCTCGGCGACCCGCCGGCCGCGCAGGATGGCAGCGGCGGCACGCAGGTCGGAAATGCGGCCGTTGGTGCAGGAGCCGACGAACACCGCGTCGATGCGCTCGCCCAATGCCGGCTTGCCGCCGGCGAAACCCATGTAGTCGAGCGCCCGGCGCTCGGCGTCGCGCTGGCCGCTGGGCAGCGGCTGGTCGACCGCGACCACCTGACCGGGATGCGTGCCCCAGGTGATGGTCGGCGCCACCTCGCCGGCGTCGATGAACACTTCGCGATCAAACACCGCGCCCTTGTCGGTGGTCAACGCGAGCCAGTTCGCGGCGGCGCGCTCGAAGGCCTCGCCCTGCGGCACTCGCGGCCGGCCCCGCAGCCACTCGATGGTCACGCCGTCAGGCGCAACCAGACCGGCGCGGGCACCGGCTTCGATCGACATGTTGCACAAGGTCATGCGCGCGTCCATGTCCAGCGCACGGATCGCCGGACCGCGGTATTCGATGACGTGTCCGGTGCCGCCATCGACCCCGATGCGACCGATGATATGCAGGATCAGATCCTTCGCGGTGGCGTACTCGGGCAGCCGGCCTTCGACGGTGATCGCCATGGTTTTCGGCCGGCGCTGCAACAGGCACTGGCTGGCCAAAACATGACCGACCTCGGTGCTGCCGATGCCGAACGCCAGCGCCCCGAAAGCGCCGTGGGTGGCGGTATGCGAATCGCCGCAGACGATGGTCATTCCCGGCTGGGTGGCGCCTTGCTCCGGGCCGATGACGTGCACGATGCCGCGCTTGCCGCTGCCAAAGCCCAGCAGCTCGACGCCGAACTCGGCGCAGTTGGCTTCCAGTTGAGCCACTTGCGCGGCGGTGGCGGCATTGGCGTACGGCAGTTTGCCATCGGCGCCGGCCGGCAGGGTCGGCGTGCTGTGGTCGAGCGTGGCCAGGGTGAGATCCGGGCGACGCACGGCAAGGCCGCGCGCGCGCAGCTCGGTGAACGCCTGCGGCGAAGTGACCTCGTGCACCAGATGCAGGTCGACGTACAGCGTCGCCGGCAGCTCCTCGGTTTGCGCAATGACGCAGTGCGCGTCCCAGATTTTGTCGAACAGGGTACGGGGGGTGTTGGCTGTACTCATCGGCTCAGGCCACCACGGCCAGGGCTTCGCTGCCGCGGGCGGCCGGCTCGACGATATCCAGCCAACCCCAGCGGTCTTCGGTGCGACCATCGAACAGGCCGAAGAAGCGCTCCTGCAGCGAGGCCGTGATCGGACCGCAGGCGCCCTTGCCGATGGTCATGCCGTCGACCGAACGCACCGGGGTGACTTCGGCGGCGGTGCCGGTCATGAACACCTCGTCGGCGACGTACAGGAATTCGCGCGGCATCGCCTGTTCGATGACTTTCAGGCGCATTTCCTGGGCCAGGGTCAGCACGGTGTCGCGGGTGATTCCGACCAGGATCGACGCGGCCGCAGGCGGGGTGTAGAGCACCCCCTTGCGCACGATGAACAGATTCTCGCCGCTACCCTCGCTCAGCAGGCCGTCGCGCGACAGCGCGATACCCTCCTTGCAGCCCTGGCGCTGGGCCTCCATGGTGATCAGCTGGCTGTTCAGATAGTTTCCGCCAGCCTTGGCCATGGTCGGCATGGTGTTGGGCGCAGCGCGATTCCAGCTCGACACGCAGGCGTCGATGCCCTCGCGCAGGCCGGCCTCGCCCAGGTAGGCGCCGAACGGCACCGCGCCGACGGCGACGTGAACCGGCGCGTCGTCCGGCGCGGCCAGCCCGATACCACTGAAGCCGCGCAATGCGATCGGTCGGATATAGGCCGACTCCAGGCCGTTGTCGCGCACTGCCTGACGGCAGGCCTCGACAATCTCGTCGTGGCTGAACGGGATGCGCATCCGGTAGACCCGGGCCGAATCGAACAGCCGCTCGATATGGTCGTCGAGGCGGAAGATCGCCGGCCCGCGATGGCTGCGGTAGCAGCGAATGCCCTCGAACACCGACGAGCCGTAATGCAGAGCGTGGGCCATGACGTGGACGGTGGCATCGGCCCAGCGGACCATTTTTCCGTCCATCCAGATGTAATCGGGCAAATTCATGATATTTCGGCTCCACGTTTCACTGAAGTTGGGCTGCCCGAAAGGGAATGGACAGCCTGAAAGGGTGCTTCACGGATTGAGCAAAATGCCTCGCCGCAGCCGCTTCGCCACTCCAGACCACGACCGGAGGGCGCCAGCGAAAAGCGGCTGCGCCGGCACCGCGATGACGGGGGATGGCGATTCACGCGGCCACCTCTTCGACCGGTTCGAGTGCCCGTCGGCGTTCGATTCGGTTGATCACATCGATCAGCGCCAGCGCGCTGGCTTCCAGCGTGTCGGTGGAGACCGCGCGGCCATGCAGCCGGCGGCCGCCCTCTTCGACCTCGACATGCGCCTCGGCCTGGGCGTCCTCACCGGTGCTCAGCGAGCGGACCTGATACTGACGCAGGTCCAGGCTGCTGCCGGTGGCGCGCTCGATAGCGGAGAAGATCGCGTGCACCGGGCCATCGCCGACGGCGGCTTCCTGCACGATGCGGCCATCGAGGTGAGTCAGCCGCACGCTGGCGCTGGGGATGGCATCCGAGCCCAGTGCCGCCTGGGCCTGCAGGGCGGTCAGTCGCCACGGCCCGGGCTCATCGCCGGTCTGGCCCAGGGCGATGGCCTCCAGATCGGCGTCGAAGACTTCCTTCTTGCGATCGGCCAGGGTCTTGAAATCGGCGAAGGCGCGGTTCAATCCGGCCTCATCCAGGGTGAAGCCCAAGGCCTTGAGACGCTCCGACAGCGCCGCCCGGCCGCTGTGCTTGCCCAATACCAGCTGCGAGCGCGCTACGCCGACATCCTCGGGCGCCATGATTTCGTAGGTCTGGCGATTGCGCAGCATGCCGTGCTGATGGATGCCGCTTTCGTGAGCGAATGCATTGGCGCCGACGATGGCCTTGTTGCGCGCCACCGCGCTGCCGGTCAGGGCGGCCAGCTGGCGTGAGGCCGGGAACAGCTTGCGGGTCTCGATGCCGGTGCGCAGTCGGTAGTGCGGTGCGCGGGTGCGCAGCGCCATGACGATTTCTTCCAGCGCGGCGTTTCCGGCCCGCTCGCCGATGCCGTTGATCGTGCATTCCACCTGGCGGGCACCGTTTTCAACGGCGGCCAGCGAGTTGGCCACCGCCAGGCCCAGGTCGTCGTGGCAGTGGCACGACAGCACGGCCTTTTCGATGCCGCGGACATGGCCGCGCAGGTAGGCGAACAACGCGCCGTATTCGGCCGGCACCGCGTAACCGACGGTGTCGGGCACGTTCAGCGTGGTCGCGCCGGCCTCGATGGCCACCGAGAACAGTTCGGCCAGAAACGCCGGCTCGGATCGCGACGCATCCTCGGCGGAAAACTCGATGTCGTCGCACAGGCTGCGCGCCAGCCGGATCGACTCGCCGGCCGCGGCCAGCGCCTGTTCGCGGCTCATCCGCAGCTTGTGTTCCAGATGCAGGTCGCTGCTGGCGATGAACACATGGATGCGCGGGTGACGCGCCGGCTCCAGCGCGGCGGCGGCACGCTCGATATCGCCCGCCTGGCAACGCGCCAGCGCCGCGACGGCGCAGCCGTTCGCCTCCTTGGCCACCGCACGCACGGCAGCAAAATCGTCCGGGCTGGCGGCGGCGAAGCCGGCCTCGATCACGTCCACGCCGAGCTCGACCAGGGTCCGGGCCATGGCCAGCTTCTGGGCCATGGTCATCGAACAACCGGGCGATTGCTCGCCGTCGCGCAATGTGGTGTCGAAGATGCGGACCTGATCCGGAGCGGTCATCTCGGCACCCGCTCGGTCGATACGTGGTCGGGTATACCCAGAAAACTCATACTGCGCCGGGACACGGCGCTGGCCGGGATCTGCACGATCGGTCGGCGCTGCTCCGGCAGTTTGGTCACCGGGCGCTGGGCCACCAGCTCGGCGCCGCGGACATCGTGCAACCGGCCGATCTGGCGGATCAACACCTCGGCTGCGCGCCGCTGGCCGTCCAGCTTGACGCGCACCACCAGGGTGTCCGAGCGCTCGCGGCAGCCCAGTTCGACGGTGCGAAAACCGCGTCGCTCGATAAGCCCGAGCAACCTCACGAGTGCGCCTTCCTGTCGGTCCAGGGTCAGGATCATTTCGTGCAGGGACTCAGACATCGTCTTTCTCCATCGTGGGGCCGGCCGGGGCCGGGGCATCGCCTTCGATCAGTTCATGGTTGGGGGTGTTGGGCGGCACCAGCGGCCAGACGTTAGCGCGAGGGTCGATCCGCACATGCAGCAGGTAGGGTCCGTCGAAGTCGAGCATTTCGCGCAGCGCATCCTCGACCTGGTCGCGCCGATCGATGCTGCGCCCGGCGATGCCGCAGGCCGCGGCCAGGGCGACGAAATCCGGGTTGTCCGACAGGTCGACCTCCGAGTACCGCTCGGCGAAGAACAATTCCTGCCACTGGCGCACCATGCCCAGCGCCTGGTTGTCGAGCAGCACGATCTTCACCGCGCAGCCGTAGCGCCGCAGGGTGGCCAGCTCCTGGATGTTCATCATGATCGAGCCGTCGCCGGACACGCATACCACCTGGGTGTCGGGCCGGGCGATCTTTACGCCCATGGCCGCCGGCAGGCCAAAGCCCATCGTGCCCAGCCCGCCACTGGTCAGGTGCTGATTGATCCGGCGGTGGATGCAGTGTTGCGCCACCCACATCTGGTGCTGGCCGACGTCGCAGGCGACCACGGCGTCGGGTCCGTTCAATTCGCTCAGCCGCCGCAGCAGGGCCGGCGCGAAGATCCAGTCGCCGGGCGCGTCGTAGCGCGGCAGCGAGGCCTCGCGCATCGCCTTGCAGTGTTCGCGCCAGGGTTCGATCGACGGGCGCACGGTGATCTGCGGCAGCACCTGCGGCAGATGGCCGACCAGATGCACCTGGGCGTAGCGCAGCTTGGAAATCTCTGCCGCATCGGCATCCAGATGCAGCACCTTGGCCTTGGGCGCAAACTCGACCAGTTTGCCGGTCACCCGGTCGTCGAACCGGGCACCGACGCAGATCAGCAGATCGCATTCCTGCACCGCCAGATTGGCCGCCCGGGTGCCGTGCATGCCCAGCATGCCGAGAAACGCCGGATGATCGGTCGGAATGCCGCCCAGGCCCTTGAGCGTGCTGACCACCGGAATATCGGTCGCCTCGACCATCGCCCGCAGCGCATCCTCGGCACCGCTCAGGCCAACGCCATAGCCGGTGTACAGGATCGGTCGCTCGCTGGCCTCGATCAGCCGGCGGGCACGGGCGATGGCATCGCGCTCTCGCACCGAGGGCCAGGGCACGCTCGCAACTTCCTCGCGCTTCAGCGGCCGGAAGCTCGACTCGGCGTTGGCGATGTCCTTGGGCAGATCGATCAGCACCGGGCCGGGCCGACCGCTGGCCGCGATGGTGAACGCCTCGCGCACGATCGCCGGCAACTCATCGGCGTTGCGCACGATGAAGCTGTGCTTCACGATCGGCAGAGTCATGCCGAAGATGTCGACTTCCTGGAAGGCGTCGGTGCCCATCACCGTGGTCGGCACCTGGCCGGTGATCGCCACCATCGGCACCGAATCCATATAGGCATCGGCAATGCCGGTGACCAGGTTGGTGGCGCCCGGGCCGCTGGTCGCCATGCACACGCCGACCCGACCGGTGTGGCGGGCGTAGCCGTTGGCGGCGATTGCCGCCGCCTGCTCATGGCGCACCAGGATGTGCCGGATCGGCGAATCGACCAGGGCGTCGTAGACCGGCATGATGGCGCCGCCGGGATAGCCGAAGATCTGCTCTACGCCTTCCGCCTCGAGGGCACGCAGCAACAATTCGGCACCCCGCAGCGGGCGCACGTCGGTGATGGGTGGGTTCGAAGCGGCGATGTTCATGACGGCAGTTCCTGGCAGCGATCTACGGGACAACGACTATTCGGCGGTGACGGCTTTCTTGGCCGCCGCCTTGCCAGCCGGCTCGGCCAGCCACGGCATGCGGGCGCGCAGACGGGCGCCGACCTGCTCGATCGGATGCTCCAGATCGCGCTTCTTCAGATCCTGATAGCGATCGCGGCCGGCGCGGTGCTCGGCGACCCACTCGCGGGCGAAAGTGCCGTCCTGAATTTCCCGCAGCACCGCGCGCATCCGCTCGCGGGTGTGTTCGTCGATCACCCGCGGACCGCGGGTCAGATCGCCGTACTGGGCGGTCTCGGAAATGAACTGGTGCATCTTGGCCAGCCCGCCCTCGTGCAGCAGATCGACGATCAGCTTGAGCTCGTGAAGGCACTCGAAATACGCCACCTCCGGCTGATAGCCGGCCTCGACCAGGGTCTCGAAGCCCATCAGCACCAGTTCGGTCGCGCCGCCACACAGCACGGCCTGCTCGCCGAACAGGTCGGTCTCGGTTTCCTCGGCGAAGCTGGTCTCGATCACCCCGCCCCGGGTGCCGCCGACGCCGTAGGCGTAGGCCAGCGCCAGATCGCGCGCCTTGCCGGTGGCATCCTGATGGACGGCCAGCACGCACGGCACGCCGCGACCTTCTTCGTACTGGCGGCGGACCAACGCACCCGGACCCTTGGGCGCGATCATGATCACGTCCAGATCGGCGCGCGGAGAAATCTCGCCGTAGTGAACGTTGAAGCCATGCGCAAACAGCAGCGCGGCGCCCTCGCGCGCCAGCGGCGCGATGTATTTGACGTACAGCTCGGGCTGCACCATGTCCGGGGTCAGCAGGGCAATCAGGTCGGCGACCGGGATGGCGCGCTCGGGCGTGTCGACCGCCAGACCGTCGGCCTGCGCCTGCTTGAAGCTCGCGCCTTCCGGACGGGCGGCGACGACGACATTAAAGCCGCTGTCGTTGAGGTTGCGGGCATGGGCGCGGCCCTGGCTGCCGTAGCCGAAGATGACCACGGTGCGACCCTTGAGGGCGTCGCCGGCTTTGTCGGTGGTTGTGGATTGCTGACTCATGATGAAGCTCCTGATGGAATGTGGGCGGAGAGAAAGTGCGGATCAAAGCAGCCAGATGGCGGCAAACTGGTGGGAGAGTGCGGTTTCGCTTTCGGTTTCGGTTTCGGTGCGATTGGACGACGCCCGCGCGGCATGCCCGGCGGCCGGGCCGGAACTGCCGGATTCAACGGCTCGCGGACCCGGAAATGCGGTGACGGCGCCATTGGAGGCCGACTCGACCGAGTGGGCGTATTTGGCCAGCACGCCGCGCGCCGGCGCCGGGCGCGGTGCGCGCCAGTTGGCGCTGCGCCGGGTGAGGTCGGCCTCGGTGGACAGGGTGCGCGAATCGACATCGATGGTGATCGGATCGCCGTCGCGCAGCCGGGCCAGGGGGCCATCGAGAGCCGCTTCCGGGCAGATGTGGCCGACCATGAAGCCGTGCGTGGCGCCGGAGAACCGACCATCGGTAATCAATGCGACCTCGCCGCCCAGCCCCTGACCGATCAGGGCAGCCGTGACCGCCAGCATTTCGCGCATGCCGGGGCCGCCGACCGGACCTTCGCCGCGAATCACCACCACATCGCCGGCCTTGACCTGGCGCTGTTGCACGGCGGCGAAGCAGGCTTCCTCGCCATCGAACACCCGGGCCGGGCCGGAGAAGCTCAGCCGCTCATGACCGGCCAGCTTGACCACGCAGCCCTCGGGCGCCAGGTTGCCGTACAGGATGCCGAAGCCGCCGCGTGCCTTGACCGGATTGTCGAGCGTGCGAATCACCTGCTGGCCTTCGCGCTCGACCACGCGATCGATTTCCTCGAACAGACTGTGACCACTGACCGTGGCGCTGTCGGCGATCAGCCCGGCCTCGCGCAGCCGTGCGCCCAGCAGCCGCGAGCCGCCGGCCAGATACATGTCCGGCGCCATGTAGCGGCCGCCGGGCTTGAGGTCGGCCAGCACCGGGGTGCGCCGGCTGATGGCGTCGAACTCATCGAGCGCGAAATCGACGTCGGCCTCGCGGGCGATGGCCAGCAGGTGCAGGATGGCGTTGGTCGAGCCGGCGGTCGCGGTGACCGCGATGGCAGCGTTGCGCAGCGTGGCCCCGGTGATGAACCGGCGCGCGCTTTGGCCCTCGCGCCACAGATCCATCACCCGCACGCCGCAGGCACGGGCGGCGGCGGCCTTGTCCGGGTCGGTGGCGGGAATGTCGTTCAGGCCCATCGGCGCCAGACCCAGGAAGGTGGTCGCCACCGCCATGGTGTTGGCGGTGAACTGACCGCCGCAGGCACCCGCACCAGGACAGGCGGACTTTTCCACGGCCGCCAGTTCGGCATCGTCGATCCGCCCGGCGGCGTGCGCGCCGACCGCTTCGAAGACTTCCTGGATGGTGATGTCGCCGCCGCGATGGCAACCGGGCAGGATGCTGCCGCCGTACAGCATCAGGCCGGGCAGATCGAGGCGGGCCAGCGCCATGGCGGCAGCCGGGATGGTCTTGTCGCAGCCGCACAGCACCACAACCGCATCCAGACAATGACCGTTGACCGCCAGCTCGATGGAGTCGGCGATCACTTCGCGGCTGACCAGCGAGGCGCGCATGCCCTCGGTGCCCATCGCGATGCCGTCGGTGACGGCCACGGTATTGAATTCGATGGCGGTACCGCCGGAGGACTCGATGCCGGCGCGCACGTGTTCGGCCAGGTCGCGCAGGTTCAGATTGCAGGGCGACACGTCCGACCACGAATGCACCACCGCCACCAGCGGCTTGGCGATCGCCTCATCGTCGCGCCCGGTGGCGCGCAGCATGGCTCGCGCCGGGGCACGGTCGGGGCCGTGTTTGATGACATCGCTTCGCATGATTCATTCCGTCCTTTACGACTTGACCAGAATCGCTGGCCCTTGAACGCAAAAACCCCGCACTGGTTGCCCGGTGCGGGGTTTGGGATTCAGGGTTAGCTTTTCGCTGGGCCTAAGTCGCCATTCCGCACCGTGAGCGGCTAATAAGAAGTACGAGTACAAGCGCTAGCCCCGAGACGAGCCCGGTGGCGAAGAGCGTTGCGGTGGCGTTCAACATTGGCATGACCGAACGTTATGCTGCATCGCAACAGCCTGTCAAGCGTTTTTTTCCCGCGCCGGCACATTTTGTTCTTTCTGCACCAAAACCCGGCGGAACTGTGCTCCTGCGTCGCGCCGACAGTCAGCGCGACGGCAGCACCACGCGCCGGGCCGGCCGTCCGACCCGGTCGAGAAAGCGGTTGAACACGGCATCTGCCGCGCTGCGCATCGCACCGATATGCTCGCGGGTGTGCCGACGAATCGCCTGCTCGTCGTGGCCGAGACCGGAGTCGCGCAGCTCTTCGCGATACAGCGGCGTGGCCAGCCAGCGCTCGATCAGCGCCTCGTCCATTTCCAGATGAAACTGGAAGCCGTAGGCGTCCTCGCCCCAGCGGAAAGCCTGATTCGCGCAGGTTTGGGTCTGCGCCAGATGCACTGCCTCGCTGGGCAGATCGAACGTGCGACCGTGCCACTGAAACACCGGCAAGGCGTCGCCCAGCGGTTCGAGCACCGGATCGCGGCGACCGTGCTCGGTGGTCTCCAGGTGGTACCAGCCGATCTCCGGGCAGCGATGCCGCCGCACCGGCGCACCCAGAACATGGGCCAGCAACTGAGCGCCCAGGCAGATGCCGAGCACCGGCTTGCCCTCGGTCAGCGCCTGCTCGATGAGCGCAAGCTCGGTCTTCAGGTGCGGATGCAGGGCCTGCTCGTCGACGTTCATCGGGCCACCGAGCACGATCAAACCCCGATAGCGCTCCAGGCTGGGCCGGGCGTCCGGATCACGGCTGAAATTGACGAAACGCATGCGGTGGCCGCGCCGCCGGATCAGCGGATCGAGCGTGCCCAGGGGCTCGGCGGCGACGTGTTGGCAGACCAGAAGGCGTGACATCGGAGCCGGCGCCAGGCCGGTTTTGCTGAGGGCGGAACGCCGACTTTAGGCAAGGCCGGCCCGCCCGGGCAATAGCCGGGGCACCCGGCGGCATGATCCGGCGACAGCAATCCCGACCAAACGACCGCGCAGCGAATCGCCAACAACCAGCGGCGAGGCGGTTCGCTGCGCCGCCGGGCCGGTTACTCCGACTCCCACCACATGCGGATGTCGTCCCACACCCGCTTGACGATGCCGCCGGCCGGCACATCGGCCAGCGCCACCAGCGGCCGCTCGGCCAGCACCTGATCGCCCAGCCGGATGCGCAGCGTGCCGATGACCTGACCCTTGGTGACCGGCGCCAGCAACTGCGCCGGCACATCCATGGCCGGCTGAAGCTCGGCATAGCGGCCGCGCGGCACGCTCAGGCGCAGTGCTTCGGTCAAGCCCAGTGCCACGGTGTCGGCTTCGCCGCGCCAGACCCGGTGCTCGGTGACCGGCTGATCGGCGCTGTAGATCGTGTGTCCCTCGAAGAAGCTGAAACCCCAGTTGATCAGCGCCTGGCTGTCGTCGGCGCGCTTCTTCTCGCCAGTGGAGCCCATCACCACGGAAATCAGCCGCTGCTCGCCGCGTTTGGCCGACACCGCCAGGCAATAGCCGGCAGCCGAGGTGTGGCCGGTCTTGATGCCGTCCACGGTCGGGTCGCGCCACAGCAGGGTATTGCGGTTGTGCTGGGTGATGCCGTTGAAGGTGTATTCCTTCAGCGCGTAGTAGGCATAGTCCTCCGGAAAATGTCGGATCAAGGCCTGTGAGATACGCGCGATGTCGTGTGCGGTGGTGTAGTGCTCCGGGTCCGGCAGGCCGTGGGCATTGACGAAGCGGGTTCCGGTCAGGCCCAGTCGCTCGCCGTAGCCGTTCATCAACGCAGCGAACGCCGCCTCGCTGCCGGCGATATGCTCGGCCAGCGCGATCGAGGCATCGTTGCCGGACTGGATGATCAGGCCGTGGAGCAGGTCATCCAGCTTGACCTTGCTGTTGACCGGGAGAAAGCTGGTCGAACCATCGGTCCCCGCGCCGCCGCCGCGCCAGGCGTTCTCGCTGATGAACACTTCATCGTCGCGACCGATGCGCCCGCCAGCCAATTCGGCTGAAACCACGTAGGAGGTCATCACCTTGGTGATACTGGCCGGCTCGACCCGGGCATCGATGTTCTCTCCGGCCAGAATCTGGCCGCTGTCATGATCCATCAGCAGCCAGGCGGTGCCCTCCGGCCGGGGCGCGGGCGGCGCGGGGGCCGGCGCGATCTCGGGCCGCGACGGCTGCGGCGCGGGCACCGGCTGGCCGATTGCGATTGCGGGGGACAGGAGTGCCAGGACAACCAGTGCATTGCGAAGCTTCATGTGATTCGGATACTCCAAGCGGTGCGATCGATGATCGACAGAAATCAGGGTGATTGAACGAGTCAGTCGCTGACCGGTGTAACTGAGGAAAAGCCGAGCTGCATCAGCTGCTGAATCGCCGAATTCAGCGCATCGGCCGATATCGGGCCGACCCGGACGCGCCAGACGGTATCGCGCTCGACCCGGGTCTTGCGCAACTCGACCTCGTCGATTCCGGCATCTCGCAGCCGGCGTTCGACCCGGCGGGCATTGTCCTTGTCCCGGAACGCACCGACCTGCAGCCAGGCCGGTGGGTGGTGACCACCGGCAGCCTCCGGCACCGACGCCTGCCGGGCCAGCACGGGCTCGTCGCCGGGCGTCAGGGCGCGCACCTCGACCGGCGCGGTGCCGGCGATGTGCATGCCCAACTTGACCGCCGCCACGTAAGACAGATCGATCAACCGATCGCCGTGAAACGGGCCACGGTCATTGACCCGCACGATCACGCTCCGGCCGTTGTCCAGATTGGTCACTCGCGCATAGGACGGCAGCGGCAGCGACTTGTGCGCGGCGGTGTACTGGTACATGTCATAGGGTTCAAGGCTGGAGGTGGCCCGACCGTGAAACTTGTTGCCATACCAGGATGCCGTACCGCGCTCGACGTAGCCTTCGGCATTGTCCATCACGTAGTAATTGCGGCCCAGAACGGTGTACGGCGAGCGGTTGCCATAGCGCGCGCGCGGTTCGTTGCGGGGCACCGGCTCGGGAATGGCGCTGACGTCCGGGGTTCCGTCGGGCCCGCTGTCGGGCACGCCCGGCTTGTACAGCCCGCCGGGCGTGTAATCCGGGTCTGGCGGCGGTGGCCGCTTGGCGGGTTTGCCGCCGCAGGCCGCCAGCATGACGGTCAGCAGCACGACGCCCACACCACGCAGCATTCCTCGGGTCACGGCGCGATCTGGCCTTCGCCCGCGCCGATCGCCTCGGCCAGCTGAAAGACCGCCAACGCGTACAGGCGCGAGCGGTTGTAGCGGGTGATCGCGTAGAAGTTCTGGAAGGTCAGCCAATGCTCCGGCCCCTTGGCGCCGTCGAGGGTCATGGCACTGGCCGGCATGTCGTCGGCCAGCGCTTCATCGGCGGGAGTGAAGCCCAACCCGGACAGCGAGGCAACGGTGAAGTCGGGTTCGAGACTGGCCACTTCGAACGGCTCGGCATCGGCCGCGCGGGACGCCGGCACTACGATCGGCTCGCCGCGCCGCCAGCCGTGGGCGACGAAGTAATTGGCCACCGATGCGAATACATCGGGCAATGAGTCGAACAGATCGCGCCGACCGTCGCCATCGCCATCCCGGGCATAGGCCAGATAGCTGGACGGCATGAACTGCCCCCAGCCCATGGCGCCGGCATAGCTGCCCTTGAGCGCGCTCACATCCAGACCCTCGGCGTGACCCAGCGCAAACAGCTGGGCCAGCTCGCGGCGGAAGAAGTCCTGTCGCGGCGGGTAGTGGAAACCGAGCGTGTAAAGCGCATCGAGCACCTTGAAGCTGCCGGTATTCCCGCCGTAGTTGGTTTCCACGCCGATGATCGCGGTGATCAACGACGCCGGCACGCCGGTCTCGGCCTCCACCTGGGCGAGCTGGCCGGCGTGTTCGCGCAGGAAGGCGCGACCGGCGGCGATCCGCGCCTCGCCCAGGAAGATCGGCCGGTACTCATGCCACGGTTTGGCCTCGGCGGGCCGGGAAATCGCGGTCAGAATGCGCTCCTGGCGCGTGGCCTGACTCAGAAGCGACCGGATCTCGGCTTCGTCGATGCCGGTTTGCGCGGCCGTCTCGGTGATGAACGTGGCCTCCTCATCGGCCGATGCGCTGGCGGCCGGCAGGAGAAGCGCGAGCCATAGGGCGCGAAATGTCATGGGAAAACCCGTCTGCGGAATGGGGAAAATCTACCACGCAGTGGCCGGGCTTCGACACGCCGACGCCTGCGCGGGCCAAAACGGTTCAGCCAGGACTCAATGACCCAGGATTTTACGATGGCTGTGAACCGACATGATCAGCCCGAAGCCGATCAGGAATGCGAGCGCCGAGGTCCCGCCAAAGCTGAGTAGGGGCATCGGTACACCGACCACCGGCAGCAGACCGGCGATCATCCCGCCGTTGAGCAGCACGTAGAGGAAAAATGTCAGCGCCAGCGCGCCGGCCAGCAGGCGCCCGAAGCCGTCCCGGCTCTCGGCCGCGATCCACAAACAGCGCGCCAGGATCGCCAGATACAGCAGCAATACCGCGACCACCCCGACCAGACCGAATTCCTCGGCGAACACTGCGAAAATGAAATCGGTGGTCTGCTCCGGCAGGTACTCCAGCCGGGCCTGACTGCCGGCGGTCCAGCCCTTGCCGAACAGCCCGCCGGAGCCGACCGCGATCTTCGACTGGATGATGTTCCACCCACGGCCCAGCGGGTCCGATTCGGGATCCAGGAAGGTCAGGATGCGCTGCTTCTGATACTCCTTCAGCAGCGTCCAACCGAGCGGCGCCATGACCAGCCCCAGCCCGCCCAATCCGGCGATCCAGCGCCACGACAGCCCCGCCAGCATGACCACCAGCGCCCCGCTGGCGGCGACCGGAACGGCGGTTCCGAGGTCTGGCTGAAGCGCGATCATCCCGGCCGGCAGGCCGACCAGCAGCATCGCGGCCAGCACGATTTTCGGGTTGGGCGGAAGCGCATTCCGGTGCATCAACCAGGCGACCATCATCGGCACGGTCAATTTCAGCAGCTCGCCCGGCTGGAGGTAGAACACGCCCAGATTCAGCCAGTGCTGACCGCTGCGACCGCTGCCGAAAACCGGCACCAGGGCAAGCAAGGCGAGGCTGGCAGCATACAGCCAGGGCGTCCAGGTGCGCAGCCGCGCCGGCGGTATCTGGGCAACGGCCAGCAGGGCAGCCAGCCCGATGACAAAGCGAACCGCCTGCCCTCTGAGCACTACCTCCCGGCCGCCGCTGGCGCTGAACAGCACCGCCAAACCGACGCCCATCAGCACCAGCAGCAGGCCGAGCAGCACCGGATCGACACGCGAGCCAAACCGCGCGACAACCTGTCCGATCGCGTTGAGCAGAAGCCTCATCGGCCGTCCTCGTTGCGGGCGACCCAGGCATCGAAAATGCGCCGGGCCACCGGCGCTGCCGCCCGCGACCCCGAGCCGCCGCTCTCCACCACCAGGGCCAGGGCCAGATCCGGCGCGTCGGCCGGAGCGTAGCCGACGAACAGCGCGCGATGACGCAGGTCGAACGGCAAGTCTTCCAGGACCAGACTCTCGGTGCCGCGTCGGGTCACCCGCTGGGCGGTGCCGGTCTTGCCGGCCATCAGGTAATCGGTGGGCGCGCTGCTGCGGGCGGTGCCGGTTGCCGAATGCATCACCGCGACCAGCCCCTCGTTGATCGGGGTCAGCAGCTCTGGGCGCTGCACGACCTGCCTGCCCGGCGGCTGGGCGACCAGCTCCACCGGCCGGCCGGAACCGGGGCGGACTCCGGTCAGCAGATGCGGCCGATGCAGCACGCCGCCGGCTGCCAGCATGGCTGTGGCTTGCCCCAATTGCAGTGGCGTGGTGACCCAGAAACCCTGACCGATACCGCTGATCACGGTTTCTCCGGGAAACCAGACCTCGTTGCGCTGGGCGCGCTTCCACTCCCGGCTGGGCACGATGCCGGCCGCCTCGCCGGCGAGATCGATGCCGGTCGCCGCGCCGAATCCGAAGCGCCGGCCATATTCCGCGATCCGGTCGATGCCCAGATCGACCGCCAGGTCGTAGAAGTAGGTGTTGACCGACTGGGCCAGCGCCTCGCGCAGATCGACCCAGCCATGCCCGCCGCGCTTCCAGTCGCGATATTCGCGCTGCTGGCCGGGCAAGGTGTAGGCGCCGCGGGAGAACACCCGCCGATCGGCGCGCCGCAGGCCCGAATCCAGACCGGCCAGGGCGATGAACGGCTTGATCGTCGAGCCGGGCTCGTAGCCGCCCTGGACAGCCCGGTCGAACAGCGGCCGGGATGGGGCGTTGAGCAGCCTGGCATAGTCGGCGCGCGAGATGCCGCCGATGAACAGATTCAGATCGAAGCTCGGCAGGCTGACCAGGGCCAGCACTTCGCCAGTCGCCGGATCGATCGCCACGGCGGCGCCGTGCTGCCCTTCGAAGGCCGCCACGGTGGCGGCCTGAAGCGCGAGATCGATCGACAGCACCAGGTCGGCTCCGGCTTTTGCCGGGATGCGCTCGATCACCCGCAGATCCCGACCGCGTGCGTTCTGCTCGACCCGCTCGAAACCGACCTGACCGCGCAGCAGATCGTCGTAGTGGCGCTCGATGCCGGCCTTGCCGACCTCGCCGATGGCGGCGTAGGCGCTTGCGCCGCGTCGCTGAAGATCCTCCGGGCTGGCCTGGCCGACATAGCCCAGCGCGTGAGCCAGCAGTTCCCGGCCCGGATAGTGGCGGCTGAGGTAGGGCACCACATCGACACCCGGAAACCGGTGGCGGTTGACCGCAAAACGGGCCACTTCGGCTTCGCTCAAACGAAAGCGCAGCGGCACGGCGGTGAATCCGCGGCCGGCCGCGCGCGCCTGTTCGAAGCGCTCGCGATCGTCAGCGGTGAGCGTTACCAATTCCGACAGCCCGTCGAGCAGCGCCGGCATGTCGCCGACCTGCTCGGGAATGACTTCCAGCCGGTAGGCCGGGCGGTTGTCGGCCAGCAGTTCGCCGTGGCGATCGAAAATCAGCCCGCGGGCCGGGACGATCGGCCGGGCCTTGATCCGGTTCGATTCGGCTCGCGTGCTGTACTGCTCGTGCTCGAGCGCCTGCAGGCGGAAATACCCGAGCATCATCAGCACGACGGCCAGCGTGGCCAGCGCAAAGGCCAATGCGGCCCGGCGCCGGAAGGTGTAGGCCTCGGCGCGTGGGTTCTTGACCAGTCGATTGGCGGATCGGCGCATCTGTTGCTCAGCTTTCCCGCTGGCGCCAGCGCGCACGCAGGCCGTCCATCAGCACGAACAGCCAGGGCCACAGCAGCGCGGCGCTGATCGGAGCCAGCCAGTAGCTGGCCGGCGCAAGCCCCTCGCCGGACACCAGCCGCACGGCCAGCGAGATCAGCCGGTCGTTGTAGAACAGGGCCAGGATCGCCAGCGCCTGCTGCCACGGGTAGAAAAATCGCAGCCGTGGCCGGAATCTCTGGACGATGAATGCGAGCACGCACAGGCGCAGCGCGTGCTCTCCCAGCAATGTTCCATAGGCCAGATCGGCCGCCAGGCCCAGCACGAATGCCAGTGTCAGCCCGATCCGCTCGGGCGCTTCGAGCACCCAGAACACCACAACCAGGCCCAGCCAGAACGGCCGCCACGGAACCAGGAAGTCCGGTAGCGCCACCATGCCGAGCAGCACGGCCAGCAACGCGGTCGCGGCGATCAATGAATACGGCGTCCTGCGGCTCATCCGCCACTCCCCGCCGGGCGAGTGACGGAATTCGGTTGGGGCAACGGTCCGACCGGCTCCGGATCGACAACCCGGGTCCAGACCAGCAGCAGCACTCCGCTGCGATCCAGCGCGGCCGACGGCACCAGGCTGCCGATGCGGAACTGGCGGACCGGGTCGTCGGCCAGTGCCGACACCGTGCCGACCGCGAAGCCGGCCGGGAACGTGCCGCCGATGCCCGAAGTGATCAGCTGATCGCCCTCGCGGATGTCGCCGCTCTGCGGAATGTTGCGCAACTCCAGGCGATCGCGCTCGCCGGTACCGAACGCCAGCAAACGAAGGCCGCTGCGCACCACTTGCACCGGTACAGCATGGTCCGGGTCGGTGATCAGCAGGGCCGTGGCCTGATTGGCTGCCGGCCTTATCACCTGACCGAACACGCCGCCGCCATCGATCAACGCCTGTCCGGCATGAACGCCCTGGCGCTCGCCCTGGTCGATCACCACGCGGTGGCGAAACGGATCCAGATCGATGTCGAGAATGGTGGTCAGACGCACGTCGACCTGATAGCCGCGCGTCGCGCCCAGCAGCTCGCGCAGGCGCAGGTTTTCGTGCTGCAAGGTGGCCAGACGATCGATACGCGCCTGCAGCAGCAGGCTTTCTTCGACCAGACGGCGGTTCTCGCGGGCCAGGTGGCTGCGCGATGCGAATACATCATGGCCGGCGTCGATCAACCGCGATGGCAGCGACACCACTCGATAAACCGGGGTCATCGCCGATTCGGCCAGATAGCGCATGCGGGCCAGCCAATCGCTGCGATGATCGCCCACCATCAGCATCACGCCGACAATAAGCAGCGCCATGAGTTTGAGGGTTTCCAGACTGCCTTCGACAATCCGGCTGGCGCCGAGCGTGCCTGTTTGCGTCATCTTCGGCACAGCGCGCCTGGCCTCTTATTCGGGTGCGAAGAATTCGCCACCGTACATGTCGATGAACTCCAGCGCCCGGCCACCACCACGCGCGACGCAGGTCAGCGGGTCTTCGGCCACGAACACGTGCAGGCCGGTTTCCTCGGCGATCAGTTTGTCCAGATCGCGCAGCAGCGCACCGCCGCCGGTCAGCACGATGCCGCGCTCGGCGACATCCGAGCACAGTTCCGGCGGGGTCTGCTCCAGCGCGTGCTTGACCGCACTGACGATGCCGGACAGCGGTTCGTGCAGGGCTTCGAGCACTTCGTTGGAGTTGATGGTGATCATCCGCGGCACGCCCTCGGCAAGATTACGGCCGGAAATCTCGATTTCCAGCACGTCCTTCTGCGGATAGGCGCAACCGATTTCGATCTTGATCCGCTCCGCCGTGGCCTCGCCGATCAGCGTACCGTGGCTGCGGCGAACGTAGTTGATGATCGCCTCATCGAACCGGTCGCCGCCGATCCGTACCGACTGCGAATAGACGATGCCGTTGAGCGCGATCACCGCCACTTCGGAGGTGCCGCCACCGATGTCGATCACCATCGAGCCGCGCGCCTCGGTGACCGGCAACCCGGCGCCGATCGCCGCCGCCATGGGTTCCTCGATCAGAAACACCTCGCGCGCGCCGGCCTCTTCGGCCGACTCCTTGATCGCCCGGCGCTCGACCTGGGTCGAGCCGCACGGCACGCAGATCAGCACCCGCGGGCTGGGACGCAGCAGTCGCGACTTGTGCACCCTGCGGATGAAGTGCTTGAGCATTTCTTCCGTGGTGGTGAAGTCCGCGATCACCCCGTCCTTCAGCGGACGGATCGTGGTGATGTGCCCGGGCGTGCGGCCCAGCATGTGTTTGGCCTCGGTGCCGACGGCCGCCACCGAGCGGGCCGAGCCGGGGGTGCGATCCTGGCGGATGGCAACCACCGAGGGCTCGTTGAGCACGATTCCCTGTCGGCGGACATAGATGAGCGTGTTGGCCGTGCCCAGATCGATGGACAGGTCATTGGAAAACAGGCCACGAAGGCTCTTGAACATGACGGGAGGGGTCAGCCGCAAAAGGGGGAGGAGTCAGTGTACTGCTTTGCCGCGCCCGACCCGCCATTACCCGCCAGACCAACGCGCGAAGGCGATCAGCCGAAGCCGAACCGCGTTTGCGCCCGAGTGCAGACGGTGCCGGACAGGCTGAGAGGCACCGCAACGAAGCGCGCTAGCGTAGCAATAGCCCCGCAGCCCGGCAACCTTGCCGTTCAGCCGCCAGCAGGCCAGCGGATCGCTGGTCAGGGCGTTGGTTCGGGGGCAGGTGGCTTGCGCGAGGGCCGCCAGCCGCGATTGCGGATATCCAGATACAGGCTGTAACCGGCAACGAAGCTGGGAAACAGGTTCTGCAGAACGCCGACCGAATCCTGCTTGGCGGAAAAACTGAAATAACTCAGGGTCATCAGGCTTCCAAGCAGGCTCATGTACCAGAACAGCCGGGGGATCACCGGCTTTCTGGCCCGCCGGGAAGCCAGAAACTGGACCAGCCAACGCGCTCCGAACATCAGCGCCCCGGTGTAGCCGATCAGCTTCCACGGCGTCACATGCAGTCCGGTCCAGCTCAGCCAGACGAGTTCCGCGTTCATGATCTCTCCACCTCCTCGAATTGCACCCGGCGCGACCGGCGAATCAGCCAGCTCACGCCCCACAGGTCCGAAATACCCACCCATGCCCGCTGCCAGTTGCCGTACTTGGATCGCCCGGCGGCGCGCGGGCGGTGATTGACCGGGATACTCAGGCTGCGCCATCCGGCGCGCTGAAACAGTGCCGGCAGAAAGCGGTGCATGTGATCGAAGTACGGCAAATCGAGAAATGCCGCGCGCTCGAACAGCTTGATGCCGCAGGCCGAGTCCGGCGTCCGGTCGCTCAGCAACCGGCGTCTGATCGAATTGGCGATTCGCGACGCCACTCGCTTGGCAATCGAGTCCCGGCGCGCCGTGCGCCAGCCGTTCAGCAATTTTACTTCGCCATCGGCGCCATCGCGCGCCGCCATCAGCGCCGGAATGTCCGCCGGATCGTTCTGACCGTCGCCATCCAGGGTGGCGATCCAGGGTGCCTTTGCGGCCTTGACGCCAGTCCGAAGCGCCGTGCTCTGCCCGGCGCGAACGCTGTGCCGCAGCACCCGAAGCTCCGGCGTGTCGGCCAGCCGAGCGGCCAGCACCTCGGGCATCGGGTCGGAGCTGCCATCGTCGACCACGATCGCCTCGAACCGCTGCCGGCCACGCAGCGCGGCCAGCACCTCGTCGAGCAGGGCGCCGATGCTCTGCGATTCGTCCAGCGCAGGGATGACGACGCTGAGTTCAAGATCGGTCGAATCGCTGGGCACGGCGGTACTGTCCTCTTTTCGGTCACGTGGCCCGAGCCGGAATGCTCGAGCGTGCAGAGCTGGCGCTCAGGGCTGCCGCGGTTCATCGCCATAATAGGCGCGGCACCAGTCGACCACCTGCGGAATGCCCTGCTCGACGTCGGTGCGCGGCTCGAAGTCCAGGAGCGCACGCGCGGCGGTGATGTCGGCCATGGTTTCCGGCACATCGCCCGGCTGCATCGGCTGGTCATCGCGGATCGCAGTGCGCCCGGCGGCGGCCTCGATCAGCGCGATGAACCGCTCCAGCTCGACGGCCTGGTGATTGCCAAGATTGAAGATACGCCAAGGCGCCGCGCCCTGGGGCGATGGGTCGACGTCGGGCGGGCGATCGAGCGCGGAAACGATGCCAGCGACGATGTCGTCGATATAGGTGAAATCGCGTCGCATGCGCCCGGCGTTGAACACGGCGATCGGACGACCGGCCAGCACCGCCCGGGCGAACAGCACCGGCGACATGTCTGGCCGTCCCCACGGACCATACACGGTGAACAGGCGCAGTCCGGTGCACGGAAACCGATACAAATGGGCGTAGCTGTGCGCCATCAGCTCATTCGCGGCTTTGCTGGCGGCATACAGGGAAAGCGGGCGATCCGTACGCTGGTCCTCGCGAAACGGCGGCTGCACGCCGCCGCCGTAAACCGAGGAGGAGGAGGCGTAGACCAGATGCGCCACCTCGGCCCGACGGCAGCCCTCCAGCACGTTGAGAAACCCGACCAGATTGGCGTCGGCGTAATCGTGGGGGGCGCTCAGCGAATGCCGCACGCCGGCCTGCGCGGCCAGATGAATGACCCGGTTCGGCTTGACCGAAGCGAACAGGGCCGAAGCCGCGGCGCGGTCGGCGAGATCGACCTCGGTCAGCGGCAATTCCGGGCAAAGCGCCGCGACCCGGTCGCGCTTGAGCGCAACCGGATAGTAGTCGGAGAAGCTGTCGACGCCATGGACCCGCTCGCCGCGAGCCAGCAGCTCGCGGCAGACATGCGCACCGATGAAACCGGCCGCTCCGGTCACCAGTGTGGTCATGCTCAACGCTTCAGGCCGAGCCGCTCCAGCACACCGTCCAGCGCGTCCAGGCCGTGGTAGTGGATCACCAGCTTGCCGCGCCCGCCGCGGCCATGCTGTATGCCCACCCTGGCGTTGAGCGATTCGGAAAGGTCGCGTTCGAGCGCGGCGATATCCGGGTCGGCTGCGCCGCTCCCGGCCTTGCCGGGTTTCCTGGTGCCGCCCGTCGCCTCGCCCCGGGCCAGTTGCTGGGCACGCTGCTCGACCTGGCGTACCGACAGGCCCTGCTCCGCCGCTTCGCGACCCAGCGACTGAGCCTGTTCCGCGGAAAGCGTCAGCAACGCGCGGGCATGGCCCATTTCGATCGCATGCTGCTCCAGAAGCTCGCGGACCGACGGCGGCAATTCCAGCAAACGCAGCAGATTCGACACCGACGCCCGTGACCGTCCGACCGCCGTCGCTACCTGCTGGTGGGTCAGCGCGAATTCCTCGATCAGCCGCCGCAGGGCCTGCGCTTCCTCGAGCGGGTTGAGATCCTCGCGCTGGATGTTCTCGATCAGCGCCATCGCCACCACGGCGCGGTCGTCGACATCGCGCACCAGGACCGGCACCTCGCGCAGCTCGGCCAACTGCGCCGCGCGCCAGCGCCGCTCGCCGGCGATGATCTCGTAGCGGTCATTGCTCAGGGCACGCACCACGATGGGCTGGATGACGCCCTGGGCGCGGATCGAATCGGCCAGCTCAGCCAGCCGCTCGCCGTCCATGCCGGTTCGCGGCTGGTAACGGCCCGGCTGGAGCGCCGACACATCGACGGTGCGCAATCCGCCATTGGGCCGGTCCGCAGCCGTATCCGGTTCGTCCTGGCTGAGCAGGGCGCTCAGACCGCGACCCAATCCGCGCTTCTTTGTCGCCATCATGCCCTCTCCCCACGGGTTTTCCGGTACCGCTCGCGCTGAATGATCTCGCCGGCCAACCCCAGATAAGCCACGGCACCTCGCGAGGTACGGTCGTAGGCAAGAATGCTCTGGCCGTGGCTCGGCGCCTCGGCCAGCCGCACGTTGCGCGGGATGATCGACCGGAACACCCGGTCACCGAAGTGCCGGGTCAGTTCACCGCTGACTGCCGTGGTGAGGTTGTTGCGGACATCGTACATGGTGCGCAGCACGCCTTCGATCTCCAGCGCCGGGTTGACCCGATGCTTCAGGGAATTGATGGTGTCGATCAGCGCCGAAATTCCTTCCAGCGCGAAATACTCGCACTGCATCGGCACCAGCACCGAATCGGCCGCCGCCAGCGCGTTCACGGTCAGCAGCGACAGCGCCGGCGGGCAGTCGATGATCACGTACTGGTAGTCGCTCGCCACGCCGGCCAAGGCATGCTTCAACCGATCCTGCCGGTCGGGCAGATCCATCATCTGAATTTCGGCGGCGGTCAGGTCGATGTTGCTGGGCAACAGATCGAAACCCTCATCGACCTGCACCAGCGCCTCGCGGGCGTCCGCCTCGCCCAGCAGCACTTCCAGCATCGAGGCGCCCAGCTCGCGCTTGTTGACGCCGGCCGCCATGGTGGCGTTGCCTTGCGGATCCAGATCGACCAGCAGCAGCTTGCGCGGAGTCTGCGCCAATGCGGCCGCCAGATTGACCGCCGTAGTGGTTTTTCCGACCCCGCCTTTCTGATTCGCGACGGCAATGATTCGAGTCATGGTGCCCCCTGGCCGCAACCGGCGGCGCCCTGTTGAGTGTCCCGTTCCACGATGACCAGATGCCGCTGCGCGTCCATCCCCGGCACGGCCAGCGGCTCGATCCGGCTAACCCGCCAGCCCGGTGGCAACCCGGCGATCTCCTCATCGGGCCGCTGGCCTTTGAGTGCCAGCAGGTAGCCGGTTGGCGACAACAGATGGCCACCGACCCGAATCAGTTCGGCAAGCGTACCGAAGGCGCGGGCGGTCAGACAGTCGTAGCGGCCCGGCTCGGCCAGCGACTCGGCCCGGGACTCGGCCACACGAACGTTGCCAAGGTCAAGCTGCCGCACGGCCTCGCGCAGGAATCGGGCCTTCTTGCCATTGGCTTCCACCAGGGTCACCGCGAGTCCCGGACGGGCCATGGCCAGCGGAATGCCCGGCAGCCCGGCGCCGCTGCCCAGATCGGCCAGCGCGCCTTCTTCAATGAACGGCAGAACCGCCAGGGAGTCGATCAGGTGCCGGGTCACCATCTCCTCCCGATCGCGCACCGCGGTCAGGTTGTAGGTCCGGTTCCAGCGCTCGATCAGATCCAGATAGCGAGACAGTCGCTCGACCAGCGCGGCATCGGCAATACCCAACGCCGCCAGGCCATCGGCAAGCAGTCGGTCGGCATTGGATTGGTCGGTCGCGGCAGTCACAGCCGCGAAGTATCGCCGATTGCGGGCCTCAGGCGCTCGCGCTGATCGAACAGCGAATGATCCGCAGGCCCTGCAGCGCCGCCCGGCGGTTCAGTTCGGCCTTCAACGACTCGGCCACGGCGGCCAGGCCGGAGGGCAGCGGCGTGGTCTCGGCCTCGAAGGCGTCCAGCGCCTGACTTGCCTGACTTTGCACCAGCTCGTCGACCTGTTCGAGTCGCTCGCCCACCGTCAGTGGCTCCAGGATCTGGAAATACAGGTCGGTTCGGGCGGTCGCATTGCCCAGCGGACGCGCCGGCAGCGTCAGGTGATGCCCGATCAGCGAAACCTCACAGGCGATCCGGTCAATGCCCGGCAACACCCAGTGCAAACCCGGCATCAGGGTGCGCACATAGCGCCCCCGCCGACGCACCGTCACCACCCGGCCCGACGGCACAAGCCGCAGCCCGGCAAGCGCCAGGGCGGTGACGATGAGCAGCAGGAGCGCGAACAATGGAGTGGCAGATGCCATGACGGTATTCGTTTCCGGAACAGCGTTCTGGATCAGATTTATGAGGTGAAGTGATAATGGTTCTAACGGAAACTTTACGACAACCCGGCCAACTGCACGATGAACCGGCCGAGCCTGCTTCCGTCGTCTCTGGTCTTATCGACCGGCACTGGCCGCGCGTTGGCGGTTTGGCCGGAGGGTCCGCTGGGCCTCGGCCAATCGTGCTGAAAATGGGTCCGGGCCATGTGTGCTTCCGTCGATTCCTGACCCAAAGTGGCGTCAGCCTTCCGCTGAGGGTCAACGCTCCGTGCCGATACAGCCGAACTTCTACCTGCAGCGCCGACGCGGCGGCCGCAACAAGGCATAATGCGGCCGACGCAGTTCACGCCAACGCACTGAGGGGGATACACCATGGGACTCTTGAGTCTGCTCTGGGGCATCGTTTCGCTGATCGTGATGGTGGTGGCCTTTCTGCCGTTCCTCGGCTGGGGCAACTGGCTGGTGGTGCCCTTCGCGGCGGCCGGCGCCCTGTTCAGCGTGATCTCCCAGGCCCTGACGTCCGGCGACGGCAAGGGGCGTGCCAAAACCGGCCTGATCCTCAATCTGGTCGCGCTGCTGGCCGGCATCGTCCGGCTTTCGCTCGGCGGCGGGCTGTTCTGAGCCTCAGCCAACAGGCCGCCCGAACCGCGCTGCAGGTTAAGCATCGCTCAGATGGAACTGTGCTTCGACACCAACCGCAGTCTGGTCGATGCCAAGGCGTGCGTGATCCGCAAAGCCAACGAAATGCGTTCCGCCAGGCTGATCAACCTCAGTCAGGCCGGCAGCATGATGCGCTGCGGCACCCGCTGATCCAACGCGTTTTGCAACACCCCGACCGGCGCCGGAAACGGCGCCGGTTTTTTTCTGGCTGATCGTAATCAATCGGCCTTGGCCGGCGGTGGCTAGAATAGGGTTTCAAGGAGGCCCCATGCCCTATCCCCTGACCCGCCCCCGGCGCATGCGCCGCGACGACTTCTCCCGCCGGCTGATGCGCGAAAGCACGCTGAGCGCCGATGACCTCATCTATCCGGTGTTCGTCCACGAACATCCCGGTCGCGCGGCGGTGGCGTCGATGCCGGGCATCGAGCGCGTGTCCATCGACGAATTGCTGCGGGTCGCCGAGCAGGCCAGCGAATTGCGCATCCCGGCGCTGGCGTTGTTTCCGGTCACCAACCCAGAGGCCAAGTCCGACGACGGCCGCGCCGCCTGGGCCGATGACGGCCTGGCCCAACGCGCGGTGCGCGCGCTCAAGCAGCGCTTCCCCGAACTTGGCGTGATTACCGATGTCGCCCTCGACCCGTTCACGACCCACGGCCAGGACGGCCTGATTGACGCCACCGGCTACGTGCTCAACGACGAAACGGTGGCCGCGCTGGTGCGTCAGGCGCTCAGCCACGCCGAAGCCGGCGTCGACGTGGTGGCGCCCAGCGACATGATGGATGGCCGGATCGGCGCCATCCGCCGGGCGCTGGAAGATGCCGGCCACATCCACACCCGCATCCTGGCCTACTCGGCCAAGTACGCCTCCAGCTTCTATGGCCCGTTCCGCGATGCGGTCGGCTCGGCCGGCAGCCTGGGCAAGGGCAACAAGTACAGCTATCAGATGGACCCGGCCAATTCCGACGAGGCCCTGCATGAGGTGGCGCTGGATCTGGAAGAAGGCGCCGACATGGTGATGATCAAGCCGGGCATGCCCTATCTCGACATCGTGCGCCGGGTGAAGGAGCGCTTCGGCGCGCCGACCTTCGTCTATCAGGTATCCGGCGAGTACGCCATGCTCAAGGCCGCCGCCGGCCACGGCTGGCTGGATGAGCGCGGTTGCGCGCTGGAAGCGCTGACCGCGTTCAAGCGGGCCGGCGCCGACGGCATCCTCAGCTACTTTGCGCTCGACGCCGCCCGCTGGCTGCGCGAGCGGCACTGACCCCAGCCACACCCGCCAACCGACCGCGCCTTCCGCTTCAAGGAGCTTCGACGATGACCCTGAAATACGCCGTCTTCGGACACCCGATCAGCCACTCGCTGTCGCCCGAGATCCACAATGCCTTCGCCCGCCAGCTCGGCATCGATTTGAGCTACGTCGCCATCGACGCCAGCGTCGAAGCACTGCCCGATGCGCTGGCCGCGTTCGCCGCCGACGGCGGACAGGGCGCCAACCTCACCCTGCCGCTCAAGCAGGCCGGTCTGGCACTATGCGGCGCGGGCGTCTCCGAGCGCGCTCGGCGAGCCGGTGCGGTTAATACCCTGGTGCGCCGAGGCGATGGCTGGTGGGGCGACAACACCGACGGCATCGGCCTGGTGCGCGACCTCACGGCCCGCCATGCGCTGCACATTCGCGGTCGCCGCACCTTGTTGCTGGGCGCCGGCGGCGCCGCGCACGGCGTGGCGCCGGCCCTGCTGGACGCCGGCATCGCCGAGCTGGTGATCGTCAACCGCACCGCCGAGCGCGCCGATCAGCTGGCCGATGCCCTGGGCGAGCCGGCCCGCGCCCATTCGCGCTACTGGGACGACCTCGGCGCACTGGGCACCTTCGAGTTGATCGTCAACGCCACATCGGCCGGGCGCAGCGCCACGCTCGAACTGCCCGGCGCCCTGGTCAACAGCCTCAGCGCGGCGGTGGATCTGAGCTACGGCGAAGTGGCGATCCCGTTTCTGGCCTGGGCCAGGGCGTCAGGCTGCGGCCACGCCTTTGACGGACTGGGCATGCTGGTCGAGCAGGCCGCCGAGAGCTTCGAGCTGTGGCACGGCAAGCGACCGGACACCGACGAAGTGCATGCGCTGCTCATCGCGCGCCACCACAAACTGGCCACCGGCGACTGAGCGCAGGCGAGTCAACCGCCCAGATAACGGTCCTTGACCCGCACATAATGATCGGCGCTGTAATGCAGCGCCTCGATTTCCTTGTCGGTGAGCCGGCGCACGCGGCGGGCCGGGTTGCCCAGCCACAGCTCGGCCTCGCCGACGGTCTTGCCGGGCGCAATCACCGCACCGGCCCCGACGAAACCGTACTTTTCGACCACCGCGCCATCCAGCACCGTCGCGTGCATGCCGATCAGGCAGTAATCGCCGACCGTACAGGCGTGCACCACGGCGCCGTGGCCCACCGTGACGCCCTCGCCGATCAGCGTCGGGTAACCGCCCGGCCGGGTGAACGGCCCGTCGTGGGCGACATGCACCACCGCCGCGTCCTGAATGTTGCTGCGCGCACCGATGCGAATGAAGTTGACGTCGCCGCGCACCACCGCGCCGGGCCAGATCGAAGCATCGTCGCCGAGGCTCACATCGCCGATCACGGTGGCGGCCGGGTCGACGTAGACGCGGGCGCCGAGCGTGGGAAGTGTGTCGAGGTAGGGTCTGAGGTTCATCACCGAAGTTTACCGGGCAGGCGGTGATCGATGTCGGTATCGGCAGAGTGCATGTCGCATCGGGCCGTCTGCGCCTGGGCTCACGGGCGGCGCCGTGCCCGGCGCATCGCGCAAACCCCGTGGCCTGCTCAGGCGGCGCTAAACTAGACCGTATGGACATCGCCACCGACACCCCGATCGCCGAGCTGCACACCACGCTCGATACGCTTCGCAGCGCCCACCGCACCCACGAGCCCGACTATCACCAGCGACGCGATGACCTGACCCGCCTGCGCGCCCGGCTCAAGGCCGGGCTGGAGCCGATGGCCAAGGCGATGGCGGCCGACTTCGGCCACCGCAGCCGGCACGAATCGCTGCTCACCGACGGCATGACCGTGCTCAAGGAGATCGATCACCTGCTGACGCATCTGGCGCGCTGGATGCGCCCCCAGCGCCGGCCGGTCGATCCGCTGTTTCTGCCGGCCTGGGCCGAAGTGCGCTTTCGGCCGCTGGGCGTGGTCGGGGTGATTTCGCCGTGGAACTATCCGGTCAACCTGGCCCTGATGCCGCTGGCCACCGCGATTGCCGCTGGCAATCACGTCTACCTCAAGCCGTCGGAACACACCCCGCGCACCAGCGCCTTCCTGCGCGACCTGCTGGCCGAGGTGTTTCCCGAGGACCGGGTCGCGGTCGCGCTAGGCGGGCCGGACGTCGCCGCCGCGTTCGCAGGCCTGCCGCTGGACCACCTGCTGTTCACCGGCTCGACAACCGTCGGCCGCAAAGTGATGGCCGCCGCCGCACCCAACCTCACTCCTGTAACGCTCGAACTGGGCGGCAAATCGCCGGCGATCGTCGGCGACGGTTATCCGTTGGCGCGCGCTGCGGCGCGGATTGCCGCCGGCAAGTTCCTCAATGCCGGACAGACCTGCATCGCGCCGGATTACGCGCTGGTGCATGCCAGCCAGCGCGAAGCCTTCGTCGATGCGCTGCGCCGCGACGTGGCCGCCCGCTATCCAAGCCTGGACGACAACCCCGACTACACCCATATCGCCAGCGAGAGCCAGTTCCGGCGCCTGCGCGGCTATCTCGACGAGGCCCGCGCGCGCGGCTATCAGGTAATCGCGCTGGCCCCGGTCGACCCGGCCCGCGCCGAAGCCGAGCGGATCATTCCGCCCACCGTGGTGCTCGATCCATCCGACGACACGGCGATCATGCGCGACGAGATCTTCGGCCCGATCCTGCCGGTGAAAGGCTATGCCGATATCGACGAGGCCATCGCCTACGTCAACGCGCACGACCGCCCGCTGGCGCTGTACCACTTCGACCACGACCGGGCCAGAACCGAAAAAGTGCTGTCGAAAACCCTGGCCGGTGGCGTCACCATCAACGACACGGTGATGCACATCGCCCAGCCCACCCTGCCGTTCGGCGGCGTCGGGCCCAGCGGCATGGGCCACTACCACAGCCACGAAGGTTTCCTGACCTTCACCAAGCAGATGCCGGTGTTCCACCAGGCCCGCCTGAGCAGCATGGCGCTGTTCAAGCCGCCATACCGAAAGCTGGCCGATTGGCTGGTGCGCTTTTTGACCCGCTGAGCGGCGGTCCGGCCTTTGGCGCGCGGTTCCGAGACCGAGTCGCTACTCGTCCTGGTAGATCTCGCTGTCCGGGTTGAACGCCAGCCAGGCGAAGGCGAAGTGGACTCCGCCGGGCAGCGGCGCCAGTGCGCGACCGGCCAGCGGGCCGTGCTCGGCGCGGCCGAGACGGCTCCACCGGCTTTCGCTCTGCCGATCGCGCAGCGTTTGGCCATCGAATACGAAATCCAGCGCCTCACCGTCCACGCGTCGGTCGAAGGCGATCGCGGTCGGCACGTGTCGGCCTTCGTCGATTGACCCGGCATCCAGTGCCGAGCGCACCTGCCGGCCGCCGATGACCAGCACCGGAATACCGTGAACCTGCTCCTGGATCAGATCGCGATCCTGGAACAGGCGCAGCGGATAGATGCGCTGCCAGCCGTCGCCGCGCACCGCCAGCACCCGCTGCATCGGCGCCAGCCGACCGTCGCCGACGGCAAGGAACGGGTTGTCGTCGATGTGGTCGTAGCCGACGTACGGATTGCGGCCGTAACTGCGCCAGTGCCCGGTGTCGCGGCTCAGCACCTGGCCGTCGGGGTAGGCGTCGCGGAACGCGGCCAAGGCGACGATGGCCGAAGGCACCTCGGTCAATCGCGCCCCGGTCAGCTCGCCGACAATGCCCTCGCCGCTGAGCTGCTGCCAGAAGCTGAAGGTCTGCCGGTCGTACATCACCAGGTCGCTCATCCGCAGCCAGCCGGTGGTGCCGAAGTCCAGCGTCCGGCCGTCGACCACGCGCGAGAACGCCAGGGACGCATTGCACAGCGGGCAGAAGGTCACCACCACCGGCTGGCCGGCCACGACATCGTTGACGATCTCGTGCCAGATCAGGATTTCCAGCGGATAGGCGCGCGCCTCGCCATCGATCTCGATGGCGATCACCGGCGCATCATCGGCTAGCCAGTCCACCGCATCGGCTGCCACGAAACGCGGTGAATCGATCGGCGGAATGCCGTCGCGCGGCGGGCCGCCCGGCTCGATCTCGCGAAGCGGTACCGCGTGCCGGCTGAAATCGGTCTCCGGCCACAGCGCCTGCAACTCGCCAGGCTCCGGCGACTCCGGCACGAACGCCTGAATCCCCAGCCAGCCCAGCCCGACCAGCACCACGATGCGCACCAGCGCGAACGGCAGGCCGCGGTCGCGCAGCAGACGCATGAGCCAGGGCCTGCGCGTGTCGTTCCCGGCATTCGGGGTTGACGGGGACTCGCTCATCACGGGCATTCTCCTGGTGATACCAACCGGGTGGATATTTCTGCGGTGTGCGACACGCGTCGACTCGACCCGCCCGGCGTGTGCCGGGTGTACGCAGGGCCCGCCGAATTTCGCGACAATGGATGCCTGCTCACTCGACCCGTTGCCCCGGGCCAACACACCTCCTCAATCCGGACCGCCCCAAGCCCTCGCCCAGTGATCGACACCATCGCACAACCCAAGTTCATCGTGCTGGCGGTCTTTCTGGCCAGCATTGCGCTCATGCACTGGCGGGGGAAGGTGCGGCTGCCGCTGCGCCGGCAGGTGTTCAATCACTCCTCGCTGCTGGCGCCGATCAACGCGTTCATGTATCTGTTTTCGGCGGTGCCGGCGCGGCCCTACATCGATCGTCAGCTGTTGCCGGAGCTGGATCTGTTTCGCGAGCACTGGCAGACCCTGCGTACCGAGGCGTTGCGTCTGTCCGAGCAGAAAAGCCTGGGCGCGGCGCTGAACAACGATGACGCGGCGTTCAATTCGTTCTTCAAGGAAGGCTGGCGGCGCTTCTACCTGAAGTGGTACGACGCGCCGCTGGCCTCGGCCGAGGCGCAGTGCCCGGAGTCGGTGGCGCTGGTGCGCCGGGTCCCGAGCGTGAAGGCGGCGATGTTCGCCCTGCTGCCGCCAGGCGGAAGGCTGAACCCGCATCGTGATCCGTTCGCCGGCTCGCTGCGCTATCACCTGGGGCTGGTCACCCCCAATTCCGATGCGTGCTGCATCTACGTCGACGGCGAGCGTTACTCGTGGCGCGACGGCGAGGACGTGGTGTTCGACGAAACCTATGTTCACTGGGCGGAGAATCGCACCGACACCCCGCGCATCATCTTTTTCTGCGATGTCGAGCGGCCGCTGCGGCCGGCCTGGCTGGGCGGGATCAATCGCGGCATCAGTCGCGTGCTGGGCCGGGCCACGGCCGCGCAAAACGTCGCCAGCGATCGTCTGGGCGCGGTCAATCGCTTGTACACCGGCGTGCATCGCATCAAGCAACTGGCCCGGCGGCTGAAGCAGTTCAATCGGCCGCTGTACAAACTGGTGAAGATCGCCCTGATCGCGGCGCTGCTGTATGGGCTGTGGCATGTGATGTAGATTACGCAGCTCGAAGTCGGCACCGCGTTCGGCAGTCCGCGCGGGGCGGTCGCGCCATTTTGAAGGGAGTCCTCACATGCATGGAAAGGGTCGTTGGCACTGGCTTGGCAAGACACTGCTGGCAATCGCCGCACTCGCGCTGCTCGCTGTCGGTTCGCAGTTCGCACTGCGGCTGATCATCCCCACCGAGAGCGACCGCGCGGCGCTGGCCTGGCTGGAGAGGCCTCACGAAATACCGACCGGCAGCAATGCCTTCGCCGCGCTGTGGGCGCTGCCCTACGATCTGCCGGCCGAGGCCATTGCGCCGCTGGCGGCCGAAGATGTGCGGCGAGCAGGCGAACTGGTCGACTACGTGCCGGTCGCCGGCACCGGCGACGACACACCGTCTGGCGCGCCGAAATCGCCGTTCACCAGTGCCTTCGATGCGCACGGCACGGAATTCGCTTCCACTCCGATCAAGTCCCGCTGCGGCACGCCTCGGGATTGCTTCACCGCTGCCCGCAACGATCCAGCCGGCTTTCGCGCACTGCTGAGTGCGGACCCAACCCTGCCAAAGCGCGCCCTGGCCCTGGCCGGCCATGACAGCCTGGTTGATCGGTTCCCGCATACCACCTGGGGTCCGTCCCTGGTCATCCGTTATGATCTGTTGCACGCGCTGCTGCCGATGTCGCTCGGCCTGCGCGCCGCCGAGCAGGGGCCGCTGGCCGGACTCGCCGAAAGCTGCCGGCAACTGAGCGGCTGGCGTCGGTTCACGGCGCAACCGTCCACCCTGATCCAGCGAATGCTGCATGTCGCCACCACCCGCCAGCTTCTCGTGATCGCTGGCCAGTTGTTGAGCGAACTCCCGGTTGACACCGAGCTTCCGACCGACTGCCGCACCGCGTTCGCCGCTCCTCAGCCGAAGGAAGGCGATTTCTGCGGGGTTCTGCCGTTCGAGTTTCAGTACGCGCAGGCGATGCTGGCAAACATGCAGGCGCAGACCGCCGAGGCCGATGCCCAGGCATCCGCGCCCGTGCGTTATCTGCACGGGCTGCTGGTCGATGATGAGATCGGCCGTCTTTGGCGCGCACGCAGTCACCAGGTGCTGTGCGATGCCGCACGCGCGACCGCTGCGACCGACGCTCCGATCGACGTCGATGCCCTGACAGCGACCTACACACTGCCTGCTCACGAGTGCGCCGCAGCTTGGCTGACCTGCACGCTGGAATCGATTGCCGCGCCGGCATATGCGCAATACATCGACCGTCAGGTCGATCACGCCGCGCGCCTGCGCCTGCTGGCGGCGGTGCTGTGGCTGCGTGACAACACCGATCCGGCGCCGCCCCTTGCCGAGCGCCTGACCCAGCTACCCGACTCGCTGCGCGGTGGCGCGGCGCGAAACCTGCGGGTTGGCGAGGACGGCGCGTCGCTTGCGATCAGCCTCCACCATGCCCGACCGGAGCGCGAGTGGACGGTTCCGATCAGCGCACCGTCTGCTGGCACATCCGATGCGCGTGTGGCCGCCGTCCCGGCCGGGCAGTCCGATCAGCCGGCTGGCTTGCGGTTGTAGGCGCTGACGTACAGTTCCAGCGTGGCCAGGTCCTGCATCGAATAGGCTTGCAGTTCCGGGCTGTATTCGATCCGGTCCTCTGTGCGGATGGCGACTCGCCACGGCTCGAAGTCGAGCGCGCGCAGTTCGCGCTCGAAGCCGGCGACGGTGATCGGGTTGAGTTCCTCGAACCATTGCCAGTATTGGGCCGGCGTGGAGAACTCGCCGGCCCGATCGATGTAGTTCGGCGGGGTTTCAAGTACCCGCTGGCGGATCGCTTCGCGCGGCCATTTCAGATGGAAATGCGGCTCGTCGCAAAACTCGCCCAGATGATGCCCGTAGTTGCCGTAGTACAGCCCCGGATGGACGAACAGCAGGCCGCCGGGACGCAGCACGCGACGGATTTCGGCCAGCGCGCGCTGGTGGCCGCCCGCGATGTGCTCCAGCGAGCCCCAGGACACCACCACGTCGAAATGATCGTCGGCGAACGGCATGGCGTTGGCGTCGGCGTCCAGAAAACTCAAACACTCGGGCACCATCGAAGCGTCCAGCCCGGCGCCGGCGAGAATCTCCGGCAGCCGGTCGAAGCCGCGAAACGGATCGATGCCGATCAGCGCCTGCGGCCGACAGCGCAGCGCGATCCCCAACGCGGTCACCCCGTCGCCGCAGCCGACATCGAGCACCCGTCCACGCAACAGCGGCGAATTGCCCAGCATGTACTCGATCACCGTGCCGGCGGCATGATCGAAGTGGCGGAAAAACCAGTCGCTCGGGCCGCGCTTCCAGCCCAGGGTTTCCAGCGCGGGCGTGCCGTCGATGGCGCTGAGCTGCCAGTGGCCGGTGATCGCCGGCGCAGCCTGTTCTCCGTCGCATTCCGGCACCGGGATGCGCAGTTCACCGGCCGCCATGCAGCGCTCGGCCATGGCCTCGCGCTGATGCAGGCTGACCCGTGCGCGCAGCGGAAGCGCGCTGCCGCCACACACCCAGCGCGCCCGGTACCGGCCGCGCGGCAGCCAGGGCGTGTGGCGCTGGGCCTGAAGGTTGCCGGCCCAGCACGCCTGCGTCAGTTCGCCGGAAAACAGCTCCAGCCCGACATCGGGGAGGAAGCTGATCGGCGCGTCCAGCGCAAACTCCACTTCGATGGCGAACGGCTGCCCTGCCTCGGGCATCGCGGGTTGGCAGGCCAGGCTGATCAGGTTCATGCGGGGGCGGGGCATCGACGAGGCGCCCAGTTTACCGCGCGCCGCCAGCGACCCGCCGGCTTTGCACTACACTGGTGCAATGCCCGCCAGCCCCACCCTCGACGACCTCGCCACCCCGGTTCTCTGGGCCGGCGCCGACGGCCGGATTCGCGGCTGCAATTTCGCCTTCGCCAACTGGCTGGGGCTCAGCGCGCGGCGGCTGTCGGGCCAGCCACTCACCTTGCTCGGCGGCGATGATGGCCAGTTTGCGGCGCTGCTGGCCCGGCTGCCCGATCAGACCGAGCCGCTGCGTGCCCGCCATGTCCGGCTGCACGCGCTCAACGGCAGCGAATACTTCGCCGACCTGTGGCTGAGCCGCGACGACGGCGGCCAGGTGCGGGTCGAGGCGCAGCCGGCAGAGGAGTTCCCCGGCGAAGACCCGGCCACCCTGCTGCCGATGGCGCTCTCGGCAGCGCTCAAGGGTCTGGCCCACGAGTTGCGCAACCCGCTGGCCGGCATCAAGGGCGCCGCCCAACTGCTGGGCCGGCGCCTGGAAGTGGGCGAGCAGACCCGCGACGGGCAGTTGCTGTCGCTGATCCAGTCCGAGGTCCAGCGCCTGGAATCCTTGCTGGAGCGCCTGCTCAATCCGGCGCCGCCCCGGCCGTTGAGGGCAACCAATATCCACGCCGTGCTGGAGCGCGTTCGCCAGCTGGCCGAGGCCGAAGCGGGCTGGGCGGTCAAGCTGGTACGCGACTACGACCCCAGCCTGCCCTATGTGGCCGGCGACGATGACCGGCTCATCCAGGCGCTGTGGAATCTGGTCCGCAATGCGCTCGAATCGGGTGCCGGCACGGTCAGCCTGCGCACCCGCGGCGAGCGCAATGTGGTGATCGGCGATGTCGCGCACCGACTGGTGATCCGGGTCGAGGTGGGCGACGACGGGCGCGGCGTACCCGACGATCTGGCCGAGCGCATCTTTCTGCCGCTGGTCAGCGGCCGCGCCCAGGGCAGCGGGCTGGGGCTGCCGCTGGCCCAGCAGGTGGCGCGCGAGCACGGCGGCTCGCTGGGTTACCGGTCGCGCGCCGGGCACACCGTGTTCACCCTGCTGCTGCCGGCGCTGACCGAGGAGGAAATCGCGAATGGCGCATGACAACCGCCAGGTGTGGGTGATCGACGACGACCGCTCGGTGCGGTTCGTGCTGGCCGAGGCGCTGCGCGAGGCCGGCTACGACGTGCTGGCTCTGGAAAGCGCCGCCGCCGCGCAGGCCGCATTCGTCACCGAACCGCCGCCGGCCCTGGTATTCACCGATGTCCGCATGCCCGGACAGGACGGACTCAAGCTGTTGGAAGCGATCAAGCGCGACCACCCGGAACTGCCAGTCGTGGTGATGTCGGCGTACACCGACGTGGCGTCCACGGCCGGCGCATTTCGCGGCGGCGCGCTGGAGTTCCTCTCCAAGCCGTTCGACCTCGACGACGCCGTGGCGCTGGCCCAGCGCACCCTCAGCGAACCGGAACCGGAGCCGGACGACGCCGACCCGACGCCGACCGCCGAAGAAGACGGCCTGATCGGCGAAGCGCCGGCCATGCGCGCGTTGTTTCGCTCGGTCGGCCGGCTGGCGCAGGCGCCGCTGAACGTGCTGATCATCGGGGAAACCGGTACCGGCAAGGAATTGGTCGCCAGCGCCCTGCACCGCGAATCGCCGCGCGCGCGCAAACCGTTCGTGGCGCTCAATACGGCGGCCATCCCGGCCGAACTGCTGGAAAGCGAGCTGTTCGGCCACGAGGCCGGCGCGTTCACCGGCGCCACGCGACGGCATATCGGCCGGTTTGAACAGGCCGACGGCGGCACCTTGTTTCTCGACGAGATCGGCGACATGCCGGCCTCGCTGCAAACCCGCCTGCTGCGTGTGCTGGCCGAGGGCGAATTCTTCCGGGTCGGCGGCCGCGAGCTGATCGCGGTCGATGTCCGGGTGATTGCCGCCACCCATCAGGATCTGGAGAACCTGGTCCGCGAAGGGCGGTTCCGGGCTGATTTGCTGCATCGCCTGGATGTCGCCCGGCTCACGCTTCCCGCGCTGCGCGCGCGGCGCGAGGACATCGGCCTGCTGGCCGCCCGCTTCCTGTCGCAGGCCGCGCGCCAGCTGGAGCAAGCCCCCAAGCGGCTGACCGATGCCGCCCTGGCTCGGCTGCGCGCGCACGACTGGCCCGGCAACGTGCGCGAGCTGGAGAACCTGTGCTGGCGGTTGGCCGCGCTGGCCAGCAGCGAGCGCATCGGCGTGGCCGACCTCGCCGAGCATCTGCGCCTGGACACTACCGTCGACGCCACGCCCGACTGGACCCAGTCGCTGGCCGACTGGGCACGCGCCGAGCTGGCCACCGGCACGCCCGATCGCTCCGGCAAGGGGCTGCACGCCAGCGCGCTGGAGGCCTTCGACCGGACGCTGCTGCAGGCCGCCCTGGACCACACACACGGCCATCGCCAAAAGGCCGCCGAATTGCTCGGCCTGGGTCGCAACACGGTCACCCGCAAGCTCGGCTCCCGGCGCGCGCCCGTGCAAGACAGCTGAGCGGCACTGCCGTCGATCATCCGAACGACGCCAACGCAGCGCCAGGCGGCAGGTCTCGACGGCGAGTCGATCAATGAGTCCACGCCCGCACCTGGGGGTATTCCCTCAGCCGAACCGGAAAATGCACCCAATACACCTGCCGTTCACGAATCGGCTTCACGACCTGGGCTACCGTGCACCCTACCCAGACCACGGAACGTTTCGGGATCCCGCCGCGCCTGCCGTCGGCCGGGGTGAGAACGCCGACGGATCATCCGGCAACCAGCATTGCGGCAACTGCCTGAAGCCTCGTTCGATCCACTTCACCCCACTGGATTCACCCGCCATGAACCGACATCCGTTTGCCCGCATCCTCTCACGCGTTGGTCTGTCCGCCCTCTCCGCAGTGGCCGTGGCGCTGCTTCCGACGTCTGCGGCCCTCGCGGGCGTGGAAGTGACCGTCGATGGCAACGTGGCGACCGCGCAGATCGCCCTCGGCGGCACGCCCGAGGCACCGCTTCATCAGGCCACGTTGACCCTCAAGTTCTCCAGCCCGAACGCGCTCACCGCCGAGAACCTGGGCATCACCGCACAGATCGTGGACATCGCCGACCCGGCGCTGCTGGCCCGGCTGCCGCTCGATCGGCAGGCGACGCTGGTGCCGGAGTTTCCGGTGCTGATCTCGGTGTCGCCGGTAGTCGGCAGTGGGTTTTCGTTCGAAGGCGCAGTCAAGGCCGACCTGTACACCCGCGATCTCGACTACACCACGCGCAGCAGTTTCCGCCTGTTCAAGGCGGCGCCGGGCGGCATTTTCTACGACCACACTACGGCCATCGAGCCGGGCTCGATCCGGGTGCGTTATCGCACCGGCGCATTCTCCGATTTCATTCTGGTTTCCGACAGCACCCCCGAAGCGGTGGTTGCTCAGGCCGGATTCGTTGCCGTGGCGGATCGAATCATTGACGGCGTGTCCGATCCTGCCCTTCGCGATCTCTTGCTCGACAGCCTGGAAGTCGTCCGTCTGGAAACCGAAGCCGGCCAACTCGCCGCAGCACGCATCGAGCTGGCTCGCCTGGAGTCGCTGATCGACGAAGCCGAGGCAATGGGGCAGATTCCCTCCTCGTGGGTCGCCGGCGGCTCGCTGGACAATGTGTCCGGCACCTTGATGGCCTTGGTCGATACGCTGGATTTTTACCTGGAACGCGTTGAAGACGACGACGATGACGACAGCGAACCGTCCCCGGCCCCCGACGGTGACGGTGGCGGCGAGCCAGCCGGCCCGGAAGGTGGCCCCGGTAACGACGAGGACGAGCAGCGCGATGAAGACCACGACGATGACGATGACGATGACGATGATGATGATGATGACGACGACGATTGATCCGTCGGCCTGACCCGGACTGCCGACCCAGACGGCAGCGGTCCAAAACGGTCGGCGCTGGCATTGGTCGACCGCTCAGCCCTCGAGCATTCGTTTCGTTTTCCGATTGCAGCCCCGATACCATGACCATCCGATTGATGCTCTACCCCCCGAGCCAGCCGGCGGTGCTTCGCCTGCTGGAAGACGGCGCCCAGGTCCGTCTGGGACGCTGGCCGGACAACGACATCCAGATTGACCATCCGTCGGTTTCCCGCCGGCATGCGGTCATCGCCATGGCCAGCGACCACACGTGGTGGCTGAGCGACCTGACCAGCAAGAACGGCAGCCGGATCAACGGCACGCTCAACGACGAGGCCATGCTCAGGCCCAACGACTGGATTTCGCTGGGTGACGTGTATGGCGTGTTCGAGGAAGTGGACGCCGCCCAGGTCGACGCCATGCGCGACAACCGACGCGCCAAACAGGCCCAGTCAAGCGTCTGGCTGCAGCGGCTCAATACCGACGACGCCACCTCGGATCTGCTGGCCTGTCTGATTCAGGGCATCGTCGATCTGGCCGAATGTCAGCGCGGATTTCTGATGGTCGGCGACCACTCCAGCCGTCTGGTGGCGGCAGCCTGCTACGGCATCTCCATCGACTCGGTCGAACCGGGCGATTTCCGCGGTTCCTTCACGGCCATCGAGCAAGCCGCCACGGCGATGCGCTCGGTGGTGATAAACGACGCCTCGCATCAACCCTGGCTGGCCGCGCGCGGCAGCGTGATCGCCCAGAGCCTGCGCACGATCATTGCCCTGCCGATCAGCTACGAGGGACGGCTTCTCGGCGTCGCGTACGCCGACAGCGACCAACCCGGCAAGGTGGTGTCGGACATCGACATGGACCTGCTGTCCAGCTTCACCGAGCAGGCAGCGCTGATCCTGGCCGCCGGCAGCCTGGAAAAAAAGCTGGAACGGTTGTCCGAATGCGTCGAAGTGGATCGAAGCGGTCTGCTCCGCTCGGTGCCGATCACCGACGCCTGGCAGAAACTGCATCCATCGGTGGGCCTGCGCGCCTGAGTCGCACCGCTCAGTCCAGCAAGCGGTGCTTGACCGCGTAGCGGATCAGCCCGGCGGTATTTCTCACCTGCAGCTTGGCCAGCACCCGGCCGCGATGATTCTCCGCAGTCTTGCTCGACACGTCGATCTTTCGAGCGATCTCCTTGGTGGTCAAGCCCTCGATCATCAAGTGAAAGACTTCGCGCTCGCGGTCGGTCAGATCGCGATACGGGTCGTCGAACGACACATTGGGTTGCAGCAGCTGTTCGGTCAGTACGCCGGCCGCATGACTGCCGTAGAACTTTCGCCCGGCGGCCAATTCGCGCACTGCCTTCAGCAGGTCCTGGCTGGCGGAGTCCTTGAGCAGGAAACCCCAGGCGCCGGCGCGCACCGCGTGCAGCACGTACTCGCCCTCGTTGTGCATGGTCAGCACCAGCGTTCGGGTGCGCGGCAACTGCTGCGCCAATCGGCGCACGATCTCGATGCCGTTGAGCTGCGGCAAGGAGATATCGACTACCGCCACATCCGGCCGACTCGCGAGCGCCATCTCCACGGCGTCCACGCCGTTGGCGGCCTCCGCCACGATGTCCACCGACTCATCGCTGCGCAGCAGCGCGACCACGCCCTCGCGCACGATGGTGTGATCATCGGCCACCAGGACCCGGATACGGCTCATAGATTGCCGTCCCGCGACAGGTTGCGCGCCAGCGGGTCGCGGTCATCCTCGTGGCCGGGCAGCGGCACCACCAGGCGCAATTGCGTGCCGTGACCAGGCGCCGTGACCAGGCTGAGACGCCCGGAAAACAAGGCCGCGCGCTCCTTGATACTGGACAGGCCGCTGCTCAGGCTGCGCGAGCCCTTGAGCATGGCGGCATCCTGCTCGAAGCCGAGGCCATCATCGGCGGCAATGAAACGCAGTGTCTCGCCTTGTCGTTGCAATCGGATCAAGACGTTGTCGGCCTTGGCGTGCTTGACCACATTGGTGAGCGCCTCCTGGGCGACCCGGAAGATCAGGGTGCTCAGTTCGCCGATGTCGTCCGGAACCGTATCGTCGCAAACCACATCGACCGTGAAGCCGCCGGTCTCGGCGACGCTCCTGGCCAACCACCGCAAGGCCGCCACCAGGCCAAGGTCGTCGAGTATCTGCGGCCTGAGCATTCGCGACAGCGCGCGGGTGTCTTCCAGCGCGTGCGCGCACAACTCGGTGGTTCGCGCCAGTTCGCTGGCCAGAGCCGGCGGAATGCCTTCGCTTTGAGTCAAGCGCTGAAGACGGTGAATGACGGCGGTGATTTGCTGGCCGATCCCGTCGTGCAGTTCTCGGGCCAAGCGCCGGCGTTCCTCTTCCTGGATGCGCCAGACCGAGCGGGCCAGGATGCGAAAGTGCTGCTGGCCTCGGGCCAGCTCCGAGAACAGCCGATCCTGCTGGGCCTTGAGTGTGGCCATCTGCCGACCCACTTCGTCGGGCGCTCCCGATCCGGCCTGGGAAACGCCGGAGTGGCGACGGGGAAAGGGGCCGCGATAGCTGTCAGGCATGGGGATTCGCTCACTCGTCCGATGTAGCCAGATCAGCGGAAGAAGCCGCGTCGACGGCAACCAGAAGGTCGCGTGCCTGTCGGTCGGCAAGCCGGGCATCCGCCTCGCGGCCCGCCGCACGCAAGGCGCTCGCGCCGGCCTCGTGCAGGGCGACTGCCATCAGGGTGGGCATTGTCCGGCCGTCGGTCTCGGTCGCCGCCCGGTAAACCGCCGCTGCCTCGGCGCCGACCAGCGACTCGGTGCCTACGACCACGCCGAATTGGCTCAGAAAGTGCTGCGGATAGTCTGCCAGCATGGCCCTCGACCGATCGAGCGCCTCGCTCGCTTCGGTTCGGCGTTCCAGTGCCACAAGCGCGCGCGCGCGCCAGAGCATTGCCTCGATCTCGATCGGTCTGCTGTGCGCCTGAATCGCCAGGCTCAACGCGGCATCGGCCGAAGTCAGCGCCCGCGCGTGATCGCCGGTTCCCCACTGAAGGGCCGACTGACGCAGCGCCAGCAAGGCCTGCTGTTCCGGTGTGTCCGGGGAAAACCGGACCCACTGCGCCACCACCTCGGCCATTTCGTCCCAACGACGCAAATCGGCCAGCAGCGCCGCCCGACGGGAAGCGATCTCGACCTGTCCGCGCAGGTCTCCGCGCTCCCGGAAAAACTGCCCGGCGGTGCCCCAAAGCGCAAACGCGCGCTCGGGTTTGCCGAGCAGGCGGGCGATCTCGCCAAGCTCGGTGTTGGCCACGGCGATCGCTTCGACGAAGTTGCGCGCCTGGCTCTCATGCAACGCTTCGCGCAGCCGGCGATCGGCGACCTCGTAATCCCCCGAGGCCATATCCACCAAGGCGAGCGAAAGCCGCGCGGCGATCGAAACGGCCGGATTATCGAGCGCCACGCTGGTGGACAGCGCCTGATCGAGGTAGGCCTTGGCACTCTGGAAATTTCCGATCTGAAGATAGGCATGGCCGATGTGCTGCGACAGCACGGCGACCGCGAGCTTCTTGTCCAGCGCCGTCTGTAGCGACAGCGCATCCAGATAGGCCGCCAGCGCCGCCGGGTAATCGCCAAATTCCTCCGCAATCATGCCCTCGTCCTGAAGCAGGCCAGCCATGGCTTCCGGATCATCGATACCCTGGAGAATTTCCCGCGCCGAGCGCAGTTCCGCCAGGGCCAATTGCTGATCGCCGCCGGTGGCGTGGATCCAGGCCAAATTCCGCTTCGCCTTGGCCACGCCGCGGGGATGAGGCAGTGCTCGGTACAGCGCCTCGGCCCGCTGCAGGCTCTCGATGGCCGGCTCGGGCTGGCCCAGCCGCTCGTAGGCCACGCCCATGGCATTGGCGGTGTCCGCCAAGCCGCGTTGGTCGCCCAGCCGGGTATAGAGCACACTGGCGCGCAGCAGATGCTCATCAATGGCCGGTTGGGCGCGACCCATGCCCAAGGCAACGATGCCGCGCTGGCGCCAGGCATCGGCGTTGTAGGGATCGGCCAGCGTGATCGTTTCCAGCTCACGCAGTGCGCCGTGGCTGTCGCCGGCGGCGTTGAGGGCTTCGGCGTAGATCAGGCGCGCGGAATGATCGTCGGGGTGCCGCGCGACCAGCGCACGCAGCCGCTCGACAGCATCCATCGGCCGGCCTTCCATCATCGCGATGAGGCTGCGCGACAGCTCGGCGTCGCCGCCGCGCAAATCGCGCACCCCCTGTCGTGATTCGGCCAGCAGGGCATCCAGCGCGACGCCGGAGAGTGCGCTGCGGGCCAGCTTCAGGCGCTGGGTCCAGGCTGCGGCGAAGCGCGGATCAGCGGCGATCGCCGCATCCAGCAGGGCCAGCGGCGCCGTTTCGGGATCGCGGCGCAACGCGCCGCCGTAGGCCTCGCTGGCCGCCAGGCTTCTGGGCAGTTCGAGGTCGTTGACCGACAAGCCCAACCGACCCAACGCCTGGGCCAGCGCCGGCGCCAGCGCCTCGAAGGCGACCGCGCCGGTCCGCTCGGTGCGCCGCGTTGGGCCTGAGGCGTCGGCGCCGATGAGATCGAAAGTGACTTCGAAGCCATCGCCGCTGCGCGTCAGTCGGGCCGCGAGTACCGACGCAGCGCCGAAGCTCTCGCGCAATTCGTCGACGTGCTCGGCCGGATCGGCGCGGTCGAACCCGAGGTATCGCAGCCGGGTGGCCACCCGTACCCGGTCGGCGACCGAATGATCAGTATCGATCAGCGCTTCGGAAATCTGCGCCCCCAGCGCGTGGGCCAGGCTGGAATCCTGCGGGTCGCTGGCGACCGGCAACGGCACCAGCTCAACCGTGAGGGCCGCTTCGCGACGCGCCTGCTCGGTGACCAGCGTGTGCCACTGGCGGTAGCCGAGGCCGGCAACGGCCAGGACCACCACAACGGCAGCCACGGCGGCAAGCCGGCGGGCCGGCGGCAGGGCCGGCGGAAGAAATTTCCGATCCAGCGCCGCCACTACGTCCTGGGCGCTGGAAAACCGCCGATTCGGCCGGGTTTCCAGAAGCCGGGCGACCAGGCGCTCAACCCAGACCGGAACATCCTTGCGATAGGAGCGCACCGGTTTGGGCGCACGCACGATGCGTTGCGCCAGGGCCTCTGCGGCGGTTCCCGAATCGAACGGCAACCGGCCGGTAAGCATCTCGAACAGAATCAGACCCAGTGCATAAAGGTCACTGCGCGGGTCGACGGCATCGCCACGCGCCTGCTCGGGCGAAAGGTAATCGGGCGTCCCGACGATCATCCCGGTGCCAGTCATGCCGGCAACTCCGGCCGAACGAGCGACGCCAAAATCGGTGATGGTGGCATCCAGCGATTCGGTGAGCAGAATGTTGGCCGGTTTCAGATCGCGATGAATCACGCCCTTGGCGTGCGCCGCCGCCAGGCCCAGCGCAACATTGCGGGTGATCGACAGCGCACGGTCGATCGGCATCCGGCCGTGGCTGCCCAGCCAACCTTCCAGCGAACCGCCCGAGACGTAGTCCATGCTGATCAGCCAATGCTGTTCGTGGCGGACCAGATCGTGGATGCGCACCACATGCGGCGAGGAGATCTGTCGCGCCATCAGCAGTTCCTGCCGGAAGCGCTCGAAGGCGTCGGCCCGAACCGCAATTTCCGGACGCAGCAGTTTGAGCGCAACCTCGACGTCAAGCTCCTCGTCGAACGCCTTGAACACCACGCCCATGCCGCCCACGCCGAGGATCGATTCGATCCGGAACCGACCGGCAATCCGCTCGCCCACGCGCAGCTCGTGCAGCGCATAGATGCTGGTCTGCGTCTGCTGCGGATCGAAACTGTGCTCTTTGGTGCCGACGGGATTCATGGCTTCACGCGGAGGCGATATCGGACTGCGGCGGCAGTCCCTCGCTGCGCCATAGTGGTATTCCTTGGCGGCATAGTAACCCGACCCTCACGCGCTACGCGTGCACAGACAGTTCACCTGCCGGCATGGCTGGGTTGGCGTTCAGCCAGTCGACACGGCCAGCGAGTTGACGCGCTGCACATCCGCCTTCACAGTCGATCGGGAGTTCTCACCGACAGCAACCGCCATGTCACACCCTTCGACCGTCCCCGATATCGCCGTGCGGCCGGCCGCCGGCCCCGACCTCGACCGGCTGGTGCGCTGGAATGCCGCCATGGCCTGGGAAACCGAGCGCAAGCAGCTCGACCCGGCCACGCTGCGTCGCGGAGTCGCCACCGCCCTGGATGCGCCGGCGCGCGGCCGTTACTTCGTTGCCGAGCGCGCCGGGCAGCCGGTCGGCAGCCTGCTGATCACCACCGAATGGAGCGATTGGCGCTGCGCCGACTGGTGGTGGATTCAGAGCGTCTATGTGGAGCCAGCGCACCGCCGCCAGGGCGTGTTTCAGGCGCTCTACCGGCACGTCGAGGCGCTGGCGCGTGCCGACGGCCAGGTTTGCGGCCTGCGCCTGTACGTCGAAAAGGACAACACCGGCGCGCAAGCCACCTACACCGGCCTGGGCATGGCCGACGCCGGCTACTACATGTACGAGGCGGAGTTCGAGTAACCGCCGGTTCGACGCGACGGCGGTCGCGTTGCGCGACCAAGCCTGTCAGCATGACGGCTTGGACAATGCCATCGAGGAGACCGCCATGACCCCCATCCGCGCCTGGACCGCCGACTCCGCCGGCTCCCCGTTCGCCCTGCGCGAATTCGACCCTGGCCCGCTTGGACCCGAAGAGGTCGAGGTGCGAGTCGAGCACTGCGGCATCTGCCACTCCGACCTGTCGATGTGGGACAACGACTGGGGCATGACTCGCTACCCGTTCGTGCCCGGTCACGAGGCGATCGGCACCGTGGTGGCGCTGGGCGAACAGGCCAAGGGCCTGCGCGTCGGGCAGCGGGTCGGCGTCGGCTGGAATGCCGGCAGCTGCCTGCATTGCGGCCCCTGCATCGATGGCGACCAGCACCTGTGCAACAGCGTGCAGCCGACCATCGTTGGCCGGCATGGCGCGTTCGCCGAGCGGGTGCGCGCGCACTGGCTGTGGGCGGTTCCGCTGCCCGATGGCGTCTCGGCGGCCGATGCCGGGCCGCTGTTGTGTGGCGGCATCACCGTGTTCGCGCCGTTGCTGATTCACGGCGTGTCGCCGACGGCGCGGGTGGCTGTGGTCGGCATCGGCGGTCTGGGCCACCTGGCGCTGAAGTTTCTCGCCGCCTGGGGTTGCGAAGTGACCGCCTTCACCTCCAGCGCCGCCAAGCATGACGAAGCCCGCGCGCTGGGCGCCCACCATGTCGCGTCCAGCACCGACGGCGCCGCGCTCAAGCAATTGGCCGGTGCCTTTGATCTGCTGATCGTCACCGTCAACGCTGCGCTCGACTGGCGCGCCCTGGTCGCCACCCTGGCGCCGAAGGGCCGCCTGCACGTGGTCGGCGCGGTGCCCGAGCCGATTCCGGTGGTGGCCTTCGATCTGCTGATGGGCCAGCGCGCGATCTCCGGCTCGCCAACCGGATCACGCGGCGCCATCGACACCATGCTGGCCTTCGCCGACCGCCACGGCATCCTGCCGCAGACCGAGCACTTCCCGATGAGCCAGGTCAACGAAGCGATGCACCACCTGCGCGACGGCAAGGCGCGCTATCGCATCGTGCTGGATGCTGATTTCGCCTGAGCAGCCATGAATCGTAAGCATTCGGACAGGCGAAACTGGCCTTCTCTTCGCTCAGCGCAGGGCATGGCATTCGGCCACCCGTGCCAGCGTCGGGCTGCTTCAGCTTATCTGTCGGGCGCTATACTCTCGCCAGGGAGTTAGCCGACAATGACCAGCATCTCAGCCAGTGACGTGCGCACCATGCCGCTTTACTCGGCATCCGAGGCGGCTCGATTCCTGCATCTGCCGGTTTCGACGGTCCGCGCGTGGGCATTCGGGCAGGTCTACAAGGTAAGGGGTGAAGCGCGGCGCTTCGACCCGGTCATAGCGGCTGCCGATAGACAGCGCCGCCGTCTGTCCTTCCTGAATCTTGTCGAGCTGTTGGTGCTCGCGGCCATACGCCGCACTCACATGGTCTCGCTTGCGCAAGTCCGCACAGCAATGACCTATCTCAGGAGGCGCTTTCCCGGCCCGCACCCGCTCGCAGAGCATCAGTTCCAGACGGACGGCGTCAATCTGTTCATTGAGAAGTTCGGGCAGCTGCTGAACATTTCCCGCGACGGCCAGATCGAAATGACTGAGCTGGTAAAGTCCTACTTGAGGCTCGTGGAGTGGGATGCATCCGGCGTCCCGTTCAAACTGCATCTTCCCGGCCCGCGCACGCCGAACAGTGATAGCTCGGCCGTTGTCATCGACCCACGCTTCGGATTCGGTCGCCCAGTTCTCGACGGCTGCGGCATCCGCACCGAAGTGATCATCGAGCGGTTTCAAGCGGGTGAAGCGATGTCAGCGCTCGCCGAGGATTACGGTCTGGACACTCACGCGATAGAAGAAGTCATCCGGAGCCATCTGCCACTTGCCGCCTGACCTCACGCCCAGTATCGAGGTCGTCTTTTTCGTTGACCGCAGCTTGGGTGGGAGAATTGTCGTCGACGCGCTGAGGAACGCTGGGGCTTACGTGATCGCTCATGACGACAGGTTTGCTGCCGACACACCCGACGTGGAGTGGTTATCGGAGGCGGGGCAGCGAAATTGGTTAGTTTTGACCAAGGACAGCGCGATCCGCCGCAATCCCCATGAAAAGGCCATGATCCGGAACGCAAGGGTGCGAGTCTTCGCTCTGACGCGGAAGGATTTGCGCGGTCAGGAAATGGCCGAAATCTTCGTCGCCGCCCTACCCGGCATGCTGACACGGACCGCCAAAGTGGCAGCACCCTTCGTATTCAGCATATCCAAAGCTGGTGTCTTCCAGCGGTTGGATTAGTTGTTGTGGTGGACTTTTCGCGGGATGGAAAATCCGAAAGTCGAGACACCTGTCCTCTTGCGATCATGGCCCGCTGTCGATGGCACCCGATCGAATTCGGAGTGGCCGCCTCTTACGCTGCATGAACGGCGGCTTCGTCGACCTGGTGTCAGGCGCTCAGGCATGAACGGCCCAGCCAAGCCATGTCCTCTAGGCACTCAGCGCCAGGCCACCACGCGCTGGTGCTGTTCGCCCAGGCCGTCGATGCCCAGGCGCAAGGTGTCGCCGGGCGTGAGGAAACGCGGCGGCTTCTGGCCCAGACCCACGCCGGGCGGGGTGCCGGTGGCGATCACATCGCCGGGCATCAGGGTCATGAAGCGCGACAGGTAGCTGACCAGCTCGGCCACGCCGAAGATCATCTCGGCGGTCGAGCTGTCCTGCATGCGCTCGCCGTTGACTTCCAGCCAAAGCCGCAGATTCTGCGGGTCGGGCACCTCATCGCGGGTGACCAGCCACGGCCCGATCGGGCCGAAGCTGTCGCAGCCCTTGCCCTTGGTCCACTGTCCGCCACCGCGATCCTTCTGAAAGGCACGCTCGGAGACATCGTTGAGCACGCAATAGCCCAGCACGTGCTTCATGGCATCGGCCTGGGCCACCCGGGTGGCGCGCCGGCCGATGACGATGCCCAGTTCCACTTCCCAGTCGAGCTTGGTCGATTCCGGCGGCTGCACGATGGCATCGTTGGGGCCGTTGATGCAGTTGATCGCCTTGAGAAACACCACCGGCTCATCGGGAATCGGCGAGCCGGTCTCGCGGGCATGGTCGCGGTAGTTCAGGCCGATGGCGACGTACTTGGAGATGCCGGTCAGCGGGGTGCCGATGCGTGCCCGCGCCGGCACCCGCGGATAGTCCTCGGGGTTCAGTCGGCGCAACGCGGCCAGGCCCGCCGCAGACAAGGTGGTCGGGTTGAAATCCTCGACCACGGCGGAGATGTCGCGCAGCCGGCCCTGGGCATCGACCAAGGCCGGACGCTCGCGGCCCTTGGCACCGAACCGGGCCAGTTTCATGCCATGTGCTCCGCTGTGGTCTCGGCAGGGTCGCCGGCCTTGAGCAGCAGCAAGGCCGAGGTGTCGTCATCGCCGTGACCCCGCGCCACCAGCCGCGCGTAGTCGGCCAGCGCCTGATCGATCACCGAATGATCCACCCCCACCTCGCGCGCCATCGCCTCGACGATGCGCAGGTCCTTCAACAGATGCGCGCACTTGAAACCCGGCACAAACTCACCGCGCAACATGGTGGCGCCGCGCTTGTCCAGAAACCAGTTGGCCGCCGCGCCGGCCGACAGCGTCGGCAACAGCAGGTCGGCGTCCAGGCCCAGCGCCCGCCCGAAGGCCAACGCCTCGCAGACTGCTTCATTGATGCCGGCCACCATAACTTGATTGACCGCCTTGCACGCCTGGCCCTGCCCCACCGGCCCCAAATGCGCGATCCGCGCGGCATAGGCTTCCAGCGCCGGGCGCGCGTTTTCCACGTCCGCCGCGCTGCCGCCGACCATCACCGACAACCGACCATTGCGCGCGCCCTCCACCCCGCCCGACACCGGCGCATCGATGAAGCCGATGCCGCGCGCCGCCAGCACCGCCGCCGCACACCGCGCGGTATCCACCGACACCGTGGAGTGATCGATCACCACCGCACCGGACGCAAGCACCGCGGCCAAGGCCTCGGCCTGGGCCAGCACATCGGCATCGGCCGGCACGCACAGCACCACCCGGTCGCAGCCGGCAAAATCGCCCGCCGCATGGCCAGCGGCCACGCCCAACTCGCCCGCCAACGCCTCGGCCTTGGCCGAAGTGCGATTGCCCACCATCGCCAGCAGGCCCTTGCCATGCAGGTGCCGCGCCATCGGCGCACCCATCGCGCCAAGGCCGATGAATCCAACGCGTGCTTCGCTCATGCGCATCTCTCCGGAGGGCTTATTAATGTAACCGGTTGGCAAAACCAGCCACCAGCGGGCGTGACACGTGCACGGCAACTATTGATCCGGCAGACGCTATCGATGATCTCGGGTCGGTTGGGCAGCCCGGCGTCGGCCGACAGCCGGGACCACCATTTGCCAGGGTTCTCCAGACCGATAATTCCCCGCCGTTTCAGCAACACGCCGAGCGAGCCTGACAGCACGGCGCTGAGCTGCAGCAGTCCATCCCGGTGTCTGCGTCCGCAGCTATCCGGGCTTCCGCTGCATCTGCCGCTGACGGCCCCTGTCGGTCAGACGGTACTTCTGCTTGCTGCTGCGCGGCTTGTCGGGGATGGTCATTTCAATCAGACCGGTCTCCAAAGCCGGGAGCAGATAGGCCTTGCGGAAATGCTCGTCGTCCCTCAGGCCAAGCGCCTCTTTGAGCTGATTCCGGGTCATTTCTACGCCAAGAACCGAGAGCAATCGGACTTCCGGGGTGACTTCCGGTGCAACTTCCGGGGTCGAGGTGGCCGCAGCCGCATGAAGCATCCGCAGCATGAAGGCGATGAAGGGCGCGGCGTCGGTCCGCTGGGTGCTTTCCTGTATAGCCTGGTAGTACTCGGCCTGGTGTTCGAAGATCAGGCTTTCCACCGGGATGTCGGCGAACAAAGGATTCCAGCGGGTCAGGATCAGACTTTGCCACAGCCGTCCCATGCGGCCGTTGCCATCGGCAAAGGGGTGGATGAATTCGAACTCGTAGTGAAACACCGAGCTGGCGATGAGCGGATGGGCGTCGGTGTCGGCCAGCCAGCTGAACAGGTCGGTCATCAGATGCGGCACCCGGTCGGCGGGCGGGGCCATGTGGATCACTTGCTGGCCTGCCATCACCCCCACGCCACCATGCCGATACTGTCCGGCCTCATCGATCAGGCCGGACATAAGTATCCGATGCGCCTCCAGCAGATCTTGTTCCGCCCCGGGCTTCCAGGTTTCGAAGCGATCATAGGCGGCCAGGGCGTTTTTCACCTCCTGCACCTCGCGGGGCGGTGCAATGACCCGCTTGCCCTCCAGAATCGCGGTGATCTGCGCCTCGCTCAGGGTGTTGCCTTCGATGGCCAGCGAGCCGCGAATGGTGCGGATTCGGTTGATGCGCCGCAGCCGCAAGGCTTTCGCCTGATCGGTGAGCACCGCCAGCCGGCCAATGGCCTCGCTGATCGCGGCGACCCGGTTCAGGATCTCCGGGGTGATGGTGTAGGGCGGTTGGTAGATGCTCATAGGCTGAGCATTTAATCGGCGTTTTCGTTCGCGCCCGGCGCATCCTCGCCCTGAACGACGGGCTTACCGTCCTTCCAGGTCACGGCGTACTGCCCCAGCCGACGCTTTTTCTCCAGGGTCTTGCCGACGACCTGGCGGAGCGTTTCCAACTGCCGCTGTCCTTCCGGGGAGGGAGTGGTTTTGGGTTCGGTGTTCATGGATTGGCCTCCCCAAGCAGAAGTTGAGCGCAGGCGTCATGCACGCCATGACGGCCCATACTATCGCTTGACTTCAAACGATGTAGAACTGTCCACATCGCTTGCGTTGGCTGCGATGCGGTGATTTTTGCTTGTCCGAAGCGCGTCATGTCCGTTCGCCCAGACCCTGCTGCTCTGCGCGGCGACAGGGCTGTCGAGACGCGCGGGGCGTTCAATCCACCTCAGCCAGATAGGTATAGGCATTCAACCCGGCTTCCAGGCTCGCCTCGAAGGCGGCTGATTCGCCGGGGGTGAGGTTGGCGGCGTGTATCTTGTCGCGGTAGGCGCGGCGCAGGTCGGCCAGGTCGTAGCCGACGTAATCAAGCAGGACGCCGGCGTTGTCGCCCTGGCGCTCGCGGGTGAGGGTGTAGCCATCGCCATCGATGCGCACGGCCACGGCGTCGGTGTCGCCGAACAGGTTGTGGATGTCGCCCAGGGTGTCCTGATAGGCGCCGACCATGAACACGCCCAGCCGATACGGCTGGCCCGGCACCAGGCTGTGCAGCGGCAGTGCGGTGTCCAGCGCCTCGTTGCCGACATACATCTCCACCTGGCCGTCGGAGTCGCAGGTCAGGTCGGCGATCACGCCGCGCCGGGTCGGGGCCTCGTCCAGCCGGGTGATCGGCACGATGGGAAACACCTGGTCGATGGCCCAGACATCGGGAATCGATTCGAAGATGGAGAAGTTGACGAAGTACTTGTCGACCAACCGCTGGTCGAGCTCGTCCAGCGCGGCGCGCTGGCTGGGGCCGACGCCGGTCAGGCGCGCCCGCACGGCGTGGGCGATGGCGTAGAACAGGTCGTCCAGCCGGGCCCGGTCGCGCAGGTCCATCTGGCCGAGCGCGAACAGCGACTGGCCTTCGGCGAGGTAGTGCTGAGCCTCGTGATAGATCTCCAGCGCCGGGCGGGTGTCCAGCGCCTCGTGCAGCTCGCGCAGATGGCGCAGGGCGGCGGCCTCGTGGCCGGAAACCGGCGGCACCCGGCCGGTGGGCGCGGCTTCCACTTCGGACACGTTGACCACCAGCACGGCGTGGTGGGCGGTCAGCGCGCGGCCCGATTCGGTCAGCACCCTGGGCGGCGCAAGGCCGTGCTCGGCGCAGGCCTCGGCCAGCGGCTGGATGATGGTGGCGGCATATTGGTCCAGTCCGTAGTTGATCGAGCAGCCACCGCGCGAGCGGGTGCCTTCGTAATCGACCCCCAGGCCGCCGCCGACATCGACATGGCTGATGTTGCAGCCCAGCTTTTGCAGCTCGACGAAGTAACGCACCGCTTCGCGCATGCCGCCGGCGATGTCGCGCACGTTGGAAATCTGCGAGCCCATGTGGAAGTGCAGCAGGCGCAGGGTGTCGGCCATGCCGTGGCTGTCGAGCTGGCGCACCAGCTCCAGCAACTGCCGGGGCGAGAGGCCGAACTTGGCCTTGTCGCCGCCGGAGTTCTGCCATTTGCCGGCACCCAGGCTGGCCAGGCGCATGCGCACGCCGAGCAGCGGCTCGACGCCGAGTTCGCGCGATTGCTCCACCACCAGGTCCAGCTCGGACGCCTTCTCGATGACGATGAACACCCGCAACCCCAGCTTGAGGCCGATCAGCGCCAAGCGGATGTATTCGCGGTCCTTGTAGCCGTTGCAGATCACCACCGAGCCGGGCCGCGCCAGGGCCAGTACCGCCATCAGCTCCGGCTTTGAGCCGGCCTCCAGCCCGAAACGTTCGCTGCCGTGGCGGGCCAGCTCGCCAGCCACGCCGCGATGCTGATTGACCTTGATCGGATAGATGGCGCAGTAGCCGCCGTCGTAATCGAGCGCGGTCATGGCCCGCTCGAAGGCGGCCTGCAGGCGCGCCAGGCGGTCGCCCAGCACGTCGGAGAAGCGCACCAGCAAGGGCAGCTTCAGGCCATCGGCCAGGGCACGCTCGACGACATCGGGCAGGGCCAGCGCCGGGCCGGGGCTGTTGGTTGGCCGGACTTCGATCCGTCCTGCGTCATCTATATCGAAGTAGCCCTCGCCCCAATGGGCAACGGCATAACAACGGCGGGCGTGCTCGAGCGACCAGTCGGTCATGCCGATATCCTGAAGAGAATCATCTCGGCATTGTATCGCCGTCGGGCGCGAAGCCCGTGTCGGTGAAGGGCAGCTGGATGGCATCGGCTACAATGGCCGGCTTGATTGATCGTTGCGAATGGAACAAACATGACCGCGTCGGACACCTCCTGGTATCACGAAAATTTCCAGCCCACCGGCAGCGCCATCGGCTATCGGGTGACCGCCAAGCTGCATGAAGAGCAGTCGGCGTTTCAGAAGCTGGAAATCTGGGACACCACCGATTGGGGCAAGCTGATGGTGATCGATGGCGCGATCATGCTGACCAGTCGCGACAATTTTCTCTATCACGAGATGATGTCGCACCCGGCGCTGTTCACCCATTCCAACCCGAAGCGGGTGGTGATCATCGGCGGCGGCGACTGCGGCACGCTGCGCGAGGTGCTGCGTCATCGCGAGGTGGAGCGCGTCACCCAGGTCGATATCGACGAGCGCGTCACCCGGCTGGCCGAGCAGTATTTTCCGGAGCTGTGCGAATCCAATGACGATCCCCGCGCCGAGCTGCTGTTCGACGATGGCGTGGCCTACATGCGCGATGCCGAGCCGGACTCGCTGGATATCGTGATCGTCGATTCGACCGACCCGGTCGGACCGGCCGAGGGCCTGTTCAACCGCGCCTTCTACGCCAGTTGCCACAAGGCGCTGCGCCACGGCGGCATTCTGGTGCAGCAGAGCGAAAGCCCGCTGGCCCAGATCGAACTGATCAAGGCCATGCGCCGCGAAATGGCCGAGGCCGGCTTCGGCGTGTTTCGCACGCTCAGCTTTCCGCAGCCCTGCTACCCGACCGGATGGTGGAGCGCCACCATGGCCCGCAAGAGCGGCGAGCTGGACAGCTTTCGCGAGCGCGGCGCGGCGTCGAAGGCGTTTGCCACGCGCTACTACAGCGTGGACATCCACAAGGCCGCGCTGGCGCTGCCGCCTTTCGTGGCCGACGCGCTGCGCGACTGAGCGCGGCGCCGCCTGCCGGTTGCCGCCCGGCCGTAGCGTGGTGCCGGGCGCAGATCAGAGCGCGTCGCCGTCCAGTTCGCCGGTGCGAATGCGCACGGCGCGGTCGAGCTGGTAGACGAAAATCTTGCCGTCGCCGATCTTTCCGGTTGCCGCCGCGCGCTGTATGGCCTCGGTGACGCGCTCGGCCTGATCGTCGGTCACCGCCACTTCAAGCTTGATCTTGGGCAGAAAATCGACCACGTACTCGGCCCCGCGGTACAGCTCGGTGTGGCCCTTCTGGCGGCCGAAACCCTTTACCTCGGTGGCGGTCACGCCGGTCACGCCCACTTCCGCCAGCGCCTCGCGCACGTCGTCGAGCTTGAACGGCTTGATGATGGCCATGATCATTTTCATCGCGGTGAGTCACTCCTTTCGATCAGCGCCAAGAATAAGCCATCGCGGCCGGCCCGGCAGCCCCGGCCGCTGGGCCGACCGCCGCCCGGCCGAGCCGGGGTAGGATTTTTCCTACCCCCAAACGGGGCACTTTCCGATGACGCCGGCGCGGTTAACCGCCACACTGGTCACTCGACTCCCCCCTATTCCCGGAATCGCCATGATCGACCTCAAAGCCATCGATGCACTCGCCCAGCGCCTGAGCGCGCTGGTCCCTCCCGGACTGCGCGACGCCCGCGCCGATCTGGAACAGAACTTTCGCGCCACGCTGCGCAGCGGGCTGTCCAACCTGGACCTGGTCACCCGCGAGGAATTCGACGTCCAGCGCGCGGTGCTGATGCGCACCCGCGAAAAGGTGGAAATCCTGGAACAGAAACTGGCCGCGCTGGAAGCCGGCATCAGGCAGTCCGATTCCCAGTCGAACTGAGTCGGTCCCATGCCTGGGCTTGCACTGATCAACAGCAGGGCACGGGCCGGAGTTCGGGCGCCGGCGGTGCGGGTCGAAGTGCATCTGGGCGGCGGTCTGCCTTCGCTTTCCATCGTCGGCCTGCCCGAGGCCGCCGTGCGCGAAAGCAAGGACCGGGTGCGCGCCGCCATCCAGTGCTCGCAGTTCGAGTTTCCCGGCCGGCGCATCACCGTCAATCTGGCGCCGGCCGATCTGCCCAAGGACGGCGGCCGGTTCGACCTGCCCATCGCACTGGGTATCCTGGCCGCCAGCGGGCAAATCCCCCTTGAGGCGCTCTCCGACTGCGAATGCCTGGGCGAGCTGGCCCTGACCGGCGAGCTGCGCCCGGTGGAAGGCGTGCTGCCGGCGGCGGTGGCTGCTACCGAGGCCGGCCGCAGCCTGATCGTGCCGGTGGCCAATGGCGCCGAAGCGGCCCTGGTCGACCGCGCCGATGTGCGGGTGGCGCGCACCCTGCTGGAAGTCTGCGCGCACCTGCAGGGCGTGCGCGAACTGCCGGCGCCGGCCGAGTCGCACTGCGCGCCGATCGAACCGCCGCCCGACCTGGCCGATGTGCGCGGCCAGACCCAGGCCCGCCGCGCGCTGGAAATCGCCGCCGCCGGTGGTCATCACCTGCTGCTGGTCGGCCCACCCGGTTGCGGCAAGACCATGCTGGCCTCGCGCCTGCCCGGCATCCTGCCTCCGGCCACCGAAACCGAGGCGCTGGAAACCGCCGCCATCACCAGTATCAGCGGACGCGGCCTGGACCTGCGCTACTGGCGGCGTCGGCCGTTTCGGGCGCCGCACCACAGCGCCAGCGCGGTGGCCCTGGCGGGTGGCGGCAGCGAGCCCCGACCCGGCGAAATTTCCCTCGCCCATAACGGCGTGCTGTTTCTCGATGAGTTGGCCGAGTGGTCGCGCCCGGCACTGGAAGTGCTGCGCCAACCGCTGGAATCGGGCCGGGTCACCATCTCGCGCGCCGCGCGTCAGGCCGATTTTCCGGCCAGTTTTCAACTGGTGGCGGCCATGAACCCCTGCCCGTGCGGCTGGGCCGGCGACCCATCCGGGCGCTGCCGGTGCAGCGGCGATCAAGTGGCCCGCTACCTGGCCAAGCTGTCCGGCCCGCTGTTGGATCGCATCGACCTGCATCTGCACGTGCCCCGACTGGGGCGCGGCGAGCTGCGCCAGGACGCCGCGCGCGGTGAACCCTCCGACGCCGTCAGAGCGCGCGTGATCGCCGCCCGCCAGCGCCAGCAGGATCGCCAGGGCGGCTGCAATGCCCGCATGGACCCGGCGCAAATCGAGGCCTCCTGCCGCCTGACCCCGCGCGACGAGGCCCTGCTGGAACGCGCCATGGACCGGCTGCAACTCTCCGCCCGGGCCAGCACCCGCATCCTGCGGGTCGCCCGCACCATCGCCGACCTGTCCGGCGGCGACGCCATCGGCACCGCCCACATCACCGAAGCCATCGGCTACCGCAGCCTCGACCGCGCCCGTCAATCCTCCGCCTATCTGGCGACCGGCTGAGCTGGTCGGGGCAGCCAAGTCCCTCGTCGCGCGCCCTTCGGGCGCCGCTGCACTCCACACCCACCCGCGTCATCGCCCGCAAGGCCGCTTCGTCCTGGCCAGCCGCGCCAACCAACCGCCGGTCGCGGTTCGCCGATTGCGGGCTAAGATGGTTTCCACGCTCATATCAGGACGAGTACTTGGAAAGCCTGCAACTGAGCAATGTGCAGTTGCTGACCGGCGCGATTCTGGTGCTGGCTGGCGTCGGCTCCAGCCTGCTGGCGCGGCGGTTCGGTGCGCCCTTGCTCCTGGTGTTCCTGGTGCTGGGCATGTTGTTCGGTCGCGAGGGGCCGGTCGGTCTGGAGTTCGACGACTTCCGGCTGGCCTATCTGCTGGGCTCGTTGGCGCTGGCGGTGATCCTGTTCGATGGCGGCCTGCGCACCCGGATCGCCGAGGTGCGCGGGGCGCTGGCGCCGGCCGGGGTGTTGGCCACGGTCGGTGTGCTGCTGACCGCCGGGTTGACCGCGCTGGCGGCCAAGGCCGTGCTGGGCCTGGACTGGCCGCACGCGATGCTGTTGGGCGCGATCATCGCCTCGACGGACGCGGCGGCGGTGTTTTTCCTGCTGCATGCCGGTGGTCTGCATCTGCGCCGCCGGGTGGCCTCGACGCTGGAGATCGAGTCGGGCAGCAACGACCCGGTGGCCGTGCTGCTGACTTTGCTGCTGGTCGGCTGGTTGAGCGCGAATGTCGCGCCCAGCGCGTCGGAAGTGGCGATGCTGCTGCTCCATCAGGCGGTGTTTGGTGTGGCCATCGGCGCGCTCGGCGGCATTGCACTGGCCGCCGCGCTCAATCGTCTGGCGCTGCCGGCCGGTCTGCATCCTCTTTTGGCCGTGGCCGGTGCGATCGGGCTGTTCGCGCTGTCCAATCTGGTCGGCGGCAGCGGGTTTCTGAGCGTGTATCTGGCCGGGCTGGTGTTGGGCAACCGGCCGGTGCGGGCCTATGCCAACCTGGTGGCGGTACAGGATGCCGGCACCTGGCTGGCGCAGATGGTGATGTTTCTGGTGCTGGGCCTGCTGGTGCGGCCGAGCGCCCTGCTCGAGCTGATCTGGCCTTCGCTGGCGATTGCCGCATTCCTGATGCTGGTGGCGCGGCCGGTGGTGGTCGCCGCGTGCCTGGCGCCGTTCGGCTTCAAGAACCGGGAGGTCGTATTCATCGGCTGGGTCGGTCTGCGCGGCGCGGTCGGCATTTTTCTGGCGTCCATTCCGCTGCTGCTGGGGCTGGAGCAGGCCGAAACCCTGTTCAACGTTGCCTTCGTGGTGGTGATGGCCTCGCTGCTGATTCAGGGCTGGACGCTGCGCCCGGCGGCGGCCTGGCTGGGGGTGGCTTTGCCGCGCAGCGATCCGCCGATCCGTCGGGTGGAACTCGACCTGCCCGGCCAGCTTCAGTCCGAGCTGGTCGGCTACCGCGTGGCGCCCGGAAGTGCGGTGCTGTCCGGCGCAACGGTGCCCAGCTGGGCGCGCGCGGCGCTTCGCGTGCGCGACGGACATATCCTGTTGGGGCCCGAGGGCGGCGATCTACAGGCAGGGGACTACGCGTATTTTCTGGCGCCGCCGGGCAACGTGGTTCGGCTCGACTGGCTGTTCGCCGAGCCGGCCGAGGCGCGCGAGGCCGAGCGGGAGGTGTTTGGCGCGTTCACCCTGCCCGGCGACATTCCATTGGGCGACCTGGCCGATTTTTATTCGCTGCCGATTCCCGAACGCTACCGGACCCGCACCGCCGCCGAGTTGTTCGCCAGGCGCTTCGATCAACAGCCGCAAATCGGCGACCGTCTGGTGCTGGACGAAGCCGTGCTGGTGGTGCGCGAGCTCGATGACGAACGGGTGAGCCGGGTCGGTTTGAAATTCGGCGGCGTCGCAATGCATCTGTTCGGCCATGGCGCCGGCAGTCGCATCGACCCGGGCCTGATCGGTCGGCTGCGCCAACGCTGGCGGCGGCCCAGATAAGCATCGAGCACGTTCTGCCCCGACTTGCCCGCGTAGCCCGCGTAGCCCGGCATAGGGCCGCAGGCCCGTATGCCGGGAATGGCCGTAAGTCGCGACTCGCCGAATGCACGCAATGCCCGGGCATTGCGATGCCTGTCAGGGCCGGCTTCGCTGTACGAGTCCGAGTGTCGATCGCTGCACGGGTCCGGGTGATGATCGCTTTACGGGTCCGGGTGTCGGCGGTCCCGGCATTCGCTTCGCTCGTGCCGGGCTACGCGGGGCTAAATACGCGTGGCGAGGACACGGTGTCGGCCTCATGGCGAGCGGTGCGGGGCGCGGGCGATGGCCTGGCTCGCGTAGACAACATGGTCGCCCTCGCAGGCTGAAGAGGCCTGCCTCCGTCGGTATCGTGGATTGCGCTCAAGGAGTGCAGCGCCACATGCTGCGGACGGAGCCAGCAGCCCATCATTTGAGGAGGCAGGCCATGAACGATGTTACGGGTATTCGGAAGTATGTGGGAATGGATGTGCACAAAGCCACGGTGTCGATTGCGGTAGCCGACGCGCAGGCCGGGGAGGTGCGCGATGTGAGCACGGTGGCAAACGATCTGCACGCGATTCGCACGGTGCTGCGCAAGTTGGGCGGGCCGGGCGCGCTGCGGGTTGTGTACGAGGCCGGGCCGACCGGGTACGGTCTTTACCGCTGGTTGGTGGCTGAGGGCTATGCGGCTCAGGTGATTGCGCCGTCGTTGATTCCACGCAAGGCGGGTGATCGGGTCAAGACCGACCGGCGCGATGCCCGTCTGCTGGCGCGGCTGGCACGCGCCGGAGAGCTGACACCGATCCAGATACCCGACGTGGCAGACGAGGCGGTGCGCGACCTGTCGCGGGCGCGGGAGGACTTGGTGGAGGCCCGCACCTCGGCCCGGCAGCGCCTGCAAGCACTGCTGCTGCGCCACGGGATGGTATTCAGCGGCAAGACCCGCTGGACCAAGGCCCACGACCGTTGGTTGTCGACGCTGGCATTCGCCAGTCCCGCGCAGCAGACGGCGTTCACCGAGTACTGGGAGGCGGTCAAGCGCGCCGACGCAGCGATAGAGCGTCTGACCCAGGCGTTGCGCGACGCGGTGCAGGCCTGGCAGTGGCAACCGGTGGTGACAGCACTGATGGCCATGCGCGGATTCGATCTGGTGGCGGCGGTAACGGTGGTGGCGGAGCTGGGCGATGTGCGGCGGTTCACCCACCCGCGCGAGCTGATGGCCTATCTGGGCCTGGTGCCCAGCGAACACTCCTCGGGTGCCACCAGACGCAAAGGCGGCATCACCAAGACCGGCAACGGTCACGTGCGTCGAATCATGATCGAGGCGTCCTGGTGCTACCGCTTCCCAGCCCGCATCGGGAAAGGGCTCAACGCCCGCCAGCAGGGCCAAGCCGATGCCATCTGCGATCTGTCATGGAAAGCACAACACCGGCTGTGCAGACGATTCAGCGTCTTGAGTGCACGAGGGCTGCACCAGAACAAGGTCTGCGTGGCGGTGGCGCGTGAGCTGGCCGGCTTCATCTGGGCGATGGCGCGAATCGCCCAGCCGGCGGCGACCTGAAGCGGCGGCAAAGAAACCACCACCCCTCACAAAACCACGTGCAGTGGCGATGGCGATGCGGCGCGGGCAGCGATAGGAAGAACCCTCGGCCGGGCTAAACAGGCACCCATCCGGGTGATCCGCGTCAGTAGACAGAGGCCGCTTCCCGACGAATCGTTGAACGGTGCGAACCCACGGATATCAGCAGGATTCATCGTCGAAACACCCGCCCGCGCCGCATCGCCGTCACCACTGCAGGAGGAGGACGCTATCGAAGAAGCACCAGTCAGCAGACACAAAGTAGAGCAAACAGCTCGCTCCGTTGACACGGGCGACCATATCAGCCCGGCATCGGCCGCAGGCCGTATGCCGGGAATGGCCGTAAACCGGGAATCGCCAAATGCAGGCAATGCACGGGCATTGCGATGCCTGTCGGGACCGGCTTCGCTGTACGAGTCCGAGTGTCGATCGCTGTACGGATCCGGGTGTCGGCGGTCCCGGCATTCGCTTCGCTCGTGCCGGGCTACGCGGGGCTAAATACGCGTGGCGAGGACACGGTGTCGGCCTCATGGCGAGCGGTGCGGGGCGCGGGCGATGGCCTGGCTCGCGTAGCCCGGCATAGGGCCGCAGGCCCGTATGCCGGGAATGGCCGTAAACCGGGAATCGCCAAATGCACGCAATGCACGGGCATTGCGATGCCTGTCCGGGCCGGCTTCGCTGTACGAGTCCGGGTGTCGATCGCTGTACGAGTCCGAGTGTCGATCGCTGCACGGGTCCGGGTGATGATCGCTTTACGGGTCCGGGTTTCGGCGGTCCCGGCATTCGCTTCGCTCGTGCCGGGCTACGCGGGGCTAAATACGCGTGGCGAGGACACGGTGTCGGCCTCATGGCGAGCGGTGCGGGGCGCGGGCGATGGCCTGGCTCGCGCAGCCCGGCATAGGGCCGCAGGCCCGTATGCCGGGAATGGCGGAGAGCTGCGACTCGCCAAATGCACGCAATGCCCAGGCATTGCGATGCCTGTCAGGGCCGGCTTCGCTGTACGAGTCCGAGTGTCGATCGCTGCACGGGTCCGGGTGATGATCGCTTTACGGGTCCGGGTGTCGGCGGTCCCGGCATTCGCTTCGCTCGTGCCGGGCTACGCGGGGCTAAATACGCGTGGCGAGGCCGCTTTGTCGACCGAGCGCGGTGGCCAGGGCGTGCTCGAGGACGCCGGGGGCGGCCAGCACGGTGATCGATTGGCGGGCGCGGGAGATGGCGGTGTAGACCAGTTGTCGCGAGACCAGACCGGAAGTGTCTTCGGGCGGCAGCACCAGGCCGACTTCGCGGTACTCCGAGCCTTGGCTCTTGTGCACGGTGATGGCGAACGCGCCCTCGTGGCTGGGCACCAGGCCGGGGGCGAAGCGCCGGGCACTCGGTGCGCCATCGCTCCCGGTGGCCTCGAACCAGACCCACAGCTGCCCGTCCGGGTCGGCCAGGCACAGGCCGATGTCGCCGTTGAACAGGCCGGCGCTGTAGTCGTTGCGCGTCACCATGATCAACCGGCCGGGGTACCACACCGCATCGTCGGGCTGTCCACCGAGCTGGCGCAGCCGGGCTTCCAGTCGGGCATTGCAGGCCGGGGCGCCGAACTCGCCCTCACGCCGGGCGCACAGCAATTGCCGGTGACGGATCGCCTGAAGTCGCCGGGCGGCGTCGGCGTCGGGCCGTTCGGCGTCCAGCGGGTCGGCCAGGCGATGACGTTGCGCGTCGGCATGCAGCGTATCGGCCCATTGCCGCAGGTGGGTCGTCAGTTGCCGCGCGTGGGTCGCATCGACGCGACGCGCCCGATCGCCGGCCTTCTTCCAGGCCTGGGCGAAGCCCTGGGGATCGCCGAGGCGTACGGCGTCGAGAATTGGCAGCAAGGCATCGTCGGCGCGGAAGCTGTGGTGCAGTCGGGCCAGGTCGGCGGCGCCGTCGAGCGCGGACACCAGGTCGATCAGTACCGAGCCGGCACCGACCGAACTGAGCTGATCCGGATCGCCGACCAGAATCAGGCTGGCCTCGGGACGCAGGGCAGCCAGCAGGCCGCGCAGCAGGGCGAGGTCGACCATGGATGCCTCATCGACCACCACGATGTCGGCGGCCAGCGGGTCGTCGGCATGGTGGCGGAAACGCTGGCTGCGGCCATCGGCACCCAGCAACCGGTGCAGGGTGAGCGGTTCATCGTCGGGGATGCGCTCCAGCAGCCGGCGCCAGCTGTCGGGCAGCGGGTGAGCGTCGTGGCGGGCGATCGCCTGCTTGCCCTCGCGCAGCGACTGCGCCAGTCGCTGCGCGGCCTTGCCGGTCGGCGCAGCGATTCGCACCGTGGGCTGCGCCGTGCCGGCCTGATGCAGCATGGCCAGCAGCATGCGCAGCACCGTCGTGGTCTTGCCGGTACCGGGGCCTCCGGTGAGTACGAAAAGGCGATGCCCAGGCACCCGCTGCACCGCCGCACGCTGGGCCGCGACGGCCGCGCTGCGGTCGTGATGAAACAGACTGTCGAGCGCGGCATCATCGAGCGGCGCTGGCGCGGCGGCCTGGCGCCGTGCGCCCAGCAGCCGGGCCACGTCGACTTCCTGGGCGAAATTGCGCCACAGGTACAGGCGCCCGGCCTGCAGGACGAAGGGCGTCGGTTGGCCGCCACTGCCGTCGGAAACCATCGGCTCGACCGCCAAAGCGGCGAGATCGGCCTCGCTGCGCGCCGGCATGGCGTGGCGCCCGAGGCCATCGAGCCTCAGGGCGGTGTCGCCGCGCCCGTCGGCCAGGCTGGCCCAGGCGGCGGCGTGCGCCAGGCCCAGCGAACCGCCGTGGGCGAGCACCCAACGAGCCAGCGCCACGTCGATATCGCGCCACTCCGGCGGCGGGTGCAGGCCGGGTGCCGGACAAAACCGATAGCCGCTCATGCCGGCCCTCCCGTGCTCGGGCCGGACAGGACGACATCGACCGCATCGACCAAGGCATCATCGAAGCGCTGCGCCCAGACGCCGCTGCCGGGTGCCAGCCCGACGGCGCGGACAAACACGTACAGACACTCGCCCAAATGCCGCGGCCGCTGATAGCCGACCAGCCGCTGGCGCAGATAGCGGTCGACGGCCACCGTGTACAACAGTGCCTGAAAGCGGTAGTGGTGGGCGTCCATCGCCTGCTCCAGCGCCGACCCCTGATAGTCGGTCAGCGCCGCGCCCAGCCAGTTGCCCTTGTAGTCGAGCACGTGAAACCGACCGTCGTGCTCGAGGGTGAGATCGATCTTGCCGGTCATCAGGCCGCGCAACCGACGCTCGCTGCCGGCCGGCACCAGGTCGGGCTCGCCGTGCGCGCCGCAGGCCGCACGAAGTGCCGCCAGGGACACGTCGGCCAGGGGAAAGTGAAAGTCCATCTCGGCGCGCAGTGCGCGCGCCGGCAATTGCCCCAGACGCAGGCCGGGCAGGAGTTCGGCGGCCAAGGCGGCATCGATGCGCCGGGCCAGACGAGGGACAAGGACATCGATCGGCAAACGCGGTTCGCGGACATCGAAGTCGATCAGCGATTGGCGCACCAGATCGAGCTGGTCGGCGACGGCGCGACCGATCTGGCGGTGTTCGAAAATGTCGTGCAGGGCGTTGCCGAACCGGGTGCCCTTGACCGCCTCCAGCGCCTGAAGCTCGGGATGCGGCGGTGTCGTGTCGGACGGCGGGTCGGGCGGTTGATCGCTGGACATCTCGTCGGCGGCGGCGGTTTCTTCGCTGACGGTGACATTGGACTGGCGGGTGAGCGCGGAAAAGCTGAACCGGAAGCTCGGTGCGCTGGCCGGCGGCGGCACCCGGGCGGCGAGGGTCGGCGCCGGCGCGCTGGCCGGGGCGCGATACCGGACCGGCGCGCCGGGCCACGAAGCTTCGCGCCACTCGATGCCGGGCAGCGCGGCGAGGGTTTCCCGGCCATGGCCGGCGAACAGACGGGCCAGCATGGCATCCAGCGCCGAGCGCTCCGGGTCGGTGGCGGGCTTGTCGGTGTTGCCGGCCTTGGGCCGATCGGGCGGCAGGCAGAACAGATGACAGGCGTGCCGGGCGCGGGTGAGCGCGACATAGAGCACGCGAAAGCGCTCGTCCTGATCGTCCTGCGCCGCCTGCCTGCGGGCCTGGGCGATCTGCGGACTGCCCAGATCGAGCACCCGGCGCTCGCCCTCGTGGACGATCGGATAGCTCTCCGGCCGGCCGGTGTGCGCCCACATCAGCGGCAGAAACACGATCGGGAATTCGAGCCCCTTGCTGGCGTGCAGGGTCATCAGGGCAACGCGGCTGGCGTCCGACTCGATGCGAAGCTGCATGTCCTCGGCGGCCTCGCTGCCGTCATCGTCGTCGCCGGCGCGCTGGCGGTCGAGCCAGGTCAGCAGCTCCTCGGGGCCGGCCAGCCGGGCGGCCTGCGCCTGCAGCAGCTCGCCGATGTGGCGCAGGTCGGTCAGCAGCCGCTCGGCGGCGGAGGGATCGGGCCCGGACAGCCCCGACCCAGCGTGCCCGGCCGCATGCCCCGCGATGGCCAGCACGGTCGCCAGCACGCCGTCGGTTTGCCAGCGCCGACGCCACGCATGCAGCCGGCCGATGTGCGCATGCCAGCGCTCGGCCGCTTCATCCAATGCCCGCAGATCGGTGAAGTCGAGGCCGTACAGCCGGGTGGCCAGCGCGGCGCGCACCACGCCTTCATCATCGGCGTGGTGGATGCCGTGGAGCAGCACATGCAGCTGGCGCGCGGTGTCGGTGGCGAACACGCTGGCTCGGCCGGCCCCGACGCAGGGCACGGCCCGCGCTGCCAGTGCCTCGCGCAGCGCGGCGATGTCCTGATTGGTGGGCAGCAACACGGCGATATCGCCCGGCGCGATCGGCTTGCCATCGATGCGCTGCGCCGGATCGTTGAGCAGTCCGGCGATGCGGTTGGCGCAGGCCTCGAGCGCGGCGCGGCGACGCTCGGGCTGTTTGGGCGGCGGATCGGGTTCGACGTGCAGCACCAACGGCCGCCGATACGGGCTGCCGGCCACCGTGTAGGGCGCGGCGTCGGCCTGCGGGCTGGCGCTTACCGGCTCGTAGGCGATCGCCTCGGTGTGCTGGCTGAGCGCGACGCCGGCATGCCCATAGAAACCATTCAGCGCCGCGATCAGTGCGCTGGCGGAACGGAAGTTGACCGTCAGGTGCAGCCGCGCCTGGGCGCTGGCCATGGCGCGCAAGTAGGCCTGGATGTCGCCGCCGCGAAACCGGTAAATGGCTTGCTTGGGATCGCCGATCATCACCAGCCGACCGCGCGCCGCGGCCGCCGGGTCGCGATAGATCGCATCGAGAATGCCGTATTGCAGCGGATCGGTATCCTGGAATTCGTCAATCAGGGTGGCCGGCCAGGCGGCATGCAGCTGTTCGGCCAGGGCGGCGCCGTGCGGGCCGTGCAGCGCGTCGTGGACCCGCTCGATCAGGGCATCGAAGCTGATCTGGCCGCGCTCGATCAGCCGCTGGCGGCGGGCTTCGATCAGGCGCTGGCGCAGGGCGACGAGCGCCGCGGATTGGTCCGGGGCGTCGCGGTGGGCCAGTACCGCGGCGGCGTACCGGCAGAAGGCATAGGGTTCGCTGGCCAGCAGCTGGGCGGTTTGTTCGGCATCGGCCATCTGGTCGTCGGGTGCTTTGGCCAGGTTGTCCAGCGCGGATGGGCGCAGCCCGGCCATCGGCTCGCCGGCCTCGATGAACGCGGCCAGTTCGGCGATGGCGTTCTTCAGGGCGCTCTTGCGCGGCGCGAAACGCAGCCCGGCCAGCCAATCGCGCAGCATCCGCGCCCGGTCCGGCGCCATCAGCCCGGTCAGCGCGGTGGGATCGATCCAGCGCACCCCGATTCCGGCACCGGAGACCTGTTTGAGCGTTTTGCCGAGCGTCGCGCGACCGGCCTCGAACCAAGCGTCCTGGCCTGCGTCCAGCGCGCCGTCGGACTGCGCCAGATCGCGCCAGATGTCGTCGATCAACTCCTCGTCCAACGCGCTGCCGGCGACCAGCTCGCCCACGCCGAACGCGGTGCCGCACTCGAACGGATAGTCGCGCAGAATCCGCCGGCACAGGCTGTGCAGGGTGCCGATCGGGGCCAGATCGAGATCGGCCAGCGCCAGGCGCAGCCGGCGGCGATCTTCCTCGGCGGTCGCCACGCCGCGCTGCCAGCGCCCGTGCAGCCACATGGCGGCCGGATCGGGCGCTGGCGCAGGTTCAGGCGCGTCCATCGCGACCGGCGGCGAAACGGACGCCATCATCGCGGCCTCGGTTTCATTCAAGGCCCACAGCACGCGGCCGCGCAGCCGCTCACGCAGCTCGCTGGCGGCGGCCTCGGTGTAGGTGGTGACCACGATGCGGGTCGGGTCGAGGCCCTGCTCCAGCAGCAAGCGCAGATACAGCACCGTGATCGTCCAGGTCTTGCCGGTGCCGGCGCTGGCTTCGATCAGGCAACGGCCACCGGGCTTGATCGGCAGCTCGGCCCAGTGGGTAACCCGCTGGATGGCGCCTGGCGCGGTCATCACGGTGCGGACGCCTCGTCCAGTTGGATCAGTTGATGAAGCCGGATGGCCGTGGCATCGAGCTGCGCGCGCGCGGCGCTGCCCTCGGCGAAATCGAGGTCGCCGGCCAGCAAGGCGGCATAGCCGGGCGCATAGTCGCGCTCGCCGATGCTACGCTCGCCGTTGCCGATGAAGGTGGCGGACACCTTGCCGGCATCGCCGGTCGCCGCGCACCAGCTGGTTTTCGGGAAATACCAGGGTGGCCGCGACTGTGCGCCGTGCCAGAACGCAATCAGCCGATCCAGGCGCTCGGCGAGTTCGGCGCGCAGGCTCTCGGCCTGCGCCGGGTCGGCGGCGCCGTATCGGGCATCCCAGTCGTTGATCGAGACCTGCCAGGGTGCATCCAGCGATTCGGTCAACAGACACAGGCGGACCGCTCGCGTGCGCGCCTGCGACAGACGCAGCGCGGCCCACTCGATGAAGGCCGGAATGCGCTCGCGAAAGCCAAGCTCGCGCTCGGTGTGTCGGCCGGTGCCGGACGCGGATTTGCGCACAAACACATCGAAAACCCAGTCGGCGTCGTCGCCACGATGGACCCGATTCGACTCGCCGGCCAGCCGCCAGCGGCCCAGCGGCAAGACCAGCTTTATCGCGCCGCGTGGCGGCAGCACAGCGCCGGTGAACAGGGAGTGGCCCTGGGCAGCGGCGATCAAGGCCGCTACCTTGTCGCGCTCCTGCAGCCAGGCCTGCTGCCCGGGCCGGCCGGGCGGCAGCAGTCCGGTCAGCCGCAACCAGTCGGGCGGCTCCTCGGGCAGCGCCAGGCCGCCATGCTGGGCGGCGTCCAGAAACAGCCGTCGGCCGATCCGGTCGATGGCCTCGAAGCGTGCCTCCAGCGGCTCGCTGTCGGACAGCCGGTCGTCTTCGAGCGCGTCCAGCGTCAGGCCCAGTCGATCTCGCAATACCTGCCGCGAGGGGTCGCGGAAATAGTTCAGCAGCGCGCGCAGCGCAACATCGACCGGCACCTGCGCGTCGTGCGCCGGGGCGGCGGTCGACGCGGCATCGTCGGCCGTTGTCGGGTCAAAGAAGGCGCGGTGCGGTGCGCCCTGACCGTCGATCAATGCCAGATTGTCGTGCGCGTAGGAAAACAGTCGCGCGTCCCCGGAGTCGCTGAAATAACGGCGGTCGAACGGCTGCAAGGGATGATCCACCCGCCAGGGACGCGGCTGCTCGCCCGCGCCGGCGTCGGCGCGGATGCCGGCGGCCTGATCCAGCGCCGCCAACAGCTCGGCCAATGGCGGCGCGGGATTGCGCGCCTTGCCGTCGCGCACGCCCTTGCCGACGAAGCTCAGGTGCAGGCGCTGGCGGGCCGACATGACGGTTTCCAGAAACAGGTAGCGGTCGTCGGTGCGGGTGTCGCGATCGCCGATCCGGCGCAAGCGGGTCATGGCATCGAGCCCGGAATCGCCGCCCGAACGCGGAAATTCGCCGTCGTTGAGGCCCAGCACCGCCACCATGCGGAACGGAATCGAGCGTTGCGGAACCATGCCGCACACCGTGACGCCACCCATCAGGAAGCGCTGCCGCTCGGGCACGGCGGCGAGTTTTTCGCTCAGCACCTCGCGCACAACGCTGTAGTCCAGCACCGGATCCAGGCCGCAGGCGATCGGCTCACTGGCCAGCTCGGCGATCAGCCGCTTGAGTTGAACCAGCGCATCGACGGCCGCGCTGTCGGTGCGGTCGATCTCGAACAGCTCATCGACCCGCTCGGCCAGCCGCTCGGCCCACTCGGAAGCGCTGTGCGGCTCGGCGGCGAACGCCAGAAACGCGTCCAGCGTCCGGAGCAAGCGATCCAGCCGACCCAGCAGCTCGGCGCGCGAACCGCCAGCCCCGGCCAGCGGTGCCAGCGCAGTGCCGTCGGGCAACGCGACGGCGCCGCTCTCATCCTCGCCGAGCGCGCCGAACAGGTAACCGCCGATCAGCCGATCCATGCCCCAGGCCAGGGTGTGCTCGGTCAGCGCCGGCACGCCGCGCCGTTGGCGATGTGCGGCATCCAGCGCCCAGGCGACCCGGCCCTCGGCCAGCCAGTGGGCGATCAGCGCCGGATCTTCGGCAGCGAACCGGAACCGTCGCGCGACCGCCGGCTCGCCGATCAGGTCAATCAGTTCCGGCGCACTCAGCCGCGACTGCGGCAACGCCATCAGTCGCTCGAAGGCGCCGAACACCGGATGGCTGAGCGTCAACGGCACATCGGCCAGGTGGTAGGGCAAGGGCCCGGCCCGGCCATCCAGGACGCCGGGCGGGCCAAACACTGCCGGTAGCAATGGCACATAGGCGCGGATGTCGGGCGCCATCACCACGATGTCGGCCGGGCTGAGCGTCGGGTCGTCTTCGAGTGCGCACAGCAGCTGGTCGCGCAGGACTTCCAGCTCGCGCAAGCGGGTGTGGCAGGCATGCACGCGCAGCGAGGCGTCTTCGCATTCAACTTTTTGGCCGGGCTCGGTCGTCGCATCGACCGCCATCAGGGCCGGGTCGAGTCGGCGAATGCTTTCCTGCAAGCGCTGCAGGCGATTCCCCGGCACCTGATCGGCCTCGGGCAAGTCCTGCCAGTGTCGCTCATCGATGCCTTGCGCGTCGTCGTGCAGCGCCATCGCGAAGTGCTGGCCCAGCCGGCCCCAGCGGGCCAGCAGCGGGTGTTGGCGGGTCTGGTCGAAGTACCACGATTCGGCGTCGCTGCCGAACGGCTCCAGCTCGGCCTGCTCGCGCAGCGCGCGACGCGGGTCGACCAGACCACCCCAGAACTCCCGGCACGGGTCGGGCAGGTAGAACACCACCGGGCGAAGGCGCGACAGGGCGCGCAGCACCGCCAGCTCGGTCGGCGCGAGGTGGCTGATGCCGAACACGTGCAGCGGCGTCGTTTCGATGCTGACGGCGCCAGCGGTCAGCGCGGACACCAGGGCGCGCATCCGCTCGCCCCGATGTGCCTGGCCGATATCGGCGCGCAGCCGGTGCCATAGCGGGCCCAGCAGCGGCTCACTCGGGGCCGCCGCCGGGTCGCGCTGCCAGGCATCCAGCCAGTCCGGGCGGTAGACCAGATACTGGCTGAAGATGTGCGCCAGTCGATCGGCCAGCTGAAAACGCCGACGCGGTGCGTCCGCACCGCGCAGATAATCGGACAGCCGCAGGTCATCCAGTTCGGCCAACAGGGCATGGATGCGCCAGCGCAGCTGCGCCCGGCGATACGGCGCGACCGCCACCGATTCGACGCCCAATACCTGTTGCGCCAGCGCGTCGAGCCAGCGGCTGGGCAGCACCACGTCGACGTTGGCGACCACATCGCCCGGCCCGCGAAACCGGGCCAGCTCGCCGAGCAACCAATGGCGCATGCCAGGATGCGCCGCGACGACCGTGTGCGGCGCGAGCGTGTGCGCGGGTGGCCAGGCGTGCAGCAGCGCATCCAGCGGGGCCAGCAAGGCCTCCAGCCGGCTGGCGCGGTAGACGACGATGCCCTGGAGTGGTGTTTGCAAAGAGGATTCCCGTCGAAACCGGCATGTCCGGTGGTGGCCGGCACCAGGCGCCATCCTGAAGTCGGCCCGTCTCAGATGCTGAGAATAGCCCAGCCGGTCCGGCGGGCGTCGTTCATAATGGGCCACCGCTTGCTCGAACGACGCTCATGGACATCTTCAAGGTTTTCACGCTGGAAATCGCCCACCGTCTGCCCAACGTGCCCGACGGCCACAAGTGCGCCCGATTGCACGGTCACAGCCTGCGGGTGGAGATCCACGTGTCCGGCACGCCCGACCCGCACACCGGCTGGGTGATGGACTTTGCCGACATCAAGGCCGCGTTCCGGCCCTTGTTCGACCGGCTCGACCACCACTACCTCAATGATGTGCCCGGCCTGGAAAACCCGACATCGGAATCGATCGCTCGCTGGCTATGGCAGCAGTTGCGGCCCGCGCTGCCCGGCCTGTCCGAGGTGGTGGTGCACGAAACCTGCACGGCCGGCGCGCGCTACCGGGGCGAACTGGACGCCTGATATTGCGTTGCATGAAAATACTTAGTGAAAGTAATTCAATATTTTGCATCTCTGTTCAGGGATTGTTTGGGTTTTTATGTTGCACTGCACCAAAAGCTGCGGTACGCTTCTTCCCACGCTAGCCCCCACCCCAAACCCGGAGACAGATATGTTTGACCAACTCGCCACCCCGTTCGCCGCCCAGACCCGCCAGTTTGCCGATGCCGCCCTCAAGGCCAACGCACTGACCCTCAGCACCCTCGAGCAGATCGTCAATCTTCAGGTCAAGACCTTTGAAGACCGCTTTGCCGCCACCCTGGCGTTCTTCGGTGAAGCCGGTGAAGTGCGTGACCCGGAAGCGCTGAAGGCGTTTCTTCCGAAGAGCGCGCAGCTGGCCAAGGACAACGCCGAGACCGCGTACCACACCAGCCAGGAAATCTTCAATCACACCCTGAAGACTCAGGAAGCCCTGGCCGAGCTGGTCAAAGAGCAGTTCGAAGCGGTCAATGAGGAAATTGCCAAGGTGAACCCGGCCGCCAAAGCACCGCGCAAGGCCGCTGCCGCCAAGTAATTTTTTCGACAGGTTCCTGTCCCCGACAGTGGACCGGCGCTCCCCAGACTCTCTCCCTCCCTCCCATTTGGGGGTCCAGCGCTGAAACCCGACGGATCATCTCCGTCGGGTTTTTTGTGGCCGCTACATTGCCGCCGGTGTCTCTTCCCCAGCGCGGTGGAACGAAGCGCGGTGGAACGAGCCGGGAGGCCCGGACCCGCCGCGCATCATCCGTCAACGGGTGGCGTGGGCCGAATGGTCGCGGCCCAGCGTGAGGTACATCGCCGGCAGCACGAACAGCGTGAACAGCGTGCCCAGGGTCATGCCGGTGGCAATCACCAGTCCGATGGCGAAGCGCGCCGAAGAACCGGGACCGCTGGCGATCAGCAGCGGCACCACCGCGAGCACCAGCGCAGCCGTGGTCATCAGCACCGGGCGCAGGCGGATCGAAGATGCCTGTTCGATGGCCTCCCGGCGCGACAGCCCCTTGGTTATCTGCAGGCTGTTGGCGAACTCGACGATCAGGATGCCGTGCTTTGAAATCACGCCGATCAAGGTCACCAGACCAACCTGGGTGTAGATGTTCAACGTGGTCAGGCCGAGCGAGACGAAGATCATCGCGCCGCAGATTGCCATCGGCACGGTAATCAGCATGATCAGCGGATCGCGGAAGCTTTCGAACTGCGCCGCAAGCACCAGATAGATCACCAGCAGGGCGAAGAAGAAGGTCAACATCAGTGCCCCGCCCTCGGCCTTGAACTGCCGCGACTGGCCGGCGTAATCGACGTTGAAGCCGGCCGGCAGCACCTCGGCACTGGCCGACTCCAGCACACCGAGCGCCTCGCCGAGGGTGACGCCCGGACGCGGTACGCCGGACAGGGTGACGCTGTTGAGCTGCTGAAAACGATTCAGCGACTGCGGCTGCACTTCATCATCCAGCGTCACCACGGCAGCCATCGGCACCAGCCGACCGTCCTCGGCGCGGGTGTAATAGCTGGCCAACTGGTCAGGATTGAGCCGATCGGCCCGACGAACCTGTGGGATCACCTTGTAGGACCGGTTATCGAGCGAAAACCGGTTGGTGTACGCGCCCGACAGCATCGCCGACAGGTCGCCGCTGAGCTGACGCATGTCGATACCCAGCGCGGCCGCCTTGTCGCGGTCGATGCGCAGCGTGTTGCGTGGCTTGTCGATCTTCAGATCAGACTTCAGGAAGACGAACTTCTTGCTCTCCCGCGCCCTGGCCAGCACATCGTCTGCCGCCTCCTGCAGGACTTCGACCGAGGCGGTGGAACCGATCACGAACTCAACCGGAAAACCCCTGCCGCCGGGCGTGGGCAGCGGCGGCGGGATGATGGCGGCCACTTCCAGGCCGGCGATCTGGCTGACCTGCGGCTGCACCGACTCATCCAGCACCTGCTGTGTAGTGCGGTCGCGCTCGCTCCACGGATTGAGCACGAAACCGGCGATCGCATTCGACGTCGAGGCCGCACCTGCGGCGCCTTCGAATCCGTTGATCAGGAACAGGTTGCCGGCCTCCGGGATGCCCTTGGCAATGTCGGCGAACTGGCTGGTGTAGCGCTCCAGATAATCCAGCGTGCTGTACGGGTCGGATTCGGAGATGGTCAGGATGAAGCCTTGATCCTCCTGCGGCGCAAGCTCGCTGGGTGAGGTGACGAACAGGAAATAGGTCGCCACCAGCACGATGGCCCCGAAGGTCAGGATCACCGGCCGGGCCTCCAGCGCGCCGTGCAGCCTGCGCATGTAGGCCAGCCGCAGCGACTCGAAGCGGGCATCGAGCCAGGCTTCCAGCTTGCCGCCGCCCTGTCCGTGCGGCTTGAGCATCCTGGCGCACATCATCGGCGACAGGGTCAGCGCCACGACGCCGGAAATCAGCACGGCGCCGGCCAGGGTAAAGGCGAACTCGACAAACAGCGTCCCGCTGAGGCCGCCGAGGAACCCGATCGGCAGGTACACCGCCACCAGGGTGGTGGTCATGGCGATCACCGGCCAGGCCAGTTCGCGCGCGCCGGTGATGGCGGCATCGTGCGGCGTCATGCCGTCCTCGATGTGGCGATGGATGTTTTCCAGCACGATGATGGCGTCGTCGACCACGATGCCGATCGCCAGCACCATCGCCAGCAGGGTGAGCAGATTGATCGAAAAGCCCATCAGCAGCATCAGGAACAGGCCGCCGACCAGCGACAGTGGCACCGCGATGGCCGGGATGATGACGCTGCGCAGCGAACCGAGAAACAGGAAGATCACCACGATGACGATGATCACCGCTTCCAGAATGGTGGCCATCACTTCGCTGATGGCGTCCTGGATGTAGATCGTGCTGTCGTAGGGAATGCGCGCGTCCAGGCCTTCCGGCAGCGCCGGCACGATCTCGGTTTCCCACACCCGGCGAACCTCGCCGATGACCTCCAGCGCGTTGGCGTCCGGTGCCACGAACACGCCGATGAAGGTCGCGTTTTCGCCGTTGAATACCACCGAGCTGGCATAGCTTTCCGAGCCCAGTTCCACTTCGGCGACATCGGCGAGTCGGACGATGGAATCGCCATCGGCGCGCAGTACCAGATCGGCGAATGCGCTCGGGTCGCGCAGGTCGGTCGAGGCGTTCAGATCGATCGATACCATCTGACCCTTGCTGGCGCCAACCGCCGACAGTACGTTGTTGTTGCGCAGCGCCGTGGTGACATCGCTGGCGGTCAGTCCGCGCGCCGCCATCCGCTCCGGGTCCAGCCAGACCCGCACGGCGAACGTGCGGTCGCCCAGAATCTGCGCCCGCTGCACACCCGGCAGGGTGGACAGCTTGGGCTCGACCACGCGCACCAGATAATCGGTGATCTGGCTGTCGCTGAGCCGGTCGGAGTAGTACGACATGTACATCGCCGCCGTGGTGTCGCCCTGCGACAGCTCGACCACCGGGTCTTCGGCCTCTACCGGCAGCTCGCCGCGCAGCTTGTTCACCTTGGCGGCGATCTCGGTCAGGGCGTCGTTCGGATCGGTATCCAGGCGAAGAAATGCCTGCACCCGACTGATGCTGGACGAACTGCTGGACACCAGATAATCGATGCCATCGGCGCTGGCGATCTCGCGCTCCAGCGGCGTGGTGATGAAGCCCTGGATCAGCTCGGCATCGGCGCCGATGTAGGCCGTGCTGACGTTGATGACGGCATTGCGCAGTTCCGGGTACTGGCGCACGTTGAGCTGCTCGACCGCGCGCAGGCCGAGAAAGAAGATGAACAGGCTGACCACGGTGGCCAGCACCGGCTTGTTGATGAAGATATCGGTGAATTTCATCGCCGACTCACCGGTTGTCCGGCGTGGGCGTGGCGTCGGTGCTCGGACGCACCTCGTTGTTGATCACCACCGGCAGACCATTGCGCAGCTTCAGCAAGCCGCTGATCGCCACTTCATCGCCCGCCTCCAGACCGCTGCTGACGGCGATCAGATCGCCGCGCGTGGCGCCGGTCTCCACGAAGCGCTGCCGGGCGATCCGCTGGCCGTCCTGATCGATCAGCACGAACACCGAATTGCCGTAGGGTTCGTAGCGGATCGCGGTCTGCGGGATGGCCAATACCGCGCGCGGCTCGCCGGCCTGAACCCTGACCCGGGCGAAGGCGCCGGGTTTGAGCACGCCCTCGCCGTTGTCGAGCTCGGCGCGCAGTCGGAAGTTGCGGGTGCCAGTGTCGATCTCCGGCTCGATCGCGCCGATGACCCCGTCGAAGGTCCGGCCCGGATAGGCCTCCAGTTCGGCCTCGATCGCCATGCCGACACCCACGTCGGCCTGCACCCGCTCGGGCAGATTGAAATCGAGGTAGATGGGATTCAAGGTCTGCAACGACACCACCACGTCGCCGGCCTGCAGATAGTCGCCCAGGCTGACCTGGCGGATACCCAACGAGCCGGTGAATGGCGCGCGCAGGTTCTTGCGGGCCAGCAGGGCCTGTTCGGCGCGAATCTGCGCCTGCAGCTGATCCACCCGGCTGGCGCGCAGGTCGAAATCGGCGCGGGAAACCAGCTTTTTTGCCACCAGTTCCTCGTAACGCGCCTTCTCCAGCCCGGCCAGGCGAAGCTCCGCTTCCAACGCAGCGACCCGGCCGCGTTCGACACCGGAATCGAGTTCGACCAGCAGTTGGCCGGCCTCGACCTGATCGCCGGACTCGAAGTGAATGGCGGACACAGTGCCCTCGACCTCGGGCGCGATGCGGGTGCCATTGCGCGCCGTCAGGGTACCAACCGAATTGAGTACGCGCGGCCAGGATCGCGGCTCGGCCAGCGCCGAGGCAACCGCCGCCGGCGGCACCGGCATCTCGTCGAAATTCCGGTTCATCATCAGCTTGCCGAACGCCTTGAAACCGAAGATGGCGCCGAACACCAGCCCGGTGGCCAGCAACATCCAGAACATTCTGCTTTTCATATCAACACCAAAGACAAGGCGGCCGGGCAAAGTACCGGCCCGAAGCGGGATTGCACGAGCGAACGCGAGCGAAAGCTATACCGACCAGTATAGCTTGTCGCGGCGTGATGCTCATGTGCCGAACGGCCTGCCCGTCGCCGATTGCGGCCATCGGACGACACGCGCGGACGGCTCGGCGTACACTGTGTGCCGACCGTCACCAACTATTGCCTGGCACCCATGTTCGAAGCCTCACCGCTGAACGGCAGCAAACCTGAACAATACGTCCAGCTGATCGAACAGGCCCGCAGCCTGCTGATCGGTGAGCACGACCGCACCGCAAACGCGGCCAATCTTTCGGCGCTGATCTTCAACAGCCTGCCCGACCTGAACTGGGCCGGCTTTTATTTTTACGACGGCACCGAGCTGGTGGTCGGGCCGTTCCAGGGACTGCCGGCCTGCGTGCGGATCGCATTGGGCAAAGGCGTCTGCGGCACGGCGGCGCAAACCCGACAGACCCAGGTGGTCGAGGATGTCGAGGCGTTTCCCGGACACATTGCCTGCGACAGCGCCTCGCGCTCGGAAGTTGTGGTGCCGCTGTACCTGGGCGACCGGCTGATCGGCGTGCTGGATATCGACAGCCCCGTGCCCGCACGATTCGACGACCACGACCGGGCCGGCCTGGAGGGCTTGGCGTCGGTCTACCTGGAAACCCTCAGATGAACCAGAAACTGCGCAACATCGGCCCCAAGTCGGCGGCGTGGCTGCGTCAGGTCGGCATCCACGACGAGGCGCAACTGGGCGCGATGGGCGCCGTGGAGGCATTCATCCGCATCCGCCGGGCCGGCTTCAAACCGAGCCTGAACCTGCTCTACTCACTGGAAGGCGCGCTGACCGGCGTGCACTGGCAGGACATCCCGAGCGAGCGCCGCGCCGAGCTGGCCACGGAAGCCGAGACCGCAACGGCGGGGCTGCCGCCGACACCACGCCAGGCGGAATCGCGTCGGATATCACCGGTCACCTATATCGCCGGCGAGGCCGAGGACAGCCCGGACCCACGCGGCGACGAAGACTAGAAGCGCCTCAGCCAGCGGGCCGGCCGCGGTCGACGCATTCGCGTCGCGCATCGCCGCGGGCGCGAACGCGCCTCAGAGCGGCCGGACTGCGGCCAGTTCGCGCGCGTTCTCGTGCCATTTCGGCGCGCTGCGAATCGCCGGCAGCACCCCGTTGGGACCGGCCACCCGGGTCCACATCGCGGCATGTTCGGGGTTCATGAAGCGCTGACCGATCACCTGCTCTTCCATGAAGGCCTCCAGCGGCCGCCAGTAGCCGTTGGTATCGAGCAGGATGATCGGGTTGAAGTACAGGCCCAGACGCTTGAGCGTGATCGCCTCGAACAATTCTTCCAGCGTGCCGCAGCCGCCCGGCAAGGCCACCACCGCATCCGAGCCGGTGAGCAGCCGATGTTTGCGCTCACGCATGTCTTCGACCAGCTCCAGGCGGGTCAGCCCCGGATGGCCCCACTCCAGATCGGCCATGAACCGCGGCAGCACGCCGATCACCTCGCCACCGCCGGCCAATGCGCCATTGGCGACCGCGCCCATCGAGCCGGTGGAGCCGCCGCCGTAGACCAGTGTGCAGCCAGCTTCGGCCAGATGCCGGCCGAGCGCATAGGCCTCCTCGTGAAACCGTGGCGGGCAGTTGTCGCTGGAGGCGGCGTAGACGCAGATGCGCATGCAGGGTGTCCTGTCAGTGGCCGGACTCAGTGCAGCAAGGCACCCCGCGGCCGGGTGGATGATCGAGCCGCCATTGTGCCACCAGCCACGCCCGACATCCGGGCCGGATCGATCGCCGAAAGCACCCGCACCATCGCCCGGTAGGCCGACACCAACTGGGCGAACAACGCCGCGTAGCCGGGGCTGGCGACATCCGCCGCCGACCCGTACGCCGAGCGCCCCAGCGTGATGAAGTAGCCGCCATCGACCCGACGCCGCGAGGCCTGCTGCGGGAAAAGGCCGGCTATCAGCAGGCAACGGTCGCCAACATCGCGCAACGTGTCGACTCGCTGCGAACCTGAGCGCTCGTGCGCCTCCAACCATTCCAGCGCCAGCACCCGACCCAGCAAGTGCGGATCGCGCAGGTGGCGCAGCAGCGCAAACACCAGATAGCTCTGCACGTCCTCACCCAACGCACAGCCCGCCCGCGCCTCTCCCTCGCCCAACAGCCCCTGCCACAACTCCACCGCCGTGCCCTGCCGAATCGTGTCCCCCTCCATCGCCGCCTCCCATGACTGGATTGCCCAGCCATAGACAAGCAAATCCGGTGCCAAAACGGAAATCAGCAGGCGAAGGGGTTGGCTGCCAATGAGATGGTAGGTAGCCCTTACAGGCTGGGGTGTTGCACTTGAAGGTTGAGTGCAAGGGCTGCTTGGTCAAAACCAAGAGCGAGGGACATGGCACGCGTGCAGTCGCCGCAGGCGACCAGTACCGATCATGGAACGGCGAAGATCGAGTGACGAGGAACGCTCCCCTTGCGCTTCTGTCGCCACCTAATGAAAGCAACCTTTTCGTGATTAATAAACGCCGTGCCGTCTCTCAACTTTGTGGTACCGAATAAATTAGTGTTGTAGGTTTCTGTTCGCCTCGATCCGGTTACATCATTCACTTTGCTACCGACATATTTCCAATCCGGATCGTGCACATTGTGTCCGTTCAGAACTGCGAACATTACATGCACGAATTCAATTCCCGTATCGGAAACCTCGAAGCAAACCACGGTGTGCCACCCACTGTGTCCATTGTGAGATTCGCCTCCCTTGCCGACGCGAATGGTCGCTTTGACTTCCAGCCCAGTCCCAGTGGATGAACAGACCAAATCGGGATACTTCTGGTGGTGGTTATGCTTAAAGCTCGTGCACTGGTCCATCGCGTCGCTGAATACGTTGGAAACCAGTCCACTGAAATTGTTTCCTTGAATCAGTTGCTGTAGCGGACGACCCACCTCCTCGATCATGTTCTTGTTGATTTGGAAGAAAATTTTCTGGGTTCGGTCCATCGCCGAGGCCAATTCGGCGTAGGTAAGCGCTCCCGGCAACGGAACGTTGTCGCGGAAGAGAGACCTGTCAACAAGGGGAGCTGCCGCAACATCACCTGGTGCAAGCGCCTGCGCAACGAGATTGTGCAAACCCAAGTCCAGAGCACTCGCAAGGCGATCAAGCACCCCGATAGTGAAATTTTCGCGTCCATTCTCAACGCCGGAAAGGTATTGGTAGGTTATCCCCGCCCGGGACGCGAGTTGCTCTAGTGTGAAATTTCGAGATTCGCGGTAGGATCGTATGACCCTGCCGATTCGCAGCGGGATCGGCGTTGCGTCGATGTCATTCATGGCGCAGAAGTCTAGGGGTTGCTCGCTGCTGCGTCTTTCATCTATAGTTGAAACATGGCCTACAAACTCATCCGCTCCGACTGCTTCGAGTGGCTGCAGGACGCTCCTCCGCACTCGGTGCATGCGGTAGTCACCGACCCTCCGTACGGTCTCGTCGAGTTTTCCGACAAAGAACGAAACACTCTCAGAAACGGAGATCGCGGCGGGAACTGGCGCATCCCACCGAGCTTCGACGGATCGCAACGGGATCCGCTTCCTCGGTTCACAACGCTGTCTCACAATGACAAACAGCAGCTCAAGAACTTCATGCGCGACTGGGGAGCAGCACTTGAACGGGTCCTCGTGCCAGGCGCTCATGTCTGCGTCGCCGGCAATCCCTCGCTACAGTTCTTGATTCAAAGCGCGATGGCTGAGGCCGGATTTGAGGTCCGAGCCGCGATCATGCGGCTCTATGTCGGTTTTCGAGGCGGTGACAGGCCGAAGCTTGCCGAACAGGAGTTTTCGGATGTCTGCGTGACGCCCAGGGGCTGCTACGAGCCGTGGATGTTGTTTCGCAAACCGATTTCCGAACGAACTGTTGCAGAAAACCTGCGCAAATGGGGCACAGGCGGTCTCAGAAGGCTTGCTGGCGAGAAGCCCCTTCCGGACGTTATCCAGTCAAACAGAACACCTGAAATAGAATCCGGGATTGCGAAGCACCCTACGATCAAGCCACAACACATTCTCAGAATACTTGTGCGAGCGATGCTGCCACGAGGCGAAGGTGTCGTTCTCGACCCATTCGCAGGTTCCGGCTCTACCATCGCGGCAGCAGATGCCGTTGGCTACGATGCTATTGGCATTGAGCTGGACGAGCATTACTTCGCCGAATCGCAGCGCGCGGTTCCCTTGCTTGCCAGACTGTATCCGAACACGAGAGGCGACTCTCTTGAAAGCCCAACAGAGCTTGAGTGCGATGGGCAGCGACCGAAGCGTCGAAATGGCATCAGCGCGCAGCGGAGTCTTTTGTAGCGCTGGAACGCGCTGCTCGCCGCTCTAGGCGTGCGCTTCTCGTTGATTTGCTGAGATTAGCAATTTTATCTGTCGATTTTATTAGGCTAATGCAATGTCGGAACGCGTAAGCGATTTTCGCCGTTTGGGTTCGAGCCGCGTCCCGACCGCTGGTTTGAGATAAAGTCCTACTCCACCGTCACCGACTTGGCCAGGTTGCGGGGCTGGTCGACGTCGGTGCCGCGCAGCACGGCGACGTGGTAGGCCAGCAGTTGCAGGGGAATGGTGAACAGCACCGGGGCGATGAATTCGCCGGCGGCGGGCAGGGTGAGTACGTGGGCGGCGTCAAGTTCGTGGGCGACCGATTCGTCGATGAAGGCGTACAGCTCGCCGCCGCGCGCGCGGACTTCTTCGAGATTGGATTTGAGCTTGTCGATCAGGTGGTCGTTCGGGGCGATGGCGATCACCGGCATGTCGGCGTCGACCAGCGCCAGCGGGCCGTGCTTGAGTTCGCCGGCGGCGTAGGCCTCGGCATGGATGTAGCTGATTTCCTTGAGCTTGAGCGCACCTTCCATCGCCACCGGCCAGTGCGTGCCGCGACCCAGGAACAGCGCGTGCTGCTTGTCGGCGAAGCGCTCTGCCATGGCGGCGATCTGGCTGTCCAGCTTCAAGGCCTCGGCGACCAGGGCGGGCAACTGTTCAAGCTGGCGCACGCCGTCCAGATAGCGGGCCTCGTCCAGGCCCTTGACCCGGCCAAGCTCCAGGGCGAATAACGCCAACGCCACCAATTGGGTGGTGAACGCCTTGGTGGAGGCCACGCCAATCTCCGGGCCGGCGCGGGTCATGAGCACCAGTTCGGACTCGCGCACGATCGACGACTCGGGCACGTTGCACACCGCCAGCTCGGCCAGGTAGCCGCGGGTACGGGCCATTTTCAGTGCGGCCAGGGTGTCGGCGGTTTCGCCCGACTGGCTGACGCTGACGAACAGCGTGCCGGGCCGCACGACGGGATTTCGGTAGCGGTACTCGCTGGCGATCTCGGTATTGCAGGGGATGCCGGCCACCGACTCGATCCAGTAGCGGGCCACCAATCCGGCGTGGAAACTGGTGCCGCAGGCGATGATGTGTACGGCCTCGGTTTTTTCCAGCAGGCCGGCGGCATCGACGCCCAGAATGTTGGTCAGAATGCGTCCGCCGGCGATGCGGCCTTCCAGCGTGTCGGCCAGCACGTGCGGCTGCTCGTGAATTTCCTTCAGCATGTAGTGCCGGTAGCCACCTTTTTCGACCGATGCCATGTCGAACAGCGATTCCTTCACCGGGCGCTCAACTGGGCGATCCTCGGCGTCGTAGACGCGCACCGTGTTTCGGTCGAGCGCGGCGACATCGCCTTCTTGCAGGTAGATGAACCGACGGGTCAACGGCAACAGGGCGTGGATGTCGGAGGCCAGGTATTGCTCGCCCTCGCCCAGCCCGACCACCAGCGGCGAACCCAGACGCGCGCCGATCAGCACTTCGGGCTCGGCAGCCGAGACCACGGCGATGGAATAGGCGCCCTGCAGCCGCTTGACCGCCTGCTGTACCGCGCCCAGCAGCGGCTGGCCACCGCTTCGCAGATGCTCGACCAGGTGAGCGATCACCTCGGTATCGGTCTGCGAGGTGAACTGGTAGCCCTGCGCCTTCAGCTCGGCGCGCAGCGCGGCGTGATTTTCGATGATGCCGTTATGCACCACGGTGGTCGGTCCGGAAACATGCGGATGGGCGTTACCCTCGTTGGGCACGCCGTGGGTGGCCCAACGCGTGTGGGCAATGCCGCATTGGCCGGAAACCGGCGCGACGGCTTGTCGGGCGGCCAGATCGGCCACCTTGCCCTTGGCGCGCAGCCGGGCGATGCCGTCGCCGGCCACGACGGCGATGCCGGCCGAATCGTAGCCCCGGTACTCCAGCGCCCGGAGACCGGAAATCAAGTTGTCCACTACATCGCGCTGAGCGCTGATGCCGACGATTCCGCACATGGAGACAGTTCCGCAGGTCGAAGCCGACAAGTGTACTGGCTCAGCCTATCGACTGGCTGGCGCCCGGCTGAGCGCGCGCGGGCAGCGGGGCGTGAACGGCAGGGGGCGGGCCTCGCGCCGGCAGCGTGCAGTGCAGGGGTGAACCGGTCCGGCTTTGGCGCGGGGGACTGAACGGCAGGCACGCGTTGGCTTGACTTGCCAGGCGGCAAACGCCACCGTAGAACGCGACTGGCTGAGGAGTCTCGATGACCGGCGACACCGCAACTTTCGATGAGATGGGCTGGCCCGACCATATTCGCGCGCCCTATGCGCTGGTCGATGCCTGGTTGAAGTCGACGCCCGCCGAACAGCTCGCGCTCAAGCGTCGAGAGGCGGAAATCCTGTTCCGCCGCATCGGCATCACCTTCGCCGTCTATGGCGATGGTGGCGATCCGGAGCGGCTGATCCCATTCGACCTCATCCCCCGAATATTGGCCCAGGCCGAGTGGCAACAGCTCAAGCGCGGCCTCGAACAACGCGCGCGGGCGCTCAACGCGTTCATTCACGATGCCTACCACGGCCGCGAGATCGTCCGGGCCGGTCGGATTCCCGAGCGGCTGATACTGCACAATGCCGCGTTCCGGCCCGAGATGGCGGGGTTGGATCTGCCCGGCGAAATCTATTCACACATTGCCGGCATCGACATGGTACGCACCGGGCCCGACGATTACTACGTGCTGGAGGACAACTGTCGGACGCCCTCGGGCGTGTCCTACATGGTGGAAAACCGCGAGGTCATGCTGCGCCTGTTCCCGGATCTGTTTCGGCGCAACGCCGTGGCGCCGGTGGCGCATTATCCCGACCAACTGCTGGAAACCTTGCGTTCGGTGGCGCCGCCGAACTGCCAGGGCGAGCCCACCGTCGTGCTGCTCACGCCGGGCATTCACAACAGCGCCTATTACGAACACGCCTTCCTGGCCGATGAGATGGGCATCGATCTGGTCGAGGGCGCCGATCTGGTGGTCAGCCGCGACGTCTGCTACCGACGCACCACCGCCGGCCTGGAACGGGTGGACGTGATCTATCGCCGGGTCGACGACGACTACATCGATCCACTGGTGTTTCGACCCGACTCGATGCTGGGCGCAGCCGGCCTGCATTTCGCCAACCGCGCGGGCAATCTCACGCTCACCAACGCGGTCGGCGCCGGCATCGCCGACGACAAGGCGGTCTACATCCACGTGCCGGAGATGGTGCGCTTCTACCTTGGCGAAGAACCGCTGCTCAAGAATGTTCCGACCCACGACTGCAGCAAACCCGATGAATTGCGCTACGTGCTCGATCACCTCGATGAGCTGGTGGTCAAGGCCGTACATGGCTCGGGCGGCTACGGCATGCTGGTGGGCCCGCACGCCAGCCGCGCCGAACTGGAGCAGTTTCGTCAGTTGCTGATCGCCCGGCCCGCCGATTACATCGCACAGCCCACGCTGGCGCTCTCGACGGTGCCCACCTTCGTGGAATCCGGGGTTGCGCCACGCCACGTCGATCTGCGGCCGTTCGTGCTCAGCGGGAGCGATCAGATTCGCGTGGTGCCCGGCGGACTGACCCGAGTGGCCCTGCGCGAGGGTTCACTTGTGGTCAACTCGTCGCAGGGTGGCGGCACCAAGGATACCTGGGTGCTGGAAAGCTGATGCTCGCCCGGACCGCCAATAATCTGTTCTGGCTGGCGCGCTACATGGAGCGCGCCGACTACGTGGCGCGCCTGCTGCAGGTTGCCGGCCACATGAACGCGGTGCGGGTCGACGCCGACCGCAACAGCGAGTGGGAGTCGGCGATCATCGCCTCGGGCTGCGGCGACGCGTATTTCGCCAAGCACGAGCTGGCCGACGAGGCATCGGTGATCGCCTTTCTCACCTTCGACCGCGACAACCCCTCGTCCATCCTCAACTGCATCGAAACCGCCCGACGCAACGCCCGCGCGGTGCGCACCGCGCTCACCGCCGATATCTGGGAAGCGGTCAATGGCGCCTGGCAGGAGCTCGCCGCACATCGCGAGGCGATCATGGACCCTGATCAGCTGGTCGAGTTTCTCGACTGGGTGAAGGCCAGAGTGGGGCTCTTCCATGGCGTATGCTCCAACACCATGCTGCGCCTGGATGGCTTCCGGTTCATTCGCATCGGCCAGTTCCTGGAGCGCGCGGACAACACCGCGCGCCTGCTGGATGTGAAATATCACGTACGACTCCCGCAGGTCAGCGATGTCGGCGGCGTGGTCGACTACTATCAATGGCTGGCCATTCTGCGCGTGGTCGGCGCCCGGCGCGCCTATCGGGTGTTGTTCAAGGGCCAGGTGGAAACCCGGCACATTGCCGAGCTGCTCCTCGTGCACGGCGAGTTTCCGCGTTCGCTGGCCTTCTGCTACCAGCAGATCACCCAGGAGCTCGATGCCATCGAAAGTCAGAATCCCAAGCGCACCGCCGAAGCCAAGCGTCAGGCGCACTCGCTCTACGCACACATTCGGTTCGCGCGGGTCGACCGGGTGATCGAGGGCGGTCTGCACGAGTATCTGACCGATCTGATCGAACGCACCGATGAGCTGGGCCAACAAATCGCCACCGGACACCTCTTCTGATCATGTATCTGAGCATCGTCCACGAAACCGTTTACCGCTACGACGAAGCCGCCAGCCTGATCGTCCAGGCGCTGCGCATGTGGCCGGCACCGAGCCGAGGACAGATCGTCAAAAGCTGGCGGGTCGCCGTCGATGGCCAGCGCCTGGAGCCCAGTTGCACCGACGGCTTCGGCAATCCGGTCGCCACCCACACGGTGGATCGGCTGGTCGAGCGCGTACAGCTGTCGGTCCGAGGGCAGGTGGAAACCCGCGATCTGCACGGGGTGCATGGCAACGACGGAGAACTGCTGCCACCGTTGTTCTACCAGGCCGGCACCGAGCTGACCGCAGACACGCCGGAGATCGTCGAGCTGGCCATCCGGTCGGCTGGCGAAGGCAACGACATCGAGCGCCTGCATCGGCTATGCAACGGCGTACGCGACCGGATCGACTATCGCACCGAGTTCACCGACGCCGAGACGACGGCGGCCGAAGCGTTCGCGTCCGGAGCCGGCGTGTGCCAGGACCATGCCCACGTGCTGATCAGCGCGGCGCGGGCGCTGGGCTTTCCGGCGCGCTACGTCAGCGGCTACCTGTGTGCCGCCGACGATGGCGGCCCAGCCGCCAGCCACGCCTGGGCGGAGGTGTTCGTCAGCGATCTGGGCTGGGTCGGCTTCGACGCGGCCAATAGACAATGCCCCGACGAACGCTATGTGCGCATCGCCTGCGGTCGCGACTACCGCGATGCCGCGCCGGTGCGTGGCGTGCGCCTGGGCGGCATCGCCGAATCGATGGACGTGCAGGTTAACATTGCCGGCTCGACGACCCACCAAGGCCAATAACCCGAATCTTCGGCTGTGGGCCGTCGTCGCTTACTCTCCTGGGGAATTGAACCGTGACTTACTGTGTGGGACTGTTTCTGGATCGCGGGCTGGTGATGCTGGCCGACACCCGCACCAATGCGGGCATGGACAATATTTCCAGCTTCGCCAAGTTGCAGTATTTTCATCGCCCCGGCGAGCGGATGATCGCCACCATGACCGCTGGCAATCTGGCGGTATCGCAGGCGGTCATCAATCTGATCCAGGAAGGACTGCCCGACCCGGAAACCGGTGACGTGGAAACCATCATGAGCGTGCCGACCATGTTCCGGGCGGCGGCGCTGGTCGGCGAGGCGGTGCGCCGGGTGCACCGCACCCATGCGGCGGCCATGAAGGAGCAGGGCGCGGCGTTCGATGTGTCGATCCTGCTGGGCGGCCAGTTGGCAGGGCGCACCATGCGCCTGTTCCACATCTACAGCGCCGGCAATTTCATCGAGGCCACCGGCGATACGCCGTTCCTTCAGATCGGCGAGCACAAGTACGGCAAACCCATCCTCGACCGCTCGGTGGCCCCCGATACCTCTCTGGCCGATGGCGTGAAGCTGGCGCTGATCTCGATGGATTCCACCCTGCGATCCAATCTCAGCGTCGGGCTCCCGCTGGATATCCTGGTCTATCGCGCCGACAGCATCGATGACGTGCAGACCAGTCGAATCACCGAAGACGATCCGTATTTCAGGATGCTGCGCGAGCGCTGGTCGGAAGCGCTGCGCGAGGCGCACCGGGACATCGACGCCCCCGACTGGCTACGCACTCGATGAATGCCGCTCAGGGCTTTTTGCTGGGCCGGCGCCAGGCCGGCGCGCTGGTCTGACGCGCGCGCGACACGGTTAACTGGCCCGGCGGCGCATCCTTGGTGATCACCGAACCGGCCCCAATGGTGGCGCCCTCACCGATTGCCACCGGCGCCACCAGGGCACTGTTGGAACCGACAAACACGCCGTCTTCGATCCGGGTGACGTGCTTGTTGACGCCGTCGTAGTTGCAGGTGATCGTGCCGGCACCGATATTGACCCCGGCGCCGATCACCGCATCGCCCAGATAGCTGAGGTGACTGGCCTTGCTGCCGGTGCCGATGCGCGACTTCTTGACTTCGACGAAGTTGCCGATCTGCGCGCCAGGGGCCAGTTCCGTGCCCGGCCGCAAGCGGGCGAACGGGCCGATCGCGCAGGCGCCTTCGGTGACCACGCCCTCCAGGTCGCAATGGCCGCGCACCACGGTGCCGGCCGCCAGACGGACATTCTTCAGGCGACAAAACGGGCCGATGCGCACGCCGTCGGCCAGCGTCACCTCGCCTTCCAGAACGACATCGACATCGATCTCGACATCCCGGCCGGCCAATACCCGGCCGCGCTGATCGAGGCGCGACGGGTCGGCGAGCCGCACCCCGGCCAGGCACAGGGCCTGGGCGGCGCGGAGCTGGAAGCGGCGCTCCAGCTGGGCCAGCTGCCAGAGGTCGTTGGCGCCCTCCACTTCCAGCGCATCGGCGCATCCGACCACGGCTGCCGGTCGCGCCTCGCGGGCAGCGAGTCCGAAAATGTCGGTGAGGTAGTACTCGCCCTGGCTGTTGTCGTTGCCGACCTGATCCAGCCAACGCCGCAGCGCCCCGGCATCGGCGGCGACGATGCCGGTATTGATCAGGCCGATGGCGTGTTGTTCCGCGCTGGCATCCTTGTGCTCGACGATCGCGGCGACCCGGCCGGAGGCGTCAAGCACGATGCGGCCGTAGCCGGCCGGCTCGGCCGGCTCGGCGCCAAGCACCGCCAGTGGCCCGGGAGCGGACAACAGATCGCGCAGGGTTTGCGCCTGGATCAGCGGCACATCGCCGTACAGCACCAGCACACAGGCTTCATCGGGTATCGCCGGCAGCGCCTGCATGACCGCGTGGCCGGTACCCAGGCGCTCACGCTGCTCGGTCCAGCTGAGGTCGCGCTGATCGGCGAACGCTGCCCGCACCTGCTCGCCGCCATGGCCGTAGACCACGTGAATGCCAGCCGGCGCCAGCGCGCGGGCAGCGGCGATGACGTGTTCGAGCATCGGTCGCCCGGCGATCGGCTGCAACACCTTGGGCAGCGCCGAGCGCATGCGCTTGCCTTCGCCTGCGGCGAGAATGATGACGTGGAGCATCGGACTGTTGCGATCGAGAGTCACGGCCATGGCCTCGATTGTATGCGTTTTGCTTTGCCGGCCGGAACGCGCCGCCGCCCGACACCAACTGTCGCGGCCCTGACGTGCGCGTTCAGGATGCAGAGCGCAGCTGATTTCGTTGCACTGTGCCCGCCTGTGCGTGGCGAAGGGCACTCCTGCCGATCTGGGTTGCGCATAGAATGCGACTTCCCTGGGGCATGCCGTTTCGACCCGCAGCATGATCGCCGATTGCTCCAGTTGGAAATGTCGCCTCGGCTCGATCGACGAAATGGACCTGCGCATATGCCTTTGACGCTGCATTCCAGCCGAATTCTGCTGGCCTTCTCTGGTTGCGGATTGGTGGCGGTCGGGCTGATCGCCAGCCCGGAGATGGCCACCTGGCACAGCGGGCGGGCGCTGGAATTGGCGATTCTGGCGCTGCTGTCGCTCGGCCTGGCGGCGCTGCTCAGGAAGGTGGCGCGACTTTCCTGGCCTTCGGCCGTGCTGGCGGTGATCGTCGCGGCCCATTTGCTGTTCGCCGGTCCGCGGGCGCTGGCGGCGGCGGCGCTGGTGTCTGCGGCTGCGATGGCGCTGGGCAGTTGGATCGTGCCGGAAAGCAGTCGGGCGCGGCCGGCGCTGGCATTGCTGTCAGGGCTGGCTGTGCTGGGCGCGGCGGTCGGCTGGACGCTGAGCCTGCCGATTCACCATCGCTGGGTCTACGGTATCGTTCTGATCGCACTGGTGGTCATCCGACGCGCCGCACTGGTCGAGCTGGCACAAGCCGCGCGCGATGGATGGCGAGAGGCCACTGCGGCGTCGCCGCGCATGGCCGCGACCGCTGTGGTGGTTCTGGGACTTGCCTCTACCGGCACCTGGCTGCCGACGCTTCAGTTCGATGACCTGTCCTACCACCTGGGGCTGCCGTTTCAGCTTGCCGAATTGGGCTATTACCGGCTCGATCCGTCGACGCAGGTCTGGGCGCTGGCGCCCTGGCTGGGCGACGTCGTCCAGGCCATCGCTCAGGTGCTTGCCGGCGTCGAGTCGCGCGGCAGCGTGAATCTGATCTGGCTGCTGGCCGGGGCGTCGGCGATCTGGTCGCTGAGCCGCTGCCTGCTGGCGAGTGCGGTCCACGCCTGGATGTCGGTCGCCTTGTATGCCAGCCTGCCGATGACCGCCATCCTGGCCGCCGGCATGCAGACCGAGGGGCCGGGCGCGAGCTATGCGCTTGCGCTGGCGCTGATCGTCGCCGGGCACGTCCCCGAGGAAGGCCCCTGGCGGCTGCGCGCGGCGGCAATTTTCGCCGGTGCGCTGCTGGCCTTGAAGGTGAGCTTCGCGTTGATCGTGCTGCCGATCGGGATCTGGTTGCTGGTGGAGGTCCGCGCGCGACTGCCGCTGGCGGCATTGCCCTTGTCGATCTTGCTCGGGGCGTTCGTGGCCGGGTCGAGCTATGCCCATGCCTGGCTGTTGACCGGCAATCCGGTGCTTCCGCTGTATAACGCAACCTTCGCCTCGGCCTATTTCCCGCTGGAGAACTTTCAAAACGCCACTTACCAGGTGGGCTTCGACCTGAGCCTGCCGTGGACCCTGACCTTCGAAACGGGGCGTTACTACGAGGGTTTGGCGGGCAGCGCCGGGTTTTTGCTGTTCGGCCTGTTGGGCGGGCTTCTGGCAAGCTTCGTCGACCGCACTGCCCGGCCGCTGGCCCTGGTAGGGCTCGTTGCCTGCTTCGCGCCGCTGTGGTTCATGCAATACGCGCGCTACGCCCATCCGGGCATGGTGCTTCTGATCGTGCCGATGTGGCTGGGAGTGGCGCGCCTGGCCACGGCCAGAACGGCGGTGTGGCTCGGCATCGGGCTGATCTGCCTGAATCTGGCCTTCCAGAGCAGCGCTTACTGGATTTTCCGGACTGGTGCCGTGAAGAAGGTGCTGACCAGCGTGGGAAGCGACGCCGAGCTACTGCGCGACTACGCGCCCGAACGCATGCTGATCCGCAGGCTGAATTCGAGCGCTCCGAGCGCCAGGGTGCTGTTCGGCGGCCGGCCCTATATTGCAGAGCTGGCGGGTCGCGGGTTTACCTTTCACTGGTACGATCACGAGCTGAGTCAACGTCGTCGCGTGCTGGCCAGCGCGAAGAACACCGAGCCGTTGGCCGCCTTCATCCAGGAATTCGGATTCACCCACGTGATTCTCAGCGGCGAGCCCCTTTGGCCACAGCTCCCGGAGCAGGTTGAAGCTTTGGGGGCAGAACAACTCACCCGCTACGGCGACGCCACCCTCTGGCGCCTGCCGGCCGGGCCCGAACCCGCTGTCGATCCGGTCGAGGCGCGCGATCTGGCGCGAGGGCTGTGGCAGCAATGAGTCTGTTGCGACAGGGCAGCCATTTCGTTCTGGTGGGCGGCGCGCAGCTGGCGCTCGACTGGGCATTGTTCGTGGCGCAGACCGCCCTGGGTGTACCGACGGTGCCGGCCAATCTGATCAGCCGGATCGGTGGTGCCAGCCTGGGATTCTGGCTGAACGGCCGTATCACGTTCGCAGCCGAGGGTCAGCCGCGCCTGGGCGGCACGCGGCTGCTGCGCTTCGTGATTGTCTGGCTAGTGTTGACCGCGATCAGCACGGTGCTGATGGATCTGCTGAGTCACCAGCTCGGGCTTCAGACCGCCTGGCTCGCGAAGCCGGTCGTGGAAGGTGGACTCGCGGTGGTCAGCTTCTTCCTGGCGCGAAACTGGATCTATCGCTGAGCGCGGCGATAACGCAGGATGAAGCAGTGTAGCGTTGCATTCTGTTTGGAACTTAAGCGATGAGCTTGATCTTGCCTTGCTTCGGTTGCCCTTGTTCTTGCTCTTGGCTCTGAAACCCCGTTCGTCTCGCACCGAGCAGCGGAGCCGGGCTCGGGGGAAAGGCGCGCATGTTTGAGGCCATGGATGGCCGAGTTCGCGCCGGCCCGAGTCCGGCGAGCAGCGCAGGGCACCGCGCGGGCTTCATCCGCGCGTTGCGAGACGGGGTGTCCTTCTCTTTGGTTACGTTCTCTTGGACAAGCAAGAGAAAGTAACTCGCTGCCCGCAGGGCAGTGAAAGCCTTGGCCGTGGCTTTGGCCTTGGCTACGGCTGCCAAATCTACCAGCCGACCTTCTGCGTACGTTCCGTCAAGAACGCAACACTACACTAGTGCTTGAGGTTCTTGCGCAACCGCTCCAGCGCCTGCAACTGGGCAACCGCCTCGGCCAGACGGGCCTGCGCCTCTGCCACTTCGATGGCATCCGTGCGGTTGGCCAGCGCGCGCTCGGCCTCGTCCTTGGCCTGCTGGGCGGCGACTTCATCGAGATCCTTGGCGCGCACCGCGGTATCGGCCAGCACCGTGACCAACTGCGGCTGCACCTCCAGGATGCCGCCCGACACATAGAACTCCTGCGCCTGGCCGTCATCGCCGGTCACCCGCACATAGCCGGGCTTGAGCCGGGTGATCAGCGGCGCGTGCCGGGGCGCGATGCCCAGCTCGCCGAGTTCGCCGGTGGCCACGACGAGAGATACGTCGCCACGAAAAATTTCTTCCTCGGCGCTGACGATTTCACAGCGGATTGTGCTCATTTCTCTCTCGCTTCGCTCGATGGGAATGGGGAATCGGGAGTCGGGAATCGTTAGAAGCGGAGAAGCGGCGAACCTCGGGCTCATGCTCCTGCGATTCCCGATTCCCTATTCTCGATTCCCGAGAGTCGAGGCTCACGCCGCGACTTTCTTGGCCTTTTCGATCGCTTCGTCGATACCGCCGACCATGTAGAACGCCTGCTCGGGGATATGGTCGCATTCGCCGTCGACGATCATCTTGAAGCCGCGGATGGTTTCCTTCAGCGTGACATATTTGCCCGGCGAGCCGGTAAAGACTTCGGCGACGTGGAACGGCTGGGAGAAGAAGCGCTCGATCTTGCGGGCGCGGGACACCGACAGCTTGTCGTCTTCGCTCAGTTCGTCCATGCCCAGGATGGCGATGATGTCCTTGAGCTCCTTGTACTTCTGCAAGGTTGCCTGGACCCGGCGCGCCGTGTCGTAGTGCTCGTTGCCGATCACGTTCGGGTCGAGCTGGCGGCTGGTGGAATCGAGCGGATCGACGGCCGGGTAGATACCCAGGGAGGCGATGTTGCGCGACAGCACCACGGTGGCGTCGAGGTGGGCGAAGGTGGTCGCCGGCGACGGGTCGGTGAGATCGTCGGCAGGCACGTAGACCGCCTGGATCGACGTGATCGAGCCGGTCTTGGTCGAGGTGATGCGCTCCTGCAGGACGCCCATTTCCTCGGCCAGGGTCGGCTGGTAGCCGACGGCCGAGGGCATGCGCCCGAGCAGCGCCGAAACCTCGGTGCCGGCCAGGGTGTAGCGGTAGATGTTGTCGATGAACAGCAGCACATCGCGACCCTTGCCGGTCGCCGGATCCTTGGTGTCGCGGAAGTACTCGGCCATGGTCAGGCCGGTCAGCGCCACGCGCAGGCGGTTGCCCGGCGGTTCGTTCATCTGGCCGTAGACCATCGCCACCTTGTCCAGGACGTTGGAGTCCTTCATCTCGTGGTAGAAGTCGTTGCCCTCGCGGGTACGCTCGCCGACGCCGGCGAACACCGACAGGCCCGAGTGCTCCTTGGCGATGTTGTTGATCAGCTCCATCATGTTGACCGTCTTGCCGACACCGGCGCCGCCGAACAGCCCAACCTTGCCGCCCTTGGCGAACGGACACATCAGGTCGATGACCTTGATGCCGGTTTCCAGCAGTTCGTCGGTCGCGGCCTGTTCCTCGTAGGACGGCGCGGCGCGGTGGATCTCCCAGTGATCGGCAGCATCGACCGGGCCGGCTTCATCGATGGTATTGCCCAATACGTCCATGATCCGGCCCAACGTGCCGGTGCCGACCGGAACCGTAATGCCCTTGCCGGTGTTGTCGGCGATCAGGTTGCGCTTGAGGCCATCGGTCGATCCGAGCGCGATGGTGCGCACGATGCCGTCGCCCAACTGCTGCTGGACCTCGAGCGTGATCTCGGTGTTCTCCACCTTGAGCGCATCGTAGATCTTCGGCACATCCGCGCGGGGAAATTCGACGTCGACAACGGCGCCGATGATTTGAACGATTTTGCCCTGATTCATTGCCTTACTCCGGTTACTTGTTCGTCCGCCGGTCGCTGCCGGCCGTCTGGATTCATTTTTGAGAATCGGGAATCGAGAATCGGGAATCGTTAAGGGCTCGCCACGAGTCTCATTTACGAATCCCGATTCCCGATTCCCGATTCCCGGCAGTCATCAGACCGCCGCTGCGCCGCCCACGATCTCGGAGATTTCCTGGGTGATTGCTGCCTGGCGGGCCTTGTTGTAGATCAGGTTCAGCGTGTCGATCAACTTGCTGGCGTTGTCCGAAGCGGCCTTCATCGCGACCATGCGCGCGGCGTGTTCGGAAGCGAGATTCTCCAGCACCGCCTGATAGACCACCGATTCGATGTATCGGGTCAGCACTTCGCCCAGCACCTGCTCGGCGCCCGGCTCGTACAGGTAGTCCCACTGGTGGCGGGTGTCCAGGTCATCGGTCGGCGGCAACGGCAGCAGCGCATCGATCGTGTTGCGCTGGGTCATGGTGTTGATGAAATCGTTGTAGCACAGCTGGACCCGGTCGATCTTGCCTTCGCTGTAGCCGTCGAGCATCACCTTGATGACGCCGATGAGCTGGGCCAACTGCGGCTTTTCGCCCAGGTGGGTTACCGAGCCGAGCATGTTGAGCTTGAGCCGGCGGAAGAACGCGGTGGCCTTCTGACCGATGCAGACCAGATCGATTTCCACACCCTTTTCCTGCCAGCGCCGGATATCGCCCAGCACGGTCCGGAACAGCGTGGAATTCAGTCCACCGCACAGGCCGCGATCGGTCGACACGATGACGTAACCAACGCGTTTGACCTGCTCGCGCTCGACCAGGAACGGATGCTGGTACTCGGAATTCGCCTGGGCGATATGGCCAATCACCTGGCGCATCAGCCGGGCATAGGGACGCGACGCCTTCATCCGGTCCTGCGCCTTGCGGATCTTGGACGCCGAGACCATTTCCAGCGCACGGGTCACCTTGCGGGTGTTCTGGATGCTCTTGATCTTGGTTTTGACTTCGCGGCCACTGGCCATGGGCTTGCTCGCTTTGCTCGCTGCGCGGGATTCGTGATTCGGGAGTCGGGAATCGTTAGAAGCAGGATCGGGCGAGCTTTGCGAATCTCGATTCCCGATTCCCGATTCTCGGCTCCTGGTTTACCAGGAGCCGGTGGCCTTGAACTCCTGGATTCCGGTCTTGAATGCCGACTCGATTTCATCGTTCCAGTCGCCGGTCTGGGTGATCTTCTCCATCAGCGCGCCCTGGGTGTTGGCGAAGTGGGCGTGCAGTCCGGACTCGAACGGAATGATCTTGTTCAGCGCCACGTCGTCGAGATGGCCCTCGTTGACGGCATAGATCGACAGCGCCATCTGGGCGATGCTCATCGGCGCATACTGCAACTGCTTCATCAGTTCGGTGACCCGCTGGCCGCGCTCGAGCTGCTTGCGGGTAGCCTCGTCCAGATCGGATGCGAACTGCGAGAACGCCGCCAGTTCGCGGTACTGCGCCAGCGAAATGCGGATGCCGCCGGACAGCTTCTTCATGATCTTGGTCTGCGCCGCGCCGCCGACGCGCGAGACCGAAATACCGGCGTTCACCGCCGGACGGATACCCGCGTTGAACAGGTCGGTTTCCAGGAAGATCTGGCCATCGGTGATCGAGATGACGTTGGTCGGTACGAAGGCCGAGACGTCGCCGGCCTGGGTTTCGATGATCGGCAGCGCGGTCAGCGAGCCGGTCTTGCCCTTGACGGCGCCATCAGTGTACTTCTCGACCCACTCTTCGTTGACCCGCGCAGCGCGCTCGAGCAGGCGGGAGTGGAGATAGAACACATCGCCGGGATACGCTTCGCGGCCCGGCGGGCGGCGCAGCAGCAGGGAGATCTGACGGTAGGCGACGGCCTGCTTGGACAGATCGTCGTAGATGATCAGCGCGTCTTCGCCGCGATCGCGGAAGTACTCGCCCATCGTGCAGCCGGAGTAGGCGCTGATGTACTGCATGGCGGCCGACTCGGACGCAGTGGCGGCAACCACGATGGTGTGCGCCAGGGCGCCGTTCTCTTCCAGCTTGCGGACCACGCCGGCAATCGAGCTGGCCTTCTGGCCGATGGCGACGTAGATGCACTTAACGCCGGTGGACTTCTGGTTGATGATCGCGTCGATGGCCAGGGCGGTCTTGCCGGTCTGGCGATCGCCGATGATCAGCTCGCGCTGGCCGCGGCCGATCGGGATCATGCTGTCGACCGACTTGTAGCCGGTCTGCACCGGCTGCGACACCGACTTGCGCCAGATCACGCCGGGCGCCACTTTCTCGACCGGCGCGGTCTGTTCGGCGTTGATCTCGCCCTTGCCGTCGATCGGACGCCCCAGGGCGTCGACCACGCGGCCGAGAAGGGCTGGGCCGACCGGCACTTCCAGAATGCGGCCGGTGGTTTTTGCGGTATCGCCTTCGCGCAGCTGCTCGTACTCGCCCAGCACCACGGCGCCGACCGAGTCGCGCTCGAGGTTCAGCGCCAGCGCGAAGGTGTTGTGCGGCAGTTCGATCATTTCACCCTGCATCACGTCGGCCAGGCCGTGGACGCGGACGATACCGTCGGACACCGAGGTCAGCGTTCCCTGATTCCGGGATTCGGCGCCAAGCTGCGCCTTCTCGATGCGGGCCTTGATCAGTTCGCTGATTTCGGAAGGATTGAGCTGGGTGGTAGTCATTGTCGGTTCCTTGGTCGTGCGTCGTGGCGTGACGCCCGGGGTTTCGTTTCAACTATGGGGTAATGCGGAAATGGAAAATGGGGAATCGCCCGTGCTGGACCGCGTTGCGCTCTGCCCCGCGCGTCCGGATTGCGTTTCCCGATTTTTCATACCCGGCGTTCACAGCGCCGAGCGCAGCCGTTCGAGCTTGTTGCGGATCGAACCATCGATCACCACGTCGCCGGCCTGCACGAGCACGCCGCCGATCAGGCTGGGATCGATTGAAGTCTCCATCGCGACCTCGCGGCCGAAGCGGCGACGCAGCGCGTCTTTTATCTTGTTCAACTGCTCCGGGTCGGCCTCGGTGGCGGTGACCACCCGGGCTCTGACGGTCTTTTCCGCCTCGGCGCGCAGGGCCGCGAACAGCGCGGCGATTTCCGGCAGCAACACGAGTCGACGGTTCTCCGCCAGCGTCAGCAAGAAACGCTTGAACAGCGCACCCGCGTCATCGGACGCCAGCAACTCGACCTGGGCATCGTGGCTCAGCGAGGGGTGACCGATGATCGCCGCCACCTGGGGCTGCGCCACGGCCTGGGCGGCAAACTCCAGCTGGGCCGACCAGGCCGGCAGATCGCTGTGCTGGTTCGCCAGACTGAACGCGGCGCGCGCGTAGGGCCGGGCAAGGGTGAGAGGTTCTGACATCAGTCGACTACTCGCGAAAGGTGAAGGAAAGCCGGCGCGCCCGATTCGGAAACGAAGCGGCGGCGAGCGGAATCCCTGGCGGTCGAGGCAAACCGGAGCGGCGAACGGATCGACCGGCCGGTGTGACCCGCCTGCGCCGAAACCGGCGCCGCCCAGCGACAACCGCCGCCGGGCAGCGGTCGGTCGATCTGATGGGCAGTGGCCAGGTTCGGCATGTCGATCACAGCTCGGCGGCGAACTCGTCCAGCAGCGCCTTGTGCGCGGCCGGGTCGATTTCCCGCTTGATCAGGCGCTCGGCGCCGGAAATCGCCAGAGCGGCAAACTGGCCGCGCAACTGCTCGCGCGCCCGGTTGGCTGCCAGGTCGATTTCGGTCTGGGCCAGCGCCTTCTGACGATTGGCCTCGGCAACGGCTTCATTCTTGGCCTGCTCGATGATCTGGTTGCCGCGCTGGTGGGCCTGGTCGATGATCTCGTTGGCCTTGGAGCGCGCCTCCTTGAGCACCTCGTTGACCTTGTCCTCGGCCTGCGCCAGATCCTTCTTGCTGCGCTCGGCAGCCGCCAATCCGTCGGCGATTTTTTTCTGCCGCTCGTCGATCGCGTTGGTCAGCGGTGGCCAGACGAATTTGTACGAAAACCAGATCAGGATCGCAAACGCGAGCGCCTGTCCGATAAAGGTTGCATTGATATCCATGCGCGTACTCCGCGTGTGTCAGGAAACGTCGCGGCCGCCGGCCCAACCGGCGACCGGGCGGAACCAGAACGCAGGCTTCAGCCGGCCAGCGGGGCCAGCAGCGGGTTGGCGAACGCGAAGAACAGCGCGATGGCCAGACCGATGATGAACGCGGCGTCGATCAGGCCGGCCAGCAGGAACATGCGGCCGGACAGCATCGGCACCAGCTCCGGCTGACGGGCGGCCGACTCCAGGAACTTCGAGCCCATGATGCCGATACCGATACAGGCACCGAGTGCGCCCAGACCGATGATGATGCCGATGGCCAGCGCGGTGCTGCTCTGAATGGCGGTAACGAGGGACAGATCCATGGTGATTTCCTCTTGCTTGGGATCGTGCAGCGGTTGATCGGGTGAGTGAAAGGGACAAGGGTGCAGCGGTTCAGTGCGACTCGGTGGACATCGACAGATAGACCACCGTGAGGATCATGAAAATGAAGGCCTGCAGCGTGATGACCAGAATGTGGAAGATCGACCAGCCCGCGCCGGCCAGAACGGCGCCGAGGAACGCCAGGCCGCCACCGGCCTTGGCACCCAGGCCGGCTTCCAGCAGCAGATTGCCGCCAGCCGCGCCTAGCAGGGCAATCAGCAGGAACACCAGCTCGCCGGCATACATGTTGCCGAACAGCCGCATCGCCAGACTGACCGGCTTGGACAGGTATTCGATGACATTGAGGCCGAAGTTGGCCGGCGCCAGCACCAGCTTCATGCCCACGCTATGGGCATGGAACGGCGCGGTGAACAGTTCCTTGGCAAAGCCGAAACCGCCCTTGGCCTTCACCGCGAAGGCGAACATCAGAATGAGCACCGTCATCGACATCGCCAGGGTGATGTTCAGATCGGTGGTGGGAACCGCACGGAAGTACTCGGCGCCCATGCTGTGGGCGACGCCCGGCGGCAGATCGACCGGCAGCATCTTCATGGCGTTCATCAGGAAGATCCAGACGAAGATGGTCAGCGCCAGCGGTGCCACGAAACGGCGGTCGCCGTGGAAGACATCGCGCACCTGGCCGTCGATGAACTCGACGGCGATCTCGATGAACGCCTGAAAGCGCGACGGCACGCCGGCCGTGACGCGGCGGCCGACCAGCCAGAACAGGCCCATGCCGATCGTGCCGATCATCACCGACATCAGCAGGCTGTCGACGTTGACAGTCCAGAAGGCACTGCCGTCCAGCGACCAGGTCCAGTGCTTGAGATGATGGGTGACGTATTCGCTTGGGCTGTCGCCAGCGGCTTTCAGCAGGTCGATCATCGAAGCAACCATGGCAGGCAGAAAAAAAACGCCAGACAGGCCAACAAGGCGCCACCCAGCACGAAATTCGGTGGAAATCCGCTCGCCGTCATGGCAAACACCAATCCGGCGGCGATGACCAGCCACTTGAGGACCGATCCGAGGATCAGCCTTCCGAACGCGCGTTCAGCCGCAACAATCGGCGAACGCAGGGTCGTCCGCCAGCCGAACACCAGAAACCCCAGCGCGACGACGAAGGCACCCAGACCGACGCCGGCCGCTTCTTCCATGCCGACCAGCGCGGCGGTCAATCCGCCCGCTGCCAATCCCAGACTCGCCTGAGCGGCTGGAATCAGGAAGGTGGAACGCCGAGCGCTGCGGGTCGCTTGAATCACGGTGTTTGGCGGCGATCCCTAAAGCCGCAAAAGTATAGCAGCCGGCCCCAATCAGCGACAAGCCAGGCAGGGACATGCAAGACCAAGGTCTACTGTTTCGCGGACGATCGGTACGGTTGGTCGGGCAGTAAATTGACTCAGGCTATTGAAATATGCAAAACAATCGATTTGAAAGTTTGGCGGTCGCCCCTCATCCTGAAAATGCGACTGATTCGCATCGGGAGAGTGCAATGGTCAAGACCCTCAGCTTTGCCGCCGTCCACACTGGCGTCGCCTTCACCGTCGGCTATGCCTTCACCGGCAGCATATGGGCCGGCGGGGCGCTGGCGCTGGTCGAGCCGGCCTGCAACACGGTGGCGTTCCATTTTCACGAGAAACTCTGGAAGCACTTCAGGCGCAGCAGCACCCAGGCATCGAGTCCGGAGCCGGCGGTAGCCTGACGCTCACCGCCGGATTTCGAACGTCGGTCCCAGGCATCGCCTTGCCTGACCTTCCGCGGGCCAGCGGGGCCGTCTGAACTGCGCCCGATCAGCGCTTCTTCGGCAGATACAGGTCGGTGATCGTGCCCTCGTAGACTTCGGCTGCCATGCCGACCGATTCGCTGAGCGTCGGATGCGGGTGGATGGTGTGGCCGATATCGCCGGCCTCGCAGCCCATTTCGATGGCCAGACCCAGCTCGGCGATCAGGTCCCCGGCATGCGGGCCGACGATGCCGGCGCCGATGACCCGATGCGTGGCCTCATCGAACAGAAGCTTGGTGAACCCCTCGGTACGGCCGATGCCGATGGCCCGCCCACTGGCCGCCCACGGAAACTTGCCCACGCCGACGGCCAGACCCTTGGCCTTGGCTTCGTTTTCGGTGACGCCGACCCAGGCGATCTCGGGATCAGTATAGGCGACGCTGGGAATCACCCGCGCGACCCACTCGCGTTTCTCGCCGGCCGCCACTTCGGCGGCCAGCTTGCCCTCGTGGCTGGCCTTGTGCGCCAGCATCGGCTGGCCGATGAGGTCACCGATGGCGAAGATATGTTCGGCACTGGTACGCATCTGCCGGTCGACCGGGATGAAACCACGGTCGGTGACGGTGACGCCGGCTTTGTCGGCATCGAGCTTGCCACCGTTCGGCGCCCGGCCAACCGAGACCAGCACGCGATCGAACAGTTTCGCGTCCGGGGCTTTTTCGCCGTCGAATGCCACCTTGATGCCGTTCTTCTGTGCCTTGACCTCGGTCGCCTTGACCTTGAGATGCACGGCGACGCCGAGCTTCTTCAGCCGATCGGCCAGCGGTTTGACCAGATCCTTGTCGGCGCCCGGCATCAGCTGATCCATCAGCTCGACCACGGTCACCTCGCTGCCGAGCGCGCGGTAGACGGTGGCCATTTCCAGTCCGATGATGCCGCCGCCGACGACCAGCAGCCGCTTCGGAATGTCGGCCAGATCGAGGGCGTCGGTCGAATCCATCACCCGCGGATCGTCCCACGGGAAACCGGGCAGCTTCACCGGCTGGCTGCCGGCCGCGATGATGCATTGCTCGAAGCGCAGCAGCGTGGTGCCTTCCTCGTCCGTCACTTCGATCTCGTTGGCCGACAGGAAACGGCCCACGCCCTGGGCCACGCGCACCTTGCGCTGTTTGGCCATGCCGGCCAGGCCCTTGGTCAACTGACCAACGACTTTGTCCTTGTGGCTGCGCAGGGTGTCGAGGTCGATTTTTGGCTCGCCGAAACTGACGCCATAGTCGGCGGCGTGGGCCGCTTCATCGATCACCGCCGCCGCATGCAGCAGCGCCTTGGACGGAATGCAGCCAACATTGAGACACACGCCGCCAAGCGCGGGGTAGCGTTCGATCAGCACGGTGTCGAGACCCAGATCGGCCGCCCGGAATGCCGCCGTGTAGCCGCCCGGCCCCGCACCCAGAACGACCAGCCGGCACTCGATGTCGGCCTTGCGACCGGATGCGCTGGCCGCCTTCGGTGCATCCTTGTCCGATGCCGCGCTGCGTTCGACCCCGGTTGTGGCGGCGGATGCGCCGGCCTTGTCGCCGGAGCCGTCGCTGTCCGACTCGGATTTGGGCGTGCTGTCCCTGGTGTCCGACTTCGGCTTGGGCTTGCTGTCTTTGGTGTCCGAATCGGTCGTGCCGTCTCCTGCGGCCTCGACTTCAAGCACCGCCACCACGCTGCCTTCGCCGACCTTGTCGTCGATCGCCACCCGCAGCTCGAGCACCGTGCCGGCAGCCGGCGACGGCACTTCCATGGTCGCCTTGTCCGATTCGAGAGTGACCAGACCCTGGTCCTTGGCGACGGCATCACCCACCTGCACCAGCAGCTCGATGACCGGCACGGCGTCGAAATCGCCGATGTCGGGAACCTTGACATCCATCTTGCTCGCCATCCTGTCTGCTCCTGTGTCGGTGACCTGTTGTCGATTGTAGCCAGTCCGCCCCGGCGACCGGGCCGCACCATTTCCTGAACTGATAGTGAATCACGCGACAGGCATGACCACCGGCCTATTGGCAACTTGCTGCATAGGTGTTTTACTTCACTACAACACCACATATGACTGCTTCACGGAGTTCGCCATGACCAGCCCGATCAGCCAGCAATTCTTCCGCGCCCTGTGCGCCGTCGCCTTCATCGCCCTGTTCGTCCTTGCCCAGTGGGCCGCGCCCGCCGCTATTCGCCTGGTTCAGCCGACCGGCCATGCCAGCCAGGAAGCGGTCAGCTGCACCGAGAGCACCGTCGACCCGTCGGCCCGCGACGCCGGCCGTATTTCCGCCGGGCTGCGCCTGTAATCGCGCCCGGCCGCTGGCGCGGGCCAGCACGTTCAGCCCTCTCCGGCGCTCAGAGCAGCAAGCGGCGCAAGTCGGTCAGCGCCGCCGCCAGATAGGCCGTGAACCGCGCCGCCGCAGCACCATCGATCACTCGATGGTCGTAGCTCAACGACAGCGGCAACATCAGTCGCGGCCGGAACTCATTGCCGTCCCAAACCGGCTGCATGCTGGAGCGGGATACACCGAGGATGGCCACTTCCGGGGCATTGATGATCGGCGTGAAACCGGTACCGCCAATCCCGCCCAGCGAGCTGATCGAAAAACAGCCGCCGCTCATGTCGGCCGGGCTCAGTTTCTTGTCGCGCGCCTTCTTGGAAACTTCCGACAGTTCGCCGGCCAAATCCAACAGGCCTTTCTTGTCGCAATCGCGGATCACCGGCACGGTCAGTCCGTCCGGCGTATCAACCGCGATGCCGATGTTGTAGAACTGTTTGAGGATGAGGTTCTCGCCGGTTTCATCCAGTGAGGCGTTGAAATTGGGGAACGCCTTCAATGCGGCGACCACAGCCCTGATCAGAAAAACCAGCGGGGTGATTTTCACGTCCTTGTGTTCGGCGCCCAGCTGCTTGCGGAACGCTTCCATCTCGGTGATGTCGGCCAGATCCTGCTGGGTGACGTGCGGAATCATCGCCCAGTTGCGCGCCAGATTGGCACCGGAAAGCTTCTTGATCCGCGACAGCGACTCGGTCCGGATTTCGCCGAATTTCGTGAAGTCCACCTTCGGCCAGGGAATCAGGTTCAGTCCGCCGGCATTGGAGGCTGCCGGCGTGGCGCCTGACAGCGCCTTCTTGACGAAGGTCTGCACGTCTTCCTTGATGATGCGGCCCTTGCGCCCACTGCCGGTCACTTTGGCCAGGTCGACACCCAGCTCGCGGGCCAGCACGCGGATGGCCGGACTGGCATAGGGCACCTTGTCGGGCATCAGCTCGGCTGCTGAAAACTCGATCGGCGGACTGCGCGGCGTCGGCGCATCGGCGCTGCGATTTGCTTCGGATTTGCCTTCATCGGAAGCGGTGGCCGGCTTTTCGCGCGCCGGTTCGCTCGGCTCATCCGGCTCGGTCTTGTCGGACGCCTTGTCGGGTGCCTTGTCCGATGACTTGTCGGATGCCTTGTCAGGCGCTTTCTCTGGCGTTGCCTTGGCCGCCCCAGCATCGCCATCGGCCGGCTCCAGCACAGCAACCACGGTGCCCTGCGACACCCGGTCGTCGGTCTTGACCTTGACCTCCTTGACCGTGCCGGCAAACGGCGCCGGCACTTCCATGGTGGCCTTGTCCGACTCCAGTGTGACCAGCCCCTGATCCTTTTCGACCCGATCGCCGACTTTGACCAGCACTTCGATGACGGGAACATCGGAGTAATCGCCGATATCGGGAACGGTCGCTTCTTTGGTTTCGGCCATGGCCAGTAAGTCCGATGACAGGAAGGTGAAGGCCCTATTGTGGCTGGTGCGGCGCTCAGGGCCAAGCCACCGTTTTCCGGACCCGAATCGCGCCTCGAAAAAACCTCCGTTGCTCTCCAGCTTTCGGTTCGCCCACGCCAATCGAAACGCCCTGTCGGCCGGGTTTCGCAGGCGCGGCCGACACGGGTCGGCAGCGCCTTCCGTCGCAGTCGGCCCGCCGGCCACCGAGACTGCACTAGAACTCGATGGTCAGCACCAGCGTGTCGGCGTACGCCCCAGCGGCAACCCACTGCCCAGCCGGCAGCCGACCATAGATAGTCACCGTGACCGGATTGCCCGGCGGGCCGGAGTTGGCAACCGTCACCACCTGGGTGCCACCGCTGCCATCGCCCCAGATGGTGACTCGCGCCGCTTCGAGGAACAGGTTGTAGGCCAGGGTATTGGGGCCTTGGATCAGGGTGCGGGGGAAGAAACTGCCGGAGGCGCCGGTGGAGATTCTCGCACTGTAGCCTGTGCGCGGGGCGCAGCGCACTTCGAACGAGCCATTGATGTCCGTTGGTCCGGCTGCGGTCGGATCGTAGGCACCGAAGGCAACCGGGATCAGGTTCTGAATCGCGCACTGCTGTGCCACCGCCGACATGGGCGCCAGGGCCAGCATCAGAATCACCAGCAAGACTCGGGTGCGAGCCGACGGCCGGATCGTGCCCGATCCGGGCTCGAATGGTCCCACTGCCGCGTACACGATAGCCATGACTAGCTCCGTCCGAACCGTTGCCAGGCTTCGAGCTGGCGGGGCATTTGCTGGCACGGTATATCGCCCATCGACGCGATGCCGCCCTCGGCTGGGACATCGAGATCGCAGGAATACTCCTGACCCTCGGCGCGCACCCGCCACACGGTTTGGCCGGGCGCCAGGTCTTCCTGATAGAACTTGCCTTGCAGGCCCAACCAGTAGTCGACGTCGCCTTCGAGATTGCTCCACAGCACCCGCCCGCTAGCCAGCGGCACGCCATCGGTGCCGTCGATCAGCCGGCCGGTCACCGCGCGCAGCGGCTTGACGTCGAACTCGACCAGGACCCCTGCGCCGTGCGGCGCGTGGACCCAGCGCGAGAGTTCGCCGTGGCGATGGCTCATCGGGATGCTGTCGGAATCGAGCGCAATCCGGTTGGGATAGAACGGCAGCAGATCGCGAACCAGCAGATCGCCGCGAGCATCGGTGCGACCGACCGGCTGGTTTTCGCGCAACACTTCCACGCCTGCCATGCCGGGAATGCGGACCAGGGCGAAGCCGCTGTCGGTTGGCGGGCTCAGATGGGCGCGACCGCCGACCGCGGTGATGCTGCCGCTGGCCTCGAACCGGCCACGGGTAGCGCTGCCCTCCACCCGCTGCGCCTCGGCGGTGTAGCGGCCGTAGCGCCCCTGATACTCCGCCCGGCCGAACGCCGAGCCCGGTCCGGCGCCCTCGCGCAGGCTGAGGTCGTAGCCGTAGCCTTCGCCGAACGGGCGATAGCGGCGGACATCGGCGGCCACGCCAAGCCCGCCGTCCTCGCGCCAGTCGGCCCCGAAGCTGGCGCTGCTCGGCTGCCAGTCCGATCGGCCGATATCGAAGCTGAAGGCCAGATTCAGCAGAATAGCTGTGTCATCCAGGCCTGCCGCCTCGGTGCGTTGGACCGACAGTTGCCCCTGCAGCAGCGCACTCGGGCGATAGCCAAGATCCAGACCATAGCGATATGACACCGGCGAGCGGCCGTCGTTATTGCGCGAGCCGTTGGCACGGATCGAGAAGCTGCTTTCGAAGATGGTACCGACGCTCACGAAGGCATCCTCGCGAACCTCGGCGATCGAATCGGCCAGTTCGCCCAGGCTTCGAAAGCCAGTCTCGCGCCGACGCCATCCGGCATTGAAACCGAAGCCGCGCTGCTGCCAGCCGTAACTGGCGGCATAAGCCAATGCCTTGCTGTCGAAATCGCTGTCGGCGGCGGCGATCGACAGGCCCAATTCGCCGCCGGCAAAACTGCTGGCCAGCGAGACATAGCCGGCCTGGCCGTGTTCATCGGCCTCGACTGCACCGCCCACCGTGAGATATGCGCTCAGCCCGCGGCGATACCACGCCTGCAACGCTGGCTGGTCGCCATAGCCACCGCCCAGTGTCGACTCGCGCGGCATGCCCACCCGCACCGAAAAATCGCTCAGCCCGGCGGCCAATTGCCCGCCGCCCACGTAGAAGGATTGCGAGTCGAGCTGGCGACGGTTTCCGAAACTGTCGCGGAACACCAGCTCGATGTCGCTGCGCCCGGTCGGCAGGCCGATATTCTCCAGCGAGAACGGCCCGGCCGACAGACTCTGCCGCCCGATCAGCACGCCGTTGGAATAGATCTCGACCGTGCCCGGTGTCTCCAGCAGGCCGGCCAGGTAGGGCTGCGGAAAGGTGACCAGGAACGGATCCTGCTCGAACGACCGGGCGACACCGATGCCGCCGAGCAACGCGCTGGAGGCCAGCACCTCGGGGCTGGTGGCGAACTGGTCGCCAGCGGTCCAGCGCACCAGCTTGTCCGGCTGATCCCATTCCAGACGAACCAGGCCACGCCGGTAATCCTCGTCCTCGTCCCAGGCAGCGTTGGCACGCAGCACCAGGTACTTCTTGCCGATGCGGCCGTCGACAAACACATTGTCGGGCGTCAGGTCGCCGACGCTGGCGGCGTAATCGAGACTGGCGGTGAGCGGAAAACTGACGGCGCCGGAGCGATCTTCGGGGCGGTTGAGTTCGGTGACCCGGCGCGACTGCATCGGCAGGGTGTCGAGTCGGCGCTTGAGGTTGAGCCGCATCGCTACCCGATCCACCTCGCCGCTGGCGATTTCAGGCAAGTCGGCGATCCGGACAAAAGGGCGGGCACGCACCGCCCGGCGCTCGCCGCTGCCGTCCGGTACAAAAAGGCCCGCCGCCTCGACCGCCGCCTCGTCGATCCACACCGCATCGGGCACCACCAGCACCGGCACCACGCCGATGCAGGTGCCGTCCAGACACAGATCGAGCAGCAGCAATTCTTCGCTGTCCTGGGCGCGAGCCACACCCAGCCAGAGATACAGACCGATCAGGACAAGCCAAGGGCGGCGGTCGACACGTGCGCTCAGCGGTCGCATGCGCGGTCATGCTCCGAAATCGGCGCGGTCGCTTCCATGCGCGCTTCGGGCACGTCCACGACGACCGTGCGAATCCGCGCACACGTCTCACTGGACAGGGGCACCGTCAGCGGCAGACGCCGGCCGGCCAGGACGTAACCGGAATCCGCACCCGCGCTCTCGATCAGCTCGCCGTTCTCATCGAGCAGGTACAGGGTCAGCCGCTGTGGCCCGAGGTAACCCTCACCGGTATTGCTCAGCTCGAAGCGCAATTCGCCAGTCTCGACACGTGCGCGCTCGAGCTGCGCCTGCGGCTCGGCATCGCCGGGACCGAAAAACACCGGCAGGCTGAGACGGGTGAGCACCTGTATCTGCACCGTCTCGGCTTCGATCTCGTCTGGCAGTTGCTGGATGAACAGTCGCCAGGCCCGCTGCCGGCCGACGGGCACGCCCAAATAACCCACCCGCAGGGTCGCACTGGCCTGAGGCGGCACGGCGACCTGCAGCGGGTGGACCAGCAATTCATCGTTGTCGCTCAGCCGCCACTCGCCGTTTTCATCCATGTCCCACGCTTGGTAGGACACTTCAAACCGCAGTTCCCGATCATCGCGGTGACTGAGCACCACGGTCTCGGCAGCGCGCTCGGGACGCAGTTCGATGCGAACCGGATAGACCGAGAAATCCCGGGCCAGCGCCGAACCCAGTCCGAAAATGAGAGCCAGCGCACACAGCATCACGCGCGTAGCCGAACGCGCGAACGGTGTCGGGCCCTTCGCAAGGCCCGGATGTCCGGTCGAATAAACCATGATGACTACCCGACGCCTCAGCGGCGCCGGGTAGGCCGGATCAGAAGTCGACGGTGATGGTGATGGTGTCGCTGTACGCGCCAGCCTGGACGAACTGGCCGGCGGGGATCGAACCGTTGACAGTGAAATCCACCGGCGAGTTGACCGCCGCCGTGTAGGCGACCTGGCTGGCACCGCAGCCCCAGGGCGTCGCTCCATTCAACAGGTCATAGGCGAGGTCGTCGGCACCCGGGCCATTCATCGCGCGGCCGAGGCAGCTGGTTGCATCGCCGTTGGCACCCTCGCTGAGCGCGATGAAGTTGCCGGCGTTACGGGTGCAGCGGACCTGGAAGGTGGTGCTACCGGTCAGGTCGGTGCCTGCCAGCGGGTCGTAAGCGCCAAAATCAAGATCGTTGGTGTTGAGCACCTGGCAGGTGGCCTGCACGGTGGCGGTGACATTGAAGCTGCCGGTGGCGGTCTGCGCGGCGGAATGCGCGCTCAGCGCGAGGCCGGCGGCGGTACACAAGACGAGTGAAAGCTTACGCATGATTCGGTTAACCCCTGTGGTCGGTTGCGTGTTGAGTACTTTTTGCTCTTCGGGTAACACGAGGCAGGCGCGCCGCGCGGGCGGCGCACTTGGCCGTTCCGAGGCCGGACAGCGGGTCGACGTAGCACAACGGCATCCGGTGCCAGACTCAGGGCCCTGCGGGCCGAGCGGGAGGCTAGTCCAAACCCCGCCGGATGTCAAGTGACAACGGTGGCCATGCCGGGCGCGAAACCATGAACTTCGCGCGCTCAACCATGTTCTGGCCCTAAAACGTGCTGCACAGCACATTTTGGCGCGCCGGACCTCGCGAATCACCCTCTGCACGAAGTGACGTCAGCGGCGAAATTCTGTGACGCTGCGCGGCATATTTGGTAACAAATATCACTGAAGTATCAAAACTTCGACCGGCAGCAAGTTCGGCCCAGGCTGTAAGGACCAGTCTGACTACAGCGCAGTTACTCGCGTTACACGCACCCCATAAGAGGCAGGAGGTGTTCCATGAAAAGCCGCATCGGAATCGTGCTCGCAGTCGTTGCCGTATTGGCCGTCCCGCTGGTTGCGCTCCAGGTGCGCTGCGAGGAGGCGCGGTTTCAGGTCTCGGTGGTCGTCCTGCCCAGCCCGGCGATCGACGCATTGCTTGAGCAGGTCCGGCTACCCAACGGCGCGCGCGCAGTTGCCGTCGCGCGCAACAGCCGGCAAGCCACGCTGGAACAGCCGCCAGCATCGGCCTCGGGACATTTTCGCGAAACCATGCCGCTCGACGGCTGGCGGCTGGCCGATGAAGCCGTCTCCAGTTGCGGCTCGACCGAGCAACTTTGGGTGCGCGACGGGCAGCACGTGTTGATTCGGATGCAGGCGCCGATGGGTGGCTTCTCGGCCACCCGGATCAGCCTGCAGGCGGTATCGGGCTGACCGCGGATCGGCGCAAATCTCGTCGGCCGACAAGATGCGCGTGCCGGACCGGATGGAGGTGAGGGTCAGCGAGTAATCTCAGGATCGGTCCGGCCACGACGTGCGTCCCTTGAAGGCCACCGCAGACACTGGCATAGCGCCCTTGCACCTGCATAGTTCAGCGTGACGCGGAACCTTGGCTGATGGCGCTGGCAATCCGGATTGCTCAGCCCAGCCGGTACAGATCGATGCGCCAGACCGGCTCGTACGGCGGGATGTTGCACTCGATGACGTCGGCCGGCGCGATTTGCAGGCGCGCGCCGACGATCTCGGCGCGGATCGGCAGGCGCGGCACGCAGCGATCCACCAGCACCGCAGCGTGAATGAACCCGGCGCCGTGGCCGCGCAGGAATTCGACTACCCGCATCAGCGAGTGGCCCTGATACAACACATCATCGACCACCAGCACCCGACGGCCGGAAAAATTTCGCGCCTGTTGGTCGGCATCGGCATCCAGTCGGGTCTCCGGGTGCAGCAGGCGCAGATCGTCGCTGTAGCGCTTGACCTTGAGATCCATCCGATCGACGTCCCAGTCCGGCCGCAGCGCCGCCAGCCGTTGTGTCAGCGCATCGGCAATCGGCGCACCACGGCGCAACACGCCAAGCACGGTAAGCGGCATTGCATCGAAGGCAGCCGCAGCCTGCCGGGCCATGGCATCCAGCAGATCGGCGGTGCCGTCGGCATCGTAGAGCGGAAAGCGTTGTTCCATGGTTCTCTCTCAGCGTTGCTCTCGGCTGACCACCACGCCATCGATCACAACGCCGATCACGTGGCTGGTGTATTCGAACGGATCACCGTCGAACAGCACCAGATCGGCGTCCTTGCCCACGGCGATCGAACCGACCCGGTCGGCCACGCCCAGCAGATTGGCGGCATCAATGGTCGCCGCGCGCACCGCGGCCTCCGGCGTCAGGCCGTTGCCGACCGCCAGCGCAACTTCGTGCAGCACGATGCGGCTCTTCGGCACGTAGGCTTCGTGGCCCATGCCGAACGCGAACGGCAGGCCGGCCGCCGCCAGCCGAGCGGCGGTATCCAGCCGGGTGTTGAGCGATTCGGTGCCGGAGATGCGCTGGCCGGGCGGGCCGAGCAGCACCGGCACGCCGGCGGCGCGCAGCCGATCGACGACCAGATAGGCTTCGGTGCCGTAGCCGATCTGGCCATCGAGATCGAACTCCTCGATCAGCCGCAGCGCGGTAACGATGTCCGAGCTGCGATGAGCGAGAAACACTGCCTTCAGCTCGCCGGCCAGCACCTTGCGCAGCGCGGCGCGGCCGATGTCGGTTTCCGGTTTGTCCTTGGCCTGCGGTTGCTGGGCCTGCACCAATTGCTGACGGATCAGGGCCGCGCTGGCCATGCGGGTTGCCGGCGCCTTGTTCTGGCTGCCGTAGCGTGCCCGGGGCGCGTCGGTGAGATTGAAGATCATCGCCGATGCCGGCACCAGGGCCATCGCGTCGGCGCTGGCGCCGGCGGTCTTGAAGATGCCGGCCTGACCGCCGATCACATTGGCATCGCCCGGCCCGACCTGCACCGTGGTGACGCCGAACTCGCGCACGAAACCGAGCAGTGGCTCGTTCGGGTTGAAGGCATCGAGCGCGCGCAGCGCCGGGGTCACGGCGTCGCTGGTCTCGTCCATGTCCTGATCGGCCGGGATGTTCAGCCAGCCGGACAGGCCGAGCGTGCTTCGGGCGTCGATCAGCCCCGGCAGCACCTCGCGCGCCTCCAGCTCCATCGTGCCGGGCGGAATCACGACGTCGCCGGCCGGACCGACCGCCGCGATCTTGCCGTCGCTGACCAGCACCACGCCGTTCTCGATCACCCCGGCGGCGTCGGCGGTGTGGATGCGCTCGGCGCGCACGGCCAGGCTCTGGGCCTGGACCACGCCGGCCATCAGAACGAAAACCAGGATCAGGCTGCGCATGCTCATTCCTCCAGGCCAGCGGTATGGGCCGGCAGCGCGAAGCCACCGACGGCGTGGCGGAGATCGTCCGGATTGGCGCGGTCGAACACCTTCACGCCTTCGATCCAGGTTTGCTCCACATGGGTGCGACTGCTGAATGGATCGCCGCTGAGCACCACGAAGTCGGCATCCTTGCCCGGCTCCAGCGAGCCCAGTCGATCGGCCAGATCGAGCATCCGCGCCGCCTCCAGCGTGACCGCCCGCAGCGCGGTGTCGGCATCGATACCGCCGCGCACCGCCAGGGCGGCCTCGCGCAGCAGGAACCGCGAGCTGTTGATGAAGTCGTCGGTGTGGAACGCCACCCGGACACCGGCGCGGTCCAGGATGGCCGGCGCGTCGTAGCGATAGCCGGTGGCCTCGAGCTTGCCGCCGGGCGCATCGATGACGATCAGCGACACCGGCACGTCGCGCGCCGCCAACTGGGCGGCGACCTTCCAGGCCTCGGTGCCGTGCTGGATCACGACCCGCAGGCCGAATTCTTCGGCCAGACGCAAGACGCTGAGAATGTCGTCGGCGCGGTGGGTGTGGTGCTGCACGATCCGGGTGCCGTCTAGCGCTTCGAGCAGCGCTTCCATGCCCAGATCGCGCGCCGGCGCGGGCTCGCCCTTGCGCTTGCCTTCGCGTTCCCAGGCCTGCAGGGCAGCACGGTAGGCGCGCGCCTTGAGAAACTGCTCGCGGGCCAGCGCGGTGACCGCCATCCGGGTCGCCGGGGCCTGACCGCGACTGCCGTAGTTGCCCTTGGGGTTCTCGCCGTTGGCCATCTTCAGGCCGCCGATGCTGCCGGGAATGAGCATCTGTTCCACGGTGTCGCCGCGCAGCTTGGCGTAGACCGTCTGGCCGCCGATCACATTGCCGCTGCCGGGCATGATGTTGGCCGTGGTGATGCCGCCGGCCAATGCCATGCGAATGCCCGGATCGGCCGGCCAGATGGCGTCGAGTGCGCGCAGCTGCGGTTGCACCGGCCCGGTTGATTCGTTGCCGTCGGCGTGGGCCGGCACCATCGGCCGGGGAAAGATGCCGACATGGGAGTGGGTATCGACCAGACCGGGAATGATGACCTTGCCGGCGACATCGATCCGGGTCGCGCCATCGGGGACCGGCACGCTGCCGGTCGCGCCAAGCGCCACGATCCGGCCCGCCTCGACGACCAGGGTTCCGTTGTCGATCGCCGGCCCGGACACCGGCAGCAGCCGCGCGCCTTCGAACACCTGCACCTGAGCGACTCCAGGTATCGGCGCCAGCAGGATCAGCCAGATCAAACCGGCTGAGGGGCGATGCTTGAACATGGCGCTCTCCTGGTCAACGTCGTTGCCGGATGCTACCTGTTCCGACCGGCGAGGTCGATCCGTTGCAACGCGCCCGGCGGCGCTCAACCGGCCGACTCGACCAGAATGGCGGCACGCGCCTGCTTCAATCCGCGCCGCGCCAACGTGCGCAGCGCCTTGCGATCGCCCCGGTCGAACACCGACCGCTTGCCGCAGTGCTCGCCAAGCAGCGCGAAATCCTGGGCGTGGCCGAGCGCCACTGCCCGGCCTTCGATCCGCTCAACTGTCGCATCGAACGCGACCGGCAACCCGTCGAGCGCAGTGCGCTGCTGCTTGAGCCGACGCAACCGGCGCCGCCAGCGGTGCCAGTCGAGATCGCTGCCGGTCTTGCGCGCCCGCGCCGCCGCCGCGACGAGCGCATCCAGGCTGTCCGCCAGCGCCCCATGCACGTGGTTTTCGGTCAACAGGCGCCAGGGCAGCGCGACGCTTCCGGCCGACAGCACCGCCAGCCGGCCGCGCCGTTCGATCAGGCCGGGATCGGCAGCCGACGCCTGCGCTGCGGCCTGCGCCCGCGCCGCCGCCGCAATCCGCCGGGCGCGCCGCAGCAACGGGCGCTGATCGCTCAACGGTTGGTCGGCCGAAAGCCGGTCCAGCACTTCAACCAGCGCCTGGGCATCGCGCAGCGCCGAGAGGCTGTCGCAGATCCGGCGCAACTCACGGTCGATCAGCGCCGCGCCGCCACCGGGTAGCTGCGCGGCCAGTGCCAGCATCGCCCGTGCCCGACGCAACGACTTGCGCGCCTCGTGAACGCCGGCATGAATGCGCCCACCGCGCCAGCCCAGCAGCGCGTGGGCACGATCCAGCTCGGCCTTCAGCCGAACGCCGAGCGCCTCGCCGAGATCGCATCGGAGCGCGGCTTGCGAAGGAGATGCGTTGTCGGTCATCCGGGTGGCTCATTATGGTCGGCCGATCATAATGGGCAGGCGTTTGCGGCGGCTTGCCGTCGGTCAATTCCGGGGCGATCCGACCCGATGCGATCAGCCCCGCGCCGGCAGCATCTGGGCGGTTTCTCCGGTCACCGTGCCATCGGGCGCGAAGCGCCGCTCGGCGAACAACATAGCGTCCTTTTCGACCAGCACGATGGTGCTGCACCGGGTGCCGTACTCGGGGCTGACGATGAACGGCGAGGACAGAAACCGCTCCCGGTCGAGGCCCACGCCGGTATCCGGCAAGGCATCGTCGGGCGCCGGCGCGCGGTCGGCCATGGCCGCGAACAGTGGTGCCAGTTCGGGTTGGCCGGCCAGCGATTCAGCGCTGTCCAGCCAGTCCGACAGCCCGCGCACCGCGCGGCTCGACTTGTGCCAGAGCTGGTCCATCGGCCCATTGGTCATCGCATGGCGGCCGGGCGCGACCGGCCAACTGGCATAGCCCGGATGGTTGCCCACGAAACGCAACGCGTCGTCGGCCCACAACAGCAGGTTGAACGGCGCAAATCGATCCGCCTCGGCGGCCAGCGCCTGCGCCGCCAGATCGACCGGCTCGACGGCGCGGACGAAGTCCAGCACCAGCGCGCCGCGCGAGCGCGGAGCCGGGCCATCGACCGGAACCCGGACATTGGTGACTGCCGCCAGCCGCCCGCGCGCCGAAGCCATCAGCCAGCCACCGCCCGCTTGCAGGTCGCGACCGCCGAACACATCCCCGGCTCCACCGCCGGTATCGAATCCGGCCGGCGCAGTGGGCCGGGCATGAAACTCGTCGCGATTGGCGATCAACGCCAGCCGATAGCGCGGGTGGTCGCGCCAGGCGAAAGCAATCAGGCACATGTGGGCAGGGCGTCTCGGGTCTGGTTTGCGCCGCGAATTGTCAATTCCGGAATTCGCCGCGCGTCAAACCGACGCAGGTAAACCCCGTTGGGGTGAGGCGATCGGTGGGCTGGTCTGGATCAAGCCGAACGACACTCCCGCCTCGCAGTCAGGCGGCCGCATCGCGCACCCGTGTCAGAACGGGAATGCTCAACCTGCTCCGGGGACGCCGGCCAGCGCCCCCGGAACGAGACACCCGCACTCAGTCGTCGCCCGACAGGAAGGCGAACAGGTTGAGCAGGTGGGTGAACAGGACGGTGATGCTGGCGAACAGCGAAACCACCATGAACACCGGATTGGTTTCGCCGTCGTGGATCATCCGGCTGGTGTCGTACAGGATCATGCCGCACATCAGCATGACCGCCACGGCGGAAATCACCAGTGACAGCAGCGGCATGGCCAGGAAGATATTCGCCACGATCGCCAGCAGCACCACGATCAGCCCGGCGAACAGGAATCCGCCCATGAAGCTGAAATCCTTGCGCGAGGTGACCGCGTAGGCCGACAGCGCGACGAACAGAATGGCCGTGGTGGCCAGCGCGTTGAACACGATGCTGCTGCCGCCCGGCATCGACAGATAGGCGTTGACCAGGGGGCTGAGCAGGAAACCGACCAGACCGGCCCAGATGAAGGTCATCCAGATCGCGGCCTGGCCGGACTTGGCGGCATTGATGGCGAACGGGCCACCGATGAACACCACCATGAACACCAGCCACATGCCGATGCTCCAGCCGATATTGGCGGCCAGCCCGATGCCGGCACCGACGGCCGCCACGCCCAGCGCCACGCTGAGCAGCAGGTAGGTGTTGCGAAGGGTGCGATTGAGGCCAACGGTCTGGACCGCGGATTGGGTTGCGATTCGAGGTTCGGACATGTTCGACTCCATTTCGAATAGGGATGCCGCGCCAGTGTCCAGCACGGCGCGTTAGCGGCAAGTGTATACGGCAACGCAGCCGGCCACACCAGCCGGCGGCCGGATCGCCCGCTGGTGTAGTGTATCGGCTGCTTTCCTGACCGCCCGGCATGCACCGAACCGCCGCCCGCCCGTTGCTTGCCCCCGGCCCACGGCGCTGGCTGTTGCTGGGCCTCACCCTGGCCTGGCTATGGGCCAGCTCGGCGTTCACGCCCTGGGCGTTGAGCGCGGCCTCGATGATGGTGTTCTACGACGCCCTGTTTTACGCCCGCTTCGCCCTTGCCGGCTGGTGGCTGGTGGAACTGGGCCTGCTGGTTCATCGCAGCCGCCCGACACGGGTGGCAGCCGCCCCACTGGCCCTCGCCCTGGTGCTGGCCGTGCTGGTGCCGCAACTGCGAAAGACCGAAGCCGGCCTGCATGTGCTGCTCCGGTTCAGCCTGCCCGCGCTCGAGCAGGCCATCGGCGATCGCCATACCAGCGGCCATGCGCCGATCCTGGCCGACGATCAGCGCCGGCGGATCGGCGCATTTCTCGTCGACACCTGGCGCCTGCCCTGCGCCGCCGACCAACCCTGGCTGTGGCTGGGCCGGCCGTTCGGCGCCGGCAGCGGCATCAATCTGGCGCTGGTACGCAGCCAACACGGCCCACCGGAGGCACCCGACCGGCACGCCTTCCGATTCCGCAGCCTGGGCCACGGCTGGTGGCTGGCTTACCAGAACCCTGCCCAGTTTTTCCGCCCCGGCGGACCCGCCAGCCAGCCGAATTCACCCTGCCAGCCCGGCGAAACCCTCGACCGGCACCGTCAGGGACTGGCCTTTATCGAAAAGGGTGTGCGCCAAGTCAGCGACTGACTCGGTGCGCCGGCGGCTGCTGGACTGCCTCGGCCGCGCGACTGCGTCGCACTATTACATCGGCCTGCGCGCGAATCTCACTTCACGGCGATCGAGGCGGTTCGACCCCGTTTTAGCGGACATCCTTGAAAACCGCGCCCTGCTTCATCACGAAGCGCACATCTTCCAGCACGGTGATGTCGGTCAGCGGGTTGCCGGGGACGGCGATCAGGTCGGCGCGCAGGCCGGCCTTGATCGCCCCGGTTTCGCCATCGATACCGAACAGCCGCGCCGTGTTGACCGTGGCGGCCCGGATGGCCTGGATCGGGGCCATCCCGAAACGAACCATGCGCGAAAACTGGCGGGCATTGTCGCCGTGCGGGTAGACGCCGGCATCGGTGCCGAAGGCCATGACCACACCGGCCCGATGGGCCTTTTCGAAGTTGGCGCGCTGCTGGCCGCCGACCCGGCGTTCCTTCTCCAGCGATTCGGGCAGGATGCCGACCTTCTCGCCTTCGCCGAGGATGTATTCGGTGTTGTAGATGTCCATTACCAGCACGGTGCCGCGCTCGCGGGCGAGGCGGATGCCTTCGTCGTCGATGAAGCTGGCGTGCTCGACCGAATCGACGCCGGCCAGGATGGCATTGCGGATACCGCTGGCGCCGTGCGCGTGAGCGGCCACCTTGCGGCTGTGGCTGTGCGCCTCTTCAACCATGGCGGTGAGCTCTTCCAGGGTGTACTGGGGCGCGCCCACCTCGGTGCCCTTGGACAGCACGCCGCCGGTCGAGCAGGTCTTGATGAAATCGGCGCCGAACTTGACGTTCTGCCGCACTTTCTGGCGCACCGCCCAGGGGCCGTCGGCAACGCCGTCGCCGCTGGCCTTGTATTCGGGCGGCAACAGGTTATTGTCGCCGCAGTGGCCGCCGGTGATGCCGATGCTCGGGCCGGCCACCAGCAGGCGCGGGCCGACGACCTCGCCGGCGGCGATGGCATCGCGCAGCGCGACATCGGCATAGCCCGGCCCGCCCGGCACGCGCACCGTGGTGAAGCCGGCTTCCAGCGTCTTGCGGGCATTCTTGACGCCCTTGATGGTAGCCGCCGGGGTGGACAGCGCCAGCCGGCGGTAGCCGTGGATGTCGGCGTCGCCGAGCAGATGGCTGTGGGCGTCCATCAGGCCGGGCAGCAGGGTCATGTCGCCGAGTTCGATGATCGCGGCGCCTTCCGGTGCTGGCGCGTCGGCGGCGACCAGCGCTTCGATCCGTCCATCGCGCACCAGCACCGCGCGGCCTTCCAGCAGCTGGCCGGATTCGACATCCAGCACGCGGTCGGCACGCACCAGCACCGGAGCGGCGTCCTGTGCGAACAGCGGCGTGGCAACGATCAGCGAAAGGCCAAACAGCAGGATCGGAATGCGCGGCATGGCGGTCGTCGCTTTGCGGGTGACCGGTCAGAATACCCCAGACCGGCGCGGCTCAAGCCGCCAGCCGGACGCAGTTGCGGCCCTGGCGCTTGGCCTCGTAAAGCGCGGCGTCGGCCGCCTCGAGAGCATCGAAGATGCGGCCGGAGCCGGGCGTCCAGACCGCCACACCGATGCTGATGGTGAGCCGGATGTCGCCGAACGACTGCGCGGCGATGGTGCTGCGCAGGCGCTCGGCCACCGCCATGGCGTCGGCCGGGTCGTCGCACTCGGGCACCAGAATGGCGAATTCTTCGCCACCGTAGCGGTACAGCGGGCTGTCGCTGCTCAGCACGGCGCCCAATGCGGCCGCGACCTGGGTGATGATCCGGTCGCCGACCAGATGGCCATGGCGGTCGTTGATGGCCTTGAAGAAATCGATGTCCAGCAGCAGCAGCGCGCACGGCGGACGTCCGGCCGGTTGCTGGTCGAGGCGCTCCAGCCACTCGTTAAGCGTGCGCCGGTTGAGGCAGTTGCTCAGCGGGTCGCGCTCGGAGCAGTAGCGCAGCATCCCGGCGGCGCGGTGTTCGAGAAAGCTGTAGGTGGACAGAAAACCGACCAGCACGAAATAGCTCAGGCCAAGCCGCGCAGTATCCAGCGCGCCCATGATGGCGAACGAAAGGGCGACGGCCATCGCCCCGTAGATCGTCGACAGGATCAGCATCGGCCAGACCGGGAGGACGAACAGGATGCTGACCGGAAACAGGTAGTACCAGTAATGAAAACTCCGCCCCTGCGTCCAACCGAACACCGGCAGGAAGGCAAAGATGAGCGCGACCACGACGAAGAAGCCGCGCCCGCTGCGCTCGCGCTCGACCACGAACAGCAGCACCAGGCACAGCCCGAGAACGCCGGCGATGACCAGATCGAGCGCCACCACCGCCTGATGGCCGCTGCGGGCATTGAACACCGCCAGCAGCAACACGGTGGCAATGAAGAACAGACACAGCGCCACCGCGATCCGCCAACGCACCTGCACGCGCAGGGCGCGATACGAACCGATCCTGGCCCAGTCGATCTGGTCCGCGTCGTTCATTTTTCGATTATGGGTCAGAATTTGTCGTTACGTCACCTCGTTTTCGTCGTGTAGGCTTTAGCAATGTCCGATACCACGCTTGAATCCAGCTCTCCCGAACCGCTGCGGGAAATCGATCTTCCGGCCAACGACCAACCGCTGCGCGAGGATGTCCGTCGGCTTGGCGCCCTGGTCGGCGAAATCCTCGCCGAGCAGGTCGACGACGAATTCCTGGCCGAAGTCGAGCGCATCCGCATCGCGGCAATTCGCCGCCGCGAAGACGGTGCGCCGCTGCCCGAGCTGGCCGACCATCTGACCGGCCTCGATACCGATCAGGCCGAGCGCCTGGTGCGTGCGTTCGCCACCTATTTCCAGGCGGTCAATCTGGCCGAGCAGGTGCACCGGATCCGGCGTCGGCGCGACTACCAGCGGGTCGATTCAGCGCCGCAGCCGGGTGGGCTGGAGGCGGTGCTCGGCCAGTTGCGCAGCCAGGGCATCGCTGCCGGGCAGCTGAGCGCCATGCTCGCCCGCCTGCGCATCGAACCGGTGTTCACCGCCCATCCCACCGAGGCCACCCGGCGCGTGCTGCTGGAGAAAGAGCGCGAAATCGCCCGGCAGCTGATCGAGGACATCGACCGCAGCCTGACGCCGGGCGAACGCGCCCGGATGACCGAGCGCATCCGCATGCTGCTGACTGCCGCCTGGCAGACGGCGCTGACGCCGCCCGAGAAGCCGACCGTCAAGGACGAACTCGATCAGGTCGGCTATTACCTGATCGAAACGCTGTATCGGGTGCTGCCGGCGTTCTACGATCAGTTTCAACACGCGCTGGCGGCCAGCTACGGCGACACCACGCCGGCGCCGGACGTGCTGGGATTCGGCTCATGGGTGGGCGGGGACATGGACGGCAATCCCAACGTGGGCGCCGACACCATCGCCAATGCGCTCGCCAGCCAGCGAACCCAGGTGCTGGCCGCCTATCGCCGCGACCTGAGCAAGCTGGCCTCACTGCTTACCCAATCGCTGAATCTGGTCGGCGTGGCGCCGGAGGTGATCGCCCGGCTAGACCAGTACCGCCAGCAGATGCCGGACGTGGCCGCGCGGCTCAAGCCCCGGCAGGCCGACATGCCCTACCGCAACCTGCTGACCCTGCTCAGCGCACGGCTGCGCGCCACTGCCCGCGGCGAGCCGGACGCCTACCACCGCGCCGATGAGTTTCTGGCCGACCTTCAGCTGGTCGAAGCCAGCCTGCTGGCTCATCGCGGCGAACATGCCGGGCTGTTCGCCCTGCGCCGGCTGATCCGCCGGGTGCGCTGTTTCGGATTTCATCTGGCCACGCTCGACCTGCGCCAGGAATCCAGCCATCACGACGCCGCGCTGGCGGCACTGCTGGGCGATGCGGGCTTCGCCGAGGGAACCGCCGAAGCCCGCGCCGAGCGACTGCGCGAGCTGGTCGCCGGCACCCGGCCGGTAGCCGAACCCGATGCCGATGCCGCTGCCGGAACGCTGGCGGTGTTCCGCACGGTGGCCGAATCGATGCCGCGCTACGGCGTGCGCGCCTTCGGCCCCTACATCGTCAGCATGAGCCGCAGCGCCGCCGATGCACTGGCGGTATTGGCACTGGCGCACGTGGCCGGCTGCGTCTCGGCGCAGGGCGATGTGCCGCTGGACGTGGCGCCGCTGTTCGAAACCGTGGACGATCTGGCGGCCGCCGCCGATACGCTTCGTTCATTGTTCGCCGATCCGGTATACCGGGTGCACCTGCGCTCGCGCGGCGGGCGGCAGATCGTGATGCTGGGCTATTCCGACAGCGCCAAGGACGGTGGACTGATCGCCTCGCGCTGGGCGCTGCAACGCACCCAGGTGGAGTTGACCGCACTGGCCGCCGAGGCCGGCATCGACATCGAGTTTTTCCACGGCCGGGGCGGCTCGATCAGCCGCGGCGGCGGCAAGACCGAGCGGGCGGTGATCGCCGCGCCGCGCGGCTCGGTCAATGGCCACCTGCGGGTCACCGAGCAGGGCGAGGTGATCCACCGCAAGTACGGCCTGCGCGCCATCGCCCTGCGCAATCTCGAACAGACCACCGGCGCGGTGCTGCGCGCCAGCCTGACGCCGCGCCCCGCCGAACCGCGCGAAGCCCGCTGGCGCGAGGCCGCTGCCGGGATCGCCGAAGTCTCGCGCCAGCGCTACCGCTCCCTGGTCTGGGAAGACCCGGACTTCGTCGCCTACTTCCGCGCCGCCACGCCGATCGATGTCATCGAGCGGCTGCGCATCGGGTCTCGCCCGTCCAAACGCGGCAACGCCGGCGGCGTGGCCAGCCTGCGCGCGATTCCCTGGGTGTTCGCCTGGGCGCAGAACCGCGCCGGCCTGACCGGCTGGTTCGGCGCGGGCAGCGGACTGGCCCACGGCATCGAAGCGCTGGGCCTGGAAGAAATGTCGCAAATGGCCTGCGACTGGCCGTTCTTCGCCAGCCTGGTCGACGACCTGGAGATGGTGCTGGCCAAATCGGAGCTGGCGATCTTCGAGCGCTACTCGCGCATGGCCGGCGGTCTGCACGAGCGCTTCTTTCCGATCATTCAGGCCGAGCATGCCCGGGTCCGCGACGCGGTGCTGGCGATCAAGGGCAGCGACCACCTGCTGTCCGGCGACCGCCGGTTGCGGATGTCGATCCGACTGCGCAATCCCTATGTCGATCCGATCAGCCTGCTGCAAGTCGATCTGCTGGCCCGCTGGCGCGCCGCCGACCGGCCGGACGATGGCCTGTTTCATGCCCTGGTGGCGACCATCAACGGAATCGCTGCCGGCATTCAGAACACCGGCTGATCGGTTCGTGGCGGCCTGCGTGCCCGTGGATCGACATCGGCCGCCGGCCTGGCCGGCGCGCAGCCTCAGCCGGCCGGCGGCTGGAGCCGGAAATCGGTGCGCAGAAAGCGATCGCGATACAGCGTGGAATCGCCGCGATAGACCGTGACCGGCTTCTTGAACATCGGGCCGTCGGTGGCGCAGGTGTGGAACTCGCCATACTCGCCGCACGGGTCCACGCCGGCCGGCAGCTCGTGCAGCAGGCTGGCATTGAACTGGCGACCGGCAAACTCGGCGGGCAACAGCTGGGTGTCCACGCAGCAGATGCGCGCCTTCAGGCCGGCGGCGATCATCGTATCGGCGAGCTCCACCGAGTCGGCTCCGAACAACGGGTACAGCGATGTCCAGCCCAAGCGCGAGCAGACGCTGTCGCGATACGCCTTGATGTCGGCCAGGAACAAATCGCCGAACGCGATGTGCGCCAGATCGGGCCAGCGCACCCGGGCCAGTTCCAGCGCGGTGGCAAAGGCGGACTCGTAGGCCACGTTGTCGGCGCGGTCGGGCATCGGCGCTTCGAGCAGCGGCAGGCCGATCGCTTCGGCCTGGGCCGCGACCACGTCGCGCGCGATGCCGTGCAGGGCAACCCGCTCGCCGTCCTCCAGCGTGGTCATCAGAGCGACCGGCTGGTAGTGGTCCGACTGCTGCAACTGGTGGAGCATCCAGGCCGCGTCCTTGCCGCCGCTGAAGGAAATCAGCACAGGGGTCTTGTTCATGTCGCCAAGCTACCGTGACCGCCGGTGGCCGGCAAGCGCGAGCCGGGCACCGCTCGCTGCCGCCACGCCGCCGACGCAGAGTGAATGGAATACCGGACTTGGCGTTCGTCGCTTCGTCCGCCATGACCGATGATCGTGTTCAGTGCGCGTGCCCCGGCCCGGATTTCGGGCAGTGGCAGGGCGCTGTGGGACCATACTGGATGCCGAAGGTGCGGCCGTCGCGGTGGCGCTGCCAGTAGAACTCCGGTGCCGGCGTGGCCCGGTTGCCGATCTCGGCCATGTCGTTGCCGACATCGAACAGGCGGCCATCGACCATCACCAGCGCGGTGTTGTCGGTGTCGCGGATGTCCTCCAGCGGGTTGCCGTCGAGCAGCACCAGATCGGCCTTCTTGCCCGGTTCGATCGAGCCGAATTCGCGATCCAGTCCGATGTAGCGCGCGCCGTCGATGGTCGCCGCGCGCAGCGCCTGCCAGTTGCTGAAGCCGCCCTGGGTGAGCATCCAGATTTCCCAGTGCAGCGCCAGGCCCTGCATCTGGCCGTGACCGCCAGTCATGATCCGCACCCCGGCATCGCGCAGCGCCTTGGCCGATTTCGCGACTTCGATGTGCCAGTAATCCCAGTCCGGGGCGGTCTCGCGGCGGATCGACAGGGCATCGAGGGTCTCGCGCGGGAAGAAACGGTTCAGCCGGGGCTCTTCCCAGACTGCGTCGCGGGCATACCACCAGCGCTCGCCGGACAAGCCGCCGTAGCTGACCACCAGGGTCGGCACATTGCCGACATCCGTGCGCCGCCACAGGCCCAGCACGTCGTCGTACAGCGGCGCGACCGGAATGTTGTGCTCCACGCCGGTCACGCCATCGAGGACCATGGTCATGTTGTGATGGAAGGTGGAGCCGCCCTCTTCGACCACCAGCATGTTCAGCTCACGCGCGGCCTGATTGATCTGCTGGCGCTGGTCGCGGCGCGGCTGGTTGTAGCTTTTGACCGAGAAAGCGCCGTGCGCCTTCATCCGGCGCAGATGGGCGCGGGCGTCGTCGAGCGAATTCACCACCGCCTTGAAGTCGCCGTCGGCACCGTACAGGATGGTGCCGGTGGAGAAAACCCGCGGCCCGACCATGGTTCCGGCCCGGATCCGCTCGGCCTGCGAAAACACAAACTCGGTGCTTGCCGACGGATCGTGCAGCGTGGTCACGCCGAAAGCCAGATTGGCGTAATAGGCCCAGTTGGCCTGCGGCACCACGCCCGAACCGAAATGCGCGGCGTGGGCATGGCTGTCGACCAGGCCGGGGATCAGCGTCTTGCCGGCGGCATCGATGATCCGCGCGCCGTCGGGGATGGTCACCTCGGCGCCGACCGCCACGATGCGGTCGCCCTCGACCAGCACCGTGCCGCGCTCGATGACCTCCTGCTGACGTTCGGCATCGCGCAGTGTGATGATCCGGGCATTGGTGATTGCCACCGTGTCGCTCGGCGCATACACCGGCAGCGACAGGCCGACATCGATGCCGTCGAGCGCGGCCGGCTCGGGCAGCTTGCCCGGCGCGCCGGGCAGGAAGGCGAAGGCGTCGGTCAACCGCCGGCTGAAATAGCGCTCGCCGACCATCCAGTGCAGCGCGCTGGAATCGGCCGCCCAGTGCAGATACGAGCCGACATCCTGGCTGATCCGGGTCACCGGCAGTGCCTTGGTGTCCTTGTTGAGCTCGATCATGCCGCCGGTGGCCGGCAGTGGCGCGACATAGGCGTTGAACAACTCGGTGAACGCGACCCAGCGACCGTCCGGGCTGAGCGCGACGGAATCGACGTACTTGAGGTCGAACACTTCGCGCGGCCGCTCTCCGTACAGTCCGACGCTCATCAGCTTCTTCTTCAGGCCGCCGCCGGTCAGATAGAACACCCGGCTGCCGTCGGCGGAGAACTGCGGGTCGCTGCCCTCATCGGCGATGCGCCGCGCCGGGCCGCCGGCGGCCGGCATCGCGTAGATGCCCTGCTGGCCGGCGTGCAGGCTGCCGGTCAGGCCGCCGCCACCCCGTTTCGACCAGACCACCAGCGCGCCATCGGGCGAAAACCGCGGGCCGTAGTAAAACCCCTTCTCGGTAGTCAGGGTGCGTCGCTGCCCGCTGCTCAGATCGAGCGCATGAATGCCGCCAAGCCCGGCATCCGACCAGGTGGTGAACAGCAGCGTGCCGCCGTCCGGGCTGAAGCTGGGCTGGTACTCGTCGTCGATCCCATCGGCGATCAGCCGGACCGGTTCGCCATCGGGCAGCGACTTGCGCCACAGCTTGCCGACGGCGTGAAACACCAGCGTGCTGCCATCCGGGCTGGTGGCGACATCGCGGATCATCTTCGGCGCGAAGCGACCGCTTTCCAGACGCTGCTCAAAGCGCAGCGGGGCCGCCAACACTTGCTCCACCTCGGCACGGAAGGGAATCTGCTGCGCCTCGCCGCTGGCCATGTCTACCCGCCACAGCCTGCCCTGTGCCCAGATCGCCACCGCCGTCGAATCCGGCGTCCAGGCAAAATTGGGATACGGCCCGAAGATCGCCCAGGCCTCCTGCTGATCGTGGCTGAGGCCGTCCCAGACCGGGCGCACGGCGCCGCTGTCGAGGTCGAAGACGTGCAGTACGGACTTGTCCCGCACGCGCTTGACGAACGCCAGGGATTTGCCATCAGGCGAGGGCTGCGGGCGCACCGCGCCGCCCGGCGTGGCGATCAGCGTGTCGGTTTCGCCGGTTTCCCGGTCCAGCCGCTTGATGGCGTAGATCACTGCATGCGGATTCTTGTTGTACTGAAAGCTGGGGCCGGCGCTGACATCCTCGGAGTAGTAAACGTAGCGACCGTCGGGCGACAGCGCCGGCTCGCCGAGATCCTGCTGATCGTTCTTGCGGGTGGTCAGTTGCAGGCCTTCGCCGCCGGTCTTGTGGTAAAGCCACAGCTCGCCCGCGCCGAGCGAGCGCTCGGAAGTGAAGTGCTTGCGCCCGACAAGGTACTGGCCATCCGGCGTCCAGGCCGGATTGTTGAGCAGGCGGAAATCCTCCTTGCTGACCTGCGCGGCATTCTTGCCGTCCACTCCGACGCGCCACAGATTGTTGCCACCGGCGCGATCGGACGTGAACGCCAGTTCGCGTCCATCGGGCGAGAAACGCGGCTGCACATCCCAGGCCCGACCGCTGGTCAGTCGCCGGGCCTGGCCGCCCTGGAGGGGCAGCAGATAGATATCGCCCAGCATGGAGAATGCCAGCGTGCGCCCGTCCGGACTGAGGTCGAGATCGAGCCAGGTGCCCTGGTCGACGCTGAACCGCACAGTCTGGCTGGGACCATGCGCGGCGTTGACATCCCAGCTCGGCTTTTCATCGGCGGCATGGGCGACGCAGGCGGCCAGCAGCAGTGGCAGGCCGGCAATGCGGTTCAGGCGAAGGTTCGGGCGAAAGCTCGACATGGACGGTCCCGGCGGAGATGGAACGGCGAATCCTACCAGCGTTGGCATACCGCCGCCGATGCCCGGTTGGAGAACCGGCGGGCAAAGCAGAAACGGAACAGGGCCCCGGCCGAAGCGCGGGGCCCTGTCGGATTGCCGGAATCGAACCGGGCGACTTACTGCGCAGTCACCTCGACATCATCGATCAGCCAGCCAAGGAAGTTGTTGGCGGTGCCATCGACGCTGTCGAAGAAGAACCGGACCCGGAACTGCGACGTGGCGAAGCTGGACACATCCAGCGTCTCGGTCACGAAGCCATTGGTGGCGGCATCGCTCGAATCCCACTGGGCGATAGTGGTCCAGCTGGAACCGTTGTTGCTGCTCACCTCGACCCGCATGATGTCGAACTCGCCATTGAATGACTCGACCTGCCTGCGGCTGCTGAACTTCAGCGTTGCGGTGCTGAAGCCGCTGAGGTTGATCTGCGGCGAGCGTGCCCAGCCGGTCACCCGTGCGCCATTGCTGTAGGTGCAGTTCGGCGAAGCCTGGTTGAAGGCCAGCTTGTAGGAACCAGAGGCCGCCGCAGCGCAATCGCTGGACAGACGCCACAGATCGGCGGACGAGGAGGACTTGTTCCATCCGGTTGCTGCTCCGGCGTCGAAGTTGGCCGAGAACACCGTCTGACCGCCCGGCGGCGGCGGCGGAGTGCCGCCACCACCGCCCGCAGTGAGCGTATACAGCAGCAGGTTCGGCGAGCCGGTGCCGACATTGCTGATCACGTTCGGCGTGGCATTGTCGGTCAGCGCCGCCTTGATCTGGGCGACCGTCCAGGTCGGGTTCTCTTCGACCAGCAGGGCGGCGGCGCCGGCCACGTGCGGCGAGGCCATCGACGTGCCGCTGATGGTATTGGTCGCCGTATTGGACGTGCTCCAGGCGGAGGTAATGCTCGAACCGGGCGCAAAGATCTCCAGGCAGGTGCCAAAGTTGGAGAACGAGGAACGGGCATCGCTGCTGGTGGTCGAGCCCACCGTATAGGCAGTCGCGGCGCGAGCCGGCGAGCTGTTGCATGCGTTGGCATTGTCGTTACCGGCCGCCGCAACGAACAGCACGCCGGCCGCAGTCGCGTTATTGACCGCAGTGTCCAGCGCCGAGGAAGCGCCGCCACCGAGGCTCATGTTGGCCACGGCGGTTTTCGACTGGCTGGCCTGCTGATTGGCGACAAAATCCACGCCGGCAATCACGCCGGCATTGCTGCCCGACCCGTTGCAGCCCAGTACGCGCACTGCGTACAGAGTCGCGTCCTTGGCGACGCCGTAGGTCTCGCCACCGGCGGTGCCGGCGACGTGGGTGCCGTGGCCGTTGCAGTCGTTGGTGCCGTTGCCGTCGTTGATGGCGGTGAAGCCAGAAACCACCCGCCCGCTGAAATCGACGTGGCTGGCGCGGATGCCGGTATCGATGATGTAGACGTTGACGCCGGTGCCGCTGAAATTGAAGGTGTAGGCGTTGTTCAGCGGCAGATTGCGCTGATCGACCCGGTCCAGGCCCCAGGTGGCCGGCGACTGGGTGGCGACCAAGGCCACTTCCTGATCGGCTTCGATGTAGGCCACGTTGGGATTGCGGGCCAGGGCGCGCGCCTGAGCTTCGGTCATGCGCACCGAGAAGCCGTTCAGGGCGCGGCTGAAGACGTGCTGGATGTCGAGGTTCTGCGATCGCGCGGCCTGCGCGGCAAACGTGGACGCGCCCATGGCGCCCTCGTTCAGCACCACGATGTAGCTGTCGTGGATGCGCTTGTCGCTGTCGAGTGCGCGGAGCTTTCCTTCCGCGCCGTCGCCGGACTGGCCGAATGCCATGCCGGCAGCCAGGGTAAGTCCGATGGCCAAGGCGGATTTCTTCACGTATCGGTTCATGTGCTCACTCCTTTGATGCTGCGCGATGACGCAGCTCGATGGGATTGAAGGCTCCGAGGGATATCGAAACCTTCCTGGCCGCCCGAATCCGTCGCGCGAACGCTCGATCGCGTCCCGACCAACCACAGCTTGCACACCACGAACCACGGCAAACGGCCACGCTGGCTGTCCGGACATCGACACCGCCCAATCCCTGGATCCGCTGCACCGCCCGACCCATCGTGGAATTACGCAGGCACCCCCGCCCCGGCAGCCCTGTGAAGCTAGCGCGGACAGACTCCGGAATGAGTAGCGATGGTCACAAAGCGGAGTCCGCGCATCGATTTGCGTGCTTTTTTGAGCCTGTCGTCACATTTCTGTGGCGCCGACGAGCCGTTTTTGACGCGGCTGCACAATCCGCTACAGCCGCTCAAGCTCTGCTGACGCCGATCGGAAGCGCGGCCAGACGCGCCATTTCACCGCGCTCCATCAGCGTCGGATCGGCCAAGGCGGCCAGCGCGAAATCATGTGCGTCCTCGCCCCAGAACAGATGTCCGGCAAGCGCCAGGGTCGGCACGCCGAACACGCCAGCCGCCAATGCTTCATCGGTATTGCGTCGCAGTTGTTCACGCACCGATTGGGCGGTCGTGGCGGTCGCGGGATCGGGCAGGCCCAGACGCGCCGCTACCGGTACCAGCGCGTCCAGTGTGTCGCCCCGCTCACCGCGCGCCCATATCCAGTCGAACAGGGCATCGACCGCCTCCGGCGTTGCACCCGCCGCCAGACACAAACGCAGCGCGGCCAGCGGATTGAACGGGTGCGCGGGCGGAAAGCGCATCGGCAGGCCGCGCTGCTGCGCCCGCCACTGCGCGTGGCGATAGGTAAATTCCCGCTTGCCGGGAATCTCGGCCGGCCCCTTGTGATCGAGCGCCTTGAGCAGGCCGGCAAACAGGATCGGCCGAAGCGCGACTTCGCGCTCGGCCTTCAGCGCGCGCACGCGCGGCCAGTGCAGATAGGCGAACGGCGAGATGAAGTCGAAATACCAGACCACCGGGTCGCCCGGTTCGCCGCTGCCCCGCCCGATCAGTGCCAAAGCGCCAACACCAGCCCGATGAGCGTGAATTGCAGGGTGTGGTAGCCGGCATTGATCAGAAACAGCGCCATCGACTTGCGCTCGAACAGATAATTGATGCCGAAGCTGGCCGAAACCCAGAAAAGACCGGCCGAAAACCCAGCGCCCAGCCCCAATGCCAGCGAGGGCTTGGGCCCCAGAAACAGCGCGAAAACCAAAGCCGCCAGCAGGCTGAGCACGAAGCTGGCGCCAAAGATCACCGCCACATTGCCGGACTGCAACTCGGCATCGCTCAATCCAGCGGCGCGCTGCCAGGCGCGCCCGAACAACACCGGCGAGTACCACATTCCACCCAGCACGAAACTGGAAACGGCGGCGGCGAGCACCGCCCAGACGTTGAACTCAGGCATGTTCTGACTCCTCTCATTGGCTGCCCCCAAAACCCGGTTCGAGGCGTCGACGCGCCCGAGCCCCGCCTACTATCGAACACTGTGGCGGTCGGCGCCAGTGAACGGGCCGAAGCGCGACGCCCTGCCGTCAGCGCGCTGGGTAGGCGCGCGGCAGCCTGCCCTCGGGCCGGAGATACCGGTCGCGCAGTTCGGTCTGACGCGACACCAGTGGTCGCTCCACGCCGCCCAGCCACATGCGCTCGGCCATGGTGTTCACTTCCAGCGGGTCGCCAGACCACAGCACCAGATCGGCCTGCTTGCCGACCTCGATACTGCCCAGCTGCGCGCCCAGGCCAAAGGCCTCGGCCGGTACCCGGGTCAAGCCGGCCAGACCAGCCTCCCAGGGCAGGCCGTTGGCAACTGCATTGCCGGCCAACTGGCGCACCTTGCGGGCGTTGTGGCTGGCATCGCCGCTCTGGCTGAAACCGACCTTGACGCCAGCGGCGCGCAGCCGCGCGGCGGCATCCAGACGCGCGGCGATGGCGTCGAAACTGGCCGGCAGATTGGCCAGCGAATCGATGAACACCGGCACCCCGGCGGCGGCGATCCGGTCGGCGAGCAGCCAGCCTTCGGCCGCGCCCGAGAGCACCAGGCTGAATCGCTCGCGCTCGGCCAGCGCCAGTACGCGGCGGATGTCGGCGGCGCGATCGACCGAAACCACCAGACGACCGGCATCCAGTTGCCGCGCCAGCGCACCGCGACCGGCCGGCGTGAGCAGATTCGACGGCAGATGGATCGGTACCGCGCCGCGCGCTTCGGCAAAGGCCTGTGCCAGCAGCATGTACTGCGCGGCGCGGCTGTTCCCGGACAGAGGTGCGAGCCGACCACCGAGATTGACGAACAACGCGCTCGACTCGCCAAACGGCACGTCGAAGCCGCCATCCAGACGCACGGCAGCACCCTGCCCGGCGATGATCGAGCCGCCCTCGCCCGACCCGGCAGCCAGTACGGTCCAGCTCAGCCCGCCACGGCGGACGACCGGCAGCAGGGTCGAGCGCGGGTTGTAAGCCGTTGCGACATCGAATTCCGGGCGCATCTGCGGGACCAGCGGCGCCGGGTAGCTCAGCGCGCCGTCGTTGCCGGACGGCTCGGCCGACACTTCCTCGATGCCGATGCCGGTCAGCCCGGCAAACAGGCCCGGCGTCAGCGGGCGACCATCCGCCTCGATCACCAGCACGCCGTCCGGCGCGACCAGCCCTTGGCCGACCGCGCGAATGGTGCCGGCCTCGACCAGCACATCGGCGCCCTGCAGCGAACCCTGCGGGCCGACGGTGTGTACGGTGGCATTGCGGATCAGCACATTCTGGGCGATCGCCGGAGCCGACAGGCCGATCGCGAACAGCAGGGCCAGCACCGCGCACACCGGTCGCGCGCCCGAACGCCGCGAGGGCAGCGGCTGCGCCAGCGTGATGCGAACGGCGATCATGGCGTCACCTCCTGACCGAGCATGAAGTCCGAGACCGGCTGCAGACCCCGATCGGCGCTGTCGAACAGCAACGCGCCGTCGATGAATACCTTTTCCGGTTTGGCATAGACGCTGAACGGGTTGCCGTTCCACAGCACGACGTCGGCCATCTTGCCCAACGTCAGGGTGCCGGTATCGTCGAGCACGCCCAGCGAACGCGCCGCGTTTTCGGTCAGCCAGCGAATCGCCCGCTCGGGCGCAATCTGCAAACCCGCCTGACCGGCTGCGGCGATGACCTTGGCGGCTTCCTGATTGAGCCGCTGGATGCCTTCCGACGAATCCGAATGCACGATGGCGCAACCGCCCTCAGGGCGGTCGACCAGGGCGATGTTCTCCAGAATTCCGTCGTAGGCTTCCATCTTGAATCCCCACCAGTCGGCCCACAGCGCGCCGCAGATGTTCTCGCTGGCCAACGTGTCGGCCAGCTTGTAAGCCTCCACGCCGTGGTGGAAGGCGGCGATCTTGAACCCGAATTCTCGGGCCAGATCGATCATCAGCGCCATTTCGTCGGCCCGGTAGCAGTGAATGTGGACCTGAATTTCGCCGGCCAGCGCGCCGGCCAGGGTTTCCAGACGGAGATCGCGCTTGGGCGGTTTGCTCTCGTCATCATCGGCTTTTTTCTTGCCGTCAGCCTTGGCTTGCTTGGCCTCGTAGTCGGCCCACTGCCGCCGGTATTCGGCGGCCTCGATGAATGCCGCGCGATAACCGGCCAGATTGCCCATGCGGGTCATCGGCGCCTGGCCGCGCTCGCCGTAGACCCGCTTCGGGTTCTCGCCGCAGGCCATCTTCAGGCCATGCGGGGCGCCGGGAAACTTCATCGCCTGCACGCTGCCGGCGGCGACGTTCTTCAGGGTCACGCCGCGGCCACCGATCAGGTTGGCCGACCCGGGCAGCACCTGCATGGTAGTGACGCCACCGGCCAGCGCGGCCGCAAAACCGGGATCCTGCGGCCAGACGCCGTGCTCGGCCCAGACCTGGGCGGTGACCGGGCTGGTCACTTCGTTACCATCCGAGTGCGCTTCGGTGCCCGGGCTGGCGTAAACACCCAGATGCGAATGCACGTCGATCAACCCCGGCGTAAGCCATTTGCCTGCGCCATCGACGATAACCGCATCGCCCGGCGCATCCAGTCCCGCGCCCAAACCGACGATGCGACCTTCGCTCAGCAAAAGGTCGGTGGCCTCCAGCCGCTGACCGTCGCCGGTCAGCACCGTGGCGCCGCGGATCACAACCGGCGGCGAGGCGACCGGCGCATAGGTGCTGGCGAACGCTGCCGGCTCGGAGGCAAACGCCAGCGTGGTTGCGCCAATGAGCGCTGCTGCCAGTCCGATCTGATGGGGAAGACGCATGACGGCCTCTGGTGCGAGTCGGGAATGGGCAACCCTACATTCTCGCGACACCATCGGTATAGGCCATAGGTCATGGTCGGCGCTGTGAGCCTACAATGCGCCAACCACGACGACCAGAGAATCAGGAGGGTAACGATGAAAAACAAAGAAGACATCGTCAATAACTGGCTGCCCCGCTACACCGGCATTCCGGTCGAGGAATTCCCCCCGCACATCCTGCTGACCAATTTCGGCGGCTATCTGGACACCTTCTGCCGGCTGACCGGCGCGAAAGTGCGCGGCCTCGACCGGCCAATGGCCAGCGCGACCGCCGACGACATCATGATGATCAACTTCGGCATGGGCAGCGCCAACGCCGCCACCATGATGGATCTGCTCAGCGCGGTCAGTCCGCAGGCCGTGTTGTTTCTCGGCAAGTGCGGCGGGCTCAAGAAGAAGAACGCGCTCGGCGATCTGGTGCTGCCGATCGCCGCGATCCGCGGCGAGGGCACTTCAAACGACTACCTGCTGCCTGAAGTGCCCGCGCTGCCGGCGTTCGCCCTGCAGCGCGCTGTTTCCACCATGATCCGCGACCTCGGCCACGACTACTGGACCGGCACCGTGTACACCACCAACCGCCGGGTCTGGGAGCACGACACCCATTTCAAGGCCTACCTGCGCAAGACCCGCTGCATGGCCATCGACATGGAAACGGCGACCATTTTCGCCACCGGCTTCGCCAACTCGATCCCGTCCGGCGCGCTGCTGCTGGTGTCCGATCAACCGATGATCCCGGAAGGCGTAAAAACCGAGGCCAGTGACCAGATCGTCACCTCCAACTTTGTCGAGAACCACATCCAGATCGGCATCGAGGCCCTGCGCCTGATCCGTCGGCACGGCAAGTCGGTCAAGCACCTGCGCTTCGACTGACCCCACCTCAGGGCGATCCCCGCCCGGCGTGCGCCGCCGGATCATCGGCGCCGCAGATCAAGTGAAAGGCCCCGGGGTCGATCTGAAGGCCGGGGCAGGAGCGCGATGTCAGCCGAACCGGCCACTGCCGAACAAGCCGATCAGCCCGATGACGATCAGGTAGATGGCGACAATGAAGTTCAGCAACCGGGGCATGACCAGGATGAGTATCCCGGCGATCAGCGCGATGATCGGGGTCAGAGAGAGGTGCATGTTCATGGTGGTGTCCTCGTGATGGCCGGGCGGGAGCAGGTCAGCGGCACGCCCCGGCGGCGGGCGTCCGGTACTGCAACGCCCGCCGCAGAGTCCTGAAAGCCGCCCGCTGGATCAATGATCGTTGTCGATGCAACCGTCGTCCTTGCAATCCTCAGCCACGTCCTCCACCGCCGTTCCGACGCTCTGAACATCCTTTCCGGCGCCCGAGATGGTGTTGCAGGCGGCGAGCATGCCGGCGGCGAACAACGACAGCAGCAGCGTAATAAGCAGACGTTTCATGGTCGAATTCCTTGGGGTTGGGGGGTGGATGGGTGTCACCGATGCTGGGCGGCTCCTGCATGGGCCTGACGCTGCCCGGATGACGGGGTCGGGCTCGGTTCGCCCGTTCCTAGCGCTTGCGCCCGCCGACCAGCAGCACGCCACCGACGATGACCGCGACGACGCCGGCCCAGACCGGGACATTGACATGGCGCTTTTCGGCGATCGACAGGTTCATCGGGCCGATGCTGGCTTCGTGGGTTTCCTTGGTGTAGCTGAAGCCGCCATAGGCGAGCGCCAGGGCGCCAGCGACGATCAACAGCACGGCGGCGATCTTTCGGCTGTCCATGGTCAGATTCTCCTGCCCTGGATCACCCGGATCAGGATCACCACGATGGCAATGACCAGCAGGATGTGGATGAACCCGCCCAACGAGTACGAGGTGACCAGACCCAGGGCCCAGAGGATGAGCAGGACGACGATGATGGTTTCGAGCATGGCGGTTGTCCCCGGACGGATGATGGACGGCGGAGTGCTCAACCGTGCATCAGCGTACCGGATCGTGTCTGTACGGCAGCACACCAACGCGCCATGCCGGAAAATAAGGGCCTGATCCGTCGGCGCGGCAAGTCGGCCAAGCACCTGCGCTCCAATTGACCATCGGCTGGTGTTGGTGGCCGGGTGTTTGCCCGGGCGGCGCGTCGTTCAGTCGGGCACGTGAATGCACTGCTTGATGTGCTTGAGGTGGGCGACGATGGTGAAGGTCATCACCACCAGCAGCGACCACGAACTCCATTTGCCAACGTGAACCGCCGACCAGGCACCAAGCTGCTCGGGGTACTGCCAGACGCCGTGAAAGGTTCCGAAGTTTTCCGCCAGCCAGATGAAGAAGCCGATCAGCGCGAAGGCCAACAGCATCGGCATGCGCCGGTCGCGATCGTAGGGGCGAAAGATCACCGTGGTGCGGGCATACAGGCCCAGCGCGCAGGCCGCGATGTACCAGCGCCAGTCGCCGATATGGTGATGGGTGAAGAAGTTCGCGTAGATCAGCAGCGCGATCAGCGTGGCCAGCCAGTACGGCGGATGATGGCGGATGCGCACATCCAGCAACCGCCAGGCCTGAATGATGTAGCTGCCCACCGCGGCATACATGAACCCGGCGAACAGCGGCACGCCAAGAACCTTGGTCCAGGCCGCGTCGGGATAGCTCCACGAGCCGATCGCCGGAGAGACTTTGTACGCCTCCAGCGCGAAGCCGATCAGATGAAACAGGCCGATCGCCTTGGCCTCGTCCACGCTCTCCAGCCCCGAACGCAGCAGCCAAGCCTGAATGATCAGGGCAATCAACAGCAGTGCGTCGTAGCGCGGCAGCAGCCAGATGCCCTCGCGCGGCACCAGCAGGATGGCAGCGAAGATCAGTCCGGCGAACAGACAGGAGCGCGCCTCCTTGATGCCGAACCAGACGAACTCCAGTGCGAACCGGCGTGGACCCGACAGATCGGCCAGCGCGGGTGGGTGGAGCAGATGGACATCGAGCCGCCGGAGCGCCATGGGACCTGCCAGTAACGGGAGAATTCGGGTGGTGGGCATGAACCCGCCGGCAGCATAGCCTGTCGGCCGGTTCGGGCTGAAGCCCTGTCATCGGGCCGCCATCTGTCGGTCATGCGGCTGCGATGCACCGGGCCCAGTCTTTGTCGGCGGGCACACTTCGGGGCGAAGCATGAAACCGCTACGGCTGCGCAGCATCTTTCTCTCCGACGTTCACCTCGGAACCCCCGACTGCAAATCCGCCTACCTGCTGGACTTCCTCAGGCGCAGCGAGAGCGACTATCTCTACCTGGTGGGCGACATCGTCGACTTCGAAGCGCTGAGCAGGCGCAGCCACTGGCCCGCCGAACACAGCGCCATCGTCGGGGAGATTCTGGCCAAGGCCGAATCGGGAACCCAGGTGATCTACATCCCCGGCAACCACGACTGCGCCATGCGCGGCCTGGCGGGTCAGCGGATCGGCCAGGTCGAGGTTCGACTCGATGCGCTCCACGTCGGCGCCGACGGCAGACGGTTCAGGGTCAGCCATGGCGACGAGTACGACCCGGCCGATCACGGTCCCGGCTGGCTGCATTCGATCGGCGACCCGGCGTACCGATTCATGTGCTGGGCCAACCGCGTGCTGCACCGGGTCCGCTGCCGGTTCGGCCTGGACTATCTGCCGCTATCGGCGATCGCCAAGTCGCGGATCGGACCGGCGCTGAACTACATTCGGCGATTCGAGCACACCGCATCGGCGCATGCTGCCGCGTTGGGCCTCGATGGTCATATCTGCGGGCACATTCATTTCGGCGGCATTCGCACGGTCAACGGCGTGCTTTACTGCAACGATGGCGACTGGGTGGAGCACTGCACCGCCCTCACCGAAGATGCCGATGGCCGACTCGAACTGCTGCACTGGAGCGAGCAGCGAATCACCCTGGTTCAAGACCGCGAAGAAGCCCGCACGCACTGGCCGGCGCCGTCAGCCGCATTCGCCTCGCTGGCCATCGCCATGGGCACACTCGCCCCGACCGGAGCGACACTGACCGGCAGCACCCCCATGCGCCAGGCAATGGTTTCCCGCCCGACTGGATGAGCAGGGCGACGCAGTGCGTGAGCAGGACGTGCGCAGGGCGGCTCGGCCATCAATTCGATCCTTTCGGTCATGGATCGGTCCGGTGACCGGCATCACGCTGCCGGTTACCACGGCGACGGGCTGCCCGGAGCACGCGCGGCGCCGCTGATCGAAACCCGCACGCCATTCAGGAGCACAGTCATGGCCATTTTCAAAACCCTCATCCTGTCGGCCGCCGCGTTCGGCCTGTCGATTCTCAGCGCCGCTGCGCTGGCCGAAGTGCGCACCGAGGTGGTCGATTATCAGATCGATGGCGAGCCGTTTCGCGGCCTGATCGCCTACGACGACGCGTTTGAAGGACAGCGGCCCGGCGTCATCGTGGTCCACGAGTGGTGGGGCCACAACGACTACCAGCGCGAGCGCGCCAAGGCGCTGGCGGCGCTCGGCTACACGGCGTTCGCCATCGACATGTACGGTGCCGGAAAGCAGGGCAGCACGCCGGATGAGGCCGGCGCGCTGATGGGTGCGGTGATGTCCGATCCGGCCGCGCTGGAGAAGCGGTTCAACACCGCCCTGAAACTGCTGCGCGAGCATCCGCGCACCGAGCAAGCCAAGATTGCCGCGCTGGGCTATTGCTTCGGCGGCGGCGTGGTGCTGCACATGGCCCGTCAGGGCATCGAATTGGCCGGAATCGGCAGCATGCACGGCATCCTGTCCAGCCCGGTGCCGGCCGAATCGGGTTCGGTCAAGACTCCGCTGCAAATCTATACCGGCGGCGCCGACCCGTTCGTGCCGACCGAACAGGTCAGCGGCTTCGTCAGCGAGATGCTGCAGGCGGGTGCGCGCTTCGATCTGATCACCTTCCCCGGCGCCCAGCACGCCTTCAGCAACCCGGCCGCGACCGACGCAGGCAAGCGATTCGGCATTCCCCTGGCCTATAACGCCGACGCCGACCGCGTGTCCTGGGCCGGTTTCACGGAGTTCCTGCAGGACGTTTTCGACGACAGCAGCGCACCCTGAGGCCGTTGCGCCCGCGAAGGCCGGCGCCCGGAGCAAGCGCTCGCGCCGGCCTTCGACTCACCGAGTGCCGTCCCTCCCACGGCCGGTTTTGGTCGCCTGAAAGCCCGCCACGCTCAGGCTCGGGCGCTTTCCCGTGTCGGGCTGCGTTGGGGTGTCCGCAATACACCGCATGGCGCCACATCGCAGACCGAACAGCTATCAAGCCGACGCTGGCTGCCCGGCTCCGTTGCCTGCGCGCTCAGGGACCGCTGGCGTGCAGAGAAACGCCTGCAGCTGCTCCGCCACCGGCTCGGGGGTTTCCATGTGCAGATGGTGGCCACCCGGCAGCACTGATACCGCGATATCGGGCACGCTGGCCAGGCGCGCATCTCGCAATTCCGGGGTGAAATAGGGCTGCGACTGCGCTGCGGCGATCAGCAGCGTGGGGCACTCGATGCCCGCCAGCCAGGCCCGAACCGTGGCTTCCTCGGCGCGTTGCGGCGAGGCCAGGGTCAGGCGCGGATCGCTGCGCCAGACATAACCGCCTTCCACACCGGCCACGCCGCGCTCGACCAGCAGGCGGGCGACCGGTTCGGTCAACGCATTGGCCGCCATGCGGGTACGCACGGCGGCGGCCAGATCGCGAAATACCCGCAGCTGTTTGCCGGCCAGCGCGCGACGCCCGGCAATCCCTTCGCGCAAACGGGCCAATGCGGTTTCCGGCGCACCGGACAACACGCCCAATGCCTCGATCAGGGCCAGACGCCGGACACGCTCCGGCGCCGCCGCCGCCGTCATCGAGCAGATCGCCCCACCCAGCGAATGACCGAGCAGGCAGGCGTGCTGCCAGCCCAGGGCATCCAGTGCCGCGAGCACATCTTCAACCCAACCGGCGAGGGTGTATTCAGCGCCCGACGGCCGATGGTCGGACAGGCCATGGCCGGGCAGATCGATGGCGGCCACGTCGCAGCCCGGCAAATGCGACAGGATCGGAACGAAGCTGGCCGCATTGTCCAGCCAGCCGTGCACGGCCAATACCCGCAAGCCATCGGACGGTCCGTGGCGCAGCACCCCCAGCCGCCCGCGCGGCGTTTCCAGCATCAGCTCGCGCATCAGGCGGACCAACCGTCCAGGTGACGGCGAACCAGCGCCGCCATCATGTTCGCGTGGCCCGCGCTGGCGTTGAGGCAAGGAATGTAATGCAGGGTTTCGCCGCCATTGGCGACGAACAGCTCGGCGTTTTCGTGGCCTATCTCGTCGATGGTCTCGATACAGTCCACCGCAAAACCCGGGCAAACGACATCGACCCGACGCATGCCGGAGGTGGCCAGTTCGACAAGCGTGGCATCGGTATAGGGCTGCAACCACGGCTCACGACCGAAGCGCGACTGAAAGGTGACGCGCCAAGCGTCGGCCGACAGCCCAAGCCGCTCGGCAATCGCCTGAGCGCCGGCCCGGCATTGGTCCGGGTAAGGATCGCCGGCGCGGGCGAAGCGCTCGGGCAGCCCGTGGAACGAAAACAGCAGCAGCTCGCCGCTGCCGTGTTCGGCGCGATCCCGACGGATCGAGTCGGCGATCGCATCCAGCCAACCCGGATCCAGATGGTAATCGGCTACGAACCGCAGGCTGGGCACCCGGCGCCACCGACTGAAGGTCTTGGCGACCGCATCGAAGACCGACCCGGACGTGCTTGCCGAGTACTGCGGATACAGCGGCACCACCAGCACGCGATCCAGACCGTCGGCCGCCAGCTGACGCAACACATCGGGCACCGACGGTTTGCCGTAACGCATGGCCAAGCGGACCCTGGCTTCGGGCAGCTGCTGCTGCACGGCATCGACCAGACCCTGACTCAGGGTCAACAGCGGCGAGCCGCCCTCACCCCAGACCCGGGCGTAGTTTTTCGCCACCCGGGGCGAACGCAGCGGCAGGATCACGAAGTGCAGAATGGCGCACCACAGCCAGCGGGTCAGATCAACAACGCGATAATCGTGCAGAAATTCCGCGAGATAGCGCCTGACCGCGGACGCGGTGGGCGCGTCGGGAGTGCCCAGATTGACCAAAAGTACGGCCGGCTTGCCGCCACCGGCCTGACCGTCGAAAAACGCATGACTCATGGTGGCGCTCCCAGAAATTGCAGGCAGATTATCATTCACCGCGTGCAGCCCCTGCTCACCGTCGATTCAGCGCCGGGGCACATACTCGAACGATCATCACCGTTTCAGGAGAGTCCCATGTCGCGCATTGCCGCCTTGCTTCTATGTGTTTCCATCCTGCTGCCGGCCACCGTGTGGGCCGGCCCCGAGGAAGAGGAAAAGCTCGCCCAGGCGGTCGCTGTCCTGGACAAGCTGATGCTGGTCCCCGAGCAATCGATTCCCGAAGCACTGTTGCGCGATGCCCACGCGGTCGCCGTGGTGCCCAATGTGTTCAAGGCCGCGCTGGTATTCGGTGGACGGCGCGGCACCGGAGTCATTTCGGTGCGCCGCGCCGACGGCACCTGGAGCCACCCCAGCTTCATGGCGCTGACCGGCGGCAGTTTCGGGTTTCAAGCCGGGTTGCAGAGTTCCGACGTGATTCTGGTGTTCCGCACCCAGCGCGGCGTGGACAACATCATCCGCGGCAAATTCACACTCGGCGCCGATGCGTCGGTGGCCGCCGGCCCGGTTGGCCGCAACGCCCAGGCGTCGACCGACGAGCAGCTCAAGGCGGAAATCTATGCCTGGTCGCGGGCACGCGGGTTGTTCGCCGGAGTCGCGCTGGACGGCGCCGTGCTCAATGTCGACCACGACGCCAATGCTGCGGTTTACGGCCCCGAAACCACGCCCAGGGCTGTTTTCGAGGGCCGGGTGGAGCGCGGCTCGGAACAGGTCGTCGACTTCCGCGACCGCCTGGAAGAATACAGCTCCCGCTGAGACCGGAACGGCTATGTAACTTACATCGATACGAATGGCTTCCAGCTGCGCTATGCTGGCGGCCCGGTTCCACTCCACCCCACTCCACAGGTAGCAACACCATGTCTCCCAGCATCTGGCAAATTCTGATTGTCCTGGTCATTGTTCTGTTGTTGTTCGGCACCAAGCGGTTGCGCAACGTCGGCTCGGACCTTGGCGCAGCGATCAAAGGCTTCCGCAAGGGGATGTCCGACGGCGAGGAAAAGCAAACCGAGCAGCTCAATAAGGACGCCGCCGAGGACGCGACTGTGAAGGAATCCGATCGCACCGAGAGCGGCACGCGCTGATCTTCGAGAGGCGCCATGTTCGACATCGGTTTCAGCGAGATACTGCTTCTCGCGATAATGGCATTGCTCGTACTCGGGCCCGAGCGACTGCCCAAGGCCGCCCGTTTGCTCGGTGCGTCCTTGCGCAAGGCCAAGGCCAGCTGGCATTCGGTCAAGGCCGAGCTTGAAGAGGAAATCGCGCAGTCCGAGCTGAAGGAAACCCTCAAGAACACCTCCGAGGAACTGCGCAAGGCCGGCAAGGATTTCGACACCGTCACCCGCAAGGATCTGCTCAACCCGGTCAATCAGGCGGTCGGCGACACCCGCAAGGCGGTCAATTCCGCCAAGTCGTCGGCGAAGTTTTCGAATGAAGTCCTCAAGGCCGACACCGCCGCGCGCACCGCTGCCGCCGCCAAGGCCGCCCGGGAAGCCGCCGCCGCGCGCGCCGCTGCCGCCGCTGCCAGCGCGCCCGCTGCGGTCGCCGCCGCTGAAACCGCCGACCCCCCGTCCAATCCTGGCGAAAGCACCAACGACGACCAAGCGACATGAGCAAGTTCGCCGATGAGGCCACCGAAGAAACGTTCTTTGGCCACCTGCTCGAGCTGCGCACGCGGATCATGCGCGCACTGCTGGCGGTTACGGTCGCCTTTCTTGCCTTGCTGCCCTTCGCCCAGGAAATCTACGCACAGTTCGCCCTCCCGCTGCTGAGCCAGCTGCCCAGCGGTGGCCAGATCATCGCCATCGATGTCGCCAGCCCGTTCTTCGCGCCGATAAAACTGGCCTTCGTACTGGCGCTGATGATCGCCATGCCGGTCATGCTGTATCAGATTTGGGCCTTCGTGGCGCCGGGCCTGTACCGCCGCGAGCAACGTCTGGCCAAGCCGCTGCTGTTCTCCGCCACGGCGCTGTTCTACATCGGCTGCGCATTCGCCTGGTTCCTGGTGCTGCCGCTGGTGTTCGGCTTCCTCACCGCCGTCACCCCGGAAGGCGTGGCGATGATGACCGACATCAACCGCTACCTGGACTTCGTGCTGCTGATTTTCATGGCCTTCGGCCTGAGCTTCGAGCTGCCGGTCGCGGTGGTGATTCTTGCTGCGCTGGGCTGGGTCAACGTCGAGCAGCTCAAGGCCTCGCGTTCCTATGTGGTGGTCGGGATTTTCATCCTGGCAGCCATCGTTACTCCGCCGGACGTGATTTCCCAGGTGCTGCTGGCAATCCCGATGGTCATCCTCTATGAAATCGGCATCATCGCGGCGCGGGCCTTGGCACGCAGCGACGAGGAACTTGAACGGGACGCCGACGAAGCCTGACCGGCGACGCGGAGCAGCATCAAAACTCGGCCTGGACCTGCGGTGGTGAATCGTCGTCATTCCTGACCGGGTCGGCGAGAGTGTCCCGCCACGCCAGATAGGTTGCGCCGGCCAGCATTGCGACAGCAGCCAGCGTGCCCAACAGGAAGATTCCGAAGCTCAACAGATTGCCGACGATCGGCGCGATCAGCCCGCCGACCAGCCCGGCCAGCGTGGCAACCAGACCGACCACCAGAACACCCAGAAACAGGCCCAGGAAGCCGACTGCCAGCGCGACCAGCAGCGCCGGCAGATTGCGCATCGTGGCGCCGAACGCGTCGCGGACGGCAGCCAGCGGGGTTCGTCCGGCCAGCATCACCTGCGGTACCGACAGCGCCAGCAAGGCCATCGACAGGACGTTGATCGTCAGGTTGGCCAGACTGAGCAGGCCGGCGTTTTCCGGCTGCGGCACCGCCGCCGGATCGAAACCCTGCCCGGGACTCAAGCCATCGAGAAACGCCCCGTAACGGGCCAGGAAGTCGTCTCCTCCCAGCCAGTCGAGCAGCAGAAGATTGAGACCGATTGACGCCACCTGGATCAGCCCGAGACTCGCCAGCGGCAGCAGCCGGCCGCCGACGAAACCGGCGAAGACCCCTGTCGCCCCCGCACTCTCGCCGTGATCGACCCGCGCGATGACCGAGATCAGTCCGGCCATCAGTACCGGCTGCAGGGCGATCACCAGAATCATCAGCGGTATCAGCCGGGCGACACCTTGTCCCACGGAGGCCGCGCCTTCCTGACCCGGCATCAGCAGGATGGCCCCCGCGATGGTCGCCGCCAACGCGGTCACGATGGCCAATAGAGCCGCGCCCAAGACTGCGGCCGGGCGCTTTCCGGCCATATCCAGAGACTCGCTGAGCCAGCTCAGCCCACGGCCGGCGGACACGGTTCGAATCGGCATCTGTGTTGCTCCTGAAGGCGGGTTACGGTGACCTGCGGGCAGCGTCGCACTGATGCTGCGCAGAATGCCGGCTGCCGCTGGCTATACTAGCGGATCGCCTCCACGTGCTTTCGACGATGCCCGCACCCAGCTTCCAGCAACTCATTCAGCGCCTCAACGACTATTGGGACCGTCAGGGCTGCACCCTGATTCAGCCATTGGATCTCGAAGTCGGTGCCGGCACCTTTCATCCGGCCACCTTTTTGCGCGCGCTTGGCCCGGAGCCCTGGAACGCCGCCTATGTACAGCCGTGCCGGCGACCGACCGATGGCCGCTACGGCGACAACCCCAATCGGCTCCAGCGCTACTACCAGTATCAGGTGGTGATGAAGCCCAACCCGGATGACATCGTCGAGCGCTATTTCGAATCGCTGCGAGAGTTGGGCATCGACCCCTTGGTGCACGACCTGCGCCTGGTCGAGGACAACTGGGAATCGCCCACGCTGGGCGCCTGGGGCCTGGGCTGGGAGGTCTGGCTCAACGGCATGGAGGTGACCCAGTTCACCTACTTCCAGCAAGCCGGTGGCCTGGAGTGCCGGCCGGTGACCGGCGAGATCACCTACGGTCTGGAGCGGCTGGCGATGTATCTTCAGGATGTCGACAACGTGTTCGATCTGCTCTGGACCCAAGGACCGCAGGGGCCGGTGTATTACCGCGATGTCTACCACCAGAACGAAGTCGAGCAATCGGCATACAACTTCGAGCACGCCGATGTGACCGAGCTGTTTCATCGCTTCGACGCCTGCGAGGCGGAAGCCAACGCGCTGGTCGCCCTGTCGCTGCCGCTGCCGGCCTACGAGCAGGTCTGCAAGGCCAGCCACTGCTTCAACCTGCTCGATGCCCGGCGCGCGATTTCGGTAACCGAACGCCAGCGCTTCATTCTCCGGGTTCGCGGCATGTCCCGGGCGGTGGCCGAGGCCTACCACGCTCAGCGCGAGAAACTCGGCTTCCCGGGCCTGCGCCAAACTGTCGGCGGGGAGGCGGCATGATGAACAACGCGCAATCGCTGCTGATCGAGTTGGGCACCGAGGAGCTGCCGGTCAAGGCACTGCCGGGGCTGGCCGAGGCATTCCTGGACGCGGTCAAGGCAAGCTTGGAGCGACGCCAGATCGGATTCGACAGCCAGGCCGCACGCGCCCTGTACGGGCCACGTCGGCTAGCCGTGCTGGTGCCGGGCGTTGAGGCTCAGCAACCGACCCAGAACAGCGAACGCCGTGGGCCGGCGGTCAGCGCGGGATACGGCGCGGACGGCGAGCCCAGCAAGGCACTGCTCGGTTTTGCCGCCAGCTGCGGGGTCGATGTTCGCCAGCTGCGCACGGTGGAGACCGACAAGGGCGCCTGGTTCGTTTTTCGTCAGAGCACGCCGGGTGCCGCCACGATGGCGCTGGTGCCGGAGATCCTGCACGAGGCCGTCAAGGCCCTGCCGGTACCCAAGCCGATGCGCTGGTCCGACCACGATTTTGCGTTCGCCCGGCCGCTGCACTGGCTGGTCGTGCTGCTCGGCGACAAGGTGGTCGACGTCGAGCTGTTCGGAATCGCCAGCAACCGGATGAGTCGCGGGCACCGGTTTCATCATCCCAAGTCGGTCTGGGTCGGCAGTGCCGACGATTACATCGAAGTGCTGCGCCAGACCCGCGTGCTGGCCGACCCTGACGAGCGCCGGGCCACCATCCGCAGCGAAGTGGAGCAGGCGGCGCAGCGCGCCGGCGGCCAGGCGCGGATCGACGCTGGCGTGCTGGAAGAGGTCAATTGCCTCACCGAATGGCCCAAGGCCGTGCTGTGCGGTTTCGAACCGAAGTATCTGGAAGTTCCGGCCGAGGCGCTGATCGCCACGATGGAAGCCAACCAGAAGTTCTTCCCGGTGCTCGACGCCGAAGGCCGCCTCAGCGCGCACTTCGTGGGTGTCGCCAATATCGATTCCAGCGACCCCCAACAGGTCCGCAAGGGCTACGAGCGGGTCATTCGCCCGCGCTTCGCCGATGCACAGTTCTTCTTCACCGAAGACCGCAAGCAAGGCTTGGCCGACATGGCCGCAGGGCTGGCCAGTGTCACCTACCAGCAAAAGCTGGGCAGCATCGCCGACAAGGTGGCGCGGGTGAGCCGGTTGGCGGAGTCCTTGGCCGCAGAAGTGGGCATCGACCCGGCCAGTGCCGCGCGCGCGGCAGGGTTGGCCAAGGCTGACCTGCAATCGCGCCTGGTCGGCGAGTTTCCGGAGTTGCAGGGCATTGCCGGGCGCTATTACGCCGTCGCCGAAGGCGAGACCGCGGAGATCGCATTCGCCATTGACGAGTCTTACCAGCCGCGTTTCGCCGGCGACAGCATTGCCGCGACGCCGCTGGGCCAGTTGCTGGCGATCGCCGAGCGGCTCGACACGCTGGCCGGTGGCTTTGCCGCCGGCCTGAAGCCGACCGGCAACAAGGATCCGTTCGCCCTGCGCCGCGCGGCGCTGGGGCTGGCGCGCACGCTGATCGAAGGCACATTGGACATCGACCTTCGGAAGGCACTTGCAGACGCCAAAGACGGAATTGACTGGGCCTTCCTGTATGCCCAAGGCGATCAGAAGAGCACTGCGGGTAAGCAAGCCGAAAAGTCCGGCGTCAAAGTCGACTCGGCTAAGACCAATAAGGTCAGCCATGGTCTTTTGGTCCACGAGGATGAACTCTACGACTTCATCCTCGACCGGCTTCGCGGCTACTTTGCCGAACGCGGCGTTGCCGGCGATCACTTCGAGGCGGTGGCGACATCGCGACCGGCGTCGCTGTCCGATTTCGGTGGCCGCCTGCACGCGGTGTCCGAGTTCATCGCATTGCCCGAAGCCGCTGCGCTGGCCGCCGCCAACAAGCGGATCGGCAACATTCTCAAGAAGACCGATGTCGAGATTCCGGACAAGGTGTCGCGCACCCGACTGCTGGAGCCGGCCGAGATTGCGCTGGCTGAGTCGGTCGAATCGGCCATCCGCGAAACCGAGTCCGCGCTGACTCAGCGCGACTATGTCGCGGTGCTCAAGCGCTTGGCGTGGCTGCGCGCGCCGGTAGATGAGTTCTTCGATCAAGTGATGGTGATGGCCGACGACCCGGCGCTGCGCGAGAACCGGCTGGCGATTCTCAAGCGGCTGTCCGACCGTTTCCATGCGGTGGCCGATATCGGACGACTGTCGCTGGCCGAGTGAGGACGGCCAGCAGCGCCGCTCGGACCGGCCGGAAACGTTGGCCGCAAGGCCGGATGGAAACCGTCTGCCCGCACGCGACGGGCTCACCGACGACTCGGCCGCGCCAACGCCTGCGCTCACGCCACGTTGCGCGTGGCCGGCTATCCTGATGCCATGACCTTGTACCGACCCGTCGATTGGCGGCGAGTCCGGGCCGCGTGCGTGCTGCTGCTCTGTTTTGCGCTGACGCCACTGGCCCAGGCGGAACGATTGGCCGACGTCACCGTCACCGGACTGAACAAGACACAGGCCGACAGCGTTCGCGCTTCGCTCTCGCTGACGCAGCTGACCGATGTCCAGCGCGAGTCGCTGACACCGGGCCGGCTGGCCTTCCTGCTGCGCCGCGCCGAGCGCGAGTCGCTGACCGCGCTGGAGCCGTTCGGGCTCTACAACGCATCCGTCGAAGTCGCCACCGAGGCCGGCGGCGACGGCATCCGGGTGCGCATCGCGGTCGAGCCGGGCGAGCCGGTCCGGGTCACCGAAAGCACCATTCGGGTCGCCGGCCCGGCCGGTGAGGAGGACAGCATCACCGCGCTGATCACGGCATTCAGGCCATCGGTGGGACAGGTCTTCGTTCACAGCCGCTATGAGAACAGCAAATCGGCCATTGCCCGCGAGCTGGCGCGGCGCGGCTATTTCGCCGCCGACACAGAACGCGCCCGGGTCGAGATCATCCGTGCCGAGCACAGCGCGCGCATCGACCTGAGCTGGATCGGCGGACCGCGCTACCGTCTGGGCGAGGCCCGCTTCGAGGGTTCGCCGCTTCGACCCGACCTGCTCGACCCGCTGCGACCGTGGCGCGCCGGCGATCCGTACCACCAGGACGCCCTGCTTGAGTTCCAGCAGCGATTGACCGACCTCGATTACTTCTCGGTGGTCGATGTCCGACCCGATGTCGAAACCGAACCCGGCGCGGCGCCCGAGGCACCGGTTCTGGTCACCCTGACTCCAGCCAAGCCGAATGTCTACAGCGCCGCGCTGAGCTTCGGAACCGACAGCGGCGTCGGTACCCAACTCGGCTACGAGCGGCGCTGGCTGAACCGGCACGGCCACAAGTTCAAGGGCGAACTGCAGCTTGCCCAGCGCCGTCAGGCCGCCGTGGCCCAGTACCGCATTCCGGCCTTCGCCCGTGGCCCGGGCTGGTGGGCGCTGCGCGGCAGTTACCGGCAAGAGGAATTCGAAGGCTTTGATCTGTCCACCGCGGAACTCACCGCAGAGCGCACCTGGCGCTGGGGCCGATGGAACATGACCGCCGCCGGCACCGGCCAACGTGAAACGCTGAACGACAAGCGCGCGCGTTCGGCGATCCCGATCGTGACCAACAAGACGCTGGCCTACCCATCGCTGACCGCCCAGACCCGGCGCAGCGACGATCCGGTGTTCACCCGGCGCGGCTGGTCGCTGGATGCCACCGCGCGCGGCGGCAGCGATGCCCTGCTGTCCGACGTGAACTTCATTCAGTTGCGCGGCGAGGGTCGCTTCATCCGCGCGCTTTCGGATTCGATGCGTCTGCTGCTGCGCAGCGAGATTGGCGCAACCTGGGTAGAGGATGTCCAGGACCTGCCGGTCGGCCTGCGGTTTTTCGCCGGTGGCGACCGCAGCCTGCGCGGCTACGACCTGCGCACGGTCGGCCCGCGCATCGACGAAGCGGTGGTCGGCGGCCGCTACGTGATGGTCGGCAGCGCCGAGATCGATCACTACTTCAGCGGCAGCAAGTGGGGCATGGCGGCATTCGTCGATGCCGGTAATGTGGTCAACGAGATCGCCGATTACGACCCAGTGTTCGGCGCGGGTCTGGGCCTGCGCTGGCGTTCGCCGGTCGGCCCGATTCGTCTGGATCTGGCCCACGGTTTCGACAATCCGGATGAGAACTTCCGCATTCACCTGACCATCGGGCCGGACCTGTGAGTCGCTGGCTGCTCCGGCTGATGATTCTGTCGACTGGGCTGCTGCTGGTCGCTGCGCTATCGGTGTTCTGGCTGCTGGCCAGCGCGGACGGACGCGACTGGGCACTGGCGCGCGTGCGCGCGGCACTGCCCGATCTGGCGCTGGATTGGCAGCGCGCCGAAGGCCGGCTGGCCGGACCGCTGATGCTGCACGATGTCCGGATCGAGGGCGCGGGCTTCGCGCTGACGGCCGAGCGGCTGGCGCTCGATTGGCGCTGGGCTGGGCTGCTGCGCCGTGAACTGACCGTCACCGCATTGACCGTCGAGCAGGCCCGACTGGTGCACTGGCCGACAGAGCCTGCCGGGCCGGAGCCGACGAGTTTTGTCTGGCCCCGCGACCTGCCGATACTCGACCTGCCGCTGCGCATCGCGTTCGACGAGATCGAGATCACCGATCTGCGCATCGTCGAGCGCGACGCCAGCCCAGATGTCGCGCCCCTGCACATCGAACAGGCGCGGTCGCGGTTCGTGCTCGATCGCGACGCGCTGCACATCGATGCGCTGGATGTGGTGGCCGCCACCGGGCGACTGGGCGTGGTCGGCCAGTGGCAAAGCGGCCCATCGCCAGTCATCCATCTGGAAGCCGACTACCGGCCCGGTCACCCGGAGGCCGGCGACAGCCGGGTGCTTGTCATGGCGTCGGCCACGGCCGAGCGGGTTCGCCTGCAGGCCGAGGGCGTTGCGCCCCAAGCATTTTCGATCGATCTGCTGCTGGACGGCCTGGACGACGCGCTGCGCTGGCGGCTCGCGGTGGACGCGCCCGATGTGCAACCGGGCCTGCTCTGGCCCGGGCTCGCCGGCCGCTACGGTGCGCAACTGCAGGCCAGTGGCGATGCCGGCCAGGGCCAGGCCAGCGGCGCATTCGATCTGGATGGCTTCGCGCTGACGCTGGCCCCATCAACGGCCCGTCTGGATGACGCTCAGCTGGTGTTCGATGCTCTGCACCTGGGCCTGCTGGGTGGCGAACTGACGCTCAGCGGCCCGATCCAGCGGGCGGCGCCGCACCGGATCGACCTGGCCGCGCGCGCCCAAGCGCTGCGCTGGGGCAGCGGCACCAGCGCAACCCGGCTGTCGGACGGCGAGGCGCGGCTCAGCGGCACACTGGACGACTGGCTGGCGCAGGGCACGCTGGCGCTGCACCGGGTATCGGATCCGGCCGATGCCGCCACCGCCACCCTGACCGCACGCGGCGACCGCAGCCAGGCGCGGATCGAAGCGCTCAGCCTGGCGACCCCGATCGGCCAGGCCGATGCCTCCGGCGAAGTGGTCTGGCAGCCCGCCGTTTCCTGGGACGCCGAGGCGGTGCTCACCGACATCGACCCGTCCTACCTGCTGGCACACCTGCCGGGACAGCTTTCGGCGCGGATCCAGAGCACCGGTCGGCTGCCCGCCGCTGGCTCCGGCGCGACCGAGGCGGAGTTCGCGCTGAGTGAGCTGACCGGGACCCTGCGCGGACAGCCGGTCGCCGGCCGCGCCGGGCTGCGCTGGCGCGGCGACAGCGGCGACATCGATCTGGCGCTGACTTCCGGCGAATCGCGGCTTGCGCTGTCCGGTCGCATCGGCAGCCGGCTGGATCTGGAGGCCGAGTTTGGCGCGCTGCAATTGGCCGGCTGGCTGCCCGACATTGAAGGCCAGCTCGACGGCCAGCTCAGCCTGCGCGGCCAGCCGCACCGGCCGGCGATCGCCGCGGATCTGCACATGCGCAAGCTGCGCTACCCCGGCATGGCCGTCGCGCACGCGCACCTGCTGGGCAGCCTGCCCCAGGAGGGCAGTGACACGCTGGCACTGCGCGCCGAAGCGCTCGATCTGGCCGGCATTGCGGTCGCCACCCTGGGTCTCGAAGCCGCGGGCCGGGCTGACGCGATGGCACTCAGCCTGGACATCGACGATCCCACGTGGCAGATGACTGTTGCCGGTGAGGCCGCTCGAACCGCCAACGGCCGCTGGGCGGGCGAGTTGAGCCAACTTTCCGTGAACCTGCCCGAACCTGGGCCCAGCGGCTCGCTGGTGGCCGGGGCCGATCCATGGCGGCTGGATGTTCCCGCCCAGTGGTCATCGGCGACCGGGGGATTCAGCCTGTCCACCGCCTGTCTGGGCAGGGATGGTTCCCGCGTGTGTCTCGGCGCCGACGCCGGGCAAGGGTTCCGCGCCAGCGCGCGCGGGCTCGGGCTGTCGCTCACCGAGCCGTGGATCAACCGCAACGGCGGCCCGCTCGGCCGACCGGTACAGGCCGAGGGCGAGGTGAGCTTCGAAGCAGACTTCGCGCAGACGCCCGGCGGACCGTCCGGAACGTTGACGCTGCGCGCCGGTCCATCGCGCTGGAGCCAGACCGGCCTGGACGACAGCGAGCGGGTGCTGTTCGATTTTCTTGCGCTCGATGTCGAAGCCACCCTCGCCGATGGCCGGATCGAGTCGCGAGCCAGCCTGCGCCGAGCCGATGACGGCGGACTGGAGGCCGTGCTCGACACCGGGCTGGCAGCGGACAGCGCGCTGTCGGGTCGGGTCGATCTGAACGTGCTCGATCTGGCGTGGCTGGAGCTGCTGGCGCCCGACCTGGTCGAGCCGAAAGGCCAGCTGTTGGGTCGGCTTGAACTGTCGGGCCGGCGCGACGCGCCGGTCATCGCCGGGCAGGCGCGCCTGGAAAACTTCAGCGGCGAACTGCCGGTGCTCGGACTGCGGCTGCGCGACAGCCATCTCACGGCGAGCGCAACCGGGCCCTCCCGGCTGGCGTTGAGCGGCGCGCTGGACACCGGCGAAGGCGCGCTGGCGCTGACCGGTGGCCTGTCGCTGGACGGCAGCCAGCCGTGGCTGGATCTGGCGCTGCGCGGCGAGGACTTTCTTGCCGTCGACGACCCCGAACTGCGGCTGTTGGCCAGCCCACGACTCGACCTGGAGATCGACGCCAATCGGATCCAGCTGACCGGGGAACTCGACATCCCACGCGCCCGGGTCGACCTGGAAGGTATCGAGGGCGGCGCATCGACCAGCCCCGACGTGGTGGTGCTGGATCCGGACGACGAACGGGCCGGTCGACAGCTTCCGATCGCCGCCGACCTGCGGCTGCGGCTGGGCGACCGGGTACAGCTCAGCGGCCTGGGCCTCGACGGGCGACTGAGCGGCGCGCTGCGCATTCAGCAGGCCACAGGACGCAACGCCTTCGCCAGCGGCACACTGAACGTCAGCGGCAGCTACACGGCATTCGATACCGTCATCGAGATTGCTCGCGGCCGGCTGGCTTATGCCAACAGCCCGCTCGACAGCCCCAGTCTCGACATTCGCGCCGAGCGCCGCATCGGCGCCCAGATGGCCGGCGTACAGGTCCGCGGCACCCCGGCCGAACCGCGAACCACGCTGATTTCGGAGCCGGCCCTGGACAGCACCGAAACCCTGTCCTGGCTGGTGTTGGGCCGCCCGCTGCGCAGCGCCGGAGGCGACGACACCGAGCAACTGGGCGCCGCCGCGATGGCGCTGGGTGCTGGCGGCAATCTGCTCGCCGCGCAGATCGGCAGCCGGATCGGCCTGGACCTGGCCGTAGAGGATTCCAGCTCGCTCGGCGGCTCGGCGTTCACCGTCGGCAAGTACCTGTCGCCGCGCCTGCTGCTGACCTATGGCGTGTCGCTGCTGGGCAACGGCCAGGTGGTCGGCCTGCGCTACCAGCTGCCGCGCAGCTTCGAAGTTGAAGTGGAGTCCGGAATCGAACAGTCCGCCACCCTGAAGTGGCGCCTGGAGCGCTGAGCAGGCCTGCTCGGCCAAGCCAGGCGCACGCGGCGGCACAATCCGGCTATGCTTGCGCCATGCCGGTCCTGCTGATCGCCGATGATCACCCGCTGTTCCGCGAGGCGCTCAAGGGCGCCGTGGCGCGCGGCATCGGCCAAGCCGAGATCCACGAAGCCGATAGCGCACGCGCGCTGTTCGCGCTCATCGAACAGCATCCTGACGCCGACCTGCTGCTGCTGGATCTGCACATGCCCGGTGCCGAGGGTTTTGGCGCGCTGGTGCATCTGCGTGGCCTCTACCCGCAACTGCCGGTGGTGGTGGTCTCGGCGCACGAGGAGGCTTCGGTGATGCGTCGCGCGATGGACCACGGCGCGGCCGGTTTCATTCCCAAATCGGCCAACAGCGAGACGCTGATCCAGGCCATCAGCGCCGTGCTCGATGGTGAACTTTGGCTGCCGGCGGCGATCGACGAGGTGCCCGGCGTAAGCGACCAGGAGGCCGACATCGCCGCACGCATCCGCGACCTCACCCCGCAGCAATTGCGGGTGCTGGGCATGCTGGCCGAGGGCCTGCTCAACAAGCAGATCGGCTACGAGCTGGGCGTCTCCGAGGCGACTGTAAAGGCACACATGACCGCGATTCTGCGCAAGCTGGGCGCCAGCAACCGAACCCAGGCGGTCGTGCTGGCCAGCCAACTTACGCTCAAGCCACAGCCGCTCGGCACTTCGTTCGAGTGACCCGCCCACCCGGTCCATCGGCGCGGCCCGGCGTGAGAAACTGAGCCGCCGTCCCGCCGCTTTTTCGTCGCGCCATGAAGTGGATCATTCTCCTGCTGTTTCTGGGTTCCGCCGCCTTCGTGCATCTGCGCGGAAAGGTGCGCCACCGGATCGGGCGGCAGTTGACCGACCACTCCACTTTCATGGCGCCGATCAACCTGCTGATGTACGCCACCTCCAGCGTGCCGGGAAAGCCGTATCTGGATGTCGAGGCTTTTCCCAACCTGGCGCCGCTGCGCGACAACTGGCGCACGATCCGCGATGAGGCGCTGGCCCTGCGCGAAGCCCAGCGAATCAAGGCTTCGGACCGCTACAACGATGCCGGCTTCAATTCGTTTTTCCGGCGCGGCTGGAAACGTTTCTACCTCAAGTGGTACGGCGATGCGCACCCGTCCGCCGTGCAGCACTGTCCGCGCACCACGGCGCTGCTGGCCGGCATTCCGGAGGTGAAGGCCGCGATGTTCGCCGAGCTGCCGCCAGGCGCCGTACTGCAGAAGCACCGCGACCCGTATGCCGGGTCGCTGCGCTACCACCTGGGTCTGGTCACCCCGAACCACCCGGACTGCTCCATCAGCGTCGATGGCGAGGACTACCACTGGCGCGATGGCGAGGCGGTTATGTTCGACGAAACTTTCATCCATCACGCGCACAACGGCACCGAGGCCGACCGCATCATCCTGTTCTGCGATATCGAGCGGCCGCTGCGCTATGGCTGGGCACGGGCCATCAATCGTTTCCTGGCCCGCACCTTGATCGCCGGCAGCCAGTCACCCAACGAGGACGGCGATCCGACCGGCGGCGTCAATCGGGCATTCGGTGTGCTCTACCGGTTCCGGCTGTGGAACAAGCGCCTGAAGGCACGCAGCCGGTTTGCCTATTACGGCCTGCAGTGGTTGCTGATCGGCGGCTTTCTGCTGTGGCTGTTCTGGCCTGATTGACCTTCGCCGGCAGCCCTATCTGTCGACCCAAGCCGCCGAACGCTTGTGCTGAGCCGCGAGAAAGGCTCGCAGCGAAGCCGGCTTGAGGGGCTTGGTGAGGACCGGATAGCCCAGCTCCCGGGCACGGCGCTTGAGGCTGTCGCTGCCGTCGGCAGTCACCAGGGCGGCCGGGCGTGGGCCGTCGCACACGGCCATCAGGCCTTGCAGCGCTTCAAGGCCGTCGCCGCGATCATGCAGGTGATAGTCGACCAGCAGCACGTCGGGCGTGCACTGTCGAGCAACGGTCAGCGCCTCATCGATGGTTTCCACACAGGTAGTATCCACACCCCAGCGCCCCAGCAGGGCGGCCATGCCGTCGAGAATCTCCCGGTCGTTGTCCAGGCACAGCACGCGCAGGCCAACCAGACTCTGCCCGCTGGTCTCGGTGCGTGGCCGTGCGGGCATCGAGATTGCCGCGGTGATCGGAACCCGGATCGCGAAAACGCTGCCCTTGCCCGGCCGCGAACGCACCCGCATCGGGTGGCCCAGCATCCGGCTGATCCGCTGGCAGATCGACAGGCCCAGACCCAGGCCATGCTCGCCCCAGGGCGAGGGGCTGTCGAGCCGCTTGAATTCCTCGAAAATCTGCCGGAGATGGTGCTCGGGTATGCCCGCACCGGTGTCCCAGACCTCCACTTCCAGCCACTCGCCCCGCCGCCGGCCGCCCAGCACCACCCGGCCGGCCGAGGTGTAGCGCAGGGCGTTGGCGACCAGATTCTGTATCACTCGTCGCAGCAGGCGCCGGTCGCTGCGCACCGAGACGCCGGTCTGGTGCAGGCGGAAATCCAGCCCACGCGATTTGGCCAGCGGCGCATATTGCCCGGCCACGCTGGACAGCAGGTCGTCGAGCGCGAACGCGGTGATGTCGGGTTTCAGCGCGCCGGCTTCCAGGCGCGAGATGTCCAGCAAGCCGTCGAGCAGTTCTTCGGCGGCGCGCAGCGCGGTGTCGACGCGCTCGGCAAGGCGCTTCTGCTCGACGGTGTCGTCGCTGTCGCGCAGCGCCGAGGCAAACAATCGGGCGGCGTTGAGCGGCTGCAGGACATCGTGACTGAGCGCGGTGATGAATCGGGTCTTGGACTCATTGGCGGCGACCGCGTCCTGCCTTGCCTGGCGCTGTGCATCGACGGCCATGGCCAGCTCCCTGGTCCGCTGGGCGACACGCGCCTCCAGGGTTTCATTGGCTTCGCGCAGGGCCTGTTCAACGCGCTTGTAGTCGGTGACGTCGCTGTAGCTGGTGACATAGCCGCCGCCGGCCAGCGGCTGGCCGCGCACTTCGATCACCTGGCCGCTGGGTCGCACCCGCTCGAACACGTGGGACGAGCCCTGGCGCAGGTGCTCGACCCGCTTGACCACCATTTCCTCGACATCGCCCTCGCCCATCTCGCCGTGCTCGGCGTTGTAGCGGATCAGATCGGCGACCGGTCGACCGACGTAGAGCAGCCCGTCAGGGTAGTCGAACAGGGTCTGGTAGCGACGATTCCAGGCGATCAGCCGCAGGTCGCGGTCGACCACGCTGACCGCCTGGGAAATGTTTTCCAGCGTGGTCGACAGCACTTCCCGGTTGAAGCGGAGCTCCTGGCTGGCCTCGTCGAGCAGATTCACCACCTCGCCCAGTTCCATGCCGGAACCGCGCAAGGTCGAAGTCAGTGTCAGGCGCGCCGAAGCGGCGCCGATGGAGGCGGCCAGCAGACGCTCGCAGAACTGCACCAGTCCGCGATCGGCCGGCATGTCCTCGACCAGCTCGCGCTGCTGGGAGGCTAGGAAGCCCTGGAAATTCCGCCGCGCCTCGCGCTCGCCGAGAAACCGGCTGGCCAGCGCCAGCAGGTCGGCGGTGCGCACATTGCCGCGCCAACCGTCGTCGGCGATCGGCCGGGAGGCGTAGGGGTCGAGAAACGGCGTGGCGCGAATCCGGTCCTCGAAGCTGGGCCGGTAACGCGCCGAAACGACCATGAATGCGCCGACGTTGAACAACAGCGACCAGAACGTGCCGTGGGTAATGGCATCCCAGCCGGTGAGGCCGAACAACTGCTCCGGGCGCAGCCAGCCCAGTCCCAGCGGGCCGGCGAACAGCCACTCCGAACCAAGCCAGCCGGCCCGGGTGAGCGTGGGCAGCAGCAGCGTGTATACCCAGATCGCGAACCCGGCGCTGAGTCCGGCGTAGACGCCCTGTCGACTGGCGCCACGCCAGTACAGGCCACCCAACAAAGCCGGCGCGAACTGCGCCACGGCTGCGAACGCCAGCAAGCCGAATGCAGCCAGATTGCCGGTGTCGCTGGTCACCCGATAATAGGCATAAGCGGCCGCCGCCAGCGCAATGATGCTGGCCCTGCGCACCCACAACAGCAGATCGCCGACTGGGTTGTGTCGGTCGGCGCGCAGCAGCCCGCTGCGCCACAGCGCCGGCATCACCAGATCGTTGCTGACCATGGTGGCCAGCGCCACACTGGCCACGATCACCATGCCGGTAGCGGCCGAAAACCCGCCAACGTAGGCGGCCAGAGCCAGCGCATTGTTGCCCTGGCCCAGCGGCAATGCCAGCACGTAGGCGTCGGCCGACAGGCCGTTGCCGCCAAGCAGCGCCACGCCGGCACTGGTGATCGGCAGCACCATGAGACAGATCAGCAGCAGGTAGCCGACGAACAGCCAGCGAGAGCGCCGGACATCGCCGACCTCCTCGCATTCGACGACGGCCACCTGGAACTGGCGCGGCAAACACAGAATGGCGGTGAACGCCAGCAGGGTTTGCGCGACGAAGCCCTTGGGCAGCTCGTGGCGGGCGAATTCGCCCATGGTCGCGGCCATTCGCTCGGCGAGCGTATCGGCGCCGGGCAGCAGCGTGAAGGCGTAGATACCCAGCATCAGAAAGGTGACCAGCTTGACCAGCGACTCCAGTGCCACCGCCAGCATCATGCCGTGGTGGTGCTCGGTGGCGTCGATGCGCCTGGTGCCGAACAGGATCGCAAACAGCGCCAGCAGCGCGGCCACGTAGAGCGCCGGATCGGCCAGCACCGGTCGACCGCCCTGATGGGCGGTCGGCGCGCCGGTCAGCACATCGATGCTCATCGCCACCGCCTTGAACTGCAGCGCCAGGTATGGAATCACCGCAATGATGGCGATGAAGCTGACCAGGGCAGCCAGACCTTGGGCACGACCGAAGCGCGCGCCGATGAAGTCGGCGATCGAGACGGTGTTCTGTTCGTGGCCGATCAGCACGATGCGCTCGAGCACCCGCCAGGCGAACACGAACAGGAGGATCGGTCCGAGGTAGATCGGCAGAAAGCCCCAGCCCGTGCTGGCCGCGGTACCGACCGCGCCATAGAACGTCCACGACGAGCAGTACACCGCCAAGGCGAGGCTGTAGACGACCGGCCGCAGCCAGGTGTGCTGGGGATACAGCGGGCGGCGATCGCCGATCCAGGCGACCGCGAACAGCAGCCCGACATAGACGATCGACACGACGAACAGCATCCATCCCGCTATCACCGAAGCCTCTCCCCTCCGGGTGTGCAGCGCCGATGATAGCCCGGCGCCGGGACTGCGGCGAAAGTCGCAGTGACGCGCGTCGACTCCCGTGGCAGGCTTTGCCCATGGATACTAATGCCGACCCGGTGCCCGGCCTGGATCTGGATGCGCCGCCGTTCGATCTGCTCGACGACGCGTCCCGGCAGCGGGTGCGCTCCTCGATCGACCTGGGCTACTACCCGGCCGACACGGTGATGATCGAGGCCGGCCATGCCTCGGAACATTTCTTCATCGTGCTCAAGGGCCGGGTGTTGGCGTTCGAGCGCCACGGCGAGGACATTCAACGCTTCGCCGATTTCGGGCCGGGCGAGGTTTTCGGGGCATTCGCGGTCATCGCCGGACGGGCGCGACACAGCTATCGGGCCGAGGACGATACGCTGTGCTTCCAGATACCGGCGTCGGTGTTCAAACGACTGCTCGCCGACAACGCCCGGTTTGCCGCCTGGTTCCATGAGGGGTTGTCGGTCAAGCAGCAGGTGGCCGATGACCAGCAACAACCCTCGGAGCTGAACCGGCTGATGCTGGCTCAGGTCAGCGATGCCCAGCTGGCGCCGGCACTGGTGGTGGCCGGCGAAGAAAGCATCGCTGAGGCCTGCGAGCGGATGCGCGCGCAACGCGTCGACTGCCTGCTGGTCGAGCCGGTTTCCGGCCAGACCGGCCTGGGCGTGGTCACCCGCACCGATTTGCTTGAAGCCATGGCGCTGCAGCGGCTGCCGCCCGATGCGCCGGTCGGTCCGCTGGCCAGCCGGCCGCTGGTCAGCGTTCGCGCCCACGACGTGCTGTTTCAGGCGCTGGTGACCATGACCGAGCGGCACATCGAGCGGGTGGCGGTGCGCGATGGTGAGCAGGTTATCGGGACTTTGGGCATGGCCGAAGTACTGGCCCACTACGCCAGCACCTCGCACCTGATCAGTCTGCGACTGGCGCGCGCCCGATCGCTAGGCGAAATCGCCGAGGCGGCGCACGGCATGACCGAGCTGGTGCGCACGCTGAACGCCCAGGGCGCACGGGTGAGCTACCTGATGGAAATGGTCAGCGCGCTCAACAGCCGGATCATGCGGCGCATCTTCGAGAGCGTGGTGCCGGAACGCTACCGGGACAAGCTTTGCCTGCTGGTGCTCGGCAGCGAAGGCCGGCGCGAGCAGATTCTCAAGACCGACCAGGACAACGCGCTGGTGCTGGCCGACGATCTGGACTGGCCGACTTCCGACCAAGGCGGGCTGGCTGCGGCGATGGATCGCTTCAGCGCGGCGCTGGATCAGGTCGGCTATCCGCCCTGCCCCGGCCGGGTGATGGTCAGCAATCCGCACTGGCGGATGACCGGCCAAGCCTGGATCGAGCGGATGGCCGGCTGGCGGCGCTCACCGGCTGGCCAGGCCATGCTGGATCTGTCGATCGTGCTCGATGCCCGGCCGATAGCCGGCAACGAGGCATTGTTCGCGCCGGTCGCCGAGGCGCTGTTGGCGCTGGGTCGCGACGATATCCTGATGCGGCAACTGGGCGAACCGGTCACCCGGTTCCAACCGGCGCTCACGGTGTTCGGCCACGTCCGCGGCGACCGGCACGGCACCGATCTCAAAAAGGGCGGCGTTTTCCCGCTGGTCCACGGCCTGCGCGTGCTCGCCCTCAAGCACGGCATCAGCCACCGCAACAGCTTCGACCGCTGTCGGGCGCTGGTCGAATGCGGCGAGCTGTCGGCACAGCTCGGTCGCGACCTGCCGCAGGCCATGTCGGTGTTACAGCGTCTGCGGCTGAATCGGCAGCTGGAGGAAATCACGGCCGGCAATGCGCCGGACAGTCGGGTGCCGGTACGCGAGCTGCGCACCCTCGACCGCGAACTGCTGCGCGATGCCCTGCACGTGGTCAAGGCATTCAACGCGCATTTGGCCAACGCCCTGCACCTGAGGGGCTGAGGTGAATCCGCTGCGCCGCTGGTGGCTGCGTCGTCGCCATCGCCAGAGCGCCTGGCAGGCGCTGCTTGCGCCCTATCGCGGCGAAGAGCTGGTATCGCTGGACCTGGAAACCACCGGACTGGATACCCGGCAAGACCGCATCCTGGCGCTGGCGGCGATTCCGGTCCGCGACGGCCGGGTCTGCCTGTCCGAGCGATTTTCCACGCTGGTGCAACCCGGCCGCTCGTTCGGCATCGACTCGATCCGTCACCACCGCCTGCGCCCGGCCGATCTGGTTGACGCGCCCCGCCTGGAACAGGTCTTGCCCGAGTTTTTGCGCTGGCTGGGCAATCGCCCGGTGCTGGGCTACTGCATCCGCTTCGATCTGGCCATGCTGGCCGGGCCGGCCCGCGCGCTGACCGGCTTTCCGCTGGTCAATGACCGGATAGATTTGGCCTTCGAATACGCCCGCCACCGGCGCCGCATCCAACCCGAGGCCGAGCCCGACCTCAGTCTGGAAGGGATTGGCAAAGCGCTTGCGGTGCCCGCGCTCGGTCGGCACACTGCCTTGGGGGACGCAACTACCGTCGCGGCGGCCTGGCTTGCCTTGCAGTCGCGCAACCGCGCCGGATGAAGCGATTCGAGGGGACCACGACCCGGAGAGCGTGGCCATGGAATTGTTCCGATTCGTTCTGCTCGCCCTGATCGCGACGTATCTGCTGGGGCTTCTGTTCACCGCGATCGGCCTTGGAAGGTTGCCCGAACCAGCCCGTTATCACCTGACAGCGCTGGCAATCCTGCTCAGCCTCTGGCTGTTCGGCGCCGCATTCGGATTCCAGGATCAAGCCGGCCGACCTGACCTGGTGAAGTCGCTGATCGGCTTCGCACCCTTTGTCCTGCTCTGGTGGCTTCACCAGCTTCGCTCGCATCGGCGCGCACCCCGGCCGAAGCAACTGGACAGCAAAGAAAAAAGGCCCGCCTGAGAGCGAGCCTTTTCTGGGTCCAGTCGCACCGCATGGTGCGCCCGATTACTTGATCTTGCCTTCCTTGTACGGCACGTGCTTGCGCACGACGGGATCGTACTTCTTGATCTCCATCTTGGCCGGGGTGTTCTTCTTGTTCTTGTCGGTGGTGTAGAAATGGCCGGTACCGGCCGAGGAGATCAGACGAATCTTGTCGCGTTTGGAAGCCATGGTGGTTTACTCCTCAGATCTTCTCGCCGCGGGCGCGGAGCTCGGCCAGAACCGAGTCGATACCGTTTTTATCGATGGTGCGCAGCGCGTTGGCGGATACGCGAAGCTTGATCCAGCGGTTCTCGCTGGCAACCCAGAAGCGACGCTCGTGCAGATTCGGCAGGAAGCGGCGGCGGGTCTTGTTGTTGGCGTGGGAGACGTTGTTGCCGCTCTGCACACCCTTGCCGGTTACTCGACATACGCGGGACATGACGCACCTCTCGATGAGATTGATTTTGCCTTCCCTTGGCCAGGGAGGCTTCGGCCCCTGGGCGATGCCCAGCGCGATACAGGAGATGCAGCGGTTGGGCCAGAATCGCGCTTCCGGCATCGACCAAAGCCGGCTTTTGGCCGGCTAGCCGATCATTATGCCGATTGCGCTGGCCATCTGCAAGGCGAAATTGGCAGGCGACACTGGCCGACGCAGCTTGGGCCCTAACCGTTGTCGCCGGACGAGCCCTTGACCAGCGAGCCCAGGCGCCGTTTGATCCGGCCCATCAACGACAGCTTGTCGCCGCCGGCGGGTTGCTTCGCCGGTCGCTGCTCGGCGGTCTCGGGGCTGCCCTTACGCGCAGCGCCCGGTTCAGGCCGGGAGCCCCGACGACGGGGTTTCGATTCGGCCCCGTCAGCGCGCGCGACCGCACCGTCGGGCCGCGTCCTCGCGCTGTCTGCGGTCGCGGATGCGCTGCCCGCGTCGGCTGCCGACCCGCCGTCCTCCGGGCGCCGACGGCGACGGCCGCCGCGGCGACGGGGCCTTTTGGCGGCCTCGCCATCGGTCTGCACCGCATGCTCGGGCGGGGCTGCCGCGACCACGGCCGGCGCAGGCGAGGCCTCGGGCTGCGATTTCGCATCGGCCACCAGCGGCTCGGACCGTTGCCCGGCTTCGCTGCGCTCGCGTCTTGGACGCTCGCCCCGACCGCCGCGACCGGAATCGCCCCGCGCCGGCCCACGACCGGAGCCGCTGCGACTGGGGCCGCCCCGACCGGGCGCACCACGTCCGCCGCCAGCGGCGGCAGCCTGCTCGCGAACTTCGCGGTAGATCGCCGACACGCTTTCGCCCACTTCCTCGCCTTCGACGGCTTCGCGCTTGGCACGTTCCACGGGGATCAACAGTTCCGGATCGTAGGCGGCGACCGGAATCTTCTGTTCGATGAACGCCTCGATGTCTGGCAGCGACGGCGCGTAGAGCTCGCAGGCGAAACTGATCGCGTCACCTTCCGCGCCCAGCCGCGCGGTGCGTCCGATCCGGTGGACGTAGTCTTCGGCATCGAACGGCAGATCGAAATTGTAGACGTGGCTGATGCCATCGATATGCAGACCGCGAGCCGCCACGTCGGTGGCCACCAGGATATCCAGCTGGCCGCGCTGGAATCGCGCCAACAGGGTCTCCCGCTTTTTCTGGGGCACATCGCCCGACAGTACGCCGACCCGGAAGCCGGCCTTTTCCAGCGCACGGGCCACCCGCTCCACCCACACCTTGGTGTTGACGAAGACCATGGTGCGCGCGGCCTCCGAGCGACTCAACAGGCCGATCAGCAGCGGAATCTTTTCTTCATTGGCCGGAAAATAAACCTTCTGCCGAACCCGCGCAGCGGTGATCGATTCGGTCTCGACGACCATCTTTTCCGGCTCGTTCATGTGCTCGTAGGCCAGCTCGAGCACCCGATGGCTGAGGGTGGCGGAGAACAGCAAGGTCTGGCGCTCGGTGCACGGCGGCATGCGCCGCAGCAGGAACCGAATGTCCTTGATGAAGCCCAGGTCGAACATGCGGTCGGCTTCGTCCAGCACGCACACCTCGCAGGCGTGCAGCGAGACCACCTTGTGCTGCTTGACGTAGTCGATCAAGCGACCCGGCGTGGCGATGATGACATCGGCGCCCGCGCGCAGGATCTCCCGCTGCTTGTCGTAGTCGACGCCGCCATAGATCAGCGCAAAACGCAGGCCAAGTTCGGCGCCGAATACCTGAGCGTCCTTGTGGATCTGTATGGCCAGCTCGCGCGTTGGCGCCAGAATCAAGGCACGCGGGTCTTCCGGCTTGCGTTCGGCCAGCGCCGGCCGGGTAAGCAAACGGTTTACCAAGGCGACCAGAAACGCCAGCGTCTTGCCGGTTCCGGTCTGCGCCTGTCCGGCGATATCGCGACCAGACAAGGCGAGCGGAAGCGTCATCGCCTGGATCGGCGTACAGCGCGTGAAACCTGCGTGCTCCAAACCGGACAACACATCCGGATGCAGTTCGAAATTACTGAAAGGAATATCTGTAAGCGGTTTATCGGTCATGAATTGCGGACTCGCACAACGGCGGCGGCGCTTGCGTACCGGAGCAGCCGGCCGCACACTGGGCTCAAACCGCCGGGCTCGGGCAGGACGCCCGAATTGGCCTGACAGTGTAACCCATCGCGCGCCCCCACCGGCCGCAAACAGGAGCCAAAGCATCGTGAGCGAACATATCCACAACATCAACGACGAGGACTTCGAAGCCGAGGTACTCAAAAGCACCGAGCCGGTGCTGGTCGATTTCTGGGCCGAATGGTGCGGCCCGTGCAAGATGATCGCCCCGGTCATCGACGAAGTGGCGCAGGCCTACGCCGGCCGCCTGAAGGTGGTCAAGGTCAACATCGACCACAGCCCGGCCACCCCGCGCCAGTACGCCGTGCGCGGCATCCCGACCCTGATGCTGTTCAAGGGCGGCGAAGTCGCCGCTACCCATGTTGGTGCAGTCGGCAAGGCTCAGCTGAGCCAGCTGGTCGAAAAGGCCCTCTGACAAATCGCCTCGGCCTGGCTGCGGCGCGCTGCGCGCCAGCCGGGTTCGGGAGCCGGTCGCGCATTGCCCGGCCGGGTCCTTGGTTGAGTCCATCAGCTCTTCTGCGTATTCGCCCGGCAAGGGCGGGAGTTCGATCCCCACCGGAACATACTGTCGACCGCCCGCCAGGTGAACGCCACGGCGCTTGCCTGTCCTGAGTCGCAGTGCTAAGGTTGTCCCGTCATATCGCGTCCGCGCGCATTCGCCTGCGCGGCCACCATAACGTTCAAATCCTCTTTCTCGCCGACCCCTTGCGAGGTTCACTGCGTGTCCGATAACGAAACCGATTCCGGCGCTGGCGTCGCGCCGCGCGAGGTGGCTGCCGCACCCGATTCCACGCCCAAGCCGGCCCAACTCGAGGCTGCCGACGGCCAGCAGACTGCCCGCTCCTCGGACTCTGCAGGTGCTTCCGATGGCTCCGACAGCAACGATGGCGGCTCGAAAAACGCCGACGGCAGCCCGCGCGACAACACCCGGCGCGGCCGCCACGGCCGCCATCGGCGCAACCGCGACCGACCCGCCCGCGAGCCGAGTGACGACAACGGCGACGAGGCCGAGGTCCGCGACAACCGGCCGCCGCCGAGCGTGCCTGCCGACTTCCCGGTCTACAGCCTGAACGACCTCAAGCGCCTCCCGGCGCACAAGCTGCTCGACATCGCCGACCAGCTGAACATCCAGGAAGGCGTGGCGCGGATGCGCAAGCAGGACGTGATCTTTGCCCTGCTCAAGGTGCTGACCCGGGTCGGCGACGGCGTGGCCGGCGAAGGCGTACTGGAAATCCTGCCCGACGGCTTCGGCTTCCTGCGCTCGGCCGACGCCAGCTACCTGGCCGGCCCGGACGATGTCTACATCTCGCCCAGCCAGATCCGCCGTTTCAACCTGCGCACCGGCGACGAGATCGCCGGCCGCATCCGCAGCCCCAAGGACGGCGAGCGTTACGTCGCTCTGGCCAAGGTCGACACGATCAACCACGAGCCGCCGGAAGCCTCGAAGAACAAGGTCCTGTTCGAGAACCTCACGCCGCTGTTCCCGCGCAAGGCGTTTAGGCTGGAGCGCGGCAATGGCTCCTCCGAAGACATCACCGGCCGCGTGCTCGATCTGATCGCGCCGATCGGCAAGGGCCAGCGCGGCCTGATCGTCAGCCCGCCCAAGGCCGGCAAGACGGTGCTGATGCAGAACGTCGCCCAGGCCATCATCGGCAACCACCCGGACGTTTACCTGATCGTGCTGCTGATCGACGAACGGCCCGAGGAAGTGACCGAAATGCAGCGCACCGTGCGCGGTGAAGTGGTCAGTTCCACCTTCGACGAGCCGGCCGCACGCCACGTGCAAGTGGCCGAGATGGTCATCGAGCGCGCCAAGCGCCTGGTCGAACACAAGCGCGACGTGGTCATCCTGCTCGACTCGATCACCCGCCTGGCCCGTGCCTACAACACCGTGGTGCCCAGTTCCGGCAAGGTGCTCACCGGTGGCGTCGACGCCAACGCCCTGCACCGACCCAAGCGCTTCTTCGGCGCGGCCCGCAACGTCGAGGAAGGCGGCAGCCTGACCATCATCGCCACCGCCCTGGTCGAAACCGGCTCGAAGATGGACGAAGTGATCTACGAGGAATTCAAGGGCACCGGCAACATGGAAGTGCACCTGGACCGTCGCATCGCCGAAAAGCGCGTCTACCCGGCAATCAACATCAACCGCTCCGGCACCCGCCGCGAGGACTTGCTGATCGAGCCGGACATGCTCCAGAAGATCTGGATCCTGCGCAAACTGCTGCACCCGATGGACGAACTGGCCGCCATCGAATTCCTGCTCGACAAGATGAAGAACACCAAGACCAACGACGAGTTCTTCGGCTCGATGAAGCGCTGAGTCCCAGTCGCTGGCGCACACCGAGAGCCCCGCTGGGAGACCGGCGGGGCTTTGTCTTGTCTCGATCCGCGGCGAGGGTCGCTCTCGGAACTCAGCTCGGCTGCATTTGGAAGGCGGTCATGGCCATGTCCGGCAGACGATCGAAGCTTCAGCTATCGGCTGCACGGCACAGGCCTCGCAACTTCAGGCGGCCCGCTTTGCGAACGAGCGTCCGAATCAACGATAACTGCCGTCGCTGCGGACGCGCCTGCTCTGTGGCTTTGGCATCGCACCAATCCGCCTGTGCATCGCCACGGTGCGCCAAGCGTTCCCGAAAAGAGCCCCACCGGGCGACATGGTCTGTCTCCAGGCGGACTCTCGGGCGATCTCGCAATGCGTTAGAGCGGATGGTATCTGATTGAATCGAGCCACGCCGCCCAAAAAAAGCGGGGTCGGGTCCAGCTCCGGTTTGCACAGCGCGGCTCAGCCTGCTGCCGTGGACCCGGCGGGTGTCGGTCGTTTCCTCTTCCACGCACGACCTGCACCCTTTCCTTCGCTGGACCCGACTCCTTGTCTACCCGACCCCCATCGTCCTTGATCTCCGCCGTCCGTGGCCAGGTTCATCCCTGTGCTGTGGTCTTTCCATGACCCGTGTCGTCCCCGTTGACAGTCGTCCTTGGTCTATCGTCCGTGGGCGGCCCCCCGATCCGCCGACTTTCCACCCCCGATTACCACTCCCCGTTCCGCTAGCCGGCGGGTATAGCCCCGAAATGTCCGTTTTCAGGCGGCCGGATTCCGTTCCAGCCTGTTGACAAGCTTGCCCCGAAAGCCTCCGTTTAGCGTGAGCATTACTCACCTGAATTCGCGATTATTCCTCACACTTGTTACAGACCAATCCTTCACTGGCTGGCTACACTGAACGGATGTCACTAGCTGATCGCATCCGCAACGCCCGGCGCCGGGCGCGCCTCAGTCAGGCCGCATTGGCCGCCCGTATCGGCGTCGACCGCAGTGCGGTCAGTCACTGGGAGCGCGGCCACGGAAATCTGCCGTCCAGCGCCAACCTGCTGGCACTGGCCAACATCACCGGTGTCCGAGTGGAGTGGTTGCTGCATGGCGTGGGTTCGGCGACGCCGCCCGTGGGTCGCGAGTACGACGAGCTGGTCCCGATTCACGAGGACTACGCGCGCGATGAGGAAGAGGAGTATCTGCTGCGCGGCTATCGCCAGCTGAGCGTCAAGGATCGGCGCATTCTGCGCAGCCGGCTCGACCAACTGATGCCCGACCCATCCCCTGAACCGGAGGACTGAGCGGCCCGTGTCCGCAGCCGGCTCGGTCATCGACCTGAAGGCAGCGATCGGTCGGGAAGATCCAAAACGCACCGTCTGCGCTGCGCGTCCGGCATGATCTTCTGGCGTGTGCGCAATCGCGAACCGTCGCACCGCGCGGCGACGGTCGAACCGTTCTGTAGCCACAAGTGGCCATAATGGGCGCATGGAACACAGTGACTCGCTGAAACTCATTGTTGTCTTTCTGATCGCTGCGGTAATCGCGGTGCCGCTGTTTCGCCGCCTGGGGCTGAGCGCGGTGCTGGGTTACCTGGCGGCCGGCGTGATGATCGGGCCGCATGTGCTGGGGCTGGTTTCCGAAGTCGAGGACACGCTGGCGTTTTCGGAGTTTGGCGTGGTGATGCTGCTGTTCGTGATCGGACTGGAGCTGTCGCCCTCGCGGCTGTGGGTGATGCGCCGCCAGGTTTTCGGCATCGGTGCGCTGCAGGTGCTGCTGAGCACGCTGGCCATCGGCGCGCTTCTGATACCGCTCGACCTGGGCTGGAAAGCGGTGGCGATTCTGGGCATGGGCCTGGCGCTGTCGTCGACGGCGGTGGGCCTGCAGTTGCTTGCCGAGCGCAAGGAATTGTCCAGTGCTCACGGCCGGGTCACCTTCGGCATCCTGCTGTTTCAGGACATCATCGCGATCCCGCTGCTCGCTGCAATCCCGTTGCTCGGCGTGGCCAAGGCCGCCGAGCAAGCCGTTCCTTCTACCAGCGCGGTGCTCAATGCCGTGGTGGTCATTGCTGCGGTGATTCTCGGTGGCCGTTTCGTGCTGCGCTATCTGTTTCGGGCGGTGGCGAAGACGCGCATGGTGGAGGTGTTCACGGCGGCCGCGCTGGCGGTGGTGGTCGGTACCGCCTGGCTGATGGAGTCGGTCGGGTTGAGCATGGGCCTGGGAGCATTCCTGGCGGGCATGCTGCTGGCCGACAGTGAGTACCGACACGAGCTGGAATCGCATATCGACCCGTTCAAGGGCCTGTTTCTCGGCCTGTTCTTCATGGCTGTGGGCATGAGCATCGACCTGAACGTGATCATTGCCGAGCCGGCATGGATCGCGCTTGGCGTGGCGCTGTTGCTCGGCATCAAGACGGCGCTGCTGTTCGGACTTGGCCGTCTGGCCGGACTGAGCGCGACGGATGCGGTGCGCCTGGGCGTCCTGCTGGGCATGGGCGGCGAATTCGGTTTCGTGGTGTTCAACGAGGCATTCAAATTCGGGCTGATCGAAGGCCCGCTGCGCGATTCGCTGGTGGTCGTCGTTGGACTCAGCATGGCGGTCACGCCGCTGCTGCTGCTGGCGGTCAATCGCTGGATGACCAGCCACCCGCCGAAGCGGCCCGCGCGCGAGTTCGACCAGATCGAGGGCGGGCATCCCCGGGTGATCATCGCGGGTTTCGGGCGAATGGGACAGATCGTCGGTCGCCTGCTCACCGCCCACAAGATCCCCTTCACCGCGCTGGAAAACAGTCCCGAGCAGGTCGATTTTTCACGGCGTTTCGGCAGCAAGATCTACTTCGGCGACCCGGCGCGGCCGGATCTGCTGCGCGCGGCGAACGCTGAAAACGCGGAGGTGTTCGTGCTGACCACCGACAACCCGGAAGCCAACCTGCGCACGGCGCGCATGGTCAAGCGCCTGTTTCCGCACCTGAAAATCTATGCCCGCGCACGCAACCGACAGCACACCTTCAAACTCATGGATCTCGGCGTCGGTGGCGTGGTTCGCGAGACGTTCCATTCGTCTCTGGTGCTGGGCCGACAGGTGCTGGAGGCACTCGGGATTCCGCGCGAACAGGCCCAGGAGCGCACGGAGCGATTCGGCGCTCACGACGAGGCCCTGCTGCACGAGCAATACCTGATGTACGACGACGAGGCCGCTCTGGTGGCCTCTACGCACGAGGCGCTGCGCGAACTGGAAACCCTGTTCGATGCCGATCTTCGGCCGGACAGCGAGGAATCGGGAAGCAAAGCGCCGAATCGGCGCTCCGAAGCCGACTGAACCAGCCGAAAGACGGCCAATTGCCTGATTCAGTCTTCGGGTCTGCGCAACAGGCCGGCCATCGATGGCGGCCTGGTCGTGTCGAATTCTGCGGCAATGTCGACGAAGCCGCGCAGCAGGGCGATTTCGCGCGGCGGGCGGTTGTAGTAATCGCGCTGGTCCGGGTTGGCGCCGGCCGCGAGCAGCCGACGGACCACCTGGGCCAGACCGTGCAGCGCCGCCAGATGCAGCGGCCCGAAGCCGCGATTGTCGCGCGCCTCCAGTGTGGCGCCAGCCGCCAGCAGCCGCTCGACGCTGGACAGCACGACGTCTTCGCGGCTCGGCGCACCGGGCTCGGCGCGGCCGCCCAAGGCCAGCAGCAGCGGCGTGTGGCCGGTCTCGGCGGCGGCATCCGGCGCCGCGCCGGCGGACAGCACCGAATCGATCAGCTGCCCGGCGCGTGCCGCATCACGCGCCTGGAAGGCATACATGGCGGCGCAGTGCAGCGCGGTCAACGACTGTTCGTCGTGCGCTGCAACCGGGGCGCCCGCCGCCAGCAGCGCCTCGGCCAGCTCGGGGAAGCCCAATGCGCAGGCCAGCATCAGCGAGGTGATTCCGCCCGGCAAGGTCTGCGCCGGATTGGCGCCGGCGGCCAGCAGCCTGGCTACGATGTCGCCTTGGCGCATGCTGATCGCCGCCGACAACGGCGTGGCGCCGGTGTTGGCCGCAATCGCCGAATCGGCGCCGCGACCAAGCAGCAGCTCGACCACTTCGGCGTGGCCGCCGCCGCTGGCGCGCAGCAGTGCGGTGCAACCCTGCGCATCGCGGGCATCGATGTCCAGCCCCAGATCCAGAAGACACGCCACCGCCAGACTGTCGCCCATCATCGCGGCGGCCGGCAGGTCGCCGGCCAGCAGGCGGCGGCCAGGCGATTTCCATTTCGGCCAGCGCAACCAGCGCACCACTGCCTGGTGGCCACCGGCAAGCGCTTGGCCGTGCGCGGTCTGACCGTCCGGCGTAGGGCGCTCCGGCGCCGCCCCGCAGGCGATGAGCTGCCGAACCAGCGCCTCATCACCCGCCTGACTGGCCAGATGCAGCGCGCTGCGGCCGCGTCGGTCGCGGCCGTTGGGATCGATGCCCAGGTCGAGCAGCCGCCGGGTCAGCCTGGTCCAGCCCAATCCGATCGCCGCCTGCAGGCAGGGCTCGGCATTCGGTGCATTGGCGAACGGGTCTGCGCCACGCTCCAGCAGGGTCAGGGCCAGCGTCTCGGCGGCCTGCGCTTCGAGACCGTGGCCGGCCGGCTGGGCCTGCAGATAGCGTGCAAGCCCACCGGCGCCGGCGAAAGTCTCGCCCCGGTCGAGCAATGCCGCAACGGCAGCGGCCGCTTCCCGGCCACGCGCGAGCAGGCGAAATGCGACGCTGTCTGCGTTGCCGTCGACTGCGCCGGCATCGACGCCGTGATCGAGCAACCAGTCGATGGCAGCGCGGCTGAGATGACCGGCCAGCTCGCAAAAAAGCGCATTCGCGCGGCCGGTTTCGAGCGCGGCGACGCCAGCGATTTCAGTGGCGACATCCAGCCGGTCATCGAGCAACGCGTCCCTCAGGACCTCCAGCGGGGTGCGGCCAGGCTCGGCGCTGGCCAAGTCTTCGCTGAGACTCGCCGGCAGCGGGCGCTGTGGATCCAGCGCTGCCACCAGTCGCCAGCGGCCGGCGGAGATCAGATGATCGATCGGCCGCCGACCTTCAGCGTCGGGCTGCTCGGGATCGACACCGAGTCCAAGCAGCAACTCGACGCATTCGACTGCCGCCTCCTCAGGCTCTGCCAGCAGGGCGAGCGCGTTGCGTCCATCCCTGGTTTGCGCGCCCGCATCCGGGCGGGCCCCGGCCAGAGTGCACAGCGCCAGCAGACAGCCACCGCGCGCGGCGACCAGCAACGGGGTATCACCGCGCGCATCGACGCTGTCGGGCAGTGCTCCGCCGGACAGCAGCGCGGAGATAACCTCGGAATTATCCGCTTCAGCGGCGACATGCAGTGCCGTGCGACCGTGCTCGTCGGGCGCATCGACGCGCGCCTTGTGGCGCAGCAACAGGATCACGCCGGCCGGGTCGTCGTCGCCGCCGGAGGCCGCCACAATGCCCGGTGTGCCGTCCTTGGGTTCGGTTGCGGCGCCACGCTCCAGCAAAAGCTTTGCCAAGCGCCAGTTGCCGATCGAGCAGGCAACTGCGAGTGGGCTCATCCGGGTGCCGTCGAGCGCATTCGGTTGAGCGCCGGCATCGAGCAAGGCCACGGCCACAGCGGGATCGCTGCTGCGTGCGGCGTGATGCAGCGCGGTGCTTGCGTCGGAGCCGGCGAGACGCGGATCGGCGCCGTTGGCCAGCAGCGTGGTGATCGCTTCCGGCCGACCGTGCCAACTGTCGCGGGTGGCGGCCAGCAGGGGCGTCAGTCCCGAATGCATGTGGTTAAGATCGACACCTGCGCCGATCAGCGCGCGCAGCAGGCGAAGATCCGGCAATACCGCAGCCAGCATCGCAAGCGTCCGCTGATCCCGGTCATCGGGTGCCGGCAGGGCGTGCGGATCGGCACCGGCTTCGAGCAGGGCCAGGGCCGCGCCGACGTCGCCTGCCGCAGCCGCGGCATACAGGCGCTCTTCCAGGCTCGACAATTGCTCAGTCGGGCTGGCCGCAGCGACCGGCGGTTCGGCGGGTTCGGCCACCGGCTGCGCTGGGCGCGCAAGGGTCTCGGCCGACCGGTCGGCTTCGCGTCGCGCCGAGACAGCCGCCACAAGCGCAACCAGGACAATGAGGCCGGCCTGGGCGATCAGCAGCTCGGCTCGATAATCGCCCAACTGACGATCCAGCAGCAGCACCATGGGCAGCGGCAGCAGCGCGGCCAGCACAATCACCGCCAACGGCAGCCGAAGCAGCGAGGGCGGCCCGGTCTGGTCCGCCACCGCTGCGAGCAGATCGCCGATTGCGGCTGGCCCACGCGTGGCGCCGGACAGGGCGGGCCAGCCGTACCAGAACAGACTGAGCGCCAGACCGACACCGGCGGCGAAAAGCAGCAGCGGCGGCAATGCCGGGCGCGCCAGCACCGTGGACAACGACCAGACCAGCAGCGGGGTCACCAGAAACCAGACCAGGCCGGTCAGCAGCAGCACCGGAATGAGACTGCGCCACACCGCCCCCGACTCGCGCCGCGCGCCGAAGGCGACGCCGAACCCGGACAGCAGCAACGCTGTCGCCGGCCAGGCCAGCAGCGCAAGGCCATTGATCGGCCAAATCAACGGGGCCAGCAGGGCAGCCATGCCGGCGGCCACCAGCAGCCATCCCACCTGTAAAGGCGTGCGCCGGTTCGGGCCGGTCACTCGCGCGGCCTCAGCAGCACAGCCAGGCTCTGTTCGGAGGGCGGTATCTGCAGATGAAAGCCCTGCCCGGCCAGATTGGCCCGGACGCGCTGCGGATCTTCGCGGGCCAGCCGCCGCTCGGGCGTCAGTTCGACCTCCAGCGCGAAGTGCAGCTCGCCGAGGCTGGCCCGCAGCGCTTCGGGCAGCACATCGAAACCCTCGCGCTCACGCAGATAGACATAGGTATCGGGGCGGCGCAGGCTTTTGTAAACGTAGGCGAGCATGCGATCTTCGGTTTCCTGGGCGGGACAAGCATACCCGCCCGGCCGCCCGGTCGGCAGCCTGCGCAGCGAATCGCACTGGCAGCCCGCAGTCCGGCGTGTCAGGCTTTGGCGATGAACTCCGACCGCACCCTGACCGTCGCACTGGCGCAGATCGCGCCGGTCTGGCTCGACCGCGAAGCCACTCTCGCCCGTGTGGTCGATTCCATCGCTCATGCCGCCGCCGAGAACGCGCGACTGGTCGCGTTCGGCGAAGGGCTGGTGCCGGGCTATCCGTTCTGGGTCGAGCACACCGACGGCGCGCGCTTCGAATCGGAATTCCAGAAATCCATGTTCGCCCACTACGCCGATCAGGCGGTGGATATCGAGCGAGGCGATCTGGCCGCCGTGTCCGACGCCGCCCGACGCGGAAGAACCTGGGTGGCGCTGGGCACCATCGAGCGACCCGCTGATCGCGGCAGCCACAGCCTGTATTGCTCGCTGGTGCTGATCGACGACAGCGGCGCGGTGCGCAATGTCCATCGCAAACTGATGCCGACCCACGAGGAACGCATGGTCTGGTCGCCGGGCGACGGCCACGGCCTGCGGGTGTTCGACATCGACGGCTTCACCGTCGGCGGCTTGAACTGCTGGGAAAACTGGATGCCGCTGGCGCGCAGCGCGCTCTACGCCCAAGGCATGAACGTGCATGTCGCGGTGTGGCCGGGGAATCTGCGCAACACCCGCGAACTCACCCGGCACATCGCCCGCGAATCGCGCGGCTACGCGCTGTCGGTCAGCGGCCTGTTCGATCGGTCCGATGTGCCCGAACACATTGCGCATGCCGAAACGCTGCGCAAGGCGCTTCCCGACACCTGCGCCGATGGCGGCAGCTGCCTGGCCGGCCCGGACGGCGAGTGGCTGATCGAGCCGCAGGTCAGCGGTGCCGGGCTGTGGCTGGCCGAACTGTCGCTGGCGAAAATCCGCGCCGAGCGGCAGAACTTCGACCCGTTCGGCCACTACTCGCGCCCGGACGTGCTGGAGCTGCGGGTCGACCGCAGCCGACGGCGCGGCGTGCGTTTCGAGGATGGCAGTTGACTCGCTGAAGCTGGGTTAATCCAGAGCGCGTTAAGGTCGGATGGGCGAGGTCGGTGCAATCCGGCCCAAAAAGGAGAAGGATCATGCCACCGCGACTGTATCGCGCATTGCTGTTGTTTTTCGCCCTGGGTTTCGCGGGCGAAGCTTCGGCGCTGCGTTGCGGCGGCCGCGTGGTCGACACCGGCGACTACGACTTTCAGGTCCGCGAACGCTGCGGCGAACCCTACTGGTACGAAACCTACAGCGAATTGCTGGTGATCGGCGCCGACGGGCCGCTGGAGCGTCGGGCAGAGCGGGTGTTCGAAGACTGGTACTACAACTTTGGCCCCAACCGACTGGTACAGCGGCTGCGTTTTCGCGACGGCCGGCTGGTGCGGGTACAGACGCTGGGCTATGGCAGCAACTCGATCGGCGGCCAGTGCAACGACGTCGCCCTGTCCCGCGGTACCACCTCGGGCGAACTGGTGCTGCGCTGTGGCGAACCGGCATCGCGCACCACCCGCTACCGCGACAGTGTGATCCGCGACGGCTTCGGCGAGCGGGTGCGACCGCAGCGCTACGAGGAATGGGTGTATCGCTTCTCCGACTCGCGGTTCGCGCGGCTGGTGGTGTTGGTCGACGGCAGGATTCGCCGGGTGGAGCCGCTGACCCGGTAGCGGGGTTCAGGCCTGCGCCTTCGCCTCGTCGGTTTCGCCGACGAAGCGCCACGGCAACGTCTGCCCGGCATGAAACGGCACCAATGCGTTTTTGCCGGCGTCCAGCCGTTCCGGCACCGTCTGTGCGGACCGTTCCAGCCGCACATGGCCCTCGTTCAATGGCAGGCCGTAAAATCGCGGCCCAAACTCGGAGGCGAAGGCTTCAAGCTTGTCGAGCGCGCCCTCCTGTTCGAACACCGCGGCATAGCTTTCCAGGGCGAACGGAGCATTGAAGATGCCGGCGCAGCCACAGTCCGACTCCTTGGCGCCGATGGCGTGCGGGGCGGTATCGGTGCCGAGAAAGAATCGGGGATTGCCGGAGACCGCCGCACGGCGCAGCGCCAGCCGATGGCGCTCGCGCTTGACCACCGGCAGGCAGTAGTGGTGCGGGCGCAGGCCACCATCGAACAGCGCGTTGCGGTTCAGATGCAGGTGGTGCGGGGTGATGGTGGCGGCCAGTCGATCATCGGCGTGGCCGACATACTCGGCGGCCTGTTCGGTGGTGATGTGTTCGAGCACGATTCTGAGTGCTGGGAAGTCGTGGCGCAGTGGCATCAGCACCCGCTCGATGAACACCGCCTCGCGGTCGAAGATGTCGATCTCCGGGTCGGTGACTTCGCCGTGGATCAGCAGCGGCATGTCGATCGCCTGCATCCGCTCGAGCACCGGACGAATGCGGCAGATGTCGGTTACCCCGTGCTCGGAGTGCGTGGTGGCGTTTGCCGGATACAGCTTGCAGGCGGTGAACACGCCCTCGGCGAAGCCGCGTTCGATCTCCGCGCCGTCGATGCCGTCGGTGAGATACGCAGTCATCAGCGGCGTGAAACCCGACGCGGCGCCGGCCGCCGCGAGAATCCGACTGCGATAGGCCTGCGCTGCCGCCACGGTGATGATCGGCGGCCGCAGGTTGGGCATGACAATGGCGCGGGCGAACTGCCGCGCCGTGTGGCCGACCACCGCGTGGAGCATCTCGCCGTCGCGCAAGTGAACATGCCAGTCGTCTGGACGGCGGATGACGAGGTGTTCGGGCAGGCTGTCGGACATGTTCGGCAACGGGGTCGGGTGCGTTTAAAGTATAGGTCCGATCCTGGAAGAACCCGTCATGGCGCAGCGCGAATGTCTTTTTCGCTGGATATCTCAGCCCACCGATGTCAACTGGGGCGGCAAGGTGCACGGCGGGATGGTGATGAAGTGGATGGATCAGGCCGCCTATGCCTGCGCGGTCGGCTGGTGCCGTGGTTACGCGGTGACCGCCAGCGTGGGCGGAATGAGCTTCCTGCGGCCAATCCACATCGGCGATCTGGTCGAGGTGCGCGCCCGCGTGGTGCTGACCGGCACCTCGAGCATGCACATCGCCGTCGATGTCGATGCGGTGGAGCCGCGCAGCCAGACCCGCACCCACACCACCCGCTGCATCATGATTTTCGTGGCGCTCGATGAAACCGGCGGCCCGGTGCCGGTGCCGCCCTGGTTGCCCGAATCCGACGAAGACCGGCGCCTGGCCGATTACGCCGCCAAGTTGAAGGCCATGCGCGGCCAGCTGGAAGCCGCCCTGTATCCGGACGGTGCCTTACCGCGACGTCCGCTCGACGGCGGTCCGCGCGCGGGGTCACAATAGCCGTCCGGCTCACACCACAGGAGAAGGCCATGACCATCCGCATGCTTTTGACGCTCGCCCTGATCGCAGCGCATGGCCCGGCGCTGGCGCAGCAGGACCTGAGCGCGGTGGAAGTGTCCATCACGCCGATCCGCGCTGGTTTGCATCTGATTACCGGGCGTGGCGGCAATATCGTCGCCAGCACCGGCACCGACGGCACCTTTCTGGTCGACGACCAATACGCACCGCTGACTGACAAGATCCGGGCCGCGCTGTCCACCGTCACCGATCAGCCGGTGCGCTTCGTGGTCAACACCCACTGGCATGGCGACCATGTCGGCGGCAACGAGAATCTCGGCAACGCCGGTGCGGTCATCGTCGCGCACGATAACGTGCGTCAGCGGATGAGCAGCGATCAGTTCATGGCCGCCTTCAACAGCACCGTACCGGCGGCGCCCGCCAAGGCGCTGCCGGTGATCACCTTCGGCGAAAGCCTGTCGCTGCATCTCAACGGCGACACCATGCAGGTGATCCACGTGCCCAACGCGCACACCGACGGCGATGCCGTGGTGTTTTTCCAGACCGCCAACGTGCTGCACATGGGCGACACCTATTTCAACGGCCTGTATCCGTTCATCGACCTGGGCTCGGGCGGCGGCATCCACGGCATGATCGCGGCGGTTGCCGAGTGCGTTGCGCTGACCAATGCCGATACCGTGATTGTGCCCGGCCATGGCCCGCTCAGCACGCGGGCGCAGCTGATGGCCTATGGCGAGATGCTGGCCGGCTTCCGCGATCGCATCGCCGAGCTCAAGGCAGCCGGCCGGACGCTGGAGGATGTCTTGGCGACGCGGCCGACCGCCGACTTCGACGACAGGCTCGGCAAGGGCTTCATCTCTCCGGAGCGACTGGTCGGGTTCATCTTCGAGTCGCTGTGATCGCAAGCGCTCGAACGCCTTGACGCCAAGCACAAGGCGGCATTCGGCGCACGGTCAAATACCGGCGAGACCCGGGTTGAAACGCCGGAAAGCCGGGTGCCGCGTTCGGAAAACCCCTGCTGACCGGATGCCAGCTGAATGCCATCGGCGAATCCGGCTTTCGTTCAATTGGAATTCACCCGCCGTCGCTCAGTCTGGCCCTGCACCCAACGCAGGAGAACGCCATGCGCACTACCCTTCTCGCACTCGCCCTGATTCTCACCGCGGGACTGTTTGGATTCTCCCGTCCGGCAAACGCAAGTGGCGCGGCCCACGTCTATGTCGATCTGGGCGATGTCTACTTCGAGTACGAAAAGCCCTACTACCGGCCAACCGGTGAGGTGCTCTCGGTCGCTTACTACTACGGCAAGCCGCGCTACTACCGCCCCAGCCACTCGTATCGCGGCGATTATCGCCCGGGCTATGGCTACGGCCACGGTAAATCGCACGGTTACAGGTCCGACTACGGCCACGGCTACCGGGGTGGCCATTACAAAGGCGGCTACGGCCACGGCTACCGTTCGGGCGGCTACAGCAAGGGCAACTACGGCCACGGCCGCAGCGGATACTACTCCGGCTATCGCGGTCACGGTCGCGGCCATCGCTGAGACCCCTCCCTTCAACGCGCAACGCCCGATACCGTGATTTCCCCCCGCCCGCGCTTCGGCGCGGGCTTTTTTTCCGGCACAGTCGGCGCAGACTTGCGCTGATACTCCGGGTCTGCCCGATGGCGGTTCCTGTACGCTCTCCGCTGTCGGACCCGTCGACCAAGGAACCATCACAGGTGAACTTCATGAACTCGATTTTTCATTCGCTGTTTTTCGCGCTGCTCGCCTTGCTGGCGGCTGCCGTCTCGGGTCATGCCCTGGCCCAGTCGGATTACGCCATCGGCTTCAATCCGCGCAGTGGCGACGTCTGGGTCGATGGGCGGCTGGGTGATCTGAACGTTTATGGCTCCGGCAATGCCGACGGCTTCATCGATGAGGTGGTGGTCAGCTACGGCGCCCCGCGATATCTGGTTCGCGAGTACGTGATCGACAGACGCTGGCCGCCGGGCGACGTCTATTACGCCTGTGCGCTGGCTCACTATGCCGGCCTTCCTTGCCTGGAAGTGCTCGAAATCTACGAGCGCGACCACGGCCAGGGCTGGGGTGTGATCGCCAAACGTCTGGGCATCAAGCCCGGGTCGGCGGAGTTTCATGCCCTCAAGGGGGACATGGGCAAGTCTCACGCCAGGCACCAGGGTGGCGGAAAATCCGCCAACCCCAGGTACCAGGGCGATGATCGGGCGCCGCATGGCGGTCCGGACAAAGCCAAGCCCGGCAACGGCGCTGGCAAGGGCAAGGACGACGACAAGGGCCGCGGCAAAGGCAAGAATAATGGCCCGCCGCACCGGTGAACCATGACCACGACGGGGACATTTCAGCGTTACACCGGAAGTTGCCACTGCGGGCGGGTGCGTTTCGAAGTCGACGCGCCGGCAGCGCTCGATGTGGTCGATTGCAACTGCTCGATCTGCCACAAGACCGGTTTCTTGCACCTCATCGTCCCGGCCAGCCGATTTCGTCTGCTTGAGGGTGAGGACGCGCTGGTCGACTACCGGTTCAACACCGGCATCGCCCGGCACCGGTTCTGCGGCCATTGCGGCATAAAGCCGTTCTACATCCCCCGCTCGCATCCCGATGGCGTGGACGTCAACGTCCGCTGCCTGGACATCGATCCCGACCACCCGCTCACCGTGACGCCCTTCGACGGTCGCCACTGGGAGGACAACGTGGCCGGGCTCGATACCTTGCCCGATGACTGAAGTTGCGTGCCGGCCCGCGACGCTACAATGACCCGCATGCAATCCAGACCCGCCCCCGCCGCCCGCCGCCTGTCGGTCGCTCCGATGATGGAATGGACCGATCGGCATTGCCGGTACTTCCATCGGCTGTTGGCGCAGCATGCCGGGCTGTATACCGAGATGGTCCATGCCCAGGCGGTGATCTTCGGTGATCGGGGCCGGTTGCTGGGTTTCAACCCGGCCGAGCATCCGGTCGCCATCCAGCTGGGCGGCAGCGATCCGGGCGACCTGGCCCGGGCGGCCTCGATCGCTGAGCAGCGGGGTTACGACGAAATCAACCTCAACTGCGGCTGTCCCTCGAACCGGGTCCAGGCCGGACGCTTCGGCGCCTGCCTGATGATCGAACCGGCGCTGGTCGCCGAGTGCGTGGCGGCGATGTCGGCGGCGGTGTCGGTGCCGGTGACCGTCAAATGCCGGCTGGGGGTCGACGATCAGGACGATTTTTCGCATTTCTTGGCGTTCATCGACACCGTCGCCGAGGCCGGCTGCCGGCACTTCATCGTGCATGCCCGCAACGCCTGGCTGAAAGGGCTGTCGCCGAAGGAGAACCGCGAGTTGCCGCCGCTGCGCCACGACTGGGCCTACCGGCTCAAACGCGAGCGTCCGCAGCTAACCATCGTGCTCAACGGCGGCATCGATTCGGTCGAGGCGGCGCACGCCCATCTGAACCACGTCGATGGCGTGATGCTCGGCCGCGCCGCCTATCACGACCCCTACCTGCTGCACCGGCTGGATCGGGCGCTGTTCGATCCGGGCGCCGCCTTGCGCTCGCGTCAGGAACTGCTTGCCGCGATGCAGCCTTATGCGCTGGCGCGGTTGGCCGAAGGCACCGCGCTGAAACATCTGACCCGCCACGTGCTGGGACTGTTTCACGGGCAGTACGGCGGCCGGCGCTTCCGGCAACTGCTGAGCGAGTCGGAAGAAGGCGGCCCTGAGGGCTGGGTCCGCGTCGAGCGCGCGCTGGCTGCCACGGTGCGGGTCTGCGATCCGATCGCCGATGCGGCCTGAGCCAGCCGGGCGATGATCACCCGGGATCTCGACCGCTTCCTGTCGATCGCCGGAGGTATCCAGTCCGACTTCGGCCCGACCTGGCCGCGAGCGGCGTTTCTGGTCAGTCCCGAAGGGTTTTCGCCGGGCGCCGATTCGGCGCTCGATAATCGCTACATGGCCGATGGCGCCAACCCGCAACTTGCGCTCGACCAGCACCGCGAGCTGCATCGCGCACTGAACGTGGAACTGCCGGTCATCTGCTTTGCCGGCGATCCGGCCACGCCCGAGGCGGTTTTCGCCAATAACGTGTTTGCCACGGCACGAATCGATGGTGCGGGTCGGCTGCTGATCGCCCGCATGCATCACTCGAGCCGGCGCGCCGAAGCCGAACGCGCCGACATCCGCAGGTTTTTCGGCGCGGTGCTGGGCTACACCGAGCATGACCTGCGCGCCGGCACGGGTGTCGGCGAACTGACCGGTTCGCTGGTTATCGACCGCGCGCGCGGCCTGGGTTTCTGCGGCCTGTCGGCACGCTGCGACGAGGCCGGCGCGCGCGCGATGCACTCGGCCTTCGGCCTGCGCGCCACGTTGATGTTCGACCTGGCCGAGGGCGAGTACCACACCAATGTGGTGCTGGCGGCGTTGGCCGATCGTGCGGTGATGCTGGCCGGCGACGGTTTCGCAAACCCCGCCGTCGCCGATGCCATCAGCGGTCTGTTCCCACATGCCATCAGACTTTCCGACACCGAGCGCATGGCATTCGCAGGCAACGCGATCGCGCTGGGGCCGACGCGGGTCTGGCTCAGCGCCACGGCGGCGAAAGCCCTGTCCGCGACTTCGCGCAGCGGCCTGGAGCGGGCCGGCTTCGCCGTGGTCAGCGTGGCACTGAACGAAATCGAGCGGGCCGGTGGATCGCTGCGCTGCTGCGTCACCGAGATTTTCTAGCCAGGGAACCATACGCGCTGAGACGCACCGTCTGAAGGCCGGCTAAGCACCGGGCGCGCATTTAAGCCACGATTCACCCCGTTGCACCCAGACTGGCCATCATCGCCGAGACTTCCCTGCAATCGAGGCGGCCGTTACCATGCCCTCACCGAGTCGAAAGGCCACGCGTTTGAATCGCCTGTGCATACCATTGATCGCGCTGACCCTGTGCGCGCCGGTTCTCGCCAAGGACGAGGACCGCCGTGAGGATCGGTCGCGCGATGATCGCTCGCTCTCGGACTCGGTCCGGCAGGTCGAACGCAATACCGGCGGCCGGGTGGTCGGCGCCGAACGCATCAGGGCCAGTAGCCGGGATATCGACCGCGTCAAGGTGGTCACCCCCGAGGGCCGGGTGAAGGTGATCCGCCATGAAACCCGATCCCGCGATAACGCGGATGCCGAGCGCGGGAGGGGCCGCACGAAACAGCGCGACGAATGAGCTTTCCCGGCAGGTCGCATCCGATCGGCCGCTTTCAGACCCAGACGAGGAAACCGTATGCGCATACTTCTGGTTGAGGACGAGGCACCGCTTCGCGAAACGCTTGCTGCGCGTCTCAAGCGCGAAGGCTTCGCGGTTGACGCCGCACAGGACGGCGAGGAAGGCCTGTACATGGGTCGTGAGGTGCCATTCGATGTCGCGATCATCGATCTTGGCCTGCCCAAGCTTTCAGGCATGGAACTGGTGCGCAACCTGCGCGAAGAGAACCGCAAGTTCCCCATTCTCATTCTGACCGCCCGCTCCAGCTGGCAGGACAAGGTCGATGGCCTCAAGGCTGGCGCCGACGATTACCTGGTCAAGCCGTTCCACGTCGAAGAACTGCTGGCGCGGTTGAACGCGCTGCTGCGCCGTGCCGCCGGCTGGTCCAAGCCGAGCCTGGAATGCGGCCCGGTCAAGCTCGATCTGGCGGCGCAGACGGTCAGCGTCGAAGACCAACCGGTCGACCTGACCAGCTACGAATACAAGGTGCTCGAGTACCTCATGCTGCACGCCGGCGAACTGGTCTCCAAGGCCGATCTGACCGAACACATCTACCAGCAGGATTTCGACCGCGACTCGAACGTGCTGGAAGTTTTCATCGGCCGCCTGCGCAAGAAGCTCGACCCGGAAAGCACGCTCAAGCCGATCGAGACCGTGCGCGGCCGTGGCTATCGCTTCGCCATCGCGCGCAGCGAATAAGCCCCTGTCGGCGGCGCGCCCAGACCCGGCGGCCGGCTGATGTCGTTGTTCGACTGGCGGCCGTTTTCGCTCCAGGCTCGCCAGCTGCTGGCGGCCGGCATCGGGCTGGTGGCGTTTCTCGGCCTGACCGGCTACGCGCTCGATCAGGCGTTCACCGAGACCGCCGAAGCCTCGCTGCGCGACCGGCTGCGCAGCTACGCCTACGCCTACTTCGGCGGCATGGAATTCACTCGCGGCGGGCGGCTGATCGAGCCCGAAACGCCGCCCGACCCGCGTTTCAACACGCCCGGCAGCGGCCTGTATGCCGCCGCCAGCGGCCCTGGCCTGCTGTGGGAATCGACGTCCACGCTCGGCCACCAGCTGCCCTTCGATGTCTCCCTGGCACCAGCCGAAGAGCACTTCGCGGGACCGGTCGTCATCGAGGATCACGGCGAGGGCAGCGGCGAGGCCTATCACTACGGCATCGGGCTGATCTGGGAGATCGGCGCGAACGAGCCGGAGGTCGCCTTCACCTTTCATGTCTTCGAGGACGCGGCAGCGCTGGAATATCAGGTGTCGGTATTCCGACGTGCCCTGTGGGGCTATCTGGGCGCCGCCGCGCTGCTGCTGATCGGCGTTCAGGTGCTCGTGCTGCGCTGGAGCCTGCAACCGCTGCGAAGCGTGGGGCGTGAGCTCGACCGGGTGCGCCGCGGCAAGGACGACTGTCTGTCGGATCGGCACCCGCGCGAGCTGGAGCCGCTGACCCGCAGCATCAACACGCTGCTCGACACCGAGCGACAGCAGCGCGACCGCTATCGGCACACCCTGGCCGATCTGGCGCACAGCCTGAAGACGCCTCTGGCGGTCCTGCGCGCCCGAATGGACTCGGTCAACGACGCCGACGCGTTGCGCGAGGAGGTCACCGCGCAAGTGGCCCGGATGAGCGACATCGTTTCCTATCAGCTCTCGCGGGCCGTCGCCGGCGGCCATTCCCCGTTCGCGGCGGCCCAGCCGATCGCGCCGCGGGCCGAGGAGATCGTGGTCAGCCTGGAAAAGGTATATGCCGACAAGGGCGTGCTGTGCGAGTTCGAGATCGAGCCCGACGCGGCCTTCCACGGCGAACTGGGCGATCTGCAGGAGCTGCTCGGCAATCTGCTGGAGAACGCTTTCAAGTGGGCGCGCAGCCGGGTACTCCTGACCGTGACCAACGTGTCTCCCGACCAGCCCTCCAATGCCAGCCGGGCGGGCCTGCACATCAGCGTCGAGGACGACGGTCCGGGGATTGCGGCGGACAAGGTCGAAAGCGTGCTGCAACGGGGCGTGCGCGGCGACGAAAGAGTCCATGGCCACGGCATCGGCCTGGCCATCGTTCAGGACATCGTGCGCGCCTATGACGGCCAGCTTCGGGTCGGCCGATCGGAAGAACTGGGCGGCGCGCACTTCGATCTGAGCTTCCCTGCGCGCGGCTGATCGCAGGGCACGCAGACGGCGCGCTTGCGCCGCGGCCGCGTTGCCGCCCCGGCCCCGGCTGCGAATTTGGCCACTGCCGCAACGCGCCGTGGCGGAAGCAAGCCGCTCGGACCTTCAGCCCGCACCCGTCGGCGGCACCGGCGCCGGACCGTAGAGCCGTGCGAGGTGCGCGGCGACCGCCGGCATCGCCTCTTCCAGTACTGCCGGCGCGGTGAAGTGGTATTCGCTGCACACCGCGAAGAATTCTTCCGGCGCACTGGCTGCGTATTCATCGATAGCCGGCTCGAGATCGGCATCGATCTGGGCGCACAGCGCGTCGTAGGCCGCCTGGAAGTCGCGCACCCAGGCGCGATGCCAGTCCGGCGGCAGTGGCGGAGTGCCGTCGAACACGCCGTCGAGCAGATCGAGCTTGTGGGCGATCTCGTGCACGGCGACCAGAAAACCCGCGTCGGGCTCGGCCAGATCGGCCTCGATATCGCCCCAGGACAGGATCACCGGGCCGCGCTCCCACACTTCGCCGGCCAGATCCTCCTCGCCCTCGGTAATCACGCCGGTGTGCTCGTCGTAATGGCTGCGATGCGCGCGAAACGTATCCGGGTAGACGATCACTTCCGACCAGCCGGCCAGACCGCGGTAGCCGTACTCCAGGATCGGCAGACAGCACAACGTCGCAACGATTCGCCGCTGTCGGTCGTCGAGCCGCAGACCGGCAGCCGGAGTGATGGTCTTGTCCTCCAGAAACCGCGCGCCGTGGGCACGCAGCCGGGCCTGAGCCGGCGGGGCAAGCCAGGCGATCCACGGCACATCGACCAGGAGCTGCTGCCAGTGCGCGTCCTGAAACGGCGGCGGCTCCCGATGCCAGGCGCCGGTCAGGCGCTGCCACAGGCCGCTCATCGCAATCCGGTCAGCGAAACATGCCGGGCAGGAACTTGTGCCACTGCGGGTGCATGCCAGGCGGCGACGGCTGGGGTTGCTTCAAGCGCGCCGCGCCTTCGCTGGCCGGGGCCGGGGCTCGCGACGGGGTGTGGGTCTGTTCGGCAGGTTCGTCGCCGCCGGCAGGGCGGACCCGACATTCGGGCGGATGCGCCGGGTCGCCTGCACCCGGCGGCGCGGCGGACAGCATCGGGCTGGCCGACAGCACCAGGACGAACAGGAAAACCCGGGACACTGCGCTGAACTGGAGCATGATCGGTTCCGGTTAAGTTGACTGCGCCGAACGCCGGCTTGGACTGTAGTAGATGCGCCGGGTGGCAGGATGGTTGCATGAGTTTAGCGTTATTGGTCAATTGGCCCCATGGGCACACGAGGGGATTTCGTTGCAGTGCAGCATGGCAGACGCTTCCGGATGCGGCAGACTCACCGCCCATGTCGACCCTGTCCGCCGTTCCGCTTCCCGTCGCCGACTCGCCGCAGATCTCGGCGCTGGTTCTGCGCCGCGCGCTGATTGCCGGCGCGCGGCGGGTGATCGCCGACCGCGACACGCTCAACCGGATCAACGTGTTTCCGGTCGCCGATGGCGATACCGGCAACAATCTGGCATTCACCCTGCAGGCAGTCCTGGCCGGTGCGCTGAGCCAACGGGCGTGCAGCGTGGGCGAGTTGCTCAGCCGGGTCGGCGCAGAGGCGGTCGACGGTGCGCGCGGAAACTCGGGCGCGATTCTGGCCCAGTTCTTCCAGGGCATGTCCGAGTCGGTCGGCGATGCCGAACGGCTGGATGCCGTGCTGTTGGCGCGCGCGGTGCGCGCCGGCGCCGACTCTGCCCGGCAGGCGCTCAGCGAGCCGCGTGAGGGCACCGTACTCAGCGTCATCCGGGCTTTCGCCGAGGCACTCGACGCCAAGCGCGTCGGACTGGACCTGCAAGCCGCCTTCGAACACGCGCTGCAGCGCAGTCGCGAGGCGCTGGCGGCCACCACCGGACAGTTGGCCGTGTTGCAAAAGGCGGGCGTGGTCGATGCCGGCGCCAGGGGCTTCGTCGACCTGCTGGAGGGTATCGCCGAGTTCATCCAGGATGGCCGCACCGCCGCGCCGGCCAAGAGTGCCGATACCGCCTCGCTGGCGATCGCCGCGCACGCCGATGCGATCGACATTGAGCATCCGGATCACCGCTGGTGCAGCGAATGTCTGATCAGCGCCGAGGCACTCGACCGGATTGCCCTGCGCCGCGCCGTCGAAGGGCTTGGCGCGTCCTGCGTGGTGCTGGCCGGCAGCAATACCCGCGCGCGACTGCATGCCCATGTCGCCGACGCCCAGGCGTTGTTCGACGCCTGCGCCCGCTTCGGCCAGCTCGAAGGCTGCAAGGCCGACGACATGTTCGCTCAGCAGCGCCACACCGGCCTGCACCAGGAGGTGGCGATCATCACCGACAGCTCGGCCGACCTGCCGCCCGGGATGGCCGAGCAGCTCAATGTCGATGTGGTGCCACTGCGGATCAATTTCGGCGAGCGCGACTACCTCGATCGGGTCAGCCTGATGCCGCGCGAGTTCTTCCAGCGGGTTCGCGCAGGTGGCGTTCTGCCCCGCACCAGCCAGCCGCCGGTCGGCGATTTTCGGCGTCAATTCGAGTTTCTGCTCGCCCATCACTCACAGGTGCTCTACGTCGGGCTGTCGCGGGCGGTGTCCGGCACGCTCCAGGCCGCCGAGTCGGCCGCCGCCAGGTTGGGCAGCGAGCGTGTCCAGGTATTCGATACCGCCCAGGCGGCCGGCGGCCAGGGCCTGCTGGTGATGGCGGCTGCCGAGCTGGCCGCTGCCGGCGAGACCCGCGAGCGCATCGTCGCCGAGCTTCAGCGCCTGAAACCGCTGACGCTGACCTGGGCCGCGGCGCGCGATATCAAGCACGCCGTGCGCGGTGGCCGAGTACCGCGCTGGATCGGGCCGATCGCCGAGTGGTTCGGCCTCACGCCGCTCGCCCACGTCACGCCCGAAGGTCGCCTGAAGGTCAGCGGTGCACTGTTCGGCAGCCAAGATGTGCCGGCCCGGATGGCGGCCTATGTCGCCAAGCGCACGCCGGCCGGCCAGCAATGGCGGCTGATCGTTGGCCACGGCGACAGCCCCGAGGACGGTCAGGCGCTGCTCAACGGCCTGCGCGCACGGCTGGACTGCACGCAAAGCTGGCTGGTCGATACCGGCCCGGCGGTCGGCGCCCATGCCGGCCCCGGCACACTGGTGGTTTCGCTCCAGCCGATTCGCCCGGACTGACACCGGCAGCAGGGTCGCGCCGGCCAGCGCATCCGTCGAGCCGCAGCAGGAAAATCGCGGCCGACCATACCTTTGACCCATCGCCGTAAAGGGCGATCGTGGGCATAATCGCGGCATGTTAACGACTCTGGTATTGGCCGCTTTCGCCTACGCGCTCGGCTCGCTGTCCGGCAGCCTGCTGGTCGGTCGGCTGCGTCGAACGGATATCCGCGAGCACGGCAGCGGCAATGCCGGCGGCACCAACGCGCTGCGCATCCTGGGCTGGCGTCTCGCGCTGGCGGTGGTGGTCATCGATATCGCCAAGGGCGCGCTGGCGAGCGGACTCGCGCTGAGACTGGCGCCGGCCGAGGGGCCGCTGTCGCCGGAAGCACTGGGCTATCTGGCCGGCCTGCTGGCGGTGATCGGGCACTGTTGGCCGATCTGGCACGGATTTCGGGGCGGCAAGGGTGGAGCGACGCTGGTCGGTGCGCTGCTCGCGTTCTGGCCCTTGGCACTGGTACCCATGCTGGCCACCTGGTTTCTGGTGCTGGGCATCCGTGGCTTCGTCGGCCTGGCCACCATTGCGGCGGCCTGGGTGCTGCCGGCGTTCGCGGCCTGGCAAGGCGCCACGGCCGGGCTTGCCTTCGGCCTGGCGGCAGCCGCGCTGATCACCTTCACCCACCGGGGCAACCTGTCGCGCATGGTCAGCGGAACCGAGCCGTGCTTCGAGCGGGCGCGGGTGCTTCGATTGTTCCGACGCGGCCCGATCGAGTGATGCCGAGATTCGACGCCTGCGACAGCCATGATCGGCACGCCATGCGGACTGACCCAACCACCCACTCTGGACCACCCCGAGACCGTCATGAATGACTCCCTGATGGCACTGGATGCCGAACGTATCGCCGGTCTGCTGGCGGAATCGGGCGGTTTGATCGCCGGCCCGATCGAAGTGCTGGCCAGCGTCGATTCGACCAACGCTGAACTGCTGCGCCGGGTGGCACCGGACCAGAACACGGTGCTGCTGGCCGAAACGCAAAGCGCCGGGCGCGGTCGGCAGGGACGGCTCTGGCAATCGCCGGGTGGCGGCAATCTCTATGTTTCGCTGTATCGCCGTTTCGAGCGCTCGCTGCCCGGCCTGGCCGGCCTGCCGCTGGCGGTTGCTGTCGCCGTGGCCCAGACCCTGGTTTCGCTGGGCATCGACGACATCGCCGTGAAGTGGCCCAACGACCTGCTGCGGCCCAACGGCAAGGTGGGCGGGATTCTGATCGAATCGGCTGGCGGACCGGCGCGGCCGACCGCCCTAGTGATTGGCGTGGGCCTCAACGTACGGATGCTGGCCGACAGTCCGGTGATCGACCAGCCGTGGGCCGATCTGTCCGACCGCCTGCCGATGCCGATCGACCGCAACCCGATCGCCGCCGCGCTGATCGGCCACCTGCTGCCCACCCTGGAACGCTTCGATCAGCAGGGCCTGGTGCCGTTCCTGCCGGCATGGCGGTCGTTCGATGCGCTGCGCTCGCGGACCGTGGAGGTCAACGACGGCGGTCGGAGGTTGATCGGCGTGGCCGACGGCGTGGCCGATGACGGCGCGCTCTTGGTGCGTCATGCCCGCGGCACACGCAAGGTCTACGCCGGTGAAGCACGCGTGCGACCGGCCGTGGTGGGCCGAGGGTGAACGCCTGGCTTTTCGATCTGGGCAATACCCGCCTGAAATGGTCCCAGTGTCGGTCCGCAGGCTCCGGTCCGGTTGCCGCGCTGAGCCACGGCGTGGCCGGATTCGAGAAAGCTCTGGATCTGGCCCTGGCCGAGCTGCCGCGCGCCGATCAGGCCTGGCTGGCCAGCGTGGCCGCCCCGGACCTGGCGGCCCGCATCGGCGCGCTCTGCCACCGCCATGGCGTGCCCTGTCAATTGGCCCGCACACAGGCCGAGTGCGCGGGTGTGCGCATCGCCTACGCCGAACCGGACACACTCGGCGTCGACCGCTTCCTGTCGCTGCTGGCGGCGCACGAGCGCGGGCCGGGGCCGTGGCTGATCGTCAGCGTGGGGACCGCCTTGACCATCGATCTGCTCGATGCCGGCGGCCTGCACCGAGGCGGACTGATCGCCCCGGCACCCTCGCTGATGCGCCGCAGCCTGGCCGAACACGCCGCACGCCTGCACGAAACGCCCGGCACCGCCCAGCGCTGGGGCCGCAGCACCGAGGACGCGATCGCCAGCGGCACCCAAGCGGCCGCACTGGGGATGATCGAGCGAAGCTATGCGCTGGCCTGCGACGAGCTGCACAGCGCTCCGCAGTTGCTCATCGGCGGCGGCGGCGCGCCCCCGTTGCTGGAGCACCTGCCGCTGCCGGCCACGCGGGTCGACGATCTGGTGCTGCAAGGGCTGGCGGTCTATGCCAGGCAGGCCTGACGGGTACGCCGCCAGCCAGTGCCCTGGGTCAGCGCAATCGACCGGCGCGCGCGCCGCAGTCATCGCGCTCGCCGGCTTCCGGGCTAAACTCACCCGATGATGATCCGCAGTCTGGTGTTGGTGCTGGTGTGCATGAATCTGGCCGCTGGCGGTTGGCTGTGGTGGCGCTCGGCTCCGGCTCCGGCAGGGCCGGCCGGCGCGCCAGTGATCGAGGACACTCCCAGCCTGGTGCTGCTGAACGAGGTCGAACGCCTGACCGAGCCGCCGGCCTGGGTCGAACCCGACGCGCCGCCGAAGCCGATCGAAGCGGCCTCCCAATGCCTGCGCCTGGGGCCGTTCGAAAGCCCCTCTGCACAGCGCCAGGCGCTGGCCCTGCTCCAGCCCGTGGTCAGCCGCATCCGCGACTCGGAAACCCAGGTCGAGTCGGCTCAGGATCACCGGGTATTCATTCCGCGAGCGGCGGACCGCGAACAGGCGCTCTCGGTGGCCCGCGAACTGGCCGCCCGTGGCGTGAGCGACTACTACGTTGTAACCAGCGGCGAACTGGAGAACTCGATATCCCTGGGCCTGTTCCGCAGCCGGGACAACGCCGAACGACGCATCGCGCAGGTTACCGCACTCGGCTTCACGGCGAAGCTCGAAAGCCGTACCGAGTCACAGGTGCAGTGGTGGCTGGAGGTGGCCGCAAATCCCGACTTCAGCCTCGACAGCGCGCTTGGCGACGCTGAATCGATCCCTTCCCGGACCATCGATTGCGCCGTGCTCGATGAAGAGCCGACCAGCCGGGTGCGGTAGAATCTCGCTGGAAATCTGTTGGACTTTGGCGGTCGAGGCGATGGTTGACTGCGTGAGGACGGATTCTCGACGGTTCCCCGCTTCATAGCAGCGCTACGAACCAGAAATCGTCGGGGATGGTTCGCACAGACGGAATCGCCGCCGGCCAATCAAAATTCGGAAAGCGTTTCGTGCCGGCATAGCTCAGCTGGTAGAGCAACCGCCTTGTAAGCGGTAGGTCGTCCGTTCGATTCGGACTGTCGGCACCATTGTTCGCTTCGCCCACCCGCATTGGAGGCAGTCATGCAGCGAGTACTCTCACGGACGCTGTTGGTCCTGGCATTGTTCGCAGCCGCTGGCGCGCCGCTGGCGCTCGCCCAGGAGCCCGGCATCAGCCCGCAAGGCCTCGCCTTGGCCATCGAAAACGGCCAGGCGCCGTTGATTCTGGATGTCCGCACGCCGGAAGAATTCGCCAGGGGACACGTGCCAGGCGCCATCCTGATTCCCCACGACCAGCTCGCCGAGCGGTTGTCCGAGTTGGGCGGCGCGACCGAAGTGGTGCTGTACTGCCACAGCGGGCGCAGGGCTACCCAGGTCGAGGGCATTCTGATCGACGCCGGCATCGGCGTCAGTCAGATCGAGGGTAACTGGCTGGGCTGGCAGGCGGCCGGTCTGGACAGGAAGTACCCCACCGCTGGAGCAGACCAGTGACCGGGCAAGGCCGGCCGGTATCGCTGATCGGCGCACCCACCGACATCGGCGCCGGGCATCGGGGCGCGTCCATGGGCCCGGAGGCGCTGCGAGTCGCCAATCTGGTCGGGGCGCTGACCGGGCGAGGTCTGGACGTGATCGACCGCGGCAATCTCAGCGGCCCGCTCAACCCCTGGCTGCCGCCCGTCGATGGCCACCGCCACCTGGAGGAAGTGGCCGAATGGAACCGCGCCGTCATGCATGCCGTAGCGGCCGAACTGAAACAGGGACGCCTGCCGATCCTGCTCGGCGGCGATCACTGCCTGGCGATCGGCAGCATCGCGGCGGTCGCCCAACACTGCCGTGCGGCGGGCAAGACGTTGCGGGTGATCTGGCTTGATGCGCACGCCGACTACAACACCTCCGATCTCACGCCGTCGGGTAACGTCCACGGCATGCCGGTGGCCTGCCTGTGCGGGCACGGCCCGGCGATTCTCACCGGCATCGCCGGCGAGCTGCCGGTGGTCGATGCCGGCGTGTTCCGGCAAATCGGTATCCGCTCGGTCGATCCCGGCGAAAAGCAATTGGTGCACGAGGCCGGTATCGATATCTACGACATGCGCTACATCGATGAGCACGGCATGCGTCGAGCGATGACCGAGGCGCTGGCCGACATGGATGAAGACACCCACCTGCACGTGAGTTTCGATGTCGATTTCCTCGACCCGACCATCGCGCCCGGCGTTGGGACCACGGTCAAGGGCGGGCCGACCTACCGCGAGGCGCAGCTGGTGATGGAGCTGATCGCCGACACCGGCCGGCTGGGCTCGCTGGATATCGTCGAGCTCAACCCGGCGTTCGACAAGCGCAACAAGACCGCACGGCTGGCGGTCGACCTGGTCGAGAGCCTGTTCGGAAAATCGACGCTTATGCGCAGCTGACGCGCCAAGAATCTGGTCGGCGGATGCCGACCGGGCTCTGGAGTCAGAAGGCGTAGTGCAGCAGCAGGAAGGTTTCGCCCCGGTTACGCCCGGAGATGCTGCCGTTGGACAGGTGGCGCAAGGACACCGACGCATCGCCCCAGCGGTAACCGATGGCGCTCTGGAACTGCAGGTGATCGGACAGCACTTCGTTGTCTTCCTCGGCCAGCGCCACGCCAAAGCTGCCGTACAGTCCACGCCAGGTCAGCCGCTTGCTGACTGCAATCCAGAATGTGTCGTCGACCGAGACAGCGCCGTTCTGATGCCGCTCGTCGATGAATCCAACCATGAATTCCCAGGGGTGCCGCTGCTCGGTGAGCCAGGCCAGGGTGGCCACGCCGGTCGCCTCGCCGTCGATATCCTTGGCGATGCCGGCGCCGATCTCGACTTCGCCTGCCGTTGCCGTCGAACTGAACGGGGCAAAAACGAGCAGCGCGGCCGAGCACAGGACGGGGCAAACAAGCGAGCGGAGCAGGATGGCCATGATGTCGCGCAGTCGAAAGGTCGCAGGAATTGTGCCCGGTGCGACGCCAACCGCCTACCGGCCGCGGATCGAAAGATTGGGCGCTGCGTTCGGCTCAGCGTCCCAGCTTGTCCCGGAACCAGCGCCTGAGTGCGCCCGGCGCGGTTCCGTGAACCCGCTTGAATGCCTTGCGAAACGCCGATTCGTCTTCGTAACCCACCCGGCCTGCGGCCTGGGCCACCGAGGTGCCTGGATCGCGCAACATCAGTTCGGCCTGGGTCATGCGCCAGCGGGTGAGGTAATCGTTCGGGGTGCTGCCCAGCATTTCGGAAAACCGCTGCGCAAAGGTGGTGCGCGACATCCCGGCGATCTTGGCCATGCGCTCCAGGCTCCAGTCGTCGCCGGAACGCCGGTGGATGGCCTCCAGCACCCGACGCAGACCGGGATCGGCCATCCCGGCCAGCAGGCCGCGTGGATTCGCGCTGGTGCGCAGGTAGTGGCGAACCACCATCACGAACAGGGTGTCGGCCAGTTTGTTGATCACGCTGGCAGTGCCCAGGCCTTCGGTGCTGGCTTCGGTGATCAGCAGATTGCCCAGTTGGATCAACCCTTGGCCGCCACCCTGGGCCGGCACCACGATCACTTCGGGCAGCGCATCGAGAATCGGATTGTGGCGGCCGGCAAGGAACTCGAAATAGCCGCACAGGATGGTAGTGAACGGACCCTCGCCGTCCATGCTCATCACCGGCGCCTCGCCGCGCAGCGACCGGTCGGGGGAAAGCATGTGCCAGGCATCGTGCGGCATCACCGCCAGATCGCCGGCGCTGATCTGGCGCGGCTCGCTGTTTCGGGTGTGCAGCCAGGCCTCGCCCTGCCCGATGAAGTGAAAAGTGGCCCGGCGCATCCCAGCCGTTCCGAACTGCCACGCACCACACAGGCTTGGCGTCGCCATGACGCCGGCGCTGAGCTGATAGGCGCCGAGCAGAAACGAGAGAAGATCGTCGTCCTCCACTCGCATCATCGCCATCATCGGGTTCTTGCTGTCTTCCATGGTCGGTTCCCTGCGCGTTGACGGGCAGTTTCCGTCATGACGCGGCGCGGGGCAAATGCCCCATGCCTCGCATCGCGGAGTCACAGTCTGCACAATGGCAGCTCATGACCGCGCCAGACAGCCGACACCGCCGTTCACCGACCCAGACCCGCACCGGCCCCGCATGAACCGGCACGACCCCGAACTCTCGCCGCTACCCGGCGACCAGGCGAAGACCACCACCTGCTACATGTGCGCCTGCCGGTGCGGCATCACGGTGTGGCTCAAGGATGGCCGGGTGAAATACATCCAGGGCAATCCGGCGCATCCGGTCAATCGCGGGGTGATCTGCGCCAAGGGCGCGGCGGGGGTAATGCAGCACCATTCGCCGGCCCGGCTGCGCAAGCCGCTCAAGCGGATCGGAGAGCGGGGCCAGGGCGAATTCGTCGAAATCGAGTGGGACGAGGCGCTGTCGTTGGCCAGCGCCCGGCTGGCGGCGATTCGCGAGCGCAATCCGGATGAGCTGGCCTTCTTCACCGGCCGCGACCAGAGCCAGGCGCTGACCGGCTGGTGGGCGCAGCAGTTCGGTACGGTCAACTACGCCGCCCATGGCGGCTTCTGCTCGGTCAACATGGCCGCCGGCGGCCTGTACACGCTGGGCGGCAGTTTCTGGGAATTCGGCGAACCCGACTGGGACCACACCCGCTACCTGATGCTGTGGGGCGTGGCCGAAGACCACGATTCCAATCCGATCAAGCTGGGCCTTGGCAAGCTGAAACAGCGCGGCGCCAAGGTGGTCGCCATCAACCCGGTGCGCAGCGGCTACGGCGCGATCGCCGACGAGTGGGTCGGCATCCGTCCAGGAACCGATGGCCTGCTGGCATTCGCCCTGATTCACCAACTCCTGAAACACGACCGGATCGACCTGGACTATCTGGTGCGCTACACCAATGCCCACTGGCTGGTGATCCAGGACGCCGGTGCGGCCGACGACGGACTGTTCGCCCGCAACAGCGACGGGGACGCGCTCTGCGCGACACGGGCCGGCCAGGCGGGTCAGCCGGCGCGGCTGGTGCCGGCAGAGTCGGCCGACATCGCCCCGCTGGTGGTCGGCGACTACCGGTTGACCGACGGCCGGCGCGCGGTGCCGGTGTTTCAGCTGATCGCCGAGCGCTATCTCGACCCGCAATACGCGCCCGAGGCCGTGGCCGAGCGCTGTGGCGTGCCGGCGACCACCATCCGTCGCCTGGCGCAGGAGCTGGCCGAAGCCGCATTCGAGCACCCGGTGGTGCTTCAGCAGCCGTGGACCGACAGCGCCGGGCGGCGGCACGAAACCATGACCGGTCGACCGGTGGCGATGCATGCGATGCGCGGCATTTCGGCGCACTCCAATGGCTTTCAGACCTGCCGGGCGCTGCATCTGCTGCAATTGCTGCTGGGCACCGTCGATACCCCAGGCGGGTTCCGCTTCCAGCCGCCGTACCCCAAGCCGATCCCGCCACCCAACCGGCCCGGCCGCGACCGGCGCGCCGACGGTTCGCTGGACGCCGCGCCGCTGGGCTTCGTGCACGGGCCGCAAGACCTTCTGGTCGACCCGCAAGGCCGGCCGAGACGCATCGACCATGCCTTTTCCTGGGCCTATCCACTGGCCAGCCACGGCATGCTGCATACCGTGATCCGCAACGCCTGGGCCGGCGATCCGTACCCGATCGACACGCTGTTGCTGTTCATGGCCAACATGAGCTGGAACTCGGCCATGAACACGGCCGAGACCATGGCCTGGCTCACCGACCGCGACGCCAGCGGCGGCTACCGCATCCCCTACATCATCTATTCCGACGCCTATGCCTCGGAGATGGTGGCTTATGCCGATCTGGTGCTGCCCGACACGACCTATCTGGAGCGCTTCGACTGCATCTCGTTGCTGGATCGGCCGATATCGGATGCCGACAGCGCCGGCGATGCGATTCGCCATCCGCTGCTGGCGCCGGACGCCGTCGATGCCGGGCGCGATGTCCGCGGCTTCCAGTCGGTGCTGCTCGACATCGGCGCCCGTCTGAAACTGCCCGGCATGGTCGACGACGACGGCGCGCCGCGCTACCGCGACTACGCCGATTACATCGTCCGCCACGAGCGCGCGCCGGGCGTGGGCCTGCTGGCCGGCTGGCGCGGCGACGGGGCAATCGACGGCAAGGGCCGGGCCAACCCGGACCAGCTTCAGCGCTACATCGACAACGGCGGCTTCTGGCGGCAGGAGATTCCGGCCGCCGGGCGTTACTTCAAGATGGCCAATCGCGACTATCTGGAATGGGCGACCGGCATGGGCTTCCTCGGCGCGCCTGCGCCGATCACCCTGCAGCTCTACTCCGAAACCCTGCAACAGTTCCGACTCGCCGGCCAGGGTCACGGCGCCACGCCGGCGCCGGCCGAACACGCCGAGCGGGTAGCCCGCTACTTCGACCCGCTGCCGTTCTGGTACGAGCCCTTCGAAGGCGCGCAGACCCCGGCCGAACAGTTTCCGCTGAGTGCGATCAGCCAGCGCCCCATGTTCATGTACCACTCCTGGGGCTCGCAGAATGCCTGGTTGCGTCAGATCGCCGCGCGCAACTGGCTGTATGTCCATCCCGACACCGCCGCGCGGCACGGGCTGGCGGAAGGCGACCGTGCGACGGTGGTCTCCCATCACGGTCGAATCGAGGCACCGGTGCGGCTGGCAGCCAATGTCCAGCCGGATACCGTGTGGACCTGGAACGCCATCGGCAAGCGTCGGGGCGCCTGGAAGCTGGCCCCGGACGCGCCGGAGAGTACCCAGGGCTTCCTGCTGAACGCGCTGATCGACGATCGGCTGCCCGACAGCACCTATGCCAACGCCGACCCGGTGACCGGTCAGGCGGCATGGTTCGACCTGCGCGTGAGCATCGCGCCGGTGGCCGGGGCCGGGCAACCGACGACGGACAGCCACGCGGACCGCAACGCAAGGGCTTCCCAGGCACAAGCTTCTGACAGCAGGGCATGAACGCGGCGCCCGTGCTCGGTTACCCTGAGCGACCCGCAACCGATACGACGCCATGGGCCTGGATGCAATTCTGACGCTGCTGGTCCTGTTTGGCGGCATCGTGCTGTTCGCCTCGGAAAAGCTGCCGGTCGATCTGGTGGCGATGATTCTGCTGGCCGCCGTGACCCTGCTCGGCCTGGTGACCCCGGCCGAGGCCCTGAGCGGCTTCAGCAGCCAGGCGACGATCACCGTGGCGGCGATGTTCGTGCTCAGCGCCGGATTGACCCGAACCGGCGCGCTGCGCGTGGTCGGCCGGATGTTCACGCGGATTCGCTACACCTGGCTGTTCACTCTGTCGGTAATGGTCAGCCTCGCCACCATGTCGGCGTTCGTCAACAATACCGCGGCGCTGGCGGTGTTTCTGCCGGTCGTGCTGTCGGTCGCCGCCGCCAAGGGTTTCTCGGCCTCCAAGGTGCTGATCCCCATGTCCTACGCCGCGCAGATGGGCGGCGTGTGCACGCTGATCGGCACGTCGACCAATCTGCTGGTCCACGCGCTGGCTCAGGATCTGGGGCTTTCGGGATTCAGTCTGTTCGAGTTCGCCCCGCTGGGCCTGGTCACCATGGCGGTCGGCATGGTCTACATGATGATCTTCGGCCCCATTCTGTTGCCCGAGCGGCGCGGCGCGGAACTGACCCAGACCTATGAGCTGGGCAAGTTCATCACCGAGCTGCGGGTGATGCCCGACTCGCCGCTGGTCGGGCAGTCGGTGGCCGACGCCGGTCTGGGCGAGAAGTTCGGCGTGTACGTCATCGAGCTGCTGCGCGATACCGAGAAAGTCTGGTCGCCGCGGGCGCAGAAGATCGCTGTCGACGACATCCTGCTGGTGCGCGGCGACTGGAAGAAAATCAACGAACTCAAGACCCGCGCCAAGCTCCAGTTGGAGCCGGAATTTCAATTGCGCGACGCCCAGTTCGAGGACGAGGGGCAGGTATTGGCCGAGGTGCTGATCACGCCGGGCTCGCGCTACGTCGGCCACTCGCTGGCCGAGCTGCGGCCGCACTGGCAGCCCGGCAGCATCGTGATCGCCATCCAGCGGCGCGGCGAAGTGGTTCGCGACAAGTTGCGCCAGGCGTCGCTGCGGCTTGGCGACATTCTGCTGGTGATGGCCCGCGAGGATCAGCTGCCCGCGCTGCGTGGCGATGCCAATCTGGTCGTGCTCAGCGAGCAGGACGAGGACCCGGCGTCGCGGCGCGGCGCGCTGATCGCGGTGGCGATCATGCTGTGCGTGATCGGCGCGGCGTTTCTGGAATTGATGCCGATCGTGCTGTCGGCGATTCTCGGCGTGATCGCCATGGTGGTGAGTCGCTGCCTGGATCCGGACGAAGTCTACGAAGCGGTCGATTGGCGGGTGATCATCCTGCTGGCGGGCGTCATCCCGCTGGGCCTGGCGCTGCGCAACTCGGGCGCCGCCGAATTGATCGCTTCCGGTGCAGTGTCGCTGGTCGGCGGCTGGGGGCCGGTGGCCGCATTGGCGGCGATCTATCTGGTCACCGCCGTGCTCACCGAAGCCATGAGCAACAATGCGACTGCCGTGCTGATGACGCCGATTGCGGCGGCGGCGGCGATCAGCATGGATGCCAACCCAACCGCGTTCCTGGTTGCCGTGGCCTTCGCCGCCTCCACCAGCTTCGCCACGCCGGTCGGTTACCAGACCAACACCATGGTCTACAGCGCTGGCGGCTATCGGTTCACCGATTTCGTGAAGATTGGGGTGCCGCTCAACCTGCTGTTCTGGGCGGTGGCGGTCTACTTCATCCCGAAGTTCTGGCCGTTGTAGACTGGCGGCCTTGACTGCCCTGCCCGCCCCAACCCAGAAACGCCTCGGCCTGGTCATCGACCTCGACACCTGCGTCGGCTGCCATGCCTGCGCCGTGGCCTGCAAGGCCTGGAACAGTGCCGGCAGCTTTGCGCCGGTGGTCGACGAGAACCCCTACGGCAAGCACCCCAAAGGTGTGTGGTTCAACCGGGTGCACAGCTACGACATCGCGCCGGGCAACGGCCAGCCGGCCATGACCCTGCATTTTCCGCGCTCCTGCCTGCACTGCGCCGATGCCGCCTGCGTTACCGTCTGCCCGACCGGCGCCAGCTACAAGCGCGCCGAGGACGGCATCGTGCTGGTCGATCCGGACACCTGCATCGGCTGCAAGCTGTGCAGCTGGGCCTGTCCCTATGGCGCCCGCGAATACTCCGCGCAAACCGGCGTCATGCAGAAGTGCACGCTGTGCGTGGACCGGATCTACAACGAAAACCTCGATGAATCCGATCGCCAGCCGGCCTGCGTGCAGGCCTGCCCGACCCGGGCCCGACATTTCGGCGATCTGGGTGATCCGGACTCGGAGGTGTCGCAGCTGGTCCGCGACCGCCACGGCGCGGAGCTCATGCCGGAACTCGGCTACCGGCCGACCAATCAGTATCTGCCGCCCCGGCCCAGGCGCGCAGGCCGCGACACGCAGGCCAGCGGCGCGGACGAGACCACCGATCCCACCACGGCCGGCGAGGACGCGGTCTCATTTTCGCTGTCGCGCTGGCTCGATCGGGCGCTGCATCGCTAGGCCCGATCTGGCACGCTGGCGCAGGTCTGAGACCCGCAGCACCCTTTCCATTTCCGATTCGGACCGATATGCGACCTGCGTTTTCCGTTTTGTTGTTCACCACCCTGTCCGGCATGGGCTATGGCCTGCTGGCCTTGCTGGGCCTGCGGTATGCCTGGCGTCCGCTGCCGCTGAGTGCGGAATTTGCGCTGATCCTGTTCTGGCTCGGGCTGGGATTGGTGACCGTGGGCCTGGTGGCTTCGGTGTTTCATCTGGGTAAACCGATGCGGGCCTGGCGGGCGTTTTCCCAGTGGCGCACGTCGTGGCTGTCGCGCGAAGGCGTGTTGGCGCTGCTGACTTATCTGCCGGCGCTGGCGCTGATGGCGCTGATCGATTCGGGCCGGCTCGGCATCGGATCGCAACTGGCCGGCGCCCTGCTGGCGCTGCTCAGCCTGGGCACGGTGTCGGCCACGGCGATGATCTACGCCTCGCTGCGCACGGTGCCGGCCTGGCGGCATCCCGCCGTCGTCCCGGTATACCTCGGCTTCGCGCTGCTCGGCGGCGGCGGGTGGCTGCTGTCCTTGCTCGGTCTGACCGGCTGGCGGCCGCCCTCCGCCGTGCTGTTTTCCGCCATCGGTCTGGTGCTGACGCTGCTGGTGCTGAAGCTCATCCAGTGGCGGGCGATCGCAAGCCCGCTCCCGGCCAACCGTGGCTCGGCGCTGGGGCTTGCCGACAACCGGGATGTGTCGGTGTTCGAGGCGCCGCACACCGAGGCCAGTTTCATCACCCACGAGATGCTGTTCGCCTTCGCCCGTCGGCGCGCGCTGGCGCTGCAGGTGCTGGCCGTCGTCCTGTTTGTCGGCCTGCCGCTGTGGCCGCTGACCCTGGCGCTGATGGGCCAGGGCGTGGGGCCGCTGCCCTGGCTGGTGGCGACTGGCGGCGTCTGGTTGGGCAGCCTGGTCGAGCGTTGGCTGTTTTTTGCTCAGGCCCGGCACGTGGTGAGCCACTACTACTAAAACGCCCGAGAGCTCCCGCCGGCCAAAGCCCGGCCAGCTGGTTCGCGAGCGATAACTCCTGGGCTGGCGCAGTGGGCGGCTTCACTCGACCTTCACCAACCGGCGTTGGCTTGCCGGTAGTCTTCTGGGCCGGTCTTTATCCCAGGAACATCCCCCATGAGCAAATCAACCTCGCCGCATGCGGCGATCCTTTGTTGCGTCTGTCTGTTTGCCCTCGACGCCACGGCCGGCGAGTTCACCGGCAGCGGCGAACTTGGCCTGGCCGCGTCCCGCGGCAATTCAAAGTCGGAAAACGTCAACGCCAAGCTGGAGCTGGCCCTCGAACAGGAGTGCTGGAGTCACGGATTCTTCGCCAGCGCACTGCGTGCAAAAGGCGAAACCACCGGCGATTTCGACGGCGATGGCACGGTAGAAGAACGGTTTACCACCACGGCCAACCGCTTCGAGCTGGGCGCTTCCAGCGCGTTTCGTTTCAACGGTCACAGTTATCTGATCGGCTCGCTGCGCTACGAGAACGACGACTTCGCGCCGTTCGAGAATCAGGCGACCGCGTCGCTCAACTACGGCTATACCTTCATCGACAGCGAGGCGACCCGGTTGAGCGCGGAAGCCGGTCCCGGCTTGCGTCGGGCGGAGCTGGCCGACGGCAGCAGTGAATCGGAATTGATCGCCCGCGCTGCCGTCAAGTACCGCCAGCAGCTCACCGAAACCACCCAGCTGGAGAACAATCTGCTGGTCGAAAGCGGCAGCGACAACACCTTCATCCAGAATTTTCTCGGCGTATCGGTCGCGATCAATCAGGCGCTGGCGCTCAAGGCCGGCCTGGAGGCGCGCCACAATACCGACGTGCAGCCGGGCGTCGACAAGACCGACACCCAGACCACGCTGAACCTGGTCTACAACTTCAAGTAGGCGATCAGCTGCGCCGCACGAGCGCGATTGTCGCGCTCAGTCCTGAGCCAGCAATGCGGCAGCGCCCTGGTCGAGGAGCCGCTGCGCGACCTGTTCGCCCAGCGCGCGCGGATTTTCGATGTCGCCCTCGGCCTCGGCGCGCAGCGTGCGGCCATCGCCGGGATCGCCGACCAGCCCGTGCAGATGCAGCGCATTGCCGGCGATCCGGGCATGGCCGGCCACGGCGACATGGCAACTGCCACCGAGCCGGGCATTCATCGCGCGCTCGGCAACCACGCAGATTCGCGTCGGTGGGTGTTCCAGCACGGCCAGCAGATCGGCCACCGCCCGGTCGCCGTCGCGCGCCTCGATGGCCAGCGCACCCTGGGCGACGGCCGGCAACATCAGCGGCGGCAGCAGACGCTGGGCGATGCGCCCGGCCAGATCCAGCCGCTGCAACCCGGCGGCGGCCAGCACGATGGCGTCGTACTCGCCCTCGTCGAGTTTGCGCAGCCGGGTTTGCAGATTGCCGCGCAGGTCGATCAGCCGCAGGTCGGGACGCAGCGCGCGCAACTGCGCCTGCCGGCGCTGCGAGGAGGTGCCGACCCGGGCGCCGTCGGGCAACGCGCCCAAGTCGCCGAAGGCATTGCTGACCAGCGCATCGAACGGGTCGGCGCGCTCTAGCACGGCGGGCAAGGTAAACGGCCCCTCCAGCTGCATCGGCACATCCTTCAGCGAATGCACGGCGGCATCGGCGCGATCCTCCAGCATCGCCACTTCCAGCTCCTTCAGAAACAGACCCTTGCCGCCGATCTCGGCCAGCGGCCGGTCGAGAATCTGATCGCCACGGGTGGTCATCGGCACCAACTCGACCGACAGGCCGGGGTGCGCAGCGCGCAGCAGGTCGGCGACGTGCCGGGTCTGCCACAGGGCCAGCGCGCTCTCGCGGGTGGCCAGTCGGATAGTCGCTTTCATGCCGCTCCTGGATCAGTGTTGAATCTTTTCCCGAAGACCGGGCGCGCAGCGCCGGCTGACTTCGAGCACCTCGCCACCATCGCGCAACACGACGTGGACCTGGCCATCGGGGCTGCGGCGCAGCTCGGACAATTGATCGCGGGCGATCAGGCAACTGCGATGAATGCGCAGGAACCGCTCGCCGAATTCGGTCTCCAGCGTCTTCAGCGAGTCCTCGATCAGATCGTCGCCGCGCGCGTGGTGCACCACGACATACTTTTCTTCGGCCTGAAGGTAGCGAATGTCCTGCACGGGAATCAGCCGCAAACTGCCGCGCAGGCGCGCGCACAGATGGCTGCGCGGCTCGCCGCCGTCGCTGGGCAGCGACGAGGGGCCCACTCGCGACGCCTTGTCGATGGCCTGGGTCAGGCGCTCGCGCCGCACCGGTTTGACCAGATAATCGATGGCGGCGGCCTCAAAGGCCTCCAGCGCACGGTCGTCGTAGGCCGTGCAAAACACCACCGCCGGGCGAGGCTCCTGCCCGGCCAGATGACGGGCGACTTCCATGCCATCCATCACCGGCATCGAGATGTCCAGCAGGATCAGATCGGGATGCAGCTGGTCGGCCAGCTCCAGCGCCTCGCGGCCGTTTCCGGCTTCGCCAGCCACGCTGATGCCGGGCATCTCCGAGAGCATCTGTCGCAACCGCTCGCGGGCCAGGGGTTCATCGTCGACGATCAATATGTTCATCATGGGGATGGCAGCGGGATCAGCAGTTCGCACAGATAGTAGCCGTCGGCGAAGCGCGCCGTCATTTTCGCTTTTGGGCCGTACAGGTGCGCCAAGCGCAGCGAGACGCTCTGCTGGGCATGGCCGTTGTGGCTGTCGCGCTCGCGCGGCGGCGGCGCTGGATTGCCGACCACCAGCCGCAGCACGTCGTGATCCAGTGCACCCTGGATGAGAATCTCGCCGCCCTCGGCCAGCCTTGAAATGCCATGCACCACGGCATTCTCGACCAGCGGCTGAAGCAGCAATCGGGGCATGGGCAAGTCTCTGGGCAGCGGCTCGCGCAGTTCCCAGCGAACGCTCAGGCGCTCGCCGAGGCGCAGTTGCTCCACCGCCAGATACTGGCGCAGCAGGGTCAGCTCCTCGTCCAGGGTCGACTCGCTGGTGGAACTGCCCAGGGCAGCGCGAAACAGGTCGGCCATGTCCTCGATGGCGCGTTCGGCGGCATGCGGATCGCGATGCACCAAGGCGGCAATGGTGTTCATCATGTTGAACAGGAAGTGCGGCCGGATGCGCGCTTGCAAGGCCTGAAGCTCTGCGCGCGACTGCGCCTGGATCTGACGCTGCCACTGATCGCGGACGTAGAAATAGCGCAGCGCCACGGCGGTCACCAGCGCGCTGATCGCCATCGGCCCGAACACGAACCCCGGGCTGTGCAGGCGCTCTATCAGACCCAGATTCAGGCCCATTTCGATCTGTCGGAGCAGCCATGCGCCGATTCCGGCCAGGGCCGGCGGCAAGGCCAGCGCCAACGGCATGCCAAGCCACGCGGGAATCCGCAACAGCGACTTTCGCAGCGCGCACAGCAACACCGCACTGCACAGCGCCAGCCACAGCGCGAATGCGCTGGCGGCCAGAAACTCGATCCGGGTCCAGGTTTCCTGCGCGCTGGGCGAGAGCGCCAGTACCAGCACCAGCAGCTGCGCGATGCCCAGCGCCGCCGCCAACCGGGGCAGGCGGCAGAAGTCAGCCAGCCAGGTCCGCTCGGTGGTCACCCGGTCGCCTGGATGCGAGGTTGCAGCCAGTCGCCGAGGTCGCGGATTTCTTCGCCGCAGACGCCGTGCGCCACCGGATAGCTGTGCCACGCGACCGCTACGCCCAGGGCGGTCAGGGCATCGCGGCTGGCCTGGCCGAGCGTTGGCGCAACCACCGGATCGTGCACGCCGTGGGCCATGAACACCGACGTCGCCAGCCCGGCCGGGGTGGCCTCGGCGGCAGTCTGCTCCGGCATCGGCAGATAGGTGGACAGGGCGATGACGCCGGCCAGCGACTGCGGCCGGCGCACACCGAGCGCCAGGGCGACCGCCCCGCCCTGGGAAAAACCCGCCAGAAACTGACGTTCGGGCGGCACACCGCGCGCGGTTTCGGCGGCCAGCCAGGCGTCGATCTGCATCATCGACTGGCGCACGCCGGTTTCATCGGCGCGACTGGCGATGTCCATCGCCCGAATGTCATACCAGGCGCGCATCGACATGCCGCGATTGATGGTGATCGGGCGCATCGGCGCATGCGGAAAGATGAACCGGATCGCCGGCCAGCCCGGGCGCACCAGCTCGGGCAGGATCGGCTCGAAGTCGTGACCGTCGGCGCCCAGGCCGTGCAGCCAGATCACGCTCCAGGTCGGGTTGGGGCCGCTATCGCGGACGACAGCGGGCAGCAGCTCGGTCATGGGAATTCCGGTGTTGGACAGACCGGAAGCATAGCCGCTGCCGGCCGTCGGGTCAGCGTTTGTCGCGCTCGCGATAGAACCGCTCCGACCAACGTTCGTGGTTGCGCTTGGCCGCCTGAAGCATCGGGCTGAGGCTCGCGCCATAGACGATCAGCGCGTTCAGCCAGTTCACCGGCCAGCGGCACGGACGCAGGAAATCGACGAACAGCACCACTCGCACGCCGTCGGTGTCGTTGTGCACCTCGTGCCGGTAGGCATCGTCGAACAGCAGCGCCCGGCCCTCCTGCCAGTGCGCCTGCTGTCCATCGACCTTGATCCAGCAGCGCTCGGCCGGCTCGGGCACGATCAGGCCCAGGTGCAGACGCAGCACGCCGTTGTAGGGGCCGCGGTGCTCGGGGATGCGCTTGCCCGGCGCCAGAATGGAAAAGAACGCCGTGCGCGCGCCGGGGATCTTCCTCAGCAACGCCTCGGTGGCCGGACACTGGCGGAGGTTTTCTTCCATGCGCAGGCCGTAGCCCATCAGCATGAAGGTCTTCCACTGGTCGTCGCGGGTGATGTAGGCCACTTCCTCGGAAATATCCTGGAAGTTGGGCAGCTGATCGATATACGGCAGCACCGCCCGCGCCTCGTCGCGCACCGCCGCCCAACCGGCCTCGACCTCGGGCACCCAGTCGAAGGCCGAGTTTTCGAAGATGGCCGGCATGCCGACCCGCGAGTTGGCAGCGATGCGCCGCTCGGCCCAGCCAAGAAAGCCGAACACCAGCTTGCCGAGCACGCTGGTGGGCTTGTTGAACGGTCGAATCTGATCGGTTGCAGACATAACGCTCCATGCGCCAAACCGGTGTGCCGGCCCATCGGCGCCCGGAAAGGTTTGGTCAAACATTCAAAGCGAAATCGTAAGCGGGCGCGGCACTCGCTGTACAGACTGCGGCCCCGACGGCGATGAGCCGGTGCGCTGCCGGCTCCGGTCCGAGCCAGGTGGCTACGCGATGCTCATCCGCCCTTGTAATCGGTTGGCGGCGGCTCGCGCAGGACGCGCAGCGCCTGGCGCGCGACCAGGACGGCGCCCAGCACCAGCACGGCCCACAGCAGGCCCTGGCGCCAACGCGGCCACGGATCGGGCCGCAACGCCGCTGCACCAGCGGAAGCTTGAGACGGCCCGAGTCGAGCCTGCGGCGGCAGCCAGTCGGCTTGGGTCTGCTCGCGCACGCCGGCCAATACCGCGTCCAGCGGATACTCGGCCCGACGCGCCTGCGCGCTGCCGGCGGCGAGTCGATACGGCGGCTCGCCTTCGGTCAGGATCACGAAGACATCCGGCAGGTAGACCGCTTCCAACCCCGGCGCCTGGGTCAGCGCGGGCTGGCTGCGAATCCGCCAGTGGCGGGCGCGGGTCATCGCCAGATCGATGCCGGGATTGCCCAGTTCGGCGTCTTCGTCACCCAGCCGAAACGCGGTCAGCGAGGCCAACTGGCGCCAATCCGCCTGATCGTGGTCGCGAATATCGATGAACAGCCGGGCCGCGCTGTTGGTGCCGGCCAGCCGCAGGTCCAGCCGATGCACCGGGATCGGGCCGATCGACCGATAGACGAATTCGCCCGGCTCGCCGGTTGCCACGGCCTCGGTCAATCTGGTGCGCCGCTCCGGCGCCGCCGGCTCGATCCGGGCCGGCTGCTGACGCGCGATCGAGGCCAGCGTCGGCCACCGATCGCCTGCGGCCAGGTGCAGCCGCAGATAACGCTGCCCGGTCGCGCCGACCGACAGGACACGCCGCTCGACCCGCAGGCCGTTTTCGGTCAGCGAGACCAGCGCCAGTCCGCGCGACAGCGGCTGCCAGCTCGACAGGTCATCGCTGGCCAGCACGTCGACACGCACATTGACCGGACCGGAGGCGTCGTCCAGGTTCAACTGAAGAGCGGGCACCCGGGGCGGCTGTTCGCCAAGGTCGATCAGCAGATCGTGATCGGGTTCGGGCTGGAGCGCGGGCCGGTTGCCCAGCTCCAGCTCGCGCAGTTCGCCCCCGGCGTCCCGGCGCAGACGCAGCATCAGGTCATCGGCCAGCGTGCCGTCGCTGCGCACCGGGAAACTCAGCCAGTCCACCGGCAGCCACTGGGCCGGCATCGGCACGGCCGCGTTCAGCCGCGCCATCGGCAGGGCCGCGCCGGCGCCATTGAAAGCCGCGATGTCGGACAGGTCGGAACGCTGGGCCTCGGCGTAGACCGCCTCGTCGATCACCACCCGAAATGCGCCGCGCTGGCCTCCGGTTTCGATCGGCCAGACCGTGGCGAACTGCTCCGACCCGGCCCAGCTGGCCAGCGGCAACAGGGTGAGCATCAGCCATGACCATCGTTTCATGTCGAACTCCTGCGCGGCGGCGACGGCGCCAGTCGGCCGACCGCAATCAGCAATAGGCCCACGGCGAGGAAAGAGACGATGCCCGGCAGATTTCCGAAGAACTGGCGGTCGATCACGATCAGCTTGAACAGCACCACGCCGAGCAAGCCCGCGCCCATCGCCCATAGCGGCCAGTTGCCGCGCCGCGAACCGACAATCCAGGCGGCCACGCCCAGGGAACACCAGACCACGGTCAGCGCGGTCTGCGCCACCCGCTCGCCGAGCATCATCGGCGACCACTCCAGGCCAGCCAAGTGGTGACAGGCGCGCAGCGCCGACATCGACAGGCTCGCCCAAGCCGCAAAGGCCCACAGCGGCCAGCCTGGGCCGGGCACCGGACGGGCGCGCAGAAGCACGGCGGCGGCCAGCAATCCGGCAAACAGGGCGAGTTCCAGCGGGTTGAGCAGCGGCAGCCACGGCAGCGGGGCGCTAGATCCGGCCAGAGTCTGGCCTTCGATCCAGGCCAGCCCCAGCACTGCCAGCAGCGCCGCGCGCCAGTGCCGGCGCCAATCGATGAAAACATCGGCCAGCGGCCAGCCAGCCCAGTCCGGCCGGCGCCAGCCCAGCCACAACAGCATCGCCAGCGGCAGCACCGATGCGGTGGCCAACCAGCCGTCGGCGGCAATGCCGGCGTGCAGCAACGCCTGATACAGGCTGCTGCCCGCGCCGTAGGCCAGGGTCAAGGCGAGCGCGATGTGCGCCGCCGGCAGCAGTCGTGAGCGTGGCTCACGCAGGGCGCGCAGCGCCAGCAACAGCACCAGCAGCAGCGGCCACCACAGCGCGTCTTCACCGCCCAGCCAGGCCGGCCAGCGGCGCGAGCCATCGCTGATCAGGGCGATCGGCAGGACCAGCCCGGCAGCGCCGGCGATCGGCCAGGACAGACGCGGCCAGTCCAGCCTCGGCCGCAGCCAGGCGGCCAGCACCGCGCTCAGCGCCGCCCAGAGCGCCAGCCCGAGCGCGTCGGAATAGCCCGGCGGCCAGTGCACGGCCAGACCGCGCACCCCGGCCGCCGCCCACAGCAGCAGGCCGACGGAAAACAGTGCGAGCGGCAATGGCTTGCGATTTTGCGGGCGGTCGTACAGCCACGCAGCGAAGATCAGCGCACCGGCCAGCAGCAGCAGATTCATCGCCAGCCCGTCGATCAGCGCGCCGCCACCCCCACCATCCACCACCGAAAGCACCAGCGCAACGCCGGCGAACAGCAGCAGCGCCAACCCGGCCAGGCGCAGCCGTCGGCGGTCCTGCCGATGACCGAGCCACAGCATTGCCGCGCCCTCGAGCGACCAAGCGGCGGCCGTCCAGCCGGCCGAAAGCGCCAGCGGTATCGCCAGCGTGGCGAACGCCAGGCCCATGCCGGCGGTGGCCTGGGTCAGGCGGCGCAACCGCGCGTGGCGCACGCACCACAGCGCCAGCGCGACATACACCGCGGCGGCGGCCAGTGCGCTCAGGGCCATCGACATGCGCGCCTGATCGAGCAACGCAGCCTGCATCGGCAGCGCCAGCAGGGGCGTGCCGAACAGCAGCGTGCCGTCCACCCGTGCTTCGGTCATCCGACCGGCCAGCGCGTACAGCACCGGGATCATCGAAAAGAACAACCAGAACAGAATCAGGAACGGTTCGACCGAGGCGAACAGTTCAGGGCGGTAGTACTGCCAGCCCCACACGCCGCCGACCGCGAAAGTGAATACGAAGCCCAGCAGATTGAGCGCCCGCCACGGCCGCAACCAGGCCACCAGCAGCACCGCCGCGTTGAGCAAGGCGTAATAGCCGAACAGCGCGACATGGTCGCCCGATCCGGTCGACAACAGCACCGGGGCCGCGTAGCCGCCGAAGAATCCAAGCACCGCCAAGGCCGCCGCCGACTGGCGTACCGCCAGTACGCAGGCGCCCGCCACCAGCACCAGCACCAGCGCGAATGCCGGCAGCACCGGCAGCAGGCCGTACAGCCGGAATGCCGCGAAGATCACCAGCAGCAGCACGCCGATGGCGCCGCCTTGCAGACTCAACCCGAACACCGGCCGATGCGGGGCATCGCGCAGGCCCCAGATCAACCCGGCAATGGCCAGCAGCGCGAACAGGCTCAGGCGCAGCTCGATCGGCAGCAGAAGCAGGCCGGCATCCACCGCGTAGCGCAGCGCCCCGGCGATGCCAATCATCAGCACCAGCAGGCCCAGCTTGACCGGCACATTGCCCTCGAACAGCCAGCGCCGCGCCAGCCGCACAGCGCTATCGACGCCGGACGGCGCACGCGGCGTATCCGCGGTGCGCGCCGCGCCGGGCATCGCCGAAGCCGGCGGCGCTTGCGGTTGCGCCTCGGCGCTGGACGTGGCCGCAGCCTCGGCGCTGGCGCGGGCCGCCACCGGCGACAGCGCAGCGATTTCTTCTGAAGGTCGGGGCGCTGATCCGCCAGACGTATCGACCGCGTGCCGTTCGACCGACTTCTCAGCAGCCGGCGGCGCCGATCCGGTCGCCGGTTGTCCAGACGCCCGCAGCGCGGTCAGGGCCACCGCCATCCGCTCGACGCGGGCCTCCAGACCCTGCACGCGCGTGCGCAACCCCAGCCAGCTGCCCAACAGGCCGCCAAGGGCAGCACCCACGCTCAGGCCGAACAGCCATCGGCTGTCGCTGGCCAGCGCCGATCCGAACACCGCGCCCAGCACCGCCAGAATCCACGCCATGCCGCACCCCCCCAGACGACGCCGAACGCCATGTGGCGAGCATAGCAATGGCGCCGGCTCCGGTGGTCGAGTCGTCCAGCCCTGATCGGCGCCTGGCGGCAAAGCGAACCGCAGCTTACGCCACGCGATCAGTCCGGCTTGGGCGCATCGGCCGCCAACTGCCGCAGCGCCTGCTCGAACATCTCCACCGGCTGTCCGCCCTGGATCAGATGACGCTCATTGAACACCACCGACGGCACCGCGCGGATGCCCTGGCTGGTGTAGAACCGCTCGTGCTCGCGCACCTCGGCGGCATAGGCGTCGGTTTCCAGAATCTGCCGCGCCCGATCGCCATCCAGACCGGCCGCCACGGCCAAGTCGACCAATGTCTGGTGATCGGCCGGGTTGCCGCCCTCGCTGAAATAGCTGCGCAGCAGGGCCAACTTGAGCGCGCGCTGCTTGCCCTCCAGCCCGGCCCAATGCAGCAGCCGATGGGCATCGAAGGTGTTGTAGATCCGCCCACCGGGCCGGCCCTTGAACGTGAAACCCAGCGCCTCGCCGCGCTGGCGGATCTGCTCGCGGTTGTCGGCCACCTGGGCCAGGGTGATGCCGTACTTGCGCATCATGTGCGCATCCAGATCTTCGCCTTCGGCCGGCATGTCCGGGTTGAGCTCGAACGGCTGGAAATGCAGCTCCACCTTCGCCTCATCGCCAATCCGCTCGATGGCCTGCTCCAAGGCCAGCAGACCGATGGCGCACCAGGGGCAGGACACATCCGAGACGAAATCGATGCGGATAGGATGGGTCATGGCACTTCTCCTTGGGGGAAATCCGGCATCGTACCAGCCGCTTGGTGGTCGGCTCGGTTGGGTGGCACTCATCGGGGGCGAACGTCCGGCGGCCAGTTTTCGGTTGGCCTGACCATGGCACCCCGTGCGCCCCGCCGATCGGCACTTGGCGGCGGTGGCCTCTCCATCGCACCCGAATGGCCACCCGGTGAGGCGAGGCTGTGCTCGATCCTCTCGGAGTTGCAGCCTCCACGAAAGACGGGGCGGTTCAAAGCTTCATATAAACGCTCGGAGGCTTGAGGAGCGCGACGGTCAAGGCGCCGAGTGTGAGCCTGATGGCACCTAGCCCAGGTCAGATGACGCCGATCACGGCAGTCACGCCGTCCAGGCCGCAGTTTCTCGACCCCTGCGCGTTGCCCCAGAGGGCATCGCCGCCCTCACGGAATGCCCAGCTTGATGTCGCAACAGCGGCCTTGGTGATGCCGCTCAGGCCAACGGGGATCATGATGGTGCCAGCGACCGACCTGGGTTTGCGGCATGGTTGGCGCCCCAGCGTCTTACTCCTTCTCAAAGCCTTGGCTGTCGAACTTCAGCGTCCGGCAGTTCTCGGTCACTGTGCGCACCAGAGTGTCCGATGCGCCGCTTTCGATGTTCGCTTCGATGTCCAGCGTCACACGAACGCTTGCGCCGGAGGCACCGGTCAGGTGCGAAATGATTTCATCGGCAATACGGCTGGCGTCGCGCCCCACTCGCTGCGGGTCGAGGGTTACGCTGCCGTGGAAACGGCGCGGCGCTGTTGGTTTTGCATCGGGGGCGCTGCCAGGCGCGTTCGTGTCGTCCTGTCTGGGCTCTGACGGCTCGCCGTTGGCCGGGTGTGCGGTCGGCGCCGCATCGTACTCCGCGCGTTCGGCTTGCATCTGTCGCTCCGCGACGTCGGGCTTGACCAGCAGGCCGGCCGTGCCGGCATCCAGCGCCGGCGGCATTCGGCCGCCGCAAAGGCCGCGATAACGCGCCGCTGCCTCGTCGTAGCTGTCAGCGTAGGCAAAGCCATCCGTCCTCCAGGTCAGTTGCGCGACACCGCTGGATACAGCGGCGAGCAGCACCTGCGAGTCGCGAAGGCGCTCCAGGTAGGGGTACTTCGCGTAGTCATCGAGGAGCTGCCTGATTGCCACATGGTCGCCGCGCCACAAAGGCACTCGGTCCATGTCCATGCGTACACGTGAGCCGGCATACGTACCGAGCAGCGCCTGGTCGTTCAACAGCCTGCGACTGGCACGTACCGCCAGCGCTTCATTGCCGGCAAGGCGCACGGCCTTCCACTTGATCTCGGCGGTCGGTTCCGACTGCTCGGGATACAGCAGCCACTGGTAAGTCTCCGGTACGCGCGCGCGCACCGCACCGTCAGCGGCTTCTTTCTGGGTTTCGGCTTGTTTGACCTGAAACGGGCTCAAGTCGAGCTGCTCGCGTTCGCTCAGAATCGACTCCCACGCGAGAAACCTTCTCACCGCGTCTTCCAGGTCTTGCAGCCGGGTCTGGTCGGCTGCCAGGAATATCAGCGCGTTTTGGTAAATGCGAGGCGCGTTGCCACGGGAGAGCAAGATGGCGCGTGCAGCCGTCTCGGCAGGGCTGTCCGGAGCCTTGCTGTAGGGGTGATCGGCATCAAGCACCGCCAGCCGTGCATCGCGGTCGTCGGGCACGTCCTGGCCTGTGGCCGGCAGCGGGTGAATGCGGGAAAAGTCCCCGGTTCGGCTCAGGTCGTGCCGCAGGCGCCGCTCCAGTTCCTGCATTACCCGGTCGTGCTCGCGCTTGAGCTGTTCGGCGCGATCCTCGGCCAGCTTGGTGACCGTTGGTTGAGTGGAGTACCAGTACCGTGCGCCATCCTGGTATAGGTAGGTGGCACTACCCGATAGCCTGCGCAATGCGTCGCCGAACACGGCGGTCGATTCCCCCGGCAAAACGCAGCCCAGCTTGACCCGTCGTTCCTCCAGACCCTGATGTGCAGCCTTGGCGGTCGGCGCCGACCCCATGTAAATCGTTCGCGCAACGCGCCGGCAAGCCGAGTACTTCCCCAGGTTTGGCACATCGCTGTCCAATCGAAGGGGTAACGAACTCGGTCCGTCGACGTCCCGCTCGATCACCGGGGCCCAGTTATCGGACAGGTAGCGCGTCAGCTCAAACTGTACTCGTCGGTCGTCGATCGGAATGTGAGCTGGCATGATCAGGGGATTGCGGTCGCCCTTCTCCCACAGGCTGTGAATGACCGCCGCCATCAGCCTCAGCACGCCGCGGGTACGCTGAAATTTGACCAGTGAGGACCAGTCGTTGTAGAGCCGATCGAACACCTCGGGATGGATCGGATATGCCGCCTTGATCCGCTTTTCGTAATCGCTGTCGTGGCACTCTGGCGGAAACTCCGCCTGCTGGCTCCGATACAGGTCGGCGAACGCCCGCGCCACCACGTCCCGATCCTTGAACTGCTCACCGGTCAGCGGCTCGAACAAACGCCTGCGAACGATTTCAAACCCTTCCTCGGCGCTGGCGGGCCGCCACGAAGACTCCAACCGCCCGACCACGTTGCGCAGCCGCTCCAGCGCTTGGCGTCCACGCTCTCCGCCGACTTCGACATCCTCAACCTGGCTGTGCGGCGAGCCGGCGGTATCCGAGGCCGGAAGGCTGACAACGAGCATGCAGTTCTTGGCCAGCTTGGCCGATTCGGTCAGCACTTGGGCAAAGCTGAATTGGGTCTCGAAGCCGCCCGCCGGCAGGTCGCTCTGGTCGTGTAACTGACGGGCGTAGGCCACCCACTCGTCGATCAGGATCAGGCACGGGCCATACTCGTTGAACAGCTCGCGCAGCGCATCGCCTGGGCTGGTCGCGCGCTCGTCGTCGGCCGCGATCCGATCGTAGGCTTTCCTGCCGCCGAGTTGCCAGGCCAGTTCGCCCCAAAGCGTGCGCACCACGGTTCCGTCCGGCTTGGTTACCGGGTTGCCCGGCGAAATCTTGTTGCCCACCAGCACCACCCGTCGCGCGGTCGGCAGCTTGGTGATCTTCGCCGTTTTCATCACCGTGTCGATGCCCGCCAGCTCGGCTGGCTTGGCGCCGGAGAACAGGTGATATAAGGCCAGCATCGAGTGGGTCTTGCCGCCGCCGAAATTGGTTTGCAGTTGCACCACCGGATCGCCATCGACGCCGCTCAATCGGCGGGCGGCGCCCACCAGCATCTGGGTCAGGCTCTCGGTCAAGAAGGTGCGGCGGAAAAACTCCACCGGGTCGCGGTACTCGGCACTGCCCTCGCCCTGGTACACCTGCCACAGGTCGGCGGCGAACTCAGCCTGTTGGTAGCGGCCGCTGGCCACGTCCTTGTGCGGTGTAACGATTTCACGCCATGGTTTGAGCGTGTCGCTGGCGGTGCTTTCGATCAGGGCCCCCGCCATTCTGCGTCGCTCGCCCCGGGCCTGCTCATCGAAGCGCACCCGCAACAGCTCGTTCTTCATCTTTTCCAACTGCTCGCTTTCCGGCGCCGAGACGGCTTCCAGTAGGCGATTGGCCGAGTCCAGTGCGCGGTAGGCGTCGTCGCTACTGAATGTTTCTTGGTGCGCCCAGCCATGGCGCACCGCCAGCAGCTCGTTGACAAGGCTGCGTTCGGTCTTGCCGAGGATCCGGCGAAAAACATCGCCCCACTGTCGATCCATCACCACCAGCAGCACGGCGACATCGCCCAACGAGTCGTGCTTGCCGGCGCCCAATCGGGTATCGGAGAGCAGTTCCCGTATCTGATGGGCCCATTCGTCGCCCAGCCTCGCTTTCAGCTCGCGCTCGACAAAGGGCTTTAAGCCCTCCTTCAGCAGGTCCAGCGCTTTGCCGACGCGGTCGTGGTTGGTTATGGCCATGTTGGTGTATCTCCAGTTGAGTCAGCTCACTTCGAGGCGTTCCGGCAGGCATCGGTGGCTGGCACATCAATTACGAGCGCATCCGACTCGGTGTCCGTGTCCTGATTCAGCACCAGAAACACGGCGAATGGCGAAAGTCGGTGCCCAGAACTACAGCGCTGTATTGAACGGTTGATCGCGGCACGCGCGAAGGATGGCTATCACGCGCAAATTTGTCAGCGTTCAAGTCACGGCTCGAGCGAGACCTGCACAGCGGTAAGGCATACACACCGATCGGCGGCGCGATCGACGCACTCGCCTCGGCTTTCATCCGAGATGCTGGACGTCGACATCGTCCCAGTGTTCGCTCAGATACTCAGCCACCAGCCGCCTATGGCAGTGGTGCGGCTTGTCCTCGCTGCATAGCAGGCAACCGTCCGCGATCAGCTCGCGGGGAACGGTCTGTTCGATGCGACGCGCGCGCATCAGCCCCAGGAATCGCTGTGCGTAGGTGTCCCAGTCTCCCTTATGTTTTTTGTAGTCGTCTAGCATGTCCTGGTTTGGTGCCAACTCGGGCAGGTGCACGTAGTCCATCCCGGCCACTTCACGCAAGAAGAACGCCAAGTCCTGCTTCTTTGAAAATCCGGCCAGTTGCGAAACATTGTTCAGGCGCACGTCCACCACCCGCCGCGCGCCCGCAGCGCGCAGTAGCTGGAAAAAGCGCTCGGCAGACTTCTGCGTGAAGCCGATGGTAAAAAGCTTCATACGTTGCCCTCCGACTCACGCTTAGAAATGTCCTCATCGACGTATGCGACGCGGCGCTCCTGCAGTGAGCATGCCTCGTCGATAAGTTGTTCGCGCGAGCGGAACAGATCGGTCTCCGGTAGCCTTGTCACACCCAGTAGCCGGCCCATGGCCTTGTCGTGCGATTCCAGCCTGCCATCGGCCAGGATGTGTGTCACCGGAACGTTTCCGGCATCCAGCGCCCGCGCCACCAGCAGCGTGCGGTGACAATCCAGCGGGTCCTTCTCGGCGCACATCAGCGCTACCCGGTGCCGCTCTCGGCCTTTCAGCACTCGCTCGATGCCGCTGCGGAACAGCGCCGTGCGCGCCAAGCGGTCGTACTGCACCCGGCCGTCGACGTAGCAGACCGGGTCTTCCGAGCGCGCGCCAAGCTCCATGCCGAGAAACACGTAGTCGATGCCGGCCCCGCGCAGCACCTCACGCAGCGCCTCGCGATTGAACTGCGGGTTGAAGCGGCTGTAGGGCGCCGAGCGCACGTCGGCCACCGCGCTGATGCCGTGCTGGCGCAGCAGGGCGGTAAACCGGCCAATCTCGTGGTTCGAATGGCCGATGGTGTAGACGGGTTTGGCCTCGGAAGCGTCGGGCATCAGCCTGGTTCGATCAGCGCGGCGACAAGTTTGTAGCAATGGTCATTGTAAGGCTCGCCCAGGCTAATCGTCAGGTAGTGCCGACCCAGCGGGTAGTCGCGGTCGTCGTGCGCAAGATAGCGCCGCTCGATGATCGGATCGGTCACCCACAGCGCGTAGCGATCGCCAGCGTGCTCGAACCGCGCTTGCACCCGCCGCTTGGCGTTTCGATACGCTTCGCCGGGCGCGAACACCCGCAGCGTCAGCGACTCGACGCGCACCAGCCGCAGCGAATGGTCGAGCGCGGCTGCCAGATCCAGCGGCACCTGGTCGTTCAAGCCGGTGCGGGTGCTGTGGCCGTTCAGCCACAGCGGCATCGGCCGCCCGCACAGTGCGGCGAGGCCGCTGCGCGGATACTCCCCCGACTTCAGCCAGTGCCAAGCCGGATTGATCAGCCAGTTCTCGCGCTGGTAGCCGTCCGGCGCCGGCTCCAGAAGCGGTACGCTGATGAGGTCGAGCACTCGCGGGTCGCTGCCGTCGGGGTAGCGGCGCTCCTCCTCGGCGACCTCGCCGTGCTCGCGGTTGCTTATCGGGCGCAGCCAGGCACCTGGTTTTTCGTTGATCTGGATGATCCGTCCGGCCACGCAGCGCCCGCTCAGCTTGCGCGAGTTGGCCAGACAGACGATTTGGCGGCTGGTGCCGGTCATTGCCTCACTCCCCGAACAGCGTGGGCTGAACCTCGCCGACGCGTAGATCCTGGGCGGCGGTTTGCGCCAGACGGGTGATCTCGGGCCAGCTTTGCACCAGGGCGTTGTAGGCCAGCGCCTCGGCGGCGCGTTTCTTGCGCTCGCACAGGGTGTAGAGGCGGTAGCACAGCTCGCGGGCGGCTTCGGCGCCGGGGCCCAGGGCGGCGGCCAGTTCGGCGGCGGCTGACTCGCCGCCGCTGCCCAGCACCCGGACCAGGTGGTGCACCATCTCCCACACCGTCAGTCGCGTGTCGGTGGTCGGGTCCCAGTCGGCGGGCAATTCCTCGGGCCGCAGCAGCCGCACCTTGCCGCGCCGGGACTCCAGGATGCCGGCCTCGACCAGACCCGACACGCTGGTATTCTTGGCCTTGCTGAGCTGTTCGGCGATGCCGTACTCGCCCTCGTCGAAGCCCGACTGCTCGAACCAGGTGAGCGCCCAGCGGCTGTCGGCGTCGAAGTCGCCTTCCTGTTCGGCCAGTACCTCGTCGAGTGTCTGGTTGATCAGCGCCAACGCCTGGCGGACCGGCAGCGGCTGGCCGTCGGCATCGAGCACCTTGGCGTAGCGGGTATAGACCGCCATGCCCGGGCCGATGGCCGCCTGCGCCAGGTCCACCGGCGCGATATTGCCGCGCTGAAGGTGGGCGAGCGCCAGCGGCAGCTCGGCCTTGAGCTCGGTGACGAACTCGCGCCGCGTGGCGGTGGGCGCGGTGGCGGCGCGCGGGCGGCAGACGAGGATGATGCTGGAAGCGAGGACGTTAGTGCCCGAGCCGATCATGCGGTTGCCCAACTCGGTGCGCATCGGCCATGTGCCGCTGATTCCGAAGCCGGCGCGGATCACGGCATCAAGGAACGTCTCCCAGCCGGTGCTGGCGGTGCCCTCCGCGCTCTCAGTCTCCGACTGTTTGAAGGCGTAGTAGATGGTGACCGGAAACGCCGGGTGTGCCTGCCCCGCGAGGCGGTGCATGGCCTGGGTCATGCCGTCGAGGAAAAACTGTTCGGCCGCCTCCCTGCCGCCGTGGCGGTAGGGCGTGGCGACCAGTTCCTCGGCCTTGGGCACGGCGAGCGTGGCGAAGAGATCCGGGAAGACGGGACGCAGCGAGCGGCGCAGCCAGACGTAGAAGAAGTCCGAGAGGTCGGCGTAACCGATGTTGTCGTAGTACGGTGGGTCGGTGGAGACGACCGAGCCGTTACTCAATGATTGCGATTGCGCATCCGCCTGCGTCACGAAACCCACAACCGATGCTGGCAACTGATCCAGAACACGCATCATGTTCTTGAGCGACACGAGAGGATCGCCCGCCATCTCGCCGAACGCATTGGCTTCCGAATAATCCCAAACCATAGGCAACGCTTGCCGGCCAAACGTAGCGATGGATTGATCCATGGTCGTCTTCCAACGACACAGCGACGACTGTGCGTCGGCCATCTTGCTGACCGACATCCCCAAATACACCCCCATCGCTTCGGCGTAGGCGGTGGCGCCGGTGCCGCCGTCGCGCAGGGGCTTGCCGTCGTCGGGGACGCCGGCGGCGAGGGCGTCGTGCTGTACCCGCTCGCGCGTTTCGGCCACCAGGTCGGAAAAGGTCGTCAGCGCCACGAGCTGGCGGGGGGTAAAAAGTTCATACCAGAACTTAAAGCCGTAGCCGCGACCACTCAGCAGGTCTTTGCTGTCTTGGTTCATCCCGACCTCGGGCTTCCATTCCGGCTTCGCCTTTAGTGCCACCGCTTCGTGTTCCGGGGTCGGCGCGAGATAAACGCGACCGCGATCGCCTTCCGCCACGATCGCCATCAGCCGCTCTCCGGCTCGCTTCGCCTTAAACTCACCGCGAATGTGCTCTTGCGTCATCGGCGTCCCCGACATCAAGCACTGGAAGTTCGCGCCGCGCGAAAGCTTGGTCCCGTTCTTCGCACCCTCCGCGTTCTTCGGCTTCCCCACCTTCACCGTGAATCGGTAGCCGCCGTTCTCGATCACCGGCTCGACGTATGCCTCCTTGCCCGCCTTGGTGGAGAGCATGAAGGTCGAGGCCAGCGGCACGTCCACCTGCGCGAAGGCCGGGTTCGGGCTCTTTACCGTGCGCGCCCAGAGCCAGGCGATCACGGTGAGCTGCTGGCCGAGGTATTTGTTCAGGTCCGGCCGTTCCTTGACCATTTCCGCCGTGACCTCGACCTTCGGGTAGAGGTGGCCGATGCGCTTCTCAGCCTCGTTGCGCATCCACTGGCCGTAGTAGCGCACGTCCTCGGCCAGGCCCTGGGCGCCGCGCCAACTGCCGGAATGGCCCATGCCCTGGCGCGACTTTGGATTGACCGGCGGCTGGCCGGCGAACCGGGGCGGGATTTCGATCATCGCCTTGTTGATCAGCACCGCCACCGGATTCAGGTCGCTGGCATGGCTTTCCAGCCCGAGCCGCTGGGCTTCCAGCGGTAGCGCGCCGCCGCCGGCGAACGGGTCGTGGAAGGCGGGCAGCGTGTTGCGGTCGAACAGCTCCTTCGCGTGTGGGTGGTCGGCGTGCTCGACACAGGTGCGGCGCCAACTGCGCCAGATTTCCTCGCGTGCCCGCGCGAGTACGACCTCGTTAGTGGTGTTCTCCCACTTGACCAGGTCCTCGATGATGCGGAACAGCCGCTGCCGCTCGATGTCCGCGGCCACCGCTTCCAGCGTCGGCTCGGGTTCGGCCACGTCGTCGGCATCGGCCAGCGCCTGCTTGCTGCGGTGCGCCTCCAGGCGCTTGTGCAGCGCCCGCTCGGCCGCGCGCCGGGTCTCCGGTTCGCCGAGCAGCACGTCCACGTATTCCGATGGGTCGTCCACCATCTGCGCAAAAATCACCGCCCGCGCCGCCGCCAGTGGCCGCCTGGCCCACCACAGGTGCAGCGTCGACGGATGACCATGCCGGATCGACTTCTCCCTCGCCGACGCGACATTGATGGCATCCAGCGGGAGGGCGACCTCGATGAGTTTTTTGCGGGGTGGGGTCATTCGGTCCTCGAGCCGGTTCGGTGCAATAGGTGTGATCGGCGCCTGGGGCGCCACTTCAGCCCGCCGCCCACCATCTCAGAAGTAGGGCAGGAGGCGTTCAGCTACCCGGGGCGCGTGCGGCGGTCCGCTTCTTACGCGTGCGCGTCTTGCGTTCTTCGTCGGCTTCGCCTTGCGGCGGATCGGGCAGTCGGTACATCGCCACGGGAATGTTCTGGATGCCCATGCGAGCGCAGGTGCTTTGTACGTACTCCCGCCAGTAAGGCCACACGTGCAGGCCGACGTTGTACTTTCCGAACTCTTCCAGCGCCGGACGCAGGGCTTCGACATCGGCATCCGCATCAAGCCGATAGATCGCGGCGAATGCGGCGACCATTTCAAGACGGACGGCCGGGTTGGCTGGATCTGCCGACGACAGTTTGGCATCGCCCCCGGCCGTGGAGGCGGCCGCTTCCAACAGTCGGATGCCCGGCAGGAAGCCATACGTGATGACCTTGAATCGCTGGCCGTTGTCCTCGATTTCGCTGACTTCGAAGCCTCCGAGTGGCGCGCCTCGATGGTGCACGACTAATGTGAGTTCCCGACTCTTTGGCGGCAGCAACTCGTCGTCTGCCTCCACCGAACTGGACCGCAAGAGCACGGCCTGAACGCTGAGCGCGCCTGCCGCTTTGCTAATCAGAGCGCGGTCCATGGTCAGGCGGCTTCCGGCCAGTGGGCCACGGGCTGGACGACACCGTCGTTTGTGATGAGGTGCAGCTTCGCCCCAGATCTCCCGATCAAGTTCGTGGGCTCCTGCTGAGGCGTCCAACCACCGTTTGCCCCGAAGTCCACCCCGAAACACGGCTTGGCGTCCAGCGCGAAGCAGAAATCGGCGAGGGTGCGCAAGGTCATGTTGCGCGAGCCGCCAAGCAGTTGCGAAACATGGCCTTTGGTTTTGCCGAGACGTTCGGCAAGCTGTGTCTTGCTGATACCGGCCTGCTCCAGCGCCGCCCACAGTGCCTCGGTCACCTCGACGATCAGGGATTCCTGGGCGACCAGTCGGGCATTGGCCTCGTCCTGCTGCGCCCAGCGGTCCAGGAAGTCGGTCATCGTTGTCTCTCCTCGATTCTGCGCCAGTTTGCAACTATGCGGTTGGTATCTTCAGCGGCCAGCTTTTTGCCGCGCTTAATCGCAAAGTGGCTGATGTAAAACACCCCGGGCTCGCGCCTGGAGAACCAGCCATAGGCACGCAACTTGTCGGCTTTGATGGCATAAAAATGTTTTCCGTCGGGCAGCTCGGCTTCGGTGTTCCAGTGGTCGGGTGATCGCAACTGACCACCCTGCACAAGCTGATTTCGTCGCGCCACCATCTTTGCTTTGACGGACGGCCACTTCTTCTCCGGAAAGTGACTGATCGCCTCACGCCAGGAGGCGGGCTCCCACGTCTCCGGGTCGGCGCCCGGTGGTGGGGTCTCGCAGTATCTGATGGTCAGCCTCCTGCCAGGAAATTCAATCATACTTGTTTATATGAAACTAAACTATATCCAAAAGGCCTGAAGTTTCCAGAGCCTCCAGTGAGGGCGTTGCTCTTCCTGCCTAGGTCGCCTAAGGGGCCGGTATACCGGCGCATATTCAGCGCCCGCGCGGGTACGGCCTTCATGGCGTCAGGCCGCGCGTCGACTTCGATGAGCCTTCCCCTAGCCATAAATTTCCGGATCGTAAACGAGGCGGTATCGGGCAGGGTGCAAGGAGACGCGGCCTTGGTCGCGCCATTGCAGTAGGGCGGTTCCGCTCAGTGCTGTGGGTTGGCCGGTGGTGTCGAGTAGTACAAGGGAGTGTCCCGCCGGCTGGCGCTCAATCAGGCCCCAGGCGTCTGCTTCGATGACCAAGGCTTCGGTCTCCAGGCAATGATCGCTTGGCAAGAAGTAACACGTTGCAACACCAGCCAAGTTGTAGAGCACCCAGGGAAACGGTTCGCCGCGGTTGCGGCGCAAGGACCGACCATCCGAATGGACGAAGCCCTCGTCCCCGCTGCGGCGAAAGCCCTGCGCGGCGGCGAAGCGGTCGATGATGGCGGCTTTGGGCGGGTGTGGTTGCGCTGGCTTCGGGATCTGCGGATGTGGTGGATGGACCGCTGGGGGTTCGGAGTCGGAGTTCTCCCCGATCCATCCTTCGGTGCTCGGAACCGCGTATTCGCCGTCCGTTGGTGGCGCAAGGGATTTGTCCGGTTGCGCTTCGCCTGGACTGGGAGTCGGAAATTCTTCAGCGGACGCGGCAGCCAGGCGGAAATTGGCTTCGAGATACTGTCGAACGACGTGTTCTGGGCGTTCAAAGCTGAAGTCCAGCGCTGCCTTGATGTCGGGCAGGTTGAAGACCCTGCCGATCTCCTCCGGCACCCGTCGTGCCAGCCTGGCGGCGAGCAGCGGAGTGACGTAGAGGGTCCGATCCAGCCAGACGACATCTGCGGCCCGGGGCGTTCCGGCGGGCCTGCCGGCGAGGTACGGAATGAGTTGCAGGCTTTCAACTTCGCGCCAATGGGTTGTGTGCAGCCTCATGGCCAACTCGCGCACGCGCTGGGATTCCTCCTCGACATCCAGTTCGACCCTCCGCAGCACTTCTGCGAACGCCCGAAGCCACGGTTTGGGAACGGGCGTGCTTTCGTCTTCCGCGTCGTCTTGCAGGCGTTCCTCGATCCGGGTCGACAGCGGCGCCAGCGCACAAAACGGTGGCTGTCCGTGGATTTCGATCGGAAGGCGTTGCAGGTCCGCTGTGGCTTGTTTCACCCAGCCATGCAGATGGCCCCATGCAGTGAGCGATTGCATGGTCAGGGCGTAGTCGAGTCGCTCCACGGGCGTCCATTCGCCGGCCAGGTTGATCCAGTGCCGGCATTCGTGCCAGACCCGGCCAGGGTGCCGGGTCAGCAGCGCTCGCACCCGTTTCGCGTCGGCTTGCGGCAGCGCACTCCCTGAGGGCAGAGACATCAACCACTTGATGGCGCGGTCGGCGGTGGGGCGGTCGGCGACACCGATCTTGCGCCACAGGGTCAGTTCCTCAACGGCGGGCCGGACCAGCGCTGCGCCCGGCACGTCGTCTTCGTCAGCGTTAAGGAACACGCCGGTCAGCGCGGCCCAGGCACCTTCATGGGTCAAGATGAGTCTTTCCGAAGAGAACACATCCTTGATGGCCTGGAAATCTTCGGTGGAGCAATGATCGATCATCTGATCGAGTCGGCGATACCAACGGTCGATTTCGGACGCAGGGGGATTAGAGGCATGTGCCAGCGCGCGCAGGCGGTCGAGCAGGGCGCCGGGTCCGGTGGGAGTGCTGCGAACACCCAGCAGGTCGAGCAGGGGGCGGGTGGCTTCCGTATCCAGCCGCTTGTCTACAAACGGCTCCACGTCGATGAGGGCTTCAGTGTCGGGAGTACGCCGCAGAAGTTCATCGGGGCGGCGCACGATACCGCGGGTGTCGGGCAGGCAGGGCACATTGCGCAGTTGAAGAATCCAGGCTGGGAGCAACGGACTGGTGGTGATTGGGCTTTCGGAACCGGTGGTTGCAATTTGCAGCAATCGCGCCTTGCAGGCATCTGACCAGAACCTGGGGGGCTGGTCGAGAATTCGCGCGAAAACGCGCGCCCAGATCTCGCCGTCCTCTGCACTAAGGGTCTTCCAGTGAAGCCAGCAGGCAGGCTCGAAGTCCCAGTCGTCCATGCAGAAGCTGTTGGTGACATAGCGATACGCCAGTACAGCCTGATGTCCTCTCTGTATCGCCAGTTCTTCAACTTGCCGCTTTCCGTAAATCTGGCTACGGCGGCTCCTGATTGGCACAAAGGCCAACAGGCCAGCACGGCCCGAAGAAACCCAGCCCTTCCATTCATCGCGCGAGCAGGAACCAAGCGTTGCGGTGTAGTCCGGGTGCAGCAAGGATGGGTCGCGCATGGCGTCCGGCAGCAGCGGCTCCAAAAGACCATCGGGGTCATAAAGCACATCTTTGCCACTCGCCTTCAACGAGCCGTCCCGGGTGACGTAGCGAAAGCTCTCGGAAACCGCCACATTCAACTTGGCGGCAATTTGGGCCAGGCGAATCGCATCCTTAAGTTTCACCTGCCGCGAGGCAAAAAAGTCAGAGCTGACCTTGTCGAAAACGGTCTTGATTTCGCTGGCTTGATCAAGACCCATATCATCCAACAGCCGGTGCGCCGAGCGCGCCAGATCCGCCGGTTCCTTGTCTGACGCGGATTCTGCCTCGATCTGCTGCTCGGCCAGAAATCGTTGCCAGTTGGGATTCATGACGCGGACGTGATCGGAAAGGAAGCGCCAGTCGTCCTCGGACTGAAGCAGGCGTTTGTCGCCGAGGCGAACCACTTCGCTTGCCGAGTAGAGTTCGTCCTGACCCTGCACAGGGACGACGCGGAGCGCTTTGACCGAAAAACGGTAGAGAATGCTCGACGTCTGGTGCGCCAAATACGCCCACAGTTTCATGAGCCGGTACCAACCTTCAGGTTTCGGGGGACGGCATACTCGCAATTTCGCCGAAATCTTCTCGCGATCAACGATCTCGACCAGTCCCAACGCTGAGAGAGTCTTGCGGTGAGGTTCCGCGACATGGCGCGACAACGCGGCCCGCTCCTGCTCGTCGAGGAGTGTTGCAAGCTGCGGGGCTGGCCACACGTCCAACAGTTCAGCTGGGAGTGCGATGGCCTGACCTGCGCGGCACAAATGCCCGTCATCGGCCAGCAATAGCTGCTTGCCTTCAAGCAATGACTGAAAGGACGACGCTGCGATCGCGCCGCAGACGTCTTCAAGCCGCGCGCTTACATGATCCACATTCGGCAACAGCGCGTAGGCGTCGGCGCGATCCACCTGCGAGGCATCCTCGTGGCCCAGCCACCGTAGCAGCGATTCGGCCGCCAGCTCACCGGCGCGCCTCAAAAGCCAATGGTTCGTCGGCGAAGTTTCCGGGTCCTTGATCTTGAGTCGCGCAGGATCCTGGATGAAGGGTGCATTGCAGGCAAACGGCAAACTGGTCTCCACGCCGGTGGGCAGCACCACGTACAGGCGCCCCTTCATTCCCACCACGATTTCAACCCGGCACGGCGGGAAATCGCTGCCCAGGTCAGCGCCCAGCAGGCGCTCATCGCGAATCTCAGCCAGGGCGTCATCCGGGAAAGCCTGCTCGGCAGAACGGATCAGAAGGAAGGCCTCGTCGGGATCGTTGTCAAGGGCCATCCACTCGCTGTCGGGGACCGGACCGGGTCCCATGCTGCCCCAGCGGAGTTCGTTTTCGCCGATTCTCAGGCAGCGGATGTTCCGGAAAAAAAGCAACGAGGCCGGGCTTTTGCGCCATTCATCGAGGTTCTTTTCGAGTTCCCGGTGACGACTCCCGTCACGGATCGGGACCTGGATTCGCGTTTGCGTCGCCGCGTGACCTTGCGTCGCCAGCCAGTGCGGTTGGGTAAACCGTTGACGATGAAACACCACTGACAGGGATGGCGTGAAGAGCTGAACACTGTCTCCGAGACTGAAAGTGCTCTTGAATCCGATACCGCGGAAGCCGATGGTGTGCAGCGCCCGTTTGTTTGAATAACCGAAACGGCAGAGCGATGCGAAGTGCTCCTCGGTAAAGTCCTCGCCGTTGTGCTCGAAGACAAAAGACTGATCGTCGAGGCGAACCCAGGCTTCGCTGGCGCCCGCATCGTCGGCGTTCTGTAGCAGTTCCGACAGGATGTGGCGTGGGCTTTGGACCTGCTTGAAGAGCTGGTGCCAAGGCGCGGCGAGGTCCGGGTCGCTTTCCAACTGGTCCCAACGTTGCGCCGCACTCCGTCGGATCATGTCGAAGAAAGGCGGAGGCGCAGTCACCTTGGCGCCTCCGCCCGCGCCAACAGCTCGGCAAAGCTGTAGTTGACACTGTTGGCGCCAATGTCAGGTTCGCGTTGGAAGGGGCGCCGGAGATAGTGGACCTTCTGCTCGCTTTGGCCGAGGAACTCGACGATGGCCAGAATGAAGTCGTCGGGCTTGTTGAGTGAGTACAGGATCTCGTTGCGGGTGACGGTGATGGTCTCGGCGCCAGTCACCCGACCCTTTACCTCGATAAAGCGCAGCTTGCCCCGGTCGGGCACGCGGCTTTCGATATCGTAGCCGAGGCGCTCGAACTCGCGATCGGTTGGCTCGAACCCGAGTTGGCGCTCGACTTCCATGACGGCGGCTCGCGCGCGGGCGGCGCTCACCTGCGTGTCGGCAGCCGTGGTCGAGGTGGGATTAGCTGTGCCGGTCATGGCCCAAATCAGTCCGATGGGCACGATCAATGTGCCGCCCAACACTACAGGCGGCAAGTTGGATAATTGGGCCTCCCGCTTGAGTTCCTGCAGGCGCTTGTCCAGCCTCACCTGGAGCAGGTCGGCGCGCCGACCCGCTTCGTCAGAATTGAGCTTGGCGTTCGGCTTGCCGGCCTGCTCCTGTTCCTTCAGTACGGCAGCACGATGGTCCCAGTGATTGATCTCCTTGCTGAGTCGTTCTTTTACGGCATCTCTGGTTTTTTCGATCAACGTCAGGCGCATCTCGCTTACTTCGGCAAAGTGGCCGGGAACTACCTCGGCAATGGCATGCGTCAGCACCTTCCGCTCAACCTCGGTATCGATCCATTGGCATTCGGGGCTGCCTAGGATCATATCCAACACCGGATCGGCTTCCGCGAGTGGCCGGTAGTCGAGGTAGGGCGCATAGCCCACGTGTCGCGTCGTGTTTTGCCGATCCAGTTCGACGTATAGCATCCGCTTGGACACGGTCCGGCGGGTGCCGTTTCTGTTTTGAATTGCGTCCTGTATGGCGTGCTCAACGAAGAACAGCAAGCGGGGTTCGGTCCCGGTATCCCTCTCATCAACCAGGACTGTGCCGCGCTTGAGCAGGTCCCGATTCTGTTCCAGCGTGATGTCGGTGACCGCTTCCAGCAAGGGATGCCCCGGGCAGAGGAAGGCGGCAAGTGGTTGTCCCGGCGGAGCCAGCAGCGATTTGTCAAAGGCGATGCGCTCGTATCGCGGAAGCACGGACTCTCCCATACCGCTCAGGCGGTCTCGATGGCGGACCGCAGCCGGGACGTGCGTAATTTCATAGCGGTCGGGTTCACGTTGGCGCAGCTTTCCGCCCAGCCGCTCGAACGCTTGTTGGAAGAACGATTTGATATAGAAGGGTTGCAAGCGTCTGGCCTCGGCGCGCTCCATGTCCTCGCGGATGCGCTGGAGGCGGCTGGTGTCCATGGTGTCCTGGGCAAGTGCGCGGCTCTCGACCAGATCGCGGAGGTGTTCCTGATCCAGGGTCTGATCGAGCACTGTGTTCAGAAATGCCCGCACTTCGGGCTGTTCCCCGTGCCGAATGGCCTCCAGCAGGAGGTCGCGCAGTGACTTCCCCTCGAACTGGAGCTTGCCAAGCACGTCGAACACCTGGCCGCCAAGACTGGCGCGTGCTTGCTCCAGCTTTTCCAGCAAACGAACGTAGACATCGCCTTCGCGCGTCTCAGCCGCAATCAGGTTCCACAGATGGCAGACCTCGGTCTGGCCGATGCGGTGGATGCGTCCAAAGCGCTGTTCGATGCGATTCGGGTTCCAAGGCAGATCGTAGTTGACCATCAGGTGCGCGCGCTGAAGGTTGATGCCCTCGCCGGCAGCATCGGTGGCCAACAGCACTCGCACGTCGGGATGGTGCTTGAAGGATTCCTGGGTTTTCAGGCGCTCTTCGCGACCAATTCCACCATGGATGACCACCACGGCTTCGGGTCGACCGAGAAGGGTACTGATGCGGCGCTGCAACTCGTTCAGCGTGTCGCGGTGCTCTGTGAAGATCACCAGCTTCTGATTGGGTGATGCCGGAGGTTTGGCCAACGGGTCTGCCGTGTAGCCTTCCTGTTCGTCTCGCATGCGCTTCGAGAAGGCGGCGTCGCCGAAGATTTCATGCAGCAGGTCGGACAGCTCGGTCCACTTTGTGTCGGTGCCGCTGCGGCGGATCCGGTTGGCCAGCGATTCCAATCGCGTCAGGGTGTCGATCTCGGCCCGCAGTTCCTGGATCGTGTTTGCGGCCGTGGCTTGGTCCAGAACCCGGCCCTCCACCTCGACCATTTCGTCTTCGGGGAGGTCCTCCAGGTCTTCGATGTCGTCGGCACTTAGCAGGTTGTCGTTCAGCAACCGGGTGTTTTCCTGACCGCCCCGTTGCAACAACTCCAGCTCACGCAACCTGCTCTGAAGGCGCTCACGGCGTCGGCGGAGCGACTGGAAGATCGCTTCGGGAGAGGATGCGAGCCGGCGCTGGAGTGTGGTCAGGGCGAAGCCCACCGTGCCCGCGCGCTTGTCATTATTCAGCGCTTCGGCGCGATTGAATTCCTCCCGAACGTAATTGGTTACTTCCGAATACAGCGCGGCTTCATCAGCCGACAGTTTGTAGGGTACGGTGTGCGCAATACGTTCGGGAAAGAGAGGCTTGCCGTCGAACTTGACCAGCTTCTCCTTGACCATGCGGCGCATCAGGTCGGTCACGTCGCTGGGGCGAGCACCATCGCGAAACCGGCCCTCGAAGCGGTCGCTGTCCAGCAGTGCCATGAAAAGCTGAAAATCCGCTTCCTTTCCGTTGTGCGGGGTCGCGGTCATCAACAGGAAGTGGCGTGTGACGGTTGAGAGCATCTGCCCGAGCCGGTAACGCTTGGTGTACTTGACCTCGTTGCCGAACACCGTGGCCGACATTTTGTGGGCTTCATCGCAGACCACCAGATCCCAGCCGCAGTCTGGAGCCTTGAGTTTGTCCTGCACGTCTTCGTTGCGCGAAAGCTTGTCGAGGCGGGCGATCACCAGGTTGGTTTCCAGGAACCAGTTTCCTGTGCGTGCGGCCTCCAGTTTGTCGTTGGTGAGGATTTCGAACGGCAGTTGAAACCGCTGATACAGCTCATCCTGCCATTGTTCGGCCAAGCTGCCGGGGCAGACTATCAGGCACCGTTGAAGGTCGCCGCGCGCAATCAGTTCCTTGATAAGCAATCCGGCCATGATCGTTTTCCCTGCGCCGGGATCGTCAGCCAGCAGAAACCGAAGAGGCTGGCGCGGGAGCATGGATTCGTAAACAGCGGTGATCTGGTGCGGCAGGGGCTCGACCACCGAGGTGTGCACGGCCAGCACCGGATCGAACAGGTGCGCGAGGCGGATGCGCTGCGCTTCGGCGACCAACTGGAAGAGGGCGCCGTCGCCGTCGAAACTCCATGGGCGCCCGGTTTCGACGACGTCCAGTCGCGGTTCGTCGCCCCGGTACAAAACCTCTTCTTCGACACCCCCGTCAGGCTTGCGGTAGGTCAGGTTCAGCGCGTCGGAGCCATACCACTGGACCTGAACCACCTCGACCTGGCCCTCGGGGACCAGCCCTCTGACGACAGCCTGTGGGGTGAGGTCTTCCAGCTTGATCATCGTTCCGCCTCCCTGCCTGAGGTCCGAATGGCTTGACGGACCGAGGCTGAAAAATAGCACCAAACGCGAGCCCGGCGGGCCAGTTAGGGGCGTTTGTGAGCCATACGCGCACGTCCCAAACCTGCATGTTGCCCGTCTCAGCCGCTGCGACGGTTCCAAAGACACCGTGGCGCAGCAGCGGCGTGGAGATACTATACACCAGTAACACTGTCTGATAAAGTGTCGTATATGAAGATCAGCCTGACCCAACTCAGCCAGCAGGCGGATGTGCCCGAGCGGACCATTCGGTTCTACATCAGCGAGGGCCTGGTCGACCGGCCCGAGGGCGAAAAGCGCGGGGCTTACTACACCGCGCGGCACATGGAGCAGTTGCTCCGGGTGCGCCACTGGCGCGAGGCGGGGCTGTCGCTGGAGGCGATCGCCGGGCTGCTGCACGAGACCGGACGCACGCCGGTGACGCCACCCCAGCCCGGCACGGTGCAGGTCTGTTCGCACCTGATCGTGGCCGAGGGTGTCGAACTGGTCATCGCCCCGGACCGTGCCGGTCTGAGCGCCGAGCAGGTGCGCGAGTTGTTCCGTACGGTGCAGGCGGCGCATGTCGCGCTGGCCGGTTCCAACAAAAACCGTGGCAAGAACCCGAGGAGCTGACCAATGACCACATCCCAACCCCTTCCCGCCGCCGTTGCTCCGGATCTTGGTGCTCCGGCACTGCTTCAGCAGGCCCGCCTCGAGGTGGACATCGACAACCTCACCGCCTCGTATGCGGTGAACTACCGCTTCCACAATGCCACCCACGAGGCCGTCGAGGCGGTGTTCGTGTTTCCGATGCCGTTGGACGCCGCCTTCATTGGACTCGAGGCCGAGATTGCCGGTGAGCGGCTGGCTGCCGAAGTGGTTGCAGCGCCCGACGCCACCCGGCGCTACGACGACGCGGTGACGGCCGGTGACAGTGCGCTGTTATTGCGGCAGGTTGCGCCGGGGATCCTTGGCGCGAGCCTCGGCAACGTCGGGCCGGGCGAGCAGGCCGAGTTCACGCTGCGCTACGCCCGCCTGCTGGAGGTGATCGACCGGCGGTTGCGCTTTGCGCTGCCGTTCACGATTCGACCGCGCTATGGACGGTGGCGCGGCGACGCGATGGAGGAGCCGCGACACGACGCCGGCGCCGGCTACACGCTGGCGGCGGAAATTAGGGTGCGCGGGCTGCTGGCCGGGGCGGGCGTACACTGCCCGAGCCACCCGATGACCTTCGAGCACGGCGACCACAGTCTGGTGTTGCGCATCGACCGGGCCTGGCTGGACGGCGACTTGGTGATCAATTTCGCGGTCGATCAGGCACCGGCACCGCAGGCCGAGACCTTTCCGGACCAAGACGGTGTCGGGGTTTGCCTGACCTTGCCGCTGTCGGCACCGGACGGCCCTGCACCGGCTGTCCACACGGCGCTGCTACTGGACTGTTCGGGTTCGATGCTCGGTGCCGCAGTGCTCGGTTGCCGCAAAGCGCTCGGGGCGGTGGTTGACGTGCTTGGCGAGAACGACCGTCTGCAAGTGGTTCGTTTCGGATCTACCGTGCAGCCGCTGCTCCGTCGGCCAGTGCCGGTGACAGCCTCGGTCCGCGAGTCCGTGCACGAACTGGCGCAAGCGGTCCAGGCCGACCTCGGCGGCACCAACATGGGTCCGGCGATCGAGACGGCCCTGAAGCACATGGGACGGGCAACCGCAGAGGGCGTGATCCGGGCGCTCATCCTGGTGACCGACGGGGCGGTGCTGGAAGCGGACATCAACATGGCGCGACAGGCCGCGATCGCGGCCGGAGTCCGCATCTTTGTGGTGGCCGTGGGCGCCAGCGCCGGGGTCGACGTACTGGCACCGCTGGCCGAGAGTACCGGCGGCCGACTGGAACAGGTGACGCCCGGCGAGTCGATCGCCGTGGCGGTGGAGCGTCAGGTGCGGCGCCTGCGGCAGGGGCAGCCGCACTCCATCGCGATGGAGTGGGATGTTTCCCCGCACCAGCAGCCAGCTGCAGCCTCGGCCTATGCCGGTGACGTGGTTACCGTACATGCGCGCTTCACGGCTTGTCCGACGTTCGTCTTGGTGCGTGGCGCCACGTTTCCACAACTAGTCCGAGTGCCGGTCCAGCCGGTCGCAGACAGTCCCGCCCGGCGCGCGCTGCTTGGCCTGGCGCTCTATCGCCACGCGCCGGAAGCGGACCGTGGCGAGCTGGCCCTGCGTTACGGCATGCTGACCGCCGAGACCTCGGCGGTGGTCGTGAAGCGGCGCCGGGACGAGGAGAGGCTTGGGCCCCTGCCAGCGGTGCACCAGGTGCCACAGATGCTCTCGCGCGACATGTTCGGGTCGACGCTGGTTTCGGCGCATCACGATCTGGACGAGAGTTGGGATGACGACTTCGAACCGCCCACTGGCGCCATGTTCTCTGTGGGTCCTCCGGAAGGCTGGGAGGAGCGCGATACCCGTCGCCGTCGTTTGGCCGCGGTCAAGCCGCTGTCTGCGGAAGATTGCAAAACACTGCTGACGGCGCTACGCGAGAGTGTCATTGTCGCCTTGAGTGGCGGCAAACTCAGTGACTTGGACGCCCTGCTCGCGCCATGGCCAAAGGCTGAGCAGGAAGTCGTGCGCGACCTGCTGGATTTCGGATGGCTGCCCCCGCACGACATGACCCCGCTTTGGTTCGCCGTGTTGGTGACCGCGTTATGCGAGGTCAAGCTGGGCAAGGCTTTGAACGAGGCGCAGCGTCGCCGTTTGAAGGCTTGGCTGGACGAGCAGTTCGAATCCACGCACATGTTCCATCGATTTTCCCCGCAGATCGTCCCGTCTAGAGTGAGCCTTTTCGAGAAATGGGTCAGACAGGGCTGGCAACCACCGCGCTGACTCCGAAGCCACGTAGTTGGAATCGATCCGACGCCATAGGCCATGCGCGAGCCGCAGCATTGCCGCCACGGGGCAGCAAGACCCACTCGGCCTGTGGAACACCAGGCGACCGGCGGGGGGCAGGCTCCGGCCCAGCCGCGCCGTCGCGCCAAGCCGGCTGTACCAGCTGCAGGCCGTTCCGTTGCGGTTTCCCCGCAGCAATCAAGGTGCCGTTCCTGATGGTCCGGAAACCGTCCAAAGGTCAGTCATCTATATGGTGGGCCCACCAGGATTCGAACCTGGAACCAAAGGATTATGAGTCCTCTGCTCTAACCGTTGAGCTATAGGCCCGGTGCCGGGATGTGTATCGTCGCTGTTTGCGGCGGCGGAAACAACGAGCCCCGCGGGTGCGGGGCTCGGTGGGGGTGCGTCGCGTGGGGGCCTACTCGAGGTCGAGGAAGCTGCGCAGTTGTTCGGAGCGGCTGGGGTGGCGCAGTTTGCGCAGGGCCTTGGCTTCGATCTGGCGGATCCGCTCGCGGGTGACGTCGAACTGCTTGCCGACTTCTTCCAGGGTGTGGTCGGTGTTCATGTCGATGCCGAAGCGCATGCGCAGCACCTTGGCCTCGCGCGGGGTGAGGCCGGCCAGCACGCTGTGCACGGTCTCGGTGAGTCCGGTGTTGGTGGCGTTTTCCATCGGCGATTCGATGTTGCCGTCTTCGATGAAGTCGCCCAGATGCGAGTCTTCGTCGTCGCCGATCGGGGTTTCCATGGAAATCGGCTCCTTGGCGATCTTGAGCACCTTGCGGATCTTGTCCTCGGGCATCTCCATCTCGCGGGCGAGCTCTTCCGGGGTGGGCTCGCGGCCGTACTGTTGCAGCATCTGGCGGCTGATGCGGTTGAGCTTGTTGATCGTCTCGATCATGTGCACCGGGATGCGGATGGTGCGCGCCTGATCGGCGATCGAGCGGGTGATGGCCTGGCGAATCCACCAGGTGGCGTAGGTGGAAAACTTGTAGCCGCGCCGGTATTCGAACTTGTCGACCGCCTTCATCAGGCCGATGTTGCCTTCCTGGATGAGGTCGAGGAACTGCAGGCCGCGGTTGGTGTACTTCTTGGCGATGGAAATCACCAGACGCAGGTTGGCCTCGACCATTTCCTTCTTGGCCTTGCGGGCCTTGGCCTCGCCGTAGGCCATGGTCCGGCTGATTTCCTTGATTTCCGGCAACTGCATGTGCAGCGCTTCTTCGATGCCCAGCAGCTTCTGCTGCTCGGTGATGATGTCGTCGCGGTATTCGCGCACGCCGGAAGACCACTTCTGTTTGCGCCGGATGATGTCGTCGGCCCAGCCAAGGTTGGTCTCGTTGCTCGGCCAGGCGCGCAGGAAATCCTTGCGCGGCATCTTGGCGTATTTGGTGCACAGCTCCAGTACCCGGCGCTCGTGCTCCTTGATTCCGCCAACCACTTCGCGCAGCTTGCGAATCAACAGATCGATCATCGCCGGCGGCAGTTTGATGGTGACGAACAGGTCGGCCATCTCTTCGCGCAGCTTGATCACCCGGCGCTCGTTGGGGCCGTACTTGGCGTGGGCGCGATGGAACTTACCCAGCAGGCTGGCCAGCTCGGTCATGCGCCGGCTGACTTCCTCCAGATCCGGGCCAGTATCGACCGGCGTGTCGTCGTCATCGTCGTCATCGTCGTCATCTTCGGTATCGGCGGCATCCTTCGCCACTTCGACCGGGGCCGGCGGCTCTTCGATGAGGTCGTTGAAGCCGATGACCACCTCGGCCAGGCGGCGCTTGCCGTCGGCGTAGATCTCGTATTCGTCCAGCAGCATCTGCACCGACCACGGGAAGCTGGCCAGCGAATGCAGCACCTGATTGAGGCCTTCTTCGATGCGCTTGGCGATGGCGATTTCGCCCTCGCGGGTGAGCAGCTCGACGGTGCCCATCTCGCGCATGTACATGCGCACCGGGTCGGTGGTGCGTCCGCCTTCGGAATCGATGGCGGTCAGTGCGGCAGCAGCTTCCTCGGCGGCCGAGTCGTCGTCGCCGCCACGGGAGGAATCGGACAGCAGCAGTGCTTCGGCGTCCGGGGCCACTTCATGGACCTCGATGCCCATGCTGTTGATCATGCCGATGATGTCTTCGATCTGCTCCGGGTCGACGATGTCGTCGGGCAGGTGGTCGTTGACCTCGCCGTATGTCAGGTAGCCCTGGTCAAGACCCTTGCTGATGAGCTTCTTGATTTCGGACTGTTGCTCGGGTGCGGGAGCGGGATTTGCCATAGCGTGCAGGTGTCCGTAAGCCGGCGCGGGCCGTAAGGCGGCGCGGAAGGGGAAAGTGGAACGCTCCAGTATATCAGAACGCGGGGTAGCACTGGATCAGGACAGGGCCTTGAAGGCAAAGGTTCAGGATTCGAGCCAGAAGGTGACCGGGCCGTCGTTGATCAGTTCAACACTCATATGGGCGCCGAACCGGCCGATTTCCACCCCCGGATGGAGTTGGCGGCACAGAGCCACCAGCCGGTTGAAACCGCGTTCAGCCTGCTCGGGGCTGGCCGCCGTGGTAAAGCTCGGCCGCCGACCCTTTCGCGTGTCGGCGGCCAAGGTGAACTGGCTGACCAGCAGCAGGCCGCCTCCGGCATCGGCCAGGGAGAGGTTCATCCGGCCCTGCGAATCGGCAAATACCCGGTATTCCAGCAGCCGCTCGGCCATCCGCGCGATACGTGCTTCATCGTCATCCGGCTGCACCGCCACCAGCGCCAACAGGCCCGGGCCAATGGCGCCCACGGTGACTCCCTCGACGCTGACGCTGGCCTGGGTGACGCGTTGGATGAGGGCGATCATGGGGGTCGGGATTCGGGATTCGGCGGGCGGCAGGCGGTGACCGTGGCGGTGGGTCGAAGAGTAGCGCACTGGATTCGGGTTTCGCGGACCGGGCGGCTACACTTTGCCGGTGAGAGCGCGCGTTCTGGCCGAAGTCGTATTTTCCCTGATCTGGCTGCTTGGCCGCGCGCCGGGCACGGCCCGGCGCGCGCTGGCGTGGGCCGGGGCGGCGCTGTGGTCGGGCCTGGCGCTGCGCGAGTTCAAGGTCGCCCGGCGCAATCTGGCGCTCATCGATCCGGGCGCCAGTCCGCTCGAGCGGGACACCAGGGCCCGCGCGGCCGTTCACGGGATGGCGCTGAATTTCTTCGACACGCTGGCGATCTGGAGCCGCCCGCCGGCGCGCAATCTGACGCGGATCCGCGAACGACACGGTGAATCGCTGTTTCTCGATGCGATCGAGTCGGGCCAGGGGCTGATCGTGGCAGCGCCGCACTACGGCAACTGGGAGCTGCTCAATCAGTACCTGGCCAGTCGGTGCCGGATCGCCATTGTGTACCGGCCACCGGACTCGAAAATCGGCGATGCCCTGCTGCTGCGGCTGCGACGCGGCGCTGCGGTGACGCAGGTGCGCGCCGAGGCCGGCGGGGTGCGCGCGCTGTTTCGCACGCTCAAGGCTGGCGGCGTGGCCGGCATTCTGCCCGACCAGCAGCCCAAGTCGGGCGACGGCGTGTTCGCGCCGTTTTTCGGCAAGCCGGCGTTGACCATGACGCTGATCCAGCGCCTGGCACAGCGCACCGGCGCGCGGGTGCTGTTCGCGTTTTGCGAGCGCCGCGACGACGGCGACTTCGACCTGCATTTCAGCGCCGCCGATCCGGCGGTCGCCGACCCCGACCCGGAACGCGCGGCCCGGGCGCTCAACCAAGGGGTCGAGGCGATCGCCCGGCGTGACTTCCGCCAGTATCAATGGACCTACAAACGCTACACACTGCGGCCAGCGGGGTCGGGCGAAACCAATCCGTACTGGCCAGAATGCTATTCGCGGCGCGCCGTGCGCCGGCATGCGGAATCGACCGGGGACAGCGCGTGACCGACACCGAAGCAACCGACCCTGCTGCGCCGCCGCCGCCCGGCGATCAGCCCTGGCAGCCGCTGCCCGATGAGGCCAGGTTGGTCTATCGATTGACCGGCGCACTGACCGCACTGGCGCTTGGCGTGGGTCTGGCGCTGCTGCCGTTTCTGGTTTATCTCAAGCGGCTGGATCCGCTGATCATGGCGGCGGTAGTGGGCGCCATCCTGCTGGCGGCTAGTCTGATCGGCGCCTGGCTGGGCGGGCTGCGCCATGGCCGGGTGTTTGTCCGCCTGGATGACGACGGCCTGCAGGTCAGGCGTGGGGTTTGCTGGCGCAGCGAAACCCGGGTCCCGCGCAGCCGGGTGCAGCACATCGACATCGAGCGCGGGCCGCTGCTGCGCCGGCGCGGGCTGGCCACCCTGGTGGTGCATACCGCCGGCACCCGGCTGAATGCGGTCCGGGTGGTCGGCCTGAGTCACGACGCTGCGCGGCGGCTTCGCGATGCGCTGGTCGATCGCGAGGGTACCGATGACGATGCCGTCTGAACCGCTCGTCGGAAGCCTTGAGCGGCGTCTTCATCCGTTGTCATGGCTGTTTGTGCTGTTGGCCAGCCTGCGCGAGTTCGCCGTGCCGTTGCTGGCCGCGCTGGTGTTCGGCAGCCGCAGCGAGTCACCCTGGGAGCTGATCGGACTGGTCGGCGGCGGCCTGCTGGCGGTGCACGCGGTGGTGGTCTATTTCAGCTATCGGTTTCGCATCGACCATGACGAGCTGATGATCCGAAGCGGCGTTTTTCAGCGTCAGCTCCGGCACATCCCGTTTCGCCGCATTCACAACGTCACCGTTCATCAGGGTCTGCTGCATCGGCTGTTGGGGGTGGCCGAGGTCAAGCTTGAATCGGCCGGTGGCGTGACACCCGAGGCGCATATGCGGGTGCTGCGTCTGTCCGATGCCCAGGCGTTGGAGGCGCTGGTACGCCGACGTGGCGCGTCGGCCGACGGCGCGCAGACCGAGTCGATCGATTCGCCGCCGCTGCTGGCCCTGGACACCGCCGAACTGGTGCGTTTGGGGCTGATCTCCAATCGCGGCATGGTGCTGGTGGCGGCGATCATCGGCGTGCTGGCGCAATCGGGTTCGAATGTCTTGAGCAATCTCGTCGAGCGGGCATCGGCCCCGGTCATCGGCTGGTTCGCTTCGACCCAGATGGGCCTGTTGTCCTGGATCGTTGGCGGGCTGATGGTCTTTCTGATGCTGGCGGCGGCCCTGCGCCTGCTGTCGGTGCTGTTGGCCATTGCTCGCTTTCATGGCTTCACGCTTCAGCAGGAAGAAGACCGGCTGCGGGTTGATGCCGGCCTGCTGACCCGCATCCGCGCCAATGCGCCGCTGCGCCGAATCCAGGCCTGGCACCGGCACGAGAGCCTTCTGCATCGCTGGTTCGGCCGGCAAAGCTTGAACGTAGATACCGCCACCACGGTGGCGGTGAACCAGACCAGCTCGCTGCGCGAGCTGGTGCCGCTGGCGAGGCCCGAACGCATCGATAGCCTGCTGGCCGACTGGCTGCCGGACACCGATTGGCAGCGGCTGAGGTGGCACCCGATTCACCCACGGGCGTGGCGGCGCATGCTGAAGCTGCCGGTGTTCATCACCCTGGCAGCAAGCGTGGCGCTGAGCCTGCGCTTCGGGCCGATGGCGTTCTGGTTGCTGCTGTCGCTGCCCTGGTGGCTGGTCCGCGCCCGCAAACTGGCGCACGGCCTGCGCTACAGCGTCGACCCGCAGCTGGTAGCCATCCGCTCGGGCTGGCTCGGCCGGCACTGGCGGTTTGCCGAAATCGGCAAACTGCAGGGCATTCGTCTCACCCACTCGCCCTTCGACCGGCGCGCCGGGATGGCCACCCTGTGGCTGGACACCGCCGGCGCAAGCGGCAACCCGATGGCGCCAACCCTGCGCATCCCCTACCTGCCCGAAGCCGAAGCCCGACGGTTGCTGACCGACCTCAGCGAGCGCATCGCAGCGACACGGTTGAGGTGGTAGGGGCCGGGATTCGGGATTTGGGATTTGGGATTTGGGATTCGCAGAAGCTTCGCGATGCCGATCCGGTCAGTCAATTCTGAACTGACCAGCAAGTCGCCGGACCCAATGCTTTTTCGAATCCCAAATCCCAAATCCCGAATCCCGGCCCAAAGCTACTGCCGCCAGAATCCCGGCATCAACAGCACCAGCACGGTGAACACTTCCAGGCGGCCCATGATCATCGCGATGGTGCCCAACCAGACTGCACCGTTGTTGACGCTGGCAAAATTGCTGGCGACCTCGCCCAGGCCCGGGCCGAGGTTGGTCAGGGTGGCGGTGGCGGCACCGAAGCTGGTGAGAATATCCAGCCCGGTGGCATTCATCGCCAGTACCAGCACCACGAAGCACAGCATCCACAGGCCGACGAAGCCGCTGACCGACAGCACCACGCTTTCCGATACCCGCTTGCCGCCCATCTTGACCAGAAACTGGCCCTTGGGATGCACCAGTTGGCGCACCTCGCGAAACCCTTGCCGAAGCAGCATCATCACCCGCGCCACCTTGATGCCGCCGACGGTGGATCCGGCACAGCCACCGATGAACGCCAGGCCGATCAGCAGCAGCGGCGCCATGCCGGCCCAATGGCTGAAGCCGGTGGTGGCGAATCCGGTGGTGGTCAGATTGGAGACCACCTGGAAGGTGCCGTGCCGGACACTCTCGCCGAGCGTGGTAAAACTGCCGCCCAGCCATAGCGTCAAGGCGATGAGGGCGCTGGCGCCCACGATGATGCGCAGATAGGCCCGCAACTCGGAGTCGGCGAAATAGACCGTGGTGGTGGCCCGACGCCAAGCGACGTAATGCAGACCGAAGTTGACGCCGCCGAGGATCATGAACAGGATCGCCACCCAGTCGATGATCGGATTGTTCCAGTAGTCGAATGCCGCGTCGTGGGTGGAAAATCCGGCGGTGGAAACCGTCGACATGGCGTGACCCACCGCGTCGAACAGCGACATGCCGGCCAGCCAATACGCCAGCGCGCACAACACGGTCAGCGCGGCATACACCGTCCACAGCGCCTTGGCGGTCTCGGCGATGCGCGGGGTGAGCTTGGTGTCCTTGCCGGGCCCGGTCGATTCGGCCCGAAACAGCTGAGTGCCGCCGATCTTCAGCATCGGAAGAATCGCCACTGCCAGGATCACGATGCCCATGCCGCCGAGGAACTGGAGCAATTGCCGGTAGAACAGCACGCTCTTGGGCAACGCATCGAGACCGACGATGATCGTGGCCCCGGTCGTGGTCAGGCCCGAGGTGGCTTCGAACAGTGCGGCGGTGAAGCTCAAGTGGGGCGGCGCGTACATGAACGGCAAAGCCGACACCACGCCGGCCGCCACCCAGGTGAGAGTGACGATGACAAAGCCATCGCGCAGCCGCAGTTCGTAGACCACGCGCCGCACCGGCCAGAACAACGCCACGCCCAGCAGGGCGCTGAGCGCGAAGCTGGAAAAGAAAACGTGCGCCACCGGCTCGTCGAGCGCCAGCGCCAGCAAGGCCGGCGGCAGCTTGCTGAACGAGGAAAACGTGATGATCAAACCCAGCACGCGCTGGATCGCCCCCAGCCGACGATTCACAGCCAGGTTGCTCCGGCCTGAAACAGCGCGGTGAGCTGCGGCAACTGCTGCTTGTCCATGAGAAACACGATCAGATGGTCTTCCGGTTCGATCACCACATCGTGGTGGGCGATCAGCAAGGTGTTGCCGCGCACCACGCCGCCGATGGTGGCCGAGCTGGGCAGGTCGATCTCCTCCAGTCCGCGACCGATGGCGCGCGAACTGCGCGCATCGCCGCGCACTACCACTTCGATCACTTCTGCTGCGCCGCGCCGCAGCGAGTAGACCTGGGCCGGTGCGCCCTCGCGGATGTGCGCCAGCAATGCGCCGAGGGTGATCTGTTGCGGACTGACCGCGATGTCGATGCTGCCGCCCTGCACCAGGTCGGCGTATGCCGGGCGATTGATCAGCGCCATCACCCGGCCGCAGCCGAGCCGCTTGGCCAGCATTGCCGAGAGGATGTTGGCCTCGTCGTCGTTGGTCAGTCCGCAGTAGATGTCGGTCTGATCGATGTTCTCCTCGCGCAGCAGCTCCTCGTCGGCGGCATCGCCGACCAGGACGATGGAGTTGACCAGGTCTTCGGAAATGGCGCGGGCGCGCTCGCGCGAGCGCTCAAGAATCTTCACCGAATAGCGGTTCTCGAGGGACCGGGCCAGCGCGCGGCCGATGTTGCCGCCACCGGCGATGAACACTCGCCGGGCCGGGTGACCGTCGACCCGGCGCAGCTCGTTCATCACCAGGCGGATATCGCGCGGCGCGGCCAGAAAAAACACCTCGTCATCCGCCTCGATGATGGTACTGCCTTCCGGCTTCACTGCGCGATGCCCGCGGTAGATCGCCGCGACCCGGGCGTCGACCTTGGGCAGATGCTGGCGCAGCTCGCTGATCTGGTGGCCGACCAGCGCCCCGCCGGGCACGGCGCGCACGCCGACCAGCTGAGCGTGACCGTTGGCGAAGTCCAGCACCTGGAGTGCGCCGGGATACTCGATCAGCCGTTCGACGTGACGGCAGACCAGATGTTCGGGACTGATGGCGGCGGTCACCGCGGGATGATCGCCGAGGGTGAGCGAATCGACCTGCATGTATTCGGCTTCGCGCAGGCGCGCCACCCGGGTCGGGGTGCGGTAACGGGTGCGGGCGACATGGCAGGCCACCAGATTCACCTCATCGCTGGAGGTGACCGCGACGATCAGTTCGGCGTCCTCGGCACCCGCCTGGCCCAGAACGCTGGGCAGCGAGGCATGGCCGACCACGGTGCGGATATCGAGACGCTCGACCAGCGCGCGCAGCCGGTTGATGTCGGTGTCGACCACGGTGATGTCGTTGTTCTCCGAGGCCAGCGCCGCAGCCACCGAGGAACCGACCTGACCAGCCCCGAGAATCAGTATTTTCATGTCGCCTTCCCCCCAACCAGCTTACGGTGCGGTGAGCGGCAATTGTAGTCGTTTGCCGCCGTCGGGACGGCTGGCCGTGCGCAATCAGCGGGTGGTGCATAGGCGCCAGAGCCGATCCCGCTCGCGCGCCGCGCGCCTGATGGCCCGGTGCTCGGGCGGTCACGGAGGCGCAAAGATGCGGGTTAAGCTGTGGCAATGCCGGACACGCTTTCCACCGATACCACCGTCGCGCTCAGCGGCGTGGTGATTTGCTGCAACGAGGCCGACCGTATCGGCCGTTGCGTGACCACGCTGCGCCGGATCTGCCGGGAGGTGATCGTGCTCGACTCCGGCTCCGAGGACAATACCGTGGCCATCGCGCGTGCTGCCGGCGCCGAGGTCGAGCATCAGGAGTGGCTGGGTTTTGCCGGCCAGAAGAATATCGCCATCTCGCGCGCCAGTCAGCCCTGGGTGCTGGTGCTGGACGCCGACGAATGGCTGGCGCCGAGCGCGCCCGGCCGGATCCGGGCACTGTTCGAAAGCGGCGAGATCGACAGCGCCGATGTCTGGCAACTGCCGCGCCGCACGCGGTTTCTCGGCCGAACGCTGCAATTTGGCGGTTGGGGCAACGAGTGGCTGCCCCGGCTGTTTCGCGCCGACTGCCGATACCTGCCGACCCGCGACAACGAGCAGCTGGACATGCGCGGCAAGCGCCGCCGGCGCATCAAGGCGCGCATCGACCACGACACCGCGCGCTCGCTTTCCGAATACCGCGCCAAACTCGATCGTTACGCCCACCTGTTTGCCCGCCAGAAACATTCGCTGGGCCGCGACGCTGTGTGGCTGGACCCGACCCTGCACGCGGTCGCCTACTGGTTGAAGAACTACATCCTGCGCGGCGGGTTTCTGGATGGCCGGGCCGGCTATCTGTACCACGCCAGCCACGCGCTGTACGTGTACCGGAAGTACGCCAGGCTCTACGCCCTGCGCGACATCGACGAGCGCTGACCGTCGGGCCGGTCAGTCGGTCGCCTCGCCGCGAGGTCATCCCGACGCAGCGAATCCTGGGCGACTTCAGGAGCCCGGTTCGCGCACTTCAGGCGTCCGGCGCTCGGCCGGCGGAGCGCCGGAACAGTCTCTGGCGGCCTGCCCCGGCACCAGCCACCAGTGGCGTCGGTTGGCGACGCCGAGATCGACTGCGGCCGAGCGATCGACACAGGCGCCAAGCTGCGCCTCTTCGACCAGCAGCGCACGGGCATCGGGTCGCTGCCCGAGCCAGGTCAGGCCGCGCCGCCACTGCACCGTATGGGCGACCGAAAAACCGAACTCGACCACCGGGCCGACGCGCTGCAGCAGCATCTGTTCGCGCCAGCCGACCAGTCCGATGGTGGTGTCCGGGCCGGCGCGGTCGCGCGCCTCGTGCATCAGCTGCCGGCCGGAACTCGACGCATCGAGCAGCGGGTAGAAGGCCAGTCCGTAGCTGGCGAACAGAACCAGTTGCGCGGCCAACAAAGCGGTCAGAAACGAGCGTCGGGCGGAACCGACCAGCACGAGCAGCAGGATCGCGCCGGTAATCAAGGTCAGCCACCAGATGCCGGCAAATCCCGGATCGAGGCCGCGACGACTTACCAAGCGCTCGGCAAACTCCGGGGTGCCGGTCAGCGCCCACACGCTGCCGCCGATCAGCGCCACGCCAACAAAGGCGTACAGGCCCAGCGCCAATCGTCGTGGCCAGGGTCGGGCGGCCACGGCGGCAAGCCAGGGTGCCGCCGCCAGCGCGATCGCCGGCAACGCGGGCAGGATGTAAACATCGCGCTTGCCTGTGCTCAGGGTGAAGAACACCAGCACCAGCCCGGCCCAGGCCAGCGGCAACCAGACCCGCGCGTCGGCCTGTCGCCAGGCGTCCCGCCAGGGCCGGATCAGCCACGGCAGGGCCAGGGTCAGCGGCAACCAAGCGAAGGCGATGACATCCAGGAAGTACCAGGCCGGCTGCCGGTGCATCCAGGCATCGGCATAGCGCACGGCGGTCTGGCGGAACAGAATCTCCTCGAGATAGGCCCGGTGTTCGGGCTGGCCGCCGATCAGCGCGATCGACACCACCGGTACCAACCACAGCGCCAGCGCCAGGCCGAACGCCACGCCGCCCAGCGTCCAGTGCATGCGGTTGCCCGGTGAAAAGGTCGCCAGCCCGCTCCAGCCGCCACGACGCATCAACCACCACGGCAGCAATGCCAGCAAGGGCAGAAAGCCGACGCCCTTGGTGATCACACCCAATCCGGCAGCGAAGCAGCCAAGCCAGAACCAACGCCAATCCGGCCCGAGCAACAGGTGACGGAGCAGCCCGTACAGACTCAAGGTGGTCAGCACCACCAGCGTCGGATCGATCTGGGCACGTCGGGCATGGAACACGAAGTGCGCGCAAAGCAGCAACGCGCCACCCGCCCACCGCGCCGCCTCGGGGCCCCACAGGCGCCGGGCGATATCCCAGGTCAGCGCGACCGTGGTCAGTGCGGCCAGCAGCGAGGGCAGCAGAAAACTGCCGCGCCAGCCGCCGGTCAGCCAGTGGCTGGCGGCCAGCAGCCAGAAAAACAGCGGCGGCTTGTCGGCGTACAGCTCGCGCCCGCGATGCGGAAACCACCAATCGCCGCTGCTCAGCATCTGCTGGGCCACCAGCACGAAGCGCGGTTCGTCGGCCGGCCACGGGTCGCGCAGGCCGATGCCCAAGCCAATCAGCGCCGTGCCGTAGACCAGCAACCAGAACAGGTCGCGTGCCTGGGCCCGGTCGATCACCGACAGCCTCGTAATGCCGCCCGCAGCGACTCGGGCCAAGCGTCCGGCTCAGGGGTCATGAATCGGCCGTTCGGCGCAAGAGCGCGTAGTAGAACCCGTCGCACTGGTCGTCGCCGGGCAGCCGCTGTCGGCCAACGGCCGCCTCGCGGCCGGCCCAGTCCGGAAGCGGCTGCGCTTGCGCATCGGGGGTGCTGGCCAGAAACCGGCTGACCCGACCGGCGTTTTCCTTGGCCAGCACCGAGCAAGTGGCATACAGCAACACCCCACCCGGTCGCAGCAGCGGCCACAGCGCCGACAGCAGGCGCGACTGCTGAGCGATCAGCCCGGCAATGTCGCGCTCGCGGCGGTGCCATTTGATGTCCGGCTGGCGGCGAATCACGCCGGTCGCACTGCACGGGGCGTCGACCACGATGGCGTCGAATGGCTGGCCGTCCCACCAGTCCGACGGCTTGCCGGCGTCGGCTACCAGACGCGCCTGCAGCGGCCCAAGGCGCAAGCGGGCGAGGGTTTCCTCGACCCGCTCCAGGCGCTGGCCATCGCGATCGAGTGCCGTCAGCCGGATCGCCGGATGGCGCTCCAGCAAATGCGCGGCCTTGCCGCCCGGCGCGGCGCAGGCGTCGAGCACACGCGCATCGGCGGCGATCGGCAGCAGGTCCGCGACCCGCTGCGCGGAGCCGTCCTGCACCGAGACCTGGCCCTCGGCCCAGCCCGGCAGGGCGGTCGGCGAACGCGGCGCGTCGAGCACCAGGGCATCATCGAACCCTTCCGGCACCCGGAAGCCGATGCCGGCCTCGGCCAGCCGGACACCGTATTGGTCGCGGTCGATTTGCTGGCGATTGACCCGCAGCCACATCGGCGCGGCCAGGTTGTTCTGTTCGAGAATCTGCGGCCATTGCGTCGGCCAGTCGCGCTGGAGTGCGGCGAACAGCCAGTCGGGGTGGCTGGCGCGGATGGCCGGCGAGTCGCTGTCCGGCAAACCCTCGCGCAAGGCGCGGCGCAGGATGGCGTTGACCAGTCCCACGGCCTTGGGTCGATCGAGCAGGCGGGCCGCCTCGGCGGTGGCCGCCACGCTGGCGTGGGCCGGCAGCCGCATGGCGTCGATCTGCGCCAGCCCGATGCGCAACAGGGCGCCGATCCGGCCGTCGCGGGACGGCAGCGGGCGATCCATCCAGACGCTCAATGCGTGGTCGTAGCGCCGCTTCCAGCGCAGGGTCTCGAAGCACAGCGCCTCCAGCAAGGCCCGGTCGCGGCTGTCGGGCGTCTCGGCCAGCGCCTGGGCCAACACCGCCTTCAACGAGCGGCCCTGATCGAGCACTGCGTGCAATACCTCTGCGGCGCGGGCGCGCAGGGCAGCGCCGGGCGCGCTCATGGGGTCCGCAGCTCAGGGTGGGCGTTCAAATAATCGGCCGCCGACACCGGTCGACCGCCCGCGCGCTGGACGCGGGTCAAACGGATCGCGCCCTCGGCACAGGCCACGACGATACCCTGGGCATCGGCGGCCAGCACGGTTCCGGGTCTTGCCGGTGCAGCGCTATCGGCGATGCGCGCCTCATGCACGCGCAGGCGCTGGCCGGCCAGCTCGACCTCGGCCACCGGCCACGGATGCAGGGCACGGATCTTGCGGCCGATCTCGACCGCCGGCCGCGCCCAGTCGATGACGGCTTCGGCCTTGTCCAGCTTGCTGGCATAGCTGACGCCAGTCTCGCCCTGCGCCACCGGCTGTGGCCGCAGGCCGGCGCGCAGCAGCTTGAGGCCGTCGGAAAGCACCTCGGCACCGAGTTCGGCCAGCCGGTCATGCAGACTGCCGGCGGTCTCGTCGTCGGCGATCGGGGTTTCCAGACTCAGAAGTACCGGCCCGGTATCCAGTCCGGCTTCCATCTGTATCAGGCATACGCCGGTGCGGTGATCGCCGGCCTCGATGGCGCGCTGGATCGGCGCGGCACCGCGCCAGCGCGGCAGTAGGGAAGCATGAACGTTCCAGCAGCCCAGGCGGGGAATCGCCAGCACCGCGCGCGGCAGAATCAAACCATAGGCGACCACGATCATCAGATCGGGTGCCAGTTGGCGCAGCGCCTCGCGCGCCTCGGATCCGCGCAGACTGGCCGGCTGATGGACGGGGACGCCGAGCGCCTGGGCGGCCTGCTTGACCGGCGAAGCAGCCAACTGGCGCCCGCGACCGGCCGGCCGGTCGGGCTGTGTGTAGACCGCCACCAGCTCCCCGAGCGAGGCGGCGACGCGCAGCGCCGGCAGCGCGAATGCCGGGCTGCCGGCGAACACCAGCCGCAGCGACATCTCAGCCGGCCGCGACGCGGCGCTGCTTGGCCAGCTTGCGCTTGACCATTTCGCGTTTCAGGGGCGAGAGGTAGTCGACAAACAGCTTGCCGTCGAGGTGATCGATCTCGTGCTGGATGCACACCGCCAGCAGACCATCGGCGTCCATCTCGAACACCTGACCGTCGGCATCGAGGGCGCGCACCCGGATCCGCTCGGCGCGGCTGACCTCGGCGTAGATGCCCGGAATCGACAGACAGCCCTCCTGGCACGTTTCCTCGCCCTCGCGCTCGAGAATCTCCGGATTGATGAACACCAGTGGCCGGTTCTTCTCCTCAGATACGTCACACACGAGGAAACGGCGGTGTACATCGACCTGGCTCGCGGCCAGTCCAATACCGGGCGCCTCATACATGGTCTCGAACATATCGCGGATCAGCTGGCGCAGATCATCGTCGACGTGTTCGACCGGCACGGCGCGGGTGCGCAGCCTGGGATCGGGAAATTCGAGTATGGTTAACTTGGCCATGGCTCTGTGAATTGGGGTTTTTGCGTCGAAGGTCAAGGTTTACCGCCTACGCGGCCGTCATTGTACCCTGATGGGGCTTGCATTCCGTCTGGAAAACAGTTCGGCTATAGTGACAAAACCTGCGAGGGGAATCAGGCACATGGCCGTCATACTTAAACGCGTTTTTGCAGTTGCCGCCAGCGCATTGCTGACCTTTGCCGTTTTGGCATCGGCCCAAGAGCTGAAACAGGATCATCCTTCACAGTATGTCGTCCAGAAAGGCGACACGCTCTGGGATATCGCCGCGCGATTCCTGACCAAACCCTGGCTGTGGCCGGAGATCTGGCAGGCCAATCCACAGATCGAGAATCCGCACCTGATCTACCCGGGCGACGTGATCAGCCTGGCCTATCTGCAGGGTCAGCCGAAGGTCAGCGCCGAGCGGCCACCGGAAATCCGTCGCTCCGATGCCATTCCGACCATCCCGCTGTCCGACATCGAGCCATTCCTGCGTGACCTGCACGTGCTCGACAGCCTCGACGGCCTGCCCTATGTGGTCGCCACCGAAGAAGACCGGATCTACGCCACCGCCGGCGGCCTCATCCATGCCCGCGGGTTGACTGGCGGCAGCCCGGGCGATACCTACGCCGTGGTGCGCCAGACCTTCCGTTACGGCCGAGCCGAGCAGTTCGATGGCAAGACCCACACCCGAGCCGAGCAGCTTGATCGCCGTGGCGACCTGATGGACGGGCGCGACTGGCACAACTGGTGGCGCGATCAGGGAGTCGGCGCCGACAGCCGGCCAGAGATCCTTGGCTACGAAGTGATGACTCTGGCGCTGGCCAAAGTGACCCGCTTCGGCGACCCGAGCAGCCTGGTGCTGCAGGGTGAAGGTCGCGAGGTTCGCGAGGGCGATCTGCTGATCCCGGCACCCAGTCAGCTCTACGACCTGCAGTTCATGCCGCGCGCTCCGTCCGGCATTTCCGATGGCGCGCGGGTACTCTCGGTCGCCGACGGCCTTTGGGGATCCGGTCCGCGCTACGTGGTTGCGCTGTCGCTCGGCGCCCAGGACGGCATCAGCAACGGCCATGTCCTCTCGGTGTGGTCCGAGGGCCTGACCAAACCCGATCGTATCAAGCACCGCAATTCGCTGGCCGCCGCCCACAACACCTTCAAGGTGCCTGACGACTTCAACGGACACGTCATGGTGTTTCGCACCTTCGACAAGGTCAGCTACGGGCTGATCATGGACGGCATCCGGCCGGTCAAGGTCGGCGACCTGCTGAAGATGCCGGACGAATACTATTGAGCAGGGAACGCAGGGACGCGTGACGGTCAGGACTCGGTGACACCGGACAACAGCCTCGCCTGGTTGAGGTTGCTGCGCGCTCAGGCGCCGGGCCGGGGCGTGCGTCAGCTGCTCGCCGAACACGGCAGCGCCGAGGCCGCACTGGCTGCGGGTGCCCAGGCATGGCGACGCGCCGGTTTATCGGACGAAGTCTGCCGTGCGCTCGATCGGCCCGAAACCGACATCAGCGCAGCGCTGGACGCGGATCGGCGCTGGCTGGATCAGGCCGGCCACCACCTGATCGGCCTCGACAGCCCCGATTACCCGCTGCTGCTGGCGCGTGCGCCCAGCCCGCCGCTGGCCCTGTTCGTCGACGGCAACCCGGATGCGCTCTGGTATCCGCAGATCGCCGTGGTCGGCAGCCGTTCGCCCACCGCCGGCGGACGCGACAACACCCGCGCGTTCACCCGCGCCTTCGTCAAGGCCGGGCTGGCGGTCACCAGCGGCCTGGCCAGCGGCGTCGACACTGAGGCCCACCACAGCGCGCTTGAAGCCGGCGGTCTGACTATCGCCGTGATCGGCACCGGCCCGGACCGCTGCTATCCGCCCGCCAACCGGGAGCTGGCGGCGCGGATCGCGGCCGGAGGCTGTGTGGTCAGTGAATTTTTGCCGGGCACCGAGGCGCGGCGCGAGCACTTTCCGCGCCGCAACCGGGTCATCGCCGGACTGAGTCTGGGCGTATTGGTGATCGAAGCGGCCGAGCGCAGCGGTGCGCTGATCACCGCCCGACTGGCCGGCGACGCCGGACGCGACGTTTTCGCGGTGCCGGGCTCGATCCACAATCCGCTCGCGCGCGGCTGCCACCGGCTGATCCGCCAGGGTGCGGCGCTGGTTGAGAGCGCCAGCGAGGTGGCCGAAGCACTGGCGCCCATCGCCAGGGAGCTGGCCGATGGCCTGCGTGTTCGCCTGGCGCAGTCTGAGGCGCCCGATGCCCGCCGACCTGGGCCGGACAACGGCTCTGCGTTCCCGCTGATGGAGGATCCGGACTACCGCCAGCTCTGGGATGCCCTCGCTCACGATCCTGTACCGTTGGATACGTTGGCCGAGCGCACGGGATTGACGGCCGATGCGCTGTCCTCCATGCTGATGGTCATGGAGCTGGAAGGTCTGCTCAGCGTTGAACACGGTCGTTTCGCGCGTCGTGGCTGACCGGCCGCTCGCCGAAGGCGTTCTGTTTTCGGCCCATCCATCTGATTTGACAGCGTTTATCGCAATTCTGCGAAGATGCTTTTCACGGCGGACATGCACCGCAATTTCCCGGACCGGGTGATGAAAGAATCCATTCTTGATGTATTGCTGTACCTTTTTGAGCACTATTTCTACGACGATCCGGACTCGGTACGCGATCGCGACTCGATGCAGGCCGGCCTGATTTCGGCGGGCTTCAGCCCTTCAGAAATCAGCAAGGCGTTCGACTGGCTGGACGAACTGGCCCGGCAGCGCCCCGCGCGCACCGAACCGGCCGGTTGCGCCGGCCCGGTGCGGGTGTTCGCCGAGCCCGAGCGATCGCGGCTCGATCCGGAAGCGATCGGATTCCTGATGTTTCTGGAACACAACGGCATCCTGGACGCGATTCATCGTGAGCTGGTCCTCGACCGGGTCATGGCGCTGGATCAGGATGAAGTCGACCTGGACGACCTCAAGTGGGTGGTTCTGATGGTGCTGTTCAAGCAGCCCGGAGCCGAAGCCGCCTACGCATGGATGGAGAGCCAGATTTTTTCCGACGATCCTGAACCCGTGCACTGAAGCGCGGTCGAAGGTCGAGCCGCGCACGCCGGCGTCGCGCACCGGTCGAGCCTGGCACCCGAACGGCGTGCTTTGCGTTTACCTGATGGATGCGGCTTGACAGCCCTCGCGAGGCTGTGTTTCCACTGAATAAAGAACCTCAGCCGGCGCGCATCCCGGATGAGGCATTTCGCGCCCGCTGAATGGGGCAGCCGGAGTATTGCGCTGATGGCAAAAAACCTGCTCATCGTCGAATCGCCTGCCAAGGCCAAGACGATCAACAAATACCTCGGCAAGGACTTTCAGGTTCTGGCCTCCTACGGCCATGTCCGCGATCTGGTGCCCAAGGAGGGCGCAGTCGACCCGGATAACGATTTCGCCATGCGCTACGGCCTGATCGAGAAAAACGGCAGGCACGTCGAAGCCATTGCCAAAGCGGCCAAAGGCGCACAAGGCCTGTATCTGGCAACCGACCCGGATCGCGAGGGCGAGGCGATTTCCTGGCACATTGCCGAAATCCTGAAGGAGCGCGGTCTGCTCGAGGGCCGCACCCTGGAGCGCGTGGTGTTCAGCGAGATCACTCCGCGCGCGATCGCCGAGGCGATGAGCAAGCCGCGCGCCATCGCCGCGCCGCTGGTCGATGCCCAGCAGGCGCGACGCGCACTCGACTATCTGGTCGGGTTCAATCTGTCCCCGGTGCTCTGGCGCAAGGTGCAGGCCGGGCTATCGGCAGGTCGTGTGCAATCGCCGGCGCTGCGGATGATCGTCGAGCGCGAAAAGGAAATCGAAGCCTTCGTCGCCCGCGAGTACTGGTCATTCGCCGCCGATTTGCAGCATCCGAAGCAGCCGTTCAGCGCCCGTCTGGTCAGGCTGGACGGCGAGAAATTCGAGCAATTCACCATCACCGACGGCAAGGCTGCGGCATCGGCGCGCGAGCGCCTGCTCGGTGCCGCCGCCGGCAGTCTGCGGGTCACCGACGTCCAGTCCAAGGAACGCAAGCGTCGGCCGGCACCGCCGTTCACCACGTCCACGCTTCAGCAGGAGGCGGCCCGCAAGCTCGGGTTCACCACCAGCCGGACCATGCGAGTCGCCCAGAAGCTGTACGAGGGCGTGAATATTGGCGAAGAAGGCCCAGTCGGCCTGATCAGCTACATGCGTACCGATTCGTTCAACCTCTCGGCCGATGCGCTGAAGGAGCTGCGCGACGTGATCGCGCGCGATTTCGGCACCGGCGCCCTGCCCGACAAGCCAAATTTCTATCAGACCAAGTCGAAGAACGCCCAGGAAGCCCACGAGGCGATCCGTCCGACGTCCGCGCTGCGCACGCCGGCGCAGATGGCGCGCTTTCTCGATGACGACGCCCGGCGCCTGTACGAACTGATCTGGAAGCGCGCCGTCGCCTGTCAGATGGTGCCGGCAACGCTGAATACCGTTACCGTCGAGCTGGCCTGCGGAAACCAGCACGCATTCCGCGCCAGCGGCACCACGATTGTCGATCCGGGCTTCCTGGCGGTTTACGAGGAAGGCAAGGACACCAAGTCCAGCGACGAGGACGACGAGGGCCGCAAGCTGCCGGCGCTCGCGCCGGGCGACACCATCCCGCTGGCCAACATCAGTGCGGATCAGCATTTCACCGAGCCGCCGCCGCGCTATTCGGAAGCCTCGCTGGTCAAAACCCTGGAAGAGTACGGCATCGGCCGGCCCTCGACCTACGCCAGCATCATCCAGACCCTGCTGTTCCGCAAATACGTCGAGCTCGACAGCCGACGCTTCCGGCCCACCGATGTCGGCCGGGCGGTGGCCAATTTTCTCGGCACCCATTTTGCCCGCTACGTCGACTACGACTTCACCGCCCGGCTGGAAGACGAGCTGGATGCCGTATCGCGCGGCGAGAAGGAGTGGGTGCCACTGATGCGCGAGTTCTGGGGCCCGTTCAAGACCCTGGTCGACGACAAGATGGAAAGCGTCGATCGCGGCGAGGCGACCGGCGCGCGCGACCTGGGCACCGATCCGGCCAGCGGCAAGCCGATCAGCGTGCGCCTCGGGCGCTACGGGCCCTTTGCCCAGATCGGCACCCGCGACGACGAGGACAAACCACGCTTCGCCAGCCTGCGGCCGGGCCAGAGCATGCATTCGATTTCGCTGGCCGATGCGCTGGAGCTGTTCAAGCTGCCGCGCACCCTGGGCGAGCACGAGGGCGAGCAGGTCAGTGTCGGCGTGGGCCGGTTCGGTCCGTTCGTCAAGATCGGCAAGACCTACGCTTCGCTGAAAAAGGAAGACGACCCCTACACCATCGAGCTGGATCGGGCGCTGGAGCTGGTGCGCGAGAAAGCCGAGATCGCCGCCAATCGGATCATCAAGGAGTTCGAGGGCAGCGACATTCAGGTGCTCAACGGTCGCTTTGGCCCATACCTTAGCGATGGCAAGATGAACGGCAAGATCCCCAAGGACCGCGAACCGGCTTCGCTGACCTTCGAGGAAGTGCAGCAGCTGATGGCCGAAACCGGCAAACCGGTGCGCAAGGGCTTCGGGCGGAAAGCCGCCGGCCGAAAGGCAGCCGACGGCGAGGCAAAGGCCAAGCCGCCGATCAGGAAGACCGCCGCGAAGAAGGCAGCCCCCGGGAAAGCCGGGAAAGCGACAAAGAAGACGGTAAAAAAGGCCGCGCGGAAAACCACCGCCAAGAAGGCTACCAAGACTGCAGGCAAGACCGCCGGGAAAACGGCGGCCAAGAGCGGCTCCAAGGCCGGCGCGCGCAAGTCCACCGCAGCCTCTGCCTCCGCCACCGGATGACCTCTGCACGGCGGCGCTGACCACCCGGTCGACCGGTGGCGGTGCCGCGCAGCTGATATCTGAGCGGGGCCAGCCGGCCCTCGCGGCTTCGCTCCTTCCCGCCCCACCGGCTGCCCGCTACCTGCGTGGCGGGCAGCTCAGGGCGCTTCGGTGGCTGTCCCCGGGTCGGGCAATTCATCGATACCGCGCTCGGCCTTGGCCGCTGCAACCAGCGCGCGCACATCGGCCAGCAGCCGACGGGCATCGTAGATGATGCCGCCCTTGATCGTCGATTCGACGCCACCGGTCCGCTCGGGGACGCCCTCCGGGTCCAGCCGGATGTGGCCAGTGCCGTAGAGAACCTTCAGATTGGCCAGCGGGTTTTCTTCCAGCACCACGATATCGGCCAGCTTGCCGGCCTCGATGCTGCCGATGCGGTCGTCGGCACCCAGCGCCTCGGCGCCGTGCAGGGTGGCCGCGCGGATCACCTCCAGCGGGTGAAATCCAGCCTCGCGCAGCAGTTCCAGCTCCTCGATGGTGCCGAATCCATAGGTCTTGTAGATGTAGCCCGAATCGGACCCGACGGTGACCCGGCCACCGTGGTTCTTGTAGTCGTTGACGAAGGCCATCCAGCGCCGGTAGTTGTCCTTCCAGTCGGTTTCCTGCTCGCTGCCCCAGTCGAAAAAGAAACTGCCGTGGCTGTCGCGGTTGGGCGTGAAAAAGTCCCACAGCGACGGCAGCGTGTACTGGTCGTGCCAATCGGCGCGGCGCGCACGCATCAGATCGCGGGAGGCCTGGTAGATGGTGAAGGTCGGATTCAGCGTGAAGTCGAGCGCGATCAGTTCGTCGCGTACCGCGTTCCAGTGCTCCGATCCCGGTGCAGCGGCCTGCGCCCACAGCCGTCCGGCCTCGCCGAACCGGTGCTGCTCATCCATGTAGTTGTAGTCGGCCGGGTAATCCTGCACCGTGCGGCCCTCGAACAGCGCCTCGGGAAGCCCGTACCAGTGCTCCATGGTGGTCAGCCCCCAGCGCGCCGTGGTCAGCACGTTGACCCGGGCAACGTCGAGTTGGGCATGATGACAGGCCGAGCGCATGCCCTGCCTGGCCAGTTCATCGAACGCGGCCTCCAGGATGTCCGGACGATAACCGAAGCACTTCATGCCCAGTGCGCCCTTGCGCTTCATGTCGCGCACCCACTGACGGGCGTGTTCGGGCTCGGTCATCGGCGCCTCCCGGCCCTGGCCGAAGAACACGAATGGAAAGATGCGCGGCGCAACGATCCGGTTGGCCGCACTGCGGGTCATTTCGGAAACGCAGAAATCGATACCGTTGCCGCAACCCGGATCGCGCACGCTGGTGATGCCGTGCCCCAGCCAAAGCTTGTAGACGTACTCGGCCGGCGTGCCCTGCTCCTCGCCGCCGATGTGGCCGTGCATGTCGACGATGCCGGGCATGAGATAGCGGCCATGCAGATCGATCTCGCGGCCACCGGCCTTGAGCACGGGCCGGCGGGCCGGATCGATGACCGAACCGGCGCTGCCGACAATGCGCACTTCGACGATCCGGTCGTTTTCGATCACCACATCGGCCGGCCCGAACGCCGGGCTACCAGTGCCGTTGATCACCGTCGCTCCGCGCAGGATCAGCTGCGGATACGGTCCTTCGCCCTCGTCGCTGCGCCGCTCCGGCGCCGGCTCGATCGCCGCCCGAACCGGCGCGACCAAGGCGAAAATCAGCGACAACGCCGCCAAGAACGTGAACTTCATACCTGCTCCTCTTCGAAATACGCCATTTGGCGAAGCCGGCGCCGGGGGGCACAATCGGGCCATGTGCAGATCGGCAAGCATAGCGGCATTGTCGCTGTGGCTGCTCGCGGCCACCGCGTGGGCACAGCCGGTGCGGGTGTATCGCTGCATCGACGCTCAGGGCCAGGTCAGCCTGCAGGATCGTCCGTGTCCGCCCGGCACCGAGCAGCGGCGGCGCGATCTGCCACGGCCACCACCGCCGCAAGCCGAAGCGGCAGCGCCCGAGGCGGAAGCCGCTTCGGGCGCCGGGGCGGCTGCCGAGTCATCTCAGGCACCGAGCGCGCCGCCGCCGAGCCGACCGCCTCCGCCGCCCTTGTGGCGTTGCACCAACTGGAAAGATGAGGTGCGCGACAGCGAAACCGGGTTCACCCAGCCGCGCTGCATCCCGATCAGCGTGCTGCGTTCGGACATCGCCATCACGCCTTCGTCGGCGGCCCTGTGTCAGTGGGTGGAAGACGACTGCCGGCAGCTGCACGGCGATGCCCTGTGCCGGCGCTGGCGAGAAAAGCTCGACGAAACCGAGCGCGAATTGCGCTTCGCAGCCAGCGACCGCACGGCCGGGCTGCGCGCCGAGATCGAGCGCATCGACACTATTTTGCGCGACAGCTGTCCGCGCTGAGCGCCGTTCAGCGCGCGATCGGGCTGATCTTGGAGCCTTCCAGGGTGGCGCTGTACATCAGGCCCTTTTCACCCATGACGATGGCGAACACCGGCGCCTTGACGGTGTTGGTGTCGACGTTGCCCGACGTGCCCAGGGTCACCAGCACCACGCTGCCGTCGACGCCGACCTTCCAGCCGTCGGTGTTCTTGAACTTGGCCAGCGCGTCGGCATCGGTGAACACGAAAAACTGCGAGCGCTGCTGCGCGCCGAGCTGAAAGCCGATCGATCCGGAGATCACATTGTAGTAGCCGCTGGTCCGGCCGCCCTCGAGCAACGCCCCTTCACCATAATCGCCGCCGATACCGATACCCGCCTTGTAGACCCGGGGGAACACCAGCACCGCGCGCGACTGCTGCACCACCGGACGCAGACTTGGATGCGCGGCATACAGCCGACCCAGAGCCTCCTGGACGCGCCGGTCGATGGTTCCGGCATCGGCCGCCGACACCGCGCCCGGCAGGACAGCGGCGAGCGCAAAAATCAGTAACACGGTCGATCGAAGCATGGTTCATCCTCTTGGCTACGCACTTTCGAGCGTCAGAATCCGTAACGAAGGAAGCCGCCGTCGACCGCGATGCATTCCCCTGTGATATAGCTCGACGCCGGCAGACACAGGAACGCCACCGCGGCGGCGACCTCTTCCGGCTCGCCGATCCGACCCATCGGAGTGCGGCTCAGCACTTCCTCGTAATAATCGGCATCGGCCAGAGCCAACGACGTTCTCCGGGTACGGATATACCACGGCGCCACTGAATTGACCCGAACTCCATCCGTCGCCCATTCGCAGGCGAGGTTGCGCGTCAGCTGGTGCAGCGCCGCCTTGCTCATGCCATAAACCGCCCCGGTGCGCACATGAGTCAGGCCGGACACCGAGCCGATGTTGACGATCGCCGAGGTCGCGTGCCGGGTCAGCAGCGGGTAGGCGAACCGGCTCAGCTCCCAGGCCGAAACCAGGTTGGTCTCGAACAACTGGCGCCACTCGTCCTCGGCGTAGTCGATGGCCTGGCGGATTTGGTTGTCACCGACATTGTTGACCAGAAGGTTAAGTCCGGTATCCAGGTCTTCGATCCAGTCGAACAGCGCCTGGCGATCCTCGGCAAGGCCCATGTCGCCGGAAAAGATCCGGATCGTCGCCCCGGTGTCGTCCTCCAGCTCGCGTGCAGTCTGGCCCAGCGCCTGCTCATCGCGGGCGACCAGAAGCAGATCGGCGCCCAGTCCGGCGAGCTCGGCTGCGACCGCGCGGCCAATGCCGGTGCTGGCGCCGGTGACCAGAGCCACCTGCCCGTCCAGCCGCCAGCGGTCGTTTACCGAACCTTGCGTCATCGGCGTAGGATACCTGTGACTCCTGCTGTCGTCCGCCGCCATGCCCAGACTACCGCTCGCAACACTTCTATTTTCCGTCGCCTTGCTGGCTGCCTGCTCCGCTGAACCCGATCCGGAACCGACTGCCCTGCGCGACGCCATCCAGGCACCACAGGACAAGGCGCGAGCGACCGAGGCCGAGCTGCTGGAGGCGGCGGAAAAAAGAAAAGCCGCCCTTGAAGACCAGGGCGGCTGAGATTTCTCCAGGCCCGCAGCGGGGCCGGTCAGCGGGCCATCACAGCTCGCACAGGCAGTGCGCCATCGCATTGATCGGGCGGCGGGCGGCCGACTCCAGCCAGGCCAAATCGGCGGCCACGCGTGCGCTGGCCACCGGGCCCAGCACCGCCGCCACGCCGGTCGCACTGAGCAGCGCCTGCACGCGGCTGTTGGCGCCTAGGTTGGCGAGAAACTCCTGGAATGGACTCAGCGAGGCCTCGACGTAGCTCAGACGGTAGCCGCCCGGCTCCAGGCCAGCCAGCTCGGCCAGCGCCACCTCGGCGTCGGACATCCCGCCCAGCTCGTCGACCAGGCCGCGTTCCAGCGCCTGAGCGCCGCTCCAGACCCGGCCGCGCGCCACGGTGTCGATCTGCTCGGGCGTGGTTTCACGCGCTTCGGCGACCTTGCCGATGAACTCCCGATAGCCCTGATCGATCACGCTCTGGATCACCTGCCCGACTGCCGGATCGAGTGGACGAGTCGGATCGAAGGCACCGGCAAACCGGGTGGTGCCGGTGCCGCCGACGCGCACACCGATCTTTTCCAGTGTGTCCGGCGTCGTCATCCACAGGCCGTATATGCCAATCGAGCCGGTGATCGTCGACTCATCGGCGAAGATCCGGTCGGCGTTCATCGAAATCCAGTAGCCGCCCGAAGCCGCGACATTGGCCATCGACACCACCACCGGCTTGCCGGCTGCCCGGGTCAGCTCGACTTCGCGACGGATCTGCTCGGATGGAAACACCGCGCCGCCGGGCGAATCGACCCGCAGCAGCAGCCCTTTCACATTCTCGTCTTCACGTGCCTCGCGGATCAGCGCGGCCGTGGACACGCCACCGACGGTGCCCGGCGGTTGATCGCCGAAGGTGATTTCACCCTGCGCCACCACCACCGCCAACCGGTCGCCCGCGCCGAGATCGGGATCGGCCAGGTCGACATGGCCCAGATAGTCATCCATCGACACCTGACGGAACCGGGTGTCGTCTTCTTCGCCAACGCCGCGCTCGATCAACAGGTCGCGCACTTCATCCTGGGTCTTGAGGTCGTCGACCAGTCCCTCGCTCAGCGCCAGCCGGGCCAGGTCGCCGCCCACCGCCGCCAAGCGCTCAGGCAGCTCATCGATGCCGCGAGCGATATCCTCGGCGGCCAAACCACGCGCCTCGGCGATCTCGGCCAGATGGCGCCGCCACAGATCGCCCATCCAGTAACGGTCGGCTTCCATCGCCTCGGGCGAGGGCGCATCGAGAATGTAGGGCTCGGCGGCCGATTTGTACTCACCGACCTTGAACAGATGCACGTTGACGCCGAGTTTGTCCTGCAGGCCCTCGCGGTAATAGGGGCGGTAGCGGGACAGCCCCTCCATCACCAGGGCGCCCGACGGGTGCAGATAGACTTCGTTGCCGGTCGCCGCCAGCAGGTACTGCCGCTGATCCATGCCGTCGGCGTAGGCGATGATTTCCTTGCCGCTTTCGCGGAAATCGCGCAGCGCTGCGGTCACCTCGCGCAGCGCCGCCAGACCGGCACTGGTCAGCCCGTCGACGCGCAGCACGATGCGCTCGATGTTGTCGTCATCGCGTGCCGCTTCGATGGCGCGCAGCAGATCGCGCAGCTGCACTTCGTTGATTTCCTCGCCCATCGCCCGGGCGATGGCCCGCGAGGCCGGATCGCTGCTGAACTGCTCGACCAAGGCACCCTGGGGAGCGATCACCAGAGCGGTGCGCTCCTTCAGCCGGGGGTGATCGGCGAGGATTGCAGAAATGACGATGACCACCAACAGAAGGAACAACAGGTTGACCGCCAGCCGGCGAGTCTGGTCCAGCAGCCACCAGAATCCGCTGAACAGCCGCCGGATCAGGCCGGGCTTTTGAGTTTCCGACACAGGACTTCTCCTTTCAGTTCACGCGCAAGGATACCGGTTTGCTCGATTACCGGCAGCCGCCATAGGTCACGCGGCCAGATTCTCGCCCGGGCGGCGTACGCGCCGGATGAATCGCCCGCCAAGCAGCGCCGCCGATGCGCTCAGACCCAGGATCAAACCCGCCCACAGTCCCTGCGGACCCCAATCCAGCACCAGCCCGAGAGTTGCACCCAACGGCATGCCCAGCCCCCAATAGGCCACGGCGGAATACAACATCGGCACCCGGGTGTCCTTGATCCCGCGCAACGCCCCGCCGGCCAGTGCCTGCAGGCCATCGGGCACCTGAAACGCGGCGGCATACAGCAGCAGTGAGGCGGCGAGGCCGGCGACCGCAGCATCGTTGGTGTACAGGTGGGCGAGATAGCTTCCGCCGAACAGCAGGATCAGCAGGATGATCACCTGGGTGGCCAGCACGATCGCCAGCCCGGCGCCGGCGGCCCAGCGCAGAGCCGAAAGCTGCCCGGCGCCGGCGGCATGGCCGACCCGGACCGTGGTCGCCATGGCCACCCCGAGCGGCACCATGAACGCCATGCTGGCCACGTTGATGGCGATCTGGTGCGCCGCGACCTCGATGGCGCCCATCCGTCCGATCACCAGCGCGCTGGCGACGAACAGACTGCCCTCCATGAAGATCATCACCGCCATCGGCAGGCCGACGCGAAGCAGTTCGGCCTGCGCCGGCCAGGCCGGCCAGTCGAAGCGTTCGAACAAACCCAGATCATCGAACCTTCGCGCCAGCGCGAGATAGAACAGAAACCCGATCGCCAGCGCCCATTGCACGATGGCCGTGGCGACACCGAGACCGTAGGCGCCGAGCTCGGGCAGACCGAATGCGCCGAACAGCAGTGCGTAGCCCAGCGGAATCAGGGCCAACAGACCGGCGAAGCCGAAGATCATGGTCGGCAGGGTCCAGGCCAGACCCTCGCTGAGGTTGCGGCAGCAGAAATACAGCGACAGCGCCGGCGCGCCCCAGCTGATGCCGCTCAGAAACGCCACGGCCTGCGGCTGCACTTCCGGGGCGATATCCAGCGCAGACAGCAACCAGTGCGCCTGGCGCACGAAAGCGAACAGGACCAGGCCCAGGACGACCGCCAGCCACAGCGCCTGACGGAACAGCGCACCGATCTCGCTGCGGCGGTTGGCGCCGTTGAGTTGGGAAACGAACGGCGGCACCACCATCAGCAGGCCGATCAGGATCAAGATCACCAGCGACCAGACCGCGCTGCCGACACCCACTGCGGCCAGGGTCAGCGCACCATGACGGCCGGCCAGCAGGGTGTCGACCACGTTCATCGCCACCGCCGAGGATTGGCCGACGATCACCGGCACCGCCAGAAACAGACTGGCGCGTACTTCGCGTCGCAGGCGCGCGAAGAATGTCTCCGATGAGGTCATGGCAAACCGGCCTTGCGGTATGGTCGAGCGGGAGAAGGGGCGCTATCTTAACGCTGCCGACCGGCCAGCGCGGGCCGACGTCGCTCTGGGGATCCGCATGAACGAACAAACCGGTACGACCAGGGACGCGGACGAGCTCGAGCGTCGGCCGAACTTCTGCGGAAATTGCGGCGCCGAGCTGCTCGGCAACCATTGCTACCGCTGCGGTCAGCCGGTCAAGGGCCTGGTGCGCCATTTTTCCAGCATCATCGGCGACTTCTTCGATTCGGTATTCGAGCTGGACGGGCGAATCTGGCGGACTCTGCCGCCGCTGCTGTTCAGGCCGGGGTTTCTGAGCAACGAATATTTCGCCGGCCGCCGGGTCCGCTATGTCAGTCCGGTGCGACTGATGGTGTTCCTGTCGCTGCTGGCATTCTTCGTCGCCCAGCTGGCGATCGATGTGGAAGGCAATATCGACACCGACTCGGACATCACCCGCGCCACCAGCGTCGAGCAGGTCGAGCAGATTCGAGACGAGGCTTTGGCCGATCTGGCGCGCGCACGCGCCGAAACCGAGGGCGCGCCAGGCGTGGGCGCCGGGCTGGCGGCCGCCGAGCGCGCGGTGACGGAACAGGCGAGCCGCCGAATCGCCGAACTCAGCGGGGAATCGAGCGCACCGGTCGAGGCTGCCAAGCCGCGGATTTCGTTCGGCTCCGAACCCTGGGATCGCGACACCAATCCGATCGTCATCGACTGGCTGGGTGCGACCGGCAACGCCTGGCTGAATCGGCAGGTGGCCCGCGCCGAGGGCAACATTGCGCGCGTGCAGGAAGACCCCAACTTGTTGAAGGACGCCGTGCTCGGGGCGCTTCCGGCAACGCTGCTGGTGCTGCTGCCGCTGTTCGCGCTGATGCTCAAGCTCGGCTATCCGTTCAAGCGCCGGCTGTACATGGAACACCTGATCGTCGCCCTGCACAGCCATGCGTTCCTGTGCGCGGCCCTGCTGCTGGCGATGCTCTTCGACCTGGCCGCCGGCATTTCGCCCTGGCTCGGCTGGCTGTCGCATGTCGAGACCGCCCTGTTCGTCTGGATGCCGCTGTATCTGCTGCTGATGCAGAAGCGCGTCTACGGTCAGGGCTGGCTTATGACCACATTCAAGTATGTGCTGGTCGGGAGCGCGTATCTGACGTTGCTCAGTCTTGGCGTCACTGCAGCGATCCTGGCCAGCCTGGTGGCACTGTAGACGGGGATCGCCGGACAGCGAGCGGGGCGCGTTTCGGGCCGGAGCCGGGCCGTTCAGATATCTGAACACATCGCTTGACAGAAGTTTTTTTGCTGCTCTCCCGCGCCGCGCAAGGCGTTTCGGCCGGATACGTTGTCAACAGGCGGCCGAATTCGCCAGGTTCACGCCCCTTGGCCTCAAAGCCCGCTAAATAATCCAAGGATTCAGTCATAAGTATATGTTTTATATGCTATGTGACGGATTGGTTAAAAAATCGCCAGAGTCCCGCGCGGCCGTTACCCGCAAGCGTTGGGGGTCACGGACAGTCCGCCTTCCACAGAGTTATCCACAGACAATGTGGATAAGCCAATTTATTGAAGTTTCCTGAGTGCTTAGCGTCACAACGTGATCTTTTCGACAGATTGTGCCGCTAACTTGGGCATGGGAGGATGCCCTTCTGAAACCGGACGCTGTGTCCCTGATTCGGCCATGGCGCACAGCGGCAAGAGGTGGCGGCAGTGGGTGAGCAAAGTTCTGCAAATCGGGCCGCTTCGAATCAATGTCTTGATACTTGCAGTTGGTTCGGCCAGGCCCGGTCGCACAGGCGCTTGGCGGCGGGCGGCCGCGGAAGCGCGGCCACCATTGCGGGCTAGACTTGCCGCCATGACCGATCCTGTCGACTTCCAGGTTTTGCGGGTCGCCCTGCCGCGACCGCTGCTGACGCTGTTCGACTACCTTGCGCCGCCGGGCCAGCCGGTCGACAGCGACTGGATCGGTTGCCGGGTGCGGGTTCCGTTCGGATCGGGCGCGCTGGTCGGTGTCGTTGCCGCGCTCGGTCAGCTAGCCGCCGACAGCCACGGGCTGAAATGCATTTCCGAACGCCTGGATCGCCGGCCGCTGCTGAGCGGCGAGCTCTGGCAAAGCCTCGGCTGGGCCGCTGGCTACTACCACGAACCCCTCGGTCAGGTTCTGGCGGCGGCGATTCCGGCGACGCTGCGGGCCGGCGAGCCGGTGCCCGAAACGCGCGTCCAGGGCTGGCGGCTGACCGAGGCCGGTATGACCGCGCGCAGCCGGCTGCGCGCCGGCGGCCGTCCGCGGCGGCTGGCCGACCTGCTTTCCGAGGCAACGCTGGATGAGGACGCGCTGGATCGGGAGCTGCCCGACTGGCGCGCCGCCGCCCGCGATCTGGCCCGTCGCGAGCTGGCCGAGCGGGTCGCCATGCCGGCCGCCGTACCGGCAACGCCGAACCCGCGCCAATACGCGTTGAACGCCGAGCAATCGCAAGCGGTCGACCAGGTGAAGGCGGCGCTCGACGGTTTCGCCCCCTTTCTGCTCGAAGGCGTGACCGGCAGCGGCAAGACCGAGGTGTATCTGGAGGCAATATCGGAAGTCCTGGCTCGTGGCCTGCAGGCGCTGGTGCTGGTGCCGGAAATCGGCCTGACGCCGCAAACCCTGCGCCGATTCCGCCAGCACCTCGGCGTCACGGTACATGCGATGCACTCCGGCCTGGCCGATGGCGAACGGGCGCGGTCCTGGTCGGCGATGGCCAGCGGTCAGGCGCAGCTGTTGGTCGGCACACGGTCGGCGATTTTCACGCCGCTGCCCAAGGCAGGGCTGATCGTGATCGACGAAGAACACGATGGCAGCTACAAGCAGCAGGACGGATTCCGCTACTCGGCCCGCGACCTCGCGCTGGTTCGCGCCAGAGCGCTGAACATCCCGGTGATACTGGGCACCGCAACCCCGTCGCTGGAATCGCTGCACCTGGCCCGCACCGGCCGCTACCGGCAACTGAAGCTGCATCATCGCGCCGGGCAGGCCAAGCCACCGTCGGTTCGGGTGATCGATGTGCGCAAGCGCAAACTCAACGGCGGCCTGTGCGACGAGGTGCTGACCGCGATTAGCGAACGGCTGGCCCGCGACGAACAGGTACTGGTGTTCAAGAACCGCCGCGGCTACGCGCCGGTACTGCTCTGCCACGACTGCGGCTGGAGCGCCCAGTGCCGCCGCTGCGATGCCTCGATGACCGTGCACCACGGTGGCCGTCGGCTGATCTGCCATCACTGCGGCGCCCGTCAATCGCCGCCACCGGCCTGCCCGGACTGCGCCAGTCTCGGCCTGGTGCCACAGGGCGCGGGCACCGAACGAATCGAGCAGACGCTGGCCGAGCGCTTCCCGGGCGTGGCCCTGCTGCGCGTCGATCGGGAAACCACCCGCCGCAAGGATGCCCTCGAACACCATCTGGCCTCGCTCGGCGATCGCGCCGGCATTCTGGTCGGCACCCAGATCCTGGCCAAGGGCCACGATCTGCCCCGGTTGAGTCTGGTCTGCGTGGTCGGCGTCGATGAGGGCTTGTTCAGTGCCGACTTCCGGGCCGGCGAGCGACTTGCCCAACTGCTGATCCAGGTCGCCGGGCGGGCCGGGCGGGCCGCCATCGCCGGCCAGGTGCTGCTGCAAACCCATCATCCGGAGCACCCGCTGCTATCGACGTTGCTGGCCGGTGGCTACGGCGCCTTTGCCACTGCCGAACTGGAGGACCGCCATGCTGCTGGCTTTCCCCCGTATGCCCACTTGGCGCTGCTCCGCGCCGAGGCGCCCACCGAGGCCGCCACCATGGCATTCCTGCACGCCGCCCGCGCCCGGTTGCAGCCAGCCGGCGAAGTCGATCTGCACGGACCCATGCCCGCGCCGATGGCCCGCCGCGCCGGCCGCGCCCGCGCCCAACTGCTGCTGTCCAGCACGCGCCGACCCGCCCTGCAGCAGGCCTTGGGCCAGCACATCGAGGCGATCTACCGCTTGCCCGAGGCCCGCAAGGTGCGCTGGTCGCTGGATGTGGATCCGTTGGACTTGTTTTAGGTTGGGATTTGGGATTTGGGATTTGGGATTTGGGATTTGGAGGGCGGGAGGCGGATCCGGCGATCGCGGTCAACCGCGGCGACGTGGCTGTCCTTCGCCACTGCGGGTCGATGCGCCTGCAATCACCGAGAGCGCTGGCAGCCGACGAGGGCGGCGCGCGCCGTCTGCGGATGTTCCACCTGTGCTTTGACAGCCGGCCCGCTGAGCCTCGACGGCTCCGGTGCATTCGTATTCACCGGCCCAAGCGCACGAATCGACAACGCGGCACGCGTTAAGCTAGTGGGCTGCAAGGACGGAATGAATCGATGAATACACACCCCGCTTCGCTGCTGGTGATTTTCGGCGCAACCGGCGACCTCGCCCAGCGCATGCTGCTGCCATCGCTGCACGGACTCGACCGCGACGGCCTGCTGCCCGAATCGCTGAAGATTCTCGGCTGTGCGCGCAGCGAGCTCGACCGCGAGGCGTTTCGCGCCCAGGTGGCCGAGGCGATCGCCCGGCAGACGCCGGCAACCGATCGCAGCGAGGACAGCGTGCGCCGGCTGCTGGCGCGCGTCGACTACCTGCCGGTCGATCTCGCCGACGGCGCATCGATGGCGGCATTGGCCGAGCGCATCGCCGCACTGCGCGACGGCGACGTGCTGTTTCATCTGTCCACCGCGCCGCGCTGGTATGGCGACATCTGCGCCGCGCTGGGCCAGGCCGGACTGGCCGGGCCGGGCACCCGGGTGATGCTGGAGAAACCGATCGGCCACGACTTCGCCAGCTCGTGCACGATCAATCAGGGCGTCTCGGCGGTGTTCGACGAGGGTCGGGTCTACCGGGTCGATCACTATCTCGGCAAGGAGGGCGTGCAGAACCTGCTGGCGCTGCGTTTCGGCAATGCCCTGTTCGAGCCGCTGTGGAATGCCCGGCACATCGAACAAGTGCAGATCACCGTGGCCGAGACCGTCGGCGTCGAAGGCCGGGCCGGCTACTACGACGAATCCGGCGCGATGCGCGACATGGTTCAGAACCACCTGTTGCAGCTGCTGTGCCTGACCGCGATGGAACCGCCTTCGCAGTTCGACCCGAGCGCGGTGCGCAACGAGAAGATCAAGGTGCTGCGCTCGCTGCGGCCGATCCGGGGTGCAGATATCGCAACCCATAGCGTCGCCGGCCAGTACAGCGCCGGCGCGGTCGGCGGCGTGGCGGTTCCCGGATACACGGACGAACTGGGCAAGTCCAGCCGCACCGAGACCTTTGTCGGCCTGCGCGCGCACATCGACAACTGGCGCTGGTCGGGTGTGCCGTTCTACCTGCGCACCGGCAAGCGCATGCCGCGCCGCTGCACCGAAATCTGCCTGCAGTTTCGCGCCGTGCCGCATTCGATCTTCGCCAGCGGCGGCGCCGAGGTCCAGCCCAACGCGCTGGTCATCCATCTGCAGCCGGAAGAACACATCTCGCTGCACCTGATGAACAAGGCGCCAGGGCTGGACCGGGGCGGCCTGAAACTGTCCCAGGTGGCGCTCGATCTGGATCTCAACGATGCCTTCGAGGACGTTCGCCGGCGCAGTGCCTACGAGCGGCTGTACATGGATGCCATCGAGGGCAACGGCACCTTGTTCGTGCGCCGGGATGAAGTGGAAACCGCCTGGCACTGGGTCGACGACATTCTTGCCGGCTGGCACGAAAACGGCCACGGCCCAAAGACCTACCCGGCCGGCACCTGGGGCCCCAGCAGTGCGGTCACCCTGACCGAGCGCCACGGCCACAGCTGGCGTGAGTAGCCGGCCATGAGCTGGACCGAAACCCGTCATGCCAGCCCCGAGGCGCTGGCTGCCGCGCTGGCCGAAACGCTGGAAGACATCATCCGCACGGCCCTGACCGAGCGCGATCGCGCAGTGCTGGCGTTGGCCGGCGGGCGCACGCCGTTTCCGGTCTACCGGAAACTGGCCGGTGCCGCTGTCGACTGGTCGCGGGTGGTGATGCTGGCCACCGATGAACGCTGGGTCGACCACGACCACCCGGCCTGCAATGGCCGCGAGATGCGCGCCGCGTTCGCCGCCGCCCAAGGCGTGCACATTCTGCCGCTGACGCCGGGCAATGCCGGTCAGCCGGCCAGCGCGGAGCTGGCGCAGGCCACGCTGGCCTCGCTGCCCGCGCCGTTCGACGCGGTACTGCTGGGCATGGGCGGCGACGGTCACTTTGCATCGCTGTTTCCCGGCAGCGCCGAGCTGGCCACCGGCCTCGACCCGGACAGCCCGGACGATGCGTTGGTGGTTCATCCTGATCCGCTGCCGCCCGAGGCACCCTTCGCGCGCATCTCGCTGAGCGCCGCGCGCCTGTTGCGCAGCCGTCGTCTCCTGCTGGCGGTGACCGGCGAGGCCAAGCGCGCCGTCCTCGACCGCGCCCTGGCGCGGCCCGACCCTGCCACCCTGCCGATCAGCGCGCTGCTGCATCATCCGGCGGCGCGGGTCGAAATCCACTGGAGCCCGTAATGGCAATGCATCCCACCGTTCAAGCGGTCACTGATAGAATTCGCGAACGCAGCCAGGCCGACCGCGCCGACTATCTGGCCCGGATCGATGCCGCCCGCAGCCAAGGCCCGGCGCGCGGCACCATCAGCTGCGGCAATCTGGCGCACGGCTTTGCCGCATCGGGCGAGGACAAACCCCTGCTGCGCGCCCTGCAAAAGCCGAATGTCGCCATCGTCACCGCATTCAATGACATGCTCTCCGCGCACCAGCCGCTGGAGCATTACCCGGCACTGATCAAGATGGCCGCGCGCAACGCCGGTGGCACCGCGCAAGTGGCCGGCGGCGTGCCGGCAATGTGCGATGGCGTCACCCAGGGCCGGGCCGGCATGGAATTGTCACTGTTCTCGCGCGACACCATCGCCCTGGCCACCGCCGTGTCGCTGTCGCACGAGATGTTCGACGCTGCGGTGATGCTGGGCGTGTGCGACAAGATCGTGCCGGGCCTGTTGATCGGCGCACTCAGTTTCGGGCATCTGCCGGTGATCCTCATTCCGGCCGGGCCGATGCCCTCGGGCATCGCCAACAAGGAAAAGGCCCGTATCCGCAACCTTTACGCCGAGGGCAAGGCCAGCCGCGAGGAACTGCTCGACGCCGAGTCGCAGTCCTACCACGGCCCCGGCACCTGCACGTTTTACGGCACCGCCAACTCCAACCAGATGCTGATGGAAGTGATGGGCCTGCATCTGCCCGGCACCGCCTTCGTCAACCCGAACACGCCGTTGCGCGATGCATTGACCGTGGCGGCCGCCGAGCGCGCCTGCGCGATTACCGCGCTCGGCGAGCACTACACGCCGATCGGCCACACGGTCGACGAGAAGGCCATCGTCAACGCGATGGTCGGACTGGCGGCCACCGGCGGCTCGACCAACCACGCCATCCATCTGGTCGCCATCGCGCGGGCCGCCGGCATCCGCATCGACTGGACCGACCTCGACGATCTGTCGCGGGCCACCCCGCTGCTCAGTCGCATTTATCCCAACGGCAGCGCCGATGTAAACCACTTCCACGCCGCCGGCGGCCTGGGCCTGGTGATTCGCGAACTGATCGACGCCGGCTTGCTGCATCCGGACATCCGCTGCGTGCACGGCGGAAGCCTGCGCGATCAGGCCCGCGAACCATGGCTCGACGGCAGCCGGCTGGCCTGGCGCGAGCCGCCGGCGGTTTCGCTCAACACCGAGATCGTGCGCCCGGTAGCCGAACCGTTTGCGCCCGAGGGTGGGCTGCGCTTGCTGCAAGGCAATCTGGGCCGTGCCGTGGTCAAGGTGTCGGCGGTGGCGCCCGAGCATCGGGCCATCCGCGCTCCGGCGCGGGTGTTCGATTCCCAGGATGCGCTGCTTGACGCATTCAAGGCCGGTCAGCTGACCGGCGACTTCGTGGCGGTAATTCGCGGCCAGGGTCCGCGCGCCAACGGCATGCCCGAACTGCACAAGCTCACTCCCACCCTGTCGGTCTTGCAGGCCCGCGGCCAGCACGTCGCTCTGCTCACCGACGGGCGGATGTCCGGCGCATCGGGGACTGTGCTGGCCGTCATCCACGTGGTGCCCGAGGCCGCAGACGATGGCGCCATCGGCAAGGTGCGCGACGGCGATCCGATCGTCATCGACGCCGACCGGGGCGAGTTCGGAGTTGCGCTCGATCCGGCCACGCTGGCCGAGCGCACGCCACCGCCACTCGACCTGATCAGCCACCGCAGCGGGCTTGGCCGCGAGCTGTTTGGCCTGATGCGCGCCAATGTCGGCACGGCCGAACAAGGCGCCTGTGCGCTGTTCACGGAGGGTTAGTCGGCTCGAAACGGCACGCCGCAGGCCCGCACGACGATGCCCGGCCGACGCCATGCCGGTCGCGCGTCGGGCGGATCGCCGATACATTGCCCAGATCATTCATCCCGTGCGCCCCTGGCGCCCCGCCCGGCTCGAACCGCCCAGAACACCATGGCCAATCCCACCGACCCGTCCTGTCCCGCCCTGGTGGCCGACATCGGCGGCACCAATGCCCGCTTTGCGCTGGCCGATCTGGGGGCAGCGCTGCCGCGTTTGCATCACCCCAAATCGCTGGCGGCGGAACAATTCGCCAGCCTCCAGCACGCGGCCGAGCACTATCTCGGCCAGGTTGAACAGGCGCCGCGCGAGGCAGCGATCGCGGTGGCCTGTCCGGTGCGCGACGACGAAATCCGGCTGACCAACCGCGCCTGGTCGTTCAGCCGCGGCGAGTTGCAGCATTCGCTCGGCGTCGAGCAACTGCTGGTGCTCAATGATTTCGGCGCCGCCGCCTGGACGGTACCGACACTGACCGCCGCCGACAGCGTTGCGCTCTATGGCCCGGCCGCGCTGCCGCTGGTCGGGCCGGTCAGCGTGCTCGGCCCGGGCACGGGGCTGGGCGTCGCCCTGTTGGTCGGCGACGACGGCGCGGGCTGGCACGTGGTGGAAACCGAGGGCGGCCACGTCAGCTTCGCCCCGCACGGCACCGAAGAACTCGACATCGCCGACTGGTTCGCCGCCCGCCACGGCCGGGTGTCCAACGAGCGCCTGCTGTCGGGCATCGGCCTGTCGCAGATCGACGCGGCGCTGGCCCGACGCGAGCCGGGCAAGCTGGACACTCCGGACAGCAGCCTGCGCGACCCGGCAGTCATCGTCGCCGCAGCTCTGGAGGGCCATGATGTCTCCGCCCGACGCGCACTGGCGCGGTTTTGCGCCATCCTGGGCAGCGTGGCCGGCGACACCGCGCTGATCCACGGCGCCCGCACGGTGATGATCGCCGGCGGCATCGTCCCGCGCTTCATCCCGTTTCTGCGCTCCAGCGCATTCCGCGAGCGCTTCCTCAACAAGGGCCGGTTCGCCGCCTATCTCGATTCGGTATCGGTGCGGGTGATCATCCACCCGGCGCCCGGACTGCTCGGCGCCGCGCTGGCGCTGCGCAGCCACCGCGCCGGAATGCCCTCCATTTGAATCCAGGACCCGACATGACCCAGTGGACCCCCGACAGCCGCACCGCCGCCATCGACGGCATTCTTCGACAGGCCCCGGTGCTGCCGGTACTCAGTATCGATGACATCGATCACGCCGTCCCGCTGGCCCGGGCCCTGGTGGCCGGCGGCCTGCCGGTTCTGGAGGTCACCCTGCGCAGCGCCGTTGCCCTGGCCGCCATCGCCCGCATACGTGCCGAAGTGCCCGAGGCCATCGTCGGCGCCGGCACCGTGCTGGTCGCCAACGATCTGCACGCGGTGATCGAAGCGGGTGCGGTATTCGCCATTTCGCCGGGCGCCAGCGAGGCGCTGTACGACGCGGCCCAGGGTGCGCGGATTCCTTTCATCCCGGCCATCGCCACCGCCAGCGAACTGATGCGCGGACTGGAGCGCGGCCATCGCCGATTCAAGTTCTTCCCGGCCAAGGCGGCCGGCGGCATCGATGCTCTCAAGGCGTTCGCCGGGCCGTTCGCACAGGTGAAGTTCTGCCCGACCGGCGGCATCGGCGCCGACACCGCCGCCGGCTATCTGGCGCTGGACAATGTGATCACCGTGGGCGGCTCGTGGATGGTGCCCGGCGATGTGCTGCGCGCCGCGGACTGGCCACGGATCACCGCCCTGGCGGCCGACTGCGCGCGGCTGCGCTGATCGCCTGGACAGCGCGTCGAGCGCGCCGGCACCGGCCTGGCCCGGTCGCGCCGTCTGCGCGGCAACGCGCTACACTTCGGGCTCCCGAGGGGGATCGGACCGCGCTTGATGTCGATCAGAGGCAAAGCCACTTCGCTGGACATCGCCTACCAGGCCGGCGTTTCGCAGGCCACCGTGTCCCGCGCCCTGCGCGGCAGCCCGCTGGTCAACGAAAAAACCCGGCGCCGGATCGAAGCCATCGCGCTGGAGCTGAATTACAAGGTCGACAAGAACGCGTCCGGCCTGCGCACCCAGCAGTCGGGCACCCTGGCACTGCTACTGTTCGAAGACCCGACCAGCGACGACTCGCTGATCAATCCGTTCTTCCTGTCCATGCTCGGCTCGATTGCCCGCTCGTGCGCCGCCGAAGACTACGACCTGCTGGTCTCCTTCCAACAATTGTCCGTCGACTGGCAGGCCGACTACGAGGACAGCCACAAGGCCGATGGCATCATCCTGTTGGGCTACGGCGACTACCTGGAGTACCGCAGCAAGCTGGAGCGTCTGGTCGCCCAGGGCACCCATTTCGTCCGATGGGGCGCGGTGCTGCCCGGCCAGCCCGGAATTTCCATCGGCTGCGACAACATTCAGGGCGGACGCGACATCACCGAGCACCTGATCGGCCTGGGCCGAAAGCGCATTGCCTTCATCGGCCATGCCTCCGATCACTACCCGGAGTTCTACGCCCGCTACCTCGGCTACGACGATGCCTTGCGCAGCGCCGGGCTGGACCGCGACCCGGCGCTGCAAGTCGACGCGATCACCACCGAGCAGGCCGGCTATCAGGCCACCCGCGAACTGCTGGATCGCAAGGTTCCGTTCGATGCCCTGTTCGCGGCCAGCGACCTGATCGCCATCGGCGCCATGCAGGCCCTGTACGACACCGGCATCGCCGTGCCCGATCAGGTCGCCCTGGTCGGCTTCGACGACATCCCGATGGCCGCCTTCACCCAGCCGGCCCTGACCACGGTGCAACAAGACACCAAGCTGGCCGGCGCCATCCTGGTCGACACGCTGATCAAACTGGTCCAGGGCACCCCGGTTGAAAGCCGCACCATCGCCGCCAAACCGATCATCCGCCGCTCGTGCGGCGCGGGCGGCTGACGCTAATCAGGCCCATCCCGGCACCTGAGTGACGCATGCGGCGACAGCGGGGAATCCCGTGGCACGCGCTGGCGCGAGGTGCGCTGGAAGTTGCCACGTCCGCTGCTTCCGACTTGACGCGACCAAAGATACGTCGTTAGGCTCGAAGACCCACGCCACGCGCCCTTTCTGTCGACCTTGCGCGACGGGAAACCAAGGGCTTTCCGAACATCGAAAAGGAGGCGAGACGATGAACTTTCGAGTGATGGCCTTTGTTTTGAGCGTCTGCTGTTTGCTGAGCAGCGCGGCGCACGCGATGGTAATCGCCATTCCCTGCCAAGGCTGCGACGACGGCCAGGCGCAGCAATTCGTCAGGTCGAAGGGTCCTGGAACCTATTACCTGTACGACTTCCTGAACGAAGTGCTGCGGAAGTACGAGGTTCGAATCGAGCGCGATCTGGTGCCCGGCGAGAACACCGTCTTCGCGGTGCCACTGGCCGTCGAGCCGCATTACGCGGCGTATTTTTCGACCCTGGTGAAGGTACGCAACGAGTTCGGTTCGCTCGCCAGGATCACCGTCCCGATCGATCTTCGGCCTGGCGACATCGGCCGCAATGACATCGATCTGGGCCGAATCAGCGCCGCCGACGTGATCCGCGTCGGCCGGAATCGTTCGACTCTGTTCGACTTCATCAGCCGACAGCAGAGCGCCGTGCTGGAGCGCTCCGGTCTGCCGTCGCAGACTGCGGTCGATCTGGCCAGCCTGCTGCAATCCCCGGACAAGGTGTTCACCAGCGACGAACTGCTGGAAATCACCATCAGGCTCACCTTCAGCGGCGGGAGCCGAATCACGCTGACGCAAACCGATTCGGACATCGTGGTCGTTCCCGGCACCGGCATCGATGCCGACGGCAACCAGATCCCGGACAGCAACAGCGCGCGGTTCGCCGGAGAATATCGCTTCGGCTCGGATGCCGCCCGCGACAGCTTCGTGGCTACCGCCAGCATCTGGGGCATCCAGTTTCCGGCTGCCACCGACTCGCGCAGGTTGGTCTGTTCATGGGACGGCCAAACGCTGAACTGTTCGCCGTCCTGACGGCGACCGGAGAGAGCGCTCCGGCGACGCCCGTTGCGCGAGTCCGACCGTTCGGCCGGGCTCGCGCTCTTTGGCAAAGCCGTCGCAGTCCCAGCGCTACGGCAGTCCGTTGGTCGAACGCGTGGCTGCCGCGCAGCATGGCGATCACCGTGGCCGCTCCGTGTACCGCACACCGACGCGCGTTCGATGCGAACCTGCGTGCGGATGGCGATCGATTCGGGGTTATTGCCTCTTCACGAACGCCATCCCCTGGAAACGAAGCGATTGGACTCGCCCGCCTTCGATCTCAAAGGCCAGCACATCGCCCGAGTTGGGCACCAGCTCGACGCGAACCTGATCCTCTTCGGGGTAGCCACGTGCCGTTGCCATCAGCCGGCCCCAGCGGATGATCATTTCCTGACGAGGGTTCAACGCGACCGTCATTTCGCCCACGAGCGGATTCACGTACGTGCCGGCATAAGCCGTGCGCGGCTGCGACAACTTCCAGGCTCGCGTCAGAATGACCTCCCGCTTTTCTTGGATCGATGTTCGCAACGTCTCGGCCTGCGCCTGGAGCTCACCGAATCGCCGGTCCGACCGAACAGCGATGTCGGGCTCGCGCACAAGCGTGCCGTACACGTAGTCGGCGATCAGGTTGGTCAGTCGCGCCGCCAACATGTCCTCGTTATTCAGGACAACAAGGCCGATGTTTTCCTCTGGCATGAACGACAGGTGTGCGTGTGCGCCGGCGAAGCCGCCGAAGTGGTGCAACATCTTCCGGCCCTTGTACTCGCCCGTGTACCAGCCCCACGCGTAACCGGTCCGAGAAAAATCCAGATAGTCGTCATCGAGCGTCGTTTGCGGCACATGCGAACGTTCGATCACGGCCGCTGGCAGAACCGGACTGTCGTCCACCCGGCCGGACGCGAGCTGGGCCAGCAGAAATCTGGCCAGATCGGGCGCGGTGGAAACAAGGCCGCCGGCCGCATGCATGGTGTTGTCCGCCTTGGTCAGATACAGCGGGCGGTTCGGGTCAGCACTCGCAAACGAATAGGGCCGTGCGAGCGGCCAACCGTTGGCCGTTGCCCGGCTGATATAGGCGGTGGTGCGCTGCATGCCCAGGGGCGCAAAGATCGCGCTTTCCAGCTGATCCTGCCAGGGAACCCCGAACTGCCGATCAAGCCAGACGCTGACGATGTTGTAGCCGACATTGGTGTACTCGAACGTGCCGTGCGCCGCTTCCTTGTCCGGATACGAGGCGGCCACCAGTCGGTGGCGCGCCTGCATGTCGTGCACTCCGCTGAACGCGGTCGCCCACACCAGCGGAACATTGTCGATGCCGGAGCTGTGAACCAGCAGATCCCGGAGGGTCACACCTTGCGCATCGAAGCCTTCGAACCGATCCGCGGGAAACATCTGCTGCATCGAAGTCTGCGTCGCCAGCGAGCCGTCGCCTTCCTTGAGCAGTACATTCAAGGCCAGGAAGGGTTTGGTTGCCGACGCGATGTAAAACACCGTGTCGCGGGTCACCGGCGCCTGCGTGCCGATGTCGCGCAGGCCGAAATAGCCTTCGTGTATGATCCGGCCGTCCTTGACGACGGCCACGGCGGTGCCGGAGCGGTGGCCCGTATGGTCCTTGGTTTTTTCGATGAGCTCAGCCAGTGGGCCGAAATCGGGGATGGGTCCAGCCATCGCCGGGCCAGTCGCCGTGGCCACGACGGCAGCAATGATCGCGAGCAGACCAGTCATTGGGTTTCCTTGTTGAGCGTGCAGGCGCGGCAGATTGTGGTCAGCGGGATGCGCACGACGGCGCTGCTACTTCAATCTGCGCTCGAGCAGGTAATAGGCAAGGTTGCCAAGCCCGGTGGCTCCCAGCAGCAGAGCAATGGTGCCCGGCGTGACCTGGTCGACGCCGATCATCTCCACCATGCCAAAGCCGACCGCCAAGGCCAGCAATACGCTGCCCCAGTGCAGCGAGGACTGGCGCCGCCGCGCCGCTTCGCCGTCGAGCAACGAGCGCACCAGATCTTCGGAGCCACGCGATTCGATGATCCGCCTGCGGGTATAGGCTTCCACCGTCACCTTGATGGCATAGGCAATGGCGATGAACAGTGTGATGGGAATGAGGACTTCAAAATTCATGGCGCCGGTTCTCCGGGTTGGGTGGTCAGCCAAGGAGACACGGCCCGAGGCTGATCGGTTGCAGCCGATTCCCTGCAACCGGCGCCTCACCGGACGTATCTCCTTCGTCAGTGTCTAACCTTGGCCCACCCACCACCGACGCATTGCACGCCGACCGGGCGCTTGCCGAGGCCATTGTGGCCGGCACACCGGGTGCGTTCGAGCGCTTGGTGCGCGACTACCAGCGCCTGTGTTGGCACGTGGTGGATCGCATGGTGCGCCACCCGGACGACACCCGCGAGCTCTGTCAGGAGGTATTTCTTCGCATCCACCGGTCACTGCATCAGTACCGTGGCGAGAGCGCATTGAAGTCATGGATCGCGCAGGTTGCCTACTCGGTAGCCAGGCGACACCTGGAACGAAGGCGCATCCCGATCGTCGATTCGGCCGGCGACGATAACAGCCCGTCGATCGAGCAATCGATCAGTGATGGCGTCGATCTGGAGGCCGTCACATCGGACCAGGAGATCACCAAGCACCTTCATGCCGCCATCGAAGTCCTGCCGCCGCTGCAACGGACCGTGCTCACGCTCTACCATCTGGAAGAAATGCCGATCGGTGAGATTGCGCAGGTCACTGGGCTGGCCCAAGGCACCATCAAAAGTCATCTGTTTCGCAGCCGCAAGCGTTTGCGGGGTATTCTCGAATCACGCCTGGGGGTTACCGAATGAACGGCAGGAAAGAACCGGTAGTCGATGACTGCGAATGGGAGGCGCAAGAACGCGGCCTGCGCGCCGCGCGCAACGGCGAATCGAGCGCTGCCGACCCGGAAATCGAGGTGTACCGCCGGCTGGCGTCTGCGCTGAGCTGCGCCCCGCACAGCGCGCCGCCAGCGGACTTCGCATCGCGGATTGCGCGGCAGGTCGCGGCCCCGGACACCGGGATCGAAATCGCGCTCCACCGGAGCCTGCTGGTAGTGCTTGCCCTGACTTCGTTCATCGTGATCGCGCTGTACGGCGGACAGTGGTGGCAAGCCGCGCGCGCCGCGCTGACCGGCAGCGCGCTGCCATGGTTCCTGGCCGGCATCGGTTGCCTTGTGCTGACCTGGACGGTCAGCCAGGTTCAGCGGTTTCGAACGGAAATGCGGATCACTGACTCACAAGCCTCCGGCGTCACTCAGCCGCACTGAGCAAGCCCTGACGCCGACGGGATGCGCCCCGGCTGTCGAACCGCTGCTGCCCCACCTGGGTCCACGGGTTCATGGCCGGCTGTGACGTGTCGGGCGTCCTAGTGTTTCACCATCAGCGCGTTCAGTCGCGTAACCAGATCGGGCTGGGTCGCCGGCGCGTCGAGCAGGTAGACGCGGACGCCGTGGTGCGGGACGCTGGCGGTCAGTGCGCCGCCTTGGGGCACCGATACGGCCCTATCTTCCAATGCCGAGCGCCATTCGCCGGCCTGGAGGTAATCGGCGATGTGGAATTCGGCGGGCGTGTCGCCTTTGTTGAGCAGCACCAGGGCTATCTGATTGATGCCGTCATGCTGGAACACGCGGTAGAAGGCGGCGCGGTCGCCGGATAGCTCCAGATTCAGCTGCATGCCTTTTTGGAGGGCCGGCGAGGCGGCGCGGACCCGGGCGATGCGGGCGAGGTGTTCGCGAATCGGATGCGCGCGCGCCGCGTCGATGCCTTCGCTGCCGAAGTAGTTGCGATTGCCGGCGTGCTCGGCGCGGCCGCGCATGAAGCCCATTTCCGAGCCGTAATAGATCACCGGAATGCCGCGCGCGGTGAACAGCCAGTTGTGGGCGTCGATGAAGCCCTCATCGCTGGCCGCCATGCGCGCCATGTCGTGGTTGTCGTAGAAGGTGGCCAGCTCATACACGTTGCGGTAGGGGCCGCCATCGAGAAAGAGCGTCGGTGCCAGCCGTTCGAAGCCGACGCCCTGAGCGAACACTTCATCGAGCGCCTGTTTGAGTGGGAAATCGAGCACGCTCACGCCGCCGTTCTCGGGCAGGGTGTGGTCGGCGATCTTCTCGGCTTCGTAGGCGAAGGCTTCGCCGAACAGGTAGAAACCCGGATGCTCGGCGCGGATGCGATCGGCAACCTGTTTCCAGAACCGGTGCGGGGCGTGGCGGATGGTGTCGACACGAAACGCCGCGGCGCCCTGGTCGATCCAGTTCAGATAGGCGCCGACCAGATGATCGACCACCTCGGGATTGTCGGTGTCGAAATCGGCGAGCTGGGCGAGATCGGGCTCGGCGTTGTAGAAGGCGTGCAGCGGGTTGCCGTCCGGGTCGAGTTCGCCGGGATGCAGGTTTTCATGGTCGGCAATCAGTGAGCCGTCGGCGTCGAACAGCTGACCGAAGCCGGGTTGCCGCTCGGGCATGGTCCAGGCCGGCGAGCTGTGGTTGCCGACGATATCCAGCACGGTTTTCAGGCCGTGCTGGCGCAGGCCGGCGGTGAGTTCGGGGAAGCCCAGGCCTTCGCTGATCAGGTGCTCATCGACGGTGTGGAAGTTCATCGCCCAATAGCCGTGATAGCCGGCCTTGCCGCGATCGCTGAGAAAGCTGGTGCAGCTGATTTCGTCGCCGCCGGTGAAGGCCTGGTCGGGATTGTCGGCGATCGGGGTGATCCACACCGCCGTGAAACCCATCTCGCGGATGTAGTCGGCGTTGTCCAGCAGACCCTTGAAGTCGCCGCCGAGGTAGCCGATGTTGGCCGACACCCCGTCGCACTCGGGCAGCGGGATATCGAAAGTGGGGTGCGCGCCGCCCTGGTCGCGGTGATCGTTGGCGACATCACCATTGACGAAGCGATCGGTGACCACGAAGTACACCGCCTCGGCCGCGAATGGCTCCAACGTGCCGTAGTAGTCGGCCGACGGCGGCGCCTGGGTCTGGCTGCATGCGCTGACCAGCAAGACCGTGAGCAGAAGGGTTTTTCGGTGCATGGTGTTGGCTCTCGCTTGCCCCATCAGTGGCCGGGATGGGGTTCAGGAAACGGCGGGGTTGCTGGCCACGGCGTCGGCCTGCGGTTCGGCTACCCGCAGCACGGCCACTCCGGCAATGAACAGGCTCACCCCGCCGATGACCAGTGCATTGATCGGCGCGCCGGCCAGGAAGGTGTTCAGCAGGAAGCCCAGCAGGCTCGCCGCCACCAACTGCGGGATGACGATGAAGAAATTGAAGATGCCCATGTAGATGCCCATCTTCTCGGCCGGCAGGCTGTCCGACAGCAGGGCATACGGCAGCGACAGAATCGACGCCCAGGCGAAGCCAACGCCGAGCATCGACAGCAACAGCCAGTCCGGGTCGCGTATGTAGAGCATCGAGATCAGACCGAGCCCGCCCAGCCAGACATTGACCAGATGACTCACCCGCAGGCCCAGGCGGCGCACCATGTGCGGAATGACAATCGCGGCCAGGGCGGCGAATCCGTTGTAGGCGGCGAACAGAATCCCCACCCAGTCGGCGCCATTGTTGTAGGCCGCCGATCCGGTATCGGTGCTGCCGAAATGCACCTCGGTCACCGCCGCCGTGGTGTAGATCCACATGGCAAACAGGGCAAACCACGAGAAAAACTGCACCACGGCCAGCTTGCGCATCTCCTGCGGCATGTCGTGCAGGTCGGCCATGATGGTGCCGAACATGCTGTCGGCCTTGCCGCGGCTGAGATAGAGCAGCGCGCCACCGTAGACGGCGATGCCGCTGGCCAGGATATACAGCTGCTTGTCCCAACCGAACTGGCCGATGGCAGCGATGGCCAGCACGCCGAGCACGAGCCAGATCGCCCCCTGGGTGCGGGTCCGCGCCTGGTCGAGTCGGCGTGGCGGGACCGGCTTGGCGTCGCTGAAACTGCGCAGCACTTCCGGCGGGTACTCGCGGGTGCTGATCACCGTCCAACCGACCGCCGCGAACAGCACGGCACCGCCGAGATAGAACGCGTACTTGACGTTGTCGGGCACCACGCCGGCATCGGCGGTGTTGTCAACGCCCCACTGCGTCAACAGCCAGGGCAGGCCGCTGGCCACCACCGCGCCGATGCCGATGAAGAAGCTCTGCATGGCGTAACCGGTAGGCCGCTGCCGGGGCGGCAGCTGATCGCCGACGAAGGCCCGGAACGGCTCCATCGAGATATTGATCGAGGCATCCATGATCCACAGCATGCCGGCGGCGATCCACAGCGCCGGCGAGTTGGGCATGATGAACAGCGCCAGCGTGGTGAGCAGCGCGCCGTAAAGAAAATACGGCCGGCGCCGACCCAACCGGGTCCAGGTGCGGTCGGAGTAATACCCGACGATCGGCTGTACGATCAAGCCGGTCAGCGGCGCGGCGATCCACAGCATCGGGATCACGTCCATGTCCGCGCCCAGCGTCTGGAAGATGCGGCTGACGTTGGCGTTCTGCAGGGCAAACCCGAACTGGATGCCAAGGAAGCCGAAACACATGTTCCATATCTGCCAGAACGACAGTGTCGGTTTGACGTTCATCGGGCCCTCCCCCGTTGCGCCGAAGCGCGTTCCATTCGCGCCGGTACGTGCGTCGTTCGCCGTCCGGCCTGTTTTGTCGCCCGATGGTAGGCTGCATGCGGCCCGGGCGACAGCGCATGCATACGTATTCAGCGCGCTTGCCGTCCTGGTGCGGGCAAGCTTCTAATTCATCCTTCGCACAGAGGGAAGCATCCGATGACGCTCATCGAAAAAATGCTGTTGGCGATGACGCTTATTCTGGCAGTGCCTTACCTGGTCTGGCGGCTGGGCGACACCGATCGTTACGCCCCGTTGGTGGTGGTGCAGATCATCGCCGGAATCCTGCTCGGACCGGGCGTCCTGGGTGCCGCCTTTCCCGAATCCTACGGCTTCGTGTTCACACCCGATGTAGTGGTTTCACTGACCGCCATCGCCTCATGGGCGGTGATGCTGTTCGTCTGGATCGCGGGCATCGAACTCGACCTGCACGCGGCATGGCGCAACCGTTTCGAGACCGGCCTGACCGCCGGCCTGGCCATGGTGGTGCCGATCGCCACCGGCGCCGCAGCTGCGGCCATTCTGCTTTGGTACGACCCGCGCTGGATGGGAGCGGCCGGGCTGCCGTGGCAGTTCGTCGCCGGCGTGGGCATGGCCTGTGCGGTCACCGCGCTGCCGATCCTGATCCTGTTCATGGAAAAACTCGACATCCTGCGCCGGCCGCTCGGCCAGCGCGTGCTGCGCTACGCCAGCCTGGACGATCTGGCGATCTGGGGCGTACTGGCCGTGATCCTGCTCGACTGGGAGCGGATCGGCCGGCAAGGCGTGTTTCTCATCGGCTTCGGCTCGGCGACCGTGCTGGTTCGCTACCTGTTCCCGCGCCTGCCCGAGGCCGACCGCTGGTTCGTGGCGCTGATCTGGCTGGCGATTTGCGGCTTCGCTGCCGACTGGGCCGGTCTGCATTTCATGGTCGGCGCCTTCCTGTCCGGCGTAGTGCTCGATGGCCGCTGGTTCGACCAGGACCGCATGGACCTGCTGCGCCATCATCTGTTGCTGGTGGTGATGCCGGTGTTCTTCCTCAGCACCGGACTGCGCACCGAATGGTCGATGGGCGGCTGGCCGGTCATCACCGCCGCCACGCTGCTGCTGGCGGTCAGCGTGGCCGGCAAGCTGCTCGGCGTCCACCTCGCCGGTCGCGTGCTCGGCTGGCCTCGGGGCGAAGCGTCGGTGATCGGTTGGCTGCTCCAGACCAAGGCGCTGATCATGATCATTTTCGCCAACATCTTGCTCGATCGCGGCGTGATCGCCAGCGACACCTTTACCGCCCTGCTGCTGGCCGCCGTGGCCAGCACGATGCTGGCGGTACCGATGGTGACCCGGCGAATGGCTGGCGTCGAGGCGACTGGCGCTCTATCAACGGAGAACCGAGGATGAGGGACGTGTTGTCACGGGTGCTTTTGGCTTTGCAGAACAGGGGTTTTCACCGGTTGTTCGGGCTTGCGCGTCATTTTTCCTTGCCTGTCCGGAAGGCGTCGATGGAGACGAGTGACGCGCCGGTCGATGGCTCATGTCGCCACCGGAGTAAGTGCGCGTTCGGGCGCTTTGCGATGTCTTTGCTCCGCGGGATCGGATTGTCGCAGGTGGTTTTGGTTTTTCAGAGCAAGAGCTTTCGCCGGCCCTTCGGGCCCGCGAGTCACTTTCTCTTGCTTGCCCAAGAGAAAGTAACCAAAGAGAAAGGCACCCCGCGCACACGCCTTGCGGGCATCCTGCCCTCCAGGTGCGCGAGCCGCCGCCGGGGTTTTTCGACAGCACTTTGCTGTTTCGCATCCTGCTACACAGCAAAGCCCGGCCTGCGCCATCCATGGCTCCGGCGCTCGGCGGGGCGAAGCAGTGCTTCGCCTTTTCCGCCTCGCCCATGTGCTGGCGAAAAACACGCGCGCGTCGTGCGCGCGTCCCTTCGGGCGATCCGTCGTCGTCTCGCCGCGTGCGAGGGGCCCCAGGGGGCGGCCATCGTGGCCGCAGAGGCAAAAGCAGCCTACGGCGAGGCTTTGGCCTTGGCTCTGGCGGCCAGGAAGGCCGCTGACCGGGGCCCCTATGGAGCGGCGGCGGTTGGGGGGATCAGCCCGCAGGGGGGCGCGCACGACGCGCGCCCGTTTGCCGTCGGTCCATGGACGGACCGTCGGCAAACCCCACCCGACCGACGCGAACCCGAAGGGCAGGATGCCCGTAGGGCGATCCATCGGGGTGTCCTTTCTCTTGGTTACTTCTCTTTGGACACGCAAAGAGAAGTAACTCGTAGGCCCGAAGGGACTGCGAAAGCCTTTGCTTTTGAAATCTCGAAGTACCCGCAGCAGGTCGACTCGCCGGAGCAAAACCATCTCCCTGTGTCCACAGTCGCCCTTGCTTCGGTAGCCAAGTGCGCCAGTCTGCTCCGGAGCCTGCCGATCCGGCCGCTTCGCGTCGTTGAGCTTCTGCGGTTTCAGTTCGGAGATCAGAAGCAAGGCTTTCGCCGGCCCTTCGGGCCCGCGAGTCACTTTCTCTTGCTTGCCCAAGAGAAAGTAACCAAAGAGAAAGGCACCCCGCGCCCGCGCCTTGCGGGCATCCTGCCCTCCAGGTGCGCGAGCCGCCGCCGGGGTTTTTCGACAGCATGTCCCTATGCTGGCGAAAAACACGCGCGCATCGTGCGCGCGTCCCTTCGGGCGATCCGTCGTCGTCTCGCCGCGTGCGAGGGGCCCCGTGGGGCGGCCATCGTGGCCGCAGAAGCAAAAGCAACCTACGGCGAGGCTTTGGCTCTGGCGGCCAGGAAGGCCGCTGACCGGGGCCCCTATGGAGCGGCGGCGGTTGGGGGGATCAACCCGCAGGGGGGCGCGCACGACGCGCGCCCGTTTGCTGCCGGCACAGGGATGTGCCGTCAGCAAACCCCACCCGACCGGCGCGCACCCGAAGGGCAGGAGGCCCGTAGGGCGCTCCATCGGGGTGCCCTTTCTTTGGGTTACCTTTCTTTGGGCACGCAAAGAAAGGTAACTCGTAGGCCCGAAGAGACTGCGAAAGCTCTTGCTCCGAAAGCTCTTGCTCCGAAAGCTCTGGCTCTGAAAGCTCTGGCTCTGAAGGCGCTCGCACTGAGAGCTCTGGTTCGTAAGGCTCCGCCTCGCAAAGCCAAACCCCAACCCACCTGGACCCACAAACTCTCCCATCAATTCCTTCTCCCCACTCTCATCGCCCTCGCCCTCAGCGCGTGCAGTCCCGCCCCGCCCAGCGAGAATACGCAAGCCCTCCACGTCCCCTCTCCCGACTGGCGCGATCAGGTCGTCTACTTCCTCATGCTCGACCGATTCGACGACGGCGACCCGAGCAATAACGATCAAGGCGTGGGTGAGTACGATCCCGGCGATCACCGCAAGTACAGCGGTGGCGATCTGGCCGGAGCGACGCGGCGGATCGACTACATCCGTGGGCTGGGCGCCACGGCCGTGTGGATCACCCCACCGGTTGCCAATCAGTGGCTCGATGACCGGGCGGGCTACGGCGGCTATCACGGCTACTGGGCCGAGAATTTCATGAAGGTCGACGCCCACTACGGCACCCTGGACGACTACAAGGCCTTGTCGCATGCGCTGCATTCGGCCGGCATGTATCTGGTGCAGGATGTGGTGGTCAACCACACCGGCAATTTCTTCAGCTACATCGACGACTGGAACCCCAGCGACCCAACGGTCGGATACAGCCCCAATCCGGGGTCGCTGCCGGTGGCGGCGCCCACGCAGTGGCCGTTCTCACTCAACGATCCGCGTCGCGCAGAGGACCGCAAAGCAGCGGTCTATCACTGGACGCCCACGGTCTACAACTTCGGTGACCACTGGCAGGAACAGAACCTGCAACTGGCCGATCTGGACGATCTCAACACTGAAGGCCCGCTGGTGCGCCAGGCACTGCGTGAGAGTTACGGCTACTGGATCCGCGAGGTAGGTGTGGATGCGTTTCGCATCGACACCGCGTATCACGTGCCGGCCGACTACTTCCGCGATTTTCTGCATGCCGAAGACCCCGAACACCCCGGCGTGATGACCGTGGCACGGGACACCGGGCGCAGCGATTTTCTCGCCTTCGGTGAAGGTTTCGGCGTGGACAAGGCCTACGACGACCGGCTCACGCGCAAGCTGGAAGGCTATCTGCGCGATGAATCGGGCACACCGATCCTGCCGTCGATGATCAACTTTCCGCTGTACGGCGGCATCAACGACGTGCTGGCGCGCGGGCGGCCGACCGCCGAGTTGGGCTATCGGATCCGCACCATGATGCGCGTGCACGCCGATCCGCACCGGATGCCCAGCTTCATCGACAATCACGATGTCGATCGTTTCCTGGCTGGCGGCAGCGAGGCTGCGATGCGCCAGGCGTTGCTGATGTTGATGACCCTGCCCGGCATTCCCACCATTTATTACGGCACCGAGCAGGGCTTCACCGAACCGCGCCGGGCGATGTTCGCCACCGGTCATGACTCTGGCGGGCGCGACCATTTCGACACCCAGGCGCCGCTCTATCGCTACCTGCAATCGGCCATCGCGCTGCGCCGTGACAATCGGATCTTTTCGCGCGGCACGCCCGAAGTGCTGCACGAAAATGCCGCCGCCGCTGGCGCTTTCGCCTACCGCATGCGGTATGAGGATCAGGCGGCGCTGGTGGTGTTCAACACGGCCGATGCCGATACGCTGATGGCCAACCTCGACACCGGCCTGCCGCCCGGCAGCCGGCTCAGGCCGGTGTTCGCCGTCGAGGGCAACGCCGAGCCGGTGACCGTCGGCCAGGGCGGCCGCGTCACCCTGACCTTGCCGGCACGCGCCGGGCTGGTCTGGATGGTCGACGACGCGATCGGCGTGCCGGTCGGATCGACCGCCCGCGTGTCGCTCAGCGCGCTCGACCCGGCCGACGGCGCGCGCGGCGACCTGTCGGAGGCACCGTTTCGGGTCGCCAACGATTTCAGCGTGTCCGGCGCCGCGCAGGGCGTCGAGCGGTTTCGGCTGGTGGTCGACGGCGAGCTGGCCACCGCGCAGACCATCGTGCCCGGCCCGGACGGTCGGTGGCAGGCGATGATCGACACCGCCAGCATGATCGATCCCGGCATGGTGCATAGCGTGGTGGCGTGGTCGCCATCGCCGTTCGCGGTCTCGGCCACGCGCCGATTCCAGGTCGAGCGGGCCTGGCAAACGCTGGTGGAACACGACGATCCGGCCGGCGACGATGCCGGACCGGAAGGTCGCTACCGCTACCCGGACGACCCGACCTGGGGCGATGCCCGGCACATGGACATGCGCCGGGTGCGCGTGGACGGCGCTGGCGGCGCGCTGCGCATCGAGGTCGAGATGAATGCGCTCAGCGCGATCTGGAATCCGGCCAACGGCTTCGACCATGTCGCGTTTACGCTGTTCATCGAGATCCCGGGACGCGACGGCGGCCTGACCGTCATGCCGATGCAGAACGCCGAGCTGCCCGATGGCATGCGTTGGCACTATCGCCTGCGCGCCGGGGGCTGGAGCAACGCGCTGTTCAGCACCCAGGGCGCCAGCGCCGACAACGAGGGCACGCCCAGCTCGCCGGGCGCAGGCATCGAGGTCGACAGTACGCGCCGAACGATCCGCTTCACTTTGCCGGCGGCCGCGCTTGGTCGACCGGATACGCTGTCCGGCGCCCGGCTGTACCTCACCACCTGGGACTACGATGGCCGCTATCGCCCACTGATTCCCGAAGGCGCCGCCTACGCCTTCGGCGGCGGCGACGGCTCGCGCGACCCGCTGATCATGGATGAGCTGTTGATCGAGCTTCCCTGAGGCGCCCGAACAACGACATCACGCGCCGAGCAACCCGGCGCAGTATCGGGTCGGCGGGACATCGGCACCGGGTCGCCCGAACACGGCACGCTCCATCGAGGAAGCCAAGCCCGTTTCGATCCACCCGAGCGATTTGGTGGCAGCGCATTGCTGTGGCGATCACCGGTGAAGTCCGCGTACCCGCCGATTCCGCCGTCGACCGGCAAGCGCCTGAGGCCAGACTGCGGGTCGCGAGCGCTCGTTGACCGGCCCGCACACCGGTGTCGTATGCTCATCGTCGACCCTCGCCATCCTGATGGCGCCCGTTTTTGAACCGAGAGGACTCCCATGAAGCGCGTCCTGCTGTTGGCAATTCCATTCCTGTGCTGTCTGATCGCCCCTCCGGCACTGGCCGAAGCCACGCAAACGGTGCTGATTACCGGCGCCAACCGGGGCATTGGCCTGGAGTACGCGCGGCAGTTTGCCGCCAAGGGCTACCGGGTGATCGGCACGTCGCGCGACCCGGCGCAAGCCGCCGAGCTGGCCGAAGTGGCTGATCGCGTGGAGGCGCTGGACGTGGCCGACGGCGACAGCGTGGCCACGCTGGCACGGCGTCTGGACGGCTTGCCGATCGACATTCTGATCAACAACGCCGGCATCTTCGATCGCAGCGATACCACGCTGGAAGCGGTCGACTTCGCCAAGATCGAGCAGGCCTTCGCGGTCAATGCCTTCGGGCCGCTACGGGTGACCCAGGCGCTGCTGCCGAACCTGCGCGCGGGCAGTCTGAAGCGGATCGTCAACATGTCCTCGCAGCTTGGCAGCATCGAGCGCTCCACCGGCCAGTGGTATGGCTATCGATCCAGCAAGGCGGCGCTGAATCAGATCAACCGAACGCTCGCGGCAGAGCTTGGCGAAGCGGGTTTTGTCTGCGTGGTGCTGCATCCGGGCTGGGTGCGCACCGACATGGGCGGCGAGAACGCCACCAATACGCCGGAGCAGAGCGTGCGCGCACTGATCGCCCTGATCGAGGGGTTTGACGCAGAAGACAACGGGCAGTTCTACGACTTTCAGGGCGCGACGATACCGTGGTGATCCCCCGACAAAGCTTCTCCCGCGCGTGACCAGCCAACAACCCATCCAACCCCCCCGCCTGCACCGTGGCGACACGGTGGCCACGGTGTCGCTGTCGTGGGGCGGGCCGGCCTGCTTTCCGAAGCGTTATGCGATGGGCAAGCAGGTATTGGCCGAGCGCTTCGGGCTGAACGTGGTGGAGATGCCGCACGCGCTGCGCGAGCCGGCGTGGCTGCGCGAAAACCCGGGGGCGCGGGCCGATGATCTGATGCAGGCGTTTGCCGATCCGTCGATTCGGGCGGTGATCTCGACCATCGGTGGCGAGGATTCGATTCGCCTGCTGCGCCATCTCGACTTCGACCTGCTGCGGGCGCATCCGACGATTTTCCTCGGCTACTCCGACAGCACGGTCAGCCACTGGGCGCTGCACCATGCCGGGATCGTGAGTTTCTACGGTCCGGCGGTGATGGCCGGTTTCGCTGAGTCCGGCGGACCGTTCGGCTACACCATGGCGGCCGTCGAACGGCTGTTGTTTCATGCCGAACCGGCCGGCGTGATCGCGCCGAGCACCGGCGGCTGGACTGCCCAACGCGAGGACTGGGCCGCGCCCGCACCGCATCAACCGCGTCGGCTGCGTCCGGCGATGCCATGGCGCTGGTTGCAGGGCGAGGGTGTGGTCGAGGGTCGATTGATCGGCGGTTGCCTGGAAGTGGTGGAGTTTCTGCGAGGCAGCGCAGTGTGGCCGAGTCCGGCGCAGTGGGATGGCGCGATTCTGTTCCTGGAAACCTCCGAGGAAGCGCCGGCCCCCGCCGTGCTGGCGCGCGCGCTGCGCAGCCTCGCGGCGATGGACTGTCTGTCGCGGCTGTCGGCGCTGCTGTTCGGACGCCCCGGTGGCGATGTCGATCCAGCGCGCTTCGCCGATTACGATGCCGCGCTACTGGCGGTCATTCGCGACGAGGAAGGGCTTGCGAAGCTACCGATCATCACCGGCATGGACTTCGGCCACACCGACCCGATGTGCGTGCTGCCGATCGGCGCCCTGGCGCGCATCGACTGCGCCCGCCAGACCGTCGAACTGATCGAAGCGGCGGTGCGCTGAATCGTGGAATAGCGCCGTTCGGCCGGATGCGAGAAAGCGCAGGAGCCGCGCATGTCTCGGCAAGCAAAGGTCCAACGTTCTGCAGGCCGGGGCGGCGCGCTGCCGCGCGCTGTGCGTCGCCGCCCGGCAACTGCTATCGCAACTCAACAAAGTGACTTGCCTGCGCCGAATACATCGGTAGCTGCGCGTCCATGTTCGACGCTTGCACCGGCATCGCCACACGGCGACGCTGAGGTTGTGTGGCCAGCAGACTGCGGATGCGTGCGGCAACCGCCATGCGGCTGGCGTCGCCGTGATCCCAATAGCTGCCGGCTGCGAAATGGTCGGCCAGACAGGCGCGCAGCACGGCTCGGCGTTCCGACGTCGGCACCGGCCGAGTGGCGGCGCGGCGCAGCGCGTCGCAAAGCTCGGCTTCGTCTGCAACCACTTCGACCAGCTCCGGCACGCCGTAGAACGCGTGTCCAAGCACCACCAGTGGCTTGTTGAGCACCAGCGCTTCGAAGCCGACACTCGAGTTGATGGTCACCACCACACTCGCCCTTCGAATCAGCTCGGTGGCGGGCAGTTCGCGGACGAAGGTGACCTCCGGAAATCGATGCCGCAGCGCGTCCAGCCGGATCTGAGCCAGACGCTTTTCGTGCGGATGAAACTTGACTACCAGACGCCTGGCCGGGCGCATCGCGGAAAGATGATCGCGCAGCGCTGCAATCACCCGGCCGTGATCATTGCCCCAGACCGGCGAGTGCAGCAGTAGCTGCGAGTCGTTGAGGACCTGCAATGGGTAGAACACGAAGCCGTCGGGCGGAAGTGGTGGATCGGCGTAGGTCGGCAGCATCGGCTTGCCAAGGCCGATCGGCCGCACACGATAGAGCAGTTCGTGCAGCCAGCGCGCATCCCGACGGCCGAGGAATCGAGATGGCACGGGATTGCCGGCGGTGCGGGTCGGCGCATGGCTGCGCAGTGCGGCGGCCTGGGCGTCCAGCCGCGCGTCGAGCACAGCATCCGGTGGCCGGCGCGCGTGGCCAGCGCGGATCAGACGAGCCAACGACGATGCCGCGTTCACCCCCTCCAGGTCGAGCTGCATCGTACCCGGAAAATAGCCGTGCTCGGCGTGAATCACTGGCAGCCCGCGTCGACTTGCAGCGTGTATCGCCATCGACAGCCTGCGGTTGGACCCGTTCCAGACCAGCAATGCATCGATGTTCTGCCTGTCGAGGAAGTCCGCAATCTCGGCGTACATGCGGCGCTGCTCGGCTGGGTTTCGACGGCCGTGGATCTTCAGATCCTTGGGGCCAATTGCCTGGCACAGGCTGTCATCGTCGATATCGGCGCCGGATTGGCGGCCCGGATTTCCGGGCAGAATCGGGATTCCGGCAGAGCGCGCGTAAGCGCGCATCAGCGGCCGACGCGACCAGTAGACGGCGCGGATGTCGGGTGCCAGAAGGGACCCAAGGCTCAGAAAGAACGGCGCCTTGAGAAGGCCCATGTCGAAGATCGCGAGGTTGAGCGGGCGGTGGTCCATGGATCGACACGGCACGGAGGCAATTGGAAATCCGAGCCTGCGGCGTCTGCATGACAGGGCGTTGACGCCGGGGTGACAGCGCGTTACGTCGTCTGCCCAGCGGTTCGGCTGGATTTTCCATACGCCCGCAATGTCGCCATGGCTGGCAGGGTTCAGCCTGATTTGCAGCGGCTTCCTGCTGCTCGCCGCCCTGCACAACCCGGACTGAATTGCTCGCCGGCGGCGTCGCCAACGCGCGATGCCAGGCGCCGCCCGACTATCTGACGGCTTCAGGAGGCAACAAGAACCGCAGCGGCTCATCCAGACGGGCGGCCCAGGCGGCTTCGTTGTGCTCGGCGCCGGGGTAGACGTGGGTGATCCAGTTGCTGCCGGTGTAGCCCTTGCTGCGCAGGATGGCGTCGGCACGTTGCTGCCAGGGCGGGTAATGGGCGTCGAGGGTGGCGGTGCCGTGGTCGAGCCAGAGCCGGTGACGGCCGGCAGCCGGGAAGTTCGATTGCAGCCAGGTGAGGATGGCTTCGCCCGGTGCCGTGCCGGCATCGGGGGCAGTGCCGGGCCAGTGGGTGGACAGGCCGGCAGCGGCGCCGAACCGATCGGGGTATTCGGCCAGGGCATAGAGCGCAATCAGGCCACCCATGCTGGAGCCCATCACCACAGTGTCCTCGCGGGCCGGGCTGATCCGGTAGTCGCGGGCGATGCGCGGCATCAATTCGTCGACCAGGACGCGCAGGTAGCGGTCGGCGTCGGGTGGTTCGCCAAACAGGGCGCGCGTTCCGTCGAGGCTGGCGGTCAGCAGACGCGCGCGCGCATTCGGGTCGAGGGTGTCGAAGGCGCGCTGTGGAAAATACTCGGCGGCGCGCCGGGCGGGGCCGGCATTCCAGATGCCGACGATGATGAACGGTCGGGTGGCGCCGCTGGCGATCAAGGCTCCGGCCACTTCGTCGGCACGCCACTCCTGGCGGTTCCAGGTCTGTTCGGCGTCGAACAGCATCTGGCCGTCGTGCATGTACAGCACGGCATACGGGGCCTGGTCCGGATAGCCATCAGGCAGCCAGACATCGACCGGTCGAGCCGGAACGGGTTGCCAGTTCAGTCCCTCCAGGCGCTCGATGCGGCCGCTGGCAACCGTGGGCAGTGGCGGGTCGGCGGGTGAGCCATCACCTGCGCCGGCCGCCGACGGGGCGAATGCGGCCAGTGCCACTGTCAGCAGCACGCTTACGGAGAGGGTTCCCCGACCCGGTCCGTTCCGCGCGGGGAGGGTGCGTCGGGAACGGGGACCGGGGCCGGGGAAGTCGAGACTCATGGCTCTGACTCCAGGGCGACGAAGCGGATCGCCTGACCGCCGCCTGCGGCCAGCCGCAGCCGGAGCAGGTCGGCGCTGGACAGCTCACGCACTTCGCGCGCGAACTCGAACGGCGCGTCGAGGTAGTGGGCGCTGTCGCCATCGCGGTAGATCTCGGCACGATAGCGACGGCCGGGATCGAGGAAGCCGAGCGGGAGGTCGAGCAGGCGGCCGTGTTCGTCGGTGATGGCGCCAACGAACCAGTCCTCGCTGTGTCGATCCTTGCGGGCGATGACCACGTAGTCGCCGATCTCGCCGGCCAGCACTCGGCTGTCGTGCCAATCGACCGCGACATCCTTGATGAACTGGAAGGCTTCACGGTTCGCCTGATAATTCTCCGGCAGGTCGGCGGCCATCTGGATCGGGCTGTACAGCACCACGTACAAGGCCAGTTGCCGGGCCAGGGTGGACGGAATCGGGCTGTCGCCGCGCCCCTTCAGACTGAGCACGCCAGGGGTGTAGTCCATCGGTCCGGACAGCAGGCGGGTGAAGACCAGGTTGACCTCGTGCTCGGGCGGGTTCTTGGGATTGCCCCAGGCGTTGTACTCCATGCCACGCGCACCCTCGCGCGCGACCCAGTTGGGATAGGTGCGGCGCAGGCCGGTGTCCTTGATCGGTTCGTGCGGATTGACCGCGATCCGACGCTGGGCGGCCTGCTGCACGACATGCAGATGATGGCGGGCCATCCACTGGCCGTCGTGCCATTCGCGCCGCACCGGTTCGCGCTCGGCATCGCGCCGCTCGATCTGGCCGGCGTCGCAGACATAGCCGGTCTTGACCGAATCCACGCCGAGCCGGGCGTACAGGTCGAAGGCTTCGGCCAGTTGCGATTCGTAGTGGCTGACCGCGCAGCCGGTCTCGTGATGACCGATCAGACGCACGCCTTTCCGGCGCGCGTATTCGGCCACGGCGTGCAGGTCGAAATCGGCGGTGCCACGGGTGAAATCGAAATCCCAGCCGTTGCCGAACCATTGGCCGTCCCAGCCGGGGTTCCAGCCCTCGATCAGCAGGCCACGAAAGCCGTGCTCAGCGGCGAAATCGATATAGCGCCGGGCGTTGGCGGTGGTGGCGCCGTGCTTGGCGCCGGTCGCCCAGGTTTCGGTGTCCAGGTGCAGCGACCACCAGATGCCGAGGTACTTGTGCGGCTGGAACCAGCTCACGTCGCCCAGCGCGTTCGGTTCGTTGAGGTTGAGAATCAGATTGGAGTCGACCAGGCCGCCGGCGCTGTCGGCGATCTGCACCGTGCGCCAGGGCGTGTTGAACGGCGTGCTGCGACGCACCTTCCAGCCTTCCGAGGCCGGCGCCAGACGGGTGGTGAAGCGCCGGCCATCGATCCTTCGCAGCCACATGCCGGCGTAATCGACCAGCGCCGCCTCGTGAAATGCCAGGTGCAGGCCATCGGTGGTGCGCACGGTCATCGGCGTGTGCGCCTGGGTCACCTCGGTCAACGCGGTGCGCTGGTAAAGGTACTCGTACCGATTCCATTCGCCGGCCGCGATCCACCAGGCGGTGGCGTCGCTGGCCAGGGTAAATTCGGTCAGCTCCTCGTCGATGACCACATCGGTCAGGTTGGCCTGCCGGGGAAACTCGTAGCGCAGGCCGACGCCGTCATCGTAAACCCGAAACACCACGTCGAACCGGCGCGCCGCCGGCACGGTTTCGACCAGGCTCACGCGCAGCTCGTTGAACCGGTTGGCGACGAATCGTCGCTCGCCCCAGGGTTGCTCCCAGGTTTCATCCACCGAGCGGCTGGCCTGATCGGCCATCGCCAGATTGCGTTCCAGCTTTTCGGCATCGCGCAGCAGGAAACCAAGCCGCGACCAATCCAGTACCGGCTCGCCCAGACGCAGCACCCGGTAATCGGCGCGGCCTTCGTCGATGCGCAGTTCCACCGCAAGCACGGCACCCGGCGAGGCGATGCGCGCCACCGGTGCCTGCGCCAGCCCTGCCCCTGGTGCGGCCAACAGTGCGACAAACACCAGCGCCAATGCGCTCAAGACATGCAGCACCGACACACCCCGCTTCGGGCCTATCCGCAGGACTCGGCCGACGACGTGGCCTATTGTCGGTTGGCGCTCGCCGCCACCGCGGCCCGCGCAAACCTGCTGTGCAGCTCCACATAATCCCTGGCGCGTTGCGCTCGACATGACTCCCTCCGTCGGTGAGCTGGCGATGTGTCCGACGCGCGATTCGAGCCACCTGGCATCGGTTCGGGTGCCGCAGCGACTTCGTGCACCGATGCTAGTGGCCGCCCGTGGTGCCGACAACGGCATGCATACGTATTCACCGCCACAACGGCGGCGGCAGGCAATTGCCAATCGCGCGTGGGCCAAGGAAGATGCCTGGGTCTGTCATGGAAACAGCGTTATGAGCGATCGTCGCATTCGCCGCATCGTCATCGTCGGCGGGGGCACCGCTGGCTGGATGACCGCTGCCGCGCTGGCCAACGCGATGCGCGGCAACTGCCGGATCGACCTGGTCGAGTCCGACGAAATCGGCACCGTCGGCGTCGGCGAGGCGACCATTCCGCCGATCAAGTATTTCAATCAGTCGCTGGGCATCGATGAAAACGCCTTCGTCGCGGCCACCGGCGGCAGCTTCAAGTTGGGCATCGAGTTCGTCGACTGGACCCGGGTCGGCCAACGCTATTTTCATCCGTTCGGAAGTTTTGGCGCCGAGTTCGATTCGGTGCCGCTCTACCAGCATTGGCTGCACGCCCGGTCGCTCGGCGAGGAATCGTCGCTGACCGATCATTCGATGGCCTGGACCGCCGCCCGACGTGGCCGGTTCGAGCGCCCGGTGGCCGACCGGCGCCGGGTGCAATCCACCTTCGACTACGCTTATCACTTCGACGCTGGCCTGTATGCGCGCTTTCTGCGCGAGTATGCCGAGACGCGCGCGGTACGGCGCACCGAGGGCAAGGTGGTCGATGTCGACCTGCATCCGGAATCGGGCTTCATCGAACGGCTCACGCTCGATACCGGCGCCACGCTCGACGGCGACCTGTTCATCGACTGCTCGGGTTTTCGCGGACTGCTGATCGAACAGACGCTGCATGCCGGCTACGACAACTGGCAGCACTGGCTGCCCTGTGACCGCGCGGTGGCGGTCGGCTGCGAGATCGGCGGCGAGGGCCTGATTCCCTACACCCGCGCGACCGCGCACGCGGCCGGCTGGCAGTGGCGCATTCCGTTGCAGCATCGGATCGGCAACGGCCACGTCTATTGCAGCCAGTACATCAGCGACGACGAGGCGACCGCGACCCTGCTCGCGCACCTCGACGGCGAAGCGCTGGGCGAGCCGCGTCCGCTGCGCTTCGTCACCGGACGCCGGCGTGCATCGTGGTATCGCAACTGCGTCGCCATCGGTCTTTCCGCCGGCTTCATGGAGCCGCTGGAATCTACCAGCATTCACCTGATTCAGACCGCGATCAGCCGGCTGCTGGCGCTGTTTCCCGATCGTGATTTCGATCCGCTGGTGGTCGCCGAATACAACCGTATCAGCGCCCTGGAGTACGAGCGCATCCGGGATTTTCTCATCCTGCATTACCACGCCGTGCAGCGCAGCGATGCGCCGCTGTGGCGACAGACCGCGCGCATGGCGATTCCCGACAGCCTGCAGCGCAAGCTCGATCACTTCCGAGGTCACGGTCGCCTGCTGATCGAGGAGCGCGAACTGTTTCAGAATCCGAACTGGCTGGCCGTGCTGATCGGCCAGGAGCAATGGCCGGCACGCACCGATCCACTGGCCGCGATGCGCCGGGAAATCGATGCGCCCGGAAAGCTCGCCGGCCTGCGCCGGGTGATCGCCGAGGCCGCCGAGGCAATGCCCGGCCACGCCGACTACATCCGCCGTCATTGTCCTGCACAGCCGGCTGGGTCGCCGGCCTGAGCCATCGGGCGCGAATCGGCGCGCCAGCGTTGCCAGGTCTGTGGGGCAACGCAACGCCGTTCGGCACTGCGGTGCCGATGCGCCGCCTGAGCTCAGGTGCAGTGCTCGGCGATAAAGTCCGCGTGCTGAGGCAGGCTGTCAGCGGCGCGCTCGATGGCGCCGCGAATCGAGGCCATGAATCCGTCGAGTCGGTCCATCTCCAGGCTGTCGGCCAATGGATGGTGATGTTCCGGGATAATGCCCTGGCCAAGAAACACCTGTACCCAACTGCCTTCAGTGAACAGCTCGTCGGCATCGCGATGGACCCGGCCTCCGGCGCGGAACAGTTCAATTCTTTCGCTCAAGCTGTCAGGCACCGGCATCGCCGCGCAATCGCGCCAGAACGCGCTGTCGGTGCGCCGGTTGGCCTTGTAGTGCAGGATCAGAAAGTCGCGGATGCGTTCGTACTCGAAGCGGGTCTGGCGGTTGTATTCATCGCTCAGCCGTGGGTCGACATGGCGCTCGGGGAACAGCTGCATGAACCGACCGATGGCCGACTGAATCAGGTGAATGCTGGTCGATTCCAGCGGCTCCATGAACCCGCTGGACAAACCGATGGCGAGGCAGTTGCGGTGCCAGAAGCGCTTGCGCATGCCGGTCGTGAAGCGCAACGGCCGGGGATCGTCGAGCGCCTCGCCGTCGAGGTTGGCGAGCAGGATCGAAGCGGCCTCGTCGTCACTGAGGTACCGACTGCAATAGACGTGGCCATTGCCGGTGCGGTGCTGAAGCGGAATGCGCCACTGCCAGCCGGCGACTTGGGCATTGGCCTGAGTGTATGAGCGCATCGGCTCGACTCGGGCGCTGGGCACCGCCATGGCGCGGTCGCAGGGCAGCCAATCGTTCCACTGCGCGTAGCCGACTTTGAGTGCGCCCTCGATCAGCAGGCCGCGAAAGCCCGAGCAATCAAGAAAAAAATCGCCGGCTACGCGCTCGCCGCCATCCAGCACCACGGCGTCGATGAAGCCATCGGGGTCGCGCAAGGCGACATCGACGATACGGCCTTCGGTGCGCTGCACGCCGCGCTGTTCGGCATAGCTGCGCAGGTGGCGGGCATACAGGCCGGCATCGAAATGAAAGGCGTAACGTATGCCGACCAGCGGCGTCTGGCCGATCGCGTCCAGCCGTCCGAAGCGGTTGGCCAGCGCGGCACGGGTGTTGAGCGAATAATCCCAGTAGCGCTCTGGCCGCCCGGCGTGCAGGCCGCGCAGCCAGTAATGATGAAAGCCGAGCACGCCGATCGGCAGTCCGGTTTCGCCGAACGCATGCAGGTAGGAATCGCCCAGCCGGGTCCAGTCGTTGAACTGGATGCCGAGCTTGAAGGTGCCCTGGCTGGCACGCAGAAAGGCATCCTCGTCGAGGCCAAGGAACTGGTTGATCAGGCGAATCTGCGGGATGGTCGCCTCGCCCACACCGACGATGCCGATTTCCTCGGACTCGACCAGCCGGATGCTCAGACTCGGGCCGAACGCCTTGGCCAGCACCGCCGCCGCCATCCAGCCTGCGGTTCCGCCGCCGACGATCACCAGGGTGCGAATCCGGTTGTCGCTCATCGCCACGCCCTCGCTGTTTTCTGGAGTGTAGAGCCTTGCCGCCCAAAAAAATGGCCCCCATCCACCGAGGATGGGGGCCGCGGAGAGACCACTCGGTGTCAGAAGCGATAGGAGGCGCCGACCAGGAAGGTGCGACCGAACTTCTGGCGATCGATCACCAGTTGCTGGTTGCCGCCTTCGAAGGTGGTGAACGGTTCGTCGGTCAGGTTGTTGGCCTGGCCCAGCAGGGTGAGGCCCTTGAACCGGCCGTCCTGGAACTCGTAGCTGAGCTGGGCATCGAACACGCTCTCGGTCTTGGCCTCGCGCAGCACGCGGGTGGCGCTGAGACCGAAGATTTCCGACAGGAACTCGTCCCGGTAGCGATGACCGACGCGGGCCGAGAAGCCGCTCTTTTCGAAGTAAACGGTGGTGTTGACCACCCACTTCGACAGGCCGGGAATGGTCGTCGAGTTGGGGTCGTCGCCCAGCGTGACCTTGCTGTCGGTGTAGGAAACGCTGTTGATGACGCCGAACCCGTCGAGCGCGTCGGCCAGCATGTCCAGCGGCACCGAGGCCGTGAATTCCACGCCCTTGATGTTGCCCTTGCCGCGATTGCTCGGCCCGGAAACGATACCCAAGGGCGTGCCCAGGCGGGCCTGATCTTCCGGGGTCAGGAAGTCATCGATGAAGCCGGAGAAGTCGAACAGTCGGGCGTCGCTGGGGTTGACGAAGTCGTTGAGGTCCTTGTAGAAGCCGGCCAGGGCGATGTATCCGGCGCCGTCTCCGAAGTAATGCTCGATCGACATATCGACATTGGTGGAGATCGTCGGACGCAGGCGCGCATTGCCGCCACCGGCGCTGAAGAAGGAGCGGTTGGGGTCGGTCGATTCGAGCTGAGAGAAATTGGCACTGAGCGTCAGGCCGGCATTGAGCTGGTCCATGCGCGCGCGGGCCAGTGTCCGGGCAGCGCCGAAGCGAAGCTTGGTGTCGGCGTTGAGCTCGAAGATCAGGTTCAGGCTGGGCAGGAACTTGGTGTAATCGGCGCCGTCGATCACTTCGATGAAGCCGGCGTTGGGTTCGCCGGTGATGATCTCGGCGTCGCCGCGCACCCGGAAACCGGTAGACGACTGGTCGGTATCGACCACCTGGAATCCGATATTGCCGGTCACCGGTAGCCCGCCGAACGTGGTGTCGATGTCGGCCTTGACGAAGCCGACCACCACGTCCTCACGCACCTTCCAGTTCTGCGGCACGTTGAACGACGACAGCGACACCGGCACACGATTGAGGAAGCCGTTTTCCAGCAGGAACAGCGGATCGAGGGTGATGTGGCCGGGAATACCCATGAAGCTCAGGTCGACGCTGCGATTGAGCAAGGCCTCGACCGGGATCGGCGTGGCGGCGTTGGTGGCATCGGCACCGCCCTGGGGCACCAGGAAGTCCTGGAAAATCTCGCGGTTCTTGTCGCGCCGGCTGGCGTCGACGCCGACCGTGACCCGGCTGATCGCGCCTTCCATGAATTCGCGATCAAGGCTGAGCCGGATGTGGCTGAGCTCGTCCTCGGTTTCCGGTGCGTTGATGAAGCCGGCCTGGGTGAGGCCCGCGCCGCCGCCCCAGCCCTGCGGGTCGGTGATCAGGAACTGGCCGAGATCGCTGTAGTCGAGGGACGGCGAAAATACCGCGTTGCCGTTGGGTTGAATCCGGAAGCCCAGGCTGTCGGTGGCGCCGACGCCGGCCGGGCCGGTGCCCAGATAGGATTCCAGCAGCACGTCCTCGCGATCCGATCGCGAGTAGCTCAGGTCGGTTTCGAACCCCCAGTTTTCGGCGAACTCGAAGCGGGTGTTCCAGCCGAAGTTGAACAACTCGGCTTCGCGCTCGTTGATGTCGTTGCGCATCACGCCCTTGACACCGTCGAACACGCCTTCGGTGACCAACCCGTTTTCGACGGTGAAGCCCGGACGCAGCTGGGCCGAGGACCAGAACAGCGGGAACTCGATGCCACGCAGCTGCTGGGTCTCCTCGAAATCCGAATAGCCGATGTCGAGCGTGGTGTGGAAATTGTCGTTGGGTTGGTACTCCAACGTGCCGATCAGGCCGATGCGATCCAGATCGTTGGACGCGGCGAACGGCTTGGCGCCGCCGATGATGAAATCGCCGCCCTCAGTGGTCGGAAAGCCCCAGGCGTTGAAGCGCTCGGCGTTGTTGGGCGTCGATTGAGCGGCGATTCCCAGGGTGATGCCGACCGTGTCGTCGGCAAACTGGTCGATATAGGTGGCGCTGGCCCGATAACCGTCGGCGGTGCCGTCGGGATTGAGCGCGCTGTCTTCGTTGAATTCGTAGCGGGCGTTGGCCGAGAACGACCGGCGGCCGTGTTCGAGCGGACGGATGGTGCGAAGGTCGACGGTGCCGGCCAGGCCCTGGCCGATCAGGGTGGCGTTCGGGGTCTTGTAGACCACCACGCTGCCCAGCAACTCGGCCGGGTACTGGTCGAACTCGACGCCGCGGTTGTCGCCCGTGGTGACCTGCTCGCGACCGTTGAGCAGGGCGGTGCTGAAGTCGGGACCCAGGCCACGGACGCTGATCACCTGGGCGCGGCCATCGACGCGCTGGGCGGTCAAACCGGGCAGGCGGGCAAGCGCCTCGCCGATGCTCACGTCGGGCAGCTTGCCGATGTCTTCGGCGGAGATCACTTCGACGATCGAGGTGTTGTCGCGCTTCTCGGCGATCGAGCTCTCGATACTCTGCCGGAAGCCGCGCACTTCGATCTGGTCAAGCTCGGTGGCTTCGGCCTTCTGCTCGTCGGCGTCCGTCTCCGACTGGGCGAAGGCCATCGATGCCATACCAAAGCCCGACGCAGCCAACGCCAGGAACAGCACATTACGCTTGAGATTCACCATGACCCCTCCCGGGAGTTTTTCGTTGTGTGATGCCGTCGTCGACGGTGCCCGTTCTTTTACGACGCGAATCGATCCGCCACGCGGTGGCGACCGTTGGCGAAGTTAAGCATTCGTCAAACCAGGGAACAATTGCCTGCATACGTATTCATCGTCACCGAGGCCGAATTGGCCGGGCAAAAGCCATCGGCTGGGCCGAAGCCGGCCGCGACGCGACCTGGCGGCGAGCGCAGCCCTGGTTCACTCGACCACGTAAACCAGTGCGGTGCGGGCCGGAATCCGGAACTGTCCGCGCTCGGTGGTGACCCGCGACTGGCTCGCCGGCCGGGCGTCGGCGGCATCGCCAGCCCGGTGCACCGGGTGCAGGCGCCACGGTCGGCCAGCCAGTTCGGGCAGGGTCAGCGTGTGATCGCGGACATCGGCATTGATGAAGTAGGCCAGCTCGGCGAAGCCGGCGTCGGGATGGCCGGCCCCGTCGAGGCGACCGATCAACACGGTGCCGGTCTGTTCCGGCCCGGTGTCGAGCAGGGCGAGACGGCGGTTCACCGCATCGGTGCTGCGCAGACGGAACAGGCTGGAGCTGGCGCGGATGCGCAGCAGGTCGCGGAAGGCGTCGCGCATCCAGCGGATGTGCTCAGGTGCCGGGGCGATGCCGGGATCGGCCAGCACCGGGCGCAACCAGGGCCAATTGGCGCGATTCTCGGCACCGGGCGGCAGGCCAAGGCCGAAGCCATTGGCGGTGTAGGTCCAGTCGAGCCGGTTGAAGGCGTCGCCGGAATCGAAACTGTTGCGATCCAGCGATTTGCTGCGCAGGGTGTCGACGCCGGCGTGGTAGTAGGCAATGCCCTGACTGAACGCCACCACTGCCGCGCCAAGCAGTTGCACGCGGGCGCGGTCCTCGGCGCTGGTGTCGCGCGGCAGGCGCAGCGCGTTGATGTCGAACAGCGTGGGGTTATCGTGGTTTTCGACGTAGTTGACCACTTCGCCGGGCTGGCTGACATAGCCGGCCGGCTGGCCGGCGTAGTCGATGGCCGACAGCGGCACGGTCTCACCGGTATGGGTGTGCAGGCGGTAATCGGCCAGGGTGCCGGCCAAGCCGATGCGCATCCGGTCGGCGGCGGCCAACAGGTCGGCGCGCGAGTGCAGGCCGATCGCCTCGGTGTTGGGCGCAAAGTGCAGGCCGTTGAGCCAGCCCTGGAGGCGAATCAGGTCGGCACCGCCGTCGCAGCAGCCACCACCGCGCGCGGCGTCGCGGGCGCGGTCGCTGAAGGTGGCAATGCCCGAACCCGGCAGCGACAGCTGCGAGGCCTGCACGAAGCGCGCGCCGTCGGCGACTTCGCCGAAATTCCAACCCTCGCCGATCAGCGGCACCGGCCGGCCGGCGGCGCGATCGACGGCGCGCTGCAGGGCCAGCATCGCGGCGCGCGGCTGATGGCCCATCAGGTCGAACCGAAAACCGTCGATGCGGTAATCGCGCACCCAGGTCACCGCCGAGTCGATCATCAGTCGCGCCATCATGGCGTGCTCGGTGGCGGTGTTCGGGCAACAGGTGGAGGTTTCCACCCGGCCATCGGCATCCAGCCGGTGGTAATAGCCGGGCACAATCCGGTCGAGCACCGCGTGGGGGTGCTGGCCGGCGGCGCTGGTGTGGTTGTAGACCACATCCATGCCGACCCGAAGGCCGATGCCGTGCAGGGCCTGCACCATGGCCCGAAATTCACGCACGCGCACGGCGCCATCGTCCGGGTTGCTGGCATAGCTGCCCTCGGGCGCGGTGAAGTGCAGCGGGTCGTAGCCCCAGTTGAAACAATCTTCGGCACTGTGGGCCTCAATGGCTTCTGCTTGAGTTTCGCCGTCCGGCGCGCCGCTGATCCGTGGCGTGACGCAGCCTCGTTCGGGGACGCTGGCGATGTCGAACACCGGCAGCAGGTGCAGGTCGGTGAGCCCGGCCTCGGCCAGCGCGCGCAGATGGCGCATGCCGCGACTGTCGGTTTCGGTAAAGGCGGCGTAGCGGCCCCGGGCCTGTGCGCTGACGCTGGCATCGGCGATCGAGAAATCGCGGACATGCAGTTCGTAGATCGTCATGTCGGTCATCGCGGCCGGCGCGGCCGGCCGGGGCGCGTCGTCCCAGCCGGGCGGTTTGAGCTCGGCGGCATCCAGCCGGCCGATGTAGGCGCGCCGCGAGTCGGTGCCGAGGCTGATCGCGTAAGGATCGGTGACCCGGTTGACGACACGGCCGGTGCCGGGGACGAACACATCGACCAGATAGGCGTAGTAGCGACCGGACAGGTCGGCCGGCTCGCTGGCCCGCCACATGCCGGTTCCCGGGTCGCGGGTCAGCGGGCGCAGGGCCGCCGGTTGGCCTTCGGCGGCGTCGAACAGACACAGCGCCACCGCCTGGGCGGTCGGCGCCCACAGTCCGAATGCGGTCTGCCGACCGGTGACGGTCACGCCCAGGCCGGGCGCCTCGGCGGCATCGGCATACAGGGCATCCAGAGCTGCGGCAGTCTGGGTTCGGGTGGCGTCGATCACCCGCCGTTCGGCGTCCTCGCGGACCAGGATGATCTGGCCGCGATGCAGTGCTGCCAGCTTCGACCGGTCGGCGTCGGCGACGACCAGCTCGACGCCTTCGGCAAGGTGCCGAAAGCGCGCGGCGGTGGCTGCCGCCAGCGGGCCCGTGCGGCGCTCAAGCGGGAGCGCGCCCTCAGCGCCGGTCACCCGACCGCCCGGCGGCGCAGCGATGCGCCCGCTGGCCGAATGATAAAGGCGGAAGTCGCCGTCCGTCGGCGTACCCGGCCAGCGCAGCGTGCGCTCGTCCAGCCAGACGGCCCGGGCATGATCCGGGGCATCGGGATGCTCGGCAACCCGAAGCTGTGCGGTCTGCGGCGCGTCGCACAGCACGGCGATGTCCTGCGCGCCGACCGCTGGCGCAAGCCCGGCCAGAACGGCCAGGGCCAGCCACGCATGTGCCACTGATCGGGTCATCGACCTACCCGGCCGCCGGGACGGGGGGCCGCACGCGGGCCCGACATCCGGCTCAGCAGCACGATCACCGCAACGGTGGCGGCCAAGGTGATCGCCATCAGGTGGATGTAATGCAGCGGCGACCACGCGAAGGTGAACACGGCATACAGCGCGGCGCCGAACAACAGCCCGAACTTGACCGCCGCCGCGCGCGCGCCCCGATAGAACACGGCGACCAAAAACGCCGCCAGCACCGGCATCGAATACAGTCCGTTGACCCGCTGAAGGGTGTCGATGATGCTGCGCGAGTGCTGGTACAACGGCACCATCGCCAATGATCCGAGGGTGAACAGAATCGCCACGCGCTGGCCGATCCGCTTCACGTCGGCCTTGGCATCGACGTATTTCAGGTGCAGGTCACAGGTGTACAGCGCCGAGGCCGAATTGAGGCAGGAATTGAAGCTCGACAGCACCGCGCCGGCGATGACCGCGGCAAACGCGCCCGACAGCCAGTGCGGCAGCACATCGCCGACCAGCCGGCCGTAGGCGACGTCGCCGACCGGGCCGTAAAGCTTGTAGGCAATCAGGCCGGGCAGCACCACGATGAACGGAATCACCAGCTTGAAGCCGATCGCGACGTAGATGCCCTTCTGGGCTTCGCGGATTGACTCGGCGGCCAGCGCGCGCTGGACGATGACCATGTTGGTGCCCCAGTAGAAGATGTGAATGAACACCATGCCGGTCAGCAGCGTGTGCCAGGGGATGTCGGATTTCGAATCGCCCCACAGGCTGAGCCGCTCCGGCGGGATACCGGACAGATCCCAGTCGATGGCGACCATGGCGAACACCGTGACCAGCGCTCCGATCACCAGCAGACCCAGGCCGTTGAAGGTGTCGGAAATGGCGATCGCACGCAGCCCGCCGAACGCGGCATAGGCCAGCCCGATGACCGCAAATCCGGCGGCGATCACCAGCACCGGCAGGTCGACGTTGAACATCGACTTCATGAAGATCGAGCCGGTGTAAAGCACCACCGGCAGCAGGATGAACAGATAGCCGAGCAGAAACAGCACCGAGACGATGGTGCGAATGCCGGCATCGCCGAACCGCCGCTCCAGCAGCTCGGTGGTGGTGGTGCAGCGATACTGGTAGTAAAGCGGGACCAGCACCTTGGCCAGAATCAGCAGGCCTGCGGCGGCGCCGAATTCCCACCAGGCCACCAGCACGGTCTGAGCGCCGTTCATGCCGACGATCTGCTCGGCGCTGATGTTGGTCAACAGTAACGAGCCGGCCACGAACGGCCAGCTCAACCGGCCGCCGGCCAGAAAGTAGTCCCTCGACGCGTCGGCATCGTGGACGGCCACTCGGCACTTTCGCCAGGTCAACCAGGCCACCAGCGTGGTGAGCGCGGCAAAGATCAGGCCCTGAACCATCGTGTTCGACATACCTCCCTCCGGGCCGTCTTTGCGGCCGTTTTCCCGTCGGTAAGCTAACCCGGCGCGCCGTATCGCTCGCTCGGGCGATGCGATGAATACGTATGCAGGGGCATCGGGGTTTGCCGGGTTATGCCGTTAAGCTGGCGGGCAAACCACAAGCGGGCTCCCGGCATCGTTTCGCGGGCGGCCCGAACGAGTTCGACGAGGGAATTCATGACCGAAGCACCCTGGTGGCGCGGCGCCGTCATCTATCAGATTTACCCGCGCAGCTTCCGGGACAGCAACGGCGATGGCGTGGGCGATCTGCCCGGCATCATCGAACGGCTGGACTACGTGGCCAGCCTGGGCGTGGACGCGATCTGGGTGTCGCCATTCTTCAAGTCGCCGATGGCGGATTTTGGCTACGACATCGCCGACCCGCGCGCGGTCGATCCGCTGTTCGGCACCCTGGAGGATTTCGACCGGCTGTTGGCCAAGGCCCACGGGCTGGGGCTGAAGGTGATGATCGATCAGGTGCTCAGCCACAGTTCCAGCGATCATGCCTGGTTTCTCGAAAGCCGCGAAAGCCGCGACAACGCCAAGTCCGATTGGTACGTGTGGGCCGATCCGCGCCCGGACGGCACGCCGCCCAACAACTGGCTGGCGATTTTCGGCGGGGTGGCCTGGCAGTGGGAGCCGCGCCGGCAGCAGTATTTTCTGCACAACTTTCTGGCTTCGATGCCCGACCTCAATTTCCATAACCCCGAGGTGCGCGCAGCCGCGCTGGACAACGTGCGGTTCTGGCTGGATCGGGGTGTCGACGGCCTGCGCCTGGACGCCATCAATTTCTGCTTCCACGATGCCGCGCTGCGCGACAACCCGGCCAAGCCACCGGCCGAACGCACCGGGCGCGGCTTCAGCCCGGACAATCCGTACGCCTATCAGTATCACCATCACAACAACACCCAGCCGGAAAACCTCGGGTTTCTCGAAGACCTGCGCGCCCTGCTTGATCGCTACCCCGGCACGGCCGCATTGGGCGAGATTTCCTCGGAAGACTCGCTCACCACCATGGCCGAGTACACCGAGGGCCAGCGCCTGCACATGGCCTACAGCTTCGAGTTGTTGACCGACGATTTTTCCGCCTCCTACATTCGCGACACGGTGCGCACGCTCGAAGCCCGGATGCCCGACGGTTGGCCGTGCTGGGCGATATCCAATCATGATGTGGCGCGCGTGCTCAGCCGCTGGGGCGGGCCGAAGGCGCCGCCCCGACTGGCCAATCTGCTGACCGCGCTGGTCTGTTCGCTGCGCGGCTCGGTGTGCGTCTATCAGGGCGAAGAGCTTGGGCTGACCGAGGCAGACGTGCCTTACGAATCCTTGCGCGATCCCTACGGGCTGGCGTTTTGGCCGACCTTCAAAGGCCGCGATGGCTGTCGCACGCCCATGCCCTGGGATGATTCCGAACGCGCCGATTTCAGCACCGGGGCGCCATGGTTGCCGATTCCCTGCGAACACCGTAGGCGCGCGGTCAGCCGTCAAGAGGCCGATCCGAACTCCACCCTGCAAGGCTTTCGCCAGTTCATGCACTGGCGCAGGACCGAACCGGCGCTGCGCTGGGGCGACATCGCCTTCGTCGACAGCCCGGAGCCGGTGCTTGCGTTCACCCGCTCGTTCGATGGTCAGCGCCTGCTGGCGGTGTTCAATCTGGGCGATGCGCCGATCGAATTTGCGCTGCCCGCCGGACTGTCGACCGCGCGACCGGTCAACGGCCATGGCCTGGTCGAGGGTGCCCTGGTCGAGGGGCGCATTCGTCTGCCCGAGCACGGCCTGATCTTCGCCCGGCTGGACTGAGACCGGCCGGCGACAGCACCGGCGCGAACTCAGCTGGCGCGTTTGTCGCGCACGTACCAGACCTTCTCATCGCGGCGAATGTCGAACAGACCGATCGCCTCGAACAGTTCACCCAGTTTCTTGTAGCCGTAGTTGCGCGGATCGAACGAGGCCTGGTTGGCGATCTGGGCGCCGACCGCGCCCAGATGCGACCAGCCGTCGTCGCCGGCCGAGGCTTCCACCGCGTTGCGCAGCAGTTGCACCAGCCGGGTGTCGCCCTTGAGGTTCTTCGCGGACTTCTTGATTTCCGGCGTGGCGGCGCCCGTGCCTTCGCCAGAGCTGGGCTCGCTGAGGCCTTCGAGGTAGATGAAACGTGAGCAGGCATTGACGAACGGCATCGGCGTCTTGCGCTCGCCAAAACCGTATACCTCGGCGCCACTGGTCCGAAGGCGCATCACCAGCGGGGTGAAATCGCTGTCGCTGGACACCAGACAGTAGGCTTCGACGTGTTGGGTGTAGAGCAGATCCATGGCGTCGATGATCAGGGCGATGTCGCTGGCGTTCTTGCCCTTGCTGTAGTCGAACTGCTGGATCGGCCGGATGGCGTATTCGTGCAGGACTTTTTCCCAGGCCGACAGGTTGGCGCTTTTCCAGTTGCCGTAGGCGCGGCGGATGTTGGCCGAACCGTACTTTGCGATTTCGGACAGGATCAGATCGATCTTGCTGGCCGGCGAGTTGTCGGCGTCGATCAACAGGGCGATCCGGGCGGTGCGTTCGGACATGAGGTACTCCGCAGGCGGGCTGGAGGTCCGATTATGGCCCCTGAAAACGCGAAAGGCCCCGGAGGGGCCTTTGCGCAGCGATAGGTAGTCTGTGGATCAGGCAGTGAACAGCGCGCGCATCTTCTTGAGCGCATTGGCCTCGATCTGCCGGATCCGCTCGGCGGACACGCCGTATTCGTCGGCCAGTTCCTGCAGGGTGAGCTTGTTGCCATCGTCCAGCCAGCGCCGGCGGATGATGTCGCGCGAGCGCGCGTCGAGACCGCTGAGGCCGTCGCGCAGCAGTTCCAGCTGCTGCTCTTCCTCGTTGTCGCGTTCATACAGCGCGGACGGGTCGTCGGCGTGGTCCATCAGGTAGGCCGCCGGCGACGGCGGCGCGTGATCGTCGTCTTCGTTGGCTGGCGCATCGAAGCCGATGTCGCGGCCGGACAGCCGGGACTCCATCTCCAGCACGTCGGCCTCGGGCACGTTGAGATCGCGCGCCACCGCGCGGACCTCTTCGGCATTGAGCCAGCCGAGCCGGGTCTTGGAGCGGCGCAGGTTGAAGAACAGCTTGCGCTGCGCCTTTGTGGTGGCCACCTTGACGATGCGCCAGTTGCGCAGGATGAACTCGTGCATTTCGGCGCGAATCCAGTGCACGGCGAAGCTGACCAGGCGTACGCCCTGATCGGGATCGAAGCGCTTGACCGCCTTCATCAGGCCGATGTTGCCTTCCTGAATGAGATCGCCCATGCCCAGGCCATAGCCCTGATATCCGCGGGCGACATGCACCACAAAGCGCAAATGCGACATGACCAGATGCTTGGCCGCATCCAGGTTTTCTTCGTCCCGATAGCTGCGCGCCAGCGCCTGCTCGTCCTCGACGGTAAGTACGGGAATCTGGTTGACCGCTCCGATGTAGGCTTCCAGCGAGCCGAGTGCGCTGGGAATCGGCAGATTATTGGCCACCAGGGCGTGATTCATGGTGATCGTCTGTTCGCTCATGCGCACGAGTTTAGCACTCGCCAAAGGAGAGTGCTAAAGGAAGGCTGAACGCGTCGGAAGTTGGTCGAACGCCGTGGCGGCGGCGATCTTTGGCAATGGCCTGAAGGGTGACGGACAGCGGGTGAAACCCAACATCGGGTGCGGCAAGCTCAGCCCGCGACCGGGTCTCGGCGCTCCGGGCCGTCAACCGGCCTCCGGCAACAGCGCCGAGCGCGCCGGCAGCGACCAGTCGATCGGCGCCTTGCCGGTCTTGGCCAGGTAGCGATTGCACTTGCCGAAGTGGCCACAGCCGAAAAACCCCCGATGGGCCGACAGCGGCGAGGGGTGCGGCGCACGCAGGACGCAGTGCCGCTGCCGGTCGATCAGTGCGCCCTTGCGCTGGGCGTAGCTGCCCCAGAGGAAGAACACCAGCCCCTCGCGCTGGTCGTTCAGGCGCTGAATGATGTGATCGGTGAAGCCTTCCCAGCCCTTGCCCTGATGACTGCCGGCACGACCGGCCTCGACCGTCAGCACGGCGTTGAGCAAGAGCACGCCGCGCTCGGCCCACGCCATCAAATAGCCGTGATCAGGCGGCTTCATGCCGATATCGTCGGCTATTTCCTTGTAAATGTTGTGAAGCGAGGGCGGCACCGGCAGCCCGGGCCGGACCGAAAAACACAAGCCGTGGGCCTGGCCGGGGCCGTGATACGGATCCTGGCCGATGATCACCGCCTTGACCTGCGGGAAAGGCGTGGCGTCGAGCGCGGCAAAAATTTCCGCACCGGGCGGATAGATCCGTTTGCCGGCAGCCTTTTCGACGCGCAGAAAAGCCGACAGCTGCTGCATGTCCGCTCGCCCGAGGTAGTCGCCGACCTGCTGCTTCCAGGAGGGCTCCAGGCGCGGCCCGGTCATTGCCCGGCGGCGGCCCGGCGGCTACGCTGAAGACGGCCGAGGCGAATCTGGAACATCAGCTTGGTGACCAACCGGCGCTCGTCGATCGGCTTCAGCACCAGGTCGTTGGCGCCCAGCCGCAGCAGATCGGACTGGTTGTCCGAGTTGGCATCGCCGGTCATCACCACGATCGGCAGCTGGCCCTTGCCGTAGCCGTACTGACCACGCACCAGCCGAACCAGATCCTTTCCGCTCAGTTCGCCCTTGAGGTAGACATCGGTCAGCAGCACATCGGCGCCCGGCGCCCGGACTTCGGTCAAGGCGTTGTCGAGATGAACGATGGCTTCTTCGACGCCGGGGCAATGAGTGATCCGCAATCCGTGCTTTTCCAGCATGCGCCGGGTGGCCATGGCCACCACCCGGCTGTCCTCGACATAGAGCACTTCGCCGCCGGTGGCGTCTTCAGGCGCGACGTAGCCGCGAATGAAGGCGGCCAGCGCATCCATCCCCAGTGCCTTGTCGAAGTAGTCGGTGACATCATCGGTCAGCCGCCGCGATTCGAGCGCTTCCTGCGCCTCGCCGGAAACCACGATGATCGGGATATAGGCCTGTGGGGTGTGCTCGCGGATGTGCCGGGCCAGCGCCAAGCCATCCATGTCGGGCAGGTGCAGCGCGGTGGTGACCAGATCGACAGCGCCGGTTTCCAACGTTCGACAGGCCTCTTCGCCGCTGGCGCAGGCCACCACCTCGGCGAGCGGCAGCGCCTTGCTGAGCACCTGGGCGATAAGGCTTCGGGTCAGCCGCGAGCCATCGACCACCAGGATGCGCGGGGCGTCGGTTTGCAGATAGATGAGTCCGCTGGCGTTCATGGTTGTCAAAGTTCGGCCGGTCGGGTTCGACGCAAATGATGTTGTGCCGCCAGCAGCGCGCCGAGCCAGCCCAGGGCAACGGCCAGCGCCAGTGCCTGAACCAGCCGCACGGCGGGGAGGCCATGCAGGGCGAGCTCACTGCCATAGCTGGCCACCAGCTGCGACAGCGGCGCCTGGAGCGCCACGCCGGCCGCCACCACCAGAGCCAGCGCCAGCAGGCCGGCGGTCAGACCATACCAGACGCCGAGGTACAGGAACGGCCGTCGCACGAAACCGTCGCTGGCACCGAGCTGCTGGAGCACGGTGATTTCTTCCTCCCGCGACTGGATATCGAGCCGAACCGTGTTGCCGACCACCAGCAGTGCGCCGAAGCCGAGCAGCACGGCAACCACCCAGACCAGCCGCTCGCCGAACGCCAGCCAGCCATCCAGGCGCTGTCGCCACAGCGCATCGTGCTGAACGATCTCGACTTCATCCAGCTCACCCAGCGCCGCAGCCAGCGCAGTGCTGTCGCCGGCCGGATCGACGATCAAAACGGCGGGCAGCGGATTGTGTTCGAGAAGATCCAGCGCCGGAGCCAGGTCGCTCATGGTGCGAAATTCGTCCAGGCCCTGCTCCGGACTGCGCACCGCCACACCCGCCACGTCGTCGCGCGCGCGCAGCGCGTCGGCCAGCCGCTCGGCGTCGGCCATGATCACGTCGGGCTTCAGAAACAGGCCGATCTCGCGGGATTCGCGCACGCTGCCTGAAAACTGTTCGAGGTTCTGCAGGCCAAGCCAAAGCGCCAACGGCAGGGCCAGGGCGACCGCCATCACGCCGACGGTGAGCAGCGTCGCCCATGGCCGGGCAGCGATTCGTCCGAGGCTGGATATCAGCCCGTAGACGTGCAGCACCAGCCAGCCGCGCAGCGCTTCGATCGGACCCGGACGGGTGCGTCGCTCAGCGGCGGGCTTGCGCTCGGTTTTCGGCCGGGCCGTGGTCATGCGGCCAGATCCTCGGGAGAGATATCGTCGACCAACCGGCCGTGATCGAGCACCAGCACCCGTTGGCGCATGCGCTTGACCAGCATCAGGTCATGGCTGGCGACCAGCACGCTGGTGCCGCTGGCCGGCAGCTCGGCGAACAGCTGCATGACTTCCAGGGCCAGCTTCGGGTCGAGGTTGCCGGTCGGCTCGTCGGCGACCAGCAGGGCCGGCTGGCCGACGATTGCCCGGGCGATGCCGACCCGCTGCTGCTCGCCGGCACTCAGCGCCACCGGCAGTGCATTGCCCCGGTCGGCCAGGCCCACCCGTTCCAGCACCAGGCGCACCCGGCGGGCGATGTCGGCGCGCGGCGCACCGGCGATCACCAGCGGCAGACCAACGTTTTCCGAAACCGAGCGGTCGGTGAGCAGGCGATGATCCTGAAACACCACGCCGACCTGCCGGCGATGGACGGCCACCTGCCGGCCGCGCACGGTGTTCAGATTGCGCCCGCGCACCACCACGGCGCCCCGGCTGGGTCGCTCGCTGAGGTGGATCAAGCGCAACAGGGTGCTCTTGCCGGCGCCGGAGTGGCCGGTGACGAACAGCATCCGTCCTTCTTCGAGGTCGAAGCCAACGTCGACCAGGGCATCGTGGCCGCCCGGATAACGCTTGCTGACGCTTTCGAATCGAAGCACGGACATCGATCGGATCCTGACGGAGAACGGGTCGAGCGGACAAGTATCGGCGGCAGCCAGCCGCCTACGCCGTCCGGTTCAGCGAATGAGTTGATTCATCTGGAAGATCGGCAACAGTATCGCCAGCACGATGAACAGCACCAAGCCGCCGACCAGAAGAATAACCGCCGGGCCCAAGGTTCCGGCGGCGACCTGGATCACGGTTTGCAGTTCGCGCTCGAGCTGAGCGGCGGCTTCGTCGAGCATCGCATCCAGCCGGCCCGCGCGCTCGCCGCTGGCCACCAGACGCGCCACCAGCGGCGGAAAACGGCCGGTGCGGGCCAGTGCGGCCGACAGCGGAACGCCCTCGCGCACCCGGGCCGCGACGCCGTCGAGCGACTCGACCAGCGCCTCGTTCTGCACGGTCAGCGAAGCCAGCTTGAGGGCGTCGAGCAGCGGCACCGAGCTCGAACCCAGCAATGCCAGGGTGCGGGCGAAACGGGCGGTTTCCAGCTTGACCAGCAGACCACCCAGGCCCGGCAGGCGCAACCACAGGGCATGCCGTCGTCGGCGCAGCGAAGGACGCCGCCACAGCCCGCCCAGAGTCGCGCCGAGCAGCGCCAGGGCCAGCAGCAACCACGGTCCGAAGCTTGCCAGTCCGCCGCTGATGGCCAACAACGCGCGGGTCGGCAGCGGCAGACTCTGGCCGCTGCGAACGAACACCTCGGTCACCTGGGGCACCACGTAAGTCAGCAGTCCAGCGACCACCAGCAACGCCACCACCAGCAACAGGGCCGGGTAGGTCAGCGCGGAAATCAACTCGCGACGCAGGGCATCGCGCGATTCCAGGTGGCTGGCCAGCCGCGCCAGCACCACGTCGAGCCGGCCGCTGTGCTCGCCGGCCGCCACGCTGGCGCGAAACAGTGCGTCGAAGCTGCCCGGATACTCTGCCAGCGCGGCGGCCAGCGTGGCGCCCTCCATCACCCGGGCGCGCACCGCCAGCGCGATCGCCTGCATCCGGCCCTCGGCGCCTTCGGCGAGCGCGGCAAGCGCCTCGTCCAGCGGCAAGCCGGCGTGGGTCAGGGTGGCCAGCTGACGGGCAAAGGCCAGCCGCGCCGCGCCGGACAGGCGCTGGCGTTCGCCCTGTGCGCCGAGCAGCTCGTCGACCGAAAGTGGCGCCAGCCCGCGTTCGCGCAGCGTCGCGCGCGCGGCCCGGGCCGTGTCGGCCTGGACAACGCCCTGTTGGGTACGACCATCGGCGCTGAGCGCCTGATACTGAAATGCCGGCATGGGCGAAGTGTAGCCGCAGCCCGGCCATTGGTGCGGCGCACATGGCTTGCCCGCGCGCGATGCGCTAGGCTGCTACGGCCGTCATGTTTCCGACGACGAAAACCCTGGAGGGGGCAGAAAAATACCATGCGCACCCTGATTTTCGTTTTCATGCTGGTCGTTCTGACGGCCTGCGCCGGCAAAGAACAGAAAGTGGTTTCGGCCTGCGAGAGCGCCGTCGCCGAACGCCTCACCGGCAAAACCTATCGACTCGACAGCGACGCCTTGCGCAGCTCGCTGCAAACCGACGCGTCCGGCGTCAGCTCGGTCCGGGCCGAGGTGATCCTCGACCCCGGCATGTCCGGCGAGCAGACCCAGACCGTCGAATGTTCGGCACGGTTCGAGGACGGCCAGTCCGACCCGGTGGTGATCTCGCTGAACTTCATCTGGTGAGCAGCGCAGCCCGCGCCGCCGGGTAGGCCTGTTCAGCCCACCGGGCATACATCGCCGCCGACGGGTGCAGACCATCGGCGGCCAGCATGTCCGGCTGTCCGCCCCGGTCGCGGCTGATGCCGGTGACATCGACCCAGGGGCAGCCCAGACGCTGGCTTTCCTCGCGCGCCACCGCATTGAAGGCGTCGATCCGGGCTGATATCTCCCGGCTGTCGCGGCCTTGCTGGTCGGCGAACGGCGTCTGCCCCCAGTCCGGAATGGACACCACCAGCACCCGATCGGCGCGACCTTGAGCGAGCGCGACCGCCCGGGTGAGCAGGTCGCAGAACGCGGGGCGGTAGTCGGCCGGCGACCGACCGCGATACTGATCGTTGACCCCGATCAGCAGACTGACCAGCGACCACTGGCCGAGCGGTTTCTGTTCATCCATCGCAGCCGACAGCTCCGCCGTGGTCCATCCGGTGGTGGCCAGGATGCGCGGCGACAGTACCGCGATGCCCTGTCGATTCAGCCGTGCGGCCAGCTGGTTGGGCCAGCGCCCGGCCTCGGGCACGCCCTCGCCGATGGTGTAGCTGTCGCCCAGCGCCAGCCAGCTTGCCGGCGCGCCCGGCTCAGGCAACGCTGCGCGCTCCGCTCGCCTTGGCCGCCCAGCGGTCCAGGGCGTGGTCGATGCGACCGAAGACATCGCGCATGGTGTCGGCCTCGGGCAGCAGGGTGACCCGGAAGTGATTGCGCTCGCGCAGATTGAAGCTGGAACCGGGGACGATCAGCACCTGTTCGCGCTCCAGCAGATCGAGCGCGAAGCGATGGTCATCGAATGCCGGCACCGCATCCAGACGCACCGACGGAAAGGCATACAGCGCGGCGCCCGGCGCAACCAGATCGAGATACCGGCTGTTCTGGCACTGTTCGATGACCGCACGCCGCGTTTCGTGGAGCCGACCGCCCGGCGCGCACAGCGGCGAAATGGTATCCGGCCCGTCGATGGCCGCAGAGACCGCGAACTGCCCCGGCACATTGGCGCACAGACGCAGCGCGCCCAGCAGATCCATCGCGTGGTGATAGTCGCCGATCCGCAGCGGATCGCCGGACACCGCCGCCCAGCCGACCCGCCAGCCGCAGGCCCGGTGCACCTTGCTCAGGCCGCCCAGACTCACGCACGGCAGATCGCCGGCCAGCGGCGCCAGCGGCTGAAACGGGGTGTCGTCGTAGGTGATGCCGTCGTAGATCTCGTCGACCAGCAGCAGCAACCGGTGCCGCGCGGCCACTTCGATCAACTGCTTGAGCAGTTCCGGTGGATAGCTGGCGCCGGTCGGGTTGTTCGGATTGATCAGCACCAGGGCGCGGGTCCGCGGGCCGACCAGCGACTCGACTTCCTCGGGATCAGGCAGGAAGCCGTTGGCCGCGTCGCAGCGGTAGTAGATCGGCTGGCCGTCGTTGAGGATCGTGGCCGCGCTCCACAGCGGGTAGTCGGGGCTGGGTAGCAGCACCTGATCGCCGGGATTGAGCAAGGCGCGCAGGCTCAGGTCGATCAGCTCGCTCACACCATTGCCCAGAAACACCCGCTCCGGGCCGGCGCCGTGCACGCCGCGTCGCCGGTGCAGGGCAGCGACCGCTTCGCGGGCCTCCTCGATGCCCTGCTGATGGCAGTAGGCATCGCTGTGTGCGATCCGCCCGGTCATCGCCTGCTGGAGGTGCTCCGGCGCGCGGAAGCCGAACGCGCCGGGGTTGCCGATGTTGAGCTTGATCAGGGTGCGGCCTTCGGCCTCGAGTTCGCGCGCGCGCCGGGCCAGCTCGCCACGGATCTCGTAGCGGACCTGGTTCAAACGGGTGCAGGTGACGACCGGGGAATGGCTCATGACGGCGGCGTGAAAAATGGTGCGGTGCACAGCGTAACCCATTGCCAGCCGAGTTTGAGCCTGTCGAAACACCGTCGAACCGTGCATTTAGTGCATGTTGGGCTGGCGATTCACGCCCGGATACCGACCCTGTGCAGCGGCGTCGACCGGTCACCGCGAACCAGTACACTTGGGCCGTGCCCACGAACTTCGACCTTGATGCCCTGCTCGCCATCGGCTGGCCCGACGACGAACAGGCCCGCCTGACCCTGGCGCAGGACGGCGGAACCGTGGCGCGGGTGATCACCCACCATCGCGACGCTTACGATGTCGCCCGGGGGCCGGACGATACCCTGCGGGTGCGCGCGCCGCCCGCCTGGTCGAAGCCCCGCTTCGACCCCGAGGCGCGCGCCTGCGTCGGCGATTGGGTGCGACTGAATGCCGCCGAGACCGAAGTGGTCGAGCTGCTGCCCCGGCGCAGCCTGCTCAAGCGCGCGGCGGCCGGCGAGCACTACAAGAGCCAGCCGATCGCCGCCAACATCGACACCGTGCTGATCGTCTGCGGCCTGGACGGCGACTTCAATCCGCGCCGCATCGAGCGCTATCTCACCCTGATCGGCGGCAGCGGCGTCACCCCGGTGCTGGTGCTCACCAAGCTGGATCTGACCCCGGACGTCGACGCCGCCCTGGCCCGGCTGGCCGAGATCGCCGCCGCCGGCGTCGCCGTGTTGCCGGTCAATGCCAAGGATCACGACAGCCTGGGCGTCCTCCACCAGTATCTGGGGCCGGGCCGAACGGTGGTCTTGGTCGGCTCGTCCGGGGCAGGCAAATCCACGCTCACCAACAGCCTGCTCGGCGTCGAACGGATGAAGACCGGCGCGGTGCGCAGCAGCGATGCGCGCGGTCGACACACCACCACCCGCCGGGTGCTGATGCCGCTGCCGCAGGGCGGCTGCCTGATCGATACGCCGGGCATGCGCGAACTCAAGCTGACCGGTGAAGAGCGCATCGACGACAGCTTCGAGGATATCGCCGCCATTGCCGGCGAGTGCCGGTTCCGCGACTGCCAGCACCAGCGCGAGCCGGGCTGCGCCCTGCGCAGGGCCGAGGCCGAAGGCCGGATCGATCCCGAGCGCCTGGCCAACTATCTCAAGCTGCACGACGAATCGGCCCAGGCCAGCCAACAGGTGGCCGCTCGGCTGGTCAAAAAATCCGATGAGCGGGTGCTGACCAGGGCGCTGAACAAGCGCCTGAAGGAAAAGTATGACGAGCGCTGATCGCCCAATGGACGCGGAAACCGTCCGGCACTGTGCACTCGACAGTCGGCTGGTGGACGCGGTCGGTCCGGTGCGGCTGCTGCCGGCCGTGGGCTGGCCGGTCTCGACGCGGGATGAATTTCTGGCCGGCTGGCAGGCCGGTCGGCCGGTCCTGCCGAAGGTGAGCTACCCACCCATCGACCTGAGCCCGGCGCGCACCGAACTGGCCCGGATTCGCGCCGAAGCCGACCCAGCGCATCCCCTGGGCCGGTTTTTGCGGCGCCGCGCCGAAAGCTGGTCGCTGGCTGCCGAACTCATCGAACACGCCGGCGAACCGATCGCCGGCGAACGCTCGATTGCCCTGTTCGGCCGGCCGGGCGACACGCTGCCCGGCGGCGCGGTCGGCAATCTGGATGCCGCCCGGCATTTTCTTTCGATTGCCGACGAACTCGATCGCGACCTGATGCCGCAGGAAGCCGACTATTGCATCCCGCCCGAGACGCTGTGCGCGGAACTACAGGCCGAGATGGACCGATTTTTCGTCCGTCATCGGGTCCAGGTGGTAGTCGACTCGGCCCTGACCGCCAAGGCCGCCGCCGGCGCCGCGCGCATCCGGCTGCGTGGCGGCACCTGCTTCAGCCCCTATGATCGCGACCAGCTGCTGCAACACGAAGCCTACGTGCACACGCTCACGGCGCTGAACGGCCGCGAGCAGCCGCATCTGAAGTCGCTCGGTCGCACCGCGCCGCATGCCCTGGCCACCCAGGAGGGCTTGGCGGTGTTTTCCGAACTCATCGCCGGGGTGATGGACATCGAGCGCATGAAGCGCATCAGCCTGCGCACCCTGGCCATCGATATGGCGTTGTCCGGTGCCGACTTCATCGAGGTGTTCCGCTGGTTCGTCGACGCCGGGCAGACCGCGCACGACAGCTTCGCCTCGGCCCAGCGGGTGTTTCGCGGCGTGCCGCTGACCGGCGGCACCGCGTTCACCAAGGACGGCGTCTACCTGCACGGCCTGATCGAGATGCACACCTTTTTCCGTCAATCGCTGGCTCAACGCCGGCTGGACCGCGCCCACACGCTGTTCGTCGGCAAGCTGAGCCTGGACGAAGTGGAACTGCTGACCCCGTTGATCGCCGAAGGCGTGGTCGCCGCCCCCGAGTATTTGCCGCCCTGGATGCAGCGGGTGAACGGCCTGGCCGGCACCCTGGCGTTCTCGTTGTTCGCCAATCGCATCCGCATGGATCGCGTGGCCGACGGCGCGGCGAACGAACCGACTACCGTGAGCAGAAGGAACAAGGCAAATCAGGCGCCACCAACGCAAGGAACACAGTGAGCACCGGCGCGTCCGGCCGACCCTTCGAATCACCACCGGCAAGGGCGAACAGAAGCAGGCTGGCGATCGGCTGACCGGATCAGAGGATCAGAGATACGACGAACAGCCGAACCGCGATCGCGGCCGTGGCTTCGCGAGTCCGTCACCTCTCCGGCATTTCATGGATTTCTACGTCGCAGGGCGACCCAACCGGCACGCTGCACGGGCATGCAGATCGGGATCGCTCAATCCGGACTCTGACGACCGGCACGAAGCACAGCCCGGATAAAGTCGCTCTTTCCCAGAGTGTAGGCCTGCTTGTCGTCGGCGAACTGCTCAGCGAGCTGGTACTTCAGTTTTTCGTAGGCCGACCGCAGCCCTGGGTCGGCTCGCAGTGCGTCCCGGAACACCAGATGTTCACGCCATAACGGCGAGTCCATGGCGACGCCATGCAGATGAATCCGGGGCTCGGACGGTTTCACGAAGTAGCGCCTGTCGGGCAGTTCGCGCTCGTACTTTGAAACGTATTGGTAGCCGATCGCGGACAGTGCTGCGCTCCTTGATTCGATGGCGGGGAGAGAATCCGCGCCGAGCAGCAGGTCGATCACCGACTTGGCCGCCAGCCCCGGAACCGCCGTGCTGCCGATGTGCTCGACCACAACCGGAATCGGGGCGAATAGTTCCAGCAATTCCCTGCGCAAGGCCTCGAAAGTTTCGGGCCACTGCCGGGAGTATGGAACGAGTATAACTTTGGGCATGACGGTCAGCCGGCCTCGAACCGGACTTGCGGCAGATTCTCGGCATGGTGGATCGGCACGCACCCAGGCACAAGCGGCTGCTGGCGCACGATGGCGCACGATGCCGCGCGACTCCGGGATCATCGCGTTTATCGTCCGCGTTCAGCGAGCGCTTACCCGGCCGCTTCCGGAACGTCGCCATAGCCGGGGGATCAACATCGGCACTCGCTGCCGGTAGCCTTCGTACTCGGGGTGGAAGCTGACCAGGTCGCGTTCCTCGAACGGGATGGCGACCAGGATGTAGGCCGTGGTCATCAGGGCAAACACCAGGTGCGCGACGGTCATGGTCGGCGCCGACCAGAACACGAACAGCCAGCCCACATAGAGCGGATGTCTGACCAACCGGTACAGGCCCGGCGTGGAGAATTTCAAGTGAGTGTAGGTCTGGCCGCGAAAGCCCAGCCAGGTCTGGCGCAGGCCAAACAGGTCGAAGTGATTGATGAGGAACGTGCTGTACAGCACCAGCGCCCAGCCGAAGGCGTAGAGCCCGTAGAGCACGCCGCGGCCGAACGGCTCGCTCAGATCCCAGACCACCCCGCCCATCGGCTGCCAGAGCCAGAACAGGACGATCAGCGCCAGACTGGAAAACAGCACGTAGGTGCTGCGTTCGATCGACCAGGGCACCATTCGGGTCCACCAGCGTTTGAACGCCGGCCGCGCCATCACGCTGTGCTGCACGGCGAACAGGGCCAGCAGCGCCAGATTGACCAGCAGCGCCTGGGCCAGCGGCACGCTGGCCGGCGAGTCGATCGACTTGGGCACGCCGAAGTTGCCGATGAATCCGATGGCATACAGGAAGGTGGCGAGGAAGATGGCGTAGCAAGCCACGCCGTAAAGCAGGATCAGGTAACGTTTCATGGGCGATCTCCCCGTGCTGCCGGAGCCGGGCGTGACCGTCCGCGCGTTCGGACGTTCGAATCGCTTCCGGCTATTTCCCCCCGCTTGGAATGTAACGCATTGGGCGGGGAAAACCGGCCCCGGCCGGCAACCCGGAGCGAACCGGTACAATCGCCGTCATCCAGTCCGAATACGCGCCCAGCCCATGACCGACCACGATTTCAAGCAAGCCGCTCTCGACTACCACCGCCAGCACCCCCCGGGCAAGATCCGGGTGGTGTCGACCAAGGCGATGGTCAATCAGCGCGATCTGGCGCTGGCCTATTCGCCGGGCGTGGCGGCGGCCTGCGAGGCGATCGTCGATGATGCCAGCGAAGTCAGTGCGCTCACCGCGCGCGGCAATCTGGTTGCGGTGATCAGCAACGGCACCGCTGTGCTGGGCCTGGGCAATATCGGCCCGCTGGCCTCCAAGCCGGTGATGGAAGGCAAGGGCGTGCTGTTCCAGAAGTTCGCCGGTATCGACGTGTTCGACATCGAAATCGACGAGAACGATCCGGACAAGCTGGTCGAGATCATCGCCAGCCTGGAGCCGACCTTCGGCGGCATCAACCTCGAAGACATCAAGGCGCCGGAGTGTTTCATCGTCGAGCGCAAGCTGCGCGAGCGGATGAAGATTCCGGTGTTCCACGACGATCAGCACGGCACCGCGATCATCGTCGGCGCCGCCGTGGTCAATGCCCTGCACGTGGCCGGCAAGAAGATCGAAGAGGTCAAGTTGGCCACCTCCGGCGCCGGCGCGGCCGGCATCGCCTGTCTGGACATGCTGGTTTCGCTGGGGCTGAAGCCGGAACACATTCTTGCCGTCGACCGGGAAGGAGTTCTGCACACCGGCCGCACCGATCTGGACGCCGACAAGCGGCGCTACGCCCAGGACACCGCGTGCCGGTCGCTGGCCGAGATCGTCAAGGGCGCGGACATCTTTCTGGGCCTGTCGGCGGGTGGCGTGCTCAAGTCCGAGATGGTCGAAACCATGGCCGAGCGCCCGATCATCCTTGCGCTGGCCAATCCGAACCCGGAGATCCTGCCCGAAGACGCGCTGCGGGCGCGTCCGGACTGCATCATCGCCACCGGCCGGTCGGACTACCCGAACCAGGTCAACAACGCGCTGTGCTTTCCCTACATATTCCGGGGTGCGCTCGATGTCGGCGCCACCACCATCAACGAGGCGATGAAGCGCGCCTGCGTCGAGGCCATCGCCGAGCTGGCCCGCAAGGAGGCCACCGATCTGGGCTCGGCCTACAGCGGCGAAGTGCCGAGCTTCGGTTCGGATTACATCATTCCCCGGCCGTTCGATCCGCGCCTGCTGATGATGCTGGCGCCGGCCGTGGCCAAGGCGGCAATGGATTCGGGAATCGCCACGCGACCGATCGAAGACCTCAACGCCTACCGCGAAAAGCTGTCGCAGTTCGTCTACCGCACCGGCCTGCTGATGAAGCCGGTGTTCGACCAGGCTCGCGCCAGCGTTCAGCGCGTGGCCTATGCCGAAGGCGAAGAGGAAACCGTGCTGCGTGCCGTCCAGACGGTGGTCGACGAGGGTCTGGCGTTCCCGATCCTGATTGGCCGGGCCTCGGTGATCGACATGCGGATCGAGCGCCTCGGGCTTCGCCTGCGCGCCGGCGAGCACTTCGAGCTGTGCAATATCGACGATGACCCGCGCTTTCCCGAGTACTGGCAGCTGTATCACCAGATCATGGAGCGCAAGGGTGTCACCCCTGACAACGCCAAGGCCATCGTGCGTTCGCGGGCCACGGTGATCGCCGCGCTGATGGTGCGCCGGGGCGAAGCCGACGCGATGCTGTGCGGCACGGTCGGGCGGTTCGAGGGCAAGCTGCGCCACGTCACCGATGTGCTCGGGCTGGACAAGCGGGCCAATTCGGTTTCGTCGCTGTCGGCCGTGCTCAACGACAAGGGCGTGTTCTTTTTCGTCGACAGCCACGTCCAGTACGAGCCCACGCCGGCGCAGATCGCCGAATCCACCCTGCAGGCCGCCTACCGGCTGAAGCTGTTCGGCATCGAGCCGAAGATCGCGCTGGTCAGCCACTCGAATTTCGGCGCCCGGCCCAATCCATCGGCCCTGCGCATGCGCGAGGCGTTGACGCTGATCCGCGAGCATTCGCCGGACCTGGAAGTGGAAGGCGAGATGCACGTCGATGCCGCGATGACGCCGGAGATCCGCGAACGGATCTTCCCCAACTCGCGGCTGTCCGGCCGAGCCAACGTGCTGGTGTTTCCGAATCTGGATGCCGCCAACACCGCCTACAACCTGGTGCGCACGATGACCGACGGCGTCGGACTGGGTCCGATCCTGATGGGGCTGGCGCATGCCGCGCACGTGCTTACGCCATCGGCCACGGTGCGTCGGGTGGTCAACATGACCGCCATCGCTGCGGTCGAGGCGCAGATACGCAGCGAACTGCGCGACCAAGCCCCGACCGACTGACCCGCCGGCGCGCCAGCACGCGGCGACGAGATGGCGGCGAGACGGCGATGTATACGTCTGCAACGCCGTGCGCGACGGCCGATGCCAAGCGGTCTTGGCTGTCCGTGGGCTAAACTGCCGAGTCTGGACAATCCAGAGCGAAGCGTCGCAAATCAATGACTGATCGACCGGCCTTGCCGGTCAGCGGAGGGAATGCATGAACTGGCTCAACGACGTGCTGGAAGACGACCGCGACCCGAACGAAACCCAGGAATGGGTGGAGGCTCTGTCAGCGGTGATCGACCACGAGGGCGCCGACCGCGCCCACCAGCTGCTGGAGCGGATGGTCGAGACCACCCGACGCGCCGGTGCATTTCTGCCGTTCTCATCGACCACCGACTACGTCAACACCATTGCGCCGCATCTGGAGGCCAAGGCCGAAGGCGACCCGGCGATGGAGTGGCGGATTCGCTGTATAGCGCGCTGGAACGCGATGGCGATGGTGGTGCGCGCCAACCGCAAGCCCGGCGATCTGGGCGGACATATCGCCAGTTTCGCGTCCTCGGCCACGCTCTACGATGTCGGCTTCAATCATTTCTGGCGCGCCCCCAGCGCCGATCATCCGGGCGATCTGATCGGCATCCAGGGTCACTCCAGCCCCGGTGTGTATGCCCGCGCGTTTCTCGAAGGCCGGATTACCGAAGACCAGCTGAACCACTTCCGCATGGAAGTCGACGGCCAGGGCATCAGTTCCTATCCGCACCCGTGGCTGATGCCGGATTTCTGGCAGTTGCCGACGGTATCGATGGGCCTTGGGCCGATCGCGGCGATCTACACGGCGCGGTTCTGGAAGTATCTGGAGCATCGCGGGCTGATGCCCAAGACCGACCGCAAGGTGTGGTGTTTCCTGGGCGACGGCGAGTGCGACGAGCCGGAAAGCCTCGGCGCGCTGTCGCTGGCCGGTCGTGAGGGCCTGGACAATCTGGTGTTCGTCATCAACTGCAACCTGCAGCGGCTCGATGGCCCGGTGCGCGGCAACGGCAAGATCATCCAGGAGCTCGAAGGCGTGTTTCGCGGCGCCGACTGGAACGTCATCAAGCTGGTCTGGGGCAGCTACTGGGATCCACTGCTGGCGCGCGACACCAGCGGCATGCTGCGCAAGCTGATGATGGAAACCGTTGACGGCGAGTATCAAAACTGCAAGGCCTTCGGCGGCGCCTACACGCGCGAGCATTTCTTCGGCAAATACCCGGAGACCAAGGCCCTGGTCTCCAACCTGTCGGACGAGGACATCTGGCGGCTCAACCGCGGCGGCCACGACCCGCACAAGGTCTACGCCGCCTATCACGCGGCGGTCAACACCCAGGGCATGCCCACCGTGATCCTGGCCAAGACGGTCAAGGGCTACGGCATGGGCAAGTCCGGCGAATCGCTGAACCCGACCCATCAGACCAAGAAGCTCGACGACGAAGCGGTGCGCGCGTTCCGCGACCGCTTCAAGATTCCGGTGCCGGACGAAAAGCTGCCCGAGGTGCCGTTTTACCATCCCGGCGAGGATTCCGACGAGGTGCGCTACCTCAAGGCCCGGCGCGAAGCGCTGGGCGGGCCGCTGCCGCAGCGTCGGCGCAAGGCCAGCGAGTCGTTCGAGGCACCTGAGCTGGCCAAATTCGAGCGCCTGCTGAAATCCAGCGGCGATCGCGAAGTCAGTACCACCATGGCCTTCGTGCAGGGGTTGAACATCGTGCTGCGCGACAAGGCGGTCGGCCCGCGCGTGGTACCGATCGTGGCCGACGAAGCGCGCACCTTCGGCATGGAAGGCCTGTTTCGGCAGATCGGCATCTATGCCCCGTTCGGCCAGAAGTACAAGCCGGTCGACGCCGACCAGCTGATGTACTACCGCGAGGACGAAACCGGACAGGTGCTCCAGGAAGGCATCACCGAGGCCGGCGCGTTCTGCTCGTGGCTGGCCGCGGCCACCAGCTACAGCAGCAACGACCTGCCGATGCTGCCGTTTTTCATCTTCTACTCGATGTTCGGCTTCCAGCGCGTCGGCGATCTGGCCTGGATGGCCGGCGACATGCGCGCACGCGGCTTTCTGCTGGGTGCCACCGCCGGGCGCACCACGCTCAACGGCGAGGGTCTGCAGCACGAGGATGGCCACAGCCACCTGTTGGCCGGCTCCATCCCCAACTGCCGCCCGTACGATCCCACCTTCGGCTTCGAGGTGGCGGTAATCCTCCAGCACGGCATCCAGCGCATGCTGACCGAGCAGGTCGACGAGTACTTCTACCTCACCCTGATGAACGAAAACTACCCGCACCCGGAAATGCCTGAAGGCGCCGAGGCGGGCATCATCAAGGGCATGTATTTGTTGCGGGAATCGGGAATGGGGAATCGGGAATCGGGGAAAGGCAAGAGCAAGAGCGCGCAGCCGTGCGTGCAGCTGCTGGGCTCGGGCACCATCCTGCGCGAGGCGATCGCCGCAGCCGAACTGCTCGACAAGCACTTCGGCGTGGCCGCCGACATCTGGTCGTGCCCCAGCTTCACCGAGCTGCGCCGCGACGGCTTCGACGCCGAGCGCTGGAACCGGCTGCACCCGGAGGCCAAGAAGCCGCGCAAGCCCTACGTGACCGAGTGCCTGGAAGGCCGCACCGGCCCGGCGATCGCCGCCACCGACTACGTGCGCCAGTACGCCGACCAGATTCGCGCCTTCGTGCCAATGGCCTACACCGTCCTGGGCACCGATGGTTTCGGACGCAGCGACACCCGCGCCAACCTGCGCCGGCATTTCGAGGTCGATCGCTACCACATCGCCCACGCCGCCATCGCCGCCCTGGCCGCCGAAGGCACGATGAACGCCAAGGATGTCGCCCGCGCGATCAAGGAATTCAAGCTCGACCCGGACAAACCGAATCCGATCGGCGCCTGAGCCGGCCGCGCGGCCATCCACTACCCGGGCGAGGATTGCCGACTCGCCCGGCCGACGAATCTGCTAGCGTTATTCCATGCGCGGCGCGAGAGGGTCGGCTATCGCGCACGGTGTGGCTTCGACCAGCCGGCAACATCCGAACCAGGAGGTGCGTGATGGCGGGTTTCATGCAAGCCGGGCGGTCTGCCCGAAGCGAGATCAACATCGTTCCGCTGATCGATGTGCTGCTGGTGCTGTTGATCATCTTCATGGTCTCGGCGCCGCTGCTCAGCCAGCGCATCGGCCTGGACCTGCCGCAGGCGGTAGCGCCGACCCTTCTGCAACCGCCCTCGCCGACACCACCGGTACGCCTGCATATCGACGCAGTGGGTGGCGTGTCGCTCAATGGCGTGCTGGTGCCCACGGCGGCGCTGCCGTCCTGGCTTGAAGTGGAAGCCGCGCTGGTGCCGCAACCGGAGCTGCGCATCGCCGTCGATGCCGATGCCGACTACCAGGCACTGGCGGGCGTGCTGGCAGCGGCGCGCGATGCCGGCATGATCCGCATCGGTTTCTTCGACGGCGACTGACCCCGAGTTGTCGGTCCATTGCCGTTCGCGCTATCGCCCCGCCATCGCGCGCGATGGCGGGGCTCAGCCGGTGACCGAATCCGGCGGCGTGGCCGGAGCCGACGGTGAAGGCTCCGGGGCACCGCCCAGGGTGCCCAGATACCGCGCCGCCTTGTTGGCCTGCTCGACGATCCGGCGCAGGTAGCTGGCTTCATCCAGCGCCCGCACCAGCACTGGCGCGCTGACCAGGCCGTGGCCGCCGGCGCGCAGCAGGGCGTCCTTGGATTGTCGGTAGATTTCCTCAAAGGATTCCAGGTCGGCGATCAGCGCCGCCGCATCGGGCAAACCGTCCTGCGCCGGGTCGGCGAAGGTCAGCGCGTGGTCGGCCGCCGAGCGCAAGGCTGCCAGTTGTTGGGCCGGGCCGGACGGCAGTGGCGCAGCATGCGGTGCACGGCCCCATTCGATCACGCGTTCGGCCATGGCGCGGTAGTACTGCACCACGCGCACCGCCGCCGGCTGGCCGGCCTCGACCACGGCATCGCCGCCGCTTTCCAATGCCCCGACGAAGTCGATGACCGCTTCGCCGAGCTTTTCCAGCGCGGCCTGCTCGCTGTCCAACCGGCCGTCCTGTGGCACCTCGCTGCTCAGCACGGTGCGCGCCATGCGATGGGCGATTTCCGCCATGCGACCCAGTTCAAGCGCCAGCGCGTCGATCGCCAGCCGGGGCGTGGCCAGCACGGCGCGGTCGAGGTGCCGGGGCTGGCCCTCGTCCCGTTCGCGGGCGCCGAACCGGCGCTCCAGGAATCCGATCAACCAGCCGGTGATTGGCCACATCAGCGCCACACCCAGCACGTTGGCCAGGGTATGAACCATCGCCAGCAACGTCGCCGGACGGCCCTCAAGCCCCAGCATTCCGCCGGTCCAGTGCACGGCCGCCAGCATCAGCGGCAGCGACAGAAGGGCGGCGGTGCCCGCGACCAGATTGAAGATGACATGCGCCGCCGCCACCCGGCGCGCTGCCGAAGTGGCGCCGAAAGTGGCGAATACGGCCGTCGAGGTGGTGCCGATATTGGCGCCGATGACCATCGCCGCACCGGCCGAGAGCGGAATCAGTCCGCCCGCCGCTGCGGTCAGCGTCACCGCCAGCGCTGCGCTGGAGGACTGCATCAGCACGGTGAGCACGACACCGAGCGCAGCAAACAACAGCACGCTCAGCGCGCCCGGTCCGGCCCAGGCGGCAAGATCCAGGGCATCGCCGACATCGTCGAAACTGTCCTTGAGCGCATCCAGGCCAAGGAAGAACACGCCGAAACCGACCAGGGCCTGGCCGAGCGCCGACCGACGGCCCCGCCCGGCGATCCACAGCGCCATGCCGACCGCCACCGCCGGCATCGCCAGCGCCTGCAAGTCGACATTGAACCCGACCAGGGCAACGATCCATGCGGTCAATGTGGTGCCGACATTGGCGCCGAAGATCAGGCCGATGCTCTGGCCCAGGCTCAGCAGCCCGGCATTGACGAAGCCGATGGTGGCGAACAGAACCGCGCTGGAAGACTGCACCAGCGCAGTGATCAACAGGCCCGAGGCGAAGCCGCGCGTCGGGCTGCGGGTGGCCGATGCCAGCAGGCCACGCAGCGCCGGGCCGGCGGCGATCTTCAGTCCGTCGCTCATCAGCCGCATGCCAAGCAGAAACAGCCCGATGCCACCGGCGAACGCGACCACCCCGTACCAGTGTCCGGTCATGACGGCGGGCGTGGATGGGCGAACGGCATCCGACCATGGTGGCGTGCCTGCGGCGCACCGGCAAGCGCTGGCCGGCGGGCTACCGATGCCCGGTATCGGTCTCGCCCCGGTCGGCGCCCGATCACCAGCCGCCAGCGGGTGTCCGCCGCACCCAGGCGGCACGCCGCCGGCGCACAACCGGCTACCATTCGACGATGATCGAAAAACCCCACGCGCCATCCGCCGAGCGCAATCGCGAACCGATCCTGGCCGAGCTGCGCGCGCTGTTTGCCGACCGCCAGCGCGTGCTGGAAATCGGCAGCGGCACCGGCCAACACGCGGTGTTCTTCGCTGCCGCGCTGCCGCATCTCGTCTGGCAGTGTTCGGACCGGACCGAGAATCTGCCCGGCATCCGCCTGTGGCTGGCCGAGGCCGGCCTGGCCAACACCCCGGCGCCACTGGCGCTCGACGTGCTCCACGACCCATGGCCCAGCCATCGCTACGACGCCGTATTCAGCGCCAACACCCTGCACATCATGCCCTGGCACGCCGTCGAGGCCGTGTTCGCCGGCCTACCCGACGTGCTGGAGCCCGGCGCCAAGGTGGCGATCTACGGCCCGTTCCACCGTAACGGAATGGCCACCAGTGAAGGCAATGCCGCTTTCGACGCCAAACTCCGCGCCGAACACCCGCACATGGGCCTGCGCGACGCCGAAGCGGTCGACGCCCTGGCCCAGGCCGCCGGCCTGTCACTGATCGCCGACATCGCCATGCCGGCCAATAATGCCCTGCGGGTGTGGCGGTTTCACCGCTCGCAGCTCTGAGGCTTCGGCGCGGCGGCGCTGTGGCGCGGCACCGATCACCGCAGCGCACGACCCGACCCTCTGCGCGGTCGATGGTGTTGCGTCTCACCGTCTGAGACGGTGCACGGGCAGGGTGTGGATTGGCTCCTCGGACGCGCACCCATGGCCCTCGACCACGACTCGCCACGCCGCTTTGAACCTGCCGACGCGCCGAGTGCCTGGGACTATGCGCGGACCACCCATGCCGTGTATTTCACGCTGGCGGGCTGGGCGCTGTTTTTCGCCATCTGGGTCGGTGCCAGCCTGATCGAGGGGATCGACGGTTTCTGGATATCGTTGCTCGCGGCCCTGCTGCTGTTCATCACCGGGCTGGTCAGTTTCGTGCTGTTTGTGCCGATTGTGGTGCTGGGGCTTGCGCTGGCCTGGCTGACCGAACGGGCGATGCGGGTCGACGAACGCCGAATGCGGATCGATGCGTACCGCGAGCGCGAGCGCCGCGAACTACAGCAGTTCATCGAGCAACCGCCAACGCCGCGCCGGGTGACGGGCGAAGGCTTTGTGGTCGGCCTGATGCTCGGGGCCCTGCTCGGGATCGGCTGGGGCGAGGACGGTGACCCGTGAGCGCGGCCGTCATCGGCAGTAAGGGGTGACTGGCTGACGTGGCTGGGCGATCATGATCACTTGAGCCGGGCGATGCGCGCCGGGCCTTCGCAGACACGGGCGGTGGACGCCGTCGGAGCCGAGATGCCGGAAATCCTGTTCAAGGGCAAGGAATACGTCTACAACCATCACCTGTCGGTGCCCTACCGGCCGCTGCTGGTGCAGCCGGACAAGGGCATCGGGCCGGGTGATCTGGCCGGCAATCTGGTGATCCAGGGCGATAACCTGCACGCGCTCAAGAGCCTGCTGCCGCGCTATGCCGGCGCGGTCGATCTGGTGTTCATCGACCCGCCCTACAACACCGGCAACGAGGGCTGGTGCTACAACGACAACGTCAACAGCCCGATCATGAAGGAATGGCTGTCGACCAACCCGGTCGATGGTGAGGACATGCTGCGCCACGACAAGTGGCTGTGCCTGATGTGGCCGCGCCTGACCCTGCTGCGCGAGCTGCTGAGCGAGCGCGGCTCGCTGTGGATGACCCTTGATGACAACGAAGTGCATCGGGCGCGGATGATGCTGGATGAGATTTTTGGCGAGGAGGCATTCATCGCCAATGTCGTTTGGCAGAAGAACTACTCGCCCAAGAACACCGCACAGTTTTTCAGCGAGGACCACGACCATCTACTTGTGATCGCCAAGAACCGCGAGCTGTGGCGTCCCAACCTGCTTGAGCGTACCGAGGAAATGGAGGCGCGTTACAGCAATCCGGACAACGATCCGCGCGGGCCGTGGAAGGCTGGCGATCTGTCGGCACGCAATCACTACAGCGAAGGGACGTATGCGATCGAGTGCCCGGGCGGGCGCGTGATCGCTGGGCCGCCGGAAGGGCGGTATTGGACGATCAAGAAGGACAAGTTGCTCGCGCTTCATGCTGACAGGCGTGTGTGGTGGGGCGAAGACCAAAACAACATCCCATCGATCAAACGCTTCCTCTCCGAAGTCAAACAAGGCCGCGTCCCGCAAACGCTTTGGTTCTACAACGATGTCGGTCACACCCAGGACGCCAAGAAGACCCTGATCGAAATGGGCCTGCTCAAGGGTGAAGACAGCACCATCACACCCAAGCCGGTTTCCCTGATCGAGCGCGTGCTGGAGATTGGCGCAGACCGCGACGCCCTGGTGCTCGACAGCTTCGCCGGCTCCGGCACCACCGCGCATGCGGTGCTCAAGGCCAATGCCGGCGATGGCGGCTCGCGCCGGTTCATCCTGGTCGAGTGCGAAGACTACGCCGACCGGCTGACCGCCGAGCGGGTGCGCCGGGCGATCAAGGGCTATGCCTGGCTGGGCACTCAGCGCGAAACCCTGCTGGAACAGAAGATCACCTTCAGCCAGTTCAAGAAGGCCGGCGAGTGGCTGCACACCGTGGCGGCGATCAAGGCGCGCGAGGGGTTTGGCGGGGAGGATTCGGGGCAGATGGAGTTGGGCGGCGAGTCCGAACCCTCACCCCCGGCCCCTCTCCCGAGGGGAGAGGGGAGCAGAGCGGCTGCGAGCGCAGGGGGAGAGAGCCCAGCGCAGCGGCGCTTCGACGCGATCGAGGTAAAGCTTGATGAGGGCGTGCTGCGGGTCGAGGGCGTGCGTCGCCGGGCCGAACGGGTGGACGGGTTGGGCGGCGAGTTTGCCTACTGCACGCTGGGGCCGGCGATTGAGCTGGAGAAATTATTGTCGGGCGAGTCGCTGCCGGCCTTCGAGGCGCTCGGCGCGTGGCTGTTCCACACCGCCACCGGCGGCACCCTGCCGGCCCCGCCCAAGCAGGCGCCGGAGTGGTATCTGGGCGAGGCCGCCGATCACCACGTCTGGCTGGTGTACCGGCCCGATCTCGACTTCCTGAAAGGCCCGGAAGCGGCGCTGACCCTGTCGCGGGCCGCCGCTCTTCGCGATTGGGGCCACGACTACGACGGCCCGCGCGGCCAGTTGAAGCGGCATCTGGTGTTCGCGCCGGCCAAGTACCTGAGCAACCGGCAGTTGCAGGACTACGGCATCGATTACGCGCCGCTGCCGTTCGCCTTGTATCGGGAGGGCTGAGATGAGCGAGGATCAGGCCGGTCGGCCATGGGCGACGGATCAGTACAGCAAGGCATTGCAGGCGCTGGAGGAGGCCATCGCCACCGACGACGGCAGCAAGAAGTCGCGCGATTCCATCCTGCTGAGCTACATCTTCACGTTCGAGATGGCGGTCAAGTGCATGCGTGTGGCGCTTGCCGAATCGGGCATGGACGTGCCCGACTATGCTGCGGCGATCCTGCGCGCGGCCTTCAAGGCGCGTTTGATCAGCGATTCCACGGCATGGGAGGAACTGCGCGCCCACCGCAACTCGGTCAGCCATGCCTATGATGAAACTCTGGCGATGAAGATCGCCGCCTACGTCAGGCAATTCGCCGTGCCTTGCTTCCGGCACTGGCTGGAGACGCTTCGCGCATGACGCCGGGTGAATCGTTCGGTCTGCCGGAGCGCACGACGCGGTTGCTGCGCGCCATCTTCGACGACTTCCCGGACGTCGAGCGGGTCTGGATCTTCGGGTCGCGGGCGCGCGCCACGCAGCGTCACGAGTCCGACATCGATCTCGCAATCGACGCTCCGGACATGGACAACAGCCGGTTTCTGCGGCTGTCGTGCCGTATCGACGACCTGGAGTTGCTGCACGACGTGGATGTTGTCCACCTCCAGAAGATTGGCAACGCCGATTTCCGCACCCGCATCGAACGCGACCGCAAGCTGTTCTGGCAGGCGCGCCGGCATCCGGTCGATGTCGAGGCGCTGGGTGGCATCAGCCTGAAACCGTTTCAGGCCGACACCCTCGATGCCCTGGGCGGCTGGCTGGCCGAGCTGAACAGCCAGCGGGACAAGGCCGAGAGGACCCTGCACGCCTTGCGGGTGGCCGAGCTGGACGTGCCCGAGGAGTTGATCGACTTCCCGAAACAGGCATGGGACGCCCTGCGCAAGAGCCAGCGCCTGCCGCCGGCCTTCGTCGAGCGGCCCTACAACAGCCGCTTCGACGGTGCCGGCCGGCCGATCCCCAACGCCTGCCTGAAGCTGCCGACCGGCGGCGGCAAGACCCTGCTGGCCGCCGCCAGCGTGGCGCGGGTCTGCTCGGCCTATCTGCACCGGCACACTGGACTGGTGCTGTGGGTGGTGCCGAACGAGGCGATCTATCGGCAGACGATGAAGGCGCTGTCCGATCGCGACCACCCGTATCGGCAGATGCTCAACGTCGCCGCCGCCGGGCGGGTCAAGATTCTGGAAAAGACCTCGCCGCTGACCCGTCTGGACACCGACTCGCACCTGTGTGTGATGCTGCTGATGCTGCAATCGGCGGCGCGACGCAGCAAGGAGACCCTGCGCCTGTTCCGCGATCGCGGCAATGTGCTGGGCTTCGTGCCGCGCGAGGACGATATTCCGGCGCACTGGGCCTTGCTGGGCGAGGTGCCGAATCTCGATGTCTATGCCCCGTTCGGCGCGAACGCCGAGGCGGCACCCCGGCAGATGGGCAGCATCGTCAAGAGTTCGCTCGGCAATGCCCTGCGCCTGCTGCGGCCGATGATCGTCATCGACGAAGGCCACCATGCCTACACCGACACCGCGCTCAAGACCCTCGACGGCTTCAATCCCAGCCTGATGCTGGAACTGTCGGCCACGCCCAGGGTGGCATCGGCCAAGGCCAGCGGCTCGAACATCCTGGTCGATGTGCGAGGCAGCGCGCTCGACGACGCCCAGATGATCAAGCTGCCGATCCACGTCGAAGTGCGGCGCTGGAACGACTGGCAGAGCTGCCTGGCCACCGCCGTGCGGCAACTCGACGAACTGCACCGCGAGGCCGAAGCCCTGCACGCCGAGACCGCCCGCTATATCCGGCCGATCCTGCTGGTTCAGGTCGAGCGCACCGGCAAGGATTTGCGCGACGCGGGCTTCATTCACGCCGAGGACGCCAAGGCGTTTCTGATGCAGCTCGGCCTGTCGGAACAGCAGATCGCGCTGAAGACCTCCGAAAAAAACGAACTCGACCAGCCGGAAAACCTCGACCTGCTGTCGCCAACCTGCGCGGTGCGCGCCATCATCACCAAGCAGGCCCTGCAGGAAGGCTGGGATTGCCCGTTCGCCTACGTGCTGTGCGCGCTGGCGGCCGGCCGCAACCCGGCGGCGATGACTCAGCTGGTCGGGCGCATCCTGCGCCAGCCGCAGGTGGCCAAGACCGGCCGGGCGGCGCTCGATGCCTGCTACGTGCTCTGTCACGACGCCCGCACCGGCGAGGTGGTGCGCGGCATCAAGCAGGCGCTGGAAGCCGAGGGCATGGGCGATCTCACCCTGCAGGTCACCGGCGACGGCGAACCGGGCGATTCTGCGCCGCGTCCGATCGCCCTCAGGCGACGCCAAGCGTTCCAGTCGCTGCGCCTGTTTCTGCCGCGCGTCACCTGGCGCAACGACGATGACAGCCGACGCGAGCTGGTCTACGAAAGCGACATCCTCGCCGATATCGACTGGCCCGATATCGACACCCGCCGTCTGGCCGCCGACTGGCAGCCCGAGACCGGCGAGACCGGAACCGGCCGCTTCGACATCGACCTGGGCATTCTTGACCGACCGACCTATCGCACCGAACCCGTCACCCGCGATCCAAGCGCGAGACTCGACCGCGCCCGGCTGGTGCGCGCCCTGCTCGACCTGGCGCCGAACCCGTGGCAGGTCTGGGACTGGCTGGAGTCCGTGCTGGCCCGCATGAACGACCAAGGCCACACCGAAACCGCACTGGCCGCCGCCAGCGCCAGCCTGACCGAGCGCCTGCGCCGCGATGTCGAAACCGAACGCGACCGATTGGCGCAGATACTGTTCGACCGGCGCGTCGCCGAAGGCCGGATCGAATTTCGCCTGCGCGCCGACGCCACCGACTACGCCCTGCCCGACCACTACAGCCTGCCGCTCACCGGCCCACCACGCCCGCTGCTGCGTGCGGACGATGCCATGCCGGTCGAAAAGAGCCTGCTGGAACCGGCCCTGCACCTGCCCGACATGAACGACCTCGAAGCCCGCTTCGCCGGTTATCTCGACCAGCGCAGCGCACTCGAATGGTGGCACCGCAACGTCGCCAAACAACAATACGGTCTGCAAGGCTGGCGCCGACACAAGGTCTACCCGGACTTCGTGTTCGGCCTGTACCAGCAGGACGGCCAGCGCCGCATCGTCGTCCTGGAAACCAAGGGCCTGCACCTCGCCGGCAACGACGACACCGGCTACAAGACCGACCTGCTGCACCGCCTGAGCGCCGCCTTCCGCGACGAGCGTCAGCCGCGAGCCGGTGAACTGCGGCTGGACACCACCACCGGCGAATCGATCACCTGCGACATCCTGATCGACCCCGACTGGCGCACCGCACTGGCCGCGCGCGGGCTGGGGTGATTGTGGTGGTGCGGGTGATCAGTGCCGTCCGGCGGGCGAAGCGGTGCAGCGATTCCACTGCATGCCACGCCGACGCCAGTGCTGATCGATCGCCTGGGTGAAATCGGGACGAACCAACTTGGCTCGCGCGATCAGATGCTGAGCATCCTGCTTGCGCGCTACCAAACCTTCCATTGGCCCATCGCGGTAACGACTCCGACTCGTGTCGAGCAGGTGTTCGAGTTGCCGGCGGGTGTAGTGTCCACGTCCAAGCTCCGGGACGGTTGGCACGCCGATCGCAGTCGCCAAGGCATTGCGACGCTCGCTGCACCAGAATCGCCCGGTCGCACGCTCGTAAATGTCGAACACCAGCCACCAATCTGGCAAGGCCGTGTAGTCCAGGGAGTGCCGCGCCGCGCACCATTCTCCGAACACGATGCGTCCCGGAGCCAACACATCCCGCAAGATCGGCGCGTGTGCCGGCAACCAAGTAGCCAGGCGCGAGAACTGTCCGGTGTAAGGCGGCCGCAGATACTGGCCGCGATTCTGTGCGCGCAACTCACCATCACCCGCCAGGGAAATACCCAGATTCGCGCCATCGAGCTTTTCCTCGATCACCACCTCGTCGGCAAGCAGTTCTTGCACCTCGCTGGCCGACAACACCTTGTCATCGCGTGGCTCGCCAGCACCGAGCCAGGCCAGATGCGGCGTATGCGGAAAACGAAAGAATGGCTCGTTCATGCCTTGGGCAAGGGTGGCAGGGGGCGGCCAGGAAACTTTCTGGCGTAGACCTCGCGCAGATCGTCGGGGCACAGAAATTCCACCTGGACTCCCAGTCTCTTCAGGTCTTGCCACCATGCCAACCACTTGCTGTCCCCTGCTTGCCAGACCGCTGGCTTATCCGGGTGGGCGTTGGCGACGGCGACGAACTTGCGATCAGGTGGATCGAAGCGATCCTGCAGGGCGTCGTCGGGAAACTCTGTGAATCGATCCACGCGGGTTTGGTGGATGGTGACGCGATGCACACGTTTGCCGTTGGCCTGATTCTGCAACAGCCATTTCAGGAACGCATCGCCGACCCCCTTGGGCTGGTTGGGCCGAGTCTTGTGGCTGTACTCCTCCAGAATCCGATAGGCGTCGTCGATCACCACCACGCCAGCTCGCTGACGCTGCAACAAGCGCTGCGCGCAGGCATCCCGACACTGCTGAGTGGCCCCGGCATGGTTGCCATTGGCGATAAGCAGTACATTGGTATCGATGACCACGGCGTCCATGGTCGAGCGCGTCATTCTGCGCTGGTCCGCCGACGTGAACCGGCCAAGACGCGCGCCGCAATGTCGTCCATCTCGTCGCCGAAGAAGTTCTCGGGCCAGTTTTCGATTTCGCCGAATTCGTCAAGTCGCAACTCCTCCAACTCGGCAGCAGCGCCAGTGCGGTTGACGAAGTAGATGGCCACGTCATGGGCCGCAATCTGTCCTTCCGCGACCCGCCGCTGGAGCCGGGTGAGGAAATGTTCGGAATGGGTTTCGACGATCAACTGAGCCTGCCGTGGCTTGCCCGCTTCGTAGGACTGGACCGCACTGATGAAAACGTCGGCCAGGTTCGATTGCGCCATGGGGTGGAGGTGAATCTCCGGCTGTTCCATCCAGACCGTCGAACCCGCAGGCGCATAGAACGCCTGTACAAGGGCCGGCAGCACTTGTGAGACACCGAAGCCGACATCGGTCAATCTCACCTCCTCGGCCTCTGGATGGGTTTTGACCAGTACCTCGTATTCCTTTCTGCCCTTGGCGACGGGCCGCACGATGAAGCTCTCGATGATGCCGATGTCCTTGAGCCAGCGGGCGATGAACTCATCGAAGCGAGCAATCCGTTGTTTGTGGCCACGGTTGAGCTTGCGGTTCTGTCCCGTCGCCGCCAGCAGTGCCGCAACGGCAAACCGTCCATCGGCACCGACATCGGAAGGTGTGTCACCCGCCCATGGGTAGATTCGCTTGGGACGCGCGCGCAGTGGCCCAAGAAAATAGATGGCCTCCAGCATCTGTTCAGTACGCAAGGCAAAGTCAGCCAGAAAATCCGCATTCTGGTAGCGCAGCAGGGTACGATCAGCGAAACGGTAAAACTTCTCCGGAGGCTCGACCGGCCACTTTCGACCTTGCGCCTTCACCAGACGCAAAGGCTCGCACTCAAGCGTCTTGGCAGTGTGCTCGATAGAGAGCCGGGGCTGTCCTTGGTCGAACAGCCGATAGCTGAACTCATCAGTGACCGGCTGCTCTTGTTTGTCGGCGCGGATCCTGCTGCTCAGGCGCAGTTCGTCACCCTGATAACTCTGCCTTCTGTTCAGCTGATCATTGACCGTCAGACGCGGGTCGAGCCGCCAGCGCAGGGAAAACTCCAGCTTTCGACTCGGATCGTGGCCGTGCAGGCAGTCGCGGAAAGTTCCCAGATCGATGGCGGAGTTCTCGTCGCCAAGGTGCAGCGCGCGTCTGCGATCGGCAAGCTGTGCGGTCTGCTTGAGCGCCATCAGCAGATGGCCAAGGCTCGACTTGCCGGAACTGTTGGTCCCGAAGATGACCGTCAGCGGCGCTAAGCGCACCGCACCGGTGTCGCGCCATGCCTTGAAGTTCTGGATTCGCAGTTCGGTCAACATGTTCGTGATGCCCCGCTCGACGTCGCTTGGCGTCCGGCTACACGTGCTCCGGCTTTGGACGCATCACCGTAGGATACGTCATCGTCGATGCATCCTCCCCGGGCACGACCCGACCGAACGTTGGCCGGCCGAACGTTGGCCGGCCGGGTGTTGGCCGACCGGATGTTGGTCGACCAACGGGAGCGACAGCGACACGGTGGTTGCGGACAGGCTGATCGACTGCGGGGTGGGTCAATCGAAAATGGCGGGCTCCTCGTAACGGCGCTTGCCATCCTTGCCCAGGCTGTATCGACGAATCGAAACTTGCGCCCGCAGGCTGCCGGAAGTGTCGAGGTCCTTCAGGGTGGCGAGCAGGCCGACGGTGTAGTCGGGCAGTCGCTGGTTAAACATGCTCACCAGCGCAGAGTTCACATCGACCATTGGCTCCATGCTCCGCTGAAGCGCTTCAAAGGCTCTGCTGAGTTGACGCTCGGCATCCTGAGCCTGGTCTTCCTAGAGGATGGCGATCATGTGACGGACATTGGTCGAAAGCGGTGCCGACTCACCAACTACATCGGAACCCCGCTCGATCACCGCGCGGTCTCGAGTCTATTGCAGTCGCCGCAATGGCGGTCCTGCATCGGTCGGGGCTGGGCTACTGCAACACCACGATATCGCCTACTTGCATGCCGGCGACTGCGTCGGTGTAGGCGATGCGGTCGAGCACGCGCGCGACGGTGACGGTACCGAGTTCCTCTTGGTCGTAGCCGAGAACCTCGCCGGTCATTGGGTCGGTCAGTTCTTCCAGCATCGACATCACCCTGAAGCGCATGCCCGGCTGCACGCCGTTCTGGCCGCCGCAGGAGATGATCGCTCGGCCACGGTCATCAACTTTGACCACGCGAGCGGTGTAAGAAAGCTGTCGCGACTGCTCGGCGATGAAGGCTGCCGCCTCGTCGATGGCGATCTGAGCCGCCTTACCCATCGGCGACGCCTTGTAGGTGTCTGACTCGAAGGTGCCTTCCTGACGCTCGACGGCGAGCTTCATTCCCTTGCTCTCGATCTTCCCTTCCACCCGCCGGGAGGCCAGTACTTGGTTGGTGATGGTATCGATCAGACGCAGGGTCATGCCGATCTGGGCGACCGCCTTGTTGGCGCCGACCCGGACACCGGCCAGCATCAGACCATTGTTGTTGCCGCCGGCTTGGTGGCTGTAGCTGGTGACGGCAGCCTTGATCAGCAGTTGCGACTGCACGGCCTGAGACGGTCGTGCTGCGGTTGGCGCGGGCGGCTGCGCCGGCATCTGGCTGGGGTCGGCCGTGGCGTAGGCATCCTGGCTGTACTCATAGCCGCCCCCCATCGGTGGCGCTGCCGCCGATTCACGCTCCAACACGATGAAGGCATCGCTCTCGATCAGCGCGTCACTGAGCTGATCGGCCAGCATCTCGCCGAGTTGCGGGTCGATCTCGGCACCTGCGCCGCGAATATCGAAACTCGCGACCGTGATGGTTTTCTTCAGTTGTGCGGCATCGCTGACCGGTTGGGCATTGGCGAGTCCGGCGAAGAGACAAGCACCGAGCAGCACCAGTAGTTTTCTAATTCGCCGGCGCGTGTTTTGATCGGCGTATCTTGGTTTAACCACGCCGATAGCGGCCAACGCCAATTTCCTTCTGCGGTTCCGAACTTGCGGCGAAGATACGCTTTCTCCGAAGGCCTGGCGGGGGTGGGCCGCAACAAGTGCGATAGGCATCATGCTTGCACCTTTTGATTTGTGGGTCCTCTGAATCGGCATGCGCAGCTCCGGACTTTTGGTTTCTAGCCATCTAAGACAAGCCGTTGCGCTGGTCGAAGCCGATTTTCCTTGATGCCGCGCCAAACGAGCCTGCGTCGCTCTTCCGTTCCACGTTGGCGCGGATGTTCGCGATGGATGTTCAGCGCCGGGCCCGCACTATCGGTGCCTACGCGCTTGGGTCGTCATGCAGAAGTCATCGACCTCGATGACTTCTGCAGCATGCGGACCGTTGAGTTCGCCGAAGGCGAAAGTACTTGTCGAGGCTCCTAGCGACTTAACGATTTCGGTAACGGCTGCGCGGCTTCGACGCTGTTACAAAAACATTTCTCCACCTTGAAGGTAATACCCATGCCAACGTTATAGGCACCACCGATCAAGAAGGGCTGTGGAGCGGTAGCAATGGCGCGAGTCGTCATCAGGTCTGGAATGGACGCTTGGCAAAGCTTCCCAGGCGAACCGCCCGAACGCGTCTTGGCAAAGTGGGAAATCGCGACATGGGCCTTGCAACGATCCAGGTCTGACGCCGGTACGCCGACGCAGGTTGCTGGTGGCGTATAGCTGGGGGTTCCCTGTGCGAAGTGGTTGAGGATGGTCCCTGCGTTCCAAGACTGATTGCTAACCACCGCAATCTTTCCGAAATGGCACCACGGCACCGCGGGTGCCTCCGTTGAAAGTAACGTGCCAGCCAGCGCGCCTATGAAAAGAACCGCTTTGAGTTGGATTCGCATAAAGAGCCCCCCGCTTATTGATAGGTTGTCCGGGCATCGAAGAGGCCCAGCTCGTGCCGGCAGGTCCTGCCGTCACTTTCAGGGTGTCGTCGGGACGCGATTTGTCTCACCCGAGACGGTACCGGGCACCTGATGGGTAGCGACGGGCAGAGCAGCGCTCACGGCACCGATCGATCCACCGCTACGCGCTCCAGATGTACCCAGCCGGCCCAGTGGAAGGGGTGGCGGAAGGCGCGGCTGGCGCGCAGGGCGCGGCGGGCTTCGGCGAGGGCCTGGGCGGGGTCGGGGGTGGTGGTGCGGGTGAGGCTGCGGTAGAAGGCCGGCACCCAGACGGCGCTGGCAGTGTCGCTGACCGGCCATTGGGCGGCGATGGTGTGGCGGGCGCCGGCCCGGCTGATGGCGCTGGCGAAATCGAGGGCGGCGGTGGCGGCGCTGCTGCTCTCGGCCAGTTGGCAGGCGTTGAGGACGATCAGTTCGGCGCCGACACCGCGTTCGAGGGCATCGGCCCAGCCGAAGAAGTCCGGCGGCTGGCCGGGTTTGCTGGGCTCCAACCAGATGCCGGAGGCGAGCAGGCGATCACTGCGGGTCTGGCCGTGGGCGGACAGGTGCAGCCAGGCGCCGGGCTCGGCCAGGGCGTCGAGGGTGTCGCTGCGGTCTTCCAGGGTGCGGGTGATGATCGGCCGGGGCGTCATGGCTTCGGCGATCAGGGCGGGTTCGCGCAGGGCGCCGGTCAGGGTCGGCAGGCGGGCGGCGCTCGGGTTCGGGTTGACGTCCGCTTGGCCCACGCGGTTCTGGGCGGCGATCAGCACGTTCAGACTCGGGGTGGTGCTGGCCTGCGGGCCGAGACGCTCGACGGGCGTCATCAGGGTGATGGCGGTGGTGTCGACCAGTGGCTGATCACTGCCAGGCCAGGTCAGCATCGGCCAGGGGATGGTGCGGCTGATCGGGTCGGCCAGCACGGTGAGGTGTGCGGGTGCGGTCGCCAGCGGCAGTTCGGCCAGAAGAAGGGCGCTGAGTGCCTGGGCGTGTCGGTCGAGGGTAGCCAGGTCGGCGCCGGGCTGGGCCAGCGCCGCGCGCAGCGCGTCCAGCGGATCGGCCAGGGCCGCTGGATCGAAGGCGTGCAGGCGGGGCGGCTGGCCCGGCATGACCCATAACCGGAGTCCGTGATCGCGGCCGCGCGCGAGCGCCATCCAGGGTCGGTCGAGGGTGAAACGTGTCGGCACCGGCACGTTGTCCGTCGCTCGCTGCGGCTCGCCGCCTGCCAGACGGGCCAGCAGGCCGGTCAGCTGCGCGTGTCCGGAAGGCCGGTTTTTCTCGGCCTCGCTGCCCGGACTCAGCAATCGGCCCAGCGCGATGTCCAGTGCCGGGCCGTCGTCCGCCGCGGGCTGATGGCCGCCGTGCCGGGCGTCGTCATCGATCAGCCAGGGCAGCAGGCGGTCGGTAGCTTGCTGTGCGGTGAGCCGGCCATCGCGCCAGTCGCGTGCGACCAGATCGACGACCAGCTCGGCGAGCGGCGCCATCGCTTGACGGATTCCGTGTCCGACGAGCGCGTTTCCAGCGCCGCTCGCCAGCTGTTGATAGGTGCGGCGACGCGCCTGCACGTGTTCGAAAGCGGCCGCCGAATCTCCCGTGCGCCAGTGCAGCAGCGCCGTAAGGCGGTCATGGTCGATCCGGCGATGCCAGCTCAGGGTGTCAGGGACAATCGCCAGACTGCGTGCTGCCGATGCCGTGTCTCCGCGCGCCAGGGCCAATTCGGCGCCGATCAGGCGATGGCGCTGTGCGACCGTGTCCTGCGGTGCGGTCTCGACCAGGTGCTCGACTTCGGCCAGCGCCTGCGCGGCCGCATCGTGGCGACCGACGCGGATCAGGGCCTCGGCCAGTTGCAGGCTGGCCAGCGCGGATTCGCGCGGCATGTTCAGGCTGGCATAGGCGGCCTGCGCGCGCTCGGCATGGGCCAGTGCCGCATGCGGCTGATGGTCGAGCAGGTCGATGCGGGCGGCCAGCAGGTCGGCGGCGGCCATGCGCGCCGGGGCCCGGCCGGGATCGAGCATGGCCCGCGCCTGTGTGTTGGCGGCGCGCGCGTCGCCGCTGGCGCCCAGATCGGCCAGCCACGGCGCCAGGGTGGTCAGCGCAATCGACTGCCAGCGCGGCTCGCCGGCTTCGGCGAACACCGCCACGGCGTGATTCAGTTGCGACAAGGCTTCTGACAGATTGGCCTGGCGATGCGCCAGTGCCGCCAAGGCCAGACGTGCCCGCCCCTCGACCACCCGCGCTTGCGGGCCACGGGCCAGTTCGACGCTGGCCAGCAGGATGCGGTGCGCCGACTCGCTGCGTCCCAAGGCCATTTCGACGGCGGCGAAGTTGATGCCGGTCGAGGCCAGCTCCAGCACCTCGGCCAGGGCATCCAGCCGTTCGCTGGTCCAGGCATAGCAGGCCGAAGCCTGCTCCAACCGACCGAGATAGTGCAAGGCGAGGCAGCGGGCATTTTCCAGCCGCGCGCCGAAGTAGTGCCCACCCTCGGGCAGACCGGGGCCACGGGTGACGGCGAGTGCTTCCTCGTAGCGGCCGGCGCGATTGAGGTCTTCGGCGATGCCGACTTGGGCTGCGCTGAACCGCTCGCTGTCGCCTGCGCGTTGCCACAGCTCGGCGGCGACGGCGAATGTCTCGGCCGCCTCGTCGCTGCGCCCGGCCAACAGCTGCACTTGCGCATGCAGGTGCCGGGTGAGCGCGCGGCTGCGGTCATCGTGAACCGCATCGTCGAGTGCCGCCAGGATCGCGTCCGGATAGGCGTCGCGCAGGCTGCCGGGCCCGCCGCCAAGGCTGGGCAGCAGGGCGGCGGCGGTTTGAAACCAGCGGCGCTCGGCGCTGCTGCGCTCCTCTTGGCAGTGCAGGCGCAGTTCGAGCGCAGCTGGCGCCGTGCCGGCCCGCAGGCGGGCAAGGTCGATCCGGATCGGCCCTTCCACCGGAACGAGGCTGACGCCCAAGCGTGGCGGCACCGGGACGGTGATCGTCTCGGATGGGTCATCGATGACGATGTCCTGGCCCAACTCGCGCACTTCGAGCACGGCTGCGCGGCCCGGCGCGCGGGTCCAGACCAGACTCAGACGCTCGGGCGCCACGGGCAGATTCAGGCGCAACGCAGTCTCGCCGTCGCAGGTCAACGGATCGATCTGCGCGGCTGCAACGGCGTGCGAAATCAGGCCCGCCCCGCCGATGATCAGCGCAAAAGCCCATCCCATCAGCAACGGCGCCCATCGCCGGCACGGCGGTGGGCGCGCTGCGCTGCGGTGGCCGATTCGACACCACGCGAGCGCAGTCATGGTGCGACGCAGCCGGTCATCTTGGCCCTGCCTTGGCCATCGGCTGTTCAAGCGGGCCGGTGGCTCAGTTGTCGACCGGTGGCGGCTCGTGGCCACCGCCGGTGTCGGTTTGCTTTCGCCGGCTTTTGCCTTTCTCGTTCCGATCTCCCGATGAGCGATCAACCGGCTTTTTGTCGTTGCTGATCGGTCCCGCCTCGGCTGACGATCGGCTTGCGGCACCCGCATCGGCGGGCTTGCGCGCCGATGCGACTGCGGCCGACACGCTGGCCGTCTGGCGCGGACCGGTGGTGCGCCGCACACAGGTGCCGTTAGAGGAAGCCACATTCCGGCACAGCGTGGCCGCGGAGGGTAGATGCTCTGCGATGCAGCTGCTGTCGGCCGGGTCGAAGGCTTCCACCAGGTAATACTTCAGCCCGTCTTTTTCCTGCATGAACACATAGTAGTTGAACGTCTCCGGCGCACCATTTCGGGTGACCTGGCTGCTGCTCAACCAGACTTCCTCCTGGCCTCCGTGCGGGTTAGCGGTGCGATTGAGCGTGCCGCGAATCGTGCCCCGCGCGGTATTGTCGATCTTGAACACCAGCTGGTTGCCCGCCTGGGCAATGCGCAAAACGCTCTCGCCGCTGGCCGGCTCAAAGACGTTGATTGGCGTACAGACCGAAGAGCCCTGCGTGCCTCGCCCCAAGGTCACCGGGCAACCGGTTGTCCAGTGTGGGCTGCCAGGTCGCAGCGCCTTGATGTCGGTGTCGGGGTAGGCCTTGCGCTTGAGCCTTCGGCTGGCCGCCACCTGGCTGGCATCGAGCTTCACATGCTCGGCGGGATCCGCGTGGAAGTCGCAGCGCGCCGTCGACGCATCGAGCGGATCCGGGTGCGGCGCACCGTTCAGCTTTACTTCGTGCTGCGGCAACTCTGTCGTCGGCTGGCGCTGGCCCTGTGCGGTGCCGAATACCGAAGACAGAATCAAGGCGCAGGCCAGTTGTGCGTGAATCGCTTTCACTCCAATTCTCCTCAAGATTCGGTCGGCAATGCCAACGCGCGCTCGTGTTCGCTGCCGGCGCTGCGATAGGCGATGCGCAGCGGGGTGGTGGCGGTCAGGCGCTGGCGCGGCAACAGCACGGTGACGAAGCCATCGGGCGACAACACCAGCGGCAGGGCGGTCGCGCTGTCGGGCAGGATCAGCGAAATCGCTTCGGCATCCGAAGGCAGGCCGACCTCAACCAGAACGTGCTGGCTGTCCGGGTCGCCGGGATGCACCAGCGGAGGCGTCTCGACCCCGCGCAAGGTGTCGAACACCAGACGCGTTGGACTGGCGACCACCAGAGCGCGGGTGTCCGCCGATCCGCCGGGGTTGAGTCCTGCGAACATCCATCCCATGACCCAGGCGAGCACCAGGCTCGCCGCCCACGCCATCGGCGCCGCACGATTAGTCGCCGCTCGCAGCCACGCCGAACGGCTGCCGCGCCGCTGCGGCCCGATGGCGTGCCTGCCCGCCGGGGTGCCGTTTGCGCCGACCAGGCCATCGCGCAGGTTGGTGTCGGCTTCAATCGCGTCGATGAGGTGCGGCTTGTCGAGCATGTAGGCCTCGAACCATTCGGACTCGGGGTCCGATAGTTGTCGATCCAGATAGCGCTGAAGCCAGGCAGACTCCAGCCATTCCGGCATCGGTTGCGCGTGAGGGGCACCGTTCACCTTGATTCCCCTGTGTTGAACGGCGTCGCTGCCGTAACGATGGGGTGACGCGACAGGGCGACTTGTCTCACGGGGCGTCTCCTATGCCGGCGCCGATCAGCAGCGTCTTGAGCCGCTGCCTGGCCCGGTGCAACACGCGGTGGAAATGATCGGTATCGATACCGAGCGCGGCACAGACCGTATCGCGGTCGTTCTCCTGAAGGTAGAAGCGGCGCAGGATTTCCCGATCACGCTCGGTCGGCAGCTCGGCCAGCAGGGTTCTGATGCCATGGCTCAGTTGCTCGCGCTGCGCCGCTGCGGCGGGATCGTCGCTGGCCTGGAGGGTGTCGACGGACACGCTGGCATCGTTTTCGCCGCGTCGACCACGGCGACGATATTCGGCCTGGACGGTGAGCACCACCGTCGAGCGGACATAACCGGGCAGCGCCAACGGATCGAACAATGCCGCCGCGCGCAGGCGCCGGATGAGTTGGTGCAAGACATCCTGTACGAGGTCTTCGACGATCGGGTCGGCGGGCCGCGCATGGCGGCGCACCAGCGCCCGAATACCCGGCTGGAAGAGGCGCACGAATTCGGTTTCGGCCCGGGCATCGCCGGCAGCGATGGCGGCGACCAGCGCCGCGTGGCCATCGGCGGAAAGATGTGGTGTGTCCGCGCTTGCCAACATTCGCACCCCCCATGCGTCTGATACCGCAGCAGACAGGACAATGCCCGTGCAATCGCCCTTACGCAAGGGCCGCTTCGACGCGCTTGGCGCTTTGTGCCGGCAAAAGCCGACCGCCCGGGGGTTATGGCGCCAAGGCGCTTGGCCGACCGCTCGGGTCGGCCCGTCGTTACGGGAGGATGCTGCGCGTCGGCAGGCACGAAGCCCTTCAACGCCTGCGCCCCGGCGCCGACGAACTTCTGGCCGAAAATGGCAACTACCGTTGCGGTGCTCGCTCTGCCAATTTCTACGGATTTATATCGAAATTAGTAGAACATCGACAGTTGCACTTTGGCGACCGACTGACAGACGGCGTTCGCGCGGCTGCACACCGCTGCCGGGCGCCCTGCCCGAGCGGGGTCGCTGGTCTGGCAATGCTCAGGCAGCGTTGTCGAGGCGGATGGGGCCCTCGCGCCAGCGTTGCAGGAGGGTTTCGCGCTCCGCCTTGGCCTTGGCCAAGTGGGCTTCCTTGACATGACCGAAGCCGCGAATGTGTTCGGGCACCGAAGCGATCTCCACGGCCAGGGCCCGGTTTTCGGGATTCAGACCGGCCAGCAGTTCATCGACGGTGTTGAAGTACTCGCCGATCAGCCGGCGCTCCTCGCGACGCTCGGCGGTGTAGCCGAAGATATCCAGCGGGCTGCCGCGCAGGCCCTTGAGTTTGGCCAACAGCTTGAAAGCGGTGAACACCCAGGGCCCGTATTCGCGCTTGATCAGATGGCCGTCGCTGTCGCGCCGGGAGAACAGCGGCGGAGCCAGGTTGAAGTGCAACCGGTAGTCGCCCTCGAACTGCTGCTCGATGCGGCGCTGGAATTCGCCTGAGGTGTACAGTCGCGCCACTTCGTACTCGTCCTTGTAGGCCATCAGCTTGAACGCGTAGCGGGCGACCGCCTCGGTGAGCGCGGTCGAACCCGGCGCCCGATCGGCCTCGGCGGCGCGGGTCTTGTCGACCAGGGCGCGGTAGCGGGCGGCGTGGGCGGCGTTCTGATAGTCGGTGAGGAAGGCTTCACGGCGCGCGATGGCCTCGTCCAGATTCGCCGAAATGGCTTCATCGTCCAGGGCCGCTTGATGCGGGGCCGTCTTGCCCGCGGCGTCGGCGCTTGCACCGGCCACACGATCCGGATCGCGCACCTGGCGCGCTCCGACCGGGCGCTGACCGGCGGCCTCGGCGACGGCTGCCGGGTCGACGGCCGCCAGTCGACCCCAGGCGAAGGCGCGCTGATTCATGGCCACCGCCGCGCCGTTGAGTTCGATGGCGCGCATCAGCGCGTCGAACGAGATCGGCACCAGGCCCTTCTGCCAGGCATAGCCGAGCATGAACAGGTTGCTGGCGATCGAATCGCCCATCAGCGCCGTGGCCAGCGCGGTGGCGTCGATGCGCATCGGCTCCTCGCCGGCCAGGGCGAGGCGCACGGCGTTGACGATGCCATCGGCCGGAAAGGCCATGTCCGGGTGCATGGTGAAGGTGCCGGGCATCGCCTGGTAGGTGTTCAGCACGACATGGCTGCGCTGGGCGCGGATCTTCGACAGCGCCCAATAATCGTTGACCACCACCATGTCGCAGCCCAGCACCAGATCGGCCTCGCCGGCGGCGATGCGCACGGCGTGGATGTCGGCCGGATCGCGGGCGATGCGCACGTGGGTGGTGACCGCGCCACCCTTCTGGGCGAGGCCGGTTTGATCGAGCACGGTGGCGCCCTTGCCTTCCAGATGCCCGGCCATGCCCAACAGCGCGCCGATGGTGACCACGCCGGTGCCGCCGACGCCGGTGACCAGAATGTTCCACGGGCGATCGAGGGTGCCGCGAATGGTCGGCGCGGGCAGATTCTCGAGTCGCGCGGCGATCTCGCCTTTCACGCCCGAGCGCTTGCGCAGCGCGCCGCCCTTGACGGTCACGAAGCTGGGGCAGAAACCCTTGACGCAGGAGAAGTCCTTGTTGCAGTTGGATTGGTCGATCTCGCGCTTGCGGCCGTACTCGGTTTCCTTGGGCAGCACGGCGACGCAGAAACTCTTGACCCCGCAGTCGCCGCAACCCTCGCAGACCAGGGAGTTGATCACCGCGCGCTTGGCCGGATCGGGCGAGGTACCGCGCTTGCGGCGGCGGCGCTTTTCAGTGGCGCAGACCTGATCGTAGATCAGGATCGAAACGCCCGGCACTTCGCGCAACTGCTTCTGCACGGCGTCGAGCTGGTCCCGATCATGGAACTGGACGCCGTCCGGGAAGCCCGAACGATCAGCCCAGCGTGCGATGTCGTCGGCCACCACCACGATGGTCTGCACGCCCTCGGCATGCATCTGGCGGGCGATATCGGGCACGGTCAGCGTGCCGTCGACCGGCTGTCCGCCGGTCATCGCCACGGCGTCGTTGTAGAGAATCTTGTAGGTGATGTTGACCTTGGCGGCGATCGCCTGGCGGATCGCCAGCGAGCCGGAATGGAAATAGGTGCCGTCGCCCAGATTCTGGAAGACATGGGAGGTGTCGGTGAACGAGGCCTGGCCGCACCAGCTCACGCCTTCGCCGCCCATGTGGGTGAAGGTCTCGGTCCGGCGATCCATCCAGGTCACCATGTAGTGACAGCCGATACCGCCGAGCGCGCGCGAGCCTTCAGGAACCTTGGTAGAGGTGTTGTGCGGGCAGCCGGCGCAGTAGTGCGGCACGCGCGGGAAGTTGGCGCGCGGCAAGGCCAGCTCGGCCTCCTTGGCGACCATGAAGGCCAGCTGGTGACGGATGGTTTCCGACTCGTGGAAGCGGCTGAGCCGGCGGGCGATCACCTGGGCGATGGTGGCCGGGGTGAGTTCGTTGGTCGAAGGCAAGATCCAGTTGCCCTCCTCATCGTACTTGCCGACCACGCTGGGCCGGGTGGCGCTGTCCCAGTTGTACATCTGCTCCTTGATCTGGGACTCGATGAACGAGCGCTTTTCCTCGACCACGATGATGTCTTCCAGCCCGCGCGCAAACTCGCGGATGCCTGCGGGCTCCAGCGGCCAGGTCATGCCGACCTTGTAGACCCGGATGCCGATGTCCTCGCACTGGCGCCGGTCGAGACCGAGATATTCCAGCGCCTGGAGGACATCCAGATAGCTCTTGCCGGCGGTGACGATGCCCAGCCGGGCACGCGGCGAGTCGAATACCGTGCGGTCGATCCGGTTGGCCCGGGCAAAGGCAATCGCAGCGTTGACCGCGTAGCGGTGCAGGCGCATCTCCTGGTCCAGCGGCGGATCCGGCCAGCGGATGTTCAGCCCGCCGGGCGGCAGCACGAAATCTTCGGGCAGCACGATATCCAGCTGGTGCGGATCGACGTTGACCGAGGCCGAGGACTCGACGGTTTCGGCGATGGTCTTGAACCCGACCCAGCGGCCGGTGAACCGGCTCATCGCCCAGCCCATCAGGCCCATGTCGAGAATGTCCTGCACGCCGGCCGGGTTGAGCACCGGCATCATGGCGGAGACGAACTCCAGCTCCGAGCCGTGCGGCAGGGTGGAACTGCGGCAGGCATGATCGTCGGCGGCCAGACACAGCACGCCGCCGTTCGGACTGGTACCGGCGGCATTGCCGTGCTTGAACACATCGCCGCTGCGATCGACGCCCGGCCCCTTGCCGTACCACATCGCGAACACGCCATCGACCTTGGCGCCGGGCCACAGGCCCACCTGCTGGGTGCCCCAGACCATGGTGGCGCCGAGGTCTTCGTTCAGACCGGGCTTGAACTCGATGCCGGACGACGCCAGGTGCGTGCCGGCCCGCCACAGCTCGAGATCGAAGCCGCCGAGCGGCGAGCCGCGGTAGCCGGAGATGAAGCCGGCGGTGTTCAGTCCGGCGCCGATGTCGCGGCGGCGCTGCATCAGCGGCAGGCGTACCAGAGCCTGGACGCCGGACAGATAGATGCGCCCGGTTTCACGCCGGTACTTGTCTTCCAGGGTGTAGTCGAGGTCGATGGGGGCTGTGGCGTGATGCATGAACGCAACTCCGGCGGTCGGTGAGGGGCGGCCCGAAACCGGGCCTGATCCAATGCGAAAAGTTTACCAGTCGCGGCCGGTTCAGCCGGCGGCGTCGGTCCGTGAGTCGTCGCTGGCATCGGCCTCGGTCAGCTGCCGGGCCAGCTCCAGCGCCATCGCGAAGCCCTCGACGAAGTGCAGCGCGCCCGGCCGCGGATGAAACTTCATCTGGGCCAGCACGCGGCGCGGCTGGGCGCGGAGCCCGGAAATCACCAGGACAATGCCCTTGCGCTGGCAGCGTTCGAGCAGCGAGGTCAATGCATGGACACCGCTGGCGTCGATGATCGGAACCAGGCGCATGCGCAGGATGAACACCTTGGGCGGGCGGTAGAACTGATCGAGCACGTTGTCGAGCCGGTTGGCCGCGCCGAAGAACAGCGGACCGCTGATCTGAAACACTTCGACCGCATCCGGAAGCTCCTCGCGCTGATGCGAACCGGGCGACGGCGCCAGCTCATCCTCGGCCTCGTCGATCATCCGCAGTCCGGTACCGACTTCGACGACGCCTGCCATCCGGTGCATGAAGGCGAAGGCGGCGACTACCATGCCCACTTCGATTGCCAGGGTCAGGTCGACCAGCACGGTCAGCCCGAAGGTGAGCAGCAAGACCAGCCGGTCCCCCTTGGGCGCACTCAGGGTATGGCGGAAGTGGGCGTGATCGCTCATGTTCCAGGCCACCACCAGCAGCACGCCGGCCAGCGCCGGTAGCGGCACGTAGGCGGCCAGATCGGCGGCTGCCAACACGAACACCAGGATGAACACGGCGTGCAGAATGCCGGCCACCGGCGTGCGTGCGCCGGCCCGGATGTTGGTTGCGGTGCGCGCGATGGCGCCGGTCGCCGGCAGGCCGCCGACCAGGGCGCTGGCCCCGTTGGCCACGCCCTGGGCCAGCAGCTCGGCGTTGGAGCGATGCCGGCCGCCGCTCATGCCGTCGGCAACAACCGCCGAAAGCAGCGATTCGACGCCGGCCAGAAACGCGATGGTGAATGCTGCCGGCAGCAGCTCGACGATTCGCGCCACGTCCGCGGCCGGCAGCGCGATGCTGGGCAGTGCCGCCGTAATCCCGCCGAACCGCGAGCCGATGGTGGCCACCGGCAGATCGAACAGGCGCACCGCCAGTGCGGCCAGCAGGACGGCGAACAACAGCCCCGGCGCACTCGGCGCGATCCGGCGCAGAACGACGATCAGCGCCGTGCATCCCAGCGCGATCCCCAGCGCCCAGCCGTTGAAGCCGGTCCGATGCTGCCAGATGGCAACGAGCTTGGGCAGGAATTCGGCCGGCAGATTCTCCACCTGCACGCCGATCAACTCGGGCAATTGGCTGGCGGCAATGATCACCGCAATGCCCGCCGTGAAGCCGGTGATCAGCGGCTGCGGCATGTACTTCATCAGCGTGCCGACCCGCAGCAGGGCCGCCGCGATCAGAATCAGGCTCGACATCAGGGTGGCCAGCACCAGGCCATCGAAACCGTGGGCGACGATGATCGCGTAGACCACCGGGATGAACGCGCCGGTCGGCCCGCCGATCTGGAAGCGCGAGCCGCCGAGCGCGGAGATCAGCAGCCCGGCGACGATGGCGGTGATCAGACCCTTGTCGGGCGACACGCCGGACGCGACCGCAATCGCCATCGCCAGCGGCAAGGCGACGATGGCCACGGTCAGGCCGGCGGTGGCATCGGCGCGCAGCGCGCGTGCGTCGTAACCCTCGCGCAGGGCGCTCCAGAGTTTCGGGGTAAACAAGTGGCGATAGCCGCTCACGTTCGCCTCAGGTCCGAAGCCCGACACCCTTGCGCAGCAGATGCAGCCCCAGCCAGCTCAGGCCGGCCACGAATGCCATCATCACGCCCAGCGCGATGACCAGCGGCACGTCGCTCACGCCGAGCAGGCCGTAACGGAAGGCGTTGACCATGTACAGGATCGGGTTGCTGTGGCTGAGGGTCTGCGCCCAGCCGGGCAGCAGGCTGACCGAGTAGAACACGCCACCCAGATAGGTCAGCGGGGTGAGCACGAAGGTCGGGACGATGGCGATATCGTCGAAGCGCTTGGCATAGACCGCATTGACGAATCCGGCGAGCGAGAAAATCATCGCGCCCAGCACTGCGGTCAGCACGGCGATACCCGGATGCGGCAGGCGGATCTCGGTGAACAGGCTGGCGATCGCCAGCACCACGGCGCCGACCGCCAGACCGCGCAGCACCGCGCCGCCAACGTAGCCGGTGAGTATCACCCACGGCGGCAGCGGCGCGACCAGCAGTTCTTCGATGTGACGGCCGAACTTGGCCCCGAAGAAGCTGGAGCTGATGTTGCCGTAGCTGTTCTGGATGATGCTCATCATCACCAGGCCGGGGACGATGAAATCCATGTAGTCGAAGCCGCCCATGTCGCCGATGCGCCGGCCAATGAGGGTGCCGAAGATCAGGAAGTACAGCGTCATGGTGATCGCCGGCGGCACCAGGGTCTGGCCCCAGATGCGGAGCACCCGCATCACTTCGCGGCGGACGATGGTGTAGAGCGCGACCAGATTGCGCTGCGTCTGTGTGCTCATGCCGCCATCTCGGTATCGCCGGTGAGCCGGAGAAACAGCTCCTCCAGCCGATTGGTCTTGTTGCGCATCGAGCGCACGCAGATGCCGGATTCGTCCAACCGGTCGAACACCCGGTTGAGGTTCATCGAGCGCGGCATTTCCACCTCCAGCGTGTGGCTGTCGACCATGCTGATCCGCACGCCGTCGAGTTGGGGCGCGGTGGCGGTGAGCGGCAGTTCGAGATCGAGCACGAAGATCTCGACATCGAGTTTGGCCAGCAGCGATTTCATCGGGCCGTGTTCGATGATCCGACCGTGATCGATGATCGCCAGATTACGGCACAGGGTTTCGGCTTCTTCCAGGTAATGCGTGGTGAGGATGATCGTGGTGCCGGATTCGTTGATCTGCCGGAGCGTCTTCCACATGCCGCGACGGATCTCGATATCCACGCCGGCCGTGGGTTCGTCGAGGATCAGCAGGCGTGGCCGGGTCATCATGGCGCGCGCGATCATCAATCGTCGCTTCATGCCACCGGACAACATGCGGCTCATGTGCTGCGCCTTGTCCCACAGCTGGGCGGCGCGCAGTTCCTGCTCTGCGCGCTCGATGGCCTCGGCGCGCGGCACACCGTAGAAGCCGGCGTAATTGACCAGAATGTCGAGCGGCTTCTCGAACATGTTGAAGTTCACTTCCTGGGGCACCAGGCCGATCAGCTGCATCGCCTGCTGGCGCTTGGCCAGCAGGTCGACGCCGAATACGCGGGCCCCGCCGCTGCTGGCGTTGACCAGCGAGCTGATGATGCCGATCAGGGTGGACTTGCCGGCGCCGTTGGGGCCAAGCAGTGCGAAGAAGTCTCCGGGTTCGACGCACAGCGAGATGCCTTTGAGCGCCTCGGTTCCATTGTCATAGGTCTTGCGGAGGTCGCGGACCTCCAGCGCGGGGGTGTTGGGCATTCTGTTTCCGATGCGGGATGCGGCGCTGATGGGGACGCGCCGGCTCAAGACGTTTAGTATATCCGGCTGGCGTCTGGCCCCGTTGCACCCCGGCCCGTGCACCCGCTTCGCGTTGTCCGGCCGCGCCGATTCCCGTAATGCATCGTCGGAGGCTTCGTGCCCGTTCACTTCCCGCTCAAACTGGTTTCTTCGCGCATGCTGGCGCCCACGGTCCGTCACCTGGCCTTCGTCCGCGACGATGGCGAGCCGCTGGATTTCATTCCCGGTCAATTTCTCCAGGTGCACTTCACCTATCCCGACGGCAAGGCCACCAAGCGCAGCTATTCGGTTGCCACCGTCCGCGACGGTGTCGCCGGTGCGGACGACCCGATCGAGCTGGCGGTCAGCTATGTCGCCGGTGGCGCGGCGACCGACATTTTTAGTCATCTGGCCGAGGGGCAACAGATCGAGGCCAGCGGGCCGTTTGGTCGATTCTGCCTGATGCCGGGCGACCACAATGCCCGCTATCTGCTGGTGGCCACCGGAACCGGCGTTACGCCGTATCGCGCCATGCTGCCCTTGTTGCGCCAGGCGATCATCGAACGCGGCTGCCAAGTGGTGCTGCTGTTCGGCGCCCGCACGCCAGCCGAGCTGCTGTACGGCGACGAGTTCGCGGCGTTCGCCGACGCGACACCGGGATTCCGGTTCGTGCCCTGCTTCAGCCGCGAGATGCCGGCAGCGCCCCGGCCCGATGATCGCAAGGGCTACGTGCAGGATCATCTGCCGGCGTTCGCGCCCGACGCCGAAGGCGACATCGCCTACCTGTGCGGCAACCCGAACATGGTCGACGCCTGCTTCGAAGTGCTCAAGACCGCAGGGCTGCCGGTTCCGCACATCCGCCGCGAGAAGTACGTCAGCTCGCGCTGAGCGGTGGAAGGGCTTTGCCCGGATGTAAAGCATGCTTGACACGCCCGCGATTCCCTGTCAGTGTGTCAAGTATGCTTTACAGGAACCGAGTCATGTCTCAAGTCTGCGACAACGAACCAAAAGCCGCGCTGATGCCGGCGCTCGCCTATGTCGGAACGGTTTACGTCTGCGTCTGGCTGCTCAAAAACCCGCTGATCGATGCGCCGGGCGCGTTGCGCGCCCTGGTGGCGCTGATCCCGATCCTGCCCATCGTCTGGATGGTCCGGGTGAAAGTGGCGATCATTCTGGCCGGTGACGAACTGCGGCGGCGCATCGACCTGGAAGCCATCGCCATCGCCAGTATTGCCGTTGGTCTGGGTTCGCTGAGCCTGGCGCTGCTCAATGTCGCCAAGGTCTGGGAGGCAAGCGTCAAGACCGATCTCATCTGGGTTTTGCCCGCGCTGTGGTTGAGCTACGGCGTGGCCCGGTTCTGGGTTTCCCGCCGTTACCGATGAAAAGCCGGGTGCGCGAGCTGCGCGAGCTGCGCGATTGGTCACAAGCCGCGCTCGCCGAGCGTCTGGGGGTTTCACGGCAGACGGTCAACGCCATCGAGACCGGCAAGTACGATCCGAGTCTGCCGCTGGCGTTCAAGCTGGCGGCGGTATTCGGCCAGGCAATCGAAAGCATTTTTCAGTATGAGGACCTCGCATGATCTCTCCCAACTCCGGCCGCCTGCATCGCTGCGCTCTGTTTCGGACAGCGCCGGTTCTGGCGGTTCTTTTGTCGCTCGCTGCCAGTCACGCCCATGCGCGCCAGCTCGGTTCGCTGGATTTCGAGCCGTGCACGCTGGCGCCGGACTTCAGTGCGGTGGCGGTCGAGGCCCAGTGCGCCACACTGGCGGTCCCGGAGAACCGGGCTGAACCCGACGGCCGGCAGATCTCTCTGTCGATCGCCTGGGTGCCGGCGCGCAACGATGGCCTTCCCGACCCGGTATTCATGCTGGCCGGCGGGCCAGGACAGGCCGCGCAGGATGCTTATCCCGGTTTGGCCCGTGCGTTCGATGAAGTGCGCAAGACCCGCCACGTCATTTTGGTCGATCAGCGCGGCACCGGCCGCTCACACCCGCTGATGTGCCGCGACGAACAGGGCAATCCGGCCATGTTCGACGACGAGACGGATATGTCGATCGAAGCAACGGCTGCGTTCGCCGAGCGCTGTCGCGACGCGCTATCCGCCGACGCTGATCTGCGGTTCTACAGCACCGGCGAGGCGATCGACGACCTGGACGCGGTCCGCCATGCGCTGGGTGCGGAGACCATCAATCTGATCGGTATCAGTTACGGCACCCGGGTCGCCCAGCAGTACGCCAAGCGCTACCCGGAGCGAACCCGCACCGTGCTGCTTGACGGCGTGGTGCCAAACGATCTGGTGCTGGGCAGCGAACATGCCAGCAACCTCGAGTCGGCGCTCGACATGTATTTCGCGAAGTGCCGCGAGGACGCGCTGTGCCGGGACAAATTCGGCGACCCGCGCGAGCAGCTTCAGGCCCTGCTGGCCATCGAACAAGGCCCGGAAGTGGCCTTCCGTCACCCGACCAGCGGCGAACTGACGCATGAAGTGTTCCGCCGCGGCCATCTGGTGACCGTGGTTCGGATGTTTTCCTACGCGCCGCATATGGCTGCCCTGTTACCGCTGAGCCTGAGCGAAGCCGGCGCAGGTCGGTTCGAGCCGCTGATGGGACAGTTTCAGCTGATCTCTGGTTCGCTCGGCGAACAGATCCATCACGGCATGCAGTTGTCGGTCATGTGCACCGAAGACGTCGATGAGCTGGTCGAGGATCCCGCCGACGACGGCACGGTGCTCGGCAATGAGCTGATCGCCTTCAGCAAGGCACAGTGCGCGGTCTGGCCGAAGGGAAACCGCGCCTCCGATTTCCGGGCACCGCTGTCCGGCGCTGGTCCCGTGCTTCTGCTTTCCGGCGAACTTGATCCGGTTACCCCACCCCGCTACGGCGAGGCGGTGCAATCGCACCTGGACAACGCCCGGCATCTGGTGCTGCGCGGTCAGGGTCATAACGTAGTCGGGATCGGCTGCATGCCGCGACTGATGGCGCAGTTTTTCGACAAGGCAGATCCGGCCGCGCTGGACATCGATTGTCTTGACGGCCTGCGCGCAGCGCCACCGTTCGTAGCGTTCTACGGATGGGAGCCGTGAGGGCCGGGATTCGGGATTCGGGATTCGGGATTCGTTTGAAGCCGGCATCCCCGCGTCCCCGTTCCAGACCCCTCTCTGCTTCATCCGCTTTTGACGAATCCCCAATCCCCAATCCCCAATCCCGGCCCTGCACATGATAGAAGCCCACGATCTGCACAAAACCTTCAAGAGCAAGACTGGCCCGATCAAGGCGGTCGACGGGGTGAGTTTCCGCGCCCGCGACGGTGAGATTACCGGCCTGCTCGGTCCCAACGGCGCCGGCAAGACGACCACGCTGCGCATGCTCTACACACTGATGCGTCCCGAGAAGGGCCGGGTCGCGGTCGATGGCCTGGATGTCGCCCACGAAGCGGAAACGGTGCGCCGCCGGCTTGGCGTTCTGCCCGACGCCCGGGGAATCTACAAGCGGCTCAGCGCGCGCGAAAACATCGCCTATTTCGGGCGCCTGCACGGGCTCGACGAGGAAACCATCGCCGGGCGGATCGAGCGGTTGTCGAAGGCGCTGGACATGGACGAGATTCTCGATCGACGCACCGAGGGTTTTTCGCAGGGTCAGCGCACCAAGACGGCGATCGCCCGGGCGCTGGTCCACGACCCGAAGAACGTGATCCTCGATGAGCCGACCAATGGCCTGGACGTGATGACCACGCGGGCCATGCGCGGGTTTCTGATGGAACTCCGACGCGAAGGCCGCTGCGTGATTTTTTCCAGCCACATCATGCAGGAGGTCGCGGCGCTGTGCGATCGCATCGTGGTGATCGCCCACGGCCGGGTAGTGGCCGCGGGCACGGCGGATGAGCTGCGCGCCCAGACCGGCGCAGAAAATCTGGAGGACGCCTTCGTCAAGGCGATCGGATCCGAAGAAGGATTGCAGGCATGAGCACGATGGCGATGGTGTGGACGGTGATGCGCAAGGAACTGGTCGATCTGTTTCGCGACCGGCGCACGGTGCTTCTTTCCCTGTTGATGGGACCGCTGCTGATGCCGGCGCTGCTGCTCGGCGTCGGCTCGCTGGCCGAAAAGCGGGTCAGCACACAAATGGAGAAAGCGCTGGAGCTGCCGGTAATCGGCGCCGAGCACGCGCCCAATCTGATCGCGTGGTTGCAGTCGCGTAACGTCGAAGTGCTGCCGGCGCCCGAGGATCCGCAGGCGCGTATCCGCGACCAGGTCAACGATCTGATTCTGATCGTCGGCGATGACTATCCCGACGCCTGGCGGCAAGGCCGCAGCGCACGGGTCGAAGTAATGCTCGACAGCTCGCGCCAGGACACCGGCGTGGTCCGCACCCGGCTGTATTCTCTGCTGGAAGGCTACTCGCGCGAGGTCGGCGCGTTGCGCCTGGTGGCCCGGGGCATCGACCCGAGCATGGCGGTGGCGGTGCGGGTCGCCGATCGCGACCTGTCGACGCCGGAGGCGCGCACCGGCCAGATCGTCGGCGGCATGCTGAGCTATCTGCTGATCCTGTTCGCCTTCCTGGGAGGGGCCTATCTGGTGATCGACGTAACCGCCGGCGAACGCGAGCGGCAGTCGTTGGAGTCGCTGTTGGCGACGCCGGCGGCGCGCGGTGCGATCATGAGCGGCAAGATCGCGGCGGCCTGCGTGTTCGGACTGCTCGGCCTGCTGCTGATCCTGGTCGCCTTCAAGCTCAGCTTCGATTTCGGGCCTGATGTGCGGATCAAGACCGACGTGTCGCCGACCGCGATCGCTTCCCTGCTGCTGGTGCTGCTGCCGATGGTGCTGATCGGTACCACGCTGCTGACGCTGATCTCGGCCAGCGTCAAGTCGGTCAAGGAGGCGCAGAGCTACATGAGCGTGTTGATGCTGCTGCCGATCATTCCCACCGTGGCTCTGCTGGTGAGCCCGGTGAAGACCCAGCTATGGATGTTCGCGGTGCCGTTCCTGGCCCAGAACCAGATGATCATGCGCATCGCTCGCGGCGAGGGAGTGTCGGGTCAGGAGTGGGGCCTGTACCTGGCGGCGGGCCTCGGACTTGGCGCCTTGCTGTGGCTGATCGCGGCGCGGCTGTACCACCGCGAGAAACTGGCGATTTCGGCCTGATGCCGGACTGAAGGCGAGCGCCGCGACGCGCCGAGAGTGGCCGGGCTCGCCGCAAGGGGAGCCGGCCGCTGACTACTTGCCGATACAGAAACGGCCGAAGATCTCGCCGAGCAGGGCGTCGGAAGTGATTCGGCCGGTGATCTCGCCCAGAGCGTCCTGGGCCAGGCGCAGGTCTTCGGCCGCCAGCTCGCCGGCCCCGTCGTCGAGCCGCTGGCCGGCAAGTTCGAGCTGTGTGGCGACCCGATGCAGGGCGTCCAGGTGGCGGGCGCGGGCGCTGAACGCGCCATCGGCGCCCTCGCCCTGCCCAGCCGCGCGGCGCAGTTCGCTGCGCAACGCATCCAGCCCCTCGCCGGTGCTGGCGGATAGCCACAGGTGACGGCCATCGGCGCGATCTTCGCTGCGCGCCGGGGTGGCGCTGAGGTCGATCTTGTTGTGCAGCCACAGCACCTGTGCTGACGGCAAACCCGCACGCCAGAAGCCACGGTCGGCCTCTGGCTGACTATCGTCATCGACCATCAGCAGCAGGTCGGCTCGCGCCATTTCCTCGCGGGCGCGGCGGATGCCTTCGGCCTCGATCCGGTCCGGCGACTCGCGCAGTCCGGCCGTGTCGACCAGGGTGAGTTCGATGCCATCGATGCGCACCATCTCCCGGATCAGGTCGCGGGTGGTGCCGGCGGTCTCGGTCACGATGGCCCGCTCGCCGCCGGACAATGCGTTCAGCAAGGAGCTCTTGCCGGCGTTCGGTGGGCCGACGATGACCACGTGCAGGCCATCGCGCAGCCGGACGCCGCGTTCGGCCTCGCGCAGCAGGCAAGCCAACCGCGCCCGAGTGTCGGCCAGCCGCTCGCGCACCTCGGGACCGGCCAGAAAATCGATCTCTTCTTCCGGAAAGTCGATCGCGGCCTCGATATAGATCCGCAGGCCGGTCAGGGCTTCAAGCAGCGCATCGACCAGTTTCGAGAACGCGCCGTCGAGCGAGCGCCGGGCCGCCCGCGCGGCCGCTTCGGAGCCTGCGGCAATCAGGTCGGCGACCGCCTCGGCCTGGGCCAAATCAAGTTTTCCATTGAGAAACGCCCGCTCGGTGAACTCGCCGGCACGCGCCGGTCGGGCGCCGAGCGCGCAACAGCGCTCAACCAGCGCGTTGAGCAGATACCGGTTGCCGTGACTTTGCAGCTCCAGCACGTCCTCGCCGGTGTAGGACGCGGGACTTGGAAAATACAGCAACAAGCCGTCGTCGATGGACTGACCCTGCTCGTCGGTAAACCGGGCAAAGTGCGCGTGTCGCGCTTTCGGTGTTGCGCCGAGCAGGTGCTCGGCGATCGCCGCCGCCGCCGGTCCGGACACCCGGACGATGCCGATACCTGCGTTGGCCGTTCCCGTTGCAACGGCGACGATGGTGTCGCCGTCAGATGCACCGCCCGCCCGATCAGACTCCGTCATGTGCGCGCCGCTCGCGTTACGACGCGCACCGCCGGCCGATCAGGCCGACTTGGCAACCGGGCCGGTCGGCTTGTCGCCATGGCGACGGATGATCACCCACTGCTGAAGCAGACCCAGCGCGCCGTTGGTGGTCCAGTACAGCACCAGGCCGGCCGGGAAGAACGCGAACATCACGCCGAACGCCAGCGGCATGAACTGGAGCATCTTTTTCTGGATCGGGTCCATGCCCGGAGTCGGACTGAGCTTCTGGGTGAACCACATGGTCAGCGCATTGAGCACCGGCAGCACGAAGTAGGGGTCGCGCTCGGTCAAGTTCTGGATCCAGCCGATCCACGGCGCGTGGCGCAGCTCTACCGACTCCAGCAGGACCCAGTAGAGCGCAATGAAGACCGGAATCTGCACCAGAATGGGCAGGCAGCCGCCCATCGGGTTGATCTTCTCCTTCTTGTACAGCTCCATCATCGCCTGCTGGAACTTCTGTTTGTCGTCGCCGTAACGCTCCTTGAGCGCTTCGATGCGCGGCTGGAACGCGCGCATTTTCGCGAAGCTCTTGTACTGTGCTTCCGACAGCTTGAAGAACACCAGCTTGATCAGCACCACCAGTCCGACGATGGCCCAGCCCCAGTTGCCGAACAGCGCATGCAGCTTGCTGAGCAGCCAGTAGAGCGGATCCGACAGCACGGTGAAGACACCGTAGTTGACGGTCAGACCCAGGCCCGGCGCGACGTCGGGCAGGACATCCTGCAGCTTGGGTCCGATCCACAGTCGCGCAGCGATGTCACGCGAGCCGCCCGGCGCCAGGGTGACCGACGGACCAAAGGTCCGGGTGAGATAGCTGGTGCCTTGCGGTCCGTCGAGTCTCAATGCTGAAAAGCGCACCCCGTCGTCGGGATCGGGAATCCAGGCGGCCATGAAATAGTGCTGCAACATGGCCAGCCACCCGCCAGTGACGTCCTTGGCCAGGGTGTCGCGGGCTTCGAAGTCCTCGAATTTCATCTTGTCGAATTTATCGGCCGGGCTGTACCAGCCGGCACCGATGAAACTGTAGGCTTCGGGGTTGGTGAAGCCGCCACCGCTGACCACCGGTGGCACCCGGCGCATCTGGCGATAGACCTGGCCGGTCCATGTCGCGGTCCCGCTGTTGCTGAGGCTTTCGCGCACCGCGAGTACGTAGCTGCCCGGCTCGAGCGCGTAGGTCCGGCGCACGCTCACGCCGCTGTCCGGATCGGTCCAGACAAAGCTGACCGAATGCTCCGTGCTGCCGTCCTCGCGACGGGTTTCGCGCGGGCCGGACTCGAGCTGGAACGCGGTTTCGTGGGTCGGCGCACTGGCGCCGGGGCTGACCATGCCCATTTGGGCGACGAACAACTGCCCGGGATCGCTGCTGAGCAGTTTGACCGGCGCACTGTCGTCGCCGGGCGTTTGTCCGTAGCTCAACAGCTCTGCCTGCACGATGCTGCCGCCGCGACGATCGATCTGGAGACGCAATACATCGTTGGCCAGGGTGACGGTGGCCGTCGATTCGGACGCAGCGGTCAGGTTTGGCACGTCCGCGCCGGCCTGGGGCACGGCCCCGGTGCTCGGGAGATCCTCCAGCGGCGCGGGAACGGCACCCGAAGGGACATCGGAGGCCGTGGTCTGACCGCTATCGGCGGTCGCTTCGGTGGCGGGTTGCTCGCTCACCGCCGAATCGCGCATCCAGGCTTCCCAAATCAGAAAGGCGAGCAGAAACCAGGCAATAAGCAGAAAAGATCGGGTCTGATTCATCATCTCAAGACGTGTGGACCAAGGCAGGAGGCCTCAGCTGGATCGATGGGAAGAAGTGCTGGGGCTCGCATTCTGCGAGTCCGGCATTGTGACCTCGCCGGCCTTCGGCGGCAATTGCCGCTCGCACAGCGGCTGCCAGAGGCGGGCAAGGTCGGCGGCCAGATCGGCCTGACTGGCGTGCGCGGCCTCGCTCTTGGCGACCACAACATAGTCCATCGCCGGCAGTTGCCGACGCACGGCCCGAAACGAGTCGCGGATCTGCCGCTTGATCCGGTTGCGGCCGACCGCCCGCTTGTCGACGCGCTTGGACACGGTTATCCCCAGTCGAGCAGAATCGCTGCCGTCGGGAGCGGCCAGATACTGGATTCGAAAGTATCGGGAATCGCGCCGCTGACGGGCGCGCAGTACCGCCTGATACTGGGCCGGTCGGGTCAATCGGGCCAGGCGCCACGGCGTTTCGGTGCCAGCGCTGATCACAGAGGGTCTCCCGTGTCGGGCGAATCGGCGGATTCGAAGGCAGGCGCGGAGCCGGACACGGCAACGCCGGGCGATGCCCGGCGTTGGACGCATCTGAGCGGTTGACCGGCTGAGCCGGCCAGCGGGACTCAGGCGGAAAGACGCTTGCGGCCGCGCGCCCGACGGCGGGCGATGACCTTGCGGCCACCGACGGTCTTCATGCGGGCACGGAATCCGTGGTCGCGCTTGCGCTTGAGGTTGCTGGGTTGATAGGTGCGCTTGGTGGCCATGCCTGCTGCCTTCTGGTGATCGAAATGCGCCGCCGTGCCGCAGGGCTCGGCGCTGCCAAGTGAAAGTTTGCGGTCGGCGAGGATAGCGCGACCTGCCGGGTGGCGTCAATCTGGTGGTGGCGGTGCCGGACCGTCACCGATAGACTGTTGGCCTGCCCGCCGCCTGCCGTTCGGGTCAGTGGCACTCCTTTGGAAATCCTGCGTTGTCCTTGCCTACCGGTTCCACCACCGCTGCACCCTGGCCGCTCTGTCTGGCCCGTCTGGAGACCGAGCTGGCGCCCGAGGAAGTGCATACCTGGCTTCGTCCGCTGCAGGTGGAGGAAGCTGAATTCGGCATGGTGCTGTTTGCGCCGAACTCGTTCGTCGTCGAAACGGTTCGCGAGCGCTACCTTGGTCGCATTCGGGAGCTGGTCGATTATTTTCGCGGCGCGCCCTACCCGGTTTCGGTCGAAGTCGGCGCGCCGCGGTCCAATCGAAGCCTGGGTGTGCAGCCGATACCGGCCACGCCCAGTGCGCCGATCAACGCGTTCATCAGTAACCTCGATTCGCACTACACCTTCGACAATTTCGTCGAGGGTCGTAGCAACCAGCTCGGGCGTGCCGCTGCCCTGCAGGCCGCGCTGAAGCCCGGCGACCGGGCGCACAATCCGCTGTTGCTGTACGGGGGCACCGGCCTGGGCAAGACTCACCTGATGTACGCGGCCGGCAACCGGATGCGTCAGATCAACCCTGCAACCCGGGTGCTGTATCTGCGCTCGGAACAGTTCTTCAGCGCGATGATGAAGGCGCTGGCCGAGCGCGCGATGGATCAGTTCAAACGACAGTTTCAATCGATCGATGCGCTGCTGATCGACGATATCCAGTTTTTCGCCGGCAAGGACCGCACTCAGGAAGAATTCTTCCATACGTTCAATGCCTTGTTCGATGGCAAGCAGCAGCTGATCCTGACCTGCGACCGCTATCCGCGCGAGGTCGAAAATCTCGAGCCACGGCTGCGTTCGCGCCTGGCCTGGGGCCTGAGCGTGGCGATCGAACCACCGGACTTCGAAACCCGTGCGGCGATCGTGTTGGCCAAGGCGCGTGCTCGTGGCGTGGATCTTCCCGAGGATGTTGCATTGCTGGTGGCGCGGAGGATGCGTTCCAATGTGCGCGACCTCGAAGGCGCTCTGAACACGCTGGCGGCGCGGGCCAACTTCACAGGCCGGGTCATCACCTGCGAATTCGCCCAGGAAACCCTGCGCGATCTGCTGCGTGCCCAGCAGCAGGCAATCTCGCTGTCAAACATCCAGAAGGCCGTGGCAGACTACTATCAGCTGCGCGTTGCCGATCTGCTGTCAAAGCGACGCACCCGCTCGCTGGCCCGACCCAGACAGGTGGCGATGGCGCTCGCGAAGGAATTGACCGAGCACAGCCTCCCGGAGATCGGCGACGCGTTCGGTGGTCGCGATCATACGACCGTGCTTCATGCCTGTCGGGTGATCCGCGGGCTTCTGAAAGTGGATGGCAAATACAAGGAAGACTGGGACAAACTGATCCGGAAGCTGACCGAATGACAGGCGCCTGGAAGGCTGTGGGAAACTGGCTTTGGTTCTGTGGATAACCCCGGCCGGCCAAGGCCCGGGTAAAACTATCCACAGGAAGTTCACCCCTTCCGGGGCCAATGATACAGAAGCTGAATTAGACGATAACTTCAACAAAATCAATTTACTAATCGTGTTTTACAAGTTATCTACCGACACCACCACCACCACCGTTTGAAAGTTATTCAATAACTCTTGGGGGCACCAAATGCGACTGAGCCTACAGCGAGAAGTCTTTCTCAAGCCGCTGCAGCAGGTTGTCAACGTGGTCGAACGACGGCAGACCCTGCCGGTCCTGGCCAACCTGTTGGTGAACGTCAGCGCGGGGCGGATGTCGCTGACCGCCAGCGACATGGAAGTGGAGATGATCGCCCACTGTGCGGTGGAGGACAGCGAAGACGGCGAACTGACGGTTCCGGCGCGAAAGCTGTTCGACCTGGTTCGGGCGCTGCCGGACGGCAGCAAGGTGAGCCTGTCGCAGAAGGACGACAAGGTGATTGTTCAGTCCGGACGAAGCCGGTTCGCGCTAGCCAGTCTGCCGGCTTCCGATTTCCCGGCCATCGACAATCTCGAGCTGGTGGAACGGATACAGGTTCCGGAAGCCACTCTCAAGGACCTCATCGAGCGCACCGGATTTGCGATGGCTCAGCAGGACGTGAGGTATTACCTCAACGGTCTGCTGATGGATCTGAACGAGCAACAGCTGCGCTGCGTGGCTACGGATGGTCATCGTCTGGCGCTGTGCGAAGCGGAGTTGCCTTCACCGGTTCAGACCCGCCGGCAGCTGATTGTGCCGCGCAAGGGTGTTCAGGAGCTCCAGCGCCTGCTTGAAGGTGGCGACCGGGAAGTCACCCTGGAGGTCGGCCGCAACCATTTGCGGCTACAGCGCGAAGATGTCGTGTTTACGACCAAGTTGATCGATGGTCGTTTTCCGGACTACGAGGCGGTCATCCCGATCGGCGCAGACAAGTCGATGGTGGTGGATCGTGAGCTGTTTCGCGCCGCACTGCAACGAGCGGCGATCCTGGCCAATGAAAAGTACCGTGGCGTGAAGCTCGAGGTTTCGCCGTCGCTGGTGCGCGTCGCCGCGCACAACCCGGAACAGGAAGAAGCCGAAGAAGAGCTCGAGGCAGAGACCAGCATCGGCAACCTGTCGATCGGTTTCAATGTGGTCTATCTGCTCGAGGCGCTCTCGGTTTTGCGTGAAGAGAAGGTTCGGATGATGTTGCGCGACGGGAATTCCAGCGCGCTGTTGACCGAAGCGAGCAACGAGCGGTGCCGCAATGTGGTCATGCCGCTGCGGCTCTGAGGACTATCCAGTCATCCGCAGTTTTACCCTGCACGTCCCGACGACGCCCGGTTTCTGCCGGGCGTCGTCGTGTGGGCGAGACACGCGATGGAGTTGAAGAGGCTCCGGCTGAAGGATTTTCGAAACTTCAGTTCGCTGGAGTGGTGTCCCCGCAGCGGTCTCAATTTTCTGTGTGGTGAGAATGGCGTCGGGAAGACCAGCGTCCTTGAAGCAGTCCATCTGCTGGCCTATGGCCGGTCGTTCAGGGGCCGGGTAGCGGATGGATTGATACGGCGCGGCTGCAGCGAGCTGGAAGTGTTCGCGCAATGGCGGGGGTCGGGAGGAGCACATCAGGCGGGTCTGCGGCATTCCGGTCGTCACTGGGAAGCACGCCTTGACAACGAAGCGGTCGGAGCGCTCGCTGATCTGTGCCGCGCATTGGCAGTCGTGACCTTCGAGCCGGGGACCCAGCGACTGGTGTCCGGTCCGTCGGAGGCGCGTCGCCGCTACGTCGACTGGCTGTTGTTCCACGTGGAACCAGAGTTCTTGATTGTCTGGCGACGCTACACGCGTGCGTTGAAGCAGCGCAATGCTTTGCTCAAGCAGCATGCCGCAGTGGAGGCATTCCTTCCTTGGGAGCATGAGCTGGGCGAGTCGGGGGAAGCATTGACCGCCCACCGCCGAAGGATGCTGGAACGATTGGAGCCGGCGTTGCTGCGCATTTCTGAGCTGCTGGTTCCCGAGCTCGGCCCGGCGACGCTGAATTACCACGCAGGCTGGCGGGCCGAGTCGCAGTCCTTGATGGATGCGCTGTCGGCGAACCGGAGTCGCGAACAGCAGCTGGGTCATACCGAGTCTGGCCCACACCGGGCGGACTGGCGGTTGAATCTGGGCAATCTGGATGCCCGGTCAATGCTATCGCGCGGGCAGGAAAAAATGGTGTCGCTGGCCTGCGTTCTGGCCCAGGCAGAGGCAATGCCCGCCTGTGGCGAGGACGCGCCGGTATTCTGCTTTGATGACCTCCCATCTGAGATCGATGAGCTGCATCTGGAGCGCTTGGTTGGCCACCTCGTCGATAGCGGTGGCCAGGTCATCATGTCCGGGGTCTCCGTGCCGGATAGCCTCACAGAGGCCGCTGCCGTGTTCCACGTGGAACACGGGGGAATTCACGCCATTTGAAGAGCAGTCGGTGCCGCGGGTCCGTCCGTGGGCACCGGGCTGTGGTCGGCTGCCTGCTATAATCGAAAGGTTGCCATGCGCCTTCCCTGGCGTGAGATGGCGAGTCAATGGACCCATGAATGAGCGAGCAGAACCCCACTTCCGTCCCCGGCGGCGAATACGATTCGACCCGGATCACCGTTCTCAGAGGTCTGGAGGCCGTTCGCAAGCGCCCGGGCATGTATATCGGCGACGTGCATGACGGAACCGGTCTGCACCATATGGTGTTCGAAGTCGTCGACAACGCCATCGACGAGGCCTTGGCCGGACATTGCGACAAAGTTGTGGTTACTCTGCATCGCGACGGCTCGGTATCCGTGACGGACAATGGCCGCGGCATTCCGGTCGATATCCACAAAGAGGAAGGCGTGTCGGCGGCGGAAGTCATCATGACGGTTCTGCACGCCGGCGGAAAATTCGACGACAACAGCTACAAGGTTTCCGGCGGCCTGCACGGTGTCGGCGTCTCGGTGGTCAACGCGCTGTCGGAAAAGCTCTGGCTCGACATCAGGCGCGATGGCTTTCGCTATCAACAGACCTATGCCATGGGGGTTCCGTCTGCGCCGCTCGCGCAAACCGGCTCCGCCCCGGATCGCGGAACACAGCTGCGCTTTCTGCCGAGTCGGGACGTGTTTTCCGACGTCGAATTTCACTACGACATTCTGGCCAAGCGTCTTCGTGAACTGAGTTTTCTCAATTCCGGCGTGCGCGTTGAACTGCACGACGAGCGCGTCGACCGGCATGACATTTTCGAGTACGAGGGCGGGATCCGAAGCTTCGTCGAACACCTGACCCAGCTAAAAACCCCGTTACATCAAAAGGTTATAAGCTTCGTCGGTGAGCAGAGCGATATCGTTGTCGAAGTGGCGATGCAGTGGACGAACGCCTACCAGGAAACCATGTTCTGCTTCACCAACAATATCCCGCAGAAAGACGGCGGAACCCATCTGGCCGGCTTCCGCGCCGCCCTGACCCGAACCCTGGGGCAGTACATCGAGCAGTCCGGCCTGGCTGGCCGGGCCAAAGTGGCCGCCACCGGCGACGACATGCGCGAGGGGCTCATTGCAGTCCTGTCGGTCAAGGTGCCGGATCCGAGCTTCTCCTCGCAGACCAAGGAAAAACTGGTTAGCTCCGAGGTGGCTCCCGTGGTGGCCGGGGTGCTGAGCCGACAGCTCGAAGCCTTCTTGCAGGAAAACCCGGCCGATGCCCGGATCATTGCGGAAAAGGTGGTCGATGCCGCCCGGGCCCGCGAGGCGGCGCGAAAGGCGCGCGAGCTGACTCGCCGCAAAGGCGCGCTGGACATCGCCGGTTTGCCGGGCAAGCTGGCTGACTGCCAGGAGAAGGATCCGGCGCTGTCCGAACTGTTCATCGTCGAGGGCGACTCCGCCGGCGGCTCGGCCAAACAGGGCCGCAACCGCAAGACCCAGGCCATCCTGCCGCTCAAAGGCAAGATCCTCAACGTCGAACGCGCCCGCTTCGACCGCATGTTGGCCAGCGCCGAAGTCGGCACCCTGATCACCGCGCTTGGCTGCGGTATCGGCAAGGACGAGTTCAACATCGACAAGCTGCGCTACCACCGCATCATCATCATGACCGATGCCGATGTCGACGGATCGCATATCCGCACCCTGTTGCTCACCTTCTTCTATCGTCAGATGCCGGAATTGATCGAGCGCGGCTACATCTACATCGGTCTGCCGCCGCTGTTCAAGATCAAGCAGGGCAAGAACGAGCTGTACATCAAGGATGAAGCCACCCTCAACCAGTACCTGATCAGCAACGCAGTCGAGGGCGGCGAATTGCGGGCCGACCCGAGCCTTCCGCCGGTGGTGGGTTCTGCGCTGGAGCGCTTGATGCTCGACTATGCGCAAACCCAGACTCTGGTCGCACGCCACAGCCATCGCTTCGATGGCTCGGTCCTTGACGCACTGATCGAGCAAGCCCCGCTGAGCGCCGAACTGTTCGCCGGAGGTGCAGCCGCCGAGGCCTGGTGCGATTCGCTGCGGGCACGGCTGAATGGCCGTGGCCTGGGCAAGGCACAGTATCGGATCAGCATTCAGCCGGCGCAGGAAAATCACGCCGGCGGGCTGCGTGTCGACCGCCGTCAGCATGGCCTCGATGCCGTCCAGATCATGCCTGCCCACGTGCTGCTCGACGGTGAGCTGCGCCCGATCACCGATCTCGCGGTTCAGCTCGAAGGACTGATCCAGCCTGGAGCCACTGTCGGCCGCGGAAACCGCACCCAGCCGGTGGAACGCTTCGCCGAGGCGTTCGATTGGTTGCTGGATGAAGCCAAGCGCGGCCGCAGCATCCAGCGATTCAAGGGATTGGGCGAAATGAATCCGGAGCAACTGTGGGAAACCACGGTCAATCCGGAGACGCGCCGGCTGCTGCAGGTCAGGATCGAGGACGCTGTCGCCGCCGACGAGATCTTCTCGACCCTGATGGGCGACGTGGTCGATCCGCGCCGCGCCTTCATCGAGGACAATGCCCTGAAGGTCGCCAATCTGGACATCTGATCCGCTCCTGACTCTGCCACCCGATCGCCGGGCGGCGGGAGTCGGTGCTGATCATTCGACGCCGGGAGCCGCCTCACCGCGTTGACGGAACGACATGCGGCACGCATGCGCCTGCCGGGCCAATCGCGAAACACCACGGCTTCGACGGGTTCACAGTGCGCCTGGCTGAGTCTGCGGCGCGTCGTTCATTTCGCCGCGCCAGTCGCGAAGGCGGGATGCCCATCGTCTCGTATACTGCCACCTGCCCCGCGCAGAACCGCCGGCAGGGGTGCCGACCCGGAGCCTGGCTGAATGAAAAAAACGCATCTGTATCTGCTTGTAGTGATCGCCTCGGCTCTCGGGCTGGCGGCAATGGCCTACAAATGGCAGGTGCTTCAGTTTCCCATTCAGGCCAACGCCGAGGTCGAGGTCTGGACCATCCAGGCGCGGGTCGAGTACCGGCCGCGCCGGGGTCCGAATGCGGTCACGCTGCAATTACCGAGTTACACGCCGGGCTTTTCGGTGCTCGATGAGCGTTTCGTGGCGCGCAATTATTCCAAACTGGAAGAAGCACGTGGCATCGGCCGAGAGGTCCAGTGGGCCACCCGACGCGCGACTGGCAATCAGTCGCTGTACTACCGGGCCACGGTCGTCCGATCGCCCAGAAAGGAGGGTCTGGAAGCGTTTCAGGCGCAACTGCCGCCCGATCTCCCGCAACCGGAACCGTTGCCGGAGTTGCTGTCGACCGCGGCCCAGACCTTGCTGGATCAGGTCAGGGATCGCTCCGCCGACGTGCTCACCTATGCCCGGGAACTGGTCCGCCGATTCGCCCAACAGGATGGCGAGGAGGTCGCGATCCTGATCGATGGCCAAGCGGAACCGGACGCCCGGGCCAAGCTGATCGTCGACCTGCTGGCATTCCGGAATATTCCTGCGCGGGTCATCCATGCGCTCGAATTGGGCCACGGCGAAGCGCAGCTCAAGCCGTGGCTGATGGTGCACAACGGCGCGCAGTGGTTTCTGATCAACCTGAGCGACGCCTCGGAAGGCTGGCCCAGCAATCTCTTCCTGTGGTCGGCCAGCGACGCACCGGTGTTGTACATCGAGGGCAACGCCGGTGCCGCGCTGAGCTTCCAGATCAGCCGTAATCTGGCCGACGCCATGGCGACCGCCGAACGTCGGCTGGAAGTCCATGACGCCAACCTGGTGCGCTATTCGCTGCTGAGCCTGCCCCTGCAGACCCAGGAAGTCTATCGGGTGCTGATGATGGTGCCGATCGGCGCCTTCCTGATGCTGGTGCTGCGCAATCTGGTGGGAGTACGCACCTTCGGCACCTTCATGCCGGTGCTGGTGGCGCTGGCATTTCGGGATACCGGCCTGATCGCCGGCGTCATCCTGTTCGTCCTGGTCGTGGGCACCGGCTTGCTGGCGCGATTCTATCTGGAGCGCCTGCGGCTGCTGCTGGTGCCCCGTCTGACTGCGGTATTGATCATCGTGGTGCTTTTGATGGCGCTGGTCAGCGTGCTGGCTAACCGCTTGGGTATTGAAGTTGGCCTGTCGGTTGCCCTGTTTCCGATGGTGATCATGGCCATGACCATCGAGCGGATGTCGGTGGCATGGGAAGAACGCGGTGCCGGCAATGCGATGAAGGACGGATTCGGTACGCTGGTGGTGGCGGCGGTGGCCTATGTCGTGATGAGCTGGCCACCGCTGGTGCATCTGGTATTCGTATTTCCGGAGGTCTTGCTGGTTCTGTTTGCGCTCACTCTCATGCTGGGCCGCTACGCCGGCTACCGGCTCAGTGAGCTGTTCCGGTTCCGGGCCCTGGCGCGCGACCCGGATCCCATCGCGCCACCGCCCGATACGAGCAAGCCATGAGTCTGTTCAATCCGCTCAAGGTTGCCCGCCGGCTGAACAAGATCGGCTTGTGCGGCATCAACCGCCGCAACGCGGAGTTTGTCCTGGCCTACAACCGACGCCGGTTTTATCCCCGGGTCGACGACAAGCTGCTGACCAAGAAACTGGCGCTGCAGGCGGGGCTTCCGGTTCCCGACCTGTACGCCGTGGTTCGCAAGGAGCACGAGATCGAGGAACTCCATGCCCGGCTGCGGGATCGGGAGCAGTTCGTGGTCAAACCCGCGCACGGTTCCGGGGGCGATGGCATCCTGGTGATCACCGGACGGCGTGGCAACCAATATCGGCGCGCCAACGGCCACCTGATGAGCCGCGGCGAGTTCGGCCACCATCTGTCGAACGGTCTGGCCGGGCTTTTTTCGCTGGGTGGGCAGCCAGACCATTTGATCGTCGAGTACTGCGTGCAGTTCGACCCGATCTTCGACCAGATCAGTTTCAAGGGCGTGCCGGACATCCGCATCATCGTGTTCCTGGGTTACCCGGTCATGGCGATGTTGCGACTGCCGACCCGCCTGTCGGATGGCAAGGCCAACCTGCATCAGGGAGCGATCGGCGTGGGCATCGATCTGGCCAGCGGTCGAACCAAGCGTGGCGTCTGGGGCAGCGAAGTGGTCAGCGAGCACCCGGACACCGAGCACAGCCTGTCGGGCCTGGAAATACCCGGCTGGTCGCGGCTGATGGAAATGGCGGCCAGTTGCTACGAATTGTCGGGGCTGGGCTATGTCGGGGTGGACTTCGTGCTCGACCGGGAGAAGGGACCGTTGATCCTGGAACTGAATGCCCGCCCCGGGCTTGCCATCCAGATCGCCAACGGCAATGGCATACTCGACAACCTGCGCCAGCTCCAGAAACTGGAGCTGGAGGGAAAGTGCTCCAAGGATCCGATCGAGCGCGCGAACTATTCGCGGCAGGCATTCCCCATCCGTGGTTGAACCGCCTACCCGCCAGATTGGCGCGTTGACGCAAAGTTAAGGTTACAGGGTCTATACCTGACCACTCACGCCCTGTCCGCCGCACCGGGTCGCATTCGTCCGCAGCACAGGTTCGTCCTTCGGAGCCACACCATCATGACAAAACCTATCGTGTTCGTTTTGACAACCCTGCTGATGGCCAGCTGCACGACGGCGCCCAGCGGTCGAAGCCAACTGATGATGGTCTCCGACAGCCAGATGAACCAGCTGGGTGCCACCTCGTTCGACCAACTCAAGTCCGAGGGCAAGCTGGCCAACCAACCCCGGCAGTTGGCCTATACCCGATGCATCGTTGACGCCCTGGTGCGCGAGTTACCGAGCGAATGGCAATCCACCGCCTGGGAGGTGCAGCTGTTCGATGATGCCAGTCCGAACGCATTCGCGCTGCCCGGCGGCAAGGTTGGCGTCAACACCGGCATGCTCACCCTGGCCACCGACCAGGACCAGCTGGCGGCCGTTCTGGGCCACGAGATCGGCCATGTGACCTTCAGGCATTCCGGTGAGCGGGTTTCGCAGAACATCGTCGCCCAGACCGGACTCAGCGTGGCCGGAGCGGTGGCCAGCGCCCGGACCTCGCCGGAAACCGCACGCGCAGTGACCTCCTTGCTGGGCGCTGGAGCCCAGGTCGGTGTCCTGCTGCCGTTTTCGCGGAAGCATGAAAGCGAAGCAGATATTTATGGCCAGGAGCTGATGGCGCGGGCAGGATTCAACCCACAGGCTGCGGCCACGCTCTGGCAGAACATGCAGCGTCAGGCGAGCGGCCGCCCGGTCGAATGGCTGTCGACCCACCCAGACCCTGAAAACCGCATCAGAGCGCTGTCCCAACGCAGCGCGAGCCTGATGCCGGTCTACCAGAAGGCCCGGGCGAACGGCCGCAGACCCGCCTGTCGTTGAAAGATTATTCATTGTCGATGCCCGAGCGGACTTGAGTAATTGCTCTTCGACCAGTTAACCTAGTCGACTTCCCGTGCGATCAGACCCAACCGACACCCATCGGCTACCGCTATGAACCAGATCAAAAGCCCCGTCAAACTCGTGTTCCGCGCAGGCCTCTTGCTTTTCCTGGCCGCGGCGCTGGTTTTGCCGCAGGCCGCGCTGGCCCAACGCTCGTCCAACAAGTCCGAGGAAGCCGAGCCGGCATTTCCGCTCACCGAACGCTCCGAACCGTCGATCCGTACCGGTTCCCGCATCCAGCGCCAGATTGGCGAGATGTTCGACGCCTACAACGAAGACCAGCTGGATAAAGTGCAATCGATGGCCAACGACCTGCTGTCGAACGCGAAGGCTGGAGATTACGCACATGCCATGGCCAACCGTCTGCTTGCAGAGGTGGCCAACGAGCGTGACGAGGTGGCAGTGGCCATCGACCATCTGAACAAGGCGATCGCCGCGAACGCCCTGCCCAACGAGCAGCATTTTCTGTCCATGGTGCTGCTGGCCCAGCTGCTGGGCTTCGAAGAGCGTGAAGACGAAGCCGTCGAGGTGATGAAGCGGTTCCTGGAGGAATCGGGATCCCGCGACCCGCAGTACCGGATGGTCTATGCTCAGTCGCTGTATCGACTGGAGCGCTACGATGAAGCTGCCAAGGAAATCACCGATGTCCTTGCCCAGGCCGAAGAGGCCGATCCGAACTGGAAGAAGCTTCTCCTGGCGGTATATGTCGAAGCGGATCGTGTGCCGGACGCCATTGCCATTGCCGAGGATCTGAGGGCCGGCGACCCTGACGACAAGGCATTGATCGTAAACTTGGCCAGCTTGTACCTGGACACCGACCAAGTCGACAAAGCCGTCGCCTTGCTTGAGGACGGCAAACAGCGCGGCCTGTTCGTCGCCGAAGAAGACTACGAGCGACTGTACCGGCTGTACTACAACATGGAAGGCCAGGAAGCGAAAACCATTGCCGTCATCACGGAAGGCCTGGAAAAAGGCATACTCAAACCCGGACATCAGGTTTACAATCTGCTGGGTCAGGTCTACTACTTCAGCGACCAGACACCACAGGCAATTGAGGCTTGGGTCAAGGCAGTGGAGTTTGCGCCCGATGGCCGCACTGCTCTCAACCTGGCGCGCGTGTACTACAACGAAGAGCGCTACGCCGAAGCAAAAGCCGCGATCAACCAGGCGCTGTCCCAGGGCCTGGAGCAACCGGCAGACGGTTACGTGACCTTGGGCAACATAGAGCTGTACGGCCTGCAGAACAAGTCCGCTGCGGCGGCTGCTTATCGGGAGGCGCTGAAGCATCCCGGCAGCCACCAGGAGCAGGCGCAAAAAGGGCTTGCCGCAGCCAATCGTTAATTCCGCATCGGGCTGACCATTCGAAACAGAATGGTTTAGACTCGCAACTTCCCGCTGAACGCCGGCGTCACTCTGGCATTCTGCACAACCGCCACGGCGACATATCATCTGGTTTCCATGACGCAGACGTTAATCAACGAAGAAGAGCCGGGCGCCAAGTTCAGTTGGACGCGCGTAACCGCGATCGCTTTCGCCATCGCTTTGCACATCACTGTCTTCATGTTCCTCATGCTGCCCTTCGGTACCGAAGAGGCTGAGGAAGAAGAGGAGCAAGTTGTGCAGGTGACCTTTATCGAGCCGCCGCCGCCGCCGCCGCCGCCGCCGCCCCCCCCGCCGGAGCCGCCAAAGCGACCGCCGCCGAAGGAGATCGTGCGACCGCGACCGACGCCGGCACCGCCGCCGCCGGAACCGCCCGTGGTGTTCGAGGATCCGAGCCCGATGGCCATCGAGGCACCGCCGCCGGCTCCGCCCGCTCCACCGGCGCCGCCCGCGGACTACGGTCCGTCCGAGGATCAGAGCTATCGGAGAATGCGCCCGCCGCGCTATCCGCCGCAAGCTTTGCGCCGCCGGGAAGAGGGTGAGGTGATTCTCCGTGTACTGGTCGACGTCAACGGCGATCCGAGCACGATAGAAGTAGAAAAAAGCAGCCGTTCGCGGCTGCTCGATCGGGCCGCGATGGACGCGGTCAAAAACTGGAAGTTCAACCCGGGCCTCAAGAACGGCCAGCCAGTTGCTGGCTGGGTGTTGGTCCCGATCTCCTTCAGACTCAGTGATGCTTAAACAAGGGTAGGCGCTATGCTTCAGGACACCGATACAACCGAAACCGTACAGCAGGCTGCGCCTGCCGCCGCGAGCCCGGCCGCCGCCGCGCCGCAACCACAGGAAACTACGAGCACCCTGGGAACCGGTCTGACCGACACCGATGCCGCTGCGTTCCAGCAGATGGGCTTCGATCACATGATCGGCGCCCTCGACATGGTCGGCTGGACCGTTTTGATCACGCTGCTGATCATGTCGATCAGCTCCTGGTACTTCACGGTGGTCAACGCCATCAAGAATGCCGTGATCAACGCCCGGGCCGATCGGGTCGTGCGCAGCTTCTGGCAGACGCCCAATCCCCAGGATGCCGTGCGCCTGATGGAAGAGCAGCCGAAGAACGAGCCGTTCTCGAAGATCGCGCTCGACGCCGCCCAAGCGGTTGCCCATCACCAGAGCGGCGAGAGTTCGCGTCTGGGCGAAGTGCTGAACCGCTCCGAGTTCATCGATCGCGCCCTGCGTCAGGCCGTCGCTCGTGAGAGCTCGCGTCTGGAGAACGGCATGACCTTGCTGGCAACGGTCGGATCCACTGCTCCGTTCGTTGGTCTGCTCGGTACGGTGTGGGGCATCTATCACGCCCTGATCGCCATCGGCGCCAGCGGCCAGGCTTCCATCGATGCGGTCGCCGGGCCGGTCGGCGAGGCCTTGATCATGACCGCCATCGGTCTGTTCGTCGCCATTCCCGCGGTCATTGCCTACAACGCGTTCAACCGCGCCAACCGCAATACCAACGAAAAGTTCGACACTTTCGCCCACGACCTGCACGACTTCTTCGCAACCGGTGCACGGGTAGGCGACGGCGGTCGGCACTGATCTGATACGGGCCTGAGGGAGAAACCGCAATGGCGTTCAGCACAAACGACTCCAACGACAGCGGGTTCACCGAACCCAACGTCGTCCCTCTGGTCGACGTGATGCTGGTGATGCTGATCATCTTCATGGTGACCGCGCCACTGATGGCGCACAAAGTGCAGGTCGAACTGCCGGAAGTCGCCCTCAAGACGCCACCAGAGAAGCCGATCCAGCCGATCACGATCGCCATCCAGGCGTCCGGCAATATCTTCTGGAACGATCAGCCGATCACCGCCAATCTTCTCGAGTCGCAACTGGCGATCGAGGCTCAGAAACAGCCTCAACCGCAGGTCGACATTCGTGCCGATAGCGATACCCGCTATCGCAACATCCAGGAAGTGATGCGCACGGCACGGCTGTCCGGCATTCGCAAGATCGCCTTCATCGCGACACCTTCAAACTAGGATCAAGCAATGGCTTTCACAGTATCCGGTGGCAAGGGCGCCAAGAGCGACATGAACGTCGTTCCGTTGATCGATGTGCTGCTCGTGCTGTTGATCATCTTCATGGTCACTGCGCCGATGATGTCCTACAACATCGACATCGATCTGCCGCAGCCGACCAAGAACCTCGAGCCACCCAAGGATCCACCGCCGCCCATCCGGCTGCGGATCGATCCGCTCGGACAGCTTTTCTGGGACGGCTCTCCGCTGCCGATGGCGGCGCTGGGCATGCAGCTGCAAGTCGAGGCCGGTCGCGATCCGCAGCCGACGCTGGAATTGGAGACCAGCCCCGATGTCGCCTATCAGGTGCTGGCCGATGTTCTGTCGACCGCCAAGAATGCGGGAATGGAAAAGATCGGCTTCGTCGAAAGCGGAAGCTGAATCGACCCCGTCGTCCGCTCCAAGTTTTTGTCGCTTGCGCCGCCCTCGGGCGGCGTTTTGCGTTGCAGCCTGAAAACCGGGCAGGTTCGAGCCATGCCAGCAGCGCCGTGTGGTTACCCAACCGAGAGCGGTCGCACCCGCGCACGGCGAATGATGTCCAAATAATTACCGACCGTCGTGGCCAGCCCTTGGTATAGCGCCTCGGCGATCAACGCATGTCCGATGGAAACCTCGGAGACCGGATCCACCGCGTCCAGAAATGTGCCCAGATTATCCTGGCTCAGGTCGTGCCCGGCATTGATCGACAGTCCGGCCATGCTGGCCGAACGCGCGGTTGCGGCATATTGTTGCGCGGCGGCTGCACCCTGACCGCTGGCGTGAGCAGAGGCGAATGGCCCGGTGTAGAGTTCGACGCGATCGACTCCGATCGCTCGTGCCTTGGAAAAACCAGCCGCATCGGCATCGACGAACACACTCACCCGACAGCCAAGCTCCCGGCAGCGCGCAATGACCGGAGCCAGGCGAACACAATCGCGCGAGAGATCGAAGCCATGATCCGAGGTGATTTGCCCGTCGCCGTCGGGTACCAGAGTGACTTGCGTGGGCCGGGCTTGTTCGATCAGCGGGAAGAATCCCGGGTAGCCCGACCGGCTTCCTGCAAAGGGATTGCCCTCAATATTCAATTCAACCAGCCCGCGGGTGAGTTCGGCCACCAACATTACGTCGTCCGGTCGAATGTGCCTGCAATCCGGCCTGGGGTGCAGCGTAATTCCGTCGGCGCCGGCCGCGATGACGGTCCTGGCCGCCTTACCTAGCGATGGCTGATCGCCGCCGCGAGAATTTCGAAGCACGGCGATCTTGTTGAGATTGACGCTGAGGGATGTACGCATCCCCGAAGGCTAACGGCAATTCGGATCAGCGGCAACGCTCGTTGCGTTGTTTCCAGATCACCGGCTCCCAGTGCTTGTTGTTGGTCACGTCGCGCGGATATGGCGCCAGCTTGGCGGCCAGGTAGTACGTGGTGTCGGGTTCCACCTCGACATCGAAAAAGACGAACTGCGCCATCCGTCGATTTCGCAACTGGCGCAGCTCGGCTCGCTCCGTTGTGTTGAATTCGACCGCAGGAATCGCGTCGGCGACCATCAACGTGTGTTTGCCGGTCGGTACCTTCACCGCCGCAGAGCCAGCCGACGGGATCTCTACGCCGTCTATGCGGCGCAGAATGATCGGAAACAGCTCCTGGCTGCGCGGCATGGAGGTGAATGCGCTGATCCGCCCGCAGCCATCGCCAGTGGACGACTCGGTGCCGGGTGACGCGTTGAGGCCCTGTGCTGCGACTCCGGAAGCAGCGAACGCGGACAGGGAACAAACAAGAACGGTGCGGATTTTCATGATCTCCTCCAATACATCCAGAATTATGGCGCAACGCCACAGAACAAGCTGTCCACCCGCAGGATCCGAAGGCAGACGGTGGACAGCCGCGAACCAACCGGTCTCTGTAACCTGCTGGTGCAGGCCGCCTTCAGCGGCAGCTTTCCTTTTTGATCCGCCAGATCACCGGTTCCCAGTGTCGATTGTTGATGACGTCGCGTGGTGGATCCAGAAGCTTTGCTGCCAAGTAATAGGTGAAACCGGGAACCACATCCAGATCGAAATACTTGAATTCGGCCAATCGCCGCTGGCTCAGTTGCGACCGCTGCCGCTGTTCGATGGAATTCAATTCCACCGGCGGGATCAGCTCCGCCAGCATCAGCCGATGCCGGCCAGCATCAAGCCGGTGGCTATCGGCTTGCCCGCGGATCACCTCAACATCGTCGATGCGCCGCAGGTTCACGGGAAACAATTGCTCGCTGCGCGCCATGCCGGGGAAGGTACTGACCCGACCGCAGCCATTTGCCGGCGCAGCGATCTCCAGCTTGTAAGCTGGAATCAGTACTGGATTCGCTTGGCCAAGCACGGTCAGTTTCGACTCACCGCGCGCCACGACAAGCTCGAGTGCCCCGAAGCTTTCCGCCATGGCGTCCCGAAGCGCGGATGTCGAGGCTCGACCCTGCTGCAGATCCAGCCCGTTGAGCGACAGCAGCCGATCGCCTGCGGTCAGACCCATGGCCTGCGCTGCCGAGCCGGGCAACACGGCGAGAACACTCAGTCCCGCCGACCCATCACCGGCCGGATCAATGACCGCGCCCAGGTCGTAGCGGACCTCCGCCGCTGCCTCGATGGTCACCGGGGTGTTCCCCGGCTCAGCAAAGACTCCTCGCTCGGCCAGGTCCAGCATGCCGGCATCCACGGTTTCGCGAACTGTCCGCAACGCGTCCTGGTCGTGTCCGGTCCGATCCTGTCCGATCGCCGGTGGACTTACCGGAGAAAGGGCAACGGCAAGACAGGCGCACAGAGATAGGGAAAGTCGTCCAGCGTTATGTTTCATGGGCCACTCCACTACAAGCGTACCGGTTGAGCCGTCGGCATGAGCTGACCATCCGACGCCAGGGACTGTCGTGCCCGCCACAGCGGCGCAAGCTCGATGGATCCGGCTCCCCGGGCATAACCGGCGAGAATCGCCTGATCCAGTGCCGCGACCTGGGAGTGAACATCCGGGTGCGTGGCCTCGGCAATCGGGACAGCCGGTTCCGATATCGAAGCCGGGGAACCCTGAAGCGCCAGGAACAGCCCGAACCCCCCTGCGCTCGCCGCCAACGTCAGCCAGAACGAGCCCTGCCCGCGTTTTGAAGACCGGCAAGCGCGACGAATCCTCGGCCACAAGGTGTCGGGCAGCTCGGGTTCCGGCAGGCTGGACAGATAGCGATGAACCATGGAATCGGACGGAGTCATGCGGCTTCCTCGATGAGCGATTTCAGTTTTCTCAGCGACCGGGCAAGAACCGACTTCGACCAGCTTTCGCTTTGTCCAAACAAGCGGGCGATTTCGGGGTGGGAATAGCCTTCCATCTCGTGCAGCCAGACAACGCTGCGCGCCGGAGCCGAAAGCATGCTGAGCAATCCCAGAACCTCGTCCAGCTGCGCGTCCCGCTGGTCGGGCGCAACCAATATGTCGGCGTCCTCCAGATTTCGCCATTTCCGGTCACGCCGGATGCGATCGACGGCCGCATTGGCCGCGATCCGCTTGAGCCAGTGTCCAAGCGACGCCTGGCCACGAAAACCCGCGCCCTGCTGCAATGCTCGCAGGAAGGCATCCTGCACGACATCCTCCGCGCAGGCATGCTGGCCGGTGATGCGCAGCGCCAAGCCATAGATCGCCTTGGCGTGCGCGCGATAAATGGCGGCGAATGCGCTCTCGCTGCCTTCGATGGCGCGGCGAAGCAACAGGTGTTGGTCTTCATGACTGGCGGCGGCTGAGTTCACGTACTTCAGTAGACGTGTCGGGAGGCCGAATCGTTGCAGCCAGAACGCAATTCAGGGTTCAGTTCGGCGGGTGCGCTTCGATCAGCCGCAATCCGGTGAAGCCCACACCCCAAAGCGCCAGCACAGCGGTGAAACCGTCTGCCGGCGAAATCCGCACAAACTGCCAGTCGTCGGCATGGCCCGCCTCGGCCGGCAGGGGCTGGATGGCTACTGGGTCGCCGTCAGCCAGTTCGAAGCGCCAGCGGTCGAGGTGGCCAAAGATTCCGGTTCCGGTAGCCTTGCAGGATGCTTCCTTTGCCGTCCACAGGCGGACGAACTCAGCCGCACGGGTCGACTCGGGCCGGGCCGCCAATGCAGCAGCCTCCTCCGGGCTGAACCAGCGGCGCGCCAGCCGCAAGGCCGGCAGACTTCGGTCTGCCCTTTCAAGGTCGGCGCCGACCCGACCCTGGATGGTGATTGCCAGAATGGTGCCGCCCGAGGTGTCGCTGAGATTGAAATCCGGCGCGCCATGGTTGCGCAGGAATGGCCGGCCCTTGGCCTCTCGGCCAAAGTCCAGCGGCTCGTCAGCCGTCCGGGTGTAGTGGCGCAATGCCTGGCGCAAGCAGCGGTCAACCCGACCGCGCCGATCTTGAGGATGGCCCTCGCTGTGGCCCCACCACCAGATATGCAGTTCACCGGCAGCCAGCGCCGAGGGCGCCCCTGCCCGCAGCCCAGTCGGCGAACCCCTCACTCCTTGTTGGCGGACGGCCCCGAACCGCCGGCAGTTCCGCCGCTGTCGGGGTTATTGCCCGAGGCTGGGTGGGTACTCGCCGCATTGCGCAGTGCCCGCAATTCCTCCGAGGAAAGGATATGGACCTCGTTGCGTGAGCCGCTGTTGATTCGCGAGGACGCAAGCGAGAGCACGCCGGCCAGCATCAGGGCCAAGGTCGCAATCAACGCAATACCGAGCAAAAGAGCCGATTGCGCATTGAGAACGATGAAAAAGCAACCTGCGGCAAGCAGAAAGAATATCCAGGGCATGACACCGGCTCGAATCGACCAGAAGTCAAGAGTGTAGCCGAGCGATCTCTCGACTGTCTGCCGTTGATCGGCAGCGCCGTGCCGTTGAAGCGGGTGCCGACCAGTCACATGGATGTGTGATCCCGGAAAAAACAGCCGCTCAGGGATTGGATGGCCGTGCCCGGCCGTGGTGGACCAGTCGGTCGGCCGAGACCGTCGAATCCGCCCCCGCCGCGATGTCCAGGCCATGCAAGCCGGGCCTGCCGCCGACCACATCGGTCCAGACCACGATCAATCGGTCTTCGAGCACGGCCAGCTGCGGAAAGCCGGTCGCTCGACCGCGACCCGACACTCGGGACAATTCGATCCGCTCGATCGGCGTCGACAGCTCCCGGCTCAGCCGACCGAGCCAGAGCGCCTGACCGTCTTTATCCTCGGTCAGCCATACCATCCACGCCCAGTCGCTTGCGACCGCCAGGCCGACCCGGCCCAGTACATCGTGGCCGACCGCAACATCGACCACGGTATCGAAACTGTCCCCGGCGTCGCTGGAACGCGCGACCCGCAGTGTGGGCAGACCATTGGCAACCGTGTACCAGGCAACCCACACGTCCATGCCATCGGCCGCCGCGGCCGGGCCATTGACCGGACAGGCGGGCATCAGCCAGCGATCATCGTGGACGCTGCCCGGCGCCGACCACTTGCCGTCCTCTAATCGACTGATCTTGATGTCGCGGATCTCGTCCGGATCGCGTCCGCGATACACCACCACAGGGCCCTTCGCTGTCTGCGCGGCGGCGGTCTGACAGCAATCGCAGGTGCGCGAGTCGACCAGCCACTCGGAATCCTTGCCCAAATCGTTACCGGGCACAGAGTCGCCAAGCCGAGCTGCACGAAGCGACATCGCGCCGCCAGAGCCGTGCCCGCCCTCGCCGCCGCTCGTCGCCCGGCCATCCAGCCAGGCCACCAGCACGTCGTCCGAATCGACCGGGAGCAAGCTGACGAAACCGTGCTCGGTTGGCGTGTCGTCATCGTGTACGGTGCCCCCGGATGTCCAGGTGCGGCCCTGATCGGTGGATCGGGCCATGCGCACTTCGTAGGCGTAAGGCGCCTTGCTCAGCTTGCGCAGCCAGTGCGCCCAGAGCGTGCCGTCGCGGGATACCGCGACCGACGGAAAGTCGGCCCAGTTGACGAACCAGTCGCTGCCCTCGGATACCGTAACGGGCGAGCTCCAGTCAGCCTCAGCAGTCCGACTGGCCAGACGCAGCCGGTGGCCGCTGCCCTCGGTGCGCTCGACCCAGCTCAGCCAAAGGGTGCCGTCGGGTGCTGAATGCAGTTTCGGCAAGGCCGCATGTCCCTGGGAAGGAATGACCAGCGGCGTGGTCTCCAGCGCGAGACTGGATCCCGACATCAACAGCAGGAAAACCCAAAGAAAACCGTTCATGGGCCCAGCTTACCTCAGCCGCGTGGCTGAATCAGCGGCTGATCGGTTCAGGGCTGCGAGTCGCTCTTGGACACGGCCTCTGTCTCGTGACGCAGGCGCTCGAAGCGGGCCCTGAAAACCCGTGCCTCCCACGCGATCAGCAGCCACAAGAGGTCGATGATCACGGCGATGGCCAGACCAAGCACGATGCCACCGACGAACAGCGCGTTTATGCGCGTACCCCAACCGACCGCACCTTCACCAAAACCCGTGGTTGCGATCAACCACATGCCGATCTTGTAGGTCACGTAATAAACCGGACCGAGAGTTACCGGGTTGGTTATCAGCTGAAGTCCGAACAGCACCGTGACATTGGCGCGAAACAAAATGGCTGCCGCAAACGCCAGAGCGAACTGGATACCGTAAAGCGGCAGCACCGCCAGGACGGTGCCAAAATACAGGGCCGGCGCCACGGAGCTGCGCTTGAACGACCACAGGAACGGGAGACGGCCCGCAGTTTCGGCAAACCACTTGATCACTGGATAGCGTCGAATGTTGGCCCGACGCGGAAGTGGGCGCAGGAGCCGACGCAGCCAGCGCTTTCGGCGCAGCAGGCTCAGACGCTGCCGTTGGAATTCCTCGTGCATGGGGGACCACGAACCGTACTCCCGCCAGTTTAGCGCGGCGCCATGTCCGCGCCGCGTCGAGTCCGGAAATCAATTGTCTGCCGGTTCAGGCGCTGCGTCGGATCCGGCGCGTGAGGTGGACCAGCAACAAGCCGATCGCGGCGGGCGTCATGCCCGGTATCCGCTGCGCCTGGGCAATGCTTTCCGGCCGCACCCGGATCAACTTCTGGCGCACTTCAGAGGACAGGCCGGGAACCGCGACGTAGTCGAATCCGTCGGGAATCCGGGTGTGCTCGTGGCGTTTCTGGCGCGCAATCTGGTCGTCCTGGCGGTCCAGGTAACCGGCGTATCTCGCGCCGATCTGTATCTGTTCGACCACTTGGGGGTCGAGTGCGCCATCTGTGGTTTCGTTGGCTTCGCTGCTGGAATCGGCAAACAGCGTAGCCACGCCCGCGTAATCGACGTCCGGGCGCTTGAGCAGATCAAGCGCGCTGCAGTCCCGACCGATGGCGATCCGAAGCATCCGCTCAGCGCTGGCGGCACGTGCGCCGCCGGCGATCAGACGCAAACCGGCCAGCCGGGAACGCTCAGCCTCGATGGCATCGCGCTTTCGGGCATAGGCCTGCCAGCGCCCAGAGTCCACCAGACCCAGCTCCCGGCCGATTTCGGTCAGCCGCTGGTCGGCATTGTCCTCGCGCAGTCGCAGCCGGTACTCGGCGCGCGATGTGAACATCCGATAGGGCTCGGTCGTGCCGTGCGTGATGAGGTCGTCGATCAGCACGCCGATGTAGGCTTGGTCGCGTCCCGGCGTCCAGACATCGAGTTGCCTGACCTGACGGGCTGCGTTGAGCCCGGCGATCAGGCCCTGGGCTGCCGCCTCTTCGTAGCCCGTGGTGCCATTGATCTGGCCGGCGAAAAACAGCCCTTCCACCGCCTTGGTTTCCAGAGAGGATTTCAGGCCGCGCGGATCGAAATAGTCGTATTCGATCGCGTAGCCCGGCCGGGTGATGTGCGCGTTCTCGAAACCCGCGATCGAGCGCACCAAGGCCATCTGGACGTCGAATGGCAGGGAAGTGGAAATGCCGTTGGGGTAGATCTCGGTGACATCCAGACCCTCGGGCTCGACAAAAATCTGATGACTCGACTTGTCGGAAAAGCGCACCACCTTGTCTTCGATCGACGGACAGTAGCGTGGGCCGATGCCTTCGATGGCCCCGGAGTAAAGCGGCGAGCGATCCAGCGCGCCACGGATGATGTCGTGGCCGCGCTCGTTGGTATGGGTGATCCAGCAACTGACCTGGCGCGGGTGATCGGCTTGCTTGCCGAGGAACGAGAACACCGGGCGTGGCTCGTCGCCCGGTTGTTCAGTCATTACGCTGTAGTCCAGGCTGCGCCCGTCGATACGCGGCGGGGTGCCGGTCTTGAGACGGCCGACGGTGAACGGACCTTCGCGCAGGCGCGCCGCCAGTGCCGAGGCGGGCGGGTCGCCGGCGCGTCCGGCGGGATACTGCACCGGCCCGACGTGCACTTTGCCCGCCAGAAAGGTGCCTGCGGTGAGCACGATGGCGCGCGCCTCGAAGCGCAGCCCGGTCTGGGTAATGACGGCGCGGGCGCGGTTGCCTTCAATGACGATATCTTCGACCGCGCCTTGAAACATCTGCAGGCCCGGCTGGGCTTCGACTGTCCGGCGGATGAATCGGCGATACAGCGCCCGGTCGGCCTGACAGCGGGTGGCGCGAACCGCCGGACCCTTGCTGGCATTGAGCCGCCGCCACTGGATTCCGGCAGCATCGGCAGCCTCGGCCATGACCCCGCCCAGCGCGTCGATTTCCTTGACCAGGTGCCCCTTGCCGATGCCGCCGATGGCCGGATTGCAGCTCATCACGCCGACGGTATCGATGTTGTGAGTCAACAGCAGGGTGCGCGCGCCGGCCCGAGCGGCCGCCAACGCCGCCTCGGTGCCGGCGTGTCCGCCGCCTATGACGATCACATCGAATTGGAGATTGCTGTCGACCATGGTTGACCTGGTCCAGAAGGGGACGGTTGATCGCGCGGGATTGTATCAGCGGACCCTGAGACGAGCATGGCACGCTTCGTGCATCCCGGAAAGGGCACCCACGACAGCAACGCTGGGGGGCGTCGCCGGCTATGGAACAGGGGTCGGCTGCATGTCGAGGGGAAGCCAGCCGGGAGCCTTTTGGCTCCCGGCTTTTTTATGCCTCGGCCTGGAATAAAGCCGACGCCCGGCGGGTCTTATGGAACAGGGGGAATCCAGGGGACCGGAAGCCGGGCGCCGGACAGACGAAGCGCTTGAGTCAAGCGCCGGCGCGTCGGGTCACAAAGCGACGCGCTGTGTCAGTCAGAACACCATGACAATACGGGCGAAGAATGCGCCGCAGTCCATCGCCGGTGCAAGCCGATCGGGCTCGATATTCGCGTTTGGCGATCAGCGCGAGCGATTTTCCGACGAACGGTCGGCAGTGTCCTGCTCGGATCGGCCCACCTTGCCCCGCCCCGAGGTTTTCGGAGCGGAAACCTTCGGTGCGCTGACCGACCGAGGACTACCGGCCGACGATTGCGCCCGCGCCGACTGAGCTGGTGCTGCGGCGCGCGGTGACGGGGTCGGTCGCGGCGCCTGCGCTGCCCGATCAATGGCAGCACTGCGTCCCCCGGTGGAGGGCGCCACACTGGCAGGCCGACTGCGACCGGACAGGGTCGGCGATTGGCCCGGCACCGGCCCGCCGACCGATCGGCGCTTGCCGTTGCTCAGCCGGTCATCGACGAAACGGGGCTGTTGCACGACACGCGGCGGTGCGCCCGTTTGCCGGATCTGGATCGGCGCCTCGGCGTTGGGACTCGGACGCTGGCGGTGGCTCGACGCCGGTGGTGCACCAACGACCCAACGCCGCAGATCCTGTTCCGATCGCTCACCGTCGAATTCGCGCCGGAAATTGCCAGCCGACCCATCGCGCTCACGGTTATCGACAAAGCGCATGGGGCGCTGGGTGCCCGGATCGTTCTTGTCGGGCGAGGATCGACGCAGGAACCGGTTCGGATCGGTATCGCGGGTCTGCACGCGGATCGGGTGCGGCCCGCCCCGGTCGTGCCGATCTCGGTCGATCCGGTGTTCGCGATGATCGCGGTTATCCTGATCATTGTGCCGGTCGCCGTCGCGGGAGTGGTCGTCGTGGTGGCGGTCAAGCCGAAAGTTCCGGTAGGGACTCCCATAGACGCCGTGGTAAATCGGGCTGCTGTAGCCGAAGCCAAACCCGTAGCTTGGGCCGTATCCGCCGTAATTGAGCGAGTAGCCCAGCCGGCTGTGCCGATAGGGCGAGTACGGGTAGCGGTTGTAGAACCCAAGCCCACCGCGATAGTAGGGATAGCTGTAGAAGCCGCCGTAGTAATAGGGGCTGGAGTAGCCATCGTAGCGCCGCTCGGCCGGGGCCGAGTAGTAATCGCCCTGTCCGTGCTCCGAGGGGTAGTAGTACCCGGTTCGGTACGGGCTGCTGGCGCAGCCGGCGAGCACGATCAGCGCGCCGACCGGCAGCAGGAATCGAACCATCGCAGCTTTCATCACACGCCTCCCGAACCGTAAATCCAACGCTTTCAGTCTCGGGCCGGGCCAGTGAACTCGCAATGAACCCACCGGCCGCGGCGGTGCTAAGCTGCGCGCCTTCATTCAGGCAACTGCCATGGCACTCCACCAGGCGTCTGGCCGCTGGCGACTCGGACTGCTTCTTGCGCTGGGTGCCACCGGTTTCTGGGCGACACTGCCCATCGCGCTCAAGATCACACTGGAGCAGGTCGATCCGTACACGCTGACCTGGTTCCGGTTCGTTGTGGCCTTTGTGGTGTTGGGTATCTGGCTGGCGGCCAGCGGCCGCCTCGCTCCATTGCGCGCCCTGTCAGCGCGCCATTGGGGGCTGTTGGCTATCGCTGCACTCGGCCTGATCGGAAATTACGTGTTTTATCTGCTGGGCGTGCACTACACCGGCCCGGCCAACGCCCAACTGCTGATCCAGCTGGCGCCCCTGCTGATGGCGATGGGCGGGATCTTCGTGTTCGGTGAACGCTTCAGCGCCGGACAGTGGCTGGGGCTGGCGGTGCTGATCGCCGGTCTGTCGATGTTTTTCGCCGACCAACTGGGAAATGACGTGCTGCCCGCCGGTCGCTATGTGCTCGGCTCCGCCCTGCTGGTGCTGGGCGCCATCGTCTGGGCCGCCTATGCGCTGATTCAGAAGCAGTTGCTGCTGCGGCTGTCGTCCTGGTTGATCCTCTGGGTGGTATTTGCCATTGCCAGCGTGGCGATGCTGCCGGTGGCCCGACCGCACATCCTGGTCGAGCTTGACGGCCTGCACTGGCTGTTGCTGTTCTACTGCGCGCTGAACACCCTGGGCGCCTACGGCTGTTTTGCCGAGGCCCTCGCCCATTGGGAAGCGTCGCGGGTTTCGGTGGTCCTGGCGATCACCCCGTTGCTTTCCATCCTTGGCGTCGCGGCGGTTGCCAGCCTGTGGCCCGGTGCCCTCGTGCCCGAGCGGATCACCCTGCTTGGCTGGATCGGCGCCGGCACCGTGGTCGCGGGATCGGCACTGACCAGTCTGCTCGGGCGACGCCGAGCGCACGTGCCAACGGCAACCCGTTAGCGGCGCGGCGGTGCTGTGGCAAATTCAGCGAAGCCATCGGCTTTCGGGCGCGAGCCGGAGATGCATCGAAGGGCGACGGCCGACAGGCCTGCTAGCCCAGCATCCGGTGCAGCAAGTCGGCACAATCGCGCGAGACGACGCGGCCCTGCAGATTTCGCAGCGCTGACTCGGCCAGATCACGGCGCGGGCCAGCCAGCCGTTGCCAGGACTCGAACGCGCCCAGCAAGCGGGCGGCGACCTGGGGGTTGATGGCGTCGAGCGCGGGCAATTGCTCGGTCAGCAGCGCATAGCCGGCGCCATCGGCGCGGTGAAAGGCGACCGGATTCATGCGCGCCAGACTGCCCAGCACGGCGCGCACGCGGTTGGGGTTGGTCGGCGTCCACCAAGGCGATTCAAGCAGCTTGCGGACATCGTCGATGGCGTCCGGGTCGGGGCGGCCGGCGACCAACGCCAGCCATTTGTCGGTGACCAGCGGATCGTTCCGCCAGCGTTCGCGGAATGCCGATAGCGCAGTCGAGGTGCCGGGTGCGTCATGGCGCACCAGGCAGCGCAGCGCGCCGAGGCGCTCGGTCATGGTGCCGGCAGCCGCCAGCTGGGCATGGGCCAGGGTCGCGTTCGGATCGAGTCGGGTCAGCCAGTGCAGGCAGACATTGCGCAGCGCGCGGGCGGCCATCGCCGGGCCGTCGAGTCCGCCCGCTGCCGCTTCGGTCAGCACGCGATAGCGACGCTCCAGGCGGTCGGCGTGATCTTCGGCGAGCTGTTCGAACAACTCCTCACGGGCTGCCAGCAGGGCATCGACATCGATCGTGGCGACCTGCTCGGCGAGGGTGTCGAAGTCGGGCAGGGTCAGGCACTCGCCGACGAACGCCGGGTCGGCCCGGTCGTCTTCCAGCAGTGCGCCCAGTCCGTCGCTCAGCGCGGCCAGCGCCGCCCCAGCATCCTCGAAGCGATGCAGGCTCAATCCGGTCGCCAGCCGCTGCAGGGCTTCCCAGCGATTGAACGGGTCGCGCTCGATCCGTGCCAGGCGGCCGAGCTGCTCCGGGCTGTAGTCGTAATGCAGCTTGACCGGCGCGCCAAAGCCCTGGTTGAAGGCCGGCAATGGCTGTTGATCCAGTCCGTCAACGACGAGTTGCTGGGCCGAGCCGGTCAGTTCGAGCAGAAAGATCCCCGGTTCGGCCTCACGGCGGAGTGCCGCATCGGGTGCGGTCGGCGAGCGGGCGATCGGGGTGTCATCGGCACCGTACAGCGCAAACTTCAGCGGAATCGGCAGGGCACGTTTGTCCGGCTGGCCCGGCGTGGCCGGCGTGCTTTGGCGGATGTCGAGCGTGTAAATGCCGTTGACGGCATCGAAGCGATCCTCGATGTGCAGCTCCGGTGTGCCGGCCTGGCCGTACCAGTGGATGAACGCGCCCAGATCGCGGCCCGACCCGGCCGCCTGCGCGGCCAGAAAATCCTCCACCGTCGCCGCCCGGCCATCATTTTCGGCGAAGTAGCGTTCGCAGCCCTGCCGGAACGTGGCCTCGCCCAGCAGGGTATGCAGCATGCGCACCAGCTCGGCGCCTTTTTCGTAGACGGTGAGCGTGTAGAAATTGTTGATCTCGCGGTATTCGCAAGGTCGCACCGGGTGCGCCAGCGAACCGGCGTCCTCGGCGAACTGTCGCGCGCGCAGCAGGCGCACGTCCTCGATCCGCTTGACCGCGCGCGAGTGCAGATCGGCGGTGAATTCCTGCTCGCGAAATACCGTGAAACCTTCCTTGAGCGACAGCTGAAACCAGTCGCGCAGGGTCACCCGATTCCCCGACCAGTTGTGAAAATACTCGTGGCCGATCACCGCCTCGATGGCGAGAAAATCCAGGTCGGTCGCCGACTCCGGGTCGGCCAGGATGAACCGGGCGTTGAACACGTTCAGGCCCTTGTTCTCCATCGCGCCCATGGTGAAATCCTGCACCGCCACGACGTTGAAAACGTCCAGGTCGTAGTGCCGGGAAAACCGCCGCTCGTCCCAGCGCAGCGCGCGCTCGACCGCTTCAAGCGCAAACCCGCAGCGGGCCACGTCGGCGGGCGCCGCCCAGACCGCCAGCCGCACCTCCCGGCCATCGCCGCCAGCCACGACCTTTTCCAGGCATTCCAGCTGGCCGGCGACCAGGGCAAACAGGTACGCCGGCGTGGGGTGCGGGTTTTCCCAGACGGCAAAATGCCGACCCATCGGCAGCGCGCCGGAACGGACCGGATTGCCGTTGGCCAGCAGCACCGGAAACCTTTCCGTCTCGCCACGCAGCTCGATCGTCCAGCGCGGCATGACATCGGGGCGGTCGAGGAAAAACGTGATGCGGCGAAAGCCCTCGGCCTCGCACTGGGTGATCAACAATCCCCGGCTGGCGTACAGCCCCTCGAGCCGGGTGTTGCGCTCCGGATGCACGCGCACCCGGGTTTCGAGCAGGCATGGCGAATCGACGCCGTGGACGGTCAGGCCGGTGGAATCGAGTCGGTAGCGGGTGGGCGGCAGCGGCGCGCCGTCGAGCGCGATCGACAACAGCTCCAGCTCCTCGCCATCGAGGCGCAGCGGCTGGCCTGGTTGGTCCGGGTCGGGCGACAGGTGCAGTCGCGCCCCGACCTCGGTGTCGGCCAGGCCCAGATCGAACACCAGCTCGGCCCGATCGATGCGCCAGGCCGGCGGGCGGTATTCGGTCAGTCGCACAACAGAGGATTCGGCGGAATTCGCGTCTTGGTCGATGGTCATGGCGACAGTCTAGAGCGCCATCGGGCCGAATACGACTCGCCCCGGCCGTCTCGCTCGGGATGCCATGAGTGGCAACGCCGGCCGGCTCAGCGCCCGGTTGGGGTTGTCAGCGAGTGCGTTGCGCAGCAGGGTCAGCCAGCAGCGATGCTGACCAAACGCCCGTCGCTAGTCATCGACAGTCGACGGCGCATCCGCATCTCTCACGACCTCGAAGACTCCGTTGCTCGCTGTGCCGGAGAGCGGGCGGACCGAGACGCCGCGACTGCCCCCCCGGCCGCTGAAGCGCTTCACCAGTTGCTCGACATCCCTGAGCGGACCGGTGATAGAGAAACCACCCTGCTCGATCGCTTGCTTGAACGCCTCAGGCGTGCCGGGAATCACATGGCCGTCGATGTCCTCGGCGGTGTTCGGGACCGACTTGATCTCGGCCACAACCGGACGGATAGTCTCATCGATCCCCCATCGCACGGAATACTGGCGCTTGCCGTCCGGGAAGTGCACCGTGACGATGGTGGTTCGGACGCTGTCCGGCGCACCGAAAAACAGCCGCGCCAGCTCATTGGCGAAGGGGGTCAGGCTGCCGAGCAGGTGTTGCGCCAGATCATTCTCGAGCCGATCCTCGATGTGCCCGGCCAGCGATAGATCGCGTTGCAGGGTACCCATTTGCTCGATGAGCGAGCGATCGCTCAGGTCGACGCCCTGAATGCGGACCTCGCGCCGCGCCTTGGCGTAGTCCAGCATCAGGGTCCATTCCGCCGCGATGTCCGCAGGGACCGCTACAGGGATGGAGAAAGTGGTCGAAAACCCCGGCTCGGACTCCGTGTAGTCATCGAATGCGTGCAGCGTGTCCCACTCCAGATCAAGCGAATAGACCCTGACCGGGTGCACGGTGCCATCGGTGTGTGCGCGGGCCTTTTCGGCATGTTGGGCGAAGCTGCAGGTATCGCAGTGCTCGACCACCGGCCACGCCTGGCCCTGTGCGGCCGTGGCAAAAACCAATATTCCAACGCCAAAGATGACTCTCCAGAACATCGTGTCTCTCCTTTCGTTTCGATCATTGAACAGAGCGGAACGAACCCGCGAGGGCACGGTCACATGCTCAACAGGCATGCGGTGGCGTGAGTACCGCCCAGTCAGGCTATCCCCCCCCCCGCCGAAATTTCAACCCGTGCATGCGAGACTTCGCTTTGGGCACACCGATGTTGCGTCGGGCCAACACGGGTGCCGGCGAACCGCTGGCCCGGCGTGGTCGCGTGCAGTCAGGTTTGACCCATTCGGCGGGAGCGAAGTCATCGCCGTGCCGAGCGAACGCCCATTCGGCGAATCGACCGGCGCGGTTTGTGCGATTCTTTGGCGATGATCGACGCCAACCCAGCCGCAGCTCACTCCACCATTCCCGACCTGTCCGACATCCGCATGGCCGCCGCGCGGATCGCCGGGCTGGCGCATGTGACGCCGGTGCTGCGCTCGCGCTCGATCGATGCTTTGGCCGGCTGCGAGCTGCATTTCAAGTGCGAAAACTTTCAGCGGGTGGGCGCATTCAAATTCCGCGGCGCGGCCAACGCGGTGTTCTCGCTCAATGCCGAAACGGCGGCGCGTGGCGTGGTGACCCAAAGCTCGGGCAACCACGGCGCCGCCATCGCGCTGGCCTGCCGACTGCGCGGCATCCCGGCCCATGTCGTGGTGCCCGGCAATGCGCCGCGCGTGAAGCTGGCGGCGATCCGCGAGTTCGGTGCCAGCATTCATCCTTGCGAGGTTGCCCAGGCCGACCGCGATCGGGTTTGCGCGGATGTACTCGCCGCCACCGGCGGCCATTTGGTGCATCCGTTCAACGACAGCCGGGTGATTGCCGGGCAGGCGACGGCCACTCTGGAGTTGCTGCACGCCGCGCCCGGACTGGACACCGTCGTCGCGCCGGTCAGCGGTGGCGGTCTGCTGTCGGGCGCCTGTCTGGCAGCGTCCGGCCTGAATCCCGGCATTGTCTGCTTCGGCGCCGAGCCGGAGGGCGCGCGTGATGCCCACGATTCGCTTGCGACCGGACAGCGGGTCACCGGCCGTCGCGCCAACACCATCTGCGACGGCCTGCGCGCCGAGCTGGGGCCGCTGACCTTCGCTATCCTGCGCGAGCACGTCCGAGGCATTCTGCTGGTCGACGACTCCGCCACCACGGCGGCGATGCGCTTGATCGGGGAGCGGCTGAAAATACTGGTGGAGCCGAGCGCGGCCATCGCCCTGGCGGTGGTGCTGGCCAACCCCGAGATCTTCGCCGGTCGCCGGGTCGGTGTGCTGCTGTCGGGCGGCAATGTCGACCTGGATGCCTTGCCCTGGTAGCTGTTCGGCCGCACGCCGGAGGCGATCTTCCCGCAGCGCAGACGAATGCCGCACGGCGCATCCGCCCGGTTGTTGATCCGGGTCATCACCGATGCATTCTCGGCGGTTAGAATCGAATCACGCCGCCTCGCGGTGTTCGTGGCGTGGCGACCACCCACCCCGAACGGAGCCGGCAAGTGAACAAGAATCCCTCGCTTTCGCATTACAGCAACAGCACCCGCGTGCTGCATTGGCTGAGCGTGCTGGCGATTACCGTGGCCTTCGTTGCCATGGAGGTCCGCGAAGACATGGCCCGCAGCCATGAGTGGCGACCGCTGGTGACGCAACTGCATTTCTGGGCCGGGCTGACGGTTCTGGCACTGCTTCCGTTCCGGCTTTGGCTGCACGCCTCGCAGCCGACGCCGGCGATCGTTCCGCCGCCCCAGGCCTGGGCTGCGCTGGCGGCGCGGGCCACGCATGTGGCCCTGTATGTTGCTTTGTTGGTTCAGCCATTGCTTGGGCTGGCCACCGCCGGAGCCGATGGCAAGATCGTCCAGCTGCCCCTGCTAGGCATCGCGCTGCCGCCGGTGATGGCGGCCAGCGAACTGTGGGCCGATCGCCTGGAAGAGATCCATGAGCTGCTGGCCAACGGCCTGTTGATCCTGATCGGTCTGCATGTCGCGGCGGCGCTGTGGCATCACTTCGGTTGGCGCGACAATACCCTGCGCCGCATGCTATGGGCATCGTCGCGCGCATAGCCCTGGTGCACTCGACTGGCACTATGATGCCGGTCATGCCCGCCGTCCGCCGCCACATTGCACCCGAGCCGTCCGGATTCGCAGCCCGATGGCTGGCCGAAATGGTGCGTCTGCGCGAGGCCGGCGGTGGCGTGGGCGATGATGGCGCGGCAATGGCCGCGGCCCGCCAGGCGCCCGGCGATATCGAACGGCGCATCCTGATCCGGGCCGCCCGGCTGGCAGAGGCGAGCGGTCAGACCGCCGATCGTTTTGCGTGGCAGGGAGTCGCCCGAGTGCTGTTGCTGGTGCTTCTGCTGCTTGCCTTTGTGGGCGGGTTTGCCAGCGTGGCATCGGTCATCGGTTTCGGTGCCGGCACTATCAATGTTGTCTGGGCGCTGTTCGGACTGCTGGGCCTGCCCACGCTGATGCTCGCGCTTTGGCTGCTCAGCCTGTTGGCCGGTGGCGCTGCCAGTGGCGGCGGTGGTGGCATTCCGGGCCGTTTGTGGTTGTGGCTGAGCGAAAGGACGTGGCGCGGACGCGACCGGACGGCGGTGGCTCGAGGCCTGTTTGCGCTGCTGTCTTCAGCCGGCCTGCTGCGCTGGGTGCTGGGCGCGGTCAGTCACGGCATGTGGGCGCTTGCCTTGGTGGGCGCGCTGATCGGGCTGGGCCTCGCGCTCAGCGTCTGGCAATACGGATTCGCCTGGCAGACCACCATCCTGCCGGCCAGTGCCTTCGTGCTCATCGTCGATGTCGTTGGCTGGTTGCCCGGTCTGTTCGGGTTTGCCACGCCCGACGCCGAGCTGGTCCGCGCCAGTGGTGGCGCAATGGTGCCCGATCAGGATGCACGACACGTTTGGGCCAGCTGGCTGACCGGTGCCGTGCTGATCTACGGGCTACTGCCCCGGCTGGCGCTGCTGGCGTTCTGTCTGGCCCGGATTCGGATCGGAGCCGCTCGGTTCAGGCTGGATCTCGGCCAGCCATACTACGCCGCGCTGGCCGCCCGTCTGGCGCCGGCCAGCGAACGTCTGGGCGTGCTCGACGCGGACGACCATGCCGCCGGCATGCCACGCCTGGCCGAACCGCATCCGACCGACAGCCGCGCGGGGGCACTGATTGCCGTGGAGTGGCCACAACTCCCGCCCGGCTGGCCGACTCAGCCGGCACGCTCTGGTTGGGTCGAGCGCATCGACGGACGAGCTTCGCGCCAGCGGGTCGCGTCGCGACTGGCTGCCGATCCGCCGGCCCGGCTTCTGCTGGCCTGCAACCCGCAGCTGTCGCCCGATCGCGGCACCCAGGCGCTGATCGCCGCACTCTCCCAGCATGCCGGCGATACCCGAGTCTGGCTGCCCGATCTGGGTGACGCAAACGATCGCCGGGACCGTTGGCGCCGTGCGCTCGAAGACCTCGGGCTGCCGCTCGCGCATGTCTATGGCGACGGCGCGGCAGCACTGGCCTGGGTCGCGCTGGATGGTGAGCGGTCGTGAGCGCGCCGGTTCGCCTGGCCCTGGTCGGCCACACCAACACCGGCAAGACCTCGCTGGTGCGCACGCTCAGCCGCGATGCCGGATTCGGCGAAGTATCGTCCCGTCCCGGCACCACCCGTCATGTCGAGGGCGTGCGCCTGCTGGTCGACGGTCGCGCGCTCATCGAGCTTTACGACACGCCGGGCCTGGAAGACCCGATCGCTCTGCTCGAGCGTCTGGATACGCTGGCCGGCGACCAGCGTCTGGACGGCCCGTCGCGGATTGCCGGCTTCCTTTCCCGCCCCGAGGCCGCTGGGCGCTTCGAGCAGGAGGCCAAGGTGTTGCGTCAGCTTGGCGCCAGCGATGCCGCGCTGTACATCATCGATGCCCGCGACCCGGTGCTCGATAAACACCGCGACGAGCTGGAAATTCTCGCGCTTTGCGGCATCCCGCTGCTGCCGGTGCTCAACTTCGTTGCATCGCCGTCGGCTCAACCGGGGCCCTGGCGCACCATGCTCAGCCGGCTGGGTCTGCACGCCGTGGTGGAATTCGATGCCGTCGCTCCCGAACGCCAGGCCGAGCCGGTGCTCTACCGCAAGCTGGCGGTGTTGCTCGACGAACACCGCGACACGCTGGAGTCGCTGATTGCCGGCCGTGAGCGCGAGGCACTGGCGCGCAGGCATTCCACGCTCATCGAAATCGCGACACTGCTGATCGATGCCGCAGCAGTCAGGCGCTGGGTTCGATCCGAGTCTGAAGCCGAAAGACAAGCCGAAGTCAGGGCGCTCGCCGATGACCTGCGCGCGCGCGAAGCGCGCTGTCGGCGGGCTCTGTTGGCGCTGTTCCGGTTCAGCGAACAAACCGTCGAAGCCGCCGAGCTTCCGCCATTGCAGGGCCGCTGGCAAAGCGACCTGTTCGCGCCCGAGGCGCTGCCGGAAATGGGTATCCGTTTGGCCAGTGGCGCCGCCACCGGCGCCGCTGCCGGCTTGGGTGTCGATCTGATGGTCGGCGGCATCAGCCTCGGCGCGGCCGCCGCGCTGGGCGCAGTCATCGGCGGTGGTTGGCAGACGGTTCGTCGCTATGGCGAAAGCATCAAGGGCAAGCTGACCGGGCGTTTGGCGCTTACCGTCGATGAGGCCATCATTCGGCTGCTGGCCTTGCGTCAACTGAGTCTGCTGGCCGCCCTGGATGCCCGTGGCCACGGCGCCATCGCCCCGGTGATTTTGCGTCCCGAAACCGCTGATCCGTGGCGCGACCGACGCCTGCCCGCGGCGTTGCGGCAGGCGCGCACCCGCCCCGACTGGTCCGCCCTGACGATCTCCAACGGCGAGCCAAGTGGTCGGGACGAAGCCATTGCCAGACTGGCCAAGGCGCTGGACGACGGGCACCGGATGGACTGACTGGCCCTGATAATGAACCAGGTTGCCAACCATGTGGCGCACCCGACGGCGCAAAGCGCCGCGTAGGCGCGATCAGCGGATTCACAGATCACCGTATGGTTGGCGCGCCCGACAGGATTCGAACCTGTGACCCCTACCTTCGGAGGGTAGTACTCTATCCAGCTGAGCTACGGGCGCATATTTGGGTGGTGCCGGGAAAGCCGATGGGTATCCGGCCGACGCGTAATGCTCGCGGTGCACCGACAACAGGCCGACCAAGTATACGCTCGCAGATAGAAGCTGGTAAGCGGTTCGATGTCCGATTTTGCGTCGCTGCAGACTCGGCTCCCTCGCGCTGACCTTGGTTCGGGGCCGCAAACGCTCCGAACGTTTCTGGATCGCGGTGCATCCCTGCCGACCCGGATGGTTTTAGACAAATCGCTACACAATCTGTGATTATGACGCGCATCTTCGGCCTGTGGCCAGCGGCCGGGGTGGATTGTGCTTGAGGGTCGGCGGCCCGGTTTTCCGAACCGATATCTGAGTCGGCCGTGACCCGGACGTGATTGTCGGAATGCGATCTTCCGCCTCGCTCGGGTAAGCTGCCTCATCGGCGTGAATGTGGCCGAGGGCCGGAACGGAGTCTGTTTTTGCGCGACATACTGCAAACCTTGGTCTCGCTGATGCCGCATCGCGCTGTGGTAGCGTTCGATGCCGAAGGCGTATGGCTGGGGGCAAGCCCCAAGGCTGCGGAGCGCCTGTCGACCGAAGCATGGGCCGACGCATTGACGAAGCAGGTCAACCAGCGCCTCTCCAGGGAGAGGGGCTCCAAGGAGAGCGGCGCGCAGCCCTGGCGGCTGGCGATCGGTGCGGCCGAAACGCGATGCCGGATGTGGTCGGTGCCTGCCCACGATGGCGGCGAATTGGGCTATCTGGTCTCGATTTCGGAAATTGCCGAGCCCCTGTCGCCGCACCTTGAGCCGGATGACCCACGCTGGAACTACGTTCTTGAAAAGGCGCGAGACGGCTTCTGGGACTGGGACACGGTGACCGGCCTGGTGTTTTACTCGGCGCGTTGCGAGACGATGCTCGGGTACGAGGCCGGGAGTTTTGCGCCCGACGTCAGCGAGTGGGTCGCCCGCCTGCATCCCGACGATCGCGAGCGCTCGCACGCCGCTCTGCGCCAGCACATCGCGAACGAGAGCCCGCAGTTTTCGGTCGAACATCGGCTGCGGCACCGCGACGGGCGTTGGCTGTGGACCCATAGCCACGGGCGCGTGGTGCAGCACGATGGCGAGGGCAATGCGTTGCGCGTGATGGGTACCTTGACCGACATCAGCGACTACAAGGCGCTTGAAGATCAATTGCGCGAGCGCGAGGCGCTGCTGCTCGAAGCGCAACGCATCGGCGATATCGGCGCATGGGCCTACGATCCGGTGGCCGACGAATCCTGGTGGTCGGAGCAGATGTATCGCATCTACGGTATGCCGCTCAACAGCAATCAGCGCACGCGCGCCGAACATCTGGCCATGTACACGCCCGACTCTCGAAGTCGCCTCGACGCCGCCAACGAGATTGCCATATCGTCCGGTCAGCCGTATTCGCTGGAGCTGGAGTTCGTTCGTACCGATGGCGAGCGCCGCTGGATTCTGGCGCGCTGCGAGCGGCTGGTCAGCGATCTGGGGCGGGCGCGGCTGGTAGGCGTGGTACAGGACATCACCGCGCGACGCCATCAGGATGCGCAGTTCCGCTGGCAGGCAAATCTGCTGGCGCAGATTTCTTCCATGGGCCGCATCGGCGGTTTCGAATGGGACCTGCGAAGTCGGCAGCTTTTCTGGACCGATGAGGTCTACCACATCCACCGGATCGACCCCGGAGCGACGCTCGATCCCGAGCGACTGCGCACGCTTTACGACAGTGCTTCGCAGCACAAGATCGAGGAAATGTGCGAGCGTTTACGCACTGGCCAGAGCGAGCAGGAATCGGCGGACCTGTGCCTGTTCACGCTCGATGGGCGCAGGACATGGCTGCGCTGTCAGGCCCGCGCCGAGCGCGAAGGTGACGAAGTGGTGAGGATCTCCGGCCTCCAACAGGACATCACCGCCGAGCGCGAGGCCGCCGAGCTGATCGAACAGCTGGCGCATTTCGACGGCCTCACCGGCCTGCCCAACCGCTTTCTGTTTCGTCAGCGGGCCCAGGCCGTCATCTCCGAAGCCCAGTCCCAGGGCCGTTCGGTCGCGCTGCTGTTCGTCGATCTGGACCGATTCAAGAATGTCAATGATTCGCTCGGACATGTGGCCGGCGATCATCTCCTGTTCGAGATGGCCGGGCGCATTCGCGGCTGCGTGCGATCCACGGATCTGGTCGGGCGACACAGCGGAGACGAGTTTCTGGCCTTGCTCAACCCGGTCAGCCGGGCCGAGGATGCCGGCATTGTGGCCAACAAGATTCTGGAAGCCATCGGTGCGCCGGTCAACCTTGAGGAAGCCGAGTTGAAAGTCGGCTGCAGCATCGGCATCGCCGTATTGGACGACACGATCCATGATCTCGATGGCCTGCTGCAAGCCGCCGATACCGCCATGTATGCCGCCAAGGAAGCCGGACGCAACACGTTCACCTTCTATTCGGAGGCCTTTCGAGCTCGTGTACATCGTCGGGTCACTCTGGAGGCCGAGCTTCGACAGGCGGTCGCGCGTGGTCAGCTGCATCTGGCTTATCAGCCGACCGTGTACCTGAAAAGCGGCGCGGTCGCGGGCATCGAAGCGCTGCTGCGCTGGACCGGCGACGATGGCGAACAGCGGTTTCCGGACGAGTTCATCCCGATCGCCGAGGAATGCGGAGAGATCGTTCCGATCGGCGACTGGGTGCTGCGCCAGGCGGTCCGCGATGCCAGGCAGTGGCGTGATCAAGGGCTGAATTTTCAGCGCATAGCCGTGAATGTATCGGCAGTGCAGCTGCGGGATGCCGATTTCGCCAATCGGGTGGTGCGCATCTGCAACGAGGAAGGCTGGGACCCGAAATGGCTGCAACTGGAGCTGACCGAATCGACGCTGATGCGCGAATCGGACGTGCTCGCGAAGGCGTTCGATCTTTTCGAGGCGCATGGTATATCGCTCGCGGTCGACGACTTCGGAACCGGATTCTCTAACCTGCATTACCTGAACCAGTTTCCCGTCCGGGTGCTGAAAATCGACCGCAGCTTCACGGAGGGAATCCTGACCGATGTCGGGAAGTTCGAGCTCTCGCGCGCCATCATCGGGCTCGGCCACGCACTGGACATGCAGGTGGTCGCCGAGGGCGTGGAGACCCAATCGGTTCACGAACTTTTGCGCAGCCAGGGCTGCGATGAGTCGCAGGGCTATTATGTCGCCCGGCCGATGGATGCCGAGTCGCTGGTCGGCTGGCTGAGCGGCCGCGATTGAGAACTGTGCCGCGCTTTGGCGGGCAAGGCTTTGTTACCGTGACGTGTGAATGCTGATCGAGCAGCGGAAAGCCCGACTGACCGGCCCAGAGGTCGGGTCGCTCGTGCAGGCGCTGCGCGTTCGGCTGTTCGGCGCGGTTTCCGCCGGTTCGGTGTCGGGGCGTGACCTGATTGGCCATCGCGGCCATCAGCGCTTCGCTGCCGAATGACCGCAGAGCAGCGACGCAGCGCCACGGTCGGTTGATGACGAGTCTTTTCCCGGAAAATAAATGAGTTACGAGCGATACGCGCCGCCGCTTCCGCCACCCCCGGCGTCTATTTCATCGAGATTGCAGCCTTGGTGGCGGCTGATCCGGGGCGATCGCCCGATTGGCGCGCTGCTGCTGCTATGGCCTACCTGGTGGGGTCTGTGGCTGGCCGCCGACGGCGTTCCGCCGCTCGATGTGCTGGCGATTTTCACCGCCGGCGTCTGGCTCACCCGATCAGCCGGCTGCGTGATCAACGACTACGCCGACCGTTGGCTGGATGGCCAGGTCGTGCGCACCCGGAAGCGACCGCTGGCCACTGGCGAAATCTCCCCGCAGGGGGCGCTGTGGCTGTTCGCCGGACTGATGCTGATCGCCTTCGGCCTGGTGCTGATGACCAATCGGCTGACCGTCTATCTCAGCGCGGTGGCTGTCGTTCTGGCGGCGGTCTATCCGTATCTGAAACGCCATACCTATCTGCCGCAGGTGTTTCTGGGGGCGGCCTTCGGCTGGGCCATTCCGATGGCCTTCGCGGCGGTGCAGGGGAGCGTCCCGCTGCTGGCGTGGCTGCTGTTTCTCGCCAATCTGCTCTGGGTCACGGCCTACGACACCTGGTACGCCATGGTCGACCGCGAGGACGATCTGCGCGCCGGCGCCAAGTCGACCGCGATTCTGTTCGGCTCGGCCGATCTGGTCGCTCAGGGCGTGATCTATGCCTGTTTCATGCTGGCCCTGCTGTTGCTGGGTCATCGGGCCGGCCTGGGGCCGCTGTACAGTCTCGGGCTGCTGGTCTCGCTGGTGGTGATCGTCTGGCAATTCAGGCGTGCGCGGCACCGCGACCGGGAAGGCTGTTTTCGGGCCTTTCTGGCCAACAACTGGGTCGGCATGGCGGTGTTCGTCGGGCTGGCATCGGATCTGGGTTCGGGCCTTAGCTGGTCCGAGCTTCCGCGATTGCTGGAAGGACTGCTGCGCTGAGGCGTCGGCTCCCGGACGCGGTGATCACGGCGCGCGCGCCACCACCCAGACATCGACCCGGGCGACCCCGGCCCGCTTCAGGACGCGGGCGCATTCGCTCAGCGTTGCGCCCGTGGTCATTACATCGTCCACCAGCGCCACATGGTCCGGCAGCGTGCGACCGCGAACCGCAAACGCCCCCCGCACATTTCTCCGTCGGTCCAGGGCGCCCAGCTCACTCTGCGCGCGGGTCGGCCGGACCCGTTCGAGCGCGTCCGGCGCCAGAGGAATTCCGAGCTGCCGGGCGATCGGGCGCGCCAGCTCAAGCGCCTGGTTGTAGCCGCGCTCACGCAGCCGCGTCCGGTGCAGCGGCACCGGGATCAGGGTCGCCGGCCGTGCGCCGGGCGCCGCGCTGGCCGCGGACAGCAATGTCGCTGCGAGCAGTCGGCCTGCGGCCAGATCCCCGTGAAACTTGAACCGTGGCAGCAGGCGATCGACCGGGAAACCGTAGATCAGCGGCGCCAATGCGGCATCGAAGTCCGGCGGCCGGCGCAGGCAGCGACCGCATTCGGCGGCGGGTTCGGGCAAGGGGATGGCGCAGCGCATGCAGCCGCTGCGATTGAGCGCAAGCTGATTGGCGCACAGCGTACACAGGTCCTGATCACGCTCGCCCCTGGCGCCACAGACGAGGCAGGTGGCGGGCAACAACCAGCCGCCGATCGCCCGGCAACCTCGCCATCCCGCTGCGGCCAGGCCAGACAGCCTCACCTCAGCCGCCCGCGCTCAGTGGGCATTGGCCGCTCCGGGTCCGTCCGATGCAACCCTCGCGGCTGCCGGAACCAGCCGCAACCGGCGACAATGGAGACTTCCCTGATCGATGTGCGCCATGACTGCCATCTTCGACACCCGTGCCCAATACCGCAACTGCCAGCGCGCCGCCGAGGGCTACGGCAAGGCGCGGGCGCTGCAGGCCGAGGTCCAGGACCGGCTGCTGGACTCGCTGAGCTACCTCAATGATCGGAAGCCGGCTGTTGCGCTGGATATCGGCAGTGGCCCCGGTCATGCCGCCGCCCTTCTGGCCAGTCGCTGGCCGCGTGCCCGGGTGTTCGCCGTTGACTGGTCGCAAGCCATGCTCGCCCAGGCCGAAACGGGCCGCTGGTGGCGTCGCCGGCCCCCCTTCGATCGGGTCTGTGCCGATGCCGGCGCGCTGCCGTTCGTCGAGGCCAGCGTCGATCTGATCGTGTCCAATCTCTGTCTGCACGCAATCGCCGACCTGCCGCCGGTGTTGCAGGGATTTCGACGCGTGCTTCGGCCCGGTGGGCTTCTGCTGTTCTCGGTGCTCGGTCCGCGAACCCTTCATGAACTGCGCGACGCGTTCTCGCAAATCGCTGCGGATGATCCGATTCATCCTTTCCCCAGCATCCAGCGCGTTGGCGATGCGCTGATGGCATCGGGCTTTCGCGATCCGGTACTTGACCGCGAACCGCTGACCGTGACCTATCGCGCCTTTGCCGACCTGCTGACCGATCTGCGCGCCAGCGGCGGCACGAACGCGCTGATCGGACGACGCAAGGGACTGGGCGGTCGGCAGCGCCTGGCCGCAGCCGGACACGCCTATGAAGCGTATCGGCGCGATGGTGTGTTGCCGAGCACGTGGGAGATCATCTACGCCCACGCCTGGGCGCCCGAGCCGGGCGCGCCGCGGCAGGAAGGCGCGGTGCAGATTGCCAGCGTCCCGCTCGACACCATCGGCATCCGACGCAGGCGCAGTTGACCATGCGCCGGTCGGCCCGCGCCGGTCACTCGACCCGGCAGAACACCGCCTTGAGGTATCGGCTCTCCGGCACGTGGGACAGGAACGGGTGATCGGCGCCCGCGCCCGAAACCTTCAGCACCTGGGCGGTGCGACCGGCATAGAACGCTGCCCGGCGCAGCATGTCGAGAAACTGCTCCTCGCTGACCAGGCCGGTGCATGAGCAGGTCAGCAAGACCCCGCCGGGCTTGAGCACGCCCATCGCCAGCTTGTTCATGTCGAGGTATTTCTTGAGTGCCGGAATGACCTGCTCCCGGTCGCGGGTCATCTTGGCCGGATCGAGGACGACCACGTCGAACTGTTCGCCCTTGGCCGCCGCATCGCGCAGCCAGGGAAAGATGTCGGCCTGGATGAAACGCACCTTGCAGTCGTTCAAGCGCGCGTTGCCTTGCGCGATCTCCAGAATCTCCTCGTCCAGATCGACGCCGACCACCTCATTGGCCTCGCCGCGCACCTTGGCGTAAAGCGCGAAGCCGCCGGAATTGCAGCACAGGTCGAGCACCCGCTTTCCGGTGCAAAAGCGTGCCAGAAATTCCCGATTATCGCGTTGATCGGCGAAGAAACCAGTCTTGTGGCCGCTGCCCGGCTGGACCCGGAACCTGACGCCGTTTTCGCTCACGATGCTGGGTTGGGGCGGCTCGGGGGAACGGAAGTCGAAACTCTCCTGCTTCTGAACGTGTTCTTCGGCAAAGCTGTAGAACCGGCAGCCGGGAAACAGCTCCGACAGCGCGGCGTATACCCACTCGCGATAGCGGAACGCACCGGCAGAGAAGAACTCGACCACCAGCAGGTCCCCGTAGCGATCGATCACCAGACCCGAAATGCCATCGCCTTCGGAATGAAACACCCGCCAGGCATCGGATACCTGATCCAGCCGCAGCAACTCCCGGCGCAGGGCAACCGCCTGGCCGATCCGCTGCGCGAACCAGGCCGCATCGATGGTCTCATCCGGCTGGCTGGTGAGCACGCGCAGGCTGATCCGCGAGTGCCCGTTGTAAAACCCGCGACCGGCCCACTGGCCTTCCACGTCGAACAGATCGACGATGGTTCCGGGCTTGGGTCTTTGTTCGGGTTTTTCCAGCATGCGCTGGAAGATCCAGGGGTGGGTGCCACGCCGTGGGTGTTTTAGCCGGACTGCCGGCAGATCGGATGCGCCATTCATCCGGCCATGATAGCCGGGACTGCGATCACTTCGCCGATCAGGCCCGCCCGGCGACGTTCTCCGGCTCTGCGCGCATCACCCGATTGCGGCCATCGTGCTTGGCCGCGTACATGGCCAGATCGGCGCGCCGGAGCAAGGGATCGATCCGCAAGTCGCGGGCCGACCACTCGGCCACGCCGATCGACACGGTGAGCGTCACCGACCTGTCGCCGAACAGTATCTGCGACGAGGCGATGCCGGCCCGCAACCGCTCCGCCACCGCACAGGCCTCGTCCATCCCGGCGCCGGGCAACAGGGCGACGAATTCCTCGCCGCCGAGACGGGCCAGAATGTCTTCCTCGCGCAGCGAGTCCAGCAGGCGCGCGTAAAGGGTGGTCAACACGGCATCGCCCACCGCATGCCCGTGAACGTCGTTGACGCGTTTGAACTCGTCGGCATCGATCAGCAGCAAAGACACTTTGCGCCCGGCTCGCTTGCTGCTGGCCAGCACCCGCCGCGCCGCGCTCTCGAAACCGCGCCGGTTGAGCGCCCCGGTCAGCGGGTCGGTAATCGCTCGCTGGGCCAGGCGGGCATTGGCGCGGCTGGCCTGCATCAACAGAAAGCCCAGGCTGGCGAAGATCGGCACATTGGCATAGACCATCAGGGCCAGCTGCTGGAACAGCGATTGCGAAATCGGCAGGCCAGGATGCAGCAACGTATCGGCTGCGCGCAGCAACAGGGCGGCGGCGCCTGCCAGAAACACCAGCGCAACGATCCGGCTGGCCCGATCCAGTCCCGGCTCGACATGGCCGCGTATCGAGAACGCCACCCACAACATCAGCGCGGCTCCGGGCAGCGAAACCCACATCACCCGGGCGTCGTAGTCTGGCGCGATCAGGCCAAACCAGACATTGGCGAGCGCCACGCCGGCGACCACCGAATACAGCACCGGCCCGCGCCGCGGAAGGCCGATGAACTGCCGGATTGCCCTGACGTATTCGGCCATCGCCCACACCGACAGGGTGTTGAGCACGACCAGCGAGATGACCGCCGGCAAGCCCCGGCCGAACACGAACAGCAGCCAGAACGCCGCCTGCACCGTGACCGCCCACAGCCAGATGCGCAGCGATCGGCCCTCCCTGTCCTGCCCCTTGCTGGCCGGCCACAGCGCATAGGTAAGCCCAACCGACAGCAGCAGTGACAGCGTTACCGCGAATGCAAGCAGGGTGTTGATGTCAAACAGCACCGACAAGCCTCCTGTGCGGAGCGGTCGCTCGGCTCGGGCAGGCGTTCAGCGCCATTGGAAGCGACAGTGAAGGCTGATCGGGCAGCATGTCGGCACGAACACGTTGCGAGTGTTCGGACATCGACTCAGGCAGCGCTCGACTCGACGGGCGACAGGGCCGCCTTGACGATGTTGCGACCGGCAGCCTTGGCGGCGTACATCGCATCGTCGGCCCGGCGCAGCAAGCGCTCGAAGCTGGCTTCGCCCGGCCCACGCTCGGCAACCCCGATGCTGATGGTCAGCGGGATCTCCTCTTGTTCGTGAATGAAGTTCTGCCCGGACACCAGCAACCGGATGCGCTCGGCAACCTGGATGGCTTCATCGAGCGGCGTGCCCGGCAGCAGCACCACGAACTCCTCTCCACCGATGCGCCCGACCGCATCCTCGAGCCGCAAGGTCTGCTGGATGCGCTGCAACAGCTGGCACAGCACGACATCGCCCGCCTCGTGGCCGTAGGTGTCGTTGACCAGCTTGAAATGATCGGCATCGACCATCATCAAGGCGGCCGGTCGTCGGTGTCGGCGTGCCTCGGACAGCACCCGGCCCGCCAGCTGCTCCAGCGCACGGCGGTTGAGCGCCCCGGTCAGCGAGTCGGTTGCGGCCAGCCGCTGCAGATCGGCATGCACCCGGTCGGCATGCATCATCATGAACGCAAAACTGGCCAGCACCGGATAGACCGCAATGTAGGTCAGCGCGGCGAAGTGAGCTGCGTCTTCCAGCGCGCTGGACGGCGCCACGATCAGGACCGCCATGCGTATCGGGACCAGCGCAACGCCCGTCATTGCGAGCCCCTGAAGCAACCGCCTGGCCCCGCCGCCGTGGACGATGGCCCGCCGCCTGAGGGTCAGCGCCACGCCCGAAAGCGTCGCTGTCGCCAGCACCGCGATGATCGCCACCCGGGCCGGGAACGCCTGTTCGCCCGGACCCAGCCAAAGATTGGCGGCGAACACCAGGAAAAGCACCGCTGCCGTCGGCCAAAGCGCCGACGCGCGCCCGGCGAACAATCTCACCGCATGCCACTGGACCATCAGCGCGCCCACCAGCAAGGTGTTCAATGCGGCGGCAAGCCATGGAGCGCGGATGTCTTCAACGACGTGAAACAAGACCCAGTAAAGGGTGATCACGCCCAGCCCGGCGACCCACGCGACAACGCTCGCGCGCGAATTGACCGGCAGCGAGCGAAGTGTCAGTCCCATCGCCAGAGCGACCAGCAGCGACAGCACCCCGCCAAGCAAGATGAGAGTGTCGAGGTCCATGGGCCTTCAGTGCACCGGGAGATAGGGGCAGTGACTCATGCCGAAGTGTAGCGCACGGCGCCGAGCCGCTGCCTGCGACCGCTGGCACAATGCGCGCATGACCGAACGAAACTCTGCCCCGCTGGTGGTCCGTTTCGGCTCGCTGGGCGATATGGTGCTGCTTACCGGTCTGCTGAACACACTGCATCGGCGGTTCGGTCGGCCTTGCGATCTGCTGTCCGGCACCACGTGGCCCATGGCGCTGCTGGACGGGCACCCGGACCTTGGTCAGGTCTATCGCATTGCCAGCCGGAGTCGACCGTACTGGACCGACCCGGAACAGTGGCGACTGGTTCGCTGGCTGCGGAACCGGCCGCCCGGTCCGGTTTTCGTTTGCGACGATCTGCGCCGGAACAAGCTGGCCCGACTGCTGCGCCGGGCCGGAATCGACCCGGCAAACTGCGTGTATTTCAGCGAGGCCGAACTGAGCGCCCGCCGGCACTGGTTCGATCGCCTGGCCGACATGGCGCAGCGCGTCCCGCAGAGGTTCGCTGATGCCGGCCTGCCGACCGTCGCCGCGCCCGATCATCCGCTGCTTCCGGTATCCGGTGCGGCACGCGCGGACCTCGCGCGCTGGCGGGCGGAGAACCGGCTCGACGGGCCGCTGGTCCTGATCCAGCCGGGCAACAAGCGCACCCAGCGGCGCGGCGGCCTGAACCGTACCGATCACCACAAATGGTGGCCTCCGGGACGCTGGCAACAGGTAATCGCCGCCGTGCTGGAGCGCTTGCCCGATGCGCGGGTCATCCTGTGCGGCGCGCCCTCGGAGCAACCGCTGCTGCTGCAGATCGGCGCCCTCGCCAATGATCCGCGGGTTCGCGCCTGCGGACTGGAGCTGCCGCTGCCGCGCTTGATGGCGCTGTGCGAGGTGGCCCACAGCCTGATCGCAGTCGACAGCGGCCCGGCGCATATCGCCGCTGCGCTGGGCTGCCCAAGCGTGGTTCTGTTCGGTGCGGCACCGCCGTGGCTGTGGCAGCCGAGGGCGACCAAGGGCGTGGTCGTCACGGTAGTCGGCGGCGAGCCGGAAGGATTGAACCGTATCGACGCAATCCCCGCCCAGACGGTCATTTCGGCTTGGCGCGCGCTGCCCGGCCGAAGCCGGACTTGAACCGGCGGCGGATCGGCCCGATCTGTTGTCAATGGATATTCCGAACCACGCCCCGTCGCCCGATCCCGTTGCCCAGCGGCGCGCCGATCGCGCACGTCTGCGACGGGCGGTGCTGATCAGCGCCGTTTTTGTCGGTCTGCTCTGGTGGATCAAGCTGTTCGAGCACTGGCTGGGCGCGTTTTCCGGATTGAGCCTGCGGCCGGGCGAATGGCAGGGCCTGATCGGCATCCTGACCGCACCCCTGCTGCACGGCTCGGTCGGCCATCTGGCCGCCAACACCCTGCCGCTGCTCGTGCTGGGCGCGCTGTCGTTGTCGGTATATCCCAAGGCCAGCGTCCGGGCGTGGCCGCTGATCTGGGTGCTGTCCGGCATCGGCGTGTGGTTGGTCGGCCGTCCGCCGGCTCACCTCGGTGCCAGCGGGCTGTCGCATGGCCTGATGTTTTTTCTGTTCGTGCTCGGACTGGTGCGCCGCGACCGGGCCGCCATTGCAGCCGGCATGATCGCGTTCTTCCTCTATGGCGGCATGCTGATGACGGTGTTTCCGCGCGAACAGGGCATCAGCTGGGAATATCACCTGTTCGGCGCGCTGGCTGGCATCGGCGCGGCGGTGTGGTTGCGCACTGCCGATCCGCCGCTGCCGCGAAAGCGCTACAGCTGGGAAGACGAGGACGACGCGGCGCCCGCCGATCCCGACACCGAAGAGCTGCGGCTGCCCAGACCGCACGGCGTGCCGGTGCTTTGGCAACGCCCGGACGACGATGCGCGCGGGCAGGTGCTGCCATTCCGGCCCAGACGCCCGCCCGAGCCGCCTGGCGACTGAGCCGCGGTCGGCCCTCAGACGCGCAGCGGTTACACTTCGGCGGTGCCCATTCCGGAACCGACCATGCGAATCGCACCTTTCCTTTGCGTTGCCCTGATGCCGCTGCTGCTGACAGCCTGCGGCGGCGAGCCAGCTCTCGAGACCAACCAGGCGCCCGATGCCCGTCGCATCGAGGCCGATGTGCGTTTTCTGTCCGACGATCTTCTGGAGGGTCGCGAAGCGGGCACGCGGGGCCACGACATCGCCGCCGCCTACGTCGCCAGCCGGTTTCGCGCGCTGGGGCTGGAGCCGGCGGGCGATGAGGGCAGCTATTTGCAGACCGTGCCCTTGCTGCAGGGCTGGATCGAGCGCGATGGCGCCCGTCTGGAACTGGTGCGCGACGGGCGGATCCGGGCGTTCGCCTTCCAGCAGGAGTTTCTGCCCGGCATCAGCTACGGCCAGAGCGAGGTGGCGCAGGCGGCGCCATTGGTGTTCGTCGGCCAGGCGGTGCATGCCCCCGATTTCGGCGTCGATCACTTCGCCGGTCTTGATGTGGAAGGCAAGATTGCCGTGATGCTGGGCGGCGCGCCGGCCGGGCTGTCGGCCGATCCGCGGGCGTTCTATTCGTCGGGTCGGGAAAAGCTGCGCGCCCTGGCCGATCGCGGCGCAATCGGGGTCATCTCGCTGCCCGATCCGGCCCGGGCCGAACGCTATCCATGGGAGCGCATGGCGCGCAACTGGGACCGCCCGGGCATGCGCCTGCGCGATGAGTCGGGTCAGCCGATCGATGAGTTTCCCGGCCTGCGCGCCAGTGCCCGGATGAGTCTGGAAGCCGGCCGGGTGCTGTTCGAAGGCGCGGCCATGGATTTCGACGCGGTGATCGCCCATGCCACCGCCGGCACCCTGTCGGGCTTCGACCTGCCGGGTAGCGCGGTGCTGGCTTCGCGCAGCCGGATCGAGGCCATCGACAGCGTCAACGTGGTTGCCCGCCTGCCCGGCAGCGACCCGGCGCTGGCCGACCAGCACGTGGTCTACAGCGCCCACCTCGATCACGTCGGCATCGGCGCAGAAGTCGAGGGCGACGGCATCCACAACGGCGCGCTGGACAACGCCATCGGCGTGTCGATCATGCTGGAAGCCGCGCGCCAGGCCGCGGAGGCCGAGCAACCGGCCCGGCGCTCGCAGGTGTTCATCGCGGTGACCGCCGAAGAAAAGGGACTGCTCGGCGCCGAACATTTCGCCGCCAACCCCTCGATGCCGGGCACCATGGTGGCCAACATCAATATCGACATGCCGATTCTGCTGTGGCCGCAGAACGATGTCGTGCCGATCGGCATCGAACACAGTTCGCTCAAGGCCGATGTCGAAGCCGCCGCCGAAGCCCTGTCGATCGCGCTCTCGCCCGATCCGCGCCCGGAAGAAGTGGTGTTCATCCGCTCCGACCAGTTCGCCTTCATCCGTCAGGGCGTGCCGGCGGTCTACCTCAAGGGCGGCCTGGAGCCGGCCGACGGCGAATATGCCGGCCGGGCCGAGGCGTTTCTGCTCAAGCACTATCACCAGCCGTCGGATCAGGTGGATCTGCCGATCGACTACCCGACTGCCGCGCGCATGGCCCGGCTCAACGCCGGCATCGGCCAGCGGGTGGCCAACGCCGACAAGGCTCCGCGCTGGAACAAGGACGATTTCTTCGGCGACCGCTTCGCCGCCGACTGAGGCCGCCGGCCGGTCGTCAATCGCCATGCCGGCCGGGCATGGCTCGGGGCTGCGCACCGACACGATTCGATGCGCAGCCCGGCTGCATCGCCGGCTTAGCTTTCGCGCAGTTGGTCCAGCGGCAATGATCGACGCGTCTTGATTTCCCGCAGCACGAAGCTGGAGTTGACGTCGGTGACCCCGGCGTCGTTCAGCAGCCGGTCGAGCAGGAAGCGCGAGAAATGCTCCAGGTCCTCGACCATCACGTGCAGCAGATAGTCCATCTCGCCGGTCAGCGCGTGACAGGTCACCACCTCATCCCACAGCTGCACCCGCGACACGAACCCATCGACCACGGCGCTGCTGTGGTCGCGCAATTGCACCCTCACGAATGCCTCCAGGCCCAGTCCGACCTGCTTGGCATCGATCAGTGCGGCGTAGCCGGCGATTACGCCGCCAGCTTCCAGTCGCTGCACCCGACGCAGGCAGGCCGAGGCCGACAGGCCGATGCGTTCGGCCAGCTCGGCGTTGCTGATCCGGCCCTCGCGCTGAAGCACGGTGAGGGCGGCGATGTCGGTGGGATCGAGCCGGATGGTCATTTTGCCTCGTGATCCGCTTGAGTTACGCAATTATCTTGCGCCGATCGGGCAATACAAGGCAATAACCGAATCCTTTTGCGCTTCCCAAGGCCTAAGCTGTAGGGGAGTCCGCCAGCCAGGCCAGGTTTTGCCATGGACAATGCCGTCACCCATTCAGTTTCCCCGCCGCCGCGCAAGGTGGCCCATGAAATGACCGATAAAGGCGTGGTGCCGGTCTATACCACCGCCGTGGTCGATCAGCCGTGGGACAGCTACAGTGCCGCCGATCATCGGGTCTGGGCACACCTGTTCGAGCGCCAGCGCGCGGTGTTGCCCGGACGCGCCTGTCAGGCGTTTCTCGACGCCCAGGACGCCATGGGCATGCGCGCCGATGCCATACCCCGGTTCACCGAGATCAATGAGATTCTGGCTGCCAGCACCGGCTGGACGCTGATCGGCGTGGAGGGCCTGCTGCCCGAGCTGACATTCTTCGAGCACTTGGCCAATCGTCGCTTCCCGGTAACCTGGTGGATTCGCGACGCGACGCAGATCGATTACATCTCCGAACCCGATCTGTTTCACGACCTGTTCGGCCATGTGCCGCTGCTGATGAATCCGGTGTTCGCCGACTACATGGCTGCCTACGGGCGGGGCGGCGTCAAGGCGCACGGCATCGGGCCGGATGCCTTGGCGGCGCTGACCCGGCTTTACTGGTACACGGTGGAGTTCGGGCTTATCGACACGCCCGAGGGCATGCGCATCTACGGTGCCGGTATCGTCAGCTCGCGCGGCGAATCGATTCACAGTCTGGAGAGTCCGGCGCCGAATCGCATCGGCTTCGATCTGGAACGGATCATGCGCACCCGTTACCGGATCGACACCTATCAGAAGAGTTACTTCGTGATTACCGGCTTCGAGCAGCTTTTCGACGCCACCCGACCCGATTTCACACCGATCTATGCCCGGCTTGCCGGGCAACCGGCGATCCAGGCCGGACAGGTGCTGGCCAGCGACCGGGTGTACCAGCGTGGCACGGGTGAGGGCTGGCTGGACGATGGCGATGTCTGAACATCGCCACCATCCAGTCCGACACGCCGCAGCCCCGCCGCATTGCCGCGCCGCAAGCCGGTGGCGGTGTTTCACATAGCTCCGTTCGCCCCCGCGCTGCGCTTGGTCGGAGCGTCCGCCGTGCGGCTTGCCATTGCGATGACCGCCAGATGAACTGGCTCGAAGAAGCAGTCGTGCCATCGACCTGGCGGACTCGAGATCCTTCGATGGAGCTGCTCACGCGACAGGCGACGTGGCTGGAATGCTGCGTTCACCAAAGCGCGGTAGCGGCGGCCGCGAGGACTGAGAGCAGCAGCACGGCAGATACCATCACGGCATAGGCCCGGGGTCCGCTGATCCAGGCCAGCACCGACTTTGCCAGGCCGCCGGAGGCCAGCAAAAGCACCAGACCCCAGCGAGCCACCTCGGTGGACAGCGCGGCCGATGCCTGCATCTGCGCCACGCTGGCGGCGGCGGCGTGCCACTCGGCCAACGCGGCCAGGGCGGCGATGGCGAGCGCGCCGCGGTCGCCAAAGTAGTGTTGGGCGATGGCCGACAGCAACATCACGCCGCCGATGGCTGCGGCAAGCACGAGCGCGTGACCGATCCGAAAGCTTCGTCCGTCCTCAGCCTCGAACGATTCGTCCTTGTCCAGATGGCCACCAAATCCGACCAGTCCGCCTGCCAGCAGAATGACGGCGGCGCCCAGCAGGGGGACTGCGCTTGCCCGAATCAGCTCGGGCGACAGGCTGGCGACGATGCCAGCCAGCAAGATCAGCGAGGCCAGATTCGCGAACAGGGTGGCGGCGATGGCGAAACGGATCTGGCTCGGATTGCGCCGCGCGTGATCGCCAAAATGAGCGACCGCCGCCGTGGATGAGACGAACCCGGAGAGAAAGCCGGCCACGGCCAGTCCCAGGCGGATGCCGGCCCAGCGCTGGGCCATGTGGCCGATCATCCCGACCGCCAGCACCAGGACCACCACGCGCCACAACGCCCGTGGATGGACGGCATTCCAGGGATCGATGGAGCCATCCGGCAACAGCGGCAGGATGACCAGAGCAGAGGCCAGCAGAATCAGGGCATCGTGCAGTTCGCGCTCGGTGAGCAGCTCACGGGTCAGCCGATGCAGTGCGGTACGCGCTTCCAGCAGGATCGCGGTGATCACGCCGATCGCTGCGGCCAGTGCCGCCTCGCGCATCGCCAAAGCGCCGAGTACCACGGTCAGCACCAGCGCCACCTCGCTGGTCAGGCCCGGATCCTGCTTGGCGGTGTAGCGGTAGCTCAGCAGCACGAACAGACCGACCAGCAGCACCACTGCCAGCAACAGACTCGGACCAAACCACGCGGTCAGCGCGCCCAGCAGCGCCGCCACGGCATGGGTGCGCAGGCCGGCGACCACCAGCAGGCCATCCTGCTTGCGGCGCTCGCGCACCGCGCCGATCAGCAGTCCAATCCCGAGCGCCGTCAATAGCCCGGTCAGGTCTTTCCCAGCGGCGTCGGCCACGCTCTCCAGCATCCGCCCAGCATGCCGCCGCAAGGACAGGACTTGCAAACAACGGCGGCAGCCGGACAATGCGCGGATCATCGCCCGCCGGACGGACACCATGAATCAGGACGATTTCATCGAGGTTTACCCCGATGCGCTCAGCGCGGCACAGTGCGCGCATCTCATCGAACAGTTCGAGCTCAGCAGTCAGGCCAAGCCCGGTCAGGTGGGCGGTGGCGTCATGCCCGAGCTCAAGGACAGCGACGATATCGTGCTGGCCGACAAGCCGGAGTGGCGCGACGCCAAGAAAATGCTTAATCAGGCGGTGTTCGGCGCCTTCATCCAGTACCTTCGGCGCTACCGCTATGCGCTGATCGCCCCGCTGATGTTGCGCATCGCCGATCCGCAAACCGGCGCGGCCAAACGGCTGGAATTCGAGGATTTCGACCGGCTCGGCGATGATCGACTGGGCGCCATCGCCCAGCACGTGTTCCGGCCCGGCGAGATCAACCTGCAGCGCTACCGGGCCGGCAAGGGCGGCTATCCGTACTGGCACTGCGAGCTGTATCCCAAGGGCCCGGACGCCGAGCCACTGCACCGGCACCTGCTGTGGACGATCTACCTCAACGACGGGTTCGGTGCCGGTGAGACCGAGTTTCTGTATCAGAAACGCAAGATTCAGCCCAAGGTCGGCAGCCTGTTGATCGCGCCGGCGGCCTTCACCCACACCCATCGCGGCAACACCCCGAGTGAAGGCGACAAATACATTGCCACCAGCTGGATTCTGTTCCAGCGCGCCGAGGCGCTGTACGGCAGCGGCTGAGCTCGATGCCCGGACATTGCTTCCGGCCGGCACGCTGGCGGTGTATCGTCATGCCGTCATGACCGAAGTGGAGGGCGCCCGATGCGATCGGTGCTGGTGGCAAGTTCCAAGGGCGGGGCCGGCAAGACGACCCTTTCCACACATCTGGCAGCGGCGTATGCGGTGTCCGGCAAACGCACGGTGTTGCTCGACGCCGACCCGCAGGGTTCGGCCTATCACTGGTGCGAGAAGCGCGCCGGATTCGACCACCCGGTGCTGCCGGTGCATGGCACCCGCAAGGGTTGGGAGAATCACATTCCGGTCGATACCGATGTGCTGATCGTCGACGGCCCGGCCGGGGCCATGGGCGCCCAGCTCGCGCACCTGCTGGATTTGGTCGATGCCGTGCTGGTGCCGGTGCAGCCTTCGGCGCTGGACCTGGAAGCCACCGTGCCGTTCCTGAACTCACTGGCTCAGCATCCCCGAATCAAGAAGGGCAAGCTGCCGGTCGGCCTGGTCGGCAACCGGCTCAAGCCATGGACCCACGCCAGCCAGCAGGTCATCGGCCAACTGAAGACCTGGCCCTATCCGCTGGTGGCCCAGGTGCGCGACAGCCAGGCGTACGTTCTGCTCACCGGTCTCGGTAAAAGCCTGTTCGACTATCGCTCCGAACACGTCCGAAATCATCAGGCCGACTGGGCGCCCCTGCTGCGCTGGCTGAAGAAGGCGAGCTAGCGGTCTCGACATCGCTGCGCCTTCGTTTTGATCGCCACGCTCAGTCGTGCGCCCGGATCGGCACAAAGCGGCGTCGTTCGGGCTATGCTGCCCGAATGCGCCAAATCATCCTGCTACGACATGCTCATGCCCACGCCGCCGGCGCGGGCCAATCCGATCGCGATCGGTCCCTGTCCGCCATCGGCAAGGCCGAGGCTGCCGCTGCCGGTCGCTGGTTGGCCGAGCACGGCGGCGAGGCCGATGTCGTCCTGTGTTCGCCCGCAGCGCGCACGGTGGAGACGTTGGCCATCGTCAATCGCGACTGGTCGACGCCTGCGCCGACGATACGTCCGGAAATCTACGATGCCAGTCCGGGCGATCTGATCCGCCTGCTCGACGGATTCGCCGATACCGCGCGGGTGCTGCTGGTCGGCCACAATCCCGGTCTGGAGGAGCTGGTCGCACTGCTGGCCGAGGGCCGTACCGGCGATCGTCGCGGCCTGCCGCCGGGCGCGGTAGCGATCATCGAACTGGCGCCCGATGCAGCCCTTGAGCCGGCCGTCGGTCGCGTTTCGGCGTTCTGGTCGCCCTGATCGGTGCCTTGGCTGCGGGCCGCCGCCGCGCTGGCCTTGGCGACGCTCGCCGGTTGCGCGCAGCTGCCCGTCGTTCAGCTCGATCAGGCGCAGGCGCTGGCTGAGAATCAGCGCCCGCACGTTTGGGCCTGCCCGACGGACGCCTGCCCGGCGCCCTCGGCGCTGACCGAGGAGGCCCAGGCGCTGGCTGAAACCGCCGGAGCGACGCCGCGCCACCGGGTCACATTGCTCGAGCGCGGCGATGATGCCCTTGTGGCGCGACTGCACCTGATTCGCGCCGCCCGGCACAGCATCGAGCTGCAAAGCTACATCTTCGTCGAGGACGATGTCGGCTGGTTGATGCTCAACGAACTGCTGAACGCCGCCCGGCGCGGTGTGAAAGTCCGGCTGCTGCTCGACCAATTGTTCAGTTTTGATGACGTGCAGCTGCTGGCAGCGATGGCTGGCGCGCATGAGAACTTCCAGACCCGGCTGTACAACCCCACCTTCGGCAAGGCCACCACCAAGCCGCTGGAATTCGCCGCCGGGATCGTGTGCTGCTTCCGCCGGTTCAATCAGCGCATGCACAACAAGCTGCTGAGCGTCGACGGGGTGGCGGCGATCACCGGCGGGCGCAACGTCCAAGGCCGGTACTTCGATTGGGAGCCGGATTTCAATTACCGCGACCGCGATCTGCTCATTCTCGGCCCGGCAGCCGATGCCATGGGCGAGAGCTTCGAGGCGTTCTGGAATCACCCGCTGTCGGTTCCCATCGCCCGCCTGCACGATGTCGCCCAGGTTCTGCTCGACACCGGAGGCAGGCCCGCCCGGCGGCCACGGCCGCAGCTGGACCGGGTCGAGCGGGTGGTCGCGGTCTCCGCGATGGCCGACAACCCCGCCCTGTTGCAACGCCGCCTGATGGCGCCCTCGTTCGAGGTCGCCGGGGTCAGCTTCCTGGCCGATGGACCCGACAAGCACGCAGAGTCCGGTGCCGATAGCCCGGAAGGCCTGGATACCCGTTTGCGCGACCTGGTTCGCGATGCCCGTCATTCGGTGGTGTTGCAAACGCCCTATCTGGTCATTTCCAAGCCTGCGCGCCGGGTTTTTCGCGAACTGCGCCGTCGCCAACCGGCGCCCGAGGTGCTGGTTTCCACCAACAGCCTGGCCGCCACCGACGCCTGGCCGGTCTATGCCATATCGCACAAATACAAACGCACGTACCTGAGACAACTGGGCATGGACATCCGCGAGTACAAGCCCTACCCCGAACGCCTGCCGTTGAGTCCCTGGCTGGCCGACGACCCGCTGTCCAGCTCCGGCGATGGCGGATTTGCGCCGGTCGTTTCCGAGTGGCAGGGGTCGCGCCCGGAAATGATCGGCAGCGACGGCATCGGCAGCGCCTCGCGTTTCGCGCGCGACCGCCCGGTGCCGCTGGAAGCTACCGGCCGACGAACCGGCCTGCACGCCAAATCGATGGTCATCGATCAGCGGATCGCCGTGGTCGGCAGCCACAACTTCGATCCGCGTTCGGATGATCTGAACACCGAGATCGCCGTGATCGTCGAGGATCCGGAATTCGCAGCCGCCCTCGAGGCAGTCATCCGCACCGACGCCGCGCCCGACAATGCCTGGGTCGTGGCCCGCAGGCCGGCGATCCCTGTTCTGTCGGGTCTCAACTACCAGATCGGCAAGCTATTCGAGAAGCTGCCCCTGTTCGACCTGTGGCCGTTCCGCTACCACACCAGCTACCAGCGCTCGCCGGACTGTCCCGAGGCCCAGCCGGACGAAAACATCGCGCGCTCGCCGTGCTGGGAGGCCGTTGGCGCGTTCCCGGACGTCGATGTCCGGTTCAAATCGCTCTACACGCGGTTGATGACGGCGTTCGGTTCGGGTCTCGAACCGATACTCTGACCAGCCCGCCGAAGCGCCGTCCGGCGCCCGGAAAATGCTCGGCAAGGCTGCCGGGAGGCTGCCGGAAGGATTGACCTGCAACGGCGGCGGCTCTAGTCTGCACAGATCGCCTGCCCCTGGACTCCACATGGCTCTCTCCATCACCCTTGAACTCAGCGACTCGGATTTGCAGCATTTCCGCGACGCACTCGAAAAATCCGCACAGAATGCCGCAGTAAAGCCCGATGCCGACATCATCGCCGGCGCTCACCAGGTGCTGGCCGAGGCCCGCTCCGGCTCTGTGCCTGCCTTCATCGCCGATCGCTTGAGCCAGCTCGAAGACCTGCTCGCGATGCTGTCCGACAGCGCCTGGGCGCTGCCCGATGAGGATCGCCAGCGCGTCATGTCCACCCTGGTCTATTTCGCCGACGCCGACGATGTCATCCCCGACAACGTGCCGGTTCTGGGCTATCTCGACGACGCGATCATGATCGAGCTGTGCGGCGAAAAGCTGGCACCCGAGATCGAGGCCTACGCCGAGTTCTGCGACTACCGCGAAACCCAGGCCAAGGCCAACGGGATCGATCCCTCCGAAGTCGGCCATGCCGACTGGCTGGAATCCAAGCGCCAGGCGCTGCAGGAGCGCATGCACCAGCGCCGTCGCGATTTCGGCGTCGGCTACGGCAGCAGCGAGGGCTATGCCCACAAGCGCGGCAGCTACACCAATCGCAGCTGGCGGCCGCCGGTTGACCGCATCCGCTGAACGGGCCGGAATTTTCCGCCGCAGGCCAAGCCCCGCCGAGCTGAACGCCGACTCTGCGGGCACGCTGGCCCAGGCACTGGGGATTGTCGTCACCGAAGTCGGCGACGGCTTCCTGTGCGGCACCATGCCGGTCGATGACGCCACCCGCCAGCCGTTCGGCTTGCTGCACGGCGGCGCTTCGGCGGCGCTGGCCGAGACGCTGGCCAGCATCGCCGCCAATCTGTGCCTTGACCCGGCCGCCGAGGTTGCCGTCGGGTTGGAATTGAATGCAAACCACATCCGGGCCTGTCGCGACGGCAAGGTGACCGGGACCGCCCGTCCACTGCATATCGGTCGTCGGACCCAGGTCTGGGACATTCGCATCGTCGACGTCGAAGATCGACTGGTGTGCGCGTCCCGGCTGACGCTCTCGGTTTTGCCGGTCAGGCGGGATTGAACGGATTCGGCGGACCCGCTGCATCGAATCGCGCACCCCCCGACGCAAGTCCCTGTCGTCGCTCGTTACACTATCGCCATGCTCACACCGGCCACCATCGACGCAGGACCGGACTTCATGCGCCCACTTCGCCGGCTGTGGCGGCTGCCGTTGCTGGTCGTGCACATTCTGGTCGCGGTGCCGGTGGCGCTGATTTTCATCAACGGGTTCGCCGCCCGGTTCCGCATCGCCGGTGAGCGGGTGGACCATCGCGCCGTCCGGCTGTGGTCGGCCATTCTGATCCGGCTGTTCGGCTGGCGGGTTCGCCGCACCGGTTCGCCGCTGCCCGGCGCGGTGCTGCTGGTGGCGAACCATGTCAGCTGGCTCGATATCGAGGTCATCCACAGTCAGATAGCCGCCGGTTTCGTGGCCAAGGCCGAGATCAGCCGCTGGCCGCTGATCGGCTGGCTGGCCCGGCGCGGCGGCACCATCTACCACCAGCGGGGTCAAACCGATTCGCTCAATGGCGTGATGCACACCATGCTGCGACGGCTGAACGACGGACTGGCAGTGGCGGTGTTTCCCGAGGGGCGGACCACCAGCGGCGAAGGCGTGGGGGCTTTTCATGCCCGGATCTTCCAGCCGGCGGTACTGGCAGAGGTGCCAGCCCAGCCGGTCGCGCTGCGCTACGGCGAGGGCGGCAGCGCGCAGACCACGGTGGCGTTCTGGCCCGGCGAGCATTTCGTCGGCAATTTCTTCCGCTTGCTGGGCGAGCCCGGTCGCGTGGTCGAAGTGCACTTTCTGGAGCCGGTGCCGGTCAGCGAAGAGGGTCGCCGGCGGATGGCCAATGTCTGCCGGGAGCGCATCGCATCGGTGCTGGCGGAAGGCCCATGAGCCGCTGGATCGCCTCCGCGTACCGGCCTCCGGCCTGGCTGCGCAGCCCTCATGTGCAATCGGCGTTGAGCTCCAGCGCGCTTCGCCGCCGCTCGGGCGAACGGCATTTTGCCGAAACCTGCCCCGTGACCACCGAACACTGGCTGACCACCCCTGAGGGCGTGCGCCTTCAGGGTTTTCACAGCCGGCCGTCCGGGTATCGGCCAGAGGCTGGTTTGGCACTTCTGCTGCATGGCTGGGAGGGTTCGGCCAGTTCCAGCTACATGCTTCACACTGCGGCGACCCTGCTGCGCGCTGGCATGGCGGTTTTCCGGCTCAATTTCCGCGATCACGGCGCCACCCATCACGCCAACGAGGGCATCTTCCACTCCTGTCGCCTGAAGGAGGTGCTGGATGCCGCGGTGCAGATCCAGCAGCGCTTCGACGCTGATCGCATGGTCGTGGCCGGCTACTCGCTGGGCGGCAATTTCGCCCTGCGCCTGGCGCTCAAGGGGCCGACGGTGGGCCTCGCGCTGGCGCATGCGGCGGCCGTCTGTCCGGTGCTTGACCCGGCTGCCGGTATGACCGCGCTGGAACGCGGGCCGTGGATCTACCAGTGGTATTTCCTGCGCAAGTGGCGGGCCTCGCTGCGGCGCAAGCGCGCGTTGTTTCCCGAGCTTCATCGCTACGACGATGCGGCGCTGGAGCGCGGAATGCGGAGCCTCACCGACTGGCTGGTTCGCGAGCAGACCCAGTTCGGCACGCTGGAAGACTACTTCAACGGCTATGCGGTGGCCGGCGATCGACTGTTGGCGGCGCCGGTACCGCTGAGCATCCTGACCTCCGAGGACGATCCAGTCATTCCGGTTGCCGGTTTCCACGCGCTGACGTTGCCGGATTCGGCCTATCTTGAGATCGCCGAACATGGCGGGCACTGCGCGTTTCTGGAGGGTGTCGATCTGTCCGGCTATGCCGAACGCTGGGTCGCAGCGCGTCTGCTGGGCGCGGTTGGCTCCGGCACAGCGGCTACAATGGTCGATCCTCAATTCGCCACGAGCTGACGCCTGATGCTTGCTCAAGCCCTGAAATCGCTGCGTGCCGGCGATATCGATGCTGCCCTCGCCACTATCCGGGACTTTCTCGATCAGCACCCGCAGGATGCCGACGGCCATCACCTGCACGGTGTGATCCTGCGCGCCGCCGGCGATTTCGATGGCTCGGCGGCCAGCATCGATCGCGCCATCGAGCTTGCGCCACAGACCAGCGCGTTTCATTTGAGCCGGGCCAGCCTGCTGCTCGATCGCCGCGATCTGATCCAGGCCAAGGCCGAACTCGGCAAGGTGATCGAAGCCGATCCGAACCAGCTGGCCGGTTATCTGATGCTGGCCAATTTTGCTCTCGCCTCGAACGATCTCGACGAGGCTGACCGGCTGCTGAAGCTGGCGCTGCGGGTCGAGCCGGAGCACCCGCAGGTGCTGATTCTCAAGGGCCAGCTGCTGGCTGCGCGCGGTGACAACGACGCCAGCCTGGCCGCGCTGACCAAGGCACTGGATCGCGCGCCCAATGACCCGCTGGCGCAGGTCAGCCTGGGTCTTGCCTATCTGAAGAATGGACACTTTGCATTCGCCGCCCAACTGCTGGAAAAAGCGGTCGCCCAGAAGCCCGAGGCGTTCGGCTTGCGCTGGGCATTGATCCGCGCCCTGAAAGAGCAGGATCGTCTCGACGAGGCCCTGGTTCATATCGAGGCGCTGTTGGCCCATCAGCCGGACAACCTGCCCGCGCTCGCCCTGCGCGGCGATATCCGGATTTCCGGCGGTAACCTTGAAGGCGGGCTGGAAGACTATCGCCGCACGCTGGATCTCTCGCCGCAGCGGCTGGCGCTGCTCGGCCCGATGCTTGGCGTCCTGCTGAACCGCGGTCTGCGCCAGCCGGCCCGCGATCTGGTCGAGGAGCAGCTCCAGCGCGAGCCGCTGAACGACGCCCTGTGGCAGGGCCGGGTGCGCCTGGAGGCGGGCGATTTTGCCGCCCAGGTCGAGATCATCCGCCGCTGGTCGGCGGCGCTGCCCGACAGTACCGCCTGCCTGGAAGCTCAAGCGCAGCAGGCCGAGCTGCAGGGCGACCTGCCGCGTGCCCGCGAACTGGCCGAGCGCGCCGTTGCCGGCGACGCCAGCCGCGCATCGGCCGAGTTCATCCTGATCCGCGCCGACATTCGCGACGATCCGGCCAGCGCCCTGCCCCGGCTGGAGCGGGCGTTTTCTGCTGCTCAGGGCAACCAGTCGCGGCGCATGGTGCTGTTCTGGGAAGGTATCGCCTTCGACCGCCTCGACCAGCCGGCCGAAGCGATCACCCGCTGGAGCCAGATGCTCCTGCATCAATCGCCCGGTCTGCCGCTGCCGGTCAGCGCGCCGCAGGAAGCCGAAAACCCGTCCGACGACGGCCCGGCGCCGAAGTTGATGTGGACTGTCCCGGGTTCGCGGCCGGACCGGCTGGCGGCCCTGTTCGAGGCACTGCCAGCCGCGCTGACTGCCGATCGCTTCGGCAACCTGCCGCGCGCCGACGGATTGGGTCCGGTGAAGGCGCTCGACGCGTTCGGCCAACCGGCCGACCCCCTGCCGACCTGGCGCCGGCTGCTCGCCGATCGCGGGCTCGATCCGGCCACCGTGGTCGAGTGGATTCCCAACTGGGACGAGCGACTGGCCGGTCGTCTGCCCGGCAGCCGGCTGCTGGCCCTGGTCCGCGACCCGCGCGATCTGCTGCTGGCGATGGCACTCGATGGCGCGCCGCAGAACTACCAGGTGCCCAGCTTCGACATCGCCGCCGCCTGGCTGGTGCAGGCCCTGGAGCCGCTGGTTCAACGTGTCGAGGCTGGCGACCCGTCGGTGTTGATGTTGCGCACCGAGGACGTCGATCGCGATCCGCACGGCGCACTGGACCGGATCGGCGCATTCTTCGAATTCGAACGACCGGCCGGTGCCGAGTGGTCCGAGCCCCGCCCGCGCGGACTGGGCGGTATTCCGCTCGGCCTGCCCGATGGCCGTTGGCAGCGTTATGCCGAGGCGCTGGCCGGACCGTTCGCCGTGGTCGCGCCGCTCGCCGCCCGCCTGGGCTACTGAGCCGGCGCGACACCCTACGACCAGAAGGACTTGCCCATGAACCGGATCAATCTTGCCCGCATCGTGATCGCCGCCAGCGTCGTGCTGGCACCGCTCGCCGTTGCTGCGCCGACCGGCCAGCTCAGCGCGCCGCCCGGATTCGTCGTCGAGCTATACGCCGATGGCGTCGAAAACGCCCGCGCCATGGCCTGGGGCGAGCAGGGCACGCTGTTCGTCGGATCGCGCGAGAAGGGCCAGGTCTACGCGCTCACCGATCGCGATGGCGACGGCCGGGCCGAGACCGTCCGGGTGATCGCCAAGGGACTGCGCATGCCGGTGGGTCTGGCGTTTCGCGGCGGCAGCCTGTACGTCTCGGCGGTCGAGCGCATCGTCCGCCTCGACGACATCGAGAACCGTCTGGACAATCCGCCCGAGCCGGTGGTGGCGATCGACGATCTGCCCTCCGAGCGCCATCACGGCTGGCGATATATCGCCTTCGGTCCGGATGGCAAGCTCTACGTGCCGATCGGAGCACCGTGCAACATCTGCGATGAAGACGGCTTCGCGACCATCCTGCGGATGAACGCCGACGGCAGCGAACGCGAGACCATCGCCGAAGGCGTGCGCAACACGGTCGGTTTCGACTGGCAGCCGACCAGCGGCACGCTGTGGTTCACCGACAACGGCCGCGACTGGTTGGGCGACGACCTGCCGGAGTGCGAGCTGAACCGACTCGACCGCCCCGGTCAGCACTTCGGCTTTCCGCACTGCCATGCCGGCGTCATCGATCCAGAATTCGGCGAGGTCCAATCCTGCTCGAACTTCGTCGCCCCGGCCGCCTTGCTGGGCGCGCATACCGCGCCGCTGGGCATGCGTTTCTACACCGGCGAACAGTATCCGGCGGCGTATCGCGGCGATGCCTTCATCGCCCGGCACGGATCGTGGAACCGATCGACCAAGAGCGGCTACGATGTCGTTCGGGTGCGATTCGACGGCGAAGACGTGGTGGCGGTCGAACCGTTCCTGGCCGGGTTTCTCGACGGTCAGAAGACCCTCGGTCGCCCGGTCGACGTGATTCAGGCACCGGATGGTTCACTGTTGATTTCCGACGACTACGCGCACGCCATCTACCGGGTGCGTTACACCGGGGAGAATGAATGATGCGACTGACCAGCCAGAGCTTCGACAACGGGCAGGCCCTTGCGCCCGAGTTCGCCGCCGGCCGCCGCGATGGCGACGCGGTCGGGTTTTCCACCAACCGCAACCCGCATCTGGCCTGGACCGGCGCACCGGACGGCACCCGCAGCTTCGCGCTGGTCTGCGTCGATCCGGATGTGCCCACGGTGCCCGAGATGGTAGGCAAGGACGGCGTCGAAATTCCCGCCGACCAGCCGCGCTGCGACTTCGTGCACTGGGCGCTGGCCGACATCCCCGGCACGGTGAGCGAAATTCCCGCCGGCAGCTGCTCCGACGGTTTTACCCCGCGCGGCAAGCAGAATCCGTCCGGCCCGAGCGGTAGCCGCCAGGGTTTGAACGACTACACCGGCTGGTTTGCCGGCAATCCCGACCTGAGCGGCGACTATTTCGGCTACGACGGCCCGTTTCCGCCGCCCAACGATCTGCGCCTGCACCGCTACTTCTTCCGGCTGTTCGCCCTCGACGTGCCCGCGCTGGATCTGCCCGAGCGGTTCACCGCCGGCGACCTCTACAAGGCCAGCCACGGCCACGTGCTGGCGGAAACCGCCGTGTTCGCTACCTATACGCTGCATCCGGCCTAGCGGACATATCGACGCACGGCGGCCGTCCCGCATCCGGCCCGGTGCCGCCATGCGACCCGGCTACTCGCCCGACGGCAGCCAAAGCAGCAGGGCGATGCCGAGGGCGATCCGGTAGATCGCGAACGGCGTGTAGCGATGCGCCTTGATGTAGCCCAGCAGCCAGCGCACCGTGATGAATCCGGTGGCGCTGGCAGCGGCGAATGCCAGCGCAAGTTGACCCCAGGGTTCGCCGGAGCTGCCCTGCTTCAGAAGGTGTTCGAGCAGCGCATAGCCGCTGGCCGCGAACATGGTCGGAATGCCGACCAGAAACACGAACTCGGTTGCCGCCGGGCGGTTATTGGTGCCCGCCAGCAGGGCGATGAAGATGGCCGCGGCCGAACGCGACGTGCCGGGGAACACGCCGGCCACCACCTGAGCCAGGCCGACCAGGACGGCCACCGTCCAGGTGATTTCCGCGCTGCTGGGTCGACGCTCGGCCAGCCGCTCGGCGACCAGCATCCACAGTCCGCCCAGCACCAGCGCCCAGGCGACCGGTGCCACGGTCTCGGGCAGTTCCCAGCCGGCCAATCGGACCGGAATCCCAATTACTGCGGTAACCGCGAAGGCGACGGCAATCTTGGCCAGATAGGCGCGGTTTTCCGCATCGCCGACGCCCAAAGCCAAGGTCTGGAGCCGCTGCCGATAGACCATCACGATCGCCAGAATGGCGCCGGCCTGGATCACGATGTTGAACAGGTCCGAGCGCCCGCCCAGCCAGTGCTGGGCGATCAGCAGATGGCCGGTGCTTGAGATCGGCAGAAATTCGGTCAGGCCTTCGATCAGCCCGAGCAGGATGGCAGTCAGGGTTTCGTTCACGGGCCGGTGCGTGGAAAGCAGCCGCAAGAATACCGGATGGCCTGGTGCCGGGGCGATGTTCGCTAGCCAATACATGTGCACCGGAATAGTGCGATTAGTTTAATCATGCACTAATTCAGGGAAGTCAAATAGCATCTGGCTGGCTGCTCTCGACCAAAAGCATCACGCCGAAGCCGTTTTCGTCCGGCGGAGACCCTTGTACGGATCCGCTGGTTCCGTTTCATATCAATCTGTTAGGTGAAAAACGCGATGCTGACGATCGACCGGTGTCAAACCCGCGCGAGCTGTGCGCGAACGTTGGCACGGGTTGTGCTTCCAAGAGGCACAACTATCCCCATCCACCGGAGACATCCATGTCCATCGAAAACATCGAGAAACTCGTCAAGGACCACCAGATCGAGTTCATCGACCTGCGCTTCACCGACGTGCGCGGCGTCCAGCACCACGTCACCTTCCCGGCCAACATCATCGAACCCGCGCTGTTCGAGGAAGGCAAGATGTTCGACGGTTCGTCGATCTCCGGCTGGAAGGGCATCAACGAGTCCGACATGGTGCTGATGCCCGACGCCAGCACCGCGACAGTCGATCCGTTCATGGAGGCGCCGACCCTGGTGCTGATCTGCGATGTGCTCGACCCGGCCACCATGCAAGCCTATTCGCGCGACCCACGAGGCATTGCCCGCCGTGCCGAAGCCTATCTGAAGGCCAGCGGCGTGGCCGACACGGCATTTTTCGGCCCCGAGCCGGAGTTCTTCATCTTCGATTCGGTGCGCTTCGCAGTCGACATGGGCCACACCTTCTTTCAGGTTGGCTCGGAAGAAGCCGCCTGGAGCAGCGGCGACAAGTTCGATGGCAGCAACCACGGCTATCGTCCGGGCGTGAAGGGCGGCTATTTTCCGGTACCGCCGACCGACAGCCTGCAGGATATTCGCGGCGAGATGTGCAAGCTGCTGGAACAGGTCGGCATGGAAGTCGAAGTGCATCACCATGAAGTCGCCACCGCCGGCCAGTGCGAGATCGGCACTCGGTTCAACACGCTGGTGAAGAAAGCCGACGAGCTGACCTGGCTGAAATACATCGTCAAGAACGTCGCCTTCCGCAACGGCAAGACCGCCACCTTCATGCCCAAGCCGATCGTCGGCGACAACGGTTCAGGCATGCATGTCCATCAGTCGCTGGCCAAGGGCGGCGTCAACCTGTTCACCGGCGACAGCTACGGTGGCCTGAGCCAGATGGCGCTTTGGTACATCGGTGGCGTGTTCAAGCATGCCCGCGCCATCAACGCCTTCACCAACTCGACCACCAACAGCTACAAGCGCCTGGTGCCGGGCTACGAGGCGCCGGTGATGCTGGCCTACTCGGCCCGCAACCGCTCGGCCAGCTGCCGCATTCCGTATGTCACCAATCCGAAGGCGCGGCGGATCGAGATGCGCTTCCCGGATCCGATGCAGTCGGGCTACCTCAGCTTTGCCGCACTGATGATGGCCGGCCTGGACGGCATCAAGAACAAGATCGACCCGGGCGCGCCGATGGACAAGAACCTCTACGACCTTCCGCCGGAAGAAGAGAAGGACATCCCCACGGTGTGCGCCTCGCTCGACCAGGCGCTGGAAGCGCTCGACGCCGACCGCGATTTCCTGAAGGCCGGCGATGTGTTCTCCGACGATTTCATCGACGGCTACATCGCCCTCAAGCATCAGGAAGTCACCCAGTTCCGCGCGGCCACCCACCCACTGGAATACAAGCTGTACTACGCCAACTGATGGCCTGAAACCCTGGCCCGAAACGGGCCAGGGTGGCAACCGATAACCGGCTGGCGAGCCTTGCACGCACCTTCCCCGCGTCAGTCGCAGACGCGGCAAGGAGGCTTTGTGCCCAGAAAAAGCGACACACGGGAAACGGGAAAGACATCCAAACCGCAATACACCAATCATTTTTGAGAGGGGAGCGCGATGAAACTTGTCACCGCCATCATTCGAGCATTCAAGCTCGACGATGTCCGATTGGCCCTGACGGAAGCAGGGGTATCGGGCATGACCGTCACCGAAGTGAAGGGATTCGGACGACAGAAAGGTCACACCGAGCTGTATCGGGGCGCCGAGTATCAGGTCGATTTTCTGCCCAAGCTCAAGGTTGAAGTAGCCGTCACCGAAGCCCAGCTGGACTCGGCGCTCGACGCGATTCTTGCGTCGGCACGCACCGGCAAGACCGGCGACGGAAAAGTCTTCGTGTCGCCGCTGGAGCGGGTCGTGCGGATCCGCACCGGGGAGATCGACGATGACGCCCTTTGACCGCAGCCCACTGGAGAAGATCATGTCTTTCGAACTTTCCGCCCGCCTGTTGCGGGCACTGAGAAGCGGGCCGGCGTTGCTGGCCGGTCTGCTGATGTTACTGAGCTTCCCCGCGCTGGCCCAGGATGAGGCCGTGTCGATTGTCGAGAAGGGCGACGTTGCCTGGATGCTGGTCGCCACCCTGCTGGTGGTGATGATGGCAGTGCCCGGACTGGCGCTGTTCTACGGTGGCCTGGTGCGCGCCAAGAACATGCTTTCGGTGCTGATGCAGGTGCTGGTGGTGTTTTCGCTGATCGTGGTGCTGTGGGTGATCTATGGCTACAGCGTGGCATTCGGCGGAGCCGGCCTGATCATCGGCGGCTTCGACAGGCTGTTCCTGTCCGGCATCACCGTCGACTCGCTGGCGGCCACGTTCACCGACGGTGTGGCGTTGCCGGAGCTGCTGTTCGTCGCCTTCCAGGCCACCTTTGCCGGCATCACCTGCGCGCTGATCGTCGGTTCGCTCGCCGAGCGGGTGAAGTTCACCGCCGCGCTGCTGTTCTCGGTGATCTGGTTCAGCCTGTGCTATCTGCCGATCGCCCACATGGTCTGGGGCGAGGGCGGCTACCTGCTCGACAAGGGCGCACTCGACTTCGCGGGCGGTACCGTGGTCCATATCAATGCCGGTGTTGCCGGCCTGGTCGGCGCCTGGCTGCTCGGCAAGCGGCTGGGCTATGGCCGCGAGGCCATGCCGCCGCACAATCTGCCGCTGACCCTGGTCGGCGCGGCCCTGCTGTGGGTCGGCTGGTTCGGCTTCAACGCCGGCTCCAATCTGGAAGCGACCAGCGGCGCGGCGCTTGCGTTCATCAACACCCTGGTTGCCACTGCCGCCGCTGTGCTGTCCTGGTCGGCGGTCGAGGGCATGATTCGCGGCAAGGCGTCGATGCTGGGCGCGGCGTCCGGTGCGGTTGCCGGTCTGGTGGCCATCACGCCGGCCTGCGGTAGCGTGGGCGTCATGGGTGCGCTGATCATCGGTCTGATCGCTGGCGCGGTCTGCCTGTGGGGCGTCACCAGTCTCAAGCGTTTGCTGGGCGCCGACGACAGTCTCGACGTGTTCGGCGTCCACGGCGTGGGCGGCATCGTCGGTGCGCTGCTGACCGGCGTATTCACCGCGCCCGGCCTGGGCGGCACCGGCGGCGACGATTTCAGCATCTTTGGTCAGGTGCTGCTGCAGGCCGAAGGCGTGGCGATCACCATCGTCTGGTCGGGCGTGGTCGCGCTGATCGCCTTCAAGGTGGTCGATGTGCTGGTCGGCCTGCGGGTCGATGAAGAAGCCGAACGCGAAGGTCTGGACATCAGTTCGCACGGCGAGAAAGCCTACGAAATCTGATTTCCGCGTATCCCTCCCTCGGAACGGGGGCAAGGGCGGCGGCCGCGAGGCCGTCGCCCTTGATTTTTGGGCGCCGGCCCGCCACCTCTGGAGGATGACCCAGGAAACCAACCCCCTGCTCGACGACTTTGAGCTGCCCGCCTTCTCGGCCATCCGGCCCGAGCACATCAATCCGGCCATCGACCAGTTGCTGAGCGACTATCGGCAGCGCGTCGAACAGCTGATATCCCGTCCCGTCGAGCGCGATTTCCAATCCCTGATGGCGCCTCTGGAGGCGCTGGCCGAACGGCTGGGGCGGGCCTGGGCGCCGGTCGGCCACCTGCACGGCGTCAAGGATTCACCGGAGCTGCGCGAGGCCTACAACGCCGCACAGGAAAAGCTCACCGATCACAACACCGAACTGGGCCAGAACCGCGCCCTGTTCGAAGCCGTCGATACGGTGCGCCAGTCTGCCGAATTCCAGCGCCTGGACCGCACTCAACGCGCCCTGATCGAGGATGCCCTGCGCGAGTTCCGGCTGTCCGGCGTGGCGCTTGAAGAACCCCAGCGCTCCCGGTTCAAGGCCATCCAGACCGAGTTGAGCACCCTGGCCACCGGGTTTTCCGAGGCCGTGCTCGATGCCACCGACAGCTGGACGCGCCCGGTCAGCGAGGACGAGCTGGCCGGCTTGTCGGAGTCCGCGCGCGCCCTGCTGGCCCAGGCCGGCAGCGAGGGCGGGCAAGGCGACCATGCGGCCAATCTCAAAGGCCCGGTCGTGCAGGCCATCCTGACCTACGCCGAGAGCCGCGACCTGCGTCAGGCCGTCTACACCGCCTACAACACCCGGGCCTCGGACCAAGGCCCCGATGCCGGGCGATTCGACAACTCCGAGCGGATCGAGCAGATCCTCGCACTCGGCCACGAATCGGCTCACCTGCTGGGCTTCCCGTCCGCCGCCCATCTATCGCTGGACGACAAGATGGCCGGCACACCGGAGCGGGTGCTGGCCTTCCTGCACGAGCTGGTCGCCAAGGCCCGGCCGGTCGCCGAGCGGGAGCTGGCCGAGCTGCGCGTGTTCGCCGCGGAGCAGTTGGCGCTCGACGATCTGCAACCCTGGGACATTGGCTTCGCCAGCGAGCGCCTGCGCCAGCAACGCTTCGACTTCAGCGAAGAGGACCTCAAGCCGTTCTTCCCGCTGCCGTCGGTCATCGATGGCCTGTTCGCCATCGCCAACCGGGTGTTCGGCGTACAGTTTCGCGAGCGCCCCGGCGTGGATGTCTGGCACTCCGATGCCCGCTATTTCGACGTGCTCGACGCCGACGGCACCGTTCGCGCCGGCTTTTACATCGATCTGTACGCCCGCAGCGGCAAGCGCGGCGGCGCCTGGATGGATGTCTGCCGCGAGCGGTTCTCGCACAACGGCCAGCGCCATCGACCGGTGGCCTTCCTGACCTGCAACTTCGCACCGCCCGCCGGCGAGCGCCCGGCCCTGCTGACCCACGATGACGTGCTCACCCTGTTCCACGAATTCGGCCACGGCCTGCACCATTTGCTGACCGAAGTTGACTGGCCCGGCGTCGGCGGCATCAGCGGCGTCGAATGGGATGCGGTGGAGCTGCCCAGCCAGTTCATGGAAAACTTCTGCTGGCAGCGCGAGACGCTCGACCTGTTCGCCCGCCATTGGCAGACCGGCGAGCCGCTGCCGGATGCGCTGCACCAGAAGATGCTGGCCGCCCGGCACTTTCATGCTGGCCTTTTCCTGGTGCGCCAGCTGGAGTTCGCGCTGTTCGATTTCCGCCTGCATCTGGAGTACGACCCAAATCTGGGCGGGCGTGTGCTGGAAATCCTCCAGCAGGTCCGCGACGAAGTGGCGGTTATCCAGGTGCCCTCATGGCACCGGTTTCCGCACGCGTTCGGGCACATCTTCGCCGGCGGCTACTCGGCCGGGTACTACAGCTATCTGTGGGCCGAAGTGCTGAGCGCAGACGCGTTTGCCGCCTTCGAAGAGGCCGGCCTGCTCGATACCGCAACCGGCGAGCGCTACCGGCGCGAGATCCTCGCCGTTGGCGGTTCACGCCCGGCGCTGGACAGCTTCATCGCCTTTCGCGGTCGCGAGCCTGATCCAGCCGCGCTGTTGCGCAGCTACGGTCTGGCCGCCTGACCCACACAGACCCGGCCCCGCCCGACAGCGCGGGGCCGGACGAATGAGCCTGTTTCATCCCCGAACGTCCTTTTTTTGAAGTAAACGCTGGAAAACAGCTTGCCGGCGGCCGACCACTGACTTAAAAACAGGTTGCCGCCACTCACCCCAAGTCAGGGGCAACGACGGCGCGACCCGAGCTGCGGACAACGTATCCGTGGCCGATCCATCGATTTTCAGAGGGAGACCCGCATGAACCACGTTCGCGCCATCGCAGCCGCTGCGCTGCCGTGTCTGTTGCTGTCCGTCACGCCGGTCCAGGCGCAGGCGGTTCCCGAAAACATTGTCGGGTCCGAATTGGCCGGCAACTGGTTCGACCCACTGCGCGACGGCGAGGGCTGCAATCTCACCCACGAGCGCGACGAACTCACCTTCGTGCTGTCGTGCTACACCTATCTCGACGGCGAGCAAGTCTGGCTGATCGGCGCCGGCGAGCTGGACGTGTTGGCCGCCGAGCTGATCATCGACATGACCATCACCCGGGGCGCGCAGTTTGGCGCCGCATTCCGGGCCGAGGACGTGATTCGTGAAGACTGGGGACAGGTGACGCTGCAATTCGTGACCTGCAATACCGCGCAGGTGCTTTACGAGCCCATCGATGTCGTCTTCGAACCGTTCGCCACCGCCTACCAGAAGATCATCCCCGGCCCGTGCAACCAGAACCGCGGCGACGGGGTGATGGTCGATCCGCTGTTGGCCGGCAACTGGTTCAACCCCGGCCGCGACGGCGAGGGTATCCAGATCGCGCTCGAAGCCGATGGCGAAACCTATGTCGCTTCCTACTACACCTACGTCGACGGCCGACAGGCCTGGGTGATCGGCAGCGGTTTCCCGGTCGGCAACCGCATCCTGTTCGACGACATGGTGATCACCGACGGCCCGGTGTTCGGCCCCGACTTCGACCCCAACGATGTCGTGCGCACCGTCTGGGGCGACATCGCCGTGGATGTGGTCGATTGCAATACTGCCCAGGTCTCGGTGACCAGTGCGCTGCCCGGCTTCGAAAATCTGGACGTGGCGATGCAGAAGATCATTCCTGGCGACTGCAACTGAGGCGTCCGGCGTGCCGTGCCGTTTCGACCGGCGGCATTGAGTGGCGTCGCGGGTGGGCGGATACTGGGCGCCCACCCGATCCGGGAACCGCCATGTCGCCCATCCTGTCGTTCACCCGCCGCGCCCTGATTGCCGGCCTCGGCCTGACCCTGCTGGCCGCCTGCAGCGGCCCGGCACCGGAACCGCCGGCCGCAGCGGCCGAAGTCGAGCGGCCCGGCAAGACCTACACCATCGAAGAATTCGTCGAGTCGATCGGCGTGGCCGGTGCCTCGTTCTCTGCCGACGAAACCAAACTGCTGTTCTCGTCCAACCGCTCCGGGGTCTGGAACACCTACAGCCAGCCGCTATCCGGCGGCGAGTGGCAGCCGATCACCAGCTCCAGCGAAGACAACCACTTCGCCGTCGGGTATTTCCCCACCGACGACCGCATCCTGATCACCCGCGACCAAGGCGGCAACGAGCTGAACCACCTCATCGTCATCGAGGCCGACGGCAGCGAGCGCGACCTGACGCCCGGCGAAAACCTCAAGGCCAACTTCGCCGGTTTCAGCCACGACGGCACGCAGGCTTTCGTGCTGACCAACGAGCGCGACCCCCGGTTCTTCGATGTCTACGCCTACGCCACCGACGATTACGCACGCGAGTTGATCTATCGCAACGATGAGGGCTACCAGCCCGGCCCGATCTCGGGCGACGGCCGCTACATCGGCCTCACCCGCGCCGACACCACGGTCAACAACGACATCTACCTGTTCGACCGGCAGACCGGCGAGACCACCCATCTCAGCCCGCACGAGGGCAGCGCGCAATTCGCCATCGAAGACTTCGCCCCGGACGGCAGCCACCTGCTGTACACCGCCAACGATCAGGGCGAGTTCTACGCCCTGCGCCGCTACGATCTGGCAACCGGCGAGCACGCACTGGTGCAAAGCGCCGACTGGGACATCGCCTTCGCCCGTTACTCGCACAACGGCACCTACCGCGTGGTGGCGATCAATGCCGACGGCAGCACCCGGGTCGAAATGAGCGATACCGCCACCGGTCAGCCGGTAAACCTGCCCTCGCTGCCGGCCGGCGAGATCCGCGGCCTGAGCATGGCCCGATCCGAGTCGCAGCTGGCGTTTTACGTCAACGGCGACCGCCAGCCGAGCGACCTGTACTCGCTCACCCTCGGCGGCGAACCGGTCCGTCTGACCACCTCGCTCAATCCGGCCATCGACCCGCAAGATCTGGTGGAAACCGCCGTGGTGCGCTTCGCCAGCTTCGACGGCATGGAAATCCCCAACATCCTCTGGAAGCCACATCAGGCCAGTGCCAGCGCCCGCGCGCCGGCCATCATCGACGTGCACGGCGGCCCTGGCGGTCAAACCACGCGGGCGTGGAATCCGCTGCGCCAGTACCTGGCCAACCATGGCTACGTGATTCTCGGCATCAACAACCGCGGCAGCTCCGGTTACGGCAAAACCTTCTTCGCCGCCGACGATGGCAAGCACGGACGCGAGCCGCTGTGGGACACCATCGAAGCCAAGAAGTACCTGCAAAGCCTGGATTACGTCGACCCGGACCGGATCGGCATCATGGGCGGCAGCTACGGCGGCTACATGACCCTGGCCGCACTCGCCTTTCATCCCGAGGAGTTTGCCGTTGGCGTGAACATCTTCGGAGTCAGTAACTGGCTGCGCACGCTGGAAAGCATTCCGCCCTACTGGGAGAGCTTCCGACAGGCGCTCTACGTGGAAATCGGCAACCCCGAGACCGAGCGCGAAAAACTGATCGCCATCTCGCCGCTGTTCCACGCCGACAAGATCGTCAAGCCGCTGATCGTCCTTCAGGGTTCCAACGACCCCCGGGTGATCCAGCCCGAAAGCGACGAGATCGTCGCCGCCGTGCGCGCCAATGGCGTGCCGGTGGAATACGTGCTGTTCGACGACGAGGGCCACGGGTTCACCAAGAAGAAAAACCAGATCGCCGGCTACGGCGCCATCCTGGCCTTCCTCGATACCCACCTCAAAGGCCAGGCCGCCAACCCGCCGGCCGAGCCGGACGGTCGAGCCGACTGAAGTCCATTCACCCATGCGCCGGCCCCACGGTCGGTGCATGGCTGGGCCTGCGCGCGGCCATGCGTCATTCTGGCCCGGCCGACAACCCCAGGCTGGTGATCCCAACAAAGCAGCATCCGAAGGCGACGCTTTCGGAGAAAACGCGCCGCCGGCCGGTGCAGACGGTCGCGCTCGGTTGCGTCCGGCCGTCGCTCAGCAACCGCTCAACCGAAAAACGCCGCCATCGCCTCCACCACGCGGGCCACGGCGTCGTCGTCGATGTCGAGGTGGGTGACCATGCGGATGGTTGGCAGATAGCCGATCGACATCCGAATGCGGTGCGCCTGGAGATGCGCCTTGAACGCGCTCAGCCGCTGGGTCGGCACTTCGATGAACACCATATTGGTGTGTTGCCCGGACACCGACAGCCCCGGCAAGCCGGCCAGACCGTTGGCCAGCCGCTGCGCCCGGGCGTGATCGTCGGCCAAGCGCGCCACGTGATGGTCGAGGGCATGCAGGCAGGCTGCCGCCAGAATGCCGGCCTGACGCATCCCGCCGCCGGTCACCTTGCGCCAGCGCGTGGCGCGCTCGATCAGCTCGTCCGAACCGACCAGCACCGACCCCACCGGCGCGCCTAGCCCCTTGGAGAAACACACCGACACGCTGTCGAACGGCCGGGCAATCTCGCCGGCCGGCACGCCCATCGCAATCGCCGCGTTGAACAGCCGGGCGCCATCGAGATGCAGCGCCAATTCGTGCTCCAGGCACAACTCGCGCGCCTGGGCCAGGTAAGCCAGCGGCAGCGGCCGCCCGTGCCAGGTGTTTTCCAGACAGAGCAGACGGCTGCGGGCAAAATGCGGATCGATCGGCTTGATTGCCCGACGCACCGCGTCCAGCGGCAATGTGCCGTCGGCGGCATTGACGACCGGCTGCGGCTGGATCGAACCCAGCACCGCCGCCCCACCGCCTTCGTACTTGAAGGTGTGCGCCTCCATGCCAACCAGATACTCGTCGCCACGCTGGCAATGGCTCATCAGCGCACACAGGTTGCTTTGCGTACCTGAAGGCAGAAAGAGCCCCGCCTCGAAGCCAAGCTCGCCGGCAAGGCGTGCTTGCAGCGCGTTGACGGTAGGGTCTTCGCCGTAGACATCGTCGCCAACCTCGGCGCGCAGCATCGCCTCGCGCATCGCAGCGGTGGGCTGGGTGACGGTGTCCGATCTGAGGTCGATCCAGCGCATGCTCGTTCCACTTCGAGGGATGATCAGAGTGTAGCCCGACTGGCCAGCGGTGCTTCGCGCGGTGCTGGCGGCATGCTGCGCAAGGGCGCGTGTGCGTGCGGATCCGGCCCACAAAAACAGGCCGCCCGAGAGGCACTGCGTTGCCGGTTATGTCAGCAAAAGTCCAACAGCCAAAGCTGTTACGCATGACCAACCGGGCGTTCCACACCAGTGCAGCCAAATCTGGACCCGGATTCCGAGCTGCCGATAGGTATCCTGCCGGGACCGCTCGCTCGGGGTGATCCACGGCACATTTTTCAATCTTCAACTTCACGTGCGCTTGACAAGCGCAGCGGTGTTGGGTCAGATTTCGCCACGCCTGCCTCACCCCCGCGACCCACGCATTGCTGGCGTTCGGTTGGGCACCTGCCAGCCACTCGATTTCGAGTGGTCATCATCGGTGTGTGAGGGAGTGTTCGATGAAAGGATTCTTCGTGGGTCGCGTGCGCGCGTCCGTTGGTTCGCGGTTGGCCCGCGCGGTGTCGGTGCTCGGCCTTTGCTCGGTTTACCTGGCTTTCGTGCTGTCGGCGACGCTGGTGTCAAGCGCCCCGGCGGCGGCGCAAAACTGCCCGCAACCCAAGAGCCAGGATCCGGGAACCTTCGAGTTTTGCGAGCCCACCGAAGTGCCGGACGGCAGCATCAGCGCCAATCCGATTCTGTGCACGATTCCGGTCGGTGCGAGCACCTGCAGCAGCACCATCAGCTGGACCACCATCAACACCAGCTCGGCGTCGGTACAGATTTGGGCGCGTTCGCTGGCGACCCAGACCGAAACCCTGTTCGCCAGCGCGACCAGCGGCTCGCAGGCCGCACCGTGGATCACCACCAGTGGCCACCGCTTCTATCTGAAGATCAATGGTCTGACCCATGCCACGGTGGAAGTGCGCGGCAACCGCGCGCCCACGGTGTCGCTGACCGCGCCGGGAGTGGGCGCCTCGTTCCTCGCCGGGCAGGACATCCCGATGGCGGCCAGCGCATCGGACGCCGATGGCAGCATCGTGCGCGTGGAGTTTTACAACGGCGCCACCAAACTCGGCGAAGACACCACCGCCCCCTACACCTACGCCTGGCCCAGCGTGCCGGCAGGCAGCTATAGCCTGAGCGCGCGGGCCATCGACAACCAGGGTGCGACGACATCCTCCACGCCGGTGTCGGTGCCGGTGATCGCCAGTGTCGTCAAGCTGACCTCGACCAACAAGGTGGTGCAATCCACCGTGGTAGCACCGCAGACCGCCTCGGCGACGTTCCGGCTGGCGGGGGCCGGCAAGATTCGCTTCCAGACCGCCGTGGGCGGGGCCTACGTGGAGCAGGCGCCGTCAGACGAATGGCTTGAGCCGGAGAACGGCTTGGAGGCGGCGAAGTACGAGGCGATGGCGCAAATGGTGAGCGGCACGCTGAGCACCGGCACGGCGGGCCAGTGGCAGCCAATGAACGCCCCGCGCGACTGGACCCTGACCCGCGCCATGGTGGGCAGCTCGCAGACCGTGATCAACGTGCGCATTCGCCGGATCGGCACCACCACGGTACTGGCCTCGACCGACGTGACGCTCAACGCCACGGTCACCAATGTGGCGCCGACGATCACCATTACCGCACCGGCAAGCGGCGCGAGTTTCGCCTCGGGAGTGCCGATTCCGCTGCAAGCGAGCGCCTCCGACAGCAACGGCACGGTGAGCACGGTCGAGTATTTCCGGGCCGGGAGCATTTCGCTGGGCATGGCCACGCTGAGCAACGGCCTTTGGGTGCTGAACCCGAGCACCGTGCCGATCGGCAGCCACAGCATTACCGCCAGGGCGACCGATGACAGCGGCGCATCGACGACCAGCAACCCGATCACGGTGGTGGTGACCGGCGCGGTGGCGCTGAGCAGCCAGAACAAGACCGTGACGTCGGAAGTGGCCGGCCCGGCAACGGCGTCGGCGACCTTGCGCATGGGTGCCGAGGGCAAGCTCTACTTCCGCACCACGGCGACTGGCGCCTTCATCGAGCAAAGCCCGCTGACCGAGTGGCTGAACCCGGAGAGCACTACCGAGGCGGCGAACTACGAGGTGTGGGCGCAGTTGGTGAGCGGCACGCTGAGCACCGGCACGGCGGGCCAATGGCTGCGGATGAACCTTGCGCGCGACTGGACCCTGACCCGCGCCACGGTGGGCAGTTCGCAGACCGTGATCAACGTGCGCATTCGCCGGATCGGCACCACCACGGTACTGGCCTCGACCGACGTGACGCTCAACGCCACGGTCACCAATGTGGCGCCGACGATCACCATTACCGCACCGGCAAGCGGCGCGAGTTTCGCCTCGGGAGTGCCGATTCCGCTGCAAGCGAGCGCCTCCGACAGCAACGGCACGGTGAGCACGGTCGAGTATTTCCGGGCCGGGAGCATTTCGCTGGGCATGGCCACGCTGAGCAACGGCCTTTGGGTGCTGAACCCGAGCACCGTGCCGATCGGCAGCCACAGCATTACCGCCAGGGCGACCGATGACAGCGGCGCATCGACGACCAGCAACCCGATCACGGTGGTGGTGACCGGCGCGGTGGCGCTGAGCAGCCAGAACAAGACCGTGACGTCGGAAGTGGCCGGCCCGGCAACGGCGTCGGCGACCTTGCGCATGGGTGCCGAGGGCAAGCTGTACTTCCGCACCACGGCGACTGGCGCCTTCATCGAGCAAAGCCCGCTGACCGAGTGGCTGAACCCGGAGAGCACCACCGAAGCGGCGAACTACGAGGTGTGGGCGCAGTTGGTGAGCGGCACGCTGAGCACCGGCACGGCGGGCCAATGGCTGCGGATGAACCTTGCGCGCGACTGGACCCTGACCCGCGCCACGGTGGGCAGCTCGCAAACCGTGATCAACGTGCGTATTCGCCGGATCGGCACCACCACGGTACTGGCCTCGACCGACGTGACGCTCAACGCCACGGTCACCAACGTGGCGCCGACGATCACCATTACCGCACCGGCAAGCGGCGCGAGTTTCGCCTCGGGAGTGCCGATTCTGCTGCAAGCGAGCGCCTCCGACAGCGATGGAACGGTGAGCACCGTGCAATTCTTCCGTGCCGGGAGCACGCTCATCGGAACCGCCACGCGGGTTTCGGGCACGGCGGCCAATGGCGTCTGGGAGTTCGATTGGCCGGATGCCGCGACCGGGACGCACAGCATTACCGCCAGGGCGACCGACAACAACGGCGGCACCACGACTTCGGCGCCAGTGACGATCACGGTGACCGATCCGGGGCCGTGCTTCTTACTGCCGCCGCGTCCGGGGGTCTCGCAATGAGCCGGAAAACGAATCCGCGAGAGGATCAGGGATTGTATGGACACGCGAAACACCGTGACGGCACGACGCCAGGAGACCCATCGATGAAGTCGCTTTCATGTACGAAAACGGCGGCGCCCAAGAGCTACAGTGCCGCCGCCACGCTATGGCTGGTGTTGGTGCTTGCTGCGGTGTGGCCATCGCTGTCGCTTTCACAGGCCAGCCCGCCGGGGCAGTCCGAAAACCCTCCAGGTGAGCGTCGCGGGCCACCGGGATCCGACGACCCCCAAGACCCTGATTTCACCATCAGCAGCAGCGACCCACAATCCGAGTCGACCCGAGGCGAGGAACACAGCAAACTGCTGCGAGCCGCGCAGACGATCGAACCCTTGGGTACGACTTTGTTCGGCGAATCGGTGAATTTGTTTACTGGCAGCACCGAATTCACGCACACCGACGTCTCGATTCCGGGCCATGTCGGCCCGGCGATGTCGGTTGGCCGGCGATTTGTGATGGAAGACCGCAAGGTGTACGGGTCGCAGTACCTCTTTGCCGATTGGGATCTGAATATTCCGTACCTGGGTAATGTAGGCCCGGACAATGCGCCTTGGCGGGTACGAACGGCCGATCCAGCGGCGCGATGTTCGTCGCCTCAGAGTGCCAGCGAGGCAGCGTCTCCGGATGTTGGTCAGTTTCGATCAAAGGACTTCTGGCAAGGGATGCACTTGAACAACGCCCCTGGTGGCGGCGCGATGCTCTGGAGCTTTCTCCCCGACAGTCAGCGACCGGGTCCAGGCAGCACGTGGAAATGGTCGACCAAAGGGTTTTGGTTCTTCTCTTGCCTGTCGAACATCAAAAATGCCGGAACCATCCCGGGATTCGAGGGCGAGGGGTTTTTGGGAATTTCGCCGGACGGTACCAGGTACTGGTTCGATTGGATGAACCAGGAGCAGGTCGCGGGGATTTCGCAGCAGAGCTTCGATCAGACGACCGGTATCCAGATGTTGCGTCGCGAGACCCGACTCTACCCGACTCGTATCGAGGATCGATTCGGCAATTGGGTTGAGTACGACTGGCAAGGTGAAAGGTTGCTAGCCATGCGTGCTAAAGATGGTCGTCGTATCGACTTAACGTATGTCCAGTTCGACATGGGTGCTCAGGCGCAATACGACGCGGGTAACCGGATCGCCTCGATTTCCGACGGCCAATCCGTTTGGCGCTATGAATACGACTCGACAGGACGAAATCTAAAGAAGGTCATTCGACCTGATGGCAGCTCTTGGGAGTTCGATTTTCTCGCTATTCGCGGGGCAACCACGAACTACGATCAGCGACCAGAGTGCACCACCAACCTATGCGGTGACCAATGGCCCGCTTGGGACCAATCGCTCAATTGTTCGTGGATGCAAAAGTTCGACCCTGTTCCGAGTCTCCAACAGCTAACCGGAACGATGAAACATCCATCTGGAGCCGAGGGCATTTTCCGTTTTCGACCAACGCGACATGGGCGCGCTCGGGTTCCGAAGGAGTGTAATCCACTCGATGTCGATGGGACTTCGCCAAATCCGGGTCAGAGCAACACGTATCCCGTTTTCAGCGATGTTTGGGCCATCGTCGAAAAAGTGGTTTCCGGACCTGGCCTCACAACAAACGCCTGGGCCTACAGCTATTCTGCTGCCAGCGGAAGCTATAGCTCCAGCCCTGGCGGGAGTGAAGTTCGCACGGTAAGCATCACGCATCCGGACGGTTCAAGGACTGAAAATATCTTCGGGACGGTATTTCAGACCAACGAGGGCCAGCTCCTCGGTATACGGGAGTTATCTGGCAGTCAAGTTTTGCGAACCACGGATATGTTCTATGTATCCGACAGCGAGGCGGAGGCGGCACCTTTTCCAGCGGTAGTGGGTAGCTTACACTCAACCTTCAAGTGCAACACCCCAGCCTGTAAGGTGTTGCGATGTCCAGAAGCTATCAGCACATAAGCAGTGAAGAACGCGCGGGGATCATGCTCGAACGCCGTCGTGGCACCAGCATC